>OLSE01000004.1_pt1 | contig 399581 bp, 345 predicted proteins | sample 1673191 | NCBI WGS metagenome assembly OLSE01 (sample SAMEA3136764, study PRJEB25190) | human gut metagenome | biome: human gut; feature: human-associated habitat; material: faeces | place: Austria | collected 2013
TAGCCCATCGATTCTTTCAGTGTTCGCTTTGCGTGATGCGAGTTCATATGTTGTGGCCTTCCGCAAGCCAACTATGCATTGCATAGCCGACCGATTCGCGCAGAGTAGAGGCTCTCCTGATAACGAGTGCCCTCTCTGCGTACGGTGATTCAATTATTCAATCATCTGCTTGAATCTCTGGGCTGCCCTACCGTCCCCTCCTAAAAACAAGGGATGACGCTGATCACACTGCATGACCGGCGACAGTATCCAGCTGCCCAGAAATACGCAAGTTTTATAATCTTATAACTTTTTCCGATCTTGAGGCATCTTTCCTTGCCCGTATCCAGATATGAGCAAATCAAAGTCCGTAAGACACCCGAACAGGTGATGCGAAGCACCTGAAGCAGACAGTAAGAAAGTGCGCTCTCACCTGCGCGAAAACACTCTATGTGCGTTTCCTTCATTGACTCCTCGCCGTATTCCATGGCTTCGTTGCAATACTTCGCACCACACCTAACCGCATCACGACCAGAGGGATCCCATTCGGGAAGGTAGGGTCACACATAGGTTCGGCCAATAATGATTCAATCTTCACCAAGCACCCGCTCGGTAATCCGGATTCCTATCAGGCTGTCAGGTGCACCTCCAGACGGTTCGGGCAAGATTTCCCAAACGGGAGCCGATACATCCAGGCGAAAATCGTCGAAGCAACGCCTGAAACAAGCAGCATCTCCAAGACCATGGAGCACACCATTGAGTCCATAACCGCATCGATTTTCGCAGGCATGACGTCAATAGAAATCGATCAAGCCTGCACGCTTCTGGCTCATATGGCGCAAAACGCTCAGTCGGACAGCAGGAACTAAATCATAAAGCGCAAGATGAAGAATGCCAACAACCCTGGCGCAATTGCGGAAGACAGCCGAAACAACCCCACGCGCGGAGAAAGCAAGGGGTATGTCCTTGTCGCCCTGATCTACTTGCTGGGCCTGGTGATGGGCGCCCTCGATATGAGTATCGTCAACCCCACCCGTACGGTTATCCAAAACCAAATGGGCGTCGATGACGTCATTGACATTTGGGTCATCACTATCTATACCCTTGCATATGCCGCCTCCATCCGCGTTATGGGCAAGCTTGCGAAATCAACATGGATGGAGACAGCGAAGACTTCAATGCCACCCTGAGCGATGCCATGATTTCCAAAATGGAAAATTCCAACGTAACCACCATTGTCGGAGTGTGCAAAGAAATGTCCACAGAGATGTTCGAACAAAACAAAGCCCAACTCACCGAAAAGGCAACCAGCGGCATTTCCGCAGGCATTACCTCTATGGAAGACGGTGCCCGAGAAATGAAGGACGGTCTAAGCGCAATGTCTTCAAGCATTGCCGAAATGGACTCGGGCTTAAAACAACTCAAATCAAGCATTGCCGAAATGGACGCAAAGATCAATCAAGCCGATGCGAAGATCAGCGACTTCGATGTTCAAATCTCGAAATTGAAATCAGGATCGAGCGAGATCCAGAAAGGCATAGACCAATTAAGCGGAGTTCTTCCCAGCATGAGAGCACAGCTGGCAAACCTCACCGAAGGCATCCCGGAATGCATTGAGCTCAATTCCAAGATCGGGGAAATGGAAGGCAAAGTGTCTACGATGAAGGCTCAGAAAGATGAACTTGACCGCGGCATCGAAGGTCTAAATCAAGCACGAAATGGCGTAAGCACCGGCAAAAAGAGCATGCAGCAGGGCAAAAGCGAAATGCAGGCAGCCCAAAATGAGATGGCTAGCACCTGCTTGAGGAACATGTTGATCGCCTGAGTGGTGCCGGTGCCGAGCTCAGAGAAGAGCTTCGCCGAGTCGTCCCTCGTCTGCCTTTCCATACGTACGGTGACGTTGACCGACTCCATGCGGACCTCTCTGCCTCGTGTGTGCGCAATACGGCGATTGTGCGCATGGCAGGCGGTATGTTCCTGGAATCCGTCATGGCGCGACGGATATCCGTCGCGTGGCAACTGGAATACGCCACGACCCGCTTCCTTGCACAAAAATAGAGCCCATAAGACAGTACGCAATGGGTGCTACCTGGGCTGTCATGCACGTGGGTTGCGAGTATTTTTGTTATTCCCACTCAAAATCCTGATTTTGCATCGTCGTTAATCGTGGTTGCATCTGGTTACGCGGTTTAACCACAGTTGACACTGCCGAGCTGTAACTTGGCTACTCAAAACGTACTCACACGCCGCTTTATTCTTTGTTGTTTCCAGGGGCTTCGTTTGCCTCGGTGCTCCAGAGCGGGGCTGATTGCCAGTCTGTTGGGAAACCCATGTGGCTCGTGTCGATCTGGGGATACTCATCGAGTAGGGCAACGAGACGGCTCTGCCATCTGGTGTCCGGCGCAATGCGAACGAGCAGATATTTCAAGATTGAAAGAATGGCAAACGTCTTGTTGTTGTGGACGCGGACGTAGTTCCATGTGTCATCGCTTTTGGGGACGATAGGTTTGTAACCAAGAGTCTTGTTCCAGAGCCTCGCGTGATGAGCGCACATGTTCCTCACGGTGTTGATGGCGTGCAGCCACGAGGTCATGACCGGCATCTGTATGTCGAGCTCGTTGGCGATGGTCTTCCTAACGGATTTGGGCGCACCCTTGTAAAGTTTAGAAACCAGACCAAAGTCGAAACTCTCAACGATAATCCAGTATGGAGGAAGCTCAGGGGAATCCCCGTATTTCTTCTTGAAATGATTAGCAAAGGGCTCGTGGCATCTGTCGAAACACTGCTTGGCCTTAGAGATGAAAGAATCGTACTCGTCGTCGGAAAGACCAGGAAGGTTGGCCCTGTCCAAGTATCCAAAAGGTCCCTGAAGATGAGACAGCTCGTAGGCAAGCCTGGAGCGTACGTAGACTTCTACGCGCTCGATAGCATCAAGAACAACGAGACGAAAACGCCTGTCAAAAGTGTAGGTATTCCAAACTTCGCTAAAGCAGGTTCCAGCCTTAAACGAATCGTCACCGTTTCGGTATGGATACAAATATCCGCTCAACCGGTAGTAGCTGATTGCCTCAAGATGAGCAATGAGGGCATCTCTGTCGCATTTGAGACCGCGAGAAACGAGCAGGTCCGCTTGCTCTTCGTAAGTCAGTGCTTTCTTCAGGTATTCCGTAATGACCTCCAGGAACGAAAAGAGCCGCCAAAGTGTGCTTCAGTGAGAGGCATGGCGGCTTTACTAATGACATCATAGCACGAAGATCTCATGGATCTTCAAAAAACAATCTCCGAGCGCAAAGAATTCACTAGACAACAGGGCTTGCGAATCATTAATCAATCATTCCGCTATTAACCCAATAGTTCATGTCTGAAATAATCACGCTGCCATGGCGTGAGCCAAAATATGAAAAGAGCTGTTAGTGCTATACCAGCTTTCAAAGTCCTTTTCCGGGTACTTGTTTTTATAAATATCGGCCAGATTTGAATAAAAAAAATGCTATTCATGACAATTCTTGAAATTCCGTTGTTATCGCCATAACTCGAAAGCTTTGAAGCCTTGGCAACCGCATCTCCAATCCAAACCGTCGAGTTGATGCCGACGCCTTTTCGACCAGCTTTGATAATGTGGTCGTCTCCCACGGCAAGACCTATCCCAGCTCTGATGGTGCCAAGACCGTGATTGCAAAGGATTCTATTCAGCATTGTGATAAATGAATTGACGTAGGCGGCTTTATTGTGCACCTGATATAAGTCTGCCTGTTTTGGTGTGATGTAAATTGCGTAAACGCAATCTCCCCTGATCCCGATTTCTCTTAAATACGGATCGTCTCGAAGTATTTCGATGATTTCAGAGGTGAAGCTTCTGATGATTTTTGCGGTTTGCTCTCTATCGTCATCGGCAAACAGCTTGGTCGAATTTCTAATATCGACAAACAATGCAGAAATCCAAGAGTTGTAGGCGTTCTCGAATGTCAGATTATCAGTAGATGGTAGTTTAGCTGAGGCTTCAATGGGCATACGTGCATTCAAGATTTCGTCAATCCTCTTCTTGCCAGCCCGATAGTCGTAGTATGTCATTTAGGATCCCAACTGCATGGCAATAAGAAACAGAATGCAGAACACGATAGCGGCAATAACTGCTATTACGCATTTGTTGTAAAGGTCGAATTTCTTTTTGCAGATACACGCATTGATATGGATTTGCCTGGAAAGCTCATTAGGGTCGATTCCCGCGCTCAAAGCTGTTTCATATTGTTCGGCGGTTTTAGATGCTATTGAGCCGAAATACAGAATCAAATCGCCATTGCTTTTAAGCCTGGCCATCATTATTGAAGCAAATAGTCCGAGAGACACAATAAGCGCAATTGCACTAATTGTGAGAAAAACGACCGGAAGCGCATGTGTGCAAGGATTCGCTACAAGCGTCCCAACCGCATTGGTAAAAGGGGTGCTGGAGATAATGAAGCCTGCAAACACGCCTATAACGGCGAAAAGAATGGATGTCTTTTGTTCGACATTCCTGTTGAATCCGATGATGTAGTCGAGCAACCATTTCTTGTCGTCCTGGTTCGAGATTTCGAGCAAAACTGTCGCAATCTCAATCGGTTTTCCGTCTGGGGGCGCAACCGTCTCTTTCGAATCTAAAACGTAGTTTTCATCCGCATTGTTTTCATCTGACATTTAAGGGTTGATTCCTTCCCGCGTTATTGTTTAGGTCTGATTGCTGAATTCACTGCTGAATCAGATTGCCAGAGTGCAATAACCGCTTTCAGCGTTAGTGTAAGAGCTGACTGTCTCTACTTTCCAGTCCAAGGGCTCTTGCCATCAGGGGTGTTCATCCAGTATCCGGGGTCGTAGGTCTGCTTCCAGTCCTCGTACTCCTCACGGGTAATCTCCTTGGCATCGAGCTTCTTCTTCATCTTGTTCCAGCCCCTGAGGAAGCCGTCGAAAGTCAAGCCAACGGTATAGAGACCACCGGTGATGGCGGGTCGACCGTCAATCTCGGTGATGGTGTATCCATACAGCTCGTCGTTCTCCAGAAGGGCGTAGAAAAACTCCAAGTGGGGCCCGAACTCCGGTGTGGACAGGTACTTCGGCCTAACCCTCAACGCTTTCGCGATGTGTTCCAGGACTTCCTTCTTTGGCTTGCGGTCGCCCAGCTCGTAGCTTCGCAAGGCGCTCTCGCTGATGCAGCTGAGCTCTGCCAGCTGCTTCTGGGTGAGTTGCCTCTTCTCCCTGAGCTTCTTGATCTTGCGGGAGGATAGCGGCGCCAAGCCGCCCTTGTACTTTCCGCCAAACATTTTTCGTCCTGACGTAACAGCTTCCAACAAGCGCATCGAAAACGCTATTCAAATGGTATCACCTCACGTAATTGTGAGCAATTCCCACAATTTCTCCGTACCTCACGTTTTTTGTGATCTATGCTGTGAACGAAAGCAAACCACACGAATCTGTGATGTTTGGAAGCGTCTCAGGAACAGGAGACACGAATTAGTACACAGATGGTCGGTGCGGAGGAAGTCGCTAGGGCCCTGAACACCTCTAAGGGATACGCCTACAAGGTGATTCGCAAGCTCAACGAGGAGATGAAGGAGAAGGGCATGCTGGTGGTAAAGGGCAAGGTCTGCGCTGACTACTTCACCGAGCGTTACTTCCACAAGGACGGTGGCAACAATTGGATGAATTCGCTATAACTTCACGTCTGCCGGTATGGGAAGATCTTCGGGGGATTACCCAAGCGTCATTCGATCTTCGTCACCGTAAAGACTACTTGAATCAGCGGTCATTCTCGGACCATCAGGGGGAGAGCATAAGAATCGCTGTTGAGTTCAATAGTCTTGCTCAAGTCCTTGTGTCGGGTTTGGCAGCTGAATTAAAGGCATAAAGCGCAAGGTATAATAACACTCGCATGAGAAACAACGCGATTCGAACCATCTATTCGCCCACGAGAAAGGTTAGTCCATGAGCATATTCGACAAAGGCCTCGACCCGCTGAAAGAGATCCAGAAGGCCTCCAAGACTGCCGGCAAGGCGGCGACCAGGATTGCCGAAGGAGCATCTGGGATGGCGGTGGCGACGGGAGCTGCAATTGTGGACGCAACGACGGCGGCGGGCGAAGCAGCGAGCAGGTTTGCCGATGAGGCTTCCGAGGCAGCGACAACAGCGGGCGCTGCGATCGTGGACGCGGCGACGACAGCGGGCGCGGCGGTCGCAGGAGCGGCGAGCAGTGCGAAAGCCGTCCTCGACGAGAAAGCGGCCGAAAGACTTGATGCGGAGAAGGCGGAGTACGCGCCCAAAGTACAGGAAGCCTTGAAAGCGATTGAAGGCACCCGCGCACAGGAGCTACTCGGCTCCTTCCAAGAGTCTCCGCTTCCGTTGACGGAAGCCAATGCCGCAAAGGTGAAGTCAACCTTCCCGATACCAAGGGAACAGACCGTTGTCTGGGCCGACGCCGAGTTCGACCTCAGGCCCAGCGGCATCGCCATGACCGAAAAGGGCGTCTACATCAAGGCCGATGCCGACGCGTTCGCGGTCCCGGGGAAGGAAAAGAGGCAATCTCGCCTCTTCTACTTCGAGTGGGCGCACTTCGAGCCCGGTTCCTTCGCCTCTGACGGTGAAAGCAACCTTGCGCTCACCGTCGACGAGGCGTGCCGAGGCCAATTCGTATCCCGCTGCCAGGCGCTCGGCAGCCTCGAGGAAAGCCGCGCCGCCTTCGCAGTCGACGGCGCGCTTGCTGGGGCGGACGATGCGGTACCCAAAGCCGCGGCGGTCGCAGCAGCGGCGGCCATCAACAGCAACGGGGAGGTCTTCGTCGAGCAGCGCGCGGCGGTCAACAACCCGGCAGGCCACGGCGAGCTCGCCGAAGAGGCGAACAACATCATCGACAGGCTCCAGGGCCATCAGGCCGAGATTTTGGGGAGGGATAACGCGAAGAACGGCGCCGACCGAAGGGTCGACGGCATCCTGGTCCAAACCAAGTACTACAAGACGGCGCGCGGCTCCCTCGAGGCCTGCTTCGACCCGAGCAACCACCAATACCGCTACGTCGCGAACGATGGCACACCGATGCAGCTGGAGGTCCCGAAAGACCAGTACCAGCAGATTCTCCGCGGCTTCGAGGAGAAGATTCGCCAGGGCAAGGTGCCGGGTGTCAGCGACCCCAAGGACGCCGCGAAGATCGTCCGTAAGGGCAAGCTCACCTACGACCAGGCGGTAAACCTCACCAAGCCGGGAACGGTGGAGTCGGTCGCCTACGACGCCGCCACCGGTGCGGTTACGTGCTCCTGCGCGTTCGGCCTATCGTTTCTCGCGACGTCGTTCATGGCGTACAGGGAGACCAAAGACGTCAATGGCGCCATCCAGGCAGGCATCGCCGCTGGCGTCCAGGTGTTCGGCCTATCCTTCGTCCAGCATATGGTTGTCTCGCAGCTCTCCAGAACGGGGCTTTCCAACGCTCTGATGGCGCCCAGCCAGGCGGTGGTCGGCAAGCTCGGATTCAAAGCGTCCGCAACGATCGTCAACGGCCTGCGCGCCCTCACGGGCAAGACCGCCATCAGCGGAGCAGCCGCCTCCAAGCAGCTTGCAAAGATGCTAAGGGGCAACGCCGTCTCGGCAGCGGTGACGCTCGCCGTGTTCTCAGTTCCCGAGACCTATAAGCTCTTTCAGGGCAAGGCCAGCGGCGCGCAGTATGCCCAGAACATCGCCAGCCTCGCCACCTCAGTCGCCGGGGGAATCGCCGGCGCTGCTGCAGCAGGGGTCGCGGCGGCGAAGGTCGGTGCCGCGGCTGGCACGGCGGTGTCGCCCGGCGTGGGTACCGTCGTCGGCCTCGCGGGCGGCATAGTCGGCGGAACGATCGGCACGGCGGCCGCGGGCGCGGTCGGCGGGATACTGTTCGAGGGCGACTGCGCATCCTTCGGGAGATATTTCAACGCCATGGTCTCGTGCATGGCGGTCGAGTACCTGCTCGACGGGCACGAGATGGACGAGCTGCTCGCCGCCCTCGACGGCGTGAAGTCGAGCGAGTTCAAGGAGCTCATGGAAGAGACCTTCTCCTCTCAGAGTCAGGAAGCCAAGGTCAGGACGTTCCTCGCACCAAAGTTCGACGAGGTCGCGTCGCGCAGGGAGCACTTCGCTCTGCCCACCGACGAGCAGATATCCGACGCCCTTGTCAAGTTCGAGCGGGGTGCTGAGGAGAAACCGCCAGCTTAGCGCGTTGCGGTCGACGGAATCGGAGAGGTTAGCATTCCTGCATTCTTCCAGCCCCTCTGCCCGCTTCCAGAGGATTCCGACTCGCTCAAGAGCTTCGGGGCCTAGAGTAAGAGCGCGCAGATGCTGCCATACGTGGGCCTCTCGTCCGAAGAGGAGGCGATGCCCTTCGGCAACCCCCAGTCCGTGATCGACGGAATACACGAGTGTCTTGGCGACAACCAGGGACGCATCACGGTCGAATGCACGAAAACCGGAAGCGGCGAGGATGCGATGTACGGCATAGTGAAAACCGTCGAGCCGTTCGATGGCGAGCAGTACTGCCTGAATATAGATATTGGATCGAGGAACGGCGTTTCCGTATTCAGGGCTTCTTTGCGGAAGCCGGCACAAGGGGGAGCGAGACGCCGTCGTGATGGCGACGGAGGGAAAAGGAGGAACTCTTGAGGAGGGTCAGGAAGCGTGGTCCAAGGCCCCGTATGACGTCGATTTCAAACGCGGAATACCAATGAATCGGTCCGAGGATTCAGGGTACGACGACGCATTCCCATGGCATCCACTCAGCATATGCAGGCAAACTGCCCGCGACACCATTGCCGGCAACTAACGCTGGAAGACGCCGCAAAGGTCGTGATTGTTCCGCGCCCCATTCCAGGGGCGCGGGATTTCTTCAGGCACTCTCGCAGGCAAACGAGCGGCGTAACGTCGCGACCTCTTCATTCGGTCTCCGCTGCATGCCGAATTGCAGGAAAAGTAGGCATGGGTATGGCGATATACTAGGGAATTGGATTGCTGTTGAAAGGAGCGCCATGCCAACCAGCCGATTAGTTCGCACTTTCGAGGCTTTTGCCTCTTCGGTTCTTGCCGCCTTGCTTTTGCTGGCCATTCCGTCTATGGCTCTTGCGGAAGAGCAAAGCTTTGCTCTCGGCTCGGTGGTCAACGCCGGTTTGGACACAGGCTATTCCGAAAGCAATGAGATTAAAGAATCCGACCCTCATTTCGGCTGGCAGCTGGGATCTTTCAACGTCAAGGGCTTTACTTCCGTGCAACGCGGCGGCGGGTCGGTAACTTTCTTGAAAACCGTCGACGACAAAGTGTCGCTGGAGTTCGAGCTCTCTCAAGACATCAACCGCCTAAACGGGAACCCGTTGCTGACAATAGCGAATGACGAAAAAGGCTACGACCAAGGGATGCAAATCGAAAAGTCCTCGCCAGGTTTTGGCCGTGGCACTCTCATCGTTCGAAAGACCGACTATCAGAACAATTCCTCAGAGCCGCAGGTGTACAACGACTATCTAGCGGGCGTCGCTGCTGGGGCAAACACCCAAGTCGACCTCTTCGAGGAAGGCGATTACGAGGTCGTTCTAGACTACGAGATTAAGAATGACGTCCACAAGGTGGGCGGTTTCTTATTCGTGCCTGAAGCTTCCATCTTTCCCGATTACAGCAATTACACCATTCGATTCAAGTTTTCCGTTCGTAACGGCAACACGATGCCGTTCCTCTTCGATGCGCAAAGCGGATCCGAGCTGACCAATGAATCGCTGGCTCCTGATGGTTTCGTCATAGACCTGGCCCGCTCCCGCTATCTGAATGTCAACGTTAAACGCGAGGTGTTGACCGGTAAGTCGTTCGATGTTCGATCCAATGCGCCCGCTAAAGATGGCGACCGGTACACCGACGAGGGGATTTACACCATTTCCACCGAAAACACCTCTACGGGACAGACGACCGAGAAGACCATCTACGTTGGCAGCGACCCCAGTCTGAAGGCCTATGCGGCCGCAGGCTATTCGACAACGCAGATCGAGGATGCGGTCAACCAGGGCACAGCAATAAACGATGACGGATCCATAACGCGGCAAGATCAGACCGATTCTTCCGAGCAAGCCCTATCGAGCGATTCGTCTTCTGCGTCAACTGCCAAGAGCGCCGGATTCAACATGCCGCTTCTCCTCTTGAGCGCAGTACTGATCGTCTTCGCGGTAATTATTCTCGTAAAACGCCGCTTCGCCAGAACTGTCGCCCCCTTTGAGTCGCAATCGACCATCAGCATCGAAGGCGGTTCGGCTGGATTCAATGCTGACGACGACAAGGATGACAAATGAGGAAGAAGCTTCTAGCCGTCTTGATGTCCGGGACTCTCGCTCTTTCAGGATGCAGCATTCCCGTTCACCAGGATTCCGCCGACTCGAACAGCCTCGAAACACAACAGGCCAATCTCGAGGTTTCGGCAGCACAAGGTGGCGAATTCGCGAAGATGAGCGAAGAGGGCCTCCCAGAGTATATCCGGGACTCGGTTTACGAGCAGGTCTTGAGCCACGGCCTGCCGGATGGCTCGCTCGTCGAGAACGTGCAGGCTGTGTATATCTCCCAGGAATACATCGACGAGCTCGCATACAATTCTCAATCTACCGTTTTCTTCGGCTACACCATCGCAGAGCTCCAAAACCAGCTCCAGGGCTCTAAATATGTTTATACATTAGGCGATGACGGCCAGACCACCGTCCATGCCTACCAGGGTTACGATGATACATATGACCAGATCATCCGAAACGTTGCCGTAGGCGGCGGCGTTATCCTGGTATGCGTTACCGTTTCCGCAGCAACCGCTGGGGTCGCGCCCGCCTGCAGTATGGTGTTCGCGATCGCGGCCAGCACCGGAACGGAAGCGGCGCTTTCCGGCGCCGCCATCGGGGCAATAACCTCGGGCGCCGCTACCGCGGTCCTGACGGACGGTGACGTTGAGGCTTCCGTCAAGGCCGCTGCTCTAGGCGGGAGCGAAGGCCTCAAAGCCGGAGCGATGATGGGCGCTATCGGGGGCGGAGCGGCGGAAGCCGCCGGACTCAAGGGCGCAGCCCTCAACGGCCTTACCATGGGTGAGGCGGCGGCAATCCAGCGCGAATCCAAGTATCCGCTCGACGTGATCAAGCAGTTCAAGAGCGTTGAGGAGTACAACATCTACAAAGATGCTGGGCTCAAGACCGCAGAGGTTAGTGGTAAAACCGCCTTGGTCCAGGACATAGACCTTACTAGGATCGATGAGAAAGGTCTGACGAATCTGCAGCGCATGCAGAAGGGACAGCCGCCACTTGATCCCGGCGGAAACGCCTATGAACTCCATCACATCAATCAGAAGGCCGATGGGACACTTGCAGTGTTGAGCATGGAGGAGCATAGGGGTAAGGGCGTAGCTCAGATTTTGAATACTGCAGGTAAATCGAGTGAAATAGACAGACCGGCTTTCGAATCGCAGAAGAAGCAGTTCTGGTGCGACTACGCTTCGATAGTTGCTGGATGAGGAGCAAAGGTATGGATGCCAATATCGAAGGGCTGACTGGATTGCCTGGTTTTTCAGGCTTTGCGCCAGCCTCCGAAGCCGCCGTGGCTGAGGCAGAATCGGCCCTTGGCCTGCGATTTTCGCCAGATTTCCGAAGCGCACTTCTGGAATACGGTTGCATCGAGACGGATGGTCATGAGTTGACTGGCTTAATAGACTCTAAAAGGCTGAACGTCGTGCGCGTAACCAAAGATATGCGGTCGATCTATAAAGCGCTCGGTCTCTGTAGCTACGTGATAGAGGATACCTATGTTGACGGCGTGATTATTTGCCAGGATTCTTCTGGATCCGTCTTTCAACTGGATTTGAGCGGCAGCTTTAAGAAGATTGCCTCGTCGCTGGTCGAATACCTAGATGAATGAAAACTGTAGGCTAGCTCAAGGGTCCATTCCGTTTCACAATAATGGTCCCATAGCTTCCCTGGGTCCATAGAATGACAACGAATCAAAATACCTGTTCAAAGGCATAAAAAAACCCCGGAAACTTACGCTTCCGGGGTGGGATTATTCTCATGTTTTGCAAGTGGCTTGATTCGCTATGACCCTCAATGGAACTTTATGAGCAATGGTGAATCGTTGCAGGTGGCTTTGCAAAATTAGCCTAGGGTCACTCCCACTCTTTCACGCTCGTTTGTTGTTGTGCCATTCCAGTCAACTCCAGTTGGGTCCTCGGCTTTAGGTGTCTTGCCGTCAAATCCCGCCGCGTGTCTTCGAGTAGGAGTTTGAGACAAAACGTGGGACAATGCAGAAAACTTTTCTGCGGCCGAATGCCTGCAGTTTCGTTTTTGTCCCGGGGACAAAAACGGGCAGGATTACAGGTTGCAGACATCCTAGCTGAGGGCGTGAATTCGCCATTTCGGCCCCTCTTCACCCATTTCGAGGAAGGAATAATAGCTAGCGGTTTTTCCCTGCGCGTTTCCGCAGGTCAGAAGTCGTATGCTGTGACCATGACTGGAAGAATCGTTGCTGGGGGCTTGGTGTTGAATAAAGGTGCGCCTTAATTCAGATATTTTTCAAAGAACGCTTTCAGCTTTTCAAACGGAATGACATCCATCTGATCGTAAAGGTCGGTGTGGTTTGCACCAGGGATAATGAGCAATTCCTTGTTGTCCCCGGTCAGCTTGCTGTACGCCGTCTCACTGAAATAGCGGGAGTGCGCCTTCTCGCCGTGTACCAGCAGCACGGCGGAGCGGATCTCGCCGGCGTACTGCAGGATCGGCATATTCAAAAACGACAGCGAAGACGTCACATTCCAGCCGCCATTGGAGCCCAGGCTGCGGGGATGGTAGCCTCGCGGAGTCTTGTAGTAGGCGTAATAGTCCGCCACAAACTGCGGCGCGTCCTCCGGCAGCGGATCAACCACGCCGCCCGCCAGCGCATAACTGCCGTTTTTATAGTCCTCGGTGCGCTGCGCGTTCAGCGCTTTTCGCTTTTCGAAGCGCGCCTGCTCGGAATCCTCGGCGTCAAAGTAGCCGTTGGCGGTCACGCGGGTCATATCGTACATGGTCATAGCCGCGGTGGCCTTGATGCGCGTGTCGATGGCTGCGGCATTAATTGCCATGCCGCCCCAACCGCAGATGCCGATGATGCCGATGCGCTCCTGATCGACGTTTTCCTGTACCGAGAGGAAGTCCACCGCTGCGCAGAAGTCCTCGGTGTTGATGTCCGGCGATGCCACATAGCGGGGCGAACCGCCGCTCTCGCCGGTATAGGACGGGTCGAAGGCAATCGCGAAAAAGCCCAGCTCCGCCATTTTCTGCGCATAAAGGCCGGACGTTTGCTCCTTCACCGCGCCAAACGGACCGCTGACGGCGATGGCGGGCAGCTTGCCCTCCACGTTCTTTGGCACGTAGACGTCGGCCACCAGCGTGATGCCGTATCGATTGTGGAAGGTCGCCTTGCTGTGCTCGACCTTGTCGCTTTTGGGGAATACTTTGTCCCATTCCTGCGTCAGATTCAACTGTTCCATACTTAAGCCTCCTTGTCAGTCGCTTTAAAGTATTGCTCGTCGTCCACAGGCTCCAACCACTCGTTAGAGGTCTCCTCTCCCGGAACCTCCAGCGCGAGATGGGATAACCAGCTCTCGGGAGCGGCTCCGTGCCAATGTTTCACACCCGGAGCGATGTTAACCACATCGCCGGGGCGCAGCTCTTGTGCCGGTTTGCCCCATTCCTGGTAAAGCCCTCGACCAGCCACGCAGATGAGGATCTGTCCCCCACCGCTTTTGGCGTGATGGATGTGCCAGTTGTTGCGGCAGCCGGGCTCGAACGTCACGTTGTAGACGCCGACCTGCTCGGTGGAAAGGGGCGCGAGGTAGCTTTGCCCGATAAAGTACTTCGCGAATGCGTCGTTGGGGGCACCGATGGGAAAGGCCATCTCGTTTTGATGCTCAGCTCTTGCATCAGCGGCATCGCCATCTGCCCAGACCTCCTTCGCCATGCGAAAGGCCGCCCACGCCTTGGGCCATCCCGCGTAAAACGCCGCGTGCGTAAGGATTTCCGCTATCTCCGTCCTGGTCACACCGTTGCTCTTTGCGGACATCAGATGGAAACGGAACGAAGAGTCCGTCAGCCCCTGCGCCATAAGGGCCACAACCGTCACCACGCTGCGGTCTCGAAGGGAAAGCCTATCTTCTCGGCTCCACACCTCGCCGAACAGCACATCGTCATTTACTTGTGCGAATTTGGGGGCGAATTCCCCCAGGGCATCCCTGCCCGCCGTCTGCTTAATCGTCATGTTTGATTCCTCCTGTCGATTGTTTTGAGTGCAAAAACTGCTTCCGTGCAGCTAAGCCGCGCCTAGACTCCCATGCCCATTCGTCGCGCCTGCTCAAGAGCGGGACGCCCGGCGTCTCGGAATTGCCGTTCTTTCGAGGGCTTGAAGAGACTACCAATACCGTTTTGCTCATTACTGAATACCCCTTGCACTCGCGATTTATATTGACTAAAATAATAGTAATACCTAAACCTAACTTTAGGTCAAGTGTTTTTTGAAAAAATTTTTAGGAGCATTTTATGTACACAATCGGACAGGTGGCGAAGATGTTCGGTCTTCCCGTTTCCACGCTGCGGTATTACGACAAGCAGGGATTGTTCCCGGGATTGGAGCGGGCGTCGGGCATTCGCCGATTCGGCGATACGGAACTCGAAGCACTTCGGGTCATCGAATGCCTGAAGAAGGCTGGAATGGAGATCAATGACATTCGGCAGTTCATGGAATGGTGCGCCGAGGGACCGTCCACTTATCCCAAGCGCAAGGCAATGTTCGAAGAGCGAAAGGCCCACATGAAGTTGGAGATCGCGAACATGAACCGCGCGCTGGACATGTTGAAGTTCAAATGCTGGTACTACGAGCAGGCGATTCAAGATGGCAGTGAGGACAGGCTGAAGGCGCTGATTCCCGACGATTTGCCAGAAGAAATCAAAGATGTCTACGAGAACGCCCACGCTCAATAAAGCCGTTCGCTACCCATGGGACTCCGGCAAGGAGCTTTTTCCGAGCAGAACGAAAAAGAAAACCTCCGAACCAGAGGGTCCGGAGGATGTTATTCCCGTGATTTCGTAGGTGGCTTTGCTCTATGGCGACGCCGAAACAGCATCAGGCGGTACCCGTCAGCACCAAAACGCGAGTTCAGAAGCCAGTTCTCGTTGTTCCCACTCTTTCACGCTCGTTTGCCGTTGTGTCATCCCAGTTGGTTCCAGTCGACTCGTCGATTTTGACCATCATACCGCCGAATCCCGCCGTGTGAGTTCGTGTGGGTGTTTGGGACAAAACGTGGGACAACGCAGGTAACTATTCAGCCGCCGAAGGCCTGCAGTTTCGTTTTTGTCCCCGGGACAAAAACGACCAGGTTTTTGGGGTTCGGAATTACTCGAAACGAATGACAAAGCAGCTGATTGTCTTTATTGAAACCTATTTGGCGAAGCAAATCGTAGCTGGTGGCTTTATCGACTAGCGTTCCTGCAGGCCAAGAGGGACGCGCAAGGGAGATAAACGAAAGAATCGTTACTGGTGGCTTTGTCTTCGACCGCCGGAACAGCATTCGCTTGCAATCTACCAAAGGTATGCCCTTGGTAGATTGTCTGCTTGCTATCAGCCCTGTCGTCGCCAGGGGGCGCGTTGAATCGATGCAGCAGGCGCATAAAAGCAAAGGAAGGGCAAAGACGCCCATTAAAGATCAACCGCACACAGGCGGGTATCGAAAGGAGGCATTGCCCTCCTAGAAGGTCCTCCCTTCCTGCATGAACTCGGGAATGTTGGCATGGATGATACCATCGCGCTGCTGGATGGGGTCGCTTCGCGTCAACAGGTACTTGGGATAGTTGTCCTTAATCTGAGTGAAGGGCCGGTATTCGCGCTCCTCCGTTGCGCGGTCGGCCATGATGGTCATGGCCACTTGGACGTATGCGTAGCCCATCTCGGGGTTCCTGAGGATGAAGTTGCATTCCAGCTTCCCGATGCGTCCGACGCTGACCTTGCAACCCTGCGCGAGCGCGTAGCGATAGACGATGTTCTCAAGGACGGGCCCGTAATTGATGCGGTTGTCGGTGTTGAGGGCGAAGTAGAAGCTCAGGTCCGCCAGGTAGTACTTTTGCTCGCCCCGCAGCGATTTTCGCGACTTCAGATCGAAGCGGGCGCACTTGCTGACGATCTTCGCGTCTTCGAGGATCTGAAGGTATCGCGCGAGCGTCTCACGCTTGATCTTCACGCCCTGCTTGCTCTCGAGATCCGATTGGATGTTCGCAAGCGACGTGGTGGCGCCGAAGTTGTTGATGATGTAGTCGCGCACCTGGTTGAACACGGAGACGTTCTTGATCTTCACGCGCCTGCGGATGTCTTTCTCGAAGATCTCCTGGATTACCGCGGCAACGTAAGCGCGTTTGTCGGCGAGCTGGGGGTAATCCATCGCCTTCGGGAAACCGCCGTCGAGGATGTAGGCGTCAAACTCCGCGACCGGGTTCGGGTTCACGGGTAGTCCCAAGAAGCGCTTCATCTGGCAATACTCGCCAAAGTCCAGCGTCTGCATCTCGAATTCGATGTAGCGCCCGGTTAGCTTCGTGGCCAGTTCGCCCGAGAGCAGGTAGGAGTTTGACCCGGTGATGAAGATGGAGAATCCGCCTTCGGTGCGGAACCCGTTGAGCACGTCTTCGAAGCCATCGACGTTTTGAACCTCGTCGATAAAAAGGTACTTCGTCCCCGAGATTGCGAGCAGGGGCTCAACGAGGGCCTCGAGCTGTTCCGGGGTCTTGACTGACCGGTACCCGTATCGGTCCAGGTCTAAAAAGACGATGTGCTCGTCATCGACGCCTTCTGCCCTCAGCTCTTCGGCGATGCACTGCATGAGGCAGGACTTGCCGCAGCGTCGGACGCCGGTGATGACCTTTATCATCCCGTCGTCATGGTAGAAGCCGCGAATCTTCTTCAGGTAGTTTTCTCTAGGAAATAAACGCATACTGGCTCCAATCTTCATTGAAGCCAGTATATCAAATTAGAGGTTTATTGAGGTATTCTTTATCGTCTAAACTATTTATACCCCCATAACTAAGGAATTTGCTATTTCCACTCAATAATCAAAAAGTATCTCCAGCTTGCTCCAGTTTGTCCTATTGACACTGAGTCTCACAAAAATAAGGTGAGCCGTGCGGTCAAATCTGGGTCACGGATTTTCGGGCGGAGCAGGGCGATTCCGTGAGTCATGGTGGGTCACGGAATCAAAAAAGTTGGCAATGGTATCTCCTCATCTCTTTACATCGGTAACCCATCTCCTCATTTTGCCTTTTTAAGAAGCTGCTTCAACTTGTTCACGTTGTTTGGTCTCCAACGAACATAAAGGTGGCCCTTCAGATCACCGATCTCCACAAGTTGCGATGAATACAGTTTCGCTTCGTAATTTGACGCGGGCTTTCTTTTCAAAATAGAGTGAGACAACCTTAAGCTTCGCTGCGCATATTTTGCATTGAAGAGAAGACCTTGGTCGTAAAGCGTAGATGCAAGCTCTCGAACAAGGCTCAAGATTTGATCGAATTCATTCGTTGTGCTCTTGTCATTAGCTTGCCTTTGACGATTGCCTGAATCGAGTACGCCGTTAGCTTCGTGGTGGTTTCTTTCGTTCAACGGAGGGTGATTGGCTGATTCTTCCTCTCTCCCTTGATTGCTTGCATTACCAAGGCCCATCTTCTCCAGCATCTCCGCAATACAGCTCGTCTCAGGAGATAGAGGTGCGATTCCGTCTGGAATCCCTTTAAAAGACTGCCGTGCCCAGTTTGAATATTGGTAAGTGCTAATCGAATTATCGGTTTCGCGACCGTAGAGTATCCACAACGCATCAACTTGGCTACCCGCAGAACCACATGTCGCAACTTTGTATTTCAAGATGCAGTCAAGAAATGCAGAATTGGTGAGGTCGCTTCTGTTCTCGTTTCCCCTTCGGTGCGCATTGCTCCAGTGCACATAGGCCCTCGGCCTGAATTTTGCGTCAATGACTATATTGAAGATATTACCGCCGCATTCATGAACAATCAGGTAATCAGGCTTCCAATAGGGATGCACTCGGCTTGCTGTCGTTCTATGGAGGGTAATACCGTGCTCTTCGCGTTGATCGCCGTAAAAAACTGGCTGGTAATACAGCATGAGTCTTTCAGTGTCACGTATCAGGGAATATACATTCGCGACTTGCTTGTCATTTCGAAAAACTGTGTCGGTATCTTCAATCGAATAGCTGACCTGCTTAAATGCCGCGGAGGTTCCCCCATCAGGCGAAAACCCTATATTCCTGAGTTGTTGGAGCATTTTGAAGAGGGCGTAATACTCGTAGAGCTTGTCGATACGCCAAGTACGTAGGGCAAGAGTGTCGCGCAAGACGTCTATACGACCATAATTGTTCCACTTTCGCATCTCGGCGTGGATGTCTGCATAGGGAATGACTTCTTGGAACACCTTTGTTCTCCTGGGCAGAGCATAATGCACATCTAAAACACCAGGAAGCGATCCGATCAGTCTCTTACGGATAGCCCTTATCTCCCTTTGGGCTCCCTTGGCTTTTTCTATCAGCGGAAGTTCTCTTTTGAGATATGTCTCTATGAGCACCAGCGTCGGCAGCAGGCCTCCTTTGATATTGACTCTTTCGAGGTTGCTGCGAATTCTCGAGAAGCGCTCCAGATTGGTTTCGGCGTCTGTTATCGCCCTAGATATTATGTGGTTGATTTCGTTGGTAAATGACAATAACGCCCTATTTTCCAAGTTGTCATATGACTTATGGCGCCGCTCCGTTTGGATACCCGAAGCCATAAAATATTTGCCATTATGATGGAGGGCTGTACGACGATTCGACTCATACAACCGCTCGGGATTTTGAGCGAGCCAGAGCAGCTCGCTTCTGCCCAGCCTTCTCACGGATTCTGGTTTAACAATCGATTTTTTGCTTGTTGTTCTGCAATGGGCGTGTAATGCAAAGTAATCCAGATGCCGCTTGTACGTCAAAATGGTTTTATCGACAAGCTCAATAAGCGATTCTAAGCTTTTTGAGCTGTTATCGAGTTTGGCCGATTCGATCATCGAGGCTTCTTCCCGGTCGAGCTTAACCGGAGAGAACATCCAGTCGATACACTGTCTGTCTTCGGTATCTATCAACTCATCGAGAATTTCTGAAACGATGGTCTCGTAATCGTTTCTGTCGCACGCGCAGGCCAAATCGAAGGTTTCAAGACAAAGGGGTTCGCCCGCCTCTTCCAGGGTCAATCTCATTCTTGCCAAGCCAAATACCATCGAGAACGGATTCTGATTATCGTTAGAGAAAAGTACCTGGTAGCTGCTCCACCCGTCGGCGTATTTCACTTCAGGAATGCCCTTTAACGGGATGAGGGAAATCTCCTCCTCGGCTTCACCTTTTATGTCAAATGCCCCGCTTCTTGAAGTGACTTCGGTATTCGCCAGTAGAAGAATAGAGTACTTGTGGTCGCTATGGATGACGGCCGAATCGACAATATTAAGCTCACCTGAGGTGGCGGATCCTTGGTATAAATGCAAGTCAAACGCTTGGACTGCATCGAGATCCCTTAACCGGAGGAGGAATCGGGGACGCACTCTATCCAAAGTATTGGTAGTAGCCATTTGCGCTTCCTATTTCCAGCATGCGCTCGACGCGTCTCTTTGTTTCGGGAAGAGCGTTTACGTCCTTCAGTTTCTCTAGAAGCTCTAGAACACGGTCTTCCGTCCCGGAGAGCTGAGGGAGAACCTTTTGCGCTACGGCATAATCTACGGGAGAATACGCAGATTGGGCGGATTGCATGTCCATCACCTGCTCTGCGGTGCAGATATAGTCTTTCATCATCAGTTGGCTTCGCTGGCTAATTGGAAAGTGGTAAGCATCGCATATATCAAGGATCTCTTTGAGCTTCGAGCGAGAGTCGTTGCTCATTCGCGAGCTGGTTTTAGGGCCGAAAACGCTCATCAGCTTTCCGTACGAGAAGGGCGCGATTTCGGAAAACTCAGCATAGGTGACCCTGTCATCGTCGTCGAAGGCAACATTATCCGGATCCAGGGTGATGATCCAGCTTCGGTCGAGGAATCTCAGAGAGAGCTCTTCGGTTGTGTGGTCGAAGTTTACCGTAGCGATGAATCGAACGTATTCCGGCACCATAAACGTGTGTCTGTCGCCCAAGTGGATGGGAAATGGGCCTTTGCGGAAATCATCGCAGGCCTTTAAAAAAGGTGACCATTAATGCTCCATCGAGCTCAAGTTCGCCTCGTCCAGTAGGAAGAAGTAGGGAATTTTAGTTGAATCCGCACAGGCTCGAGATTCGCTGTCGAGCAGCTCGAAGGCTTCAAAAGCCGCAGATCGCTCAAGGCTGCTGGTAAATGGGTTGTAGTAGCCGATGAAGTCTTTGTAGGAGGTCCACCCTTTCTCAACAGAGATTTCTGAGAATCGAGGGTTGGTTTGGTTCTGCAGTCCGAGAACGCCAGAAAGGATGGAGGCGAGTGATGTCTTCCCAGTGCCCGGCAGCCCAGCAAAGGTCGTGATATACCCTTGCATAAGGCATATGAGCATGTTGGCGATCTGGTTATATTCGAAATCGCGACCAGCGCCTTCGATTTCTCTGCGGAGCAGATCGATTAACTGTTTATCGTCGAGAGACGATTCATCGTCCCTTGTAACGAGCTGCTGAACGCCCGCTTTCTTATCGGCTTCATCCTCGCTCCCCACATTCGAATTAACTGCAGAGACGATTTGTTTGAGCATCTCGCTCTCGAGTATTTTCTCCGAAACGGTGAGCCCGTCGGACATCTCTTCTACGGCTTTGCGGATTTGACGCTGGATTAAGATCTTATCTTCTTTGAGCACGCCGATTTCTTCTTCCAGCTGATGCTTCTCACCGGCTAAATGCTCTATTTCCTCCTGAATGAGTGCTGATTCTTTTCTCTTTTCCTCCGCATCCTCTTGAACCTCGGCTAGGAGCTCCTCTTTCTTTTTCTCTACTTCGTTCTCGCATTCGCTAAGTTGAGCCTGAACCTTCTCGAGACTAACTTCCAAGCTGCGTTCTTCGTCAAGATACTTGGCTCTTGTCTGCTCTACGCGCTCCCTGAGCCCCTCATACTCTACGACCTTGTTGAAGAACTCTCCGAAGTTCTCATCGTTAAGCACGAATTCGGCGAGCTGGGCCACGTCTGCATTCTGTATCTTCTCCCTTTTGGCAGACTCTGAGAGGTTTTGCCAGTTTTCGTAGTTGTTGACAAGCGACACCATTTTATCGCGCCTCTCGGACGTAAGGGTAATTTTCTCGGAGATATCTTGGCATTCAGAGATAGCCCTTTTGAGCGCCTGAGCTTTTTTCTTCGTCAGGTCAACGTCCTTTGAGTCTTTCGCGGCCTTCCCTATAATGTCAATAAGGATTTGATCGGGGATCCAATCGAAAGACTTCTCTGTCGATGAGAGTTTTTTCGAAAACTCTTCCTCGTCAACGAACTGAGCGGCGATGTTGCTATCGCTGTCCATGACATCAATTGAAAAAACGAACGAATTCTCATTGAAGCCTGCAATGCGGTAGTCATATGCACTTGAGCCGGTAAGCTTTACTTCTCCGTTATCCCCAAGTTTGTATTCGAAAGGCCCATAGAACTTCCTCTTTCCGCACTCAACTTGCGCAATCAAAGCTGAGCGGGTTTGGGGAATCGACTGTTCATCGTATATATGAACCGTAGTATGGTTCATTTTGGAGAAGTCTATATTACCTTCCTGAATTTCGAGAACTTGCAGCATCATCGAGGAAAGCTTATGGCTCTTAAAGGCGGTGAAATGTACCGCTGGGGTTCCTTTGTACGTAGGGTTGTATATGCTGTTGTAGCGAGACTGCTCGCTGTTGCCATAGTTATCATTTTCGTGAGGCACATTATTAACCCTCATTATGACGAGGTCGCCGAACTTGCGCTTCATCTCGTCTAAGGTCGTACCCCGAACGGTCATCGGCAGGCACCCATCATCTGGAAATGCTGTGTTTGCCAAGTTGCTTAATTCATTGTCGTTGAGCAGAAATTGAGGATAAGAGAAGCAACGCGGGCCTCCGGGGCAGCTTAGGTACGTTAGCAGATCGCACCCCACGCATTGATCGAATTCGCCTATAAGCGATTCAGAAAGATTTAGTCCCATGAGCGAGAGCCTCCATTTCGTACATTAGGCGTCGAGCCTATTCCTCAATAAATGTTTGGATTCGCGCAATTCATCGGCCAAGTGTCATTGAGCTGAAATGCGAGAATTCTTTGAAAGTAGTCAGTCGTTATAGTGGAACCGTCATTGGTAAGCTGGGCCCTCATATTATCCGCTTTTATCCCGCTCTTGATAAGATAGCCGCAATCCACGAGCGTTCCCTTTTATGACGACATCAATACAACATCAATTATACAGAGAAGAACTCGACCGCAATAGGGGGCAGAAAGCCGCGCGCACCATGCGGTCCATCGGCGTCCAAGTCCTTATCCCCTTGGCGATCAGGCCTGCCGCGCGTTCGGCTATGCCCGAGTCTTCGTTAGAGCTCGCTACGGTGTAGTCGCTCGTGAGGTGACCCTAGTAGTCGAAGTCGATTACGAACTTCCACGAACTAATGCCGCTGAGCGAAGCGACGGTCCCGTAAACCTTGTGCCCATCCACAGAAAGGGACTCGAGCCTTTTGACGGATTGCCCCGCAGCCGCGAATATCTCCTCGAACCCCCCTGGGTTACATCATCCCTGAAACACTCGCTCGCGCGGTCCCACTCGGCTTTTGCCTTGACCTTCTCGAGCTCGATCTTCCGCTTATCCTGCCTATCGCATGCGAACAGTACGATGCCGAGAAGAGCAAAAGTGGGAAATAGGGTCGTCAGCATGTTGGCCAGAGCCTCCATTCAAGGTCCTCCTAAACAAGCCCGGTGCCGTGGGCAAGAAGAAACAGTGCGATGTGCAGGATGATGAAGGCAGGTAGCCCCGCCACGAAATACCACTTGGACGTCTTATGGTGGGCGACGCGCATCCCGACGATACCGCCAAGGGCCCCTCCTGCGAGCGAGAGACCAAGCAATGTGGCTTCGGGGAACCTGCTGCCGCGGTCAATCGACCTCTTCTTGTCCAGGCAGAAAACGGCGAACGTGATGACGTTGACGGCGAGAAGATATGCACCGAGAGCGACAATGGCGGGCGCGTTGAACGAAGCGCCCGGCTCCAAATCGACGACGATGACGCCGGCCCAAACGAACACGACAAGCACCCACACAATCAAAAATACTATGGCACTGAACCACCGGTCGATGTTGTGCTTGTTCATGTGGTTCCTGGTGAAGAGCACAAGGGCAAGTAGCATCCCCAGGGCGCCGCCTGCTACGGCGAACAGGTTCAAGATCCTGCCGTCCATGAGACCGGTATCCTCGTCCTGGTTGTAACGGGCTATCGCGTAGTCGATCGCGAAGAGAATGAACGTGAGGGCGTTAATGCCCGCAAGATAGATAAAGAAGGGGTGAACGCCCTGGACAGCACCGCCCAAGGCAGATAGTACCTGCTCCATAAGAAGAACTCCTGCCCGAACAACATCCCGCAATTATACAGGCAGATTGAACGCCCGATGCGCGTGGGCCATTGATGCTGCAGGAATAGCAAAAAGAGCCTTTCCACGGCCAAACCCGCATGACCAGCCGCAGGTCCTTCCGGGGTGGAATCATTCTCTTGTTTTGCAAGTGGCTTGATTCGCTATGACCCTCAATGGACATTTATGAGCCATGGTGAATCATTGCAGGCGGCTTTACCGTGACTCTCGTACGAAACGAAACTCAGCAGCACAGTGCGGCACTCTAAAGTGCAGGTCAAAACCCTGTCAGCCTACTTCCACTCAACTGGCATTATATGAGTTATATTATTCTGGTTGCTTTTTTCGTAATCACAGTAAACTAATATTGATTTAAATTAATCTACTTCTATATTCACGTTGTATCCAATCACACTTTTGATCTAATTGCTACCGACAATTAATTAGTAGACAAAGAATCGATTAACCCTTTTCTTGTCGCAACATCTCTTAGTTTTTGTATATCGTCATCGTCTGCACGCTCTTTTTCTATAAGCTGAATGGCCCTAGTAACATCCGATTCAAAATGAAGATATTTTTGATGCTCAAGTAAAAATGTTACGAGCTGTATTTTTTCGTTATGAGTCAGCTTTGTATCTTCTGCAATACTTAGAAGTGTTCCATCAAAAACAAACAGATCGGCATTGTGTGCCTCTGCACAATCTTTTGATATTGCCGTTGCCATTTTTCCTCTCATATCGGGATATTTTCTAATCCATCGGCTATAAAACTCTGCTAAAACGTCGGATGCCCCCTCTACTATCACTGCAAGCTTTCCAAATGACTCAGCGAGCCATGTATCCCATTCGTTAAGCCGGCCTTCTTCGCTTAACGTTCCCATCCAATTATCAAGCTGCATACATGCTGATCTCAAAGCATCTTTAGAAGCGGAGACACCCACTACAAGGAAATGGCTTCTTTCCTCAAATTCGATTAAAACGATGATGATCCAAACGTACAGTCTTACGAGCTGTTCGAATTGTTTCTTGCCAACCAGATGATAGTTTTTAAATAGGCCTGACCACAGCTCTTTTGTTGCAGCCCATACTTCCGAAGTCATGCCTCCTGCATAAGACAAGCCTTCCCAAGCAGGAGAAAATGCCCAATTATCAGGTAGTAACGCATAGAGCAGCTTATCCTTAAAACAATCAGGATTGAGTCCATACAACACGTTAATTCTTGAGAAAATGCAAGCAATCACACATTTTGCAGTATCGCTTTCTTCTGACAGTTTTTCACTGATGCGTCCAAGACAAACAGAAACTCGCTGGCTGTGCGCATTTTGCTCCTCTAAGAAACTCCTGTCAGCTTCAGCCAAGAGTTCAACATATTTCCCAGCTGGATGATTTATTCCCATCAACATCCAATCAGGATTATCGTTTTTTATTATTGCGGAGTCAGATGAAAATAGTTCATCGATATTTGGAAGCGCTTTTTCACAAATTGAAATGAGAGCTTCACTGGACAAATGTAGTGGTCTGCCACTATCAATCATTGAGCTTTTAATTGATTTAATTCCTGCAACACAAGTACGGCTATCTGCAACAATTTGCTCAATCAAAGTGACGAGGGCATAGGTCGGAATATCGAGATTACTCCAACTTATATACTGAATATATAAGTTCATAAGCTCTATTTCATTCTTTGAGCATTCTCTATTTATGAGCTCACGAAGGTTATGTATAGCAACTGAAGGATAATCTCGAGTTGGTGTAGATACTCGACCATGTTTTGTGATAAAAGATTCGGGAGAATCAGAGGACTGCATTAGTTCTAATAGGTAATCGTTGCTAAAATCCTCTTTTGAGAGATGGTACTCTTCGCTATTGTCCACAAATCCGCTACTCATGTAATGGGTAAAATCAGGATGCTCACGAGGTACAAAACTCGGGTTGCGCTGAATTACCTCTTCATAAAGAGCTTTTAGCTCAGGGCAAGTATCCATTTCCTCCCTAAGCCAAACGCAGATGTTATAGCAAGAATATTCTGAATTGCAGTCGTCAACAACAACTCGCGAAGCAACATACTCAACAAACTCGCGCTTTTCATCACTTGAAGCTACAGGAAATGCTCCCTTTATCAACTGGAAAACTTCATGATGGATATATACATCTGAAAGCAAATCTTCTTTTACAACAAAACCTAAATCGCTTCCAGAAGGGCTGTAATCGCTCTTAATCCAAAGACCCAATCGAAACAGGAGCGAACATTTGGAATTAAGACATTTCTCTGCTGCCTCAATATAGTAATTTTGATTGATGCTTTCTCTAGCTGCATCAACTAGAACTCCCTCTACGCCATCGCAAAACCTGTCCTGGTCGTGAGGGGCAATCGATGATCGCCCAAAAGACATTTCATCAAATGAGTCTTTCTCGGTCCAGCATTTTGTTTGTATAGAATAGGCTCGTTCAATCTGATCAAAACAGTATTCAAATACCTGTTTGCCGATTGTTGATGACCTTGCTTTTATTATTTCAATGAGCTTATCTCCGTAGTAATCATTTGAGATAACAGTTGATGGTTCAACCGATGTTCCCGTTGGAATCAAAGGTGAAAACGTAATCCCAACTCTCAGAAGGATGCGAATTGCGATAAATGCAATTGAGCCTGATTGAACCCTACTTGCTATCTCGACAAGCGAATGCTCGCATCGCTTTTGGCTCAAAAAATGAGCACACTCTAACCAAGGCAGCCACAAAGTGATAATGTTGTCGGGAATATCACTTGTGGAAAGCCTCCAAAACAGTCGCTCGAAGAATATCGGGGTTAATTCATAGAGGTACTCCACCCACAAATCCTGAAGAGCTGCAGTTTGATTTGTAGAGAACTTCGCCACCATCCAATCTAGGAGTAGTAAATCTTGTCTCCCGGGATTCTTTGATGAAAGAAAACCTAGAAATCCGTTGTTTTTGAGCAATTGGAAAATGCTCGATGCTTGACGCAGTCTTACAAAACTCAGACGTGAAGAGGTAACGATCGTCTTCATCTGGCCAGTGTAATGCTTGGATAATAAAATCTTCATCAGCTTGATTCATATTATTGGCCTGGCAAATGTCGTGGATGTGAATGACTTTTTCTGTCACACTTGACTCCATGCAAGAAGCCCAATCTCCAAATATCTTTGGTAATCATCGAAGTCATCAAAGACAATCGGTTCAACGCCTCTCATTTGCCAATCATCTACATCGGAATCTTTGCACAAGACAAAAGCACGCCCTGAAATCTCTGAGGATATAGATCGCGTTAGATAGTCAACTAGAGAGTCGCCACAGCTATAACCAACAAATAGAACGGTATAAGACTTAAACAAATCTACGAGAAACCTCGCTACCCATCCATTAGATACGTAAGCTTCGCCGTAGTCTTCTGCAGTAAGAATCATAGTTTCGAGATTGCTGAAGACTCCATGTAGATGAACAACGCCATTAACCCCTTTGCCCAAAGGCAGAGCGGGAGAAGTAAATACTTTAGCCTCACACCCCAATACTTCCATTGAGTTCTCGAAACAATTATCAAAGTTTGTGGTGACCAACCGTATATGGCAATTAGCATCTAGAAGTCTGAGAATATTGGTATGGAGGTTTGTGAATTGTCCATGGGGGTCGACCAACAACGAACATGCTTCTTTAACATTCTTGCCTTCATGCTCCAAGTAACTCAGATACTGCTCAGGCGTTTCCGTATATACGGGGGTTCCTTTGTCTAGTTTGCGCCTGCGCTCACGGAGAAAACCACCTGGATCGACAGTCGACTTGATTCGTTTAACCAATCTGTTGAACACTGGGAGATTAACAGGAGCGGGCACAGAAACGCCTGCACCCGCAAAGATAACAAGATTGCTTAAAAGAGCCGCCTCGAATATCCTTTCCGGAATTGATATACCACCAAATTGCATCTTAAGCTACTTCCCCATATAAGGACTTTTGCCATTGCCGGTCTTTAACCACGCGCCGTTATCCCATGTACGTTTCCAGTCCTCATATTCTTCCTGAGTGATCTCGTGATCATCGAACTTCGCGCGCATCTGCTCCCACTCGCGAACGAACTCTGCGAAGAAGACAATCGCGTTGCCATAGCCCTTTACAATCGCAGGAACGACATCGATATCACGCACGGCATAACCGAACGCATCCTCGATTTCCAATATCGCGTAAGCGAACTCGCGTCGATTTCTGAACGCGGGTGCACTCAAGTACTCAGGCCTCACCCCTAGCGCCTTCGCAATTCGATTAAGAATCTCTGGCTTCGAATTGCGATCACCAAGCTCATATGCGCGATAAGCTGACTCGGTTATCTTCGCCTTGTCCGCCATCTCTTTTTGGGTGAGGTGCAGTTCGTCCCTAAGCTTCTTCAACTTTTTCGCAAGGCTTGGGGTTTCCTTCTTCTTCATGGATTGTAACCCTTCTCATACCATAGACCCCGACAAGTTGTCAGGGGTACAGATTATCACCTCACGTAAATGTGAACAAATTTCTTCATTTCTGTTGACATCACAAAAACGTGATGCTATTCAAACGAACGAAAGGAGTCCCGATGGGAGCAAGACTAATGGACGCTACGGAAGTCGCAGATCAGCTCGGAACTTCCAAGCCATACGCCTACAAGGTCATTCGCAAGTTCAATGCGGAACTTGCGAAGAAAGGCTGCTTGATTGTCCAGGGAAAAGTGAGCCGGATGTACTTCGAGGAGCGCTATTTCGCTGGCGAACCAATGCCTGCGCCCGAGCGAGGTGGAAGCTATGTTTGTTAACAAGGATTCGGAACGTGGAACCTTCTACGTCCAGTGCCGTTACAGGGACTGGACGGGAGAGTCCAAGAAGAAGACCATGCGTGGGTTTAAGACCTAGAAGGAAGTGAATCTGACCTAGGTCCGTTGACAAATCGATTTCCGTTTCGGCATGATAGCCGCAACGGAGGAAAGCGAGGCGAGCCATGGGCAATCCATCTCCCAGGTACACGGCGGAATTCAAGCAGAAGACCGTGGAGCTGTACAGAAAAGCGGGCACCACGCACGCCGAGGCGGTGCGCGGGCTGGGCTGCGACGCGGGCAGCCTGTCGGATTGGGTGAGGAAGGCCGACGCCACCGGGCCCGCGTCCGACGCCAACCCGTTCCAGATGGCCGAGGACCTACGCAGGCTGAAGAGGGAGAACGAGCGGCTCAAGCGCGAGAACGAGATACTTTTAAAAGTGAGCGCCTTCTTCGCCAGCAAGCAGCTGTAGGCCTTTCTGCGAAGAGGGCGAAGTTTCGAGTTCGTATCCCTCAACGAGCCCAATTGTCTGTTGTCGGATATGTGCGCGGCGCTTAAGCTGACGCGCCAGGGCTATTACGCGTGGAAATCGCGCCCGCCGAGCGCGCACGCCCTGCGCGATGAGGAGCTTGCGATCGCGATAACCCAGGTCAGGGACGAGGTTCGGGGTATCTACGGCGCACCCAAGACGTTCATGCGGCTGCGGGCGCTCGGGGTGAGCACCTAGGGCAAGCGCGTGCACCGCATCATGCGGGAGCGAGGCTGGTGCGGCGTCACGCGCGCGTGCGCCAAGCGCCCCTCGGGCGAGAAGCGGGCGACCAAGCGCGAATCGGCGCTGGATCTGGTGGGGCGCAAGTTCGAGGCCGGTGGCCCCAACATGGCGTGGTTCGCGGACATCACCTACGTGAAGACCCGCCAGGGCTGGCTATATTTGGCGCTCGTGATGGACATATGATCGTGGCACATCGTGGGATGGTCGATGGGCTCAAACATTACGGCCGAGCTCGCAGACGAGGCATAGAAGATGGCGCTGGTCAGGCGAAACCCGCCCGAAGGCTGCGTCCATCACAGCGATTACGGCTCACAATACGTGTCGCTGCTTCTGTCCAAAACCATGCGGGAGAACGTCATCCGGCCGTTGATGGGGTCGATCTCGTCGCCGTGGGACAACGCGGCCATGGAGTCACTCATGAGCATCGTGAAGTCGGAATGCGTGCACGCGCGCACCTACGCCACGCGCGAGGAGGCCGCGCTGGATCTGTCCGAGTACATCGAGGTAATCTACAACAGGGTGAGGATACATTCTTCGCTGATCTACCTCAGCCCCGCCGAATTCAAAGAGGCCAATTGGCCCAAGGAAAACAGCCGTTCGAGGGGGCGTAAAAGCTGTCAATGAGATCGGGGTAGATTCAAACCGTTCGAATCCTGAGTATCCACACCACCGCGACCGACAAATCCGACGGCGACAAGCTCGTCACCGGCTCCGAGGTCGTCATCTCAGACGAGGTCGCCTACGAAGGCCTGACCTCAGGCCTGGAGTACACCCCTACCTTGACTCTCATGGACACTGAGGCCGGCGAGGTGGTCATGGACGGCGAGGGCCTCCTCGCAAAGGCCGTCACTGCATCTGTCGCCTTCACGCCTGAGGAGCCGGACGGCACCCAGGTCGTCGAGCTCTCCATGGACAGCAAGGGCCTCGGCGGCCACAAGCGAGGAGTTGTCCCTCGACGGCAAGCAGGTCGCAAGCCACGAGGAATCCCTCCGACGAGGACCAGACCGTGACCGTCGTGGATATCGGCACCACCCTTGTTGACTCCTCTGACGGCGACCACGTCATCGTCTCCATCAAGGTGAAGCTGACCGACACCATCGAGTATAAGGGCCTCTTCCTTGTCGAGACCTCCACCGTACACGGCACCCTGATCGTGAGCACCCATGAGCAAACAATGGCGCTTCAAGAGGATGCACTGGCTGCTTCCGGATGCGTGAAAATCTATCGCGATGTTTGCAGCGGATCAAAAGCGTCTAGACCGGCGTTGGATGAAATGTTGAAGTACGCACGAGAGAGTGATGCCATCGTCGTCTGGAAATTGGATCGCTTTGGGCGATCGCTGAAGAACCCGGTTGAGCAACTTGAGATGTTAGATAATAGAGGAGCTCGTTTTAAAAGCCTTCAAGATGGCTTTGATGCCAACACTTCTGCCGGAAGACTACAGAGGCACATCATTGCTAGCATGGCCAAGTTCGAGCGCGATTTGATTCACGAACGAACAACCGCTGGGCTAAAAGCCGCGCGAGCTCGCGGCAGGTATCGTGGTCGCCCAAAAGCAAGCAAGGACAAAATCGAGCTTGCTTTGAAGGTGTACCGCTCGAATGATTACACGGTTGCTGAGATTGTGAAAGCGACCGGAGTTTTCAAGTCAACGATTTACAGATACGCAAATTGCACGTTTGATCGTCAGAGTCAGTGAAAGAGGTTTTGTTGAAAGAAGATTCGAATATCGAGGAAGCCAATGGTGAAGTCCCCGAAAAGCATCAACACATTAACGGTGAGGCCAAAATAAGTGATTTTGCTGAGGATACGCGCAAGGGCTATCCGGTGTCCGCGTCTGTGCTAGCAAATATTCCGGTGCTAAACGAGAAGCACAAACCCATTTGGAACAGTGCCGAACGGGCAAAGGTCCTTCCCAAAATAGATTATTCATTCGCGCTGAGCCCTCAAGTAACGGAATCGATGAAACATGCATCCGAGGTTGTTGCGAAGCTATATTCTCCGCAAATGCTAGAAGCCGCCTCTAAGACTACGCGAATCATGCAGTCAATAAACAGCATGCTTGATCCAGTGGTCTTTGAAAACGCTAGGGAAATCTCCACTCGAATTAAAAGTAGCCTTCCAGACTATTTGGACTGGTTTAAAGCCTTGTCGGATTCTTTTCGAGACGCATTTGGAAACATAACCTATCTGAGCCTTCTTGACACATCTCAGTGGCCTCTTTATCTTTCGGATGATGAGTCCCTAGTTGACGAAATCAAAAATCTTTCCGTCGACGATGACCAGCTTGCTGAAAAGGTGGCTGATATTGCTATACGCCATCTTGATGAATCTTGGGTTGAGGACGTCAGGAATCGATGGACCAACGAAGAGGATTTGCTCCAAGGAGAGATGGCGGTACTAGGCGCCGCGCTCGACTATCACCTTAGGGGCGAATACTTAGCTAGCGTTTCTTTGCTGATGTGCATGATTGAAGGATTGGTCTACAAATACACCGAAGGGATAGACAGGCTCGAAATGAAAGACGTTGAGCTGTTTAACTACGAGGCAAAGGCGTATGGTTTAAACGCACTCAAAGATAACGGAGTCCGTGGCAGAAATGGCTTCTACGCCAAAGATAAGATTGTGCTGATGCTCATGCAGGTTGATTCGGGATTCTTCGTATGGGACTCCGCATGTTCCTACTTAATTAAGATCGTGTTGTTTAACGGAGAGGATGATAGTCTCTTGGAACATCATCCTCTCCGAAACAAAATTTGCCATGGATCACAGACGAATTTTGGAACCATTGAACATTCGCTTAAGGCTATTCTTGCGGTTGACTTAGCAATTCGCCTTGGACGTGTGATGGCAAATTGCAAGCCCAGTGAGCTTTCTCCCGAAGACTCTGCAGAGTAAAACTAGCAGCTCCTTAGATGCTTCGAGGAGCTGTTGACCTCGATTGTACGATTACTTACATGAACCTGCAGACGGCCTCCATGAGCCATCTGCAGAAACTACCAATCACTCGAAAGGTCTTACGAATCATCTAGGGTCCCTCCTATCCAATCTTCACCCTCTTCATCGGGGATTTCCTTCTGAGCTCCCTCCGCCTCGATTGCCTCATTGAGCGCTTCGACGGATATGCCCATTTCCTTTGCCAATAACGATTCACTGGCCGCGAACTTTTTGTCGCAGTTGCACAGGTACTCGGCCAACCTGCATATGCGAGCATTTAGGGAAGAACCGCCACTGTTGACAATGCAAAATTCGCGCGCGTGGTTGAACTTGCGCATGTCTGCCAGGATCAAAGCGGCGATGGCGATCGTGCTGTGGTCAGAGAAGCGTGCACAGCTCGAAAACGGCGTGATCGACGCTAACGAATATGAGGACTGGAAAGCCTCTATGTAGCGGCTCTCCGCATTTCGCAACCAATGAAATCGAGTCAGGACGCCAAGCTAGGCGGTGATCGCCGCGCGCTCCTGCGTATGCTGAGTTTTTACTCCCCATTGCATGCCAAGACATTTTCGGCATGTCCGGGGAGTAAACGAAGCGGTGGCTTGCATGGCGGCACACGGCAGTAAGCCGCGGCATTTCCCCTGGATACTCCCATTTTCATTGAAACGGCGAGTTTCTTTGCTCCCTATTAACCACCAGGGAAACGCCGTACGGAGACCGCCGAAAAGACCATTGAGTTTGATTTGGGTTTCATGGGGCCGAAACGGGCTCGTTTGGACCTCGGGGACAAAAATCGAGCGTCTACTCACTTGGGATAAATCCTTACTCCCATTCCTCCGAATGCCGCCCAGTGCCTTGCCGTCTTGAAACACGGGGAGCAAATGGTGAAATCGCAGGTGAAAGGGAGTAAAACGCCAAAGAAAAAGCCTCCGTACCAACGCGGGAACGGAGGCTCGATAATCGTTTTTACTCACCGCTGTTGCTGGCGGCTTTGCCGTGGCTCTCGTACGAAACGAAACTCAGCGGCACAGTGCGGCACTCAAAATCGCAGGTCAGAACCCTATCGGCTACTCCCACTCTACGCAGGAAAACGTCCATGGAGCCTATCGCGTGGCGCCGATTCCATCATGTGTCGTCTGATGTGCTAGGGCATGGTTTGGAGTGGTACTCATTTGGTACTCACTCGTTTAGGCTATTCTCTTCGATTCAAAAGGTTTGTAAGTTGCGTTATAAGGTGCTGAAATATCACATCAGCGGCTGCAAAATGCCCAGATAGCAAAGCACCTGATAAACGAACACAGCAATGGTAATAATCGATGCGATACCAGCTAGGACTTCCATGATTCGACTGCTTACAACTTTCCGAGAGGAACCTCCGCTGGTGATGCCCATTGACTCCAGAATGAAGAATGGAATGCTAAAGATTCCCCGCACGCCCTCGGAGAACCACCGCAGAGGGTTCTTTAGATATGAGAGCAACCTTTTGCGTCTTCCATCAAGAATTCCCTGAAATTGGCCTAAGCATGTCATAACTGCCCTGCAGCTCTCCTCGTTCATATATGGCGTCGAAGAGTAGCTGTGAAGGTCATGGCAAAGCTCAGGCACAAGATGAATAGGTATCGAGATGCTCCCTCTAATTTGGTTGTATGTCATACCGTAGGTGCCAAGCAGATCGCTCATGGGATGCGAGTTTACTATGAGCCAATTTCGGTCTTCATTGGTTTCTTTTGAATCCGGATTCTTAATGAGCGCGTTGAAGTGCTCGCAATAGTTTACAAAGAGCTCCTCGTCTTTGCCCTGGCTTCTCAGCGCGAACAAAATTCTTACTAGCCCGATAACGAGTATGGCAACAATGACCAGAATCCAAATAACAACTACGTTCACATAGCCTCCTGAAGCTTTCTATAGCTTCACTGGTATACCCGGCGAGTACGAGTCCTTCCAGTCCTCGTACTCCTCCTGCGTGATCTCGCCGGCTTCGAGCTCTGCGCGCTTATCGCCCCAGTCGATGAGCGCCAGCTCGATGGCAGAGCCGAGCTTGCTGGCTTTGATGGCGGCTTGCCCCTTAACGGGCACGATATCGTGCTCCTCCTCGATGTGGAAGAGCAGGTGGATGACCTCCAGGTCGCTCCTGCCCTTGCAATCGGCGAACGCCTCGTTCTTCACGCCCAGAGCCTTCGACATGAGTTTGATCTGCGCCTCGCTGGGCATCCGGTAGCCGAGCTCGTAGCTGCGCATGGCGGACTCGGTCATGCCCGCCTTCTCGGCCAGCTCGAGCTGGGTCATGCCCTTGCGCTCCCTGACCTTCCGAATCCTCGCGCCGACCTCTTTCCTGTCCTTCTCGCTTGGTCGCATGTTAGCCCCTAACCGCCGAATAAGCCCGTATAAGCCCTCCTAAGCATGATACATCACATTTTCGTAAGGATACAGAGGGATTCCGTTGACATTACGGAAACGTGATTTTAGTATAGAGCTAGCAACATTACGGATACGTAAGGTTATATACAAGCGATAGGAGTTAACGCATGGAAAAGAGAATGCTCGACGTCAAGCAGGTAATGGAGAGGCTTCGCGCATCGAAGTCGTTCGCGCACAAGCTGATCCACCAGCTCAACGAGGAGATGGCCGCAGCCGGAAACATCACTATACCCGGCAAGGTGAGCGAGCGCTACCTTGAACAGCGTCTGTTCACGCAGCCCGGCGAGAAGAGGGTCGGTCGCGATGGGCGTATTTAGGGACAACGCGCGCGGCAAGTGGACGGTGCAGTGCTGGTACCGCGATTGTCAGAGTGCGCGCCGCAAGAAGACCAAGCGCGGATTCAAGAGCAGGGCGGCCGCGCTCGCGTGGGAGCGCAACTTCGCGCGCCGCAGCGCAGGCGCCATCGACATGCGCTTCGGCGACTTCTACAAGCTTTACGAGGAGGACATGAAGCCCCGCCTGAAGCTGAACACGTGACTGTCCAAGGAGCACATGTTCAAAACGAAGATCCTGCCTTATTTCGAGGACAAGCCGATAAACGCCATCACACCCGCCGATATCGTGAAGTGGCAGAACGCGTTGCTTGAGTTGCGCGACAATGACGACCGCCCACACTCCCCGACGTACCTGCGCTCGATAACGAACCAGATGAGCGCCATCATGAAACACGCCGTGAAGCTCTATGACCAGCGCGAGAACCCCATGCACAAGGTAAAGCGAATCGGCTCCAAGCGCGCTGGCGAGATGAGCTACTGGACGAAGGAAGACTACCTCGCGTTCTCGCGGTCAATGATGGACAAGCCCGGCTCGTTCCTGGCGTTCGAGCTGCTGTACTGCACGGGCTGCGCGTGGGCGAGCTGCTTGCACTCACGCCTGCGGACTTCGACCTCGACCCCGCGCGCCCGACCGTGAGCATCACAAAGTCCTACCAGCGGCTCCAGCGCAGGGATGTCACCACCTCGCCCAAGGCCAAGAAGGTCGGTGTGCAAGATCCTGATGCCGCACTTCCTCGCCGAAGAGGCGGGCGACCATCTGCGCCTCTTCCCGAAGAGGGAAGACGAGCGAATTTTCGAGTTCTCGAAGAGCTACCTACATCACGAGATGGATTGCGGGGCGCAGGAGGAGAACGTCGAGTGAATCCGCATCCACTACATCCGACACAGCCACGTCTCGTTGCTCATCGACATGGGCTACTCGGCCTTCGCCATCGTCAACAGGCTTGGTCACGAGAGTAGCGAGGTGACGCTCACCTACGCGCACATGTTTCCAAGCGTGCAGACGAGCATGGAAGCAGACCTTGAGAAGTCAGGTGCAAAGAGATGAACGTGAGGTGCAACAACAGGCACGGACGCTGGTGCAGCAGGACGGTCGCGTTCCGGGCATCGGACGAGGAAGTGAGGCAGCTCGACGCGCTCGTGGCGCTGAGCGGCCTTTCCAAGCAGGACTACATCATGTCGCGGCTTCCTGCTGCGCAGGGTGATCGTGGTGCCGTCCTCGCGCGTCCAGAAGGCCTTGGAGGACGTCTCACGCGACATCCTTATAGAGCTGAGTCGCATAAACGACGCCCGTGAGCTCCCCGTGGAGCTGCGTGAGGTCATGCAGGTGTTGACGAGCACGCTGCACGGTCTCGGCGGCGTCGAGAGCGCCCCCGAGACGGAGGTCGCCGATGCGCCGATGGCGAACATGCAGAGGGGCGACTGACGTGCGCCCCGAGCCCCTCGATACCGTAGACGCAAACTGGCTCATCCAGCAGCCCCTGACAGAGCCCCTGTGGGTCGTGGAAGGGCTCATTCCTATGGGGATGCACCTGCTCACGGGCGCTCCGAAAATCGGCAAGAGCTGGCTCCTGCTTGAGCTGGCGTTCTGTGTGAGCAGCGGCAGACCCTTCTGAGGTTACGCCACAAGGCGCTGCAGCGTGCTCTACCTCGCCCTAGAAGACACCACGCCGCGCATCCAGGACCGCATCTGGCAGCTATCGGATACGGCAAACGAGTGCCTGTACTTCGCTCTCAACGCGCATGGCATCGCCGACGGCTTCACGGATCATCTCAGCGACTTCGTGGAGAGCCACGACGACACCGGGCTCGTCATCATCGACACCTTGCAGAATGTGCGCACGCCGAGCCGCGACTACGCCTATGCCGCTGACTACAACGACGTAAGCGTGCTCACGGCCTTCGCTGATGCGCACGACCTCGCGGTTCTGGTCGTCCACCACACGTGCAAGATGGTCGACGCAGACGTGTTCAACACTGTCTCCGGCACCACGGGCATCACCGGAAGCGCCGACTCCACGTTCGTGCTCACACTGTAGAGCAAGTGCAGCGAGTACGCCACGCTTTCTGTCACCGGGCGCGACATCGAGTTCCAGGAGCTCAAGCAGCGCAAGAACGACTACAGGTGGGAGCTGGTCGAGAGGACGAGCCTGGAGGAACTTAAGGAGCACGAGGTGCCCGATTGCGTGTTGCGCCGTGCTCGAATTCATGGAAAGTCGCCAGGAAGCGTAGGAATGGACGGCCTCGCGGCTTATGGAGGCTGCGGTCATCGAGAATATCAGATCGAACGTCTTCGGGAAGCACCTGGCGCAGCATGCGGGCTTTCTCCGCAGCCGGGGCATCGAGTACGGCAGGAAGCACATGAACCAAGGAACCATCCTCAGCCTCGCCGTAATTGAGTGACAGCAGTGAAAGCTATTTGGACATACCCCCACGAGCTGTCACAGCTATCACTGCTGTCTTAGTTCGATGACTCCACTCGATAGTCTTTCATGAGATGCATATGTCGAAGATGCCCTTTTCTCTTTGATAGATTTTCTATATGAACAACAGCCACAAGCACAGTTGCACACCAGCTCAATCAGTATGCGGTGAGCCACAGAAAAGAGGCGTAACGTTAAGTGGACGAATCTTATGAAATGCCAACACAGATAAAGCCCGACGAAAAGGACTTCTACGATAGAGAATGCCCCAATGAAGAATGCTTTTTTAGATTCAAAGTTGATCTTCAGGACTGGGAAGAAAAAATATCAGGCAATGATATGCATTGCCCATGTTGCGGACACACCGCATTTCATGATCAATGGTTCACGCAAGAGCAACTCGAGGTGCTAAACGAGAATGTCATGAGCTTTGCTTTGGGGATTGTGCATGATGAGTTAAAGACAGCATTCAAGGACATCGAAAGAAAGACACGGCACAACAAATACGCGAGAATTACCTATAAGCCAGGGACGAGACCGCAATACGCAAACCTGCCCGTCACACAAGGCGACGAATGGGCAACAGAGATAATTTGTGATACATGCGGAATACGGTTTAGCGTTATAGGAAACGCCTTCTTCTGCCCATGTTGCGGTAAAGATTTAACTACAAACGCAATAAGAGATTCTCTACAATCCTTTCGACGCCGAATTGATGGACTTGATGAACTTCGCAAGCTTTTCGAAAGAACGTTTTCTGTCGAAGAGGCTGAACGTCAGGTGGTCGCTCTTCGGGAGGATACTCTTAACTCGCTAGTTGGAACATTCGAATCGTTTGCAAAGAATCGCTATATTGAACTTGGCGGAGAACCTCCAAAAGGAAACGTCTTCCAGCGCATCAAGGACGGCAGCAATCTCTACTACGACCTCACCGGTAAGTCATATCGTGACTTTATCAGTGACGATGAGTTCGACGAGATGCGAGTTCTCGTGAACCGACGCCATCTTTTGACGCACAACAATGGCTTTGTTGATGAGAGATATTTGAAAAATTCTGGCGATGTTTTCTACAAGCTGGGGCAACGTATTGTAGTTAAAGAGAGAGACCTCAACAAACTGCTCGAGACAATCGAAAAGATCGTCATCGGACTTCAAGAACTACAACTTGATTGAACGTTGATTGACGCCGCATAGTGCTTATTAGCAAGCTGCCTATACTGTGTGTACAAATTTGTGAGTCTAGTGGCTTGCGGGCGCAGCTGGCATCCGTGCGCTATCCAAGGCCCTTAGAAGCAAGGAAGCTTCCAAGGGCATACACGGACTAAGCGCTCTCGTCTTCCAAGAAAATATCGCGAGTCTTCAGAAGCGGCTCCGCAGTGCGGGGGATCCCCCGCGCCCCTCTGGCTGCGTTTAGCTGTTGTTGCATTGAATAAGGTAGTAGCGAACCTTCTCTTCGAAATTCCGATTAATGTAAGTGCGAATCAGCAGTTCGTCTACCTCGTCCATGGACAAAGAGCCCTGAATTCTGTTTCCATCATCAGAAATCCAGCTGATATTGTTTGCAGCATGCCCAAACTGGCTTCCTTCGCTGAAGCTCTTCAAAGGGTTTAAATGGCCAACTTGGAATTTCGATTTACCATGAACTGCCTGCAATACATCGTTTACAAATTCGTCATAGTGAAGCGGCTCGCCGGTAATCGGGCACCTGGAAATTTCAAAACCCTGATCAAGGAAACCTTCGTCGATTAGAGCAGAGACAAGAGTTGGATTCGCGCCCTGGAAACGCGCAATCTGCAAGAGAAGCTCAGATTCTATGGCTATACAGTCAAGCCTTAATGCATATTGAACCGAGTTTGGATGCGTTTCCCATCTTTTCTCTCGATTTGTCTGATACAGACCAGTTTGCGCGCGGTCGGTGAGGTAGGTCTTCACCTTAATTTTGTCTTTCATGATTCTGTCAAAAGCGTAGCTATCTGGATTTTTTTCATCATCAAGCAAGAACGCCCTCAGCTTAATTGCCTTTTTAACGTTTTCGTTTGCAAACAGTTCAACGTTGTCCACAGAGTGAAGATGTTGAGAATACCGATCGTGATAATCGATAGGAAGCTCGTAGGGAACCATTTTATAGTCACGCAATGAGGCTATAAGACGCAAGTCATCTGAATCGAGTGAAGCAATCTGACAAATCAACTTCGAAGCAATACTTAAACATTCTTCATATGAAGCGTAGCGAGGATCCCCTTCAAGCTCGGAAAACCAACGAACTTGAAATTTCGTTGAAGTGATTTCATGGTTCACGAGTTCAATTAGGAATGAATTTCGAACACGGGCATCATGAATATACTTCATCTCCCTTACGGGAAGCTGAAGGGCCAATGCGTCATATTGCAACTTGACATCTGCGGGAAGCGCTTGATCGAGTCCCTGACACTCGCTCATTCGAAAGTTATCTGAACTGATGGCTAATTCGAGTCTCTGCTTATAAGTCATAATTGCCTCCTTCAATATGAATTATCCTCCAGTTTTGTTTTTGTGTCACATGTAACTGATATAATGCTTTACAGATTATGAAATTTGTGAAAGGATTTCATATTATGAAAAGTGAAGTGCTGTTTTCATTTTCTGCTAAAGATGTCTTTTCTGACATCAGAAGCTACCTTGCTGGACGATTCGTTGGCTCCACCAGGGACGAGTTCTTCTTGGAGGAAATCGTAAAGCTGATGTTTTGCAAGCATGAATTCCTGAGGTCTCCAGACGCGTACAATCCCAGTGAAGTGTCTAGGAATTATCGTGCGTGCTTTAGGGGGCTAGTCGCTCGGTATCCTGAAATTTTTTCAGCTGACACAGAAATCGAACTTGACGCTCCCAGCATCGAGTACATTGACGATAAGTTAAACACTCTCGATTTTGCTGAGCTTGAGCGAGATATCATGGGTGATGCATACGAGACGTTCATGGGAAGTACTGTTAAGGGGCAATTTGGGCAGTTCTTTACTCCCAAAAATGCTGCAGAGCTTTTAGTCGAATTGGTAAAACCTTTGCCTGGCGAAAAAGTGCTCGATCTTGCTTGTGGTGCAGGTGGATTCCTTGCTTCCGCCTCTTCATATGTTGAACGAACTAATCCAGGTTTAGACATGGAGGAATACATTGCCGATTGCATGTACGGAGTTGATAAGGATCAGTACTTAGCCAGGTTGGCAAGAATTCGCTTGGCCAGCCTTTACTCAAACGCTGGCAATATTAACTGCGCAGATAGTCTTGTTTGGGATGAGACAATCCTGGGGCCTTCTGACGGCCAGTTTGATGTTATCTTGACCAACCCACCCTTTGGATCAAATATCGTTGCTGGTTCAGAAGAAACATTGAGCAAGTTCGTCCTAGCTAGAAAATACAGATGCAAGCAAGACCAATACGTTATCCAAGAGGCAATCAATCCTTCGATTCCTCCACAAGTGGTTTTTTTGGAGCAGTGTTTCAATCTGCTTAAAGAAGATGGCAGGCTCGGAATAGTAATTCCAGAGAGCATGATTTCTAGCAAGAAATATGGATACGTTTCAGATTATCTACTTGCAAACGTATCTATTGAGGCAATTATTGGCATGCCTGAGAATCTCTTTAAAACAAGCGGAAAGGGTGGAACTCATACAAAAACATGTCTGTTGCTAATTCGAAAGCGAAGGCCCGAATCCAGAGACCAGTCTTTTTTTGCCGCAGAGGCAAAATGGTGTGGTCATGACAGCAGGGGTCGTTCTATCCCCAATGATGATTTACCGACCATCTGGGAAAACTACAAAGCATATCTACAGGATGCTATGGGCAAGGAGACCGAGCTTGGCTGCAGAGTTGCTTTGAAGGATTACCGCAGCACAATTCTTGCGCCGCGAAGTTTTACTGGAACAATTGGCGTATCCATTGAAGACAAAAGAGATTCTTATGATTTCGTAACGATTGGCGAGCTTATGGACCAGGGTGCTCTCTCCGTATCCACTGGAGATGAAGTGGGTAAGCTGGAGTACGGAGCAGGTGATGTTCCGTTCATTAGGACTTCAGACATCTCCAACTGGCGAGTTTGTTCGGATTCTAAGCACAAAATATCCGAAGCTTCATATTATGCATTGCGTGACAAGCAAGATGTTAAAGCAGGCGATATTTTGATGGTAAAAGATGGAGGCTACCTTATTGGAAACTGTGCAATCATTACAGAGCTGGATACTCGCATCGTATATCAAAGCCATATTTTTAAGTTGCGTGTAAATCAGAATGACTTGGGAATTACTCCTGAATACCTTCTTGTCGCTTTGAGTTCAAAGTATCTTCGAGCTCAGATCGAAGCTAAGACCTGCACTTTGGATATCATTAACTCCTTGGGTAACCGTCATCGCGATCTCATTGTGCCTATTCCTAAAGACATTAAAGTGCTGGAATTAATTCATAGAAAAGTCTCAAATTCAATCAAGAAGAACGTTGAGTCTAGAAAGCTTGCGAGTAGCGCAATGGAGCTGGTAGAGCTGCTGAAGTAAATCTGGTTCCCATTGATCTCCTTTGGTTCCCAAATGGTTCCTTTTCAGGGGAAAGCACATAAGGTCATTCTGCGCCACTAATAGCAACCTGGTAAAACCAGGAAACAGCAAAGGCTAGGTAGACATTCAGATCTACCTAGCCTTTTCAATGCTTGAACTACGGTTTTCTTCCGGTTTGTACCTATCGGTCTCAAACTACGTGAACTAAATCACACTCCAGAAAACCTCATATCAACCGGTAAAACTAATACACTTTTTACTGTATGTCACTCCCACTCAATCGTGGCTGGTGGTTTAGACGTGATGTCGTAGCACACCCTATTAAGCCCTGGCACCTCTGCAACTATGCGGGAGGAAATGCGAGCGAGCACGTCATGAGGGAGTTTGGCCCAATCGGCAGTCATAGCATCACTTGACTCAACTGCGCGAACGATAACAGGGCGCTCATAGGTGCGCTCATCCCCCATCACTCCAACGCTTTTGATGTCAGGAAGAACAGCAAAATATTGCCAACAGGAATGTTCCGAATGAATGTCTCCCGTCTCCTCAAAAAGGCGGTCGTTGTAGTCGTTGAGTTCTTCTCGCACAATAGCATCGGCATCTTTCAGAATTCTTAACTTTTCTTCATCAATGTCGCCAATGATGCGAATTGCAAGACCTGGACCTGGGAAAGGCTGACGATAAACGATGGAATTTGGTAGACCCAACGATGTTCCAAGCGAGCGAACCTCATCTTTAAAGAAATGGTCTAGTGGCTCAATCAAATCAAACGAGACACCATCGGGGAAAGGTATCAAATTGTGGTGACTCTTGATGGTCGATGCCTTACCACCAGTTTTTCTGGCTCCGCTTTCGATGATGTCAGGATAAATTGTTCCTTGAGCTAAAAACTTAATTGGAGTGCCATCGGCCGACTTATCTTTTGCAACTGCAAAAAACTCTTTCCAAAACTGAGTTCCAATTATTTTTCGCTTTTGCTCTGGATCACTAACACCTTTAAGGAGGTCTAAATATCTTTTTTCTGCATGAACATGAATGAAGTCAACATTAAACTGGCGTGAGAAAACGTCCTCAACTTCCTCTGGCTCATTTTTGCGTAATAACCCATGGTTAACAAAAACGCAAATGAGCTGCTTTCCAATAGCTTTTGAAAGAAGTGCAGCAACAACGCTTGAATCAACGCCGCCTGAGAGACCAAGAATTACACGAGAGTCTCCAACCTTTTCTCTAATGTCTTCAATGAGCGTTTCAGCCAAATTGTCAATTGACCATGTCTTTTCTAGGCCGCAGACTTTAAACAGGAAAGTACCCAAAATTTGATTTCCGCATTCTGTGTGCTTAACCTCAGGATGAAATTGAGTAGTGAAAATCTTCTTCTCAACGTTTTCCATCGCAGCAATTTCGCACACATCTGTTGAAGCTACAACACGAAATCCAGCAGGAACTTCAACAACTGCGTCACGGTGACTCATCCAGACGGTTTGTGTGTCAGGCGTTCCTTCAAACAAAACAGATGGCTTTACGTGAAGGGATGCAGGGCCATATTCACCTTTGTCAGTGTGGCCAACTTTCCCTCCAAGCGTGTGCGCAATAACCTGATGCCCATAACAAAACCCAAGGATTGGAATTCCCAGTTCTAACACAGCAGGGTCAATTGATGGAGCATCATCTGCATAAACACTTGCGGGACCACCAGAAAAAACAAGCGCCGAAGGACTCATTTGCTTGACCTCATCGGCAGTCAAGTCGCATGGGACAATTTCAGAATAAACACCCAAATCACGAATGCGACGAGCAATCAACTGCCCATATTGAGCACCAAAATCAAAAACGAGCACTTTCTTTTGACTGTTGTTCATGTTCTAAATTCCTTTATGTAGTAAATCGCGCCTGCACTAGATTAGTTACTCAAATTAGTCATCATTAAAAAGCTAAAACCGATGGAACAATGCGAATTATTAACGCATTGAACAGAGAGTTAGCCTCTCATCGTTGCTCCAGTTGCGCCAGCAACTTTTGCAACAACTTTGTTGTGCAATTTTTCAACCTCCGATGACTCTAAAGTCTTTTCGGTTGATTGATAGGTTAACTTGAAGCTCATCGACTTTTTGCCTGCGCCAACAGTTACTGGATTTCTGTAGATGTCAACAAGTGAGACACCTGTCAAAAGCTTTCCTCCAGCTGAAGTGATGACTTGTTGCATGCGTTCGCATGTCACCGACTCGTCAACAACAAAGTTTTGATCCATCTCAATTGCTGGAAATTCCGACAAATCAACATATGGTTTAGCTGGCATGGCTGATTTTTCAAGCGCGGCAAAGTCGAGCTCAAAAGCACAAACTGCATCATCGGTGTCATATTTTGAAGAAACTTGAGGATGAATTTCCCCCACCCATCCGATTTGTGTTCCGCCAGAAAACATTACAGCAATTCGACCAGGCAAAAGGAATGAATATTCTTCTGGATCACCAACTTTAAACTTCACTTTTGGAAGGTTTAGCACGTCGGCGACATCTTCAAGCACGCCTTTAGCGTCGAAGAAATCAAATTTTCGAGCCTCACCATCCCAAGATTTATCTTTTGCATTCCCGCACAAAACACCAGCCACACGAGTTCGCTCTTTTGGAAGTTTCCTCTCAGCTGTGGTTGAGAAAACTGTTCCAATTTCATAGAGTGCAACACGCTTAGTTCCGTGATTGGAGTTGAAACGAACCGATTCCATTAGCCCTGGCAAAATCGACTGACGTAAATGCGCTTGCTCAGAATTTAGTGGATTCAAAAGTTCAACACTAACGCTTTCTTTAGATGAAGTTGGTTGAAAACAATCAATCTCTTCGAGGGAATTAAAAGAATAGGAAAGCGTTTCATTCATCCCATTAGCACGAAGAGTGTTGTCAACTTTCCTTCTGACAATGTCAAAATCGGTCAAATGACCAACACGTTTTGCGCTTTTTGGCAAAGTGCTTGGAATTCGATCCTCTCCCCAAATTCTCAAAACTTCTTCATAGAGGTCAATTTCACGAGTGAGGTCAGGCCTAAACGTTGGACGAACAACACTCAACTCATCGCCCTCGCCATCAACCACACAACCAAGCCTTTTTAGAACTTCAGCGATAAATTCATCAGGAACATCATCGCCAACGAAATCTCTAAAACGATTGCATCTAAAAGCAAGCGTCTCAGGCTCAGATTTTTTCGACCAAACATCAACGAGTCCAAAGTCTCCTTGCCTGTTGCAAAGAACTTCTCCCCCTGCAACTTCTTGAATTAAAGCAGCTGCAATGGCAGAACGCACGTCAATGTCGTGGTCATCGACCTCACGTTCATAACGCATTGACGACTCGCTAAAAAGTTTTAAATTGCGAGATGTCCTTGAAGTTGACCCTGGCTCAAAAGTTGCAACTTCAATGCACACATTTTTTGTGTTCTCTGTAATTTCAGAATTTAGACCACCCATAACACCAGCAAGACCAACAGGGCCCGCACTTTCAGTCGTGATGAGTGTCATGTCTTCTGTGAGAGCGCGCTCTTGGCCATCAAGTGTTGTTAGCTTTTCGCCTTCTTTTGCTGCACGAACGATGATGTGAGCTTTATCCTCACCATTTTTTAGCCAGTCCAAATCAAAAGCGTGCATTGGCTGACCATAGAGGAACAAAATGTAGTTTGTAACATCAACAATGTTATTGACGCTTCTCTGCCCTACCGACAAAAGTTTGTCAACAAGCCATTGTGGGCTAGGCCCAACTTTTACACCTCTTATTACAGCTGCTGTGTAGCGGGGGCAACGTGTTGAATCTTCAACAGTAACGTCAACTTCGTCTTCAACTGTTGTTTCAGTTTTTGAAACTTTTAACTTTGCGAAATCATCTGCAATTGGGTCGGTCCAATCTCTGCCATTCATTGCAGCAAACTCGCGCGCAAGGCCGCGCACCGACAAACAATCAGGGCGGTTAGGTGTGATTTCAAGATCAAGCACAACCTCATTTTTGTCCAAATATTGCGCCAAAGGCATTCCAACTGGAGTGTCTTCTGGCAAAATCATAATTCCTTCGTGATCGTTGCTAAGTCCCAATTCTCGAGCTGAGCAATTCATTCCACAAGACGCCACACCGCGAAGTTTTGACTTCTTGATTTTAAAATCACCAGGGAGAACAGCTCCAATCATTGCAACAACAATGTGGTCTCCCTCATTAAAGTTTTGAGCTCCGCAAACAATTTGCAATGGTTCAGGCTCGCCGTCAGCACCCACATTTTTGTCACCAACACCAACTTTGCAAACCCACATGTGGTCAGAATCAGGGTGCTTTTCTTTCTTGAGAACAACGCCTGTGACAACGTGGTCAAATTGGCTGCCCATCTTTTCGATGCCTTCAACGCCAGTTCCTGTTAGGTCAAGGCGGTCACATAGAGTTTTAATTTCCTCATCTGTCGAGAAAGGAATGTTTGTATATTCGTTTATCCATTTCAATGGTGCTAACATGTTTATCTCCGCATCGCTCTAGAACTGTTTTAAGAATCTTTCATCACCCTGCAAAAGCATTCGCAGGTCAGGGACGTTGTATTTCAAGCAAGCGATGCGCTCAACGCCCATTCCAAACGCGAAGCCAGAATAAATTTCAGGGTCAATTCCGCTCATGCGCAATACGTTAGGATCAACCATTCCGCATCCCAAAATTTCAAGCCAACCAGTGCCTTTGCACATGCGGCAGCCTTTTCCTCCACAAATCCCGCATGAAACATCGGCTTCGCAAGATGGCTCAGTAAATGGGAAATAGTGCGCACGAAAACGAGTCTTTCTTTCTTCTCCAAAAATCGCTTTGCACACAAACTCAAGCGTGCCTTTCAAATCACCAAAAGTGATTCCTTTGTCAACAACAAGTCCCTCAATCTGGTGAAATTGAGGCAAGTGAGAAGGGTCAGCAACGTCGCGACGATAGACTTTACCAGGCGCAATTATGTAAATTGGAAGTTCTTCATCTTCCATTGCATGAACTTGAACACCACTTGTTTGGGTGCGAAGCAAAACGTCACTCTCGCCCCTAACATTTGCAACGTCACCTGAATTGTCAACGCAATAAAAAGTATCTTGCATGCTTCGTGAAGGATGATCAGCAGGCGCATTAAGAGCAGTAAAGTTATAGTAATCGGTCTCAACCTCACGACCGTGTTTTACTGTGTAGCCAAGGCCTAAGAAAATGTCGGTGCATTCGTCGATTATGTTTGATATTAGGTGCTGATGTCCAGGGTGCTGACAGCGTCCTGGAAGAGTAATGTCAACTGCAGAAGACTCAATTTTTGCCTGCATTTCGGCATTTTTTAGCTTCTCTTTTTTCTCTGCTAGTTTATTTTCAATTTCATTTCGAGCAGAATTGACAAGTTTACCAACTTCAGCGCGCTCTTCTTTTGCAACATTTCCCATGTTGCGAAGATATCCTGTTAAAGATCCAGATTTTCCAAGAACTGCGACACGAACTTCTTCTAGTGCATCAAGAGTGTTGGAGTCGCTGACTTTTGAAGAAACATCACTAACTAGTGAATGAATCTCATCGACTAATGACATAAATTAAACTCCCATTTTCAATTAAAAGTGATTAGTTAAAAATTATAGGACACATGAAAAATTGTGCCAGTGTAATTGAGACATTCAAGCGCTATCGCGTGTGACGCTTCTTTGCTTTGCGAGCAGTTTTTTTCAAATCGGCAAGAATATCTTCCTCAACACTTCCTGACAAGTGCGCTTTCGTTTGCACTATCTCATCGCGAAGTCTTGCTGCTTCCTCAAAATCGCATGCCTCACTGGCTTCATACATTTGTTCTTCCAACGAATCAATCATCCGAAGAACTTCTGATCTTGAGAAATTTGCAAGTTCAGCGTTAACTTCTTCTGCAGAAACATCTGAAATGTCTTTTATTTTGTCGGTGATGTCAGAGATTTTCTTCCGAATTGTTTCAGGCTCAATTCCATGCTCTACGTTATATTCCTCTTGGATTTTGCGTCGACGTCGAGTCTCATCAACAGCTGCTTTCAAAGAATCTGTTTCTTTGTCGGCATACATGATTACCTTGCCAGAAACGTTTCTAGCTGCTCTGCCAATTGTTTGAATTAACGAGCGCTTGTTTCTCAAAAAACCCTCTTTGTCGGCATCAAGAATTGCAACAAGGCTAACTTCTGGCAAGTCAAGCCCCTCGCGAAGCAAGTTAATTCCAACAAGGCAGTCAAATTTTCCAGCACGCAAATCTCTCAAGATTTCAACACGTTCTAAAGTAGCGACGTCGGAGTGCATGTATCGTGCCTTGATGTCATTATCAAGAAGATGCTCTGTTAAAGCTTCTGCCATGCGCTTTGTGAGTGTCGTAATTAAAACACGCTCGTTTTTTGCAGCACGTTCCTTAACCTCATCAATCACATCATCGATTTGACTTTTTGTTGGACGCACATCAATAATTGGATCCAAAAGTCCAGTTGGGCGAATGATTTGCTCAACAGTCTGTTGACTAACTCGCTCTTCATAATCCCCTGGTGTAGCTGACACATAAACAAACTGCGGAATTTTTTGCTCAAATTCATCGAAACGAAGCGGCCGATTGTCAAGAGCAGATGGAAGCCTAAATCCGTGCTCAACTAGCGTAACTTTTCGCGATCGGTCCCCTTCATGCATTCCACGAATTTGAGGAACCGTGACGTGAGACTCATCAATTATGCACAACATGTCGTCAGGGAAATAGTCAATTAACGTGTTTGGCGGCTCACCTGGTTTTCTGCCATCGAGGTGCCTTGAATAGTTCTCAATTCCAGAACAAAATCCAAGTGATTCAATCATTTCAAGGTCATAGGAAGTGCGCATCTCGAGTCGCTGGGCTTCTAACAGTTTGTTGTTCGCCTTTAACTCCTGCAAACGTTGTTGCAGTTCTTCTTGAATTGTTTTGATTGCGTTATTTAGTTTCGGGCGCGCAGTAACATAGTGAGAAGCAGGCCAAATTGGCGTAGTGTCTAGCTCCTTTATCACTTCACCAGTAACTCGATCAACGATTGCGAGCTCTTCTATTTCGTCTCCCCAAAAACTCACGTGCAAAGGGTTGTCGTCATATGGAGGGAAAATGTCAATTGAGTCCCCTCGAACTCTAAAATTCCCACGATCGAGCTCATAGTCGTTTCGGTCATATTGGATCTCAACAAGGCGTTTGATTAAATCATCACGATCAACTTCTTCTGACTTATTCAAAAACACTGCCATTCCTGCATAATCTTCGGGAGACCCAATGCCATAAATGCAACTCACCGAAGCTACAACAATGCAGTCACGCCTTGAGAGCAGAGCGCTTGTGGCAGCATGGCGAAGTTTTTCAACTTCTTCGTTTATCGACGCATCTTTTTCAATGAAAGTGTCGCTTGAAGGAACATATGCTTCTGGCTGATAATAGTCGTAATAGGACACGAAATAAACAACAGAATTGTCAGGGAAAAACTGCTGCAACTCCCCTGCTAGTTGTGCTGCGAGAGTTTTGTTGGGAGCCATTACAAGTGTTGGCTTTTGAACCTTCTCAATGAGTTTGGCCATGGTAAAGGTTTTACCTGAGCCCGTGACTCCAAGAAGTGTTTGATATCGAAGACCTTTTTCGACGCCTAAAGCAAGTTCATTTATAGCTTTGGGTTGGTCTCCACTGGGTTCATATTCACTTACAACATGAAGCCCAGATTTCGTCGATTCGCTCATCTAGTGCCTCTATCGTTGAATTGTTGTGAATAACATAATCAGCAACAGCCTCATATTCTTCATCATAAGGCTGAACTCTCATTCTCCAAGTTAGTTCAAAATTTTCAATCCCACGCTTTTTGCCAAGCTCAATTTTGTCTTTGAGACGCGATTCAACCCAAACAACAGCATCGGCATCTTTAAGGAAAATGTCTTCATCGCGACTGTCGCCAAAATAACCAGAATATTCAACGACGACAATTGAATCATCATCAAGATCACTCAGCTGTCGGTCTAGCTCCTCTTTAATGTGAGGAAAAATAGCTCTATCAAATGCGTGCGTGACTAATTTATTTGAGAACAGATAGTCTTGAAACGCCTCTTTGTCAATGATTCCATTTTCAACGACAACGTCGTCGCTCAGCTTTTTAACTTGTTCAATGACTTCTGGCTTTTCAAGAACAAACTGTGAGATTTTATCTAAATCGAAATAAACTGCGCCTTTTTGAGCGAATGATTTCCCAAGAATAGACTTCCCATTGCAAATCCCGCCAATTACATAAATAACTTTCACAAGGCACCCTCTCGATTTAAAGAAATTTAAACAGGTGAGCCTTAGAACCCCCCTCAGGAGACCCACCTGTTTAAAAGCAAAATAATAACTATTCAGCAGCCTCTTCTGCTGGAGCTTCTTCTTTTGCCTCAGCTGGTTCAGCGCCTTCTACTTTAATCTCGTAGCCAAGCTCTTCTGCAGCTGCTTTGCAAGAAAGAGAAATTCTTCTCTTCTCAAGATCATATTCAACGATCTTTACTTTAACTTGATCGCCAACATGAACAACTTGTTTAGGTGAGTCGATGTGCTGAGTTGCAAGTTCTGAAATGTGAACAAGACCCTCAACATTAGGAGCAAACTCTACAAATGCACCGAATGAAACAACGTTTGTGACTTTGCCATCAACAATCATGCCAGCAGGATATTTCTCCATGAGTTCTGTCCATGGATCAGGTTGAGTTTGTTTGAGTCCAAGAGAAATTCTCTCACGGTCAAGATCAACGTCAAGAACAACAACCTCAAGCTCGTCTCCCACTGAAACAACTTCGCTTGGATGATTGACATGGTTCCAAGAAAGCTCTGAAATGTGAACGAGTCCATCAATTCCGCCAAGGTCAACAAATGCGCCGAACTCAACGATGCTTGAAACTGTGCCCTTAAGACGCATGCCCTTTGAGAGTTTAGAAAGAATCTCAGCACGCTCTGCCTTGCGGCCCTCCTCAAGAAGAACACGACGAGAAAGAACAACATTGTTGCGATTTCTGTCCATCTCAATGATGCGAGCATCAACTTCGGTGCCGAGGTAGGAGTCGAGTTCGCGGACACGACGAATGTCAACAAGTGAAGCAGGAAGGAAGCCACGAAGACCGATGTCAACGATGAGGCCACCCTTGACAACCTCGATAACTTCACCAGTAACAATCTCACCCGCTTTGAACTTCTCTTCAACCTGTTTCCAAGCAACTTCATATTCAGCACGTTTCTTAGAAAGAACAAGACGACCGTCTTTGTCTTCTTTAGTGAGAACAAGTGCTTGAATTTCGTCGCCGAGTTGCACACAGCTTGCAGGATCAACATCTTTTCTGATTGAAAGCTCGCGAGCAGGGATCACACCTTCACTCTTAAAGCCAATGTCAACGAGCACTTCGTCGTGCTCAATTTTGACAACCTTACCATTGACTAAATCACCTTCATCAAATGATGAAATTGAACCGTCAATGAGGTTCGCAAAATCTTCATCAGAAATGTCCTGATAGTCGATAATGCTAGTGTTTTTAATTTCGGTCATTTACAGGACCCCTTTCAAAAAAACATTAGGGCCCGAGATAGATTGCTAATAATAGAAAATAAACTCGGGGGCCAGTAATACAAGTGTCTGCGACTTTTCACAGACACCAACAAATTATAACAAACTATAAATTTCTAAAGTCATTATTTAGCCTTCAAATAGTATTTTTTCGCAACAAACTGCTTGCGCTTCAAGCATTCCAGAGCCGTCAAAACATGTTGCCCCAGCAGCTCTTGCATCCTTGATAATCTGGGTGTCGCCATGACCATAAATGCAATCCAGAACAACTTGATTTTTGTTTAGCAGGTCACTGTCAATTGGGCTTGGGTCAGAAAGCATCATTCCAAGCGTTGTGGCGTTGATAATAAAGTCAGCATGCACAATTCTGTCAACAGAACGATCATATGTTTCAACCAAAACTGTGTGACCATTTACACGCAATTCACCAGTTTTCTTTTGTGAACGCGTGAGTAAAGTGACTTTAGAGCCAACAAAAGCTAAAGCACAAGAAACCGACTTGGCAGTAGGGCCAGTACCGCAAACTACAACAATAGCACCACGCATGTCATAGCCACGTGATTGCAATTCTATCAAGCAACCGCCACCGTCGACATTGTATCCCAAAAGCCTTCCGCTCTTGTTCACAATAAAATTGCATCCATTCGAAAAATCCGAAGGATAATCAACTTCATCGGCGCACTCAAGCGCCAAACATTTCCATGGAGTTGTGATGTTTATTGCAACATAGTCTTTGCTCAAAATGAACTCGCGAGCAGCGGGCTCAGAGGGCAAGTCCATCAATTCATAGGTCCAATCAAGACCTCGCTCTAGAAATGTTGCCCGCCAGTGCGCAGGAGATTTTGAATGGGAGATGCCTGCTCCCAATAGATACATTTTATTTAAGTTAGTCATATGAATAACACTCTATAACTATTGAGTGTCTTTTTTTATAGCATCTTTGTGTTCGTCGTAAGTTTTCGAGAAAGAGTAGGAACCATCGTCATTTGTGTAAAAAAACAAATAGTCAGTTTGCTCAGGATTACAAACTGCTTTAATTGAGTCTATCGATGGATTGCAAATTGGGGTTGGTGGTAAACCAGGATTCGAATATGTTGAATAGGGGTCATCAGCATGAACCTCTTCGGCAGTGGGATCATGCCCAACTTTATAGGCAGTAGTAGCATCGCTTTGCAAATAGGGAGAATCGCTAGATAGTCTATTATAAAAAACACCAGCCACTCGCGCGTGCAGGTCGGAAGGCGATTCTTTTTGCACGACTGAAGCTAAATTAATCGCTTCATAAATTGACAATCCTTTTGAGGTTGGATAGGAAAAATCAATTCCTTCAGTTTCTTTTTGGAATTGATTTAGCATTTTTTGAACCATCGAAGCCGCGTTGTCATTCTGCTCGATTTCATATGTTTTAGGTAACAAAAATCCTTCTAAAGAATTTGTGCCAACGTCTTTTAGGAAAGAATAGCTAGATACATATCTAGAAGCATCTGCACATTCCGTCTCGAAATCAGCAGCTTTAATTTGCCCAGACGATGCTGCGTCAAGCGCTTCTGCTGTTGCTTTGACAGTGTAGCCTTCTACGACGGTGACTTTTGGAGTGGAATCTTTCTCGCCCTTCTTCAGGCGATCTGCCATCTCGCTAGTTGGAGTTTGACCATTAAAAGTGTAGCTACCAGGCACCAAATTGTTAGCGGCGCCACACTTGTCGAGTTCGCTTGCAAACGCCCCAGCATCAGCAACAAGATTAGCATCTTTGAAATGGTCAGCAACAGTGGTTGCATTATCACCCGACTCAATCACAATTGTTGCCTGTTCATTGGACGGAAGAGACCCTTCATTTGATCCCCCGAAAACTTTTGGAACAATTAAAATGCAGGCAATAATCACAACAAGCGCTGCAATAATTGAAACAATTATGACAGGTGCTTTTGATTTTTTTGGACGAATGTATGAGGTGTCATATGTCACAAATTCCTTCCTGGCAAGGTCGTGTGCTTTTCTTGCACGCCTAGAAGGTTTAGATGAAGATGGGACTCCCCTTGCATGTCTTGGCACGTTACACCCCTTGTGTCTTAAAAGTCATTAAATGCTTTTACTCTCAAGATAGGATTGCAAAAATATTTGTGCTGCAACCATGTCTATCTTACCACGCATATCACGCTCAGACATTCCACACTCGTGCATGTAAACCTTCGCCTCTTTGCTAGAAAGGCGTTCATCGACAAATTTACCAGGTAAACCTGAAATAGAAATAATTTGATTAGCAACTTTGCGAATGTTGCTAGCTTGCGGGCCTTCTTCACCCGATAGAGTTTTTGGGAGCCCAAAAATGAGCACTTCAGGCTCCCAATCTTCAACAAGTCTTTTTATAATTCGTGCATCAGCAAGCAAATCGGCGGTTGGCACTACTTTTACAGCCGAAGCAACTTTCTCAGCTGAATCACAAATTGCAATGCCAGTTCTTTTTGACCCTATGTCAAATGCCATGTGGCGAATACTTAAAGCACTTCCTTTATTGCCTCGATGGCATCATTGATTCCATCAACATTTTTTCCGCCAGCTTGTGCCATGTCTGGCTTTCCGCCGCCGCCACCCTTAATTGCAGGACCAGCGACTCTAATTAAATCAACAGCATTAAACCCAGCTTCAACTGCCTCTTTTGTGCCAGCAGCCATAACAATAGGCTTGTTGTCACTAGTCTTTCCGGCAAGCACACATGCACCAGGTTCACTCATCCTTGCTCGAATAATGTCCCAAAGATTGCGAGCAATTGAAGATGACAGCGTTCTTCTAACATTAACTATAACTACAGGATATCCATTCTTAGATTTAACTGCAGCATCAAAAATCTCATTTAGCCTGTTCTCAGAAATGACTTCCTTGCCAGTTTCGGCAGTCTTTGCCATTCCCTTCATAATCTTTAAATTAGCAGCTGTTCTTTCAGAAACATCAAAAATTGGAACTTTCAGAATGTCTGCAGTTTCGCGTAGTTCATTAGTAATCTTGTTCAAATAATCAACAGCACCTGCGCTTGTGACAGCCTCAATCCTTCTCATATTAGATCCAACACTGCTTTCGCTAACAATTTTTATCAGCCCAATTTCAGCAGTATTTTTGACATGACAACCGCCACACAGCTCTTTAGAGAAATCTGAAATTTGAACGACTCGCACCACTTCTCCATATTTTTCGCCAAAAAGAGCAGTAACACCTTGTTTTCTTGCCTCTTCAAGGCTTGATGAGAAAATGTTTGTTGGAATTGCATGCATAATCACGTTGTTAGCAATCTTTTCAACTTCAGCAATTTGTTCATTTGTCATTTTCTCAAAGTGAGTAAAGTCAAAACGAAGACGATCAGGCCCCACATATGAACCTGCCTGCTTAACATGATCCCCAAGAACACGACGCAAAGCTGCATGCAAAACGTGAGTTGCTGTGTGATTTCTCTCGGTTAAATGACGATGTTTCGATTGAACACGAGCAATTACTTCATCTCCCACCTCAATCTTTCCGCTCAAAACTCTGCAATGATGAACATTGAGTCCAGCTTCAGGCGCTGTAACGTCAGACACCTCGATTGACACCTCATCAGAACTAATCGTTCCAACATCTCCAACTTGACCGCCCATCTCAGCATACATTGGCGTTTTATCTAGAACAACGTCAACATTTTCGCCTTCATAAGCAGCATCGACGCTAACACCCTTGCGAACAAGACCTAAAACTTTGCCTGACGCTTCCAAATTGTCATATCCAACAAACTCAGTTTTCCCAAACTTGTCAAGCATTTTAGCGAAAACACCACCATATGTTGACCAAGCAGCCTCGGCATCACTTTCGCCAGCATGACGCGCACGCTCGCGCTGAGCCTCCATTTCGGTGTTGAATTCATCAATGTCAACAACAATCCCCTGCTCAGAGCAAATGTCATTTGTGACCTCAAGTGGGAAACCATATGTGTCATGAAGTTTGAAAGCAACTTTTCCAGAAAGGGTGTTGCCCTCCAAATTTTTGAGTTCCTCTTCGAGGAATGATTGACCCTGATGAAGGGTTGCGCCAAAGCGTTTCTCTTCAGAAGTTATGAGACGACGAATCAACTCACGATTTTCGACAATTTCAGGATAAACATCTCCCATCAATCGAACAATTTCATCAACGTAGTCGTTAATAAACTCGCCTTTGATTCCAATGAGAGTTCCCTTCATGATTGCACGACGAAGAAGGCGACGCAAAACATATCCCCTGCCTTCGTTTGATGGCAAAATGCCATCAGCAATCATAAATGTAACAGCTCTTGAGTGGTCGGCCATAATGCGCAACGCTAAATCGATTTTTTGGTCTTTGCCATATTCAAACCCAGAGAGCTTTTCTCCAACTCCAACAAGACTGCGCAAAACGTCAGTGTCATAATTCGAAGTTACACCCTGCATAATTGCAGCCATGCGTTCAAGACCCATGCCGGTGTCGATGTTTTTGAATGGAAGTTCAGGCATCGAGCCGTCTTCTTGAGCATCAAACTGAGTAAAAACGCAGTTCCAGAATTCAACGTAGCGATCACAATCACAGCCTGGTTTGCAGTCAGGGCTGCCGCATCCACACTCCTCGCCTTTGTCGAAATAAATCTCGGAGCATGGACCACAAGGTCCAGTTGGTCCCGCGCGCCAAAAGTTGTCATCTTCGCCTAAACGAGAAACGTGAGACTCTTCAATCCCAAGATCAAGCCACTTGTTGTAGGTCTCATCATCATCTTCAAAAACAGTAAAATAGAGTTTTTCTTTTGGCAACTCCAATACATCGAGGCAGAATTCAAGAGCCCAAGAACACATTTCATTTTTGAAATATTTGCCAAAAGCAAAATTTCCGAGCATTTCAAAGAAGCTCAAATGGCGCCCTGTTGTGCCAATGATGTCAATGTCGTTTGTTCGAACACATTTTTGAGAAGTGGTAGCTCCAATATATTTGTCATCAAGGTGCTTTTGCTGCAAGAAGTAGGGCTTAAATTGCACCATTCCTGCGCTCGTCAAAAGAAGAGATGGATCGTCAGGTATCAATGAAGACGAAGGCATTCTCTTGCACCCTTTTTTCTCAAAGAAAGAAAGATATGCCTCGCGAATTTCTGCGGTTGTCATATATTTCATATAGCGCACTTCTCCTTAAAACTCACATTTATTCACAATTTTTCAAGCTTTTTAATTATAGAACTATTGCTGGCGTGACGCAGAAGTGTCGGCTATTGTGTTAATAGTTTGTTGCGAGACCTCAGACCCTTTAGTGCCAGGTGCAATGTTTATATTTTTTGTTTGGTCATAAAAATCGAAATATTCAAACACATCACTAAAGACAACTATGCGCTTGTCATCATCAGGGCTAGAACATGTCGAAAAAGTGAACAATCGAGCAATTTTGGCAGTCTCCTTAGCTGGAGGATCTGGTGTCACGATTGATTCAGCTTTTCTTGTGTCAACATATTCTTGAAGTGACGAAATCGTTGGAAACGTGCTATAGAAAATATTTTTGGCTGATTCATCTACTTTATTTTCCGCATATGTTTGCAAGGCATAATTACCTTGAGGTGTAAAAACATAAATCAATCGATGTTTGTTAAACCAGTCGCTGTTACCCTGTTCATCGCTAAAAACACTAAAAACAGAGCCGTTCCACATGTTGTGGCCGAACACAAAATTAGAATTATCAGACCAGTCTTTGTTGTTGGTTCCCGCTAGGAAAATGCAACCATATTCAGCACCAAATTGTGTTGATTTGTTGTTGAAATTGTGAGTCAAATAATAGTCGTTATCGTCTTTTTTCCAAACAATAGGATAAGAAATAACTGTGTCGGGGACATAAATCCACCCTGCAATGTCGGGATTTATTTCGGATAGGGCATCCCATTCTATTGTCACATCACCAAGAGTTTTCGCTTCAATGTCTGTATATGTTTTTAAATCGTCATATTGCTTTTGCCCATAATAATAGGTCCCAAACAAATAGACCAAAACTCCTGCAGAAACAAGAAAAACAATAAGTGCAATTTTAAAAATCACACCAGCAAAATTTCGTCTGCCATGCCTGGCTTTAGCCATCTAGTCTTTCCTTCATTGCATCGCGAATAACTGTTAACGACTTAATGCGAGCATAAAGTTTATCATCACTTTCAAGAACAAACCAAGGCGCTTGTTCAGTTGAAGTCAAACGGAACATGTCATCGATAGCCGACTTATATAGAAAATATTTATCGCGATTGCGCCAGTCTTCATCGGTAATTTTCCATTGTTTATCGGGGTCTTCCTGGCGCGCTTTAAAACGATTCAACTGCTCTGCTTGAGAAACGTTAACCCAGAATTTAATTAGAATAGCGCCCCATTTTAACAAGTCACGCTCAAACTCATTGATCTCGTCATAGCCACGAGCCCAATCACTTGCTTTAGTAATTTCTTCGACTCGCTCAACGAGCACACGACCATACCAACTTCTGTCAAAAATGCCAACGTGCCCTGCTTTTGGCAAACGCGTCCAATAACGCCAAAGGTGAGGATGCGCTAACTCATCGATACTAGGCTTTGGCGAAGGAATGATTGAATAGGAACGAGCGTCAAGCGATTGTGCAAGCCTTTTAATTGCTCCACCTTTGCCAGCAGCATCCCAGCCTTCATACATAACAAGCACTGGAATTCTTTTCTGAAAACACAAGTTTTGAAGTTCAAAAATCTCTTTTTGAAGCCTCTTTAAATGTTTGTCGTAGAGCTCAGGCGAATAGGATAACTCATGAGAGATATTTTCAACTATTGGATATTGATGATCAATTGCAAATTCCGATGCCATAGGAGCAAAAGAATGCTGAATTTCGGCTCTTGTTTCGGCTAAATCGTTTTCATCGGTCACCTTAACTTGAGACAATTTATTCTCTGCTTTTTTGCGCGTAATAGCAACCGACAATGCGTCAATCATTGTCTTTAAGATAGTTATGTTTGCAATACGTTTGCTTTCTGCATTAACCAACGTCCATGGAGCAAAGCTATAGTTTGACCTTTCAAGCATAGTGTCAAATCCAACATATGCATCATCGTAATAATCGAGAAACTCTAGTTTTCTTTTGCTAACTCGCCATGATGTAGCAGGGTCTTTTGCCATCAAGTGAAGGCGTTTTTTAATAGATTTTTTGCTGACATGCAAGAAGAACTTTACCAAAACATATCCATTGTCAACAAGTTGTTGCTCAAAATCGTGAGCAGACATGATTGCGTCTTGGAAGAGTTCTGTTGGAACTTGGTCTTTCGAATAAATGGCGCGCTGAACTGCCTTCATGTACCAGCCCTGATCGAAAAAAGTAATGTGTCCACGTGGCCCGAGGGCTTGCCAATATTCTTTCATAAAAGGATCATAGCCACGCACACCTGAATTGAGTTCCTCGAAATCGTTAACTTCATGCTTTTTTACATCTTCAGGAACATGAACTTTGGTTGCACGAGCATCAAGATTATAAAGAAGGTCTGACAAACGCGAGCCTTTGCCAGCGCCATCCCAACCCTCAAAAAGGACAACAAGACCGCATCCATTTTGGACAGCCTCTTGTTGTAAAGAAATAAGGCGCCGAGTTAAATCCTTACGCAGCGCCTTGTAGCTTTCTTTATCAAGTGGTTGTTCGCTTAGGTCAATTCTTTCCAACATTTTTAACCTCCAGCTGAGTCACTACTTGTTATTTTTTTCAGCCCAATCTACTTGAATTTGATACCAGTCAAGTCTGTATTTCTCTTGCTCAAGCTGAGCTTTCATATCGTCATCACTTTCAGATGCCCTTGCCTCTAAGTCGGCAACGAGTTGTTTTTGTGCTTCGACGCGATCACGCATCTCTTCACCATGAATTCTCTCGGTTATTTTGCCAAGCTTACCCAAAATAAGAAGATTGTCTCCAACCATTTGAGCAATGCCGTCATACAAGAGAATTTCAAATTTATCGTTGTGTGCCTCGTCGAGGTAAAGTGTGCAAACCCCGCCCTTTTTTGTGAGCGACAAAATTAGCTCATGGCCAGGGAGTACGCCAAATTGACCTTCAGAACCAGGCACGGATGCATAGTAGATATCCCCATCAAAAAGTTGACGATTTGGGACAGCTACTGTGCAATGTATCGTAGGCGACTGTGCCATGGTTTTTAGCCTTCCTTGCTTTGCATTTTCTCGTATTCAGCGTAAACGTCGTCGATGGACCCTTTGTAAACAAAGCACTGCTCTGGGATGTGGTCACATTTGCCTTCCAGAATGTCCTTAAATGAACGTACAGTGTCTTCTACCTTTACATATCTTCCAGGGTTGCCAGTAAAGACTTCTGCAACGTGGAAAGGCTGACCCAAGAACTTCTGAACTTTACGAGCTCTGTTAACTGTGAGCTTTTGGTCTTCTGAAAGTTCGTCCATACCAAGAATGGCAATGATGTCTTGGAGGTCTTTGTACTCCTGCAAAATTTGCTGTACACCAACTGCAACGTCATAGTGCTCTTGTCCAACAATTTCTGGATCAAGTGCACGGCTTGACGACTCAAGTGGGTCAACAGCTGGGTAAATGCCAAGCTCAGCAATGCCACGAGAAAGAACTGTCTTTGCGTCTAGGTGAGTAAATGTAGTTGCTGGTGCTGGGTCAGTCAAGTCGTCAGCAGGAACATAAACAGCTTGCACTGACGTAATTGAACCAGTTGTGGTTGAAGTAATTCTTTCCTGAAGGTCGCCCATCTCTGTAGCAAGAGTTGGTTGATAACCTACAGCTGAAGGCATACGACCAAGAAGTGCAGACACCTCAGAACCAGCTTGTGTAAACCTAAAGATGTTGTCAATGAACAACAAAACGTCTTGTCCCTGATCACGGAAATATTCAGCTTCTGTCAATCCAGCAAGGCCAACACGAAGACGTGCCCCTGGAGGCTCGTTCATCTGACCGTAAACAAGACATGTTTTCTCGATAACGCCCGACTCGCTCATTTCAAGGAAGAGGTCGGTGCCTTCACGAGTTCTCTCGCCAACGCCTGTAAACACAGAAGTGCCACCATGCTCTTGAGCGAGGTTATTAATTAATTCCTGAATGCAAACTGTTTTTCCAACGCCAGCACCGCCGAACAGACCAGTTTTACCACCTTTAACATATGGCTCAATGAGGTCAATAACTTTAATGCCAGTTTCGAAAATTTCAGTTGTAGTTGTTAATGTGTCGAACGCAGGAGCTGGATGGTGAATTGGTGCCCACTCAACGTCATCAGGTGTTTCTTTGCCATCTACAGGCTCACCCAAAACGTTCCAAATTCTGCCAAGCGTTGATTTACCAACAGGCATCTGGATAGGAAGCCCAGTGTCCACGGCCTCCATGCCGCGAACCATGCCGTCGGTAGAAGTCATAGCAACGCATCTCACGAGGTCACCTGGAAGGTGAGTTTGTACCTCGAGGACAGTGTGGAATTCACCAGCAGGCGTCTTGCCATCGACGTTAAGAGCATTGTAGATGCTTGGCATCTTCTCTGGTGGGAATTCAACGTCAACAACAGCGCCGACGATGCGAACTACACGACCAACAGTGCCCTTCGTGCTTGTTTTAGTTTCTTCTGCCATATCCTTATTCCTCCAATGCTGCGGCTCCGCCGACAATTTCGTTAATCTCGGTTGTAATCGCGCCTTGGCGAGCACGGTTATAAACACGAGTCAGAGTGCTAATCATTTCATTTGCGTTATCTGTAGCACTCTTCATTGCATTACGGCGAGCGCCTTGCTCCCCTGCTGCTGAATCAAGAAGTGCATAATAAATAGCATTTTGGACGTAGCCTTTTAGCAAATATTCCAGAACATCTTCTGGATTAGGTTCAAAGTCGATGTCTCCATAAAGTGGTCCATCGTGCTTTTTATCTTCGTCAATGCGAAGCTTATTGTCTTTTGTAAACTCTTCGAACACATCGTCGTTCATGCCTTTGAAAAGCTCTTCATATGTCTCTTCATTAACAGGCAACGCAATTTGTGTTACTAGAGTTTGTTCTGCCGCATTCTTTGCGTGATTAAAGATGATGTAAATTTCATCAAGAGGATTCTCATCTTTTACATACTCTTTGCCGATGTAGTCACTCAAAACCTGAGCTTGCTCAACAGTTGGGTCAGCTGAAGTGTCAATGAATTTAAAGACGGGGTTGATTCCACGATATGTCATGTAACCAACGGCCTTTTTACCACAAGCGACAACTTCAACATCGCAACCTTGAGCTTGCTTTGCTTTAATGAGCTTTTCTGCACGTCTCAAGATGTTTGTGTTAAATCCACCTGCAAGACCACGGTCTGAAGCAATTACGCAAACGAGAACTCGCTTCACTTGTTCGTGACGCTGCAAAAGCGGCTGAGTCTCTCCAGAAGTGTATTTCGCAGTTGAAATTACCATGTTGCTAATGGCTTCTGCCCAAGGAAGAGCATTTTCCATGCGAGTGGTAGCAACACGAATTTTTGCTGCTGACACCATCTCCATCGTGCGCGTAATCTGCTTCGTAGATGAAACAGAAAGAATCCTGCGCTCTATGTCATGTAAATTTGCCACTTAAATATCTTTCTTAGTAATTAGCCTTTATTCAGTAACTGCGAATGTCTTTTTAAATGCCTCAATTGTCTGCTTTGCATCAGATTTAATCTCGTCGCCCAAAACCTTTTCGCTTGCAATCTTTTGCAAAAGTGCAGGATTGTTGTTGCGAGTGTATGTGCGAAGTTCAGAAGAGAAGCGTGTAACATCACCGAGTGGCAAGTCATCAAGGAAGCCTTCGTTGCCTGCAAAGATTACAAGAACTTGCTCTTCAACTGGCATTGGCACATAACGACCTTGCTTCAAAATCTCAGTCATGTGAGAACCACGAGTCAACTGATCTTGAGTTGCTTTGTCCAAATCAGAACCAAACTGTGTAAACGCCTGAAGTTCACGATAGGAAGCCAAGTCAAGACGCAAAGATCCAGCAACTTGTTTCATAGCTTTAATCTGAGCAGCACCACCTACGCGGGAAACTGAAATGCCCACGTCAACAGCTGGTCTTTGTCCTTGGAAGAACAAGTCAGTCTGAAGGAAGATTTGGCCGTCAGTAATCGAAATAACATTCGTTGGAATGTATGCAGAAACGTCACCAGCTTGAGTCTCAATGATAGGCAGAGCTGTCATTGAACCGCCACCGTTTTCCTCACTCATCTTTACAGCTCTTTCGAGCAAACGTGAATGCAAATAGAAAACGTCGCCAGGATATGCTTCACGCCCTGGAGGACGACGAAGTGTCAAAGACATCTGGCGGTATGCAACTGCCTGTTTGGACAAGTCATCATAAATAATGAGAACAGCTTGACCTGGATTTTCTTTTGAAGCAGGTTTGCCGTCTTTGCCGTTGTAGATGAATTGCTCACCCATAGCAGCGCCAGCCATTGGAGCGATGTATTGCAAAGGAGCTGAATCTGAAGCTGTAGCAGACACAACGATTGTTTTGTCCATAACTCCATGTCTCTCCAGTGTTTCAACAACACCAGCGACAGTTGATGCCTTTTGACCGATTGCTACATAAATACAAATCAAATCGGTTTCTTTTTGGTTGATGATTGCGTCAATAGCAATAGCAGTTTTGCCAGTTTGACGGTCACCAATGATGAGCTCACGTTGACCTCTTCCGATTGGAATCATTGAGTCAATAGCCAAAATTCCAGTTTGAACTGGTTCGCAAACTGGTTGGCGGGAAATAACGCCAGGTGCCTTAAACTCAACTGGTCTAGTAGCACTAGCGTTGATTGGACCTTTGCCGTCTATTGGCATGCCCAAAGGATTCACAACACGACCAAGAAGTTCTGGTCCTGCAGGAACCTCCATAATGCGGCCGGTAGTTTTAACTTGGTCATTTTCTTTAATAGAAGAAACATCACCGAGCAAAACTGCACCAACCTCATCGTCTTCAAGGTTTTGCGCAAGACCCATGACTGTTTTGCCTGTGCTAGAAGTAAATTCTAGAAGCTCACCAGCCATAGCGCCTCTTAACCCATCAACACGAGCAATTCCGTCACCAACTTGGATAACGGTGCCCACGTCGTTAGACTCTACGCTCACAGAAAGAGCATCGAGCTGGGCGCGCAACGCCTTATCAATTTCTGTTGCAGTAATTTCTGCCACTTAGGTTACCCCCTAACTAGCCTTTAGTACACTGCGTGCACGATTTAGCTGAGTAATCATGCTCGCATCGATGCATTTACCATTTACGCTCATAATCACACCACCGAGAATTTCAGGATCGACCTTCTCATAAAGGATTGCATCCAAACCAAGCTCACGCTTCGCTTTATCCTTAATGAGTTCGCGAAGATGGTCGTCAAGCTCGACAGCACTTGTTACGTCTACAATGCAAACCTTCAAGTCTTCTGAAATCAAGTCTTCGAGTTTTCTCAAAACGACTTTCAAAAGTCCAGAATCTCCAAGTTCTACAGCACTGCTAAAGACCGCGGAAGCTGCCTCGCTCTTTCCTTCACAAATGATGGAAATAAGCTTTTTCTTTGTTTCAAACTCAACATCTTTTGATGCAAGAATGCTTCTGGCATCGACGTTGTTAGACAGTGTGTTAATAATCTCAAGAAATTCATTTCTTGAATTAACTACAGCATCAACGCTACCTGCAGAGTTTGATGAATCAAATAGCACTTTTGCGTAAACTTCTGCGCGTGCTTGAGGTGTTGAGTGTCTGTTAGTCATTGAAGCTACCTGCCTCAACAATGTACTTCTCAATTATTTTGCGATGCTCATCATCACTTAAATCGTTTGCGATCAGTTTTGATGCGACATCAATTGACATGTCAGCAACGCTAGATTGAAGTTCAGCAATGGCTGCTTTCTTCTCTGCCTCGATAGATATTTTTGCTTTTGCAATAATCTCTTCAGCAGAAGCTTCAGCCTTCTTCTTCAAATCAGCCTCAATTGCTTCTGCATTTGTGCGTGCAGTTGCAACGATTTCTGCTGATTCTGTTTTAGCTGACTCGAGTTGCTTTTTGTACTCCTCGAGAACCTTTTCTGCTTCAACCTTCGCATTTTCTGACTGCTCGAGTGCATCGCGGATTGACTTCTCGCGCTTTTCGAGCATTCCGTTAAACATTGGCCATCCAAATTTGCCTAAAACAATGCAAAGAATAATGAACGCAATGAGCATTGGGAAGAACTCGATTGGGTTTGGAATGATTGCTCCAATTCCAGATGAAGAAGCCTCCTCATTAGCAAAAGCTAATGTTGGACTCAGCAGTCCAGCAAAAACTGACATAGCCAACACAACAGCGCTCGCCAGTGCACCAATTTTTAGTGCGTTTGAGGCTGTCTTAATGTTTGCTGTTTTGTTCATCAGTTTTACTAACCTTCTCTTCTTGGTTTAATAAACCATTACTAATTAAGAAATCAATGCGAGAACGAAGCCAATCAATGCAAGAGCTTCTGCCAAAGCAGCACCGATGATGAAGTTAGTGAACAAACGTCCCTGAACTTCAGGCTGACGAGCTGTACCGACGCAGCAACCATAGCATGCAAGGCCGATGCCTACGCCAGGTCCAATCGCGCCAAGGCCATATCCCACGACCTTTAATGCAGCAAGTACGAGTGTTACATCCATGTTTTTCCTCCTAAAAAGAAACCGTTAATGTTCTGACACTGCAAGGGAAATGTATACCGATGAAAGCATCGTGAATACATATGCTTGCAGGAATGCCACAAGTGTTTCCAACGCATACATAAGCACAAGAAGCAGAAACCAAAGCAAGCTTACGCCAGCGACGCCAACTTGCATTGCTTGAATTCCTGTGGTCATAAACACGCCAGTTGCCAATGCAAAAATTCCCAAGACCATGTGTCCTGCGAACATGTTGCCATAAAGTCGGACTGCAAGAGTGAGCCAGCGAAGGAACAAACTAACAGTCTCAAAGAACCAGATTACTGGAACAAGCACTTTTGGAAGTCCTGATGGAGCGATTGATTTAATGTAGCCCCAGCCACCATGAGCTTTGATGCCCCAGTAATTGAAATAGAAGAATGAGCAAGTAGCCAATGCCCAGTCAACCGAAATTGAACCAGTTGGTGTTTTCGAACCTGGAATTAATCCGCAGAAGTTCGAAATGAGAATGAAAAAGAAAAGTGTTGCAAGAAAAGGAACGTGTTTTTTGTATCCTTCTCCAATAACACTTTCTGAAATGTCTCGACGAACAAGTTGATAACCATATTCAACAGTGTTAACAAACTTGTTTGTTGGAATTAAAGTGAGTTTGCGACCCACGCCAATGATGAGTGCAAGAGTAATAATCCAAATCAAAATCATGAAAAGGATGTATTGAGTCATTCCAAAATCACTAGAGCCAAACATGACTGTGGATTCCAGAGCGGCCTTAACGTGTCCAACCTTTGAATTTAGCGCTTGTAATGGATCCATTTAGATATTCTCTTTCCTGATAACACCTATAAACTAAAACCTTGTTCATTTTAAGCCAAATTAACTGAACAAATCCCGATAAATTCTATAAATGAATTAGAAAAAAACACGTACAAAAAGATTGTTTTAGGAGTATAATCGCGCGTTTTTAGCTAAATAGAAAGCTCATATGCCTTGTTTTTTGAAACGTTAAAATGTTTGATTAAAAGCTCTCTAACCTTGTGTTTAGGCACTCCGCATTCGACTAACTCATTAACAAATTCACGAGCTTCGTCTAAAAGCTCTGTCTGAGAATCAGAGTTTGTAATAGGAGGGCATCCCTCAATCACAAGAACAAATTCTCCCCTGCACGTTCCATTCTCAACCTTTTTTTCAAAAGCTGAAAGCATCTGGGTTGCAGGTAGAACTATAACCTCCTCATGCAGCTTTGTTAATTCACGGGCGGCGCAAACAGGTCGCTCAGAGTCAACTTCTTTAATTGCACGAATTGTGTCAAGCACCCTGTTTGGAGACTCATAAACGACCACTGGGCAATCCAATGCCATTAATTCTTGAAGCCTCAACGATTTTTGAGTCTTTTTTTTGGGCAAGAATCCCTCAAAGAAAAAATGTGTTGAATTAAAGCCACTTGCAACTAATGAAAGAAGACATGCATTCGCACCAGGCAAAACCTCAACTTCAACGCCAGCTTTGCGACATGCTGCAACAATTCTAGACCCAGGATCTGATATTCCAGGCATGCCTGCATCAGAACAATAGCAAATCGTTTCACCAGAGTTAATTCTTTCAACCAAAGCTTCAACATGTCTAGCAATTAAATTTTCATCCATTCGAAACATTGGTTTTTTTATAGAGTAGGCAGCTAAAAGCTTGCCAGTAACCCTTGTGTCTTCGCAATAAACGGCATCACAGTTTTCAAGCGCACTAAATGCACGCTTTGAAATGTCATCCAAATTGCCAATCGGTGTTGGAACTAAAATCAGCTTATGAGAAACATCCATTCTTTAAAGCCCTGCTTCAAGGTTAGATTTTGCAACTGCAATCATAAGCTTGATTCTGTTTAGCTGATTTACCTCTGATGCACCAGGGTCATAGTCGACAGCAACAATGTTGCTTTTTGGATATTTCCTGCGAAGTTCTTTAATGACAGCCTTGCCGACAACATGATTTGGCAGACATGCAAAAGGCTGCGTGCAAACAATGTTTGGGCAACCAGACTTAATTAGTTCAACCATCTCGGCTGTCAAAAGCCAACCTTCACCCATTGAATTGCAAAGGCTCAAAACTTCAGAAGCATATTCCCCGAGTTCAAGAATGTCAGTTGGTGGCTCAAAACGGTTTGAATTCTTTAATGCTTCGACTAACGGTTGTCTAATCTTTCTTACTGCTGCAAGCCCAAGTTTTGAACCAAGTTCCGACTTTTTAGGTCTTCCAATTTCTTGCTGGAAAATGCCTCCTACAAGCCCAAACAAGAAAAATTCTGTTAAGCCTGGAACAACAACTTCGCAGTTTTCTTCTTCAATCTTGTCAGTAATGTTGTTGTTTGCAGTTGGATGGAACTTAACGAGAATCTCTCCCACCACACCAACTTTTGGTTTTTTAACAGAATCATCAATTGGAAGATTGTCAAAATCGGCAATTATGTCTTCAGACAAACGCTTAAAGTCACTTCTTGAAACTCCCTTTCGAAGCGCCTTTTTACATTCTTCCGTCCAGTGGTTGAATATGTTGTTGGCTGAACCTTTCTCGAGTTCATAGGCACGAGTTTTATATAAACACTGCATTAACAAATCCCCAAGGAAAATGGCATAGCCTGCCTGCAAAAGCATTTTTGGAGAAAGTTTAAAACCAGAATTGTGTTCGCCTAGGTCCTTAAAACTCAATGCAATAACTGGGATATGTCCAAGACCTGCTGCTTTAAGCGCTTTTCTGATGAGCGCGATGTAGTTTGTTGCTCGACAACCTCCGCCAGTTTGAGTGATTAAAACAGCCAACTTGTTCGTGTCATAACGACCAGAAAGCACAGCTTCCATTATTTGACCCGTCACAAGAATTGAAGGGTAACAAATGTCATTATTAACATATTTCAAGCCATAATTAACTGCTTCATGGTCCACAGAAGGCAAAAGGTCAACATTGAATCCGAAGCGATCAAAAATCGGAACGAGCAATTCGAAATGCATCGGAGCCATTTGAGGAGCCAAGATTTTGTAGCCCTCATCAAACATCTTCTTAGTGAACTCAGGTCTATCAAACTCAGTGGTGACCGACTCTCTGTCGCCAACTTCATCGGTGTCTGCAATGACCGACTTTTCGGTTGGCAAGTCGGGGATGAGTTCTTTAATGTCTACTGATGACAAGCAGCTCACAGGGCAACCACGCTCAAGAGCAGCTTTTTCGTCTTTAACTTCATTAACTTCATCAGCTTTATCTTTTAAAGCAGCGAGCAAACTTCTGACACGAATCTTTGCTGCACCAAGATTTGAAACCTCATCAATTTTAAGGACAGTGTAAACTTTTCCAGCCGACTCTAAAATTTCTTGGACCTGGTCGGTTGTCAGGGCATCAAGACCACAACCAAAAGAATTTAGCTGAATTAAATCAAGGTCGCTTCGTTTGGCTGCCACTTTTGCCGCAGCATATAGACGCGTGTGATACATCCATTGGTCGACAACACGAATTGGACGTTCGAGCTGCCCAAGGTGAGCAATAGAGTCTTCGGTTAGAACTGCAAGCCCAAAAGAGTTCAGAAGTTCAGGTATCGCATGATTTATTTCGGGATCTTGATGATAGGGACGCCCAGCCAAAACAATGCCGTGCGTGCCAGTTTCTTCCATCCACTTTAAAGTTTCAGTTCCCTTAATGCGAATGTCTCGCTTGAAGTTTTCATCTTCTGCCCATGCACAATCGACTGCATCTTCAATTTGTTTTTTTGTTGGAACAACGCCATTCTTGCACATCTCAGCTTTATGCTCTTTCGTAATAATTTCAAAAAGGCGCTTTTTTAATTTGTCTTTTTTGTCATAGGGAACCCATGGGGTGATGAGCTGAATGTCAGAATCTATTAGCTCGTCAATGTTTAAACGCAAAGCTTCAGGATAACTTGCCACGATTGGGCAATTGAAATGATTGCCAGCAGTTTCATCTTCTCCACGTTCCCATTTTGTGCACGGCATCCAAATAAAATCAACGGGTTTTTCTAGCAAATTCATAATGTGCCCGTGGGAAAGCTTAGCTGGATAACAAACACTTTCCGAAGGCATTGACTCAATGCCAGCGGTATAAATTTCTTTGCTTGATTTGTCAGACAGAATTACTCGATAGCCAAGTTTTGTAAAAAAAGTAAACCAAAACGGGTAATTCTCATACATATTCAGAGCTCGAGGCAATCCGACAGTTCCAGCAGGCGCATCTTTTTCATCTAGAGGTGTGTAGTAATCAAAAAGGCGCGCGCTTTTCCACTCAAACAAATTCGGAACATTATTTTTCACACGCCGCTCACCCATCGACTGACCGCGTTCGCATCTGTTGCCAGTAATGAATCTTCTGTGTTTTCCAGATTTTTCGTCGATTCCAAAATCATTGATTGTCAAAAGACACGAGTTTGAACAACCTTTGCACCTGACAGTTTTGTGCGAAGGGTTTAGTTTATTTAATTCATCAATTCCAAGAATGGAAGACTTTCTGACTTTAGTCACTTTATTCTCCCTTCTCCCAACGCTCATGGGCAAGAAGAGCTGCGCCATAGGCCCCCATGTTGCCTGCTATGTCGGGTCTAACTGCATTTACTTGCGAAAGTTGTTCGAATGCACGCAAAACAGCGTCGTTTAAGAAAGTGCCACCCTGCACAATAACATGCTTGCCAACATCTTTTGGGTCTCTAATTTTAATTACTTTAAAAAGAGCATTTTTAATCACAGAAATGGCAAGACCAGCAGCAATGTCTTCAACAGCTGCGCCTTCTTTTTGAGCTTGCTTTACACGAGAATTCATAAACACAGTACAGCGAGAGCCAAGGTCAACTGGGGCTTTTGCTTTGCATGCAGCTTCTGCAAACTCATGCACTGAAAGACCAAGACCCGAGGCAAATGACTCAATGAAACTTCCGCATCCACTCGAACATGCCTCATTTAGCATAATGTGGTCAATGACTCCATTTTTAACGCGCAAACACTTCATGTCTTGACCACCGATGTCAAGAATAAATTCAACGTCAGGCATCAATTCTTGGGCACCACGAAGATGAGCAACTGTTTCGATTTCGCCTGAGTCAACTTTTAACGCCTGCAAAAGGAGTCCCTCTCCATAGCCAGTCACTGTCGAGTGACCAATGTAGACTTTATCACCAAGCAATCCATAGAGTTCAGTGAGAGCTGCTTTTGCGCAACCCAAAACATCACCCTTATTTGATGCATAGGTCGTCCACATGAGTTCTTTTTTGTCGTTTACAATTGCAGCTTTAAAGGTGGTCGACCCGGCATCAATGCCAAGAAACACAGGGCCCTCATAACCATCGAGCGAGCATTTTTTCACTTTTTCAGCATCATGTCTGCGCATAAATTCTCTATAGTCTTCCTCGTCTTCAAAAAGAGGTGGCAGTCTTTCAACTTCTGAACCCTGAATTGTCCCAACTTTTGAAAAACGATCAAGGATATCGCCTAATTTAGACGGTTCAAAGTCTTCCTTTTTCGAAGCAATTGCACAGCCCGTTGCCACAAATAAATGTGCATTTTCAGGAACAATGATTTCATCATCGGTGAGCTCAAGAGTTTCATAGAAACGCTTGCGCAGCTCGCTTAGATATTGAAGAGGTCCACCCAAAAAAGCAACGTTTCCCCTAATTGGTCTGCCGCATGCAAGACCCGAAATTGTTTGAGTTACTACAGATTGGAAAATAGAAGCTGCAATGTCTTCACGCTTCGCACCCTCGTTTAACAAAGGTTGAACATCGGTTTTTGCAAACACTCCGCACCTTGAAGCAATTGGATAAATGATTGTGTGAGATTTTGCTAACTCATTTAGACCAGCAGCATCGGTGTTTAAAAGCGATGCCATTTGATCGATGAAAGCACCTGTACCACCAGCACAAGTTCCATTCATTCGTTGCTCAATAGAATTGTCAAAATAAACTATTTTTGCATCTTCCCCACCAAGTTCGATGGCGACATCGGTTGAGGGAATGAGAGTTTCAACAGCTGTTTTGTTAGCTATGACTTCCTGAACAAAAGGAACCTTTAAAGCCTCTGCCAACAACAATCCACCAGAACCGGTGATAGCGATTGACATTAGAGAATCTGGAAACTGCTCTTGTGCTTGCTCTAGAACGTCTCTTACCGTTGCTCTAACATCGCTCATGTGACGCTGATAGACGCTCCACAAAACATTATTGTTGTCATTTAAAACAACACATTTAACTGTAGTAGACCCAACATCAATACCACATGCAAGGGTATCATTAGAATCGCTATGCAACATTTAGTGTATTTCCTTTTAAAATAAAATTCACGTTAAAGCTTTATTTTAACGTGAAAAAGTGGATTGAAGTTAGATTAAGTTCATTTGTGCACTAGTTGTGTTATACCAGTGTTGCCAATTAGGAGGGCAATATTTTTTAGCTGCAGATTCCGAAATTGTGTAGCCATATCCTCGCTTAAGACCAGCCACATGTGCTCTAATTGCTTCGTCCCAGCTGCCCCATGAGCTTGAGCCCCAACCCCATGCGTTGTGTGGCAAGAAACATGCCGCTCCCTTTGAGCTCTCGGTGTAGGCAATAGCAGGAGACCATCTTGGGTCTACACCAAAGTCCCACGCGGCTTCAGCAAAAACTTGACCTGTTCCTGACATTGGAGATCCAGACAGATAGGAATCAATGCGTGGGGTCCATTCGTTTACAAAACTCTGTTTATCAACAGACCAGTCGGCATTATCACTATTCGGAACATTAATAGAGGTGTTGCTGTCTGATGAATCAGACGCCTCTTCAGTATTCTTAGCCTTTTCCTCTGCTGCTTCACGCTCACGCTGCGCTTCTTCCTCAGCCTTCCTTTGAGCCTCTTCACGTGCAGCTTGTGCCTCTTGAAGAGCAATTTGTGCTTGTGTGACCTGCTGATCAGCATCTCTTTTTTGCTGGTCAAGACCCGACTGAAGTTCATCGAGTTCTTTTTTCATTGAAGACAGCGACTCGAGTTCTGTCATGTTCTTGTCGCGAATGTGCTCAAGATAGTTAAAGTTATTGATGGCAGTTGTCAAATCTTCAATTCCAAGAATGCTATTTAACAAAACACCAAATCCTGAATCAAGAAAATAAAGCTGTCTCAAAGCGCCGCCTGCTTTTTCTTGTTGCTCAGGAATCTGCTTGTTAATTTCGTCAATTCTTCTTTGATTGTTGTCGATTTGACCCTGAAGCTCTTCTGCCCTTGCACTAGCTTCCTCATATTTTTTTGCGGAATCTTCAACCTGTTGTTGAAGAGCATCAGGCTTTGCATCGGTGTCATTAGTTTCCGCAAATGCTAATTTATCAGGGGAAGAAAACAGCAAAGATGCGCTCAAAACTAACGCAACCGTCAAAAATGAGCAAGTAAATTTTTTATATATGAGTTCCACGTTTTTCACACGCATGCTTATAAATTATACAAAATGAGATTTACCTACGCGAATTTAGACGAGATGAAGAGCTGACATCGGCATCAAGAGAAGCGAACTGTTTGTTTTTAAATTCAAATTGAGCAGCCAATCCAATCATTGCTGCGTTGTCACCACAAACATCTGTCGGAGCAACGCAAAAGCTAACTCCAAGATTGTCACACATTTCTGAATATGCACGTCTCAACTGGCGGTTCGCTGCTACTCCGCCACCAAAGCAGAAAGTCTTTGCATGCGTGTTTACTAAGGCATCGTGAGCTTTTGCAACTTGAACATCACAAATGCTCTGTTCAAAAGAGGCACAAATGTCACACATGTTTTGGCGGGTCAGACATCCATCGGCATTCTCTTTTTTCAAGCGCTCAATTTCAAGAATAACTGCAGTTTTTAGACCCGAGAGACTCATTCTCAAATCGTAGCTGTGCAGAAGAGGTCGCGGAAGTTCCACATTATCGGCGTTGCCTTCCTTTGCAAGCGCTGAAATTTCAGGTCCTCCAGGATAGGGCAAGTTCATTGCCCTTGCAACTTTATCAAAAGCCTCCCCCACTGCATCGTCAATTGTCCCGCCGATCACCTCATAGTCGCCCCAATCACGAACAAGAACAAGCATGGTGTTTCCGCCAGAAATGAGTGAGGCAACACATGGCATTTTAATTGAGTCAGAACAAAGCTTGTTTGCAAACAAATGACCAACCAAATGGTCAATAAGAATCAACGGCTTGTTAGCGCCCCATGCGACTCCTTTAGCAAAGGCTAGACCCACAACAAGAGATCCAACTAGCCCTGGTTTTGCAGTGACAGCGACAGCATCGATTGAATCATAGTTTTTCATGCCTGCAAGACAAAGTGTTTCTTCTGCGACTTGAGATATGACTTCAATGTGTTTTCTGCTTGCAATTTCTGGGACAACACCACCGAAACGTGCATGGAATTTTGCTGATGAAGAAACTACATTTGAAATAATAGAGTCCTCTCCATCCACAATCGCACCAGCAGTTTCATCGCAAGACGATTCAATTGCAAAAATTAAAGGCTTGCGTGCATTGGGCTTTAAAAGAGAATCAGCTTCAACAAATTCCTCATTTGCAGAAAAATTTGAGATGTCGAGCGAATAGCTAACGGCGTCTTCATTTCCATAGAAGTTTTTGCGAGTGCAAACTTCGCTAAACCCTAAAGACTCATAAAGTGCTCTGGCAGGCGAGTTTGAAACGCGAACCTCGAGCATAACATTTGAAGCGCCTAAATTGCGTAACGTTTCAAAGGCAGCGCTCAAAAGCCGGCGAGCTATCCCTTGTTTGCGAAATTTTGGATCAACACAAATTTTTAGAATGTCAGCATCAGATGAACTTCTTGAAGCGCCAACATATCCAACAATCGTGCTGTTAATCATGCCTTTTAACCAAACGCGGTTTGAATCGCACACATCAGTCTTAAAACTGTTTTCACTCCATGCGTCACTTCCAAAATTGCTCTTCTCAAATTCGGCTAGAATTCTGCAATCATCAAGCTTGACAGGTGAAATTGAAATTTGCGTGTCGTCACCCTGAACACCAGTGACAAGATCTTTTGTCTTGTTTTGCAAGATGTGAGACAGTTCGTTTTCCTCTGCATCGGAAAGACGGGTGTATACAGGCAAAACTTTGCTCGCATTATGAATCAATGACGACTGCCAATCGAGTGCCTCATTCATTTGCTGAACTAAAAGAGAGACAAGGCTTTGCCCCGTTGGGTACCAAAAACGCTCATCTAAAAGATGATATTTTTCTTCGAAATAGTGTTTGTGCTTTATGAGTCCATCACCACAAACTGCCATGCCTTGCAAAACGTTGTGTGAGTCCACAAAAGCTTGAGGCTTTGCAACAGTGTCAGCATTTTTTCTGTTTATTGTGTTGTTTTTAACATCATATTCAACGGGATAAACTTCGCCGCGCATTGCATCGGCAACAACAAGAGTGTCCCCAAACTTGCCGCTCAAGCGCAGATTTTCAGCTACTGCATCGAGTGTAGAAATCCCATAAAGAGGAACATTTAGGGCAGAACAAATTCCTTTAGCACTAGCGAGTGCAATTCTAACACCAGTAAATGATCCAGGCCCACGACCCACACCAATTGCAACAATCTCACTTTTGTCAACATGGTTTTCTTTTAGAAGAATGTCGATTTCTGGCAATAGTTTTTGATTCGAAGCTCGTTTTGAATCAAAAGATTTTTGAAAAACCGATTTAATCAAGACTTCTGTGGCAGAACTTTCACTCAAGCACTCTGAGTCCTTGTCTTTTTCTTTTATGGCATCTAAAACACCGCTAGAAGGCTCTTGATTAAAATTGCAATGAGAATTGTTAGCTTGGATTTCCTCCACACAAACACTCGAGGGATTATCTTCGTTATTAGCAATGTTTAAACCAATCTCGGCAAGTCCCAAGATCACTTTTTCGTTAGAGGTGTCAAAAGCAAGAACAAACTTTCTGTTGTTGTTAGCGAGCCATTTGTCTGCCATTTCACAAGAAGTTTTCCCAAAAGCTTCAACAGCTATGTCGCGTGGCTCATCTCCCTGCCCTTCAAAAGTCAATTTAATGGCTTCTTCAGGCATAGAATCGGGATAGAGATTTGACCATTCTATAAAAGAGACCCCGTCTATTGGATTGTATCCATGTTCGTCGAAGCCAATCTCTGACAATTCATCTTCTGAATTAAGACGATAAAGGTCAAAATGATAAACATTGAAATCGGCTGCACAGTAGTCGTTTACAAAACAAAATGTTGGACTCATAACTTCTTCAGACACGCCAAGATGCGCTGCCACATGACGCACGAATTCAGATTTTCCACTTCCAAGCTGGCCCTCCAAAAGGACTGTTGTTCCAGGTTTGAGCAAACTTGCAAAAGCACTGGCACATTCATCTAGCTCATGAATCGAGGAAATTTTGAATTTCTGCATGATTTAGAGACACCTCTCGGCTGCGCAGCAAACGAATTTGAGCATCACAGATGTTGTCACACTTCCAACACCACGAGGAACCGGCGTGATGGCACCAACTATTGTCTCAACCGATTCGAAATCAGCATCTCCAGTGAGTTTGCCATCAGCGCCAACATTAGTTGCAACATCGATGACAACTTGACCTTCAGAAAAAAACTCGGGTGTGAAGGCGTTGGCGCGACCTGTTGCCAAAACAACAATGTCGGCGTCTTTCATAGTTTTCTCCAAATTTTCAGTTTTGGAGTGAGTAATTGTGACCGTTGCATGACGATGAAGCAAAAGCATAGACAGCGGCCGTCCTACAACTAAAGAACGCCCTGCTATAACAACGTTTTTTCCTGTTACATCGAAACCATAATAATCAAGGATTTCAAGACAACTTTGCGCAGTTGCTGGAACAAACACACAGTCGGAATTAGAGTAAATCTTTGCAGAATTTGTGTCTGTTATACAATCGATGTCTTTGCCGGAGTCAAGGGATGATTGCAAAACGCTAGCGTCTAAAAAGTCTGGAAGTGGCTGAAAAACTAGACAACCATGAATAGAATCATCGTCGTTGATTTTTTTTATTAAATCTTCAAATTGCGGTTGGGTTAGTTCTTCATAATCAAATCGCTTCACGACTATGCCGTGTTCTTCTGCTTTTTTAACTAAAGAGTTTTCATATGATTGTGAGGCCGGGTCGCTTCCAATTCTCACCAAGCAAAGGCAAGGTGAAATTCCCTTTTCGCACAGCTTGTTTACACGCGAATCAATGTCGGCATAAATTGCATCTGCAACGGGTTTCCCCAAAAGAATTTTTGCCACTTTGTTACACCAACCGATAGGCATCAAGCTGATCTGCCACAATCGAATAGGCATAATCAGCCTCTGTTACGCCCTCTTCGCAAAGGCTTGTTGCAAGTGATCTAAATTGCTCTGCCTTTGATGGGTCAGAAAATAAACGAACGTTCACAAATACATTCATGCTTGCTGCAATCAATGCAGCCTTTGCCATTGAGGCTGCACATCCAATATCGCTTAATGTGAGCTTGCCAGTGTTTTTAGCCAAAAACTCACATTCCTCAATAACGTCGAGGCATTTTTGCATAATTTCAAGAGGAACAGAACACGCTAGAACAAGTGCATCGTCCATTTTTCTATTTCGAATCTCACCCTTTGGAAGCTTCATGGCTTTTGCAACTGGCGCAAAAGATTTAGCGTCCTCGTCAACAAGAATGAGAAGGTCGCTGTTAGCATCGTTTAAACGATTGATTGAAGCTTCAAGTTGCCCTCTGATTTGAGCATACTTCTCATTCGTAAAAGTGATGTTTGCAACCATTGAAGCACAGGCACCAGCCAAAGCTCCACAATAGGCGCTAGCGGCGCCGCCACCAGGTGTGGCATCAGCGCCGCTCAAACGCTCAATAAACTCAGTGTCAATTGATAGTCCGTTTTCTTCAGACATTATTCTCCTTAAAAAAGACCTGTAATTTGGCCTGCATCAGTAACATCGATGCTCTTTGCAGCGGGGTTTTTACCAAGCCCAGGCATAGTCATAATGTTTCCTGCAAGAGCAACAACGAAACCAGCACCATTAGATACTTTAACATCTCTGACCGAAACTGAAAAGCCTCGAGGTGCTCCAAGAAGTGTGGCGTCGTCTGAGAAAGAATACTGTGTTTTTGCAATGCACACTGGCATGTCGTCGCAGCCAATTTCATGTAATTTCTTTAAAGATTTTTTAGCCTTTGCCTCAAAAATTACATCGTCTGCCTGATATATCTTCTTTGCAATTGCCTCAATTTTTTCTTCAATTGAAAGATCGTTTTCATATGAGAAAGCAAATGTGTCTTTGCTTCTGCCTGCTGCATCACCGTTTTCACAAAGATCTACAACTTTGTTAGCAAGCGCAACTCCGCCTTCAGAACCTTTTGCCCAAACTTCACTCAAAACAACGTTAACGCCAGCTTCTTTGCATGCGGCCTCAACAGCTTCGAGTTCTGCTTTTGTGTCAGTTGGGAAAGCATTAATTGCAACGACGCATGGAAGGCCATAGACATCCTGAATGTTGGAAATGTGTTGAGTTAGATTTGGGAGTCCAGCTTTCAGAGCTTCGATGTTTTCTGTATTGAGGTCGGCTTTACCAACTCCTCCATGATATTTCAAAGCACGAACAGTAGCAACCAAGACAACACAATCCGGTTTTAGGCCAGCATAACGACATTTAATGTCGAGGAATTTTTCGGCTCCAAGATCAGCCCCAAAACCAGCTTCAGTGATGCAATAGTCAGCGCTTGCTAGCACAGTTTTTGTGGCGATGACTGAATTGCAACCGTGAGCTATGTTTGCAAAAGGCCCGCCATGAATAATTGCAGGAGTTCCTTCTAGTGTTTGAACAATATTAGGAGCAATTGCGTCTTTTAGAAGAGCTGCCATTGCACCTTGTGCTTTCAAATCCTTTACAAAAATTGGCTTTCCCGCGCGAGAATAGCCAATGATTATGTTTGATAGGCGCTCTTTTAGGTCGGCAAGACTTGTTGCCAAGCAAAACACCGCCATAACTTCACTGGCAACTGTAATATCAAAGCCGTCTTCACGTGGGACGCCGTTAACTGGCCCACCAAGACCGCAAACAATGTTTCGAAGCTGACGATCGTTCATGTCAACGCATCGCTTCCAAGTTATGTTCTTAACATCGATGTCGAGTTCATTGCCGTTTTGAATGTGAGCATCAATCATGGCAGCCAAAAGGTTGTTGGCAGCACCAATTGCGTGGAAGTCACCTGTAAAGTGAAGGTTTATGTCTACCATTGGGACAACTTGAGCATAACCGCCACCAGCAGCTCCGCCTTTAATGCCAAAAACAGGACCGAGCGAAGGTTCACGAAGAGCACAAGCTGCCTTTTTACCAATCTTAGACAATGCATCGGTGAGCCCAACAGTGGTTGTAGTTTTGCCTTCACCGGCTGGAGTGGGGTTAATGGCTGTAACCAAAACGAGCTTACCTTGCTCGCTCTTGTCAATCTTATTGTTTACATAGTCAAGATTAATTTTTGCAATGTAGTTGCCGTAGCGCTTAAGACTTTCTTCTCCAATGCCAATTTTTTCAGCAACAGAGGCAATGTCATTCATTTCACATTCTTGAGCGATTTCAATATCAGTTTTATAATTTGTCAATTTATACTCCTAACAGTGGGGCTTGCGTTAGCCAAACTAATCAATGTGATTAAGTATAAAGTTCAAGCCTTTTAAAGTGAGTAGCGAATCGATAAAGTCAACAGACGAACATAGTGGACCAACAAGCCTTGAATAGCCTCCAGTTGCGACAACTTTAATGTCGTCAACGATGTCTTTATTTGCTTGCGCTTTAATCATTGCTACAAGGCCATCTATGCGGGCAGCCTCTCCATAAACAAGTCCGCTTTGAACTGCAGTTTCAGTGCTTCTTCCAACAACTTGTTTTGGAACCTCAAGTCGAACATCACTCAGAGCCGAAGCAAACTGAGCAAGCGATTTCATGCCCGACCAAAGCCCTGTAGCGATCACCCCACCACAAAACGTTTTATTCTCATCGACATATTCAATGTTTGTTGCAGTTCCAAAGTCGGCAACTATGCATGGCGCCTTATATTCAAGAACAGCACCAACTGCATCAGCAATGCGGTCAGCTCCAACTTTGTCAGGGTCTTCCACATCAAAATTCAGAATGCCAGAGACGCAATCGGAAGTTAAAACAATTGCGTCAATCCCCCATCTTCTTCGAATTGCCCAAGTCCATTCCTGGGTCTTTTCTGCAACCACACTAGAAATAATTGCGCGATCAGGAATAAACTTTGGACCGCCGCTTAAAAAAACGTCTGCTGGAACGCTTGAAACTGCACGAGTGTCTGCAACGATTTTGTAGTCTTGTGCAATGCCAGCGCAGGTGTCGGTATTGCCAACATCAACTAAAAAATTGACCATTTTTCTATATTTATCCTATGAATCTCTTAAGGTTTTTAATTTTTCGAGAACATCGCTCGGAAGAGATGATTCTATTGTCGATTTAGTGTTTGTCTTGGCTTGGATGTCATCTGAAAGCTGTGAGCGCAAATGATTACACTCACGACAAAAATCTCTAGAACTCATTCTGGCAACACCGTGTCCCATAACAGAATTTTGTACACTGGCATCGCTTGAGATCACAGTGACATTTTCGGTCTTCAAGCGAGCCGCACGAGCAAGCTCAATAACTGTCTGGTCGGCATCTTTGCCAGTTTTTGAAAAGAGTACCTTTACTGGGCCAACACTTCTTGCATGACCATCAGAGAAAACGTTTCCTGTGCCATCATAGACGATTGTGGCCTCGGCTTCTCGTCCAACCAAAAGTGTCACATCGTTTAATAACGTTTCACGTGCAAGATTAAATGAATCGTCAGTCCAATCAGGACCAGTTAAATGTTCATAACAAGGTCCGCAACGAAGCACGTTGTATCCATCAACAATGTAGACTTTGTCTCTAGTGAAGGCCATTTTGGCGAACCCATTCATACATAAACACAGTAGACGCCTGCGCGACATTAAGAGACGAAACATTTCCTCGCTGTGGCAATTTGAATGTGTCATCACAATTTTTCAGAGAAAGACTTGAAATGCCTTTTTCTTCGTTCCCGAGAACGATTGCGATTTTCCCCTCAAGATTTGAATCCCAAATTTCATCATCAGCGTGCTCACTTGCGCCCACAACCCAAAAGCCATTGTTTTTAAGATCATCGAGGGTTCGAGCAATGTTTGAAACTTGCACTATTGGAAGATGCGCAACCGCTCCTGCAGAAGTTTTATATACAACAGAATTCACGCTTGCACTCCTGGCATTAGGAAGAACAACGCATCTGGCCCCAACACTTTCGGCACTTCTGATGATAGCGCCAAGATTACCAACATCAGTTATGTGATCACAAACAACAATTAAAGCGGCACCACATTGCTCAAAAGTGGAATTAGCATTCTCTATACAGCGAGATAGTGGAGCATATTCAAAAGGAGCAACGACAGCAACAATCCCTTGAAAATTGCGGTCGTCGACAAATCTCTTTAATTCTTTATTTGGAACTCTTTCAAACTTGACAGAGTTGTTTTTAGCAATTTCAAAAATTCGGTCTAGCAATGATTCTTTTTCAGCAGTTTCAGAAACCTTGATTGAAGACAATTTTATCCCAGAAGTGAGCGCCTCCAAAACAGGACGCTTGCCGTAAATCAAATCTTGTTTGGCATGCTGCTTCATTTGATCTCAAAAACCTAAAAACTAGAGAAGATGTCGTCTGCACCATTTTTGATGTTGCGAAGTGCAATGTTAGCATCGGCGAGCTTCTCAGAAATTGAACCAGCAGGTATTGTTCCACGACGATTGTTCGCGCGAACCTTAAACTCAATTTCACCTTTCTCAAGGCCTTTTTTGCCAACAATAATCTGCAGAGGCCATCCAATGAGGTCAGCATCGGCAAACTTAACACCAGGACGCTCGGCTCGATCATCCAAAACAACATCAAAGCCAGCCCAGGCACAATCTTCTGCAATTTTGCTTGCAGCTTCTAAAACATAATCTTCTTTGCCAATCGCCAAAACACAAATGTGAGCAGGGGCAACAGAAATCGGCCATTTGATGCCATTTTCATCATAGTGTTGCTCAACAATAGCAGCTAACGTGCGCGTTACACCAATCCCATAGCAACCCATAATAAATGGTTGCTGCTTTCCGTCTTCGTCAAGATAGAAAGCTTTCATTGCTTCAGAATATTTTGTTCCAAGTTGGAACACTTGGCTCACTTCAATGCCGCGATCTCCAATTAGAGTTTTTCCGCAATTTGGGCACTTGTCTCCTGGCTTTGTAACACAAAGGTCTACCCAATCATAAACCTCAAAGTCAACGCCCTGTTTTGCACCAACAAAGTGATAGTTATCTTCATTGGCACCAACAACCCATCTGTCAATTGACTTAAGTGAATTGTCAGCGATTACTTTAACACCTTCAGGAAGGTTTACAGGGCCCATTGATCCTTTTGGAAGTCCAAGTTCTTCCATTTCCTCGTCGGTTAAAATCTCAAAGCCAGGCACAACATGCGCAGCTTTAATTTCATTTACTTCATGGTCACCAGGAACAAATAAAACGAAAACATCTCCGTTTTCAGACTTGCCTGAAAGAGCTTTGCAAGTTTGGTTTTCTTCAATGTGTAGGAACTCAGCTAACTCGGCAATTGTGTGCACACCTGGAGTGTAGACTTTCTCCATGTGGTCAACGTCATAGGTTTTAGCTTCACAAATGCAATCAGCTGCTTCAACGTTTGCAGCATAGCCACAGTCGCAGTGAACAAGTTCTGCCTCACCACTGTTTGCAAGCGCCATAAACTCTGTTGTAACTTTTCCACCAATTTGACCAGAGTCAGCTTCAACAGCTCTCCAATTAAGGCCACAACGGTTACAAAAAATCGCATATGCTTTGCTCATTTCGTCATATGTCTCTTGAAGCGACTCTTGTGATGAATGAAATGAATAGGCATCTTTCATAATGAATTCACGACCGCGCAAAAGTCCAAAGCGAGGACGAATTTCATCACGGAATTTTGTTTGAATTTGATAGAGATTGCAAGGAAGTTGCTTGTAGGAATTAAGCTCATTTTTAATGAGTGCTGTCACGATTTCTTCATGAGTCGGCCCAAGACAATACATGTGATCATGACGATCAACCAGGCGCATGAGTTCAGGGCCATAATCATCCCAGCGTCCCGACTCTTTCCAAACCTCAGCAGGCTGTAAAGCAGGCATGAGAATCTCTTGTGCTCCAGAAGCATTCATGACTTCCCGAATAATCTTTTCAATTCTGTGTAGAACCATTTGTCCTAAAGGCAAGAATGTATAAATTCCACTTGAAGTTTTACGCAAAAAAGCGCCTCTTGTGAGGAGCTTGTGAGATTCGATGTCAGCATCGTTTGGTGTCTCCTTTAAAGTGGGAGCATAGAGCTTAGACATCAACATGTAATTTGCCATTCTTAAAAACCTTTCAAACTAACAAATATTATTTTGAACTTGAGTTATAGATTATCGATTTCTTCGAGTAGAGAAAAAACGATTTCGCTCTCGTTTACTTTCCGAATAATTTTACCATGCGAAAAAAGCACAGCGCTGCCTTTACCACACGCAACACCAACATCAGCGTCGGCCGCCTCGCCAGGGCCATTAACAACGCACCCCATAATAGCAACCTTGACAGGCTTTGTTATTTTTGAGAGTTCGCCTTCAATTTCACGCACTATTGAGATTAAATCAACTTGAGTTCTAGCACAGGTTGGACAACTAATGATTTCAGGACCTCGACGTCTTATATTTAAAGAAGAAAGAAGCGTCCAGGCGGCACGCACTTCAAGCTCTGGGTCATCGGTTAAAGATATTCTGATGGTGTCTCCGATGCCTTCAGAAAGCAGAATTCCCAAACCTGCTCCCGATTTAATCAAACCCTGAAAAGCAGAACCTGCCTCCGTGATGCCAATGTGTAATGGAACAGAAGGCATTTTTTCTGCAAACAAACGGTTTGCTTCAACACATGCGTTTACATCATGAGCTTTTAAGCTAACTACCACATTGGAAAAATTGCATTCATCACGCAAAAAAATTATGTATTCCATTGCAGAAGTGCACAACTTCTCAGGAAAACTTATGTCCTGTCTCTCCGCAATTTTTTTATCAAGAGAACCTGCATTGACGCCAATCCTGATGGCACAATTGTTTCTTTTGCAAACATCAACGACTTCTGCAGTTTTTTCAAGACCACCAATATTTCCTGGATTGATGCGAATCTTCGCCGCTCCTCGTTTGGCCGATTCGATTGCCATTTTAGAATCGAAATGGATGTCGGCGACAACAGGAATGTCAATTTTTTTAACAAGAGACTCAAGAGTCACAAGGGCTTCCTCATTTGGAACAGAGAACCGAATTACTTCGCACCCATTGTCAACACAACATTTTGCTTGCTCGATGTTGCCAGCAATGTCACCAGGCTTCATATTTAGCATCGTTTGGACAACAACTGGTTGTCCACCACCAATGATGACGTCGCATTTAGATCCGTGTAAAACTACCTTGTTAGTTTTAGTTGACATAGGTTAGCTCCAGTTGCCAAATATAAAACGCTGAATGTCTTGATTGAGAGTTACCACAAACAAACACAACAACAAAAATACACCTGTTGCAGCTACTGCATTTATAACGCGCTCTGGAACTTTTTTGCCTGATATTTTCTGAATTAACTCGACAAGAAAATGTCCACCGTCAAGCGGAGGAATTGGGATCAAATTCATGAGTCCCAACGAAGCAGAAATCATAGCCATGAACAATAGGGCCTCAGAAAACCCTTGAGCAAAATAATTAGCACTCAAGACCGCAATCCCAACGATGCTCGTTGAATTTGAAACTGTCGCCGCTGTAGTCGCAGGATTAAATAAACCAATGATTGCCTGCACAGTTAAAGCAATGTATTTAAACCCTGCACCAACTGCAGTTAATGGATCAACTGTCAAATGTTTGACAGTGCCATCTTGCAAAGTCACATCCATACCAAGAATAGAATAAACGACAACAAAAGCAAGAATTGCAAACAGCAAATTTACAGCTATTCCAGCTAAAAGAATGATTGATTTTTGCCAGAATTTCTTAGAGCGATATTGCTGATTAAATTCCAAATCATAAAGAGATTGAATTGAATCAAAGTCGCGAGGCGTTCCTTCTTTCGCAGGCTCAACCCCCTTCTTTTTGTTTGCATAGACTTCAGGTGTTCGATAGGTGTTGTGCTCGTCTGTTTTTTTTGGAGGAATGACACTTCCCCAGTCTTCAAGCTCTTCAAGGCAGAAGTAAGCTTCATCCACGGTGCAACCAGCATCAAGCGCAATTTGCTCTACCACAACTTCACCACGCGCATAAACAGAAGCTAAAACTTCAGGCGTGTGAGGTGGAATGTCACCCATCGTCATGCCGCAAACACGTGCATAGCCGCCAAGAGGTATGCAAGTTATGCCAAACTTTGTTCCGTTTTTAACAAAACCAATGCGTGGACCAGGAAGGCCCAGCATAAACTCAGTAACGCGCACTCCAAAAGCACGCGCAGCCAAAAAGTGCCCTCCTTCATGAATGAAGATGAGGACACCAATTGTAATAATTGCGCTGAGAAGCATCATTTACTATAAATACCTGCCTGACTAATCAACAGCCGGAAGAGAAGCGGCAGCAACAGACTGTCCAACGCGACGCATCATCTCGTCTGGAAGTGTTACGTTGATTTTCTCTTTTAACTCTGGGTATTCTTCTGAAAGAACCCTGTTGCACTCCGAAATGACAAGGTCACCACCAACACCTGAAGCTACGCGACCAAGAACAAGAAGTGTCTCTATTTCATAAAAACTTGAATATAGAACAAGCGTGTGGGCAAGATAGGTGCCAATTGACCTGAAAATGTCAAGAGCGCCTGCATGACCCTCTTCTGCAAGACCTTGCACAACTTTTAATTTTTCAGCTGGTGTGAGATTATCATCAAGCTCAATTCCAGCTTGTGGTGCAAGCTTGATTACAGCATCTTGGCTGAAATATTTACAACCAACACCATAATCGTGTGACCATTCATCTTGCATTGCATTTTTGCTTAAATCAACTGGAGCAAAAGCAAGCTCATTTATCCAGCCAAGAACGTTGCCTTGTCCATTAACATAGCCAACAGCCTCGCTTGTACCCATTGCAATTCCAAGAATGTTCCCATGTCCTGTGCTCATAAATCCAGCAAGAGCTGTGACATCGCCATCGTTTGCAACAACTAGAGGGACATCGCCAATTTCTTTGCCAGCGCGGTCATAAATTGATTTCACTTCTTCATGACGCTCACGTGGCACTTTAATAAAAAGGCTTGCAACCATTGGGGAATTTCCAACAAACGTTCCCGCACTAGAAACGCCAATCGCATCAACACGTGGCATTTTAGAAGCTGCTGTTTTAAACGCTGTAACAATTTCGTTGAAGTGGTATGTTGGGTCTTCTGTAACTTTTGGATACCAAACAACCTCTTCAGAATAAACACTCTCGCCGTCGATTACAGCTGAAACTTTTCTGTCGGAACCACCAGCATCAAAACCGATTCTGCAACCATCCATGTGACCGCCAATTTTAGCTGGGGACTCGTTAGCTGATGGAAAATCATCATCAGAGCAAGCGATAATCTGCAAATCTTTTTCATAGACATCGCGAACAAAGCCAAAATCAAACTCGCGCTCACCAGTTAGAGAATAGGTCTCCTTTAACTTTGCAGCAATTTCATCTGCGCCTTTGATGTAGACCTTAAAACCACCGATGCTCCACAATTCAAATTTGATGAATCTCTCAAGAAAACGATAATTAGCTTCAGCAAAACTGTCATCGCGAATGAAAGTGTCGCGAACCGAAACTTTGCCGTCTTCGCGCTCTACAGCAACAGAAACTGGTCTTGTTGCCTCTTTAAGAAACTCTTTCATCCAAACGCCAAACGGAATGAATTCTTCATCGAGAACAGGCGTGTTTTTGATTGAATAGTCAATACCTAAATAATTCATGTCTGTTTTCCTTATTAATTTCTCAATAACTAATCTTTTTAAATTGTCTAGTCTTCGTCTCCAATAATTTCTGTCAGTGTGCGCTCAGTCATTATCAATGCTCGAGGAACATGGAAAGGTCCTTTAAAAGTAGATCCTTTTGTTGAAGGCATGGTTGGAAGTCCATCACGGCGCAAATAGCCATACCACTCACCATATTCATCATCGACAAAATGCTCTTTGCAATATTGAACAGTTCTCTTCAAGCAATCTAAGAAATATTGATCACCAGTGTCGCGATAGGCTTTAGAAGAAGCAATCATAATCTCGTTGTGAGGCCACCAAAGCTTCATGTCATGTTCATATGCCTCAGTGGGTTTGCCTAGGCAATCAATGAAATAAAGTAGCCCTTGATATTCGTTGTCCCAGCCAGCTTCAAAAGCGTTTTTAAAGATGTCACGTGCTTTTTCATGCAACTCAGAATTGCCTTCGTAGTTTGCTTCATCCATCAAAAACCAACTGCATTCGATGTCATGACCAGGATTGACAACTCTTCCATCAGTAAAATCAAGGCAAGGGTTTCCCTGTTTGTCAACCCATTCGAGTGTACATTTGAGTTCGGGATGATAGTGGTAATTGATAATTCTATCAACACACTCTTTCGCCCTTGTGTCATATTCCTGCGTGTGAGCTGGGTCAACACGACGTAAAATTCCAATAATGTTCAAAAATATCATTGGGTCAGCAAGTGCAAAACCGCTGCGAGTTGCAGGAATAGTTTTTGGACCAAAACCAGTTGGATCTTTTATTAAGCCGTTATTTAGCTCGTAAATCATTTCATAGGCTCGGCGCGCACGCTTTAGATATTTCTTCTTGCCTGTGATTTGATAATACTCAGCATTTGCAATTGCATAAAAACCTTCAGAAAAGCAATATCTTCTCTGACGAAGCGGTTTTCCATCAGCAGTAACAGTGAAATAAAGACGCTTTCCAGCTTCTTCATTGATGCAATAATCCTCTAGAAAATCGAGACAGCTTTTCGCAGCTTTTTCCCATTCAGGCTCGACGCCATAAACATTGCATAAATATCCAAAAGTCCAAGCACATCTTCCTTGCATCCAAACACTTTTGTCAGTTGAGTAAACATCGCCTTTTCTGTCAAGGCAAGTGTAGACACCACCGTTGATGTTGTCCATTCCGTGCTCAAGCCAAAAATCAATGGAAGTTTTAAGCTGATCTCGGCACCATTGCCTGATCTCAATTAAATCTTTAACCTCGTCTGACATTTACATCATTCCATTCTTTTTCAAAACTTCAACGATTTTTTCCACATCTTCGCCTTCGAGCTTTGAAACAGGTTCGCGCATTTGGTTTGTTTCAAAAATGCCCATTTGCCACAATGCAGTTTTGAAAGCACCGACGCCAGCACCAAAGCCAACAGTGGCTTTTACATAACGAGTGAGCATCATCAAACGTGCAAGATGATCTTGCAGCTCGGCAACTTTTGCCCAATCGCCTGCTTTCGCGGCTTTATATTGCTCAACATAGGAGAATGGATCGAGGTTAGCAAGACCAGGAACGCTACCATCAGCACCACCCAAAAGTGCCCCGTCAACGACAACTTCATGACCTGTGAGGAGTTGCAATGGATGGCCAGCGTCTTCATTGTCAAGCATGAGCCATCTAAACATGACATCATCACCGCTTGAGTCTTTCACACCCTGAATTGCACCTTTTTTTGCAAGACGCAAGAGCATATCAGGCGTGAGCTTAGTGTGGACACAGCAAGGAAGGTCATAGGCAAAAATAGGAAGGTCGGTGTGCTCACGCAAAACTTCGAAGTGGCGCTCTGTTTCCTTTGGGCCACCAAGAGCATAGAAAGGAGCAGTCGCAACGAGAGCATCGATGTCTAGACCTTTGAGCTGTTCGATCTTTTCGATGACACGAAGCGTTTCCATGTCGATAACCCCAACAAGAACTGGAACTCGCCCATCAACGATTCGAAGAGCTTCTTTGATGACATGAAGTCGTTCTTCACTTGTTAAAAATGCCACTTCACCGCTTGATCCCAAAAAGAAAAGACCGCTGACGCCCGCGCCAATCATTCGATTGATGCTTCTCTCGAATGAATTCACGTCGAGCGTGCGGTCTTCTTTTAAAGGAATTATTACTGGTGGAATGACTCCGCAAAACTTAGCATTGTCTTTCACAAAAATCCCCTTACATGAATGCGTTTAACAACGGCTATTTATTCTATCATTTAGTTCTCAACAGTGCATTTGTAATCATCATCAGCTACATCAATTGTGATAGTTGCTCCATCCTCAACTTCGCCATTAACAATCTTTTCTGCGATTCTGTCAACAACAACTTTCTGAATGAGGCGTTTTAGTGGACGTGCACCATAAACTGGGTCAAAGCCATCAATGGCAAGTGAGTCAAGGGCGGCATGCGTTACCTCAAGTTTGATTTGACGATCTGCCAAACGTTCACGAACCTCATCAAGGATTATGTTTGCAATCGGCTCTATTCCATCAATTGAAAGTTCCTTAAACGTGATGACGTTATCAATCCTGTTCAAAAATTCTGGACGGAATGTGTTCGACAAAACGTCTTGCATCTTAGATGCAAATTCTGCCATGTGCTTTGCAGCCTGCTCAGGTGACATGTCCATCATTTCTTCTGCAACTTCGCCCATTGTTTGTTTGTGAGCCTCAGCTTCTTCTTGGATAATTTGTGACCCAATGTTGCTTGTCATGATGATGATTGTGTTCTTGAAATTAACAACACGCCCCTGACCATCAGTCAAACGTCCATCATCAAGCACTTGCAGAAGGATGTTAAACACATCTGGATGCGCTTTCTCAATCTCGTCGAGAAGGACTACAGAATATGGCTGGCGACGAACTGCCTCTGTAAGCTGGCCACCTTCGTCATAACCCACATACCCTGGAGGAGCACCAATTAAACGCTGTACGCTAAATTTCTCCATGTATTCACTCATGTCGATTCTGACCATGTTCTTTTCAGAATCGAAGAGATATTCTGCCAAGGCTTTTGCAAGCTCTGTTTTGCCAACACCAGTTGGACCGAGGAAAATGAAGCTGCCAATTGGTCGATTTGGATCAGAGAGACCTGCACGGTTTCTTCTGATTGCACTGCAAACGAGATCAACTGCTTCGTCTTGTCCAATAACGCGTTTTTTAAGCTCAGTCTCGATGTTTTGCAACTTTTCAAGTTCACCTTGCATCATCTTAGACACTGGAATTCCAGTCCAGGTGCTAACGACTTCTGACACTTCCTCTTCAGTAACTTCTTCTTTTAAAATTGCGCCAGCATCTTGTGCTTTCTTTAGATTCTTCTCAGCATCTTCCAAATCTTTTTGAATCTTTGGAATCTTAGAATAACGAATTTCGCTTGCTTTAGTTAAGTCACCCTCACGAGTTGCCCATTCTTCTTCTTTTTGGGCAGTCTCGAGCTCAGACTTCAAGTTCTGAACGTTAACGATAACGTCTTTTTCGTTCTTCCAAGCAGCTTTTCTTGTGTCCAAATCTTCTTGAGCACTTGCAATCTCTTTGCGCAAATCTTCCAAACGCTTTTTTGAAGCATCATCGGTTTCTTTCATGAGCGCTTGTTCTTCTATTTGCATTTGAGTGATTGAACGCTGAGCATTATCGATGTCTTCTGGCATTGAATCAATCTCAATGCGCAGGCGAGAAGCAGCTTCATCCATGAGGTCAATAGCTTTGTCTGGCAAGAAACGATCTGAGACATATCTGTCAGAGAGCTCTGCTGCAGCAACAATAGCACCGTCGGTAATTCTCACGCCATGGTGAATTTCATATTTCTCTTTTAAACCGCGAAGAATTGCAATCGTCTCTTCAACATCTGGCTCTGTAACAAGAACAGGTTGGAAACGACGCTCCAAAGCTGCATCTTTTTCAACATATTTCCTGTATTCGTCAAGTGTTGTTGCACCAATTGCATGAAGCTCGCCACGAGCGAGAGCAGGCTTTAACATGTTGCCAGCATCAAGAGAGGAATCTCCGCCAGCACCAGCGCCAACGATTGTGTGCAACTCATCAATAAACAAAATGATTTGCCCATTTGAGCTTTTGACTTCGCGAAGGACATTCTTCAAGCGATCCTCAAACTCACCACGATATTTAGCGCCAGCCATCATCGCGCCCAAATCAAGAGAGATAATGTCGCGATCTTTTAATGAAGAAGGAACATCTCCAGCCACAATGCGCTGTGCAAGACCCTCTACAATTGCAGTTTTGCCAGTGCCAGGCTCACCAATGAGAACTGGGTTGTTTTTCGTTCTTCTTGACAAGACCTGAATGGTTCTTCTGATTTCATCAGTTCTGCCAATTACAGGGTCAAGCTTTCCCTCACGAGCAGCCTGAGTTAAATTTTGCCCATAAAGCTCTAGTGCTTCAAACTCAGTTTTGTCAGTTTGCGATGTGACTCTTGTGTCTCCTCGAAGTTCCTCATAGGCAACCTCAATTGTTTTTCTTGTCACACCCTCGCCGTTTAACACTTTGCCAGCAGCACCTTTGTCTTCAGTTAACGCAATCAGCAAATGCTCAGTTGTCGCATAGCTATCACCTAGCTTTTCCGCAATCTTTACAGCGCTGTCAATAACCCTAATAAAGCTCTGGGATGGAACAGCCATAGGCAAACTGCTACCCGTAGACTTAGGCAGTGCATCTATTTCCTTTTGTGTGTTTTTTGTGATTATTTCAGGATCAGCACCAATTCTTTTCAGAATCGATGAAATGTTGTTTTCGCCAGCGTCAAGCAAAGCCTTCAGCAAATGAATTGGTTCAATGCTCGAGTTATTCGCATCTCCCGCAACACTCATTGAGGCTTGAAACGCTTCTTGCGCTGTTACGCTTAATTTATCAATGCGCATGTTTCGCCTCACTTTCTTTCAAAAATAAAATTAAAATTAGTAGTCCATGAAGAAAAGCTTTGAGATGTCGCTTGCTTTCACCATGGAATTTTCCTGTTTAGCATCGTTCCTTGCAGGCCCGAGCTGCGTGAAGTGCCTAGAAATTCGCTGAAGTTTATCATGGAGATCATCAAGTCTCTTCTCAGCTTCTTCTAGCGCTTCTTCTGTTTCATCGAGCTTACCTTGGAGTGTCAAGATTCGCATGACGCCCGCAAGGTTGATTCCTTCATCGGTGAGCTCGATAATGAGAAACAACCTGTCAATGTCGGCCTGAGAATACATGCGCGTGTTTCCATGCGTTCTTTGCGGAGTGAGCAACCCTTTTTGTTCATAGGAGCGAAGTGTTTGAGGGTGCACACCAGCCAGGTCGGCCACGACGCCAATAGTAAACATCGGTTTGTGATATGTGTCTCTCGATTTCATTTCAGTTTCTTTTCTTAAAAATCAGTTTGTATCTCTATTCTTATTAGTCTTCTTTGTTTCCTTCATCTTTTTGCGAATCATTCAAATCTTCTGCAGGTCGTTTTTCTCCACCAGTTGTGATTGTTACCATTGCAGGTCTAATCACTTTAATTCCAAGCTTGTAACCCTTTTGATAAACATCGCGTACTGTTTCGTCATAAACGCTGTCATCAGGGACAGTAGATACAGCTTGGTGCATCAGTGGGTCAAAAGCTTCGCCCGCTGGATCAATTTCTTGCAAACCATGTTTTTCAAGGGCGCATCTAAACTTCGTGTCAATGGCTTTAAAACCATTCGTCATTTCACTTGACCCATTCTTGTCTGCCCACTCAAGCGCATTTTTCATGTCATCAATGAGTGGAATTAGCTCCTTCATCAGGTTCTCAGTTGCGCGCGCGCGTTCATCTGCACGTTGTTCATCCATGCGCTTGCGATAGTTTTCCCAATCAGCATGCAAACGAAGATATTTATCTTTCCAATCAATTTCTTCTGTTTGAGCGCTGCTGTGATCATTGTCAGCAGCTTCATCAGAAGGCGCTTGGTTTTCAACTGGTTCTGGCGAGGAATCACCCTCGCCAGCTTCAGCCGCTTCAATCACAACTTCTTCTTTTAGCTCAGAAGTTTCTTTGTCATCGCAAGTCGTGCAATTGCACTCATCGGTTTTTGCTTCTTCAGACATTTGCCCTACTCGCTTTTCTTGTCGTCGTCAACTACCTCAAAGTTAGCATCGATTGGACCGTCGCCATTGCCTCCTTGTGGTGCCGCTTGAGCTCCAGCTGCTGCAGCGCCTGCAGGGTTAGCACCTGCGGCATTTGCATCACCAGCTGCGGCACTTTGCTGATAAACGACCTCGGCAAGTTTATAACCAGCTTGTTGAATCTTTTCTACAGCCGATTTAATTGCCTCAATGTCAGTTCCTTTCATGGCCTCTTCGCACTCAGCAATTGCGTCTTCTGCATCTTTCTTAGTGTCAGCAGGAGCTTTGTCACCAAGCTCATCTAATGTCTGCTTAGTTGCGCTCACTAATGCCTCAGCATTATTGCGAACTTCAGCTTCCTCTTTGCGTTTAGCATCAGCATCAGCATTTGCCTCTGCATCTTTAACCATGCGATCGACTTCTTCATCGCTCAAAGCAGTTGATCCAGAGATTGTAATCTGCTGTTCTTTACCAGTTCCAAGATCTTTAGCAGACACGTTCACGATGCCGTTCGCATCGATGTCGAATGTAACCTCGATTTGAGGAATTCCACGGCGTGCAGCAGGAATGCCGGTCAGCTGGAAACGACCTAATGTCTTGTTGTCAGCCGCCATTGGACGCTCACCTTGAAGAACGTGAACCTCAACGCTTGTTTGGTTGTCTGCTGCAGTTGAATAAACTTCAGTCTTGCGAGTTGGAATAGTAGTGTTTCTTTCAATCATCTTTGTCATAACACCGCCATATGTTTCAACGCCTAACGACAACGGTGTGACATCAAGAAGCAAGATTCCGCTAACATCGCCTGAAAGAACGCCACCTTGAATTGCAGCACCCATTGCAACTGCTTCATCTGGGTTAACGCTCATGTTTGGCTGCTTGCCAGTCATTTTTTTAACAAGTTCTTGGACAGCAGGCATTCTTGTTGAACCACCAATCAAAATGACTTCATTTAAATCAGAAGCAGAAATCTTAGCATCACTCAAAGCCTGCTCAACTGGCTTTCTGCATCTGTCAAAAAGATCACGGGTGATTGTCTCAAACTCAGTTCTTGTGAGAGTCAAATCCAAGTGCTTTGGACCATCGGCGCCAGCAGTAATAAATGGCAAGTTAATGTTTGTTTGAGTTGTGGCAGAAAGTTCAATCTTTGCTTTCTCAGCAGCTTCCTTCAAACGTTGCAAAGCCATTTTGTCAGTTAGAAGATCGATGTTGTTTTCAGCTTTAAACTTGTCTGCCATCCAGCCAATGATTCTCTGATCCCAGTCATCGCCACCAAGGTGGTTATCACCAGCGGTTGAAGCAACCTCAAAGACGTTGTCGCCTAACTCCAAAACTGAAACATCGAATGTGCCGCCACCCAAGTCAAACACGAGAATCTTTTCGTCTTTGTCATCATTTTCAGGATTGAAGCCATATGCCAAAGCAGCAGCTGTTGGCTCGTTAATAATTCTCTTCACTTCAAGACCAGCAATTTTGCCCGCGTCTTTTGTTGCCTGACGTTGTGCATCGTTGAAGTATGCTGGGACTGTAATAACAGCCTCGGTGATTTTTTCACCCAATTGCTTTTCAGCGTCGTTCTTCATTTTCTGAAGAACCATTGATGAAATCTCTTCAGGTGTGTATTCCTTGCCATCAATCAAAATTACGCTTCTGCCATCTTTGCCACGAGAAACGTTGTATGAAACAGTCTTTCTTTCTTCGGCAGTTTCGTCATATGAACGACCGATGAAACGTTTGACACTAGAAATCGTGTTCTCAGGATTTGTGACGGCCTGGTTCTTAGCAGCTTTGCCAACAACACGCTCGCCATCTTTTCTAAATCCTTCAACGGAAGGGGTAGTGCGGTCGCCTTCCGCATTAACAAGGATTTCAGCCTCATTACCTTGCATAACTGCCATAGCAGAATTTGTTGTTCCAAGGTCAATGCCTAAAATCTTTCCCATTTTGTTTTCCTCACTTTCAATTTTTTTAGTTGCCTAATCTGCGCAACCTTTTTAAAACATCTTCATAATAAAATGTGAGTGTGTGTCTGTCAAGTCTTTTACTAAAAATATACTTAGATACACTAAAAGGAGTAGCGCACATAATTATTGCGTGTAATGAATAGATTTTTTGATTAAAGAATGTGTTTATTTAAGTTTTAAAAAATCAGCAGCAAGAGTTCTAGCTTTTGAGTCAGCAATCTTTAGTTGCTCCAACGAAACTGCATTTTCATTTTTAATTTCACTAATAGCAAAACGCACACACTCTTCGATTTCGATAAATCTGCATTTGCCATCTCGAAACGCAGCGTTAGCAACTTCGTTAGCCGCATTCATAACACAAGGCAAAATGCCTCCAGCACTGCCCGCTTCATATGCAATTTTTAGACATCCAAATGTTTCATAGTCCGGAGAATCGAAACTAATTGATCCTAGTCGAGTGAAATCAAGCGGCTCAACAGGAGAAGTGCGCCTCATCGGATGTGTTAGCGCATATTCAATAGGAATTCGCATGTCGGTAGTGCCCAAATGTGCTTTAACTGAACCATCTATGAACTCCACCATGGAATGAATGACGCTTTGAGGATGAATGACAACTTTAATTTTGTCGAAGCTGCAATTAAACAAATGATGCGCTTCAATTACCTCAAGACCTTTGTTCATTAGGGTCGCTGAGTCAATTGTAATTTTTGCACCCATGTTCCACGTTGGGTGCTTCAACGCGTCGCCTGCTTTCATTTTCGCGAGTTCATCTTTAGATTTCCCAAGGAAGGGACCGCCGGAACAAGTTATCCAAAGCTTTGAAACAAATGAATTGCTCTCTCCTATCAAGCACTGATAAATTGCACCGTGTTCAGAGTCAATCGGAGTTAACTTACCATCATCTTGCGCAAGAGGCATTAGCAAATCGCCTGCAACTACAAGTGATTCTTTGTTTGCCAGAGCCAAACGGGCAGTTGTTGTTAGCGTGTGGTAGCTACATTCAACTCCACAAGCGCCAACTAAAGAATTGACAACAATGTCAGGTTCACAATAATCAATAAAAGACACAAGTGAGCCAACATCACAAGTTGTGTTTGAAACATTGTTGTCGTGAGCAAGTTGCAAAAGCTTCGATTCATTGGAATGTGCGGTCATACCGCAAATTTCAAATTCATCTTTTAAATGGTTGCAAACATCAATCGTTTGTGTGCCAATTGATCCAGTTGCACCAAGAATCAAAACGCGTTTTTTGCTAGCCAAGAGGAATCACTCCCGCCAATAAAAACATGATTACAGATGAGACACTAGCTAAAAACAAAGAATCGCATCTGTCAAGAAGACCTCCGTGACCTGGCATAATCCAACCTGAATCTTTGAATCCAGCGTTTCTCTTAATTCTGCTTTCAGCCAAATCTCCCAAAACTTGCAAGAGTGCTGAAATCACACCGAAAAGAATTGCAATTCCGAGCGGCAATTCAACGCCAGGCATAATTGCAAAAATTGACCAAAACGCAGTACATCCAATGATGCCAGCAATGAAACCTTCCCAGGTTTTATTAGGAGATGTTCTTGGTGCTAACTTGTGTTTCCCAATAGCACGCCCGACTAAATAGGCAAAAGAATCATTAGCGCAAACGCTAACGAAAATCAAAATCAACGCCCACGAATCATAGGGTGGCTCAATGCAAGCCGAGATATACATAAATCCCGACAAGCATCCTCCCGTGTAAACAGCGCCAAACAGGCTCACGCCTACATCAGAAATTTTAGCTTTATTCCAAAAAACATACCAAACGAGAAGTGCTAGCAGCATAAGAAGCGTCACGCAAGCGCACCCACGAAGACCAAAATAATTCATTGCTGGAACATAGGCAACAGCCCCAACAAGACCTATCAACTCATTTGGAAGTCGCGCCTCGCTTCTGACCATGTAATAGAACTCTTGCGAAGTAATTGCAGCGATGAGTGACAAAACTAACATAGTTGGAAAGTTCCCAAAATAGAAACAAACAAGAACAAGTGTTAGATATATCGCCCCGACAAAAAAGCGTGTCCAAAAAGAACTTAGGTTCCTTAAAGGCTCAGGAATCGCTTTCCCAATTCTATCGGCAATTCCAAATTCGTGACCAGGCTGAGGCATTACATAATTCAAAGGCTCGTTGCCAGTTTCTTTCATTGTCGAATAAACTAAAGAAGCTTGCTCTTTCATCCGAGCGCGAGCATTTTCTTGCTCTTCAACCATCGCGCTTTTGCTTTTGTTATTTGCTCCGTCGATTGTTGTCATGGGAAACACCAGCCATTATTTTGCATTCCCAAAACGTCTGTCACGAGACATGTATGTTAATAAACAACGAAGATATTCATATCTGTCAAAGTCGGGCCACAAACAGTCAGTCACCACAAATTCGCTGTAGGCAAGTTGCCACAACAAGAAATTTGAAACTCTCATTTCACCAGATGTTCTAATGATGAGTTCTGGATCAGGCATGCCAGCAGTGTAGAGGCAATTTTCAAATGCGTTTTCATCCACTGAAGGGCGTCGAGAGTCTAGTGCATCTTTTACACATTTGTTCACGGCGTGCATTATCTCATCACGACCGCCATAGTTAACAGCCACAACCAAAGTTAAACCAGTGTTATCCTTCGTTTTTTCAATTGCATCGTCAAAAGCATCGCGGGTGTCTTTAGGCAGAGCGCGTGAGTCGCCAATAGTTTTCACGCGAACATTTTCTTCATGCAAACCATCAACTTCGGCAAGCATAGTTTTTGCAAAGAGATTCATCAAGCCTGAAACTTCCTCACTGCTTCTCTTCCAGTTCTCAGTTGAAAAAGAATAAATTGTAAGAAAATCGACCCCGATGTCAGAAGAAGTGCGAATGAGTTCTCGAACTGCTTCAATTCCAGCTTTGTGACCATAAAGCCTGTTTAACGCACGCTTTTTTGCCCATCTTCCATTTCCATCCATAATGACGCCAACATGACGCGGCACCTTCTGCTCGTCAAACTGTGCTACATCGATGTCTTCTGGCACATTAGGGAATATGTATGAAAACTCTCGTCTCAAAACAATGCTTAAATTTCCATCAATTCTTTATCTTTGGTTGCAAGAGCGCTGTCAATTTGAGAAATAAAGTCATCGGTTAACTTCTGGATGTTGTTTTGCTCGTGCTTTACTTCATCTTCTGGTAAGCCTTCATCCTTTTTCATCTTGTCAAGCGCATTGTTAGCATCTCGTCTTGCATTGCGCACGGCCACTTTTGCTTCCTCAGCTAATGACTTGCATTGTTTTGTGAGTTCTTTTCTTCTTTCCTCAGTTGGAGTTGGGAAAGGAAGACGAAGCACTTGACCATCAGAGTTAGGGCTGACACCTAAGTCTGACTCATTGATAGCATTTTCAATAGCCTTTAGCGATGATTTGTCATAGGGCTCAATTACCAAAAGGTGAGCATCAGGTGTTTTTATTGCCGCCATTTGGTTAACGGGTGTTTTAGTTCCGTAGTAATCAACTAACACGCGGTCAAGAACCATAGGGTTTGCGCGTCCTGTGCGAACACTCGCAAAATTAGAATGAAGAGCCTCTAGCGCCTTCTCCATTTTCTCTTTTGCTTTTGTTTTTGTTTCTTCAACAGTTGCCATGATTTAAATTCTCCTGTTTTATAAATCGGGGTCAAATGATTATTCAGCTGTGATTACAGTTCCAACGTCTTCGCCTTGCAAAGCGCGTTTAATGTTTCCTTTTACTCCAAGATTAAAAACAATCATAGGAATGTTGTTGTCCATGCAAAGAGAAATTGCTGTTGTGTCCATAACGTGAAGATGACGATTGATTACTTCAAGGTAGGAAATGTGATCGAACCGCTTCGCATCTGGGTGGGTTTTTGGATCCTCATCATAAACCCCATCTACTTTTGTGGCCTTCATAAGACAATCGACCTCGAGTTCGCATGCACGAAGTGCTGCTGTTGTGTCAGTGGTCATGTAGGGGTTGCCTGTGCCAGCTGCCAAAATCACAACTCTTCCCTTTTGCAAATGTCTGTCTGCACGACGGCGAATGTATGGTTCTGCGACTTCCTGCATTGTGATTGCACTTTGAACACGCGAATATATTCCTGATTGCTCGAATGCGTCTTGAAGAGCAAGCGCGTTCATGACTGTTGCAAGCATTCCAATGTAGTCGGCTTGCGCGCGATCCATTCCCTCAGAAGAACCTGCTAATCCGCGGAAAAAGTTTCCGCCACCAATAACAATTGCAATTTCAATGTCATCTTTTGCAATTTCAGATATTTGCTCAGTGATTTCACGAACAACCTTTGGATCAATGCCAAAGCCCTGGTCGCCTGCTAGCGCTTCACCAGATAGTTTTAAAAGCACTCGCTTGTATTTGTAATCAGACATTTCTCTCCTATTTAATTGAGCCGTTAATTGTTTGTCTTCACAGAATCAACTGCATCATCGAGCGCATCGACAAGACCTTTGAAAGCATTTTCTTCGGTGTTCTCTGCTCTAGCAGCTCCGATGTTTAGAGATTCTTTGCTCGCGGGCTTAGGCCCAAAACGGCGGCGAACTTTGTCAGCCACACTTGACACAAATTCAACTGGAGCAGAGGTTACCGTGTCAATCGATTGTGTTGCTTTAGCGGCCACTTCTGTCATTGTTTTGACATCTGTAACAATGTCGTCGACACGCAAAATCTCCATGTTCAAAGCATCAACCGATAAAGACACCCTGTCCATGAGCGGGTCAACTTTTTTGAGCGCAGGCATGAGTTCATTTGTGATGTCATTCATGTCTTTGACAGCACTGTCAAGTGATTTTTGGACTTCTTCAATTGTTTGACGAGATTTTCTAATAGTAATAACAAGCTCAACAACAAGCCAAATTACAACAATTGCAATAACAGCATAGAGCCAGGGAAGAATGTCATTTATTATCTCCACAGCATAACCCCTTTGACGAATAGTTTAATTAATTAATTCTACCCTAATTGTCGTTTCGCATGTCTTCAAGAGCACGCGTTCGGTCTGCTTCCCAGCCAACTTTTCCAGGCTTGTAAATATCTCCATTTTCAATGCCGTCTGGCAAATATTGCTGGCGAACCCAGCCTCCAAAATCATGAGGATAAAGATAGTCGCCATAATCTTTAGAACCAGGACGATGTCGATCACGAAGATAGTTTGGCACTGCTCTTTCAGGACCATTCTTGACTTCAGACACAGCGCGCTGAATGCTAGCTTCAGCAGCATTTGACTTTGGAGCAAGTGCTACATAGGTTGCTGCCTGCGAAAGATTAATTTGACATTCGGGCATGCCAATCACCTCGGTTGCCCTAAACGCAGCCTCTGCAATGAGAACAGCGCGAGGGTCGGCGTTTCCAACATCTTCTGAAGCGCAAATAAAAATGCGACGTGCTATAAACTTTGGATCTTCCCCACCCTCTAGCATTCGAGCCATCCAATAAAGAGCGGCGTCTGGGTCTGATCCTCTCATTGACTTGATAAAAGCTGAGATTATGTCGTAGTGCATGTCTTTGTTTTTGTCATAGGCTAAAGCCCTTGTTGGACTAGCGTCATGCACATCTTGTTCATTGATTTCTGCTCTATTGTGTGACTTTGCCATTTGTGAAGCAAGTTCGAGCGAGTTAAGAGCGCTCCTGGCGTCGCCTCCACAAATGCGAACAATTTCTGCTTTTGCATCTTTAGTGATTGTGAATTGGTTATATAGGCCTCGCTCCGACTGAAGAGCATTGTCAATGACCTTACAAATGTCATCTTGCGCTAAAGAATCTAGCAACACTACTCTTGAGCGGCTAATTAGCGCTGTATTCACTTCAAAATAGGGATTTTCAGTCGTGGCTCCAATTAAGATTACTGTTCGATTTTCAACTGCATGCAAAAGACAGTCTTGCTGAGAGCGAGAAAAACGATGAATTTCATCGATAAAAAGAATGGTTTTAATTCCACTAGACTTAAGCCGCGCATCTGCCTCAGCGATAACTTTTCTCAAGTCGGCAACAGTTCCTGACACTGCTGAAACTTCATCAAAATGAGCACTCGTCATTTTTGCAATGACATTTGCTATAGTTGTTTTTCCTGTGCCAGCAGGACCATAAAGAATAATGGACGACAGCGCATCAGCTTTAATTGCAGTTCGAAGCCAGGAACCTTCGCCAATTGCGCCCTCTTGACCGACAATTTCATCGAGAGTTTGCGGCCTCATTCGGCGAGCAAGCGGCGCAAACTCAAGCGACTTTTCTTCCGCTTTTTCTTCGTCAAGCATGTCAAACAATGAGTTAATGTCCATAAGCTAATTTTATGCGTTTGAATTGCAAATTCACAAGTTGTGAGCGGGTGTGCGTTCTTGACACGGCATATATAATTATTGTTTGGTAAAAAAGATTTTGGAGCATTGATGGATTTAACAGAACAAGCACAGCTGATAGGAAAAATTAAAGAAACTTTCGAGCAACACATTGGAGAAAAAGTCCATGTCGAACAAGATCTCGGAAGGTCACGCATCAGCACAAATAACGGAATCGTCTACCAAGTTCACCCACGACTTTTCATCTTGGAGGTTCAAAGAAAGCGCGTTCCAAAAGCAAGAATATCGTTTCAATTTGCCGATATTTTGACTGGCGTTGTGAAAGTTTCGCAAAATGGCGAGCCGCTGTTTGACAACTATCAAGATTTGCTTGCGGTAAAAAAAGAGCCATATGACGAGTCGGAATTTGCCGACAATGACATCGAAGATGAGCTTATAATCAAATAGTTAATTCGTGGGGATGTAGCTCAGCTGGGAGAGCATCACGTTCGCAACGTGGGGGCCGTGGGTTCGAACCCCATCATCTCCACCACTTCCTAAAATCGAGCGTAGCTCGATTTGATTCTAACGCTGCAAATGCATCTGAATTGCATCTTAGCCCTGAACGCCTCTTTTGCACCACGAAGGCCAGCGAAGGTGTCGTTCGAGCAAATATGCTAGTTCAGATGCATTTTCCTTACGCTTTTTGATCGTGAAATAGAATAGCTTATCCAAAATGAGAAGTATGCTGGTCTTATATAGCTGCCAAAACCTCGGACAGTGTAGGGCACAGCTCCTCGCTTTTTCGTCAGAATCTGATTACTCAGCCATCTTTTCTCTGACGCTTTTTGATTGTGTAATTCCATTTTTCTTTAAAACAAGTAATTCGCCGAGTTCTAGACTCTCGCATTACAATTACAGATTTAGATAATTCTTAGGCATTTCCCTTTTTAGAAACGCTCATTTCTATTAAAGAAAGTCGAGAAATCGGTGCCAGAATCAACAATTAATTTTGTATATGATGACGCAGACAGAGAGTTTTTACCAGTTGGCGATTCTCCAGCCTTTTGATTTTGCATATTTTTTTAGTTGCCGATCAGGACAAACTGCCACAGGATGCTTTGCCATGCCTAAAATGCCAGCGTCTGACATGTGATCCCCATAGGCATATTCAACGACCCACTCGCCTGCACCAAACTCTGCATCAGCAAATTCTCGCAATGCTACAGGTTTACCATCCGCTTCTGGAGCTGTCCCCAGAACCTCATTTGTGAATTTCCCGTCATCGGCGATGCGCATGAGAGTCGCTATTCCAAAGTTAACTGGGATTTCTTGCATCAAACGAGCAACTACACAATCAAATGAAGCCGAAAGAAGAATTACCACTATTCCGTCGTCAAGATGTTTGAACATTGCATCAACCGCATCTTTTCGCACCTCAGGAACAATTCTTTCTTCAGAAAATTTTTGGAGGTCAGCCGACACTTCCAAAGCGTCTTTGCCCATAAAAGCAGTGAACACCTTTTCGCGAACTGGATTATTTTGTCTTGGTAAATGAAACTTATAGCTCATCGCCCATTTAATGATGTAGGCGGAGTCGGCTACCGAAAGACGGTGCTCCAACAGCAACTTTTTAACGAGAAGCATTGGAGATGAAGTGTCGATTGTTGTTCTGTCCATGTCAAACACTGCCAAGCGATATGGCCCTTTTTTGCAGTTTGGCGACACTGGGTGCAACAACGATTTCATCGCATTTGGCTTTTCAAAAACAACGTCTTTGTTATAAAAATTCTCTTTTTCTCGGAAATTCATGTAAAACATTCTACTCCATTGATTAAGATAAAAAATGCAAGGTGAACTCCACTAAATCTTTGAAAAAGTCGCTGCCTGAGCTGTTACTTTTCACAACATATAGTATAATGAGCTCAAGCCTTTAGCAAAACGAACTACTAAAACACACAATATGCTTTGGGGGCAATTCAATAGAGCCACTGTTCAAAAATAAATTCTCATTTGAAGACGCCATCAGCTTTTGTAGCAAAGAAAAAGATGATGCGCCGAGCAAAGCTGCACCCAGACCGGCAATTTATGAAGGCAAAATGGGACGCTCCCACAAAAGGGCTGCAAAAATTCAACAAGAAGCAGCCAGCAACACATTTTCAAAATCAGCAATGTGCAAACCAACAAAACTTAGTCTTTCAAAAATTGCTGAAAACTTCATGGGTCTTGGACGTGTCAGCAAAGCTTTGACCTACTGCCTAATGACGGTGCTTCTTTTATGTATTTTTTGCTATCAACCTGCGAAAATTTACTACACTCAGGTGCGCGAAACTGAAAGAGCAACTGCTGAACTTCAAGCAGTGCAAGAGAGAAACAACAAACTCAATGCTGCCGTTGAAGCACTAAAGACTGACGAGGGTGTTGAAGACAAAGCGAAAAGTGACTATGGATATGTAAAAGATGGAGAAGGGGCTGTTCTTGTCACTGGCATTGAGCGACACTCAGCAAACACACTGCCAGAATATGTCGACTCAAAGAAAATCACTTCTCCAAACACATGGTATTCAGGAATTCTGGATACAATTTTTGCATACGATAATTCAACCAAACAGGAATAAGACATGCTAAACGCCGATAGACTTGAATCATTCTGCGCGCGCTTTCTAGATGAAATTAACGAATGCAATGATTTCATTGAATATATAAATGCATTCTCAAAAGAAATTGGGGACATCAGCGCAAACTCCCTTCCTAACGGAGAAAGCACTATTTCAAACGAATATTTGTTTGACCCATTGAGCGACTTTTTTTTCAATCCGGGAAAATGTTCAAGGTCGCTTTGCTGTCTTCTCGCCAATTTTGCATGCGATGGTAAAGTAATTGACTGCATTCGACCCGCGCTGGCAATTGAAATATTTCAAAACGGAGCGCTCATTCATGATGACATTGCCGATCACGCTCTAACAAGACGAAACAAACCATGCATGCATGTCACTCATGGAACTGAAATCGCACTCAATGCAGGAGATTTTGCTCTAACATTCATGGACGAGTTTGTTTTAAACGATGAGCTTTTAGACAGCTCTAAAAAACTTGAAGTCATGCTTGAACTTGCAAAAATGAAAACAAAGACAATCGAGGGTCAAGCAATTGACATCGGATGGGAAAAAGCTTGTGAGTTTAATCAAAGCGAAGAAAACTACGAAACAATGGCGACGCTAAAGACAGCAAATTATACATGCGCGTCACCTTTTGCAATTGGTGCCACTGTTGCAGATGCTAGTCACGAAGTTGTTAGAAATTTGAGAAGTGCTGGTCTAAAATGCGGGCTTGCATTTCAAATCCAAGACGACATTCTCAACGTAGATAAAAGCGCAAAAGACAAATCGAAAGATTTTGCTCTTGACATTGCTGAAGGAAAACACACTTTAATAGCATTACATGCTCTAAAAACTCTTAACGAGACCGAATCTAATGAACTTAGGTCGATTCTGCTAAACAAAAACAACAATGAAGAAGACCTGGCCAGAGCACTTGATTTGATTGAACAATCCTATGCAATAGAATATGCAAAGCAACGCACAGAAAAACTCATAACTGAAGCAAAAGGTATAATTTCAACGAGCCTAAAAGATGGACAAGGAAAGACACTATTGATGTCGATGGCAGATTGGTGTTTGGAGAGAACTCATTAATGACTAGTGTTTTTGTAGACATAAAACAAAATGACAAAAGCGAAGCAGTAAAAGACGTTCAACAGCGACTCTGCAAGCTTGGCCACATGAATGAGAATGAGGTTTCTGGCACTTTTGATGCCAGAACGCTTGATGCAGTCAATTCTTTTTGCGACGAAATGCAAATTGAAAGGCGCAATTGCGTCGACGAAATTGTGTGGCAAACGTTAGTTGATGCAACCTATTCACTTGGAGACAGGACACTTTATTTGCGAATCCCTCATTTTAGAGGAAACGATTGCCGCGAATTACAACACATTCTTGGCACGCTCGGTTTTTCTGCCGGTGATGAAGACGGTGTTTTTGGCGCTGCAACAGAAGCAGCACTTCGCTCATTTCAACAAAACATGGGCCTTCCAAACGATGGAATTTGCGGCGCATTCACCTATCAAACAATCAGAAATCTTCACCACTCATGGGAAGGTAAAAAGGCCTATTCAGGACAGAGAAACTTAAGCTTTGCCCGTGTAGCAGAAGTGCTTGAAAATAACACTGTTTGTCTTTTTGGCACTTGTGAGTTCACACGATCAATAGCAAAAAGAATGTCAAATCTCTCAATTGCAACCACTCCACAATCAAAAATTGTATCAGCCGATGCACTTTCAGTCCCTCCAGATGGAGAAATGATTCTTTTCCAAATAGTTTTAGCGGAACAAAACAACCCAGCAAACATCAATGTTTTGTATTCAGAAGACGACGCTCTCCCGCAAAACATTGAGCAGGCCCTTGAGGAATTAAATGCAAGCGGAGAAAAGAAGATGAGTGTAACAATCGCGTCTAAAACTTGGCAAGATGCAAAAGAGGAAAGAAGTGCGCAACACTACGCAATTAATTTATTAGATGCGCTCTGCAACGCCCTTTCTCATTTATAATAATTTTGTTGCTCACATGGGGGTGTGGTGGAACGGCATACACAGCGGACTTAAAATCCGCCGCCTCGCGGCTTAAGGGTTCGAATCCCTTCACCCCTACCACCTGGTAAAACACCATTTTTTAAGCTCTAAAAACTTCTTTTAAAAAAGGCAAAAGAGACAAAAAACGTCTAAGTGGAACCTCTTTATTCCAATTAGGCACCTCTTTATTCCAATTGCAAAGTTTCAAAACTAGATGTGGGTTAGTTTTTGGTTCAAGAATTACATTCCAAAAGACATTAGTTTCTAAATACTGTTGATTTTAAAAAGCACACTGAGCGTTCAATTATCGACTCAGAATGATTCACGTGAAGTTAAGACAAATTATTAGATAGTTTGAGCCAGATAATAAAAAAACGGGTGAAAAGTTTCCCTCTCACCCACATGAATTGTTTCTTTAAAAGACTTAACTACATTTGAGCTAAACGCATTACGTAAAAAACTAAAGGCGTTTTCTAAAGCGTTTTGTTAATTTGATGGCACTTTCCAACTCGCTAACAAGGCTTAGTCCCTTTTGGTTTGTATGAAGTGCGCGGCTCCCACTAGAATAATCCCACTTAAAAGCAATACTGAAGCTAGCAATGCAAAATTAATGCTATCTCCAGTTTTTGGGGTTGTAGCTCCTGCAATAGGCGCAGGTTTTGCAGGGTCTTTTTCGCCTTCCGATTCTCCCGGTCCAACATATGTCCATTTAGCAACATGCGTAACTGTCCCCGTTACAGTTTCGCTCCACTCAGGGTCCCACCCATCAAATCTGAAACCATGGCGCTCGGTGTTTCCCTTAAACTTCGGAGTCGGATCGCCAGCTCTTAGCCCCGAATAGCTTTCAGGCTCAAACACTTCACCATCTAAGCCATCATGATAGGTGACAGTGTACGTTTCAACCTTGTCGAAATTGAGCTGTATTCTTTGTCCTGCAAAGTCGGTCGAATTTTCGCCGTTATCCTGTTCAGAAAACAAATGCATTGAATAGGTGCCATCAAGAAGTTCATTTGGAACTCCAATAGTTATCTCTCCAGAAGCACTTCCATCCCTTGAACAATCAACGAGTTTGGCGTAATACAAAATATTATTGCCATCGTTAGACGTAATTACACATGAAATATATTGATTGACGCCTGTTGCAGCGTTGGAATAATTAACAACACCTTTCCCGTCTGTGACTGTAACAGTTGCATTTGGATTATCGATGCTTAGCGTTTGCTTTTCCTTGTCAGCCATTGTAAACTTGATTGGGTCGCCGTCTTTGCGCAAATCACTGCCCGATTGAAGGCTATTAAAGTCTTTCATTCTTCTCACATCTTGTGATTTTCCATGTTCACCGCTAGCTGATGTTGCAAAAAGAACATTTTCTACATTTAGATTGAAGGCAGGTCGAATTGGTGTAATCAAATCTTGGTCTGGCTTAAAAACATTGCCTTGTTTAGTGCCGTGCTCAGTATAAATTCTTTCAGAATTTGTAAACCCATAATTTCCACCTGAATAATAGTATTGAACTAAATCTGGAGCAATCTCTCCTAAAGAATCGGTTCCAGGAGATCTGAGCCACGTGGCACCTGCGAAATAATGGTTAGCAGCTCCTCTGCAGGACTCAGCCTCAACTTTGGACAAATTCCACAGCTTCTGGTTAGAAACATCCTTGCCAGCAATATCATCGTTTTGAGAAGTGAGGGTGCGCGGAGTAATTAAGGCGCTTTCACGGTCGAACACAATGTATTCTCCAACAAATTCAAGGTGCTGTTGAATTGTGCAACCATAGTAATCATTTGGACTGTCATAACCTGGGTCAGTTAAAGGTGCATCAAAATTGACATCAAAATAAACAACCTCTGGGAAAACTTCACCAGTTGCAGAGTCGCGCACATGAACAACATCACCATTCGCATCGGTATACAAAGCAAAGCGTTGTCCAATTACGTCCCTAAACTTTGGATATTCTCCATTTAGTGGAGGCAAATAGGCGACCTCTCGATAGGGACTAGCGCCATAGCGCAATGAGCTGCTTTGATCGTGAACATCGAGCTTATGAAGCAAAGTCAAATTCGAAGTTAGTGGGTTAACTCCAGTTTCATAATCACCAATTACATACCACTCTTGCGAGTCAAACCCAACAACGGTGCCTTTATTGTCAGTTAGGTTTTTTGTAATCTCAGGCATTCCGAGAGCAAGTCCTTCGTCTTCTGCAAATGCTACCGTTGGCAACAAAGAGAAAGACAGGAAAAACGCCATCGCAAAACTAAGTATTCTTCTCATCAACATCTCCCCTTTCAAACCGATCCTAAAAACCAAAACCAAGGAAAAAATAAAAAAACGCCGCGGTAATTACCGCTGCGTTAATGCACATTATTCTTTTTAGCTGGAGAAAAACAAAAAAGCGGCACATGAAAGATAAAGCACATGGTCATAGAAATAAATCGGCCAGTCGTAGTCATCTTTTACTCCTTGCTCTAGCTTCTCAAAAAAGAGACACGCGAGTGCTAACTAAAAACCACCACCAGTTCAACAAATTTTATATTAAGACAAGTAAAAATCCATCGTTATGTAGCTATGAGATTTACAATCAACTTTTTGGCCAATGCCAAAAGAAACTATTTCTTGTTGTAGGCATGTCGAGCTTCTTCTAGTTCGCGCAGAGCCTCAGGTGGCGTTGCATCGCAAGTGCCATCACCAAGCTTTATCATCTTTATAGAATCGCCTGCTTTAACTTTGCCCGGTTTTCTAACAACAGCAAAAATTCCTTCGTGCGGGAAAATGCAATCTCCCATCAAATGATAAATTGCACACTTTGTGTGGCACACTTTTCCAATTTGGCTAATCTCAACTTCCACTTCATCACCAAGCAAAAGCATTGTTCCAAGAGGAATGTTTTTTAAATCAACGCCAACTGTAGTGAAGTTTTCAGCAAAATCACCACAACCGACAATTAGTCCAGCATCACGAACTTTTTGAATTGACTCATCAGCCAAAAAGGAGACTTGCCTGTGCCAATCCCCGGCATGAGCATCGTTTTGTATACCAAAGTCTAGGAGCACCTCAACTGGTTCATCTCCAACCGGCTTTTTCTTCGTTCCTTTTTTCTTTGAAATGTTGATTGAAATAATTTTAGCATCGCTCTTTACTAAGGAATTAGAATCCACTGCCAACCCTCACTTTTACATAAGATTTCTTGTTTCGAACATCATAGATAGTATAGGCAAATTGATGTAAAATACATTATGTTCGTTTGAGTATAATGAGCAATTCTGACTTAAATCTATTAAGGGGAGGAATCATGAACAACGCTACAAAAACTAAATCGATGTTTGTAGCATTGATTACAGCTGCTGTGTGTCTTTGCATGGCATTTGCACTCGTGGGATGCGGCTCTTCGAGCGACAGCAAAAAAGAAGAAGCCACGCCTAAGAAAACTACGCTTCAAATTTTTGCAGCAAACTCGCTTTCAAAAGCGATGGACGAAGCACAAAAAGCATACATCGAAGATGGTCACTCAAACATCGAATTTGCTGACACACAATATAAAGCATCTGGAGAACTTGTGGAAATGCTTGGCGCAGGTTCTTATGCTGACCTGTTCATTTCTGCTTCCAAAGGCAAAATGGATGATGCAGACAAGAAAGAATTAATCGACAACACAACTCGCAAAGACATGTTCAAAAACGATCTCGTAATGGTCACAAAAGAGGGCTCAGACATCAACGAAGTAACTCTTGACGACATTGCAGCTGGAAAATATTCAATCTGCGTTGGTGACGACTCAGTTCCTGCTGGAAACTATGCAGCTCAATCGCTTTCAACTGTGGGAGTTTACGCACCAAGTTCCGATGACGCAGGAAAAACAGGCAAAGACATTTCTGGCAAAGGCGGTTCATACACAGACTCAATCAAAGTTGTAACTGACACTTCAGTTGGAAACGTTTGTAAACATGCTGAATCAGGCGATGTCGATGTTTCATTCGTATACACTTCTGATGTATATCGCTTCGGCGGCGTAAAGATTGCGGGCACGGTTCCTAGCAACACTCACAAATCTATCGTTTACCCAGCAGCAATCACAAAAGATTGCAAAAATAAAGAAGCTGCTCAAGAGTTCTATGATTGGTGCATGACAAACAAAAAAGCACAAAAAATCTGGCAAAAGTGGGGCTTCGAGCTCGCTTAAGTTTAAATTAATCGCAATAACGAAACCTAAACTCAAAAAATGAAAAGAATTACCGCCAAAACTTTAATTGATCCTGTTATTGCGTTTGGAGTGTTTGCACTGCTAGTTTTTGTAATAGCTTTAGGTAACACAAACTCAGCATATTCAAATGAAGACACAAGCCAAAGCTCAAACTCTCAAATCCAAATGTCAGAAGACAATAAGGGCGCTCGCGTAATCGATGCGCCCTTTTCTCTCTCAAATTTCAACAGAGCGCAAAAAGGCTCAAACCGAGAGATAAATGGAAAATACTACGGCTATTCCTATTTGATTGGCCAACAAACCAATAAATTTATACAAATTATTGCCACTGAAGCCAGAGCAATCGTCTACATACCAAAAGGCGAGGCTGACTCTCTCAGCATTAACATCAATGACAAGGAAACTCAAGGAATCCTGCAAGCATGCCTAAACGCGCTCGATGCAAAAAACAACACAGGTGGCAATAACCTTGAAAAGATAGGCAACATCATCTACACAAGTGACACTAAAGTTGAGTTAGATGGTGTTGAATATCTCTTCGACCAAAAAATTGGCGACGATGTTTATGCATTTGTGATTGGTTCAAACGGAGAAGACGTCACCGACGGCGAAAGTGCAAATTACACAAAACCAGTCTTTCTTGACAGTGCTAGCCTTGGCACCTATGACGACATAACCATTGGGAAAGAAAAAACCTGGATTGACAACGCTCGCGACTTTTTCGCAAACCTCGACTGGAGCCCGCTTTATGTCACCATTAAAACAACAGGTGTGGCCATCGTAGTTGTTTTCATCTTAGGCCTTTTGGCAGCCTATTTCGCACTGAGTCTGTCAGGGAAAACGAGAAGCATTCTTGATAGCTTCTTCACAATTCCCATGGTTCTTCCACCGACAGTCTGCGGCTTCATTTTGTTATTCTTATGCGGAAGCAACACAGGATTTGGACGCTTTTTTATAAACATTGGGTTTCCGTTGATATTCAGCTGGCCAGCAACTGTCATTGCTGCCGTGGTTGTCTCATTCCCATTGATGTATCGAAGTGCGCTCGGTGCGTTTGAAAACTTAGATGCAAACCTTTTGAATTCTGCAAAAACACTTGGTTGGTCAAACGCAAAGATTTTTAGAAAGCTAATGATGCCTCTTTCTTGGAGTTCAATCGCCGCCGGCACTGTGCTTGCTTTTGCAAGAGCGCTCGGTGAATTTGGCGCAACTCTCTTTCTTGCTGGAAATTATGTTGGAATCACAAGAACAATTCCAATTGCAATTTACTTCGAATGGATGAACGGAAACAACGAAATAGCATGGTTCTGGACAGCAATCGTCATAGCTGTGAGCTTCCTAGTAATTTTATTCATCAACATTTGGAGCAACAGAACGGTAAAGTACAGAAGAACAGAAGATTAAACTATTTAAGGATCTCCAAACCTCATTAAAATTTGCAGAATAATTCTTTTAAATGCAAATTAGCGTGAAAGCTTGGTGCGAAAAAGAGGGAGACAGACGAGTTTCTTGAAAGTTAGTAATTGTAAATTAATTATTGGCACCGACTTAAAAATTAGACAATGAGCATTATAGTTGACATAAAAAAGAATTTTAAAGGCTTCACTCTCGACATGAACTTCGAAGTCGAAAACGAAACACTGGGCCTTCTCGGAGCTTCTGGATGTGGAAAAAGCGTTACGCTCAAATGCATTGCAGGGATTGAGACGCCAGATGAAGGCAAAATCATAGTAAACGATCGAGTTTTCTTCGAACGTGAAGCAGGCAAGAAGCCAACCGTCAATTTGACACCACAGGAAAGAAAAACTGCTCTGCTGTTTCAAAACTATATGTTATTTCCAAACCTTACGGTGAAGCAAAACATTGCAGCAGGAATTGACAAAAACACACCAAAAGAAAAAGTAGAAGCCGAAGTCAAAAAGCAGGCTAAAAGGTTTAGCCTGACAGGTATGGAAGACAGATATCCCACTCAACTTTCTGGAGGACAGCAACAGCGTGTCGCGATTGCGAGAATGCTTGCTGCAAAACCCGGCATCTTAATGCTAGACGAACCATTTTCTGCGCTTGACGCTCATTTAAAAGGAGCACTCGAGCAACACTTGTCTGTTGTTTTTTCGGAGTTTGAAGGAAGCATTCTTTATGTTAGCCACGACATTGACGAAGCACTGCGTCTAACTGACAAAATTGCAGTTGTAGACAACGGAAAAATCTCTGAGATTTGCACAAAAGACGAACTTGTTAACGAACCTAAATCGCTTGCAGGGCTAAAGCTTTCAGGATGTAAAAACGCAACGACTGCCATTAAACTAAATGACCACTGCGTGCATCTTCCTGAATGGGACATCGATGTCGTCACACAGCGTGAAGTTCCAGACCAAATCACTCATTTTGGTGTGCGTGCTTTTAGGATTGAAATGGCACAGGGTCCTGGCGAAAACTGCTATTTGGCAACAGTAGCGCACACTACCGACTCAAGATTTGACAGATCAGTCCTGCTCAACTTTTGCAAGAATCAAACAAACATCGACAATAGTTGCTTTAACAGTTCTGACGACCTCTCGAAGTGTCTTTATTGGAGAATTGATAAACTTAAAACTGAGGAAAAAGACATTCCGAACGTAAACGAAAAGTTGTGGGTCAAGATTCCAAAAGACAACATCTACATGGTCTGTAAATAGTGAAAGATCTCCTTGGTAGGAACATAGATTATTTGCGCATTTCGCTCACAGACCGATGCAATTTAAGGTGCATTTATTGCATGCCCGAGGAAGGGGTTGTGCCACTCTGTCACACCGACATATTACGAATTGAAGAAATCGAGAGAATTGTTTCAATAGCCACGTCCTTCGGCATCAAAAACATCAGACTAACTGGCGGCGAGCCTCTTGTTAGAAAAGGCGTTGTTGAATTAATTAAAAACATTAAAAGCATTGGTTGTGTAGAGCACGTTGCACTAACCACAAACGGGACACTTCTTCCAAAATTCGCTCAAGAGCTAAAAGATGCGGGCCTTGACCGTGTAAACATCTCTCTTGACACGCTTGATGCTGATCAATACAAAAAAATCACAAGAAGAGGAAACCTTGAAGATGCTATTAATGGCATTCATGCAGCCCTTGAGCACGATCTTTCACCTGTAAAAATTAATGTTGTGGTCGTAAAAGATTTGCACCAAGACCTTCTAGAATTTGCTAAATTAACAATTTCTCAGCCGCTTCACATTCGCTTCATTGAGTACATGCCAGTAGGAGATGCAGAAAACTACACAGGTTGTGAGTGGGGTGAAGACGAAGTTATTCCTGCAAAAGATGTAATCGACATCATTAACTCGCAGGCAGAAGAACAAGACCACATCAAACTTTATCCAGTAGAAAATGGCAATCAACCTGATGGATGGGGTCCTGCAAATTACTTTAAGTTCGATGGCGCACAAGGCACAGTTGGCACAATTTCGGCTATTTCAAATCATTTTTGCAACACGTGCAACAGACTTCGCCTAACAGCAGATGGAAGAATTAAGCCTTGTCTTTTTAGCGATGTGGAATATGACATCAAGACCCCTTTGCGCGCTGGTGATGAGGATGAAGTGCGAAACGTTTTTGCCGATGCTTTATTACACAAACCAGCCTGTCACGACCACAAAGTTGGAACCAAGCGAAAAATGAATCAAATAGGTGGATAAAATGAGTAAATTAACTCACATAAACGAAGATGGAGACGCGAGAATGGTGGACGTCTCTGATAAAGCTATCACAAAAAGAGTTGCCAGCGCTGGCGGCTTCATTATGATGCATAAAGAGACATATGAAACGATTGTTTCTGGAACTGCCAAAAAAGGGGACGTTTTAGCAGCCGCAAGAATTGCAGGTATTATGGCGGCAAAGAAAACGAGTGATCTCATTCCGCTTTGCCACCCTCTTGAACTCACTAAGGTGGAAGTTAAATGTACGCCAAAAATCATTGAAGGCGAAGAAGAGCAACAATATGGAATTTATGTTGAATCAACTTGTAGCCTAAATGGGAAAACAGGTGTTGAAATGGAAGCCATCACAGCAACATCGATTGCACTCGTGACAATTTATGACATGTGCAAAGCGATTGATCGAGGCATGGTCATAGACAGCATCCAAGTCCTTCACAAAGAAGGAGGAAAAAGTGGCACTTGGGGCTTTGAAAAATTAATTTAAATTATGTTCTTATGTCCAAATGCCAAATTAGTGCCCGCCACCGTTTGCCATCTTAACAGCATGTGCTAGAGCAGGCTCAACACATTCCCAATTTTCAATGGCAGCTTTCTTGCTCCCTGGAAAATTGATTACAACAGTTTTCCCGCGTTGCATCGCAACCGCACGCGAAAGCATAGCATTTGGAGTGATTTTTAAACTGTAGGCACGCATTGCTTCCGCAATTCCAGGAACATTTCTTTCACAAACGCTCGCGGTCGCCTCAGGTGTCACGTCTCGAGGAGAAAGACCTGTCCCCCCACATGTGAGCACGATGTCAGCTTCAATCGTGTCAACAGCCTCCACAATTGAAGCTGCAATAGTGTCAAAATCGTCTTTAACAAGCCTATAGGAAGCCACTTCCCAGTCATTTTGATTAATGAGCGAAATCAACGCCTGACCTGCAGTGTCTTCTGCCTCACTCCTGGTGTCAGAACATGTGATAATTGCAAATTTCATGTAGATCTCACTTTCTAAACAAAAAACTCTAGTGGCTAAATGACTGATCCTTCATTTACCCCAAACGGAATGCAGTCAACTACTGTGCCATCAAGAACTTTTCCACCCTCAACTTTGCCTTCTGGCAAAATTGCCAAACAGTTTGACTGTTGGATGGGGCCATAAATTCCAGAACTTTGATTTTTTGCAGGCGTGAATATGTGCTGCCCATCAGGCGTAATTTTTGCAAAACCTCGAAGATACATTCTGCGAGTGTTACGCTTTTTTCTGTCGCCAACAAGAACAGCTTTAAATGTTGGGCGCGTTAGACAAGTGTGCCCTTGCATCGCAAGCAATGCTGGGCGAATTAGAATTTGAAAACCGCAATAGGCAGCTGCAGGATTTCCCGGAAGTCCCATCACAGGCGTGCCGTCAACCAATCCAAAAGTTTGGCACTTGCCAGGTCGCATGTTAACAAGAGAGAACTTTAAGTCGCCCATTTTCTCAATCGCAGCTTTGATGAAGTCGAAATCGCCATTTGAAGCGCCGCCTGAAGTAACAACAAAATCGAATTTAGAAGCTGCTTCTTTTACAGCTTCGCAAAGCGAATCAAAATCATCTTTAACAATGCCAATTTGAGTTGGGATTGCACCTGCTTCAAGTGCTGTAGCAGAAAGTGCAAAAGAATTGCTTTCATAAATGCACCCTGGTTTTAGTTCAGAGCCGGCTGGCGTGAGTTCGGAGCCAATAGAAATAATTGCCACACGTGGTTTTTTATAGACCATGACTTTATCAACGCCACAATTTGCAATAAATCCAAGTCCACCTGCTCCAAGAACCTCTCCTGCTGCAACAACAACTTCTCCAGCTTTGACCTCTTCACCTTTTCTGCGGATGTTGTCAAATTCTTTTGGAAATGCACGAAAAGCAACGCTAGTGCCTGGCATGCCATCTTTGTCAAGGTAGTCAACAATTTCATATTTAACAACCGCATCTGCAGAATCAGGAACTTCAGCTCCTGTCATAATGCGGACAACTTCGCCTGCATGAATCTCGCCGTCGAAATGACCGCCAGCTGGAACCTCGTCAATCACCTTGCAAACCACAGGGGTGTTCTCAGAGGCATTTGCAAGATCATCACGACGAACAGCAAATCCATCCATCGCAGCGTTGTTAAAAGGAATTACATCAATTTCACTTGTGATGTCTTCTGCAAGAACTCTGCCAAGGCCTTCAAGCAAATCAACTCTCTCGATTTCACATTTATTCACATTGTCGAGAATTTGAGATAAAGCCTCTTCAGGCGAAAGATTTAGCTGATCCATTTATCCCCCCTTGAATCACAATTAACCATTAGCGAAATTATAAAACTTAAGATGCGAAAAGCACACGTGGGACACGCCTATTATTCTTGCAAAAGACAAATACAAAATGGTTTAGGCGCAAAATTTGAAATAACATCTAGAGTCTCGGATGCTTGTAAAAGACAAACATCGAACCGCATTAGAATCTATGCCTGTCGTGCCTGCGCCCTCAAGTTCAAGCAATAAATCAAAACTTTCATTGCAGTCGAACCTACACCTCAGATGCCAGATTTGTCGTGCTAAACAAAAATGTTTGAGTTTAACTTGCGCACAACACTTCAGGATTAAGACAGTCAACTGGTTTTCTGCCTAACAAAACATCAATAGCTGCCTGCATTGAACGCTCACGAAGTTCTTTGCCTGACTCTTCTGACCAATAGGCATCGTGAGAAGAAAGCACTGTGTTTTTTGCATTCATTATTGGGTGATGAAAATCAATTGGTTCAGCCTCAAAAACGTCGAGTCCTGCACCCCAAAGACTGCCGCAATTTAGCGCCTCAGCTAACGCAACAGTGTCAATGACAGCACCGCGAGAAGTGTTTACTATCACAGACGTCGGCTTCATTAGCGCTAGGCGCCTAGCATCAATGAGATGACGTGTCTCAGGAGTTAGTGCGCAATGGATGCTCACGACATCAGCTGATCGAAGGAGATCCTCTAGCTCCAAAATGGCATAACCTTCAGGCGTTCTTCTTCCAGGCACGAGGGAGCGCGACCAACAAACCACGTTAAAACCAAGACCAGATGCCTTCCTTGCGCAAGCGCGTCCTATCTCACCCATTCCGACTACACCGAATGTTCTTCCATGCACTTGTCCTAGAGGTCGTCTGGCAGCATAGTTCCAAATCCCTTGTCGCATATCGGAATCTATGCTGTTAATGCGACGCAAAACGCCCAAAGCGAGCGCGATAGCATGATCACTCACAACTTCTGTTCCATAGCCAGGGACAATGCAAACTGCACATTCACAATTTGTTGCTGCTTCAAGGTCAATGTTGTCATATCCTATGCCAGTCCTGCTGACAACCTTAAGCTTGGGCTTGAGAGCTTCAAACACTTCTGCACGAAAATCGCCATAGGAAGTGACAATGCCATCGGCTTCTTTGGCATTTTTTATAATGCTTTGGAAATCCCGATCATGACATATTTCAATTTCGATGTTATTGTCGCGAGCCATTTGCTCTTCGATTAAAGAATCAGAAAAATCACTGTCCACAATCGCAATCTTAGCCATGCGCGCCTCCTTCAAATTCTTTCTTTAGAGTTTATCGAATCACAAACACAAGAAGCTAAAAAAGCTTCGCCAAAAGCAAACTCACCGTCGGGAAAGCCAGACGGTGAGCATCTAAATCCTGTATTCAAGTGATTTGAACTATGGCTAGTTTTGTTCCAACGCCGCAACATCCATGTCTTTGCCAGCAAGTGGATCGTTAAAGACATCAAGATTAACACGGCCAGCTTGTTTTGCTACTACGGTCGTGCAAACTGCATCACCTGTGATGTTAACTGCAGTTCTTGTCATGTCAAGAATGCGGTCAATTCCCATAATCAAAGCAATGCCTTCAAGCGGTAGACCAACCGAATTAAACACCATCGAGAGAGTAATTAAACCGACAGATGGAACACCAGCAGTGCCGATTGAAGCAAGTGTTGCAGTTGCAATAACGGTTGCATATTCAACGGGTCCCATTGGCACACCAAAAAGTTGCGCCGTAAACACAACAGCCACACCCTGCATTATTGACGTACCATCCATGTTGATGGTGGCACCCAAAGGAATCGTAAATGATGAGATGCGCCTGTCAACGCCCATTTTCTTCTCAAGTGTTTCCATGTTAAGCGGAATTGTTGCATTAGATGTTGCTGTAGAAAAAGCAAAAGCCATGACAGGGAAAAACTTTTTTAAGAAAGTAATTGGGTTTACACGCGCAAGCAGCCAGAGCATGAGCATGTAGACAACGAGACACTGCACAGCCAAAGCAAGAAGAACACCTAACATATATTTCAACATTGGGAGAAAAGCTTCAAAACCCACATTTGCAAAGGTTCGTGCAAGCAGACAAAAAACTCCAATCGGAGCAGCAAACATAACAATAGATGTCATCTTCATCATGATGTCATTAAACTGCTCAAAGAACCGATGAACCATCTCGACTTTGCGGCCCATTAAAGAAATTATGATGCCAACAAAAAGTGCAAAGAAGATTACGGCAAGCATGTCACCATTTGCAAGAGCTTGCACTGGGTTTTTTGGAATAATTGCCAAAAGTGTATCAGCAATGCTAGTGTTGCCGCTTTGCGCCTTATCAAGACTTGAAGTGTCACTCACAAGGATGGAGGACATGTCAACCCCAAGTCCTGGATTTATGAGGTTTCCTATTGTCAAAGCAACTGACACAGCAACTGCTGTCGTACACAAATAAAACAGCAACGTTTTAACGCCGATTGTGCCAAGCGTTTTTGTGTCTCCGATTGAGGCAGCACCACAAACGATGGAGCAAAAAACAAGTGGAACAACAAGCATTTGCATCAAACGAATAAAGCCTTGACCGATGACATAGAAAATTCCATTAACAAACACATCATCTCTGATTCCGCTCTGCGGAATGCAGTAGTGAAAAATAACACCGCAAAAGATTCCAAGGCCAAGAGCAATGAGAATTATCGATGTCAGGCCAAGATGATTTTTACGAGCAGGTGTTCCCTGCCCTTTCTCTTCAATTTTTGTCATGATTTCCCCTCTAGTGAAGCCTGCCCTCTTCGGCCAAGCGCTGTTTTAGATCATCTTGCCAAGCAGGCATTTCAAAAACACCTGTCAGTCGCATCATCAAATTGTCGAGCTCAATGCGATAACCCTCTCCAGGATCTTGCTTGCCCAAAAGTGCATTTGTGGGGACACCCATTAATTCAAGCGCAGTTTTTGCAAACTCATATCTGCTACATATTCCTGTGCAAACAGCGTGGAATATACCAAATTCACCAGACTCTATCGCTGCGATGATGAAATCAGCAAGTGTTTTTGCTGATGTTGGACAAGCATATTGATTGGTTGCAATGTAGACATTTTCGCCTGCAAGAATGCTTTTTGCGTATTGACCAATCAAGTCATCGTCATTAAAAGTGTAGACCCATGAAGATCTGACAATAATGTGATGAGGACAAAGGTCACGAACAAGCTGCTCCCCAGCCTCTTTTGACTTTCCATAGACGTGAGGCGGAATAGTTTTGTCAAACTCATTTACCTTGTGAGGAAGAACTCCAGGGAAAACGTCGTCGGTGGAAAGATGCACAAGCGTGGCACCAGAGCCAGCTGCTGCAATAGCTAAGTTTCGTGCACCGAGAGCATTAACCCTGTAGGCTTCATCGGGATTTTTATCGGCATCCTCTTTTTTTGCCATAGCTGCACAATTAATAATGTAGTCAGGCCTGCAACCACTCACATAATCATTAACCACATCAAGATTAGTGATGTCCACTTCTTTGTCGGTTGGAATTACTAGATATTTCTTTTTGTCGAGCGCGCTTTCAATCGCGCCGCCCAAACGACCATTGGCGCCTGCAATCCAAACTACAGTGCTTGGCTGCATAAACATAGTTTCCCCCTTTTTTGCTAAATTACAAAAAATGAGTATACGACTGAAGAGCAGACGTTTTGCTCAAACATTAACAATTAATTAAATAGAAAACAATTTGTTTAATAATGCTAGCTGTTAACTTTAGCAAGTATTTCTTGAACTTCTGATTCTCTGTTATTTAAAACTTCAGGGAACGGTTTTGGAGAAACGGGAATGTCTTCAAAAACATCAGTTAGATATTTCGCATACCAAGAAATGTCATGCCACTCACCGCAAGTGAAACCTGCATTTTTTTGACGGGCCATGAGTTGAAATCCAAGAGAATCATGAAGCCGTTTGCTAACACCATTTGGGGAAGTAACAATCCCAAAAACCACTTTGATTCCTTGCAATTTTGCAAGTTCAATGATTGTTGAGTAGAGCTTTTTGCCAAGACCCTGGCCTTGTGCCACAGGGCTCAAATAAACTGAGAGTTCTGCGTTCCATCTGTAGGCCTCTCGAACTCTAAATTGCGAAGCATAGGCATAGCCAACGACTTCACCATCAATTTCAGCCACAAGAAAGGGATACATCTTTTGCACATTATCAACTCGCGTCTGAAATTCCTCTTGAGTTGGCAACACTTCTTCAAAAGTTATTGGCGTTGGAATGTAGGGTGCATACACTTCCAAAATTGCATTAGAATCTTCACGAGTCGCAACTCGGATAGTCGCTTTGTTCATGAGTCACCCCTTTCCTTCAAATCTTTAATTTTGCACTAGTTAAGTTTATTCAAGTAATTGAAAACAATTGACATCAATTGGAAATTCGCAATTTTTAAAGAGAAAACTATATGGATGCTAGTTGAATGAAATTTACGAAATTAAAAATACAAACAATTAGAACAAGACCCAATGCAGCGACATAAACTTTGTCTACTGCCACTAAATTCATGCGTTTTGAGGCCCACGATCCAATAAAAGAGCCTGCAACTGCACTTGCACACATTCCAAAAAGAATCCACAAGTCGATTTGTGGAACACCTCCAAGGCAAACAGAATAGATGATGTTGGCGGCTTGAGAAAACGAAATTATAAAAAGCGAAGCCTGAGCAGCCTCTTTTGAGTTGAGCGATAAAAAAAATAAAAGGAGTGCAACGTTAAAAGGCCCTCCGCCAATTCCAAGAAACGACCACAGCATTCCTGCTATAAAACCTATTAAAAGTACAAGACAGGTTGAATCAACATGAAGAGTTTCAATTTTGGATTTAAAAATCACAAAGATGATAGCGGCAAAACAAAGAATAACAAGCAAAGCTCCTTGAACTGCACCTGTGAGTTCAGGATTAGGAAAAACGCTCTGCGATAGCTCGTTGAACGCAATCTTGCCCACAACTCCTCCAACCGCAGAGCCAACAGCAAGCGGTAAAACTCGAAAAGAATCAATAGAGAGATTATGCTTTATGGTTTTCTGAAAAATTGTTAACAAAGCCATAGTCATAACTGCGGCACTTGACAGAAAAGAAGAAGCTGCAACGGGCATAATTTGAAACAATTCAATCACAGGATTGATGATTACACCTCCGCCAATCCCACAAATTGGGCCGAGCAGAGTTGCAAAAAGAGTTACGAGAAAAATTAATATTTCCGAAGCATCAATCACCACTTTATGATTGTATGTTTTTTAAAAAACATGAATAAGAACAACCACATTCCTCGACTTAAACAGCAAGCGCGAACTTTAATTGTTCAATTCCTCGAACTTTGCCTTCATTGTTGGATTATTGCGAGTTAACTTTTTTATAGTCAGATCTTGAGCCTTGTCATTAGCTAGTCTCAAATTCCTCTCGCTTCCAAGCAAAGCATCTTTGGTGTTTTGAAGGTGTTTGATTGTTTTATCAATTTCTTCTATGGCAGTCTGGAATTTTCTGCTTGCCAAACCATAATTCCTCGCAAACCCAGACTTAAAATCCTCCATCGTGTTTTCAAAATTTGTGATGTCGATGTTTTGACTTCTGATTTCCGCAAGTTGAGTTTTATATTTCAAAGACGCTAGTGCAGCGTTTCGCAAAATGGAGATTAGTGGAATGAAAAATTGAGGACGAATGACATACATCTTTTCATATTTATAGCCAACATCGACGATTCCTCCATTATAGAGCTCGCTGTCAGGCTCAAGCATTGTGCACAGAACGGCAAATTCGCAATTCTTTTTGCGCCTGTCGCTATCAAGCTTTTTGAAGAAATCTTCATTTTTGTGCTTCTTTTCGGTGTTATCGTTCTCATTTTTCATCTCGAACATAATTGACAAGATTTCCTCACCAGTTTGAGGATCATTTTCGCGGAACACAAAATCGCCCTTTGAGCCATCAACAACTTCGTTATCCTTCTCAAAGTAGGCATTTGGGAAAGCTGTAGAGCGAATTTTATTAAACTCACATTCACAATGCTTTTCTAGAGTCTCACCCACCATTTTTGTAGAGAGACGAGCTTTCATGTCTTTAACACGAGCAATTTCTTCATCTTTATATTTAATTAACTCATCTTTTTGGTTGAGTGCTTTCGTCATTTCTTCACGAAGAAGTGATTTGTCTTTTTCTGCCTGCTCTTTTAGAACCAAAACATCGCGTCGAAGCTCATCACGTTCACGCTCAGCCTCGATTTTAGCCTGCGTAACAGCTAATGTTTTTTCTGATGCAAACTGTTGCTTTTGCAGTTCAGTATGCTCTTTGTGAGCAGCCTCACTCGCACTAAGCTTTGCTTTTAGCTCCGCAATCTCGGCATCACGTTTGGCAGTCGTTTCACTCAGTTCCTTTTCATATTTTGCCTTTAATTCACTGAGTTCTAGTTCTTTAAACTTTTTCGTTTCATTCTCAGCAGCTTCAAGTTTGGCTTTAAGTTCGGCAATGTCAGCATCTTTTTTGGCAGTAGCTTCACTCAATTCCCTATCATGCTTCGATTTAACTTCTCTCAACTCAAGTTCTTTAAATTTTTTTGCCTCATTGTTAGCAGCCTCTAACTTGGCTTCAAGTTCTGCTACTTTAGCCACATAGTGACCTTGAATCTCCTGTGATTTTTTCTCTGCTTCAGTTCTTGCAAGCTCCACTTCTTTGTTCTTTTGATTAAGAAGCAAAGCTTCTCTGTCTTTCACTTCGCGTTGAAACTCTTCGGTTCGAACCTGGCTTAAAATCTCTGCAAAACCCTGCTCGTCAACTTGAAAAACAGTTCCGCATTTAGGACATTTAATTTCGTTCACAACCGACTCCTTTTAACGTAGCTCTCTATAAACCATCATCGTGATAACCAAAACTATCCAGTTCCATTTATGGGACTTATCAAACTATTTCGACAAAGAGATGCCTAACAAACCACTATTACTAAAAACCAACAATTTAAGTTGCATAAGATTGATGCAATTATATTTGCTAGTTTCCCCACTCAGAAACAAATGGGTCTCTATCGAGCGAATCAAATAACTTGTCAAGCTCTCTGTCGAGTTCAGGGAGATGCTTTACCTTCGCATCTTTTACAACTTTACCCTTCATAACGACCATGTTTGCATCACGAAGAGCCATTAGGTCGTCCAATGGGTTCTTGTCAATGATGAGGAAATCGGCGCTCTTCCCCACCTCGACAGAACCTGTTTTGTCGGCAACGCTTAACAGCTCAGCATTTTTAAGAGTGGCTGTGTGAAGAGCAAAAGCATTGCTCACACCTGTGTGACGCTGAAAATAAACTACTTCACGCCACATGTCATAGTGTGTAACAAACGGGCAAGCTGAGTCGGTCCCCAATCCGACAGGAATGTCTTCTTTGAGCGATTGTCTTGCTGCAGTAACAACGCCTTCATAAACCACTCGCCCATTGACTTGTTGTATGTGGGTTGAATGAGTTAGCTCGGGAGGAAAATCTGCAAAAGGAAGTGCTGGGGAAATCGTGCAAGTGAGCGAAGATTTAACGCCAGCGCCATTTTTCTTAAAAAGATCAATCAACTCTTCCGTGAGAGGAGCGCCATGTTCGATGGTATCAACACCAGCTTTTAGTCCGACTTCAACACCTTCTGCACTTTCAATGTGTGCAGAAGTCTTTAACCCAAGCTGTCTAGCCTCGTCGCAAATCGCAGAGGCATTTTCTTGAGACATTCGCAACACACCTGGCTCACCCTCAACTTCCGCGTCAAAAACGCCACCAGTGATAAAAAGCTTGATTTGATCGGCACCTTTTTCATAATGCTCTCTAACAAGAGCGCGAGCTTCTTCTTCGCTTGTTGCAGTCTTTGCAAACAAACGAGCATGACCATTTGGAACAGTGATTCCACAGCCTGAGGCAATCAAACGAGGCCCTTCGAATTTGCCAGAGTTGATTTGGTCTCTGACTGCGATATCAGAAAACCCGGGGTCTCCAACGCTTCTTACGGTGGTCACTCCACTTGCAAGCTGATTTTGAAGTGATTTTTTCAAAATGCTTTTTAGAACACTTCTGCCGACTGGGTTACTTAAGGCTAACCTCACTGTTTTTTCTGCATTATCAGAAGAGCGAGGACGGCCATCGCCACACAAATGAACATGCATGTTAATGAGACCAGGCATTAGATATTTGCCTTCAAGATCGATCGTCTTTGAACAATCGGGAGCACTAAACGAACTCATAGGTGAAACGCTCTCGATTGTTCCCTCATCATTAACTGAAACGAACATGTTTTCCTGCGGAGTCATATCTTTTGTTCCGTCAAGAATTGTTGCATTAATAAAAGCTGTTGCCATTTATAACCCTCCCAGACATCAATTTATGAAATTCTATCAATAGGCACATCTTGATGCGCAAAAAATCTCTAATTAACGCCCTAAAGAAGTGTCATTTCCTGATGAATAAAGAGTTCTAGAAAAAAATCAAGCGTAAGAAGCAAACTGATTTACAAGATGTATTCTAGCGCAAATGTTTCGATATAAAATCTAGGTGTGGGAAGCATTGTCACATATCTTCAAAACGAACAGCGAACTTTTGATGAATTCCCGTTCAATGAGGTTGACTCATTAGTGTTGTCATCGGTTTGCTATTTCAATTTCGAATGCGCAAAAGTCTCTCTGACAGTTGAAAACGACGGAAAAGAAACTACACACTCTCTAGATCTTGTTCCATTGGGAAATGACGCAGTGTTGTTGCATGACATTCTTTGTCTTGCAAACATTGATGAACTAATCAGCAATTCCTGGCTCTATTTCAGCCCAGAATCAAAGGACTTTGTGCTAGCTCTAACTGCAAGTCGAAGATACCGTGACATTTCTTGCACGTGCTACAAAAACGAAGTGGCCGACGCAATCGAAAAGCAATTCGCTGCAATCAATTTCACCCACGTCGGCAAACACAGCTTTAATTATGTAGCCTACCGCGGCACCGATGGCACTTTTAGCGGATGGAAAGAAGATTTTAACTTGAGCTACAAGCCGATCATTCCTTCCCAGCGAAACGCTCTTTTTTATTTATCGGGCATAGCGCTTTTAAACGACTATCCAATTATTGTTGGTGGTCACTCAAAAGGAGGAAACCTCGCAACTTTTGCAGCACTTTGCTGCGAAGAAGCGCTGTTTGAACGAATTGCTTTGATTTTTAACCATGACGGTCCATCGTTTCTGACAAGTCCATCACCGCGCAAAGACAGCAAATCGTTTAATGAGAAATATTTTAAGACTGTGCCAGAATCGTCGATCATTGGAATGATTCTTCAAAAAGATGATCACTACACAGTCGTAAAATCGACTTCTCACAGCGTGTTTCAACACAACCCTTTCTCGTGGATTGTAGAAAAACACAATTTTGTCAAACAAGAAGAAATTAATCCATCTGCACAATTTTTTGACGCTGCAGTTGCTGAATGGATAAATGCAGAAACTGACGAAGAGCGAGAAAAATTTATCGATGCGCTTTATGCCGTCCTCATTTCGTCAGGACACTCAAAATTCAGCGAGTTTCAAAAAAACATGCCTGCAAACGTTGCAACCATTGTAAAAAATGGGATGCTGATCGACAAACAAACAAGAAAATTCATCTTTAAAGTGATTGGCGACTTTGCCAGCATAATCAAAGATGAATCGCTTTCACGCTTGGCAGAGGCATCACCACTGACAAAAATCACAAACGGGAACTCAAGCGACAGCTCCAAGAATAACAACAATTAGTGCTGCTATAACGCCGACGATTGACTCTCCCCCTAAAAGCCCACTTGCAACAACAAGACCAGTTTCTTCCTGCTCTTTAGAGACAACAGCCTTGCTAGCACTGTCGTTCTCACACGATTTTTCTGCACTTTCATCATGACGTTTTCTCTCAATCGATTTGCAAACAAAGTCATAAATTAACTTCGCAACTGCTCCCAAAAATGCGGAAAAAGACATGTAGAAAGGAAGATAAATTCCAAGGCCTAACATCATTGATGGAAACTTGACAAAATAAAGAACGACGCCAAGGACAAGCCCAACGACGAGAGATGAAATGCTAGGAATGCCTGAAACAAACGTTGCAACCACCGAAGCCTGAGCTGAAACAAAGAGGCTTTGTGGTCCAAATGCATCGGGGCCATAGGCTCCAAGAAGCAAAACCATCACAGCAACAGAAACAAATGCGCCAAGAACAGAACCGATTGCTTGTCCAATCCACTGAGCTTGTGGGCTTGTTCCAAGTCGATAGCCTGCGTGAAAATCGTTCATGACATCTCCTGCCAAGCCGCAAGCAACAGCCACGATTGCAGCAACATAGAAAAGTTTAACTTGCACAATATCAGAAGCAGCGGCAACTGCCAAAAGGACAATCAACCCGAAAATCTCCATTGGATCAATTCCTGTTTGACCAACACTTTGAGCGCTCATCGCAGTGGCAACAAATGCCAGAACAACAACAATCAAGGTTGGAATGACTCCAAGTCCCAAAACAAAACAAACAAGAAGTGCAACTGCTGCTACTGCAATTCCAAACATTCCTGCGGTTAGCTTGCAGAAACTTGGCTTCTTGTTATTAGTGTTTTTCTCGCCGGCTTTCAACTGTTTACTGTCAGTCTCTTCCCCAGAGCTAGAAGCTTTAATCATCTTTATTGCTTTCGGGATAATGTCTTTAAAAATAACGCCAAATCCTGCGCCCATCATTATGCCCATGCCCAAACTTGAAACGATGCCTTGGGCAGTTGTAACATCCCAAAGGCCAGCAGCACTTCCTCCAAAAATAATTCCAAAGTTTGCAACCAACGCTCCAACAAACCAAACAACAACTGCTCCAGTCCCAACAAGAAAACCGACAGCCAGAAGCATTGGCGAATTGTAAATTCCAAACGAAACACCAGGAATTGTGATGTTTGACAAAAACATTGAAGGAATGACTCCAACAAGATCGCGAAGGGCAGTGTAAATTCCAGCAAAGCCCATCGCACCAAAAAGCTTCACTCCCGTTTTTCCACCAGAGTTGCCTGCAATCAAAGTTTGTGCAGCAGCTTCTCCTATTGGATATTCAAGATTAGCCTCTTCAATGAAGTGACGGCGAAGAAGCGCGGTGCAGACAAGACCGAGAATAACGCCTGCAAGAGCAATCACCAGCATGTCAAAAATGCTAACTTCACTCGCATAACCAAGCATCCATGCTGCAGGTATTGTAAACGCAAGACCTCCAGCAACCATAGCACCCGCCGACATTATTGTGTGAGTAACATTAGCCTCATTCAGGCTAACCTTTCCCTTCCCCATAGCTTTTAAGAAGAACAGTGAAATGATGGCAGCAAACACAATTGGCCAAGGCAAAGCTCCAAGCTTGAGAGCAGTGTAGACTGAAGCGGCAGTAATAATAATGCAACCAATGCTTCCAATTATTGTTCCGCGAAGTGTCAGTTGGCCTTTTATGTTCTCCATTAAAAATCCTTTTAGTTAAATATTTTTAAATAAAACGTGAACTTAACACGCCTAAGCAGTATATTGTTAAAACGCGCCAAATGAAGTAAGAATTTTATGAATTAACAAAAGGACAGGAGAGCTTCAATTAGCCTTTTGAGAGCTCTTGAGAACGTTTGAACGAGGCCTTAAGCGTGTTTTTCACGCACTCGTCAAAATCAGACGCGTCAAGAACATTCACGCCTTCAATTGTTGTTCCGCCAGGGCTGCAAACGGCATCGGCAAGCTGCGATGGCGTTTGTGTTGATTGTTTTGCTAACATTGCCGACCCAAGAACTGTTTGCAACGCTAACTCAGAAGCAGTGAAGTCTTTTAGCCCTAAAGCTATTCCAGCACTAGACATGGCATCGATAAAACGATAGACAAACGCAGGACCACTGCCAGACAATGCACAAACTGCATCCATGTTTTCTTCGCAAACCTCCAGAACAACTGCCGACTTCTCAAGCAAAGAGACTATTGCCTTCACAAGAGAAAAAGCACCCTCATTAAGAGCATTGTCAGCCAGTGCGCATTCAGGCTTTTCAACGTTGTCATCATCATCTTGAATGAAGACTTCAGAGTCACAGACGCTTTTTAGGCAGTATGGAATGGCACCAAAACCAACGTCAGTTGGAGTGTTTGGCATTATTCGCATGACAGGAATTTCAAAACCTAGGTTTTCTTGAACCTGAGAGCACGCCACACCAGCCGCCATAGTGACAATTAAGAGCTGTTCTTTATCTTCAATTCTTTTGTGCAAAACATGAGCAATCTCATGAAGAAACGTTGGTTGGTCTTGAGGCCTCATTCCAAGGACGATGACGTCACAATCATGAATAATTTCATTGACATTTGAGGCAATGCAACAAGTCGAAGATGCCAAAGATTGAACTTTTTCGTCGAGATGATCGCAAATTAAAACCTTGTTATCTCCATCACCCTCGCTAAACACACGTGCCAAAACTGAACCCATGTGACCAACGCCAATGCAGCCAATGTTTAAATGATTGATGTTTTTTGTTTCAGTCATTTTTAGAACTTCCTTTGTCGCGTGCGCATTAAAAACAGCATGAATCGCCACTAAACGCTAAATGAATATATTCAATTAACCTTGAAGCACTCCATTAATCGCAAAACGGAACTTGGCAGTCCAATTACGGCGAATTGCAATTGTTGCGGTCAAGCTTTTGTTGTCAAAAAGAATCGACCACTGAGTGTTGCTCGTGATGTCATTGGGGTTTGGCAACTGAGAAGACGCACGAAGAGCACTCCAACAAGCATCCTCTAGATTAACCTTTTGATTAGTGCTGTTTAACACTTCTTCCACAGCAACATATCTCTCCAAGCCATGACCATATTTCCCGTTGCGCTGATTTGGAACAACTTTGTCTTCGTGTGCCGCAAAGTAGTTTGCAGCAGTGCGCTTTTTAGTCACAACTGTTCTTCTGTCTGGCGTGTCGCAGTCAAACTCGACCACACGACTGTCACCATTCGCGTCTGAAATAAAGAAATGATAATCGCGCCCATTAGTGGCAAATGTGTCATATTTTGAAATGAGATCAATGGCTTCTTCTGTCGAACTTGCCCGGTCTAGCACCAGTCGAATGAGAACAGTTGTCGCAAGCACCGGTTTTCCAGTGTATTGACGAGTCGGTTCGCTATCAAGCGTGAGAACTGCAATTGACACTCCTGCTTCGTTAATTCCGTCAAGACACACCAAAGGTGAAGGAACACATGCGACTTTGCTTCTAAAAGCTGAAGTCGCTTGATTTGCATCGAGGTTGTCAAGTGCTGCAAATGCAATGGATTCATAGCCATCTTTTGGTGCACAATGAACCATCAACGCAGAGGTGTCAAGTTTGAAATCGTAGTTTCGCCCCATGAAAGTGTGGTGGTCATCTTGAGCGCAAAAACAAGTGCATCCAAATTCAGGCGCGTTGATCTTAACGGGCACAAAAGGCAATGCCTCACGCAACATTGCATTTACAATTTCTTCATCATTTGAACAACAACGCTCAATCAAGCGATCAAGATTATATTTGTAGCGAACATCGATTCTGTAAAGATCAAACGGCGTGCATGTTTTAGTTATCTTTTTGAGTGATTTTATTGTGTTTAAACGAGAAGCATAAAAACCAAGACAAGCTCCAGCAAAACCAACTGCAATTCCGGCAGTTGTAGCTCCCACAATTTTTGCAGCCTTTTTAATCATCTATAACCCCCGCAGACTGTCTAATATGTTTAACTATTGAACACACAAAATTATATAGGTTCACCTTAATGCTAAAGCCGGACAACGGCAGGAGAAAATGTGTATAATAGATAGTCGCGCTATTGCGAAAACAAGAATTGCAAGGAGATATAAATATGTCACAGGTATGCGAAATTTGCGGCAAGAAGCCTACTTTCGGATGCAACGTATCACACTCACACAGAGTAACAAATCGTTCATACCGCCCAAATGTGCAGAAGGTAACAATCAAAGACCAAAATGGTCATGTTCGTTCAGCAAAAGTTTGCACATCTTGCCTCAAAGCAGGTAAAGTTGAGCGCGCATAGGCTCGATTACTAACTATTACACTTGTGCCATGTTAACAATCGGGTGTCACCTATCTTGTTCTAAAGGCTACCTTAACATGGCGCAGGTTGCGCACTCATTAGGCGCAAACACTTTTCAATTCTTCACAAGAAATCCTCGCGGCGGAAAAGCAAAAGACATCAATCCAGCTGACATTGCTGCTTTTAAAGAATATTGCGATGGCGAGGCTCAAATCAAGACTTTTCTGGCTCACGCACCCTACACTCTAAATTTCTGCGCGGAAAAACCAAGTGTTCGAAAATTTGCAATCGACACTCTCACCGACGACATGATGCGCATGGAAAACACTCCTGGGAAAATGTATAACATTCATCCTGGTTCTCACGTTGGGCAAGGACCAGAAACCGGAATTGACTTAATCGCTGACGCAATCAATCAAGTTCTCACAAAAGAGCAATCTACAATGCTTCTTCTGGAGACAATGGCTGGAAAAGGCAGCGAAGTCGGCCGAACATTCCAGGAGATTCAAGAAATCATAAAGCGCGTGAAAGTGCAAGAAAAAATTGGGGTTTGCCTTGACACATGCCATGTTTGGGAAGCTGGATATGACATCAAAAATGACCTTGATGGTGTTGTTGAGGAATTTGACAAAACAATTGGTTTAAACAGACTCCACGCAATTCACCTAAACGATTCTAAAAATGACATCTCTGCACACAAAGATCGCCATGAGGCAATTGGTCTTGGGCACATCGGATTTGAAGCTTTAAGCGCAGTAACCAACCACCCAGCATTAAAGCACTTGCCTTTCTATCTAGAAACTCCTCATGACAAAGTTTCAGAATATGCCGATGAAATCAAAATGCTTCGTGACGCTCACTGCGACTAACAAATCTTAAACCAGACCTCAGGTCGTCTCAAAGTCTAAAGATAGCCCAAGAGCAAACCCTGCATTTTCAGATGGAGTTTTATTCACAAAAAATGGCTTTTAGAGTGCGCTTTTGTTTCAAAAACAACTTTTGCCTGCTTTTAAGGTTAATCACCAATTAACACTAAAACAAAAAAGCCCCATTTCTGGGGCTTGATAGTTAAAAGAAAACCTTAAATTCCAAGAATTTTTTTCAATCAAAAACTACTTGAGAGCGTCTTTGAGTCCTTCCATTTGACGGCTGCCGAGTCCCTGAAGACGACGAGTCTCTTGAATGCCGAGCTCTGCCATGAGTTTTTCAGCTTTCACCTTTCCATATCCAGGAACAGCATTGATGAATGACTTTACTTTCATGCGTCCGATGATTGGGTCTTTAACATCTTCCAAAACTTTCTCTGGCTTTAATACGCCCATTTGGATTTTCTTTGTGAGTTCACTGCGCTTCGTGCGAACAACTCTTGCTTTTTCAAGTGCTGCTTGACGTTGCTCAGGTGTCATTGTAGGAGCTGGCATATTCATCTCTCTTCTACTCTTGCGTAACAAATTTGTTCCGCTCTTTTAATACAACTAAGACTTAACCTCAATAATCTTTAAGCCCTATCAACTGTGATAATGTTAGCAAATTTTCAGGAAATTACCACTATAAAAGTCATTTATTTCAAAATCCAAGCAGAAAATTTCCATTAAATCAAGTTTAATTAGCGGCCAGAGGTGAAGGCGTTGTGTAAACGCGAGTTGCATATTCCTTATTCAAAGCAAACAGGCCACTTTTGTCGGCGCCAAAGACCTTCATCTTAGCAATCATGTCGTTAGCGTTGTCCTCTTCTTCCATTTGCTCATCAATAAACCACTTCAAGAACTGCTTGGCACGGTAGTCATTTTCTTCTTCAGCAGCTGCATAAATTGCATTAATCAACGAGGTGACATATTCTTCATGCGCAAGCGCATCTTTTAATGGAGTCATATAGTCGCCACTTTCATATGACTTGTCTGGCTGATCGATTGCTAGAAGCTCAGGCTTTTGACCATTTTCAAGAATGTACTTTCTGAAAATCAAGGCATGGTCGCGTTCTTCTGCCGCTTGAATCATGTAGTAATTGGCATAACCGTCAAGACCTTCATCGGCATAAAAATCGGCAATCTGCATGTATAGATAGGCAGAATAAAGTTCCTTGTTAATTTGTGTGTTGATGAGGTCATAAACTTTTTGGTTCATATCTCTCCTCCCCTTTAAATTTATAATTTATTGGCATGAAAACATTTTAATACACGATATTTTTTAGGGCGCAAATGGAAGCTTCACCACTTGAGATTACAACAAAAAGAGCAATAGAGACCGTTTGTAAACACAATCTGTTTACAGCCGACAGCCCAGTTCTTATAATGGTGTCGGGCGGTTGTGACTCAACAGCTCTTTGCTATGTAATTAAACAAATGCTCACCACAAACAACGTGCACGACATCGCTGCAATTCACGTTAATCACATGATTCGAGGAGCTGAAGCTGACAGCGACCAGCAATTCGTTTGTGACCTCTGCAACAAACTTGAAATTCCACTTTTTAAAGCAGAAGTAAACGTTCCAAAAATTGCTGCTGAGACAAAGAAAAACGTCGAAGCTGTTGGCAGAAGTGAAAGATATTCACTAGCGCAAACTGCTCTTGAATCTTTATGCGAACATGCAAACAAGCCATTTTCAAGCGGGCGAATTTTGACTGCACACACCCTCAACGACCGTGCAGAAAATTTCTACATGAGATCTATCGTTGGCACAGGACCTGGCGGTTTTCGTTCAATGAATCACAAAAATGGCAACATTGTGCGCCCACTTCTTGACATCTCCAGAAGCCAGTTGGAGGAATGCGTGAAAAGCGCATGTGCCACAGGAATTGGATACAAAAACAGCACAGGTCAAATGTGGCGTGAGGATGTCACAAATGAAGACATCACGAATTTTCGATCATTTGTGCGACACGAAATTATGCCAAAAGCAAAGCTGAGAAATCCAAACCATTTGACTACTTTAAAACGCACCATGGATTTGATTGCTGAAGAAGATGACATGTTGCAGGAACTTGCAAAAGACCTATTGAACAAAGAATGCATGATTTTTGTGCAGCACAAATGCGCAAAACTGAAACCTGCATTTGGAGCAGCAAAAAAACCAATTGCAAAACGAGCAATTTATGAATTGCTTCGAAAACTTCTGCCAGACGAAGCAAGAATTGAAGAGCGCAGCATCGACTCAATCATGAAGCGTTTTCAAAACGATAAATCAGTCGCACTCAGCCCCGACAACATTCAGGGTAATTTCATTGTTTCTTCTAATAAAAACGGTGTAATAATTCAACCCGCGACATCCTATCGACAAAAAACCAAGAGAATATAAAACTGTTGTTTATTTAGATTTAGGAGTGTGTTCGTGACAAGCGATATTGTTGGTCTAACGAGTCAAGAGGTTAAAGCTCGCATTGCAAAGGGTCAAGTGAACGTGGACGACAGTCCAAATTCAAATTCCTATGCTGAAATTTTTAAATCGAACATTTGCACACTTTTCAACCTTGTAAACGTTATTCTTGCAGTTTTTGTGTTCCTGACTGGAGAATACAAAAACCTGTTGTTCATGGGCATCATTGTCATCAACGTGCTCATCGGCATCGTTCAAGAAATTAGGTCTAAAATCACAACTGACCGCCTTGCTATTGTTGTTGCCAACAAAGTGTGTGTCATGAGAGACGGCAACACAATCGAAATAAACCCTGAACAACTGGTGTTAGACGACATCATTAAAATTGGAAGAGGCGATCAGGTTCCAGCCGACTGCGAAGTTGTTGAATCGTCTTGTCAAGTCAACGAAAGCCTTTTGACTGGTGAGAGCAACCTCATCACAAAAAAAATTGGCGACAAGCTAATGAGCGGATCTTTTATTAATTCGGGACAAGTGTGGGCGCGAATAATTCACGTGGGAGCCGACAATTACGCAGCAAAAATCACAAATGCTGCCAAAGCGAAACAAGCTCTAAACTCAGAAATCATGAAGTCGCTCAATGCGATTATTAAATATGTCTCAATTATCTTAATTCCTGTTGGAATTTTGCTATTTTCTAAAAGCTACTTCATTGACTCTATCGAATACAACGAATCGGTGCTCTCAACCGTGTCGGCATTGATTGGAATGATTCCAGAAGGCTTGATTTTGCTCACATCAACTGTTTTGGCTGTGTCGGTTGTGCGCCTTGCAAGGAAAAAAGTGCTTGTGCAAAAACTCTATTGCATCGAAACTCTTGCTAGGGTTGAAACTCTTTGTTTGGACAAAACAGGAACAATCACCTCTGGCCGCATGAATGTGACAAAAGTCGTTGCAATAAAAGAAGAAGACAAAGGCGAAATAAACCAAGCCCTAAAGTCACTCGTCTACTCTGACGTTGACAAAAATGAGACAGCTCTTGCAATTGAGAAATATTACAAAGAGCGATTTGAAATCAACGTGCTCACCCCAACTTTAATAGCTCCATTTTCGTCAGACAACAAGTGGTCGGGTGCAACATTTGCAAATAAAAATTCCTATTGCATGGGAGCGGCGCAGTTTGTTTTAGCCAACAACAAAGAGTCCTACGACAGAATAAAAGACCAGCTAGACACACTAACGCAAGAATCAAGAGTTTTGCTTGTCGCTAAAGTTGATGGGTTTGAAGAAGTTGACAACCTGCCAAAATTCCAAGGAAAGCCCGAACCAATCGGCTTTGTTTGCATCGACGATGAAATTCGCGACAACGCAGCTCAAACAATTTCGTTTTTCGCTGATCAAGGCGTAGACATAAAAGTGATTTCAGGAGATGATCCACGAACTGTGAGTGGCATCGCAAAGAAAGTGGGAATTGCAAATGCCGACAAGTATGTCGATGCAACCACTCTAGCGACCCCTGAGCAAATCGACGATGCTGTCTTTAAATATTCAGTGTTTGGACGAGTTAAACCAGAACAAAAAGAAATGTTTGTCAAAGCACTCAAAAAAGGCCACAAAACGGTCGCAATGACTGGTGATGGTGTAAACGATGTTATGGCACTCAAAGCTGCTGACTGCTCAGTTGTTATGGCGGAAGGTTCCGACGCAGCAAGAAACATTGCACATCTGATTCTCGTAGACAACGACTTTGCACACATGCCAGAAGTTGTTGCTGAAGGCAGACGCTCAATCAACAACCTGCAGCGCTCGGGTTCGCTGTTCCTCGTGAAAACAATAATGAGCCTAGTGCTGGCAATTGTTTTCTTGATTTTGCCTTGGCAATATCCATTCACGCCAATTCAAATGACTGTGTTTTCATGCTTGTGCGTTGGAATTCCTTCGTTTATTTTGGCGCTTGAGCCAAACCACGAACTTGTGAGAGGCCACTTCCTTGCAAACTGCATCGTGAAATCTATTCCGGGCGCGCTTTGTGCAATATTGGGAATTTTTGCAATCAGCATCATTGGCAACTGCTTTTTGGGCCTTGATTCGATGGAAATTGAAACTTGTTCGCTTGTTGCCCTGTGTTTCCTTGGAGTGATGCTCATCGTCAGAATTTCATATCCCTACACACCGCTTCGCATAGTGCTAATCGCAGGTGTTATTGTTGCGCTGATTATAACAATCTCCTACATGAAGCCAATTTTCGACCTTGCTGAAATAGACACGCACATGACAATTATGCTTGTTGTAATTTGTGCAATAAATTTTGTAATCTATAACAAACTTTATAATTATTTGGACAAATGGCACAAAAATGCTATTAAAAACGAAGCTTTGGGCAAAGAAGACAGGGTCACAAAGCTTTTTAAAAAATTCTTTTAATAGCAAAGTGATGACTAAATGACTTTTAAACTGTTTCTTAACGTGAGCGTCTATAAATTGATGATTCAGAAAAGAATAGGAATCATTCGACAGCGAAGAACATTGTTGCAATAATAGGAAACATGACAAAAAAAGCAGAAATATTAGTTGCCATGAGCGGAGGCGTTGACTCTGCCGTGTCAGCACTCATTTGCAACGAAGCTAGCAGTGAGTGCATCGGTGCTACCATGAAGCTTTTTGATTCAGAGCTTTTGGGAAGGCCAATTGAATCGGGGTGTTGTTCTGTCGACGACATTGATGATGCCAAAGAAGTTTGTCACAAAATTGGAATCCCCCACTTCACGCTCAATTGTAAAGAGGAATTCACAAAGCATGTTGTGGACCCATTTGTTGCAGCCTACCTTGCAGGCAGAACTCCCAACCCATGCATTGCTTGCAATAAGCATTTGAAATTTGACGTTTTAATTAAAAAAGCCAAGTGGTTTGGAGCAGACATAATCGCGACTGGGCACTATGCAAAAATTGAAAAAGTCGAAAGCTCACTGTCAAACATAAATGCATTAGTTTTAAAACGCGGAGACGATCCTAGAAAAGATCAATCATATGTTCTTCACACGCTAACAAAAGAACAACTCCCCCACATCGTGTTCCCAATCGGACATTTATCAAAAAATGAGGTTCGCGACATCGCAGCTGCCCATGACATGATTGTTGCGGAAAAGAAAGAATCGCAAGACATATGCTTTGTTGAAAATGGAAGCGTAGATAACTTCATTTCGCACTACACGAAACTAAATAATGTAGAAAGACTAGTAAAACAAGGCACGTTCATTGATGAGCAAGGACAAAAACTAGGCACATTTCCAGCAAACCACAGTTTTACAATCGGACAGCGCAAAGGACTAAACCTTGCGATGGGTCATCCAGTTTATGTAACTAACATCGACAAAGAAAACAACATAGTCACCATCGGTGAAAAAGAAGATTTGGTTAAAGAGCAAGTTGTTGCAACCGACTTCAACTGGATCTCAATCTCACCAAAAATTGGAGACAAAATAGCGTGCACCGCAAAAATTCGCTACAACATGAAAGACATTGAATGCACTGCCATTGTGAACGACGATCATCAAGCAACGTTCGTTTTCCCAGACGGTGTTAGCGCGCCTGCCAAAGGGCAGTCGGTTGTGTGCTATGACGGCGACATCGTCCTCGGTGGCGGGTTTATCACAAGCGCCAAATAAAGCACTTCTTCTTCCCCACTCATCAACTTCACGTCATAAAAGCCAATAGAACCATAGAGATTGCTACACAAAAAGAACAAAAGCTTCAAACATAAAATTCTTCTTTAAAGTTTAAGGCAAATAGCATACTCAACCACATAATAAGAGTATTGACAACTAACAAATGTTAAACGCAATGAATAAAATATGAATAATCTAAATTTGAAGACTTGCTGGTTCTTTTTAGATAAACGATAATTTTGCTGCGTAGCCTCGACGGTCGCCTGCCCGTTCATGAGCATCGGGAGAAGCCAGTCGCGCAGCTCGTTAAGTTTCTTGTTCTCCATGATGTTTTTGCACATATTTTCGACAATGCCACGCGACATATTATGAAACCGTGCCAGCGTCTCATCATCGGGGACAACAAGATACACACTCTCTAGCTCCGTGTTCCCGACTGCTTGTTGCGTCGCCCCGTTCGCATATTGGTCTTTGGCGCACTCAAAATACGGACCTTCAATAAAAGCGGTTATGTATTCGAAAGCCTCTTCTCTGCATTGAAGCCCCATAAAACCTGTCGACAGAATGGATTTGTCGATGACGTATTCCATTGATCGTCCAAGGAAAAGATGCTTAACACTGTCTTTCATCTTCGCAAACCAAACCGTATGCAACCCAGGTTGCATGTTGGCTCGAGATTCTCTTGTTTCGTAGTCCACTTGAGAGCCCACGCCGAGATCTATTCCGTTGACGTCGGCGGTAGCGTAGTAGGTTTTGGTTTTGAAATGGTCCACGCCTGGCGCAACAACGCTCGACAACGGGTTTTTAACTATGGACGCTACCTGCCAGTTCTCGGGGATAGGGAGCCTTAACTTCTCGTTGTAGACCATTTTCCCGCCTGAGCTTTTATATGGCCCATCGTTGGCATCAGGAAAATTGAATTGTATGAACCAGTACCCATACAAAACCTGGAGAGTAGAGCGCAAATTATCGTTTATCGAACGTTTTTCTATTTGACTTCAATCTTCTCCGAGCAAGTGTTCTTATATCTCAAAAAGTTAATTGATAAGTATCAAGGAGGAGAGATGTTTAAATTAATTAATGATATTCTGGCAGAAATGCGACCTTGCCTAAATTATTCTCAAGAGCTAAATCTTAAAAGAACCCTCATATCAAAACTTGAACAGTACTATGTTTCTGAATCTAATTCAGATAGTACAATAGATGCGCCTGATTTGCTTAATTCATTTCTCTTAGCCAAAAGAATTGAAGGCTGCTCTGAAAAAACATTGGCCTTTTACAAAAATACTATTGATAAAATGCATCAATGGGTAAATAAAAAATACACAGCAATTAGAACAGAAGATATCCGAGAATACCTCACACAATATGAGATTTCAAATTCTCTTAGTAAGGTGACCGTTGATAACACCAGACGAATTCTTTCTTCTTTTGTTACATGGCTTGAAGATGAAGATTATATTTTAAAGAATCCTGTTAGAAGAATCAAAAAAATTAGAATCGAAAAAAGAATCAAGGACACATTCACTGATGAAGAACTAGAAATTATTCGTGATGCATCAACCACATTACGTGACTTAGCTCTTATTGATTTATTATTTTCCACAGGGATGAGAGTCGGGGAAGTAGTCGCCCTAAATCGTAATGACATTGACTTTAATAATAGAGAATGCACTGTTTTTGGAAAAGGGAAAAAAGAAAGAATCGTATATTTTGACGCAAGAACTAAAATTCATCTGGAAAAATATCTTTTAGAAAGACACGATAACAAAAATGCATTATTTCTTTCGAATGATGGAAAAGAAGCGCGACTAGGAATTGGTGGAGTGGAGTCAATGCTAAAGAAGATAGGTAAAGTGCTTGGAGGAACGAGAGTTTTTCCGCATAAGTTTCGAAGAACGCTGGCGACTATCGCCATAGATAAAGGTATGCCTGTCGAACAACTCCAGTGCCTTTTAGGTCATCAAAGGATAGATACGACTCTCCAATATGCCATGGTTAAGCAGAGCAATGTTAAACTAGCGCACAGACGATACTTGAGTTAGGAGACGTGCATGCTAGTCGATGGAAAGCTTGGAGATGTAGCGACGCTACACAGGGGGTATGACCTTCCAGAAGCGAGCCGCACTAAAGGCTCCATCCCAGTCATTAGTTCCTCTGGCATTTCGGGATGGCACAATACGGCCAAACTGCATGGTGAAAATGTCATCACTGGTCGCTGCGGAACCATTGGAGAGGTTTTATCACAATGGCCCCTGTTGGCCTTTGAATACAGCACTGTATGTATCAGATTTTAGACGTAATAACCCTCGTTACATTGCCTATCTTCTTGAGGCATACCTAAAGACGGACGGGAAAGACAAGAGCACGGTTCCTGGAGTTGATAGGAACGTACTTCATGAATTGCCGGTTCGTTACTATGACGATGTCCATGAACAGCAGGCGGTAGTTCGGCCACTCATGGACATCGATAACGCAATTAAAGCTAATCGTGCGATAAACGATAATTTGCATCAGATGGTTCAAGCAATCTACCTGCACATGTTCTTTGGCCGCAAACCCAACACCAGGTTGGGTGATTTGCTTATCGAGCATCCAAAATCAACAGTTCAAGTTAACGATGCGAAGGGTTTTGAGGGCGCGTACCCGTTTTTCACGAGCGGCGAAGCGATTCTGCGTTGGAATGAGCCAATGACGACAGATTCGATTTGCCTGCTTAATACGGGAGGGAACGCCGACGTAAAGTTCTACGCTGGGGCTGCTGCATACTCAACCGACACATGGTGCATCAGCGCAACGGACGGTCTAACCGAGTATCTCTATATGCTTCTTCAAACCATACGTAAAGAGCTTGATATCAAGTTTTTTACTGGAACAGGGCTCAAACATCTTCAGAAGCCGTTACTTAAAGAACGTCCTGTATATCAGCCCACATCGGAGGAAGCGGCACGGTTCAACCAAATTGCAGTCCCAGCCATGGGACTGATTTCGGAAAACATTCGCCAGAACTGCGAATTAAAAGCACTTCGCGACTGGCTACTTCCGATGCGCATGAACGGGCAGGCAACCGTCGATGCTACGCAGCCAAATTATCGTTTATCTGATGATTAATTGCGATAACCCTATCTAATGCAGCGACAAAGATACCAATGCGGCTTTCCTGTTCAGGTATCAGCGAAGGGACTCGAATGGCGTCAAGTATCTCTGAAGTAATTTGAGGTTGAGCCGATCCGGTCGTCAAACGGTCTAATTGAGCATGGAAATAGGGACTTTCAAAAAAGGCTTTGAGGTAAAGCTGGTTAGCTCCCGGAAGAGGCCTAAGAATAAGCATGCACGAATTGATGCGAACGAAGTCAAAAGGTATATCGGAATCATAGTGTGCAACATTTCCAATAGACCCACGCGTCGTTATAACGAAATCGCCTCTCTGAAGCAGTCCGCTTCGTAGCAGGCGGCTCTTTTCCATAGTGATGAAATGACAATCCGAAAAATCGAATCCATCGGCTGTAACGTTCCCTGCATCCAGGAAAAGACAATAACCTTCTGCTTTGAGGTCATCTGCCTTCGGATAGTTCTTCCCCCTGTCGCCATCGATTCGTTTGACGAGTGAGACTAGTTGTATTGTCTCGTTATTCATATCGCACCGTTTCCAACTGGCTCATGATTTCGCTCTTAAGTTTGCCACTCTCCTCAAACAGCTTTGCAAGTTCCGCCTTATAGCCATCCATTTTGCTCTGGAATTCCTCTGGAGTTAGCTCCACATACTCAATCTTGACGTCGAAATACTGGCCGGCCGCAAGCGAGTACTTCTTATTCTTGACCTCGTCGTAGGTGACAACGGCAGAGAAGTCATCAACCTGCTCGGCATTTGTAAACGTATCGACAATCAAGTCGATCTCTTCAGGACGAAGCCTGCGCTTGGTGACCTTCTGCGTCGTGCCCTCTTTGTACTCTTCGCCTAGCTTGGAGGCGTCAATGAGTACAACTTTGTCTCGTGACCGCGAGTTGTCGAAAAAGAGCACGGAAACATTCGTACCAGTATTAGCAAACACATTAGAGGGCATGCTAATTGCACCATAGACAATCTTGTCGTCAACAAGACGGTGGAGCACGTTCTTAGCAGGGCCAGTCTTTGAAGTCAGGAAGCCAGTCGGTACGACGATTGCACCCTTGCCGTTCTCCTTAAGAGAATTGACGACGTGCTGAATAAAGAGCGTGTAGATTGCCATCTTGCTCTTATCCTTAGCTGGCACGTTGGGCACGCCGCCCCAAAAGCGAACGGGCATAGCAGCAATCTTGTCACGGGTATCGGAGAAGTCCATCTTAAACGGTGGGTTCGAAACGACATAGTCGAAAGTTCTTAATGACTGTCCGTCATCGCTTTTATGGAACGGTGCGGTAAGGGTATCGCCCTGCACGGCATGATCCAGAGAAGAGACCAGTCCGTTGAGGATGAGGTTGAGCTTGAGCATCTTGTTGCTTCGCTGCGAGATATCCTGGGCAAAGATGGTGCATTTATCCTCGCCAATCTGGTGGCTTAGGGCCATAAGAAGCGTACCAGTACCAGCGGATGGGTCGTAGCACTCGATATTGTGGAGGTTCGTGTTGTCCCCGACAAGCAGTCTCGCCATGATTGTTGCAATAGCATGGGGTGTGTAATACTCGGCGTACTTTCCTCCACCGGCAGTATTGTAGTCTTTGATAAGGTATTCGAAGATGGCGGCGAAGAAGTCATAGTGCTCATCGAATGCCTCGTCGAACGAGAAGTTGACCAGTTTGTCCACCAGAGCACGCGCAAATGGGGCGCGTTGGGCGTCATCGGTCACATATATAGTCAGCTTCTCGAACAGCGGAATCTTCGTTTTCTCGGTCGTCTGAGTCGAGAAGATGTCGCTGTTCTCATTTGCGATGTCCTCCATCGTCGAGTCGAAGATGACATCGAAGTCGCCCTTAGTTTGGTTATTCCATAAAGAGGAAATGAGGTGCTGAGGTTCAAGACGGGGAACGTCAGGAGAAAGCTCATCGAGCAAATCGAGCCTGTCGTCCTCATCCATGCCAGAGTAAGCAAGTTCCCATTGCGACGCATCGGCAAGAGAGGGTCTCAACTTCTTGATCTCATGCCCAAACTTGTCGTTAAGGAATTTATAGAGAAAGACTTGCGTGATGATCTTGTACTCGTTGCCGTCGTTGCCGAGGCCATAAGACTGGCAAGTTGCCTTGAGGTCGTCGATCAGTTGCACGGTTTTTGCTTTGATGCTTTGGTTCATTTCTGGACTCCTAAGCGGCCATATAGGTGGCATGGTATTGGTCGAGATATTGTCTGCTAATTCTAGATTGGATGAAGAGCCTGTCATCGCGTCCGCACTTAAATCCGAGATTTCTCATTCCAGTAGAGATTTGAGTCATAACGGTACGCTCAAAATAGTCATCTTTCTTCAGAATGTCATTGCGGTCGTAAACCTTTTGATCGATGGTTTGCTTGATGACCGAGAGGAAGTCAACGATATCCTCGTCATACTCGCCAACGATTGCTTCTCCGCCCTTCCTGGTTTTACGCGCCGCGTTCTCTTCACGCACACGCTTGTGGACACGCACGAACTTAGCATCTCCGTTGTAGCGTCTCAGAAGCGCATCGTTACCACGCTTAATAGCGTTAAGTTTCCTCAAGACGTCGTCGAGAGCGTGTGATTCATCGTCGAAATCATCCAAAGTCTCGATAACGAATCCTTTCTCCTTAAAGCGCTTCATGAAGGCATCGCGCAGCGTAATGTACTCAGGGTCTTCCTGATCGATATTCTCTGTGAAGCTGTGGATGACGTGCTGCCATTTCTCCTGGAATTCGGCCTGCTTGCCTGCCGCCATTTCCATCTCTTCTTTGTCTTTAACACGGAAGTGGAACTCGATATCCGCCATAGCCTCGTTGATGGCGTGTGCAGTCTCATCCGAGGCGTCAAAAGCCTCTTTCTGATTCATGATGCTGATAGCTCTTTCGACCTCGGACAGCAGTTCTGGGAGCTTGGTCACGTTAATCCTGGCAATCGCTTCCTTCAACTCGTCATCACCGAACGTTCGCGCAACGTTGATTGCCTCCTTGGCAGAAACCAAGGCTTCCTAATCTCGATGAGTTGCTGCTTGTCATCGATGGCGGAAATCTGGCTGCTGAATTCCTCAGCATTGTCGGTATCAAAGTTAAAGAGAATCTGACGCGCCTCTCTAACCTGCTGCACAAGTTGCTGCGGATCCTCAATTACGCTCTCGAAGGGTTCAACCACGTTTGGGTCACCTGTTTCTTCGGGATCATTGAAGCGGCTCAGTTCGCGAAGGTACGCCTCGTTAGTTTGCTCAAAGTTCTTCTTAATGTCAGCGAAGTCGACAACATAGCCGTAGTGGAACTCTTTGTAAGGCCTATTGACTCGAGTGAGGGCCTGCAGGAGGTTGTGGTCCTTGAGCTTGCGGCCAAGATACATCCTCTTGAGCCGAGGCGCGTCGAATCCAGTGAGAAGCATATTGAAAACGATGAGGATGTCGACCGTCATGTTCTTCTTGAAGTCGGCAACATAAGCCTTGCGGGTCTCCTTGTCGTCCACATCATGGAGAATCAGTTCTGCCCTCAGATGTTGGGCGTCAGGATCGAGCTCACGCTGGATTTCGTTGAAAAAAGCCATCATCTTCCTTGCCTGCGCACTTGTCTCACAGACAATCATCCCGCCGAGCGTGTTATCTCCGTTCATAAGCCTAAAACGACGAAAGTCAGAAATGATGAAACGAAGTAGCTCCTTAACATAGGTATCATGCTCGACTATGTCGCTCTTCTTGACGTCTTTCTTCTGCACCAGATGCTCGATAGAGTCATAGATTTCCGACAGTCGCTCACGATAAGACGTTTCGATGTCTTCGCGGATAATCTTGAGCGTATAGCCATCTTGAATGGATTTATCGTAGTAATAAGTGTGTAGGTAGTCGCCAAAGACCTTCCATGAAGCGCGTTCCTGCTTCAAGAGAGGCGTCCCTGTAAGAGCGATTTTCACAGAATCCGGGTCGGCATCAAACAGGTTCGCAAGGAAGCTACCCTTCGGGTTGTATCCACGATGAGCCTCATCCACGATGAATACTCTTTGCAGGTTGGTGGCGTATTCAGGTAGGTCAACGCGGGTTTTATCCTCCGCGAACCGCTGAATGTTCACGACTGTAATCTCGTGCTTACCCATATCCCCTTGGAGCGACTGACGCGATCGGAATTGCTCCATCAACTCCGATCTCGAATTGGCCGTCTTAACCTCGAGACCACGTGCCTCGAATTCCTGCGATGCTTGCTCAAGCAGATCCAAGCGGTCCACGATGAAGTAGAACTTTGCGACTTTTTGATGCCGGGCATAGTAGTCGGTAAGTACGAGATTCAGATGGTATGCAAGCGCCGTCTTTCCGCTTCCTTGCGTATGCCAGACAACACCCGAAGTGATTCCTTGGCCAAGCTTTTCCCTGATGGCCAACGCGGCAAAGAATTGTTGGTAGCGCATAATGTGTTTCTGGTCGGTTGACTCGATTATGCCATCGACCTCGCGTTCCATCCGCACGTAGGCTATGCCATACCTTAGAAGGAACAGCAGCCGTTGTGGGGAGCACATAGAGGTAAGTATGCGGTTTGTCGGAGTAAGCGCATTCTTATTAGTCCAATACTCCTTCGTGTTATAAATAACCTGACAATTAAAATCGCTGAGAATTCTTCGCTCAACACTCTCGTTGGTGTCTAAATAAGGATAGGCTGTCAAAAAGAGTGGAAACTCTTCATCGACAGTTTTTTCTTCCCGGAATGTGCTGAATTTTGTCTCTTTTCTGGCGGTAGTGCAATAAAAAGCTCCTTGTATTGGAGTAACACCACCACAAGCATCATATTCCATGTTGTTCGAAAAGAGCATTAATTGAGTGATATTAATAAAGCGCCTAAACTTCCTGTTGGGGAATCTCTGCTGATTCATCCTTCTGACTTCCGCAATTATGCCACCTCGATTGTTAGGTTTCTTAACCTCTAGAAAAACAAGTGGCAACCCATTAACAAAAAGGGTCACGTCAGGCCTAAACTCATCCTGCCCATTCCTACACGTGAACTCCCCAGTGCAGTGAAAAACATTATTTTCAGGATTATCAAAATCTATTAGCCTAGTCGGAGATACAGAAGTTAGTCTTCTATAAAAACTCCGCCCAAGGTCATCGTTGTCCAACTCATGCTTAATCTGTTGAAGTGTTTCCTCGCTAGTAATAGGGACGCTAGGATTTAAGATAGAAAACTGTCTCTTAAAAACATCAAGAAGAATGTTAGTATCAGGGTCAAACACAACTCTGGCATCTGCCTCTGGTATTTTACCAAAATATATATAACCTAGCCTTGTCAGATGAACCAAAGCAGGTATCTGCACCCTTGACATCTCATTAAATAAATTCTTAGAAGCCATAGCCCAAAATCTCCTAAGGTGACGAATTTATTAATTAATTATCCGCCAATTAGTGAAATCAACAAAGATATTTATTTGCTTCTAACCAAATTGCTTGTCTCTTTCAAAAATACTAATAGCCACATGCAATAAACAACATCACAAAATACCACTCCTAAAACCAAAAGATTTCAAAACAAACTTACTGCAATCCTATGCTCTAGTTCTTAAACATGAAAATTTCGATACGCTATACGCCCACATTCAAAGCAGAAATTATTAAATATTCTCAAAATCAGAAGGCCGCTGATTTCCCAGCGACCTTCCTTTGTTCCTGCCTCAACTTAGAGTCCGCAAGAACTATCTCAATTAAAAATTCTAGCCAAAAAGAAAAAGTTTATTTAGCTTGTCAAAATAGGCACAAAGATTTCACACCTTAAAAATGCCACCTCCCTCAAAATTAAAAGTCAATAAACTTACAGCGAACAATGCCGTTCTTCTCTTTTAAATTGTGTGACACGTCAATTCACGCAATAACATTCTTAAAAAAACTTTAGCTTGCATAGGTGAAGCAGGTTCTAATGGTTTTCTTTTTGTCGTTGCCAATCCAGAAAGCTGATTGAAATAACTTCTCCCACAACCTTGCCCAAAAGTGCAATATCTTTCAAGCCATAACTACAAAAATAAAGAAATTATAATTTCGTAATAAATAAATTGATTTACTTAGTTCAGGACGACTAAAACTTGTCCCAAAAATGACTTAGATTTTAGGTAAGAGTTTAGAATATTTCAAATAGCATGGGGACTTGCCTGTTTGTATATATAACCAAATGAAAAGCTAGATAAAACAACTTAATAAGTGTTCTTTGAGAGAACATACACAAAAAAACCTGGTGCGGGCGAAAGGACTTGAACCTTCACGGGAGAAACTCCCACTAGCACCTGAAGCTAGCGCGTCTGCCAATTCCGCCACGCCCGCACAATTAGAGCAAAACTGATTATAAATGAATTGGTTTGGCTATTCGCCGTCTGTGATAATAATTCTTCCGCAAGCAGGACAAACAGAAACCTCGCCTGCCTTCTTGATTTCGAGCAATTTGCCTTCCTCAATTGGAGACCTGCAAACAGAACAACAATTGCCATCAAGCTCGCTTAAAACAACATTGCCAACCTTGACAGCTGCATCATCATATAACGCCGCAATCCCTTTAGGCAGGCTGTCATAAACCTTCTTACGAGAGACAGTGAGGCCAACAATTTCCTCACGCGCCTTTGCCTTCGCTGCATCGATTTGCTTTCCCAAAGAGTTCTTTTTTTCACACACGGTTTCTTGTGCCACTTTTAACTTTGATTGCAACTCTTCAACTTTTTCCTGTTCGACGGTTGCATTAATCATGATTTCAGCAAGAACATTTCTTCGAGAAGAAATTGAATCTAGCTCTTTAGTGTGCACCTCAAGATTGCGATAATCACCAGCTGCATCGTCAATTGAGCGCTGAACGGTTTTTTGGCGATCGGCAAGCGATAAGTCTTCTGCATTCATTTTCTCGTAACGACGCTCGACGTTTCGCTTCATTACTTCGACCTGCTTAATCTTCGATTTGATGTCTTTTAGCTTTTCATCTACAAGCCGATATTCTTTTATTTCAGGCAAATCTCTGACTGCCGCATGAACATTTTTTATCTGGGCATCTACTTCTTGGATTTTTTTAAGGTTTTTAATGTCGTTGCTTGTAGCTTTCACTTGTAAAACCCCTGTCCTAAAAAATATTTCCAATCAATTCGTAATAATACGTTAACCGAGCGTGTTGTTCAAGTAAATTAGATGGTAATTGACCTAATTTGCTCCCAATTGTGTCCTTGGTCCAAAATCACAATACGCGATGATTCAAGTCCGATCTTCTTGCAAGAATTTGCAAGCACAGCAGCAAGCGGAAGTTCTGACACATCATGTCCCAAATCGATGATGCAAAGCCCGCTTTCCCTTGCAGTCAAAGCATCGTGATATTTAACTTCTCCTGCAATCAAAACGTCAACTCCAGTTTTTAAGCACAAGCTAATGAGAGAACTGGCACTTCCTGTAGCAGTCACAACTCTTTTGCATTTTTTGCGCAAATCGCCCCAAACGCGTGGAGACCTGCCAAACACTGCAGTGCATCTCGACCCTAACTCCGAAAGTGAAGTTTCTTTAATTTCACAAACTTGACCGAAACCTTTATCTTTTGAACCTGGTATTGGCTGCAAGACCTTGTTCTTCACTTTCACACCGTTTACTTTCCGAGTGCCTTTCAGCGGTGCCAAGTGCAACAATGATGGCAAAACGCGCTGAGCATCGGCGCTAACATCAAGCGCAGTGTGAAAATTCATGAGAGCGATGTTTGCTTTAATCGCATCAAAAACAATCGACCCAGAAGTTTGACCAACACAATTTGAAGGCTTGAAATCGACAACTCCTTCGCGATAGCTTGGGTGATGAGTGAGCAAAACATTTGCGCCTGCCAGTTTCGCCGCCCTAATTGCTGACACTGTTGGATCTAACGCAACAGCCACACGCTCAATTCTCGCAAATGGATCTCCAACTAAGAGACCCGTTTTGTCACCAGGGATTGCATCGGCTGCTGGATATTTTTTCAAAAGCTTTTGTTCAAGCTCACCAACATACATCACGCGTTTGGAGTCTTCTTTAACTTGTAATGTTCCTTTTTGAGTTTTTATTATATTTTCCAATTAAATCACCTCTTTAAACGAATTGACAAATGAGGTAATGTCATCTTTCGTTGTGTAGCGCCCAAATGAAACTCTGAGCTCACACATTCCATCATCATCAGAAATGCCGACGGCTTTTAGCGATTTTGAAACTGTCGCAGAGCCCGTCGAACAAGCAGAGCCGCCAGCAACAGATATTTGGCGGTCATCTAAACGCAAAATCAGAGTTTCAGACTCCACACCTCCAACTATAAACGTTGCAATGTTTGGAAGATAGGAGCACGCTGGATTTTCGTTTAACCCTGCCTTTTCATCGACTACCAATCGCACAGGTTTATTAGCAGAAGTTGTCATTTTAGAAAGGTTGTCAACGATGAAATCTTTGAATTCTTGTAAACGCCTCACCTCTTCATCCAAATTAGCAACACAAGCCTTTGCTGCGGCAGCAAAACCAACTGCTCCACACACATTTTGCGTTCCGCCTCTTCGCTTGCTTTCTTGGCCACCTCCAATCAATGGACTTGAAAACCCAACTGAATTTTTTAAATAAAGAGCCCCAACGCCTTGAGGTCCTCCGATTTTATGAGAAGAAAACGACGCAGAATCAACGTCAAGTTGTTCTAAATCAACCGGAACTTTTCCAAAAGCTTGAGTCATGTCGCAATGAAAAATGCATCCCAAGCCATGAGCAACGCTAACAAGTTGTGCGATGTCTTGAACACTTGCAAGTTCTGAATTTGCCATCTGCACAGAAACAAGCGGGCTCTCAGCGTTTTTAATAGCAGCGGCTAATTCATCATTCGAGACAAAGCCATGCTTGTTAACTTTTAGCAGCACCACGTTTTTCTTGCCTGCAACATGATTAGCTGCTTGCAAGACTGCTGGATGCTCAATTTCAGTAGTGATGATTGTTTTGCACCCGTTAGCGGCAAACAATCCTGAAAGAGCTAAAAAAATGGATTCGGTTGAACTTGCAGTAAAAACAATTTCTGAAGGTCTCTTTGCGTGCAGACACCTTGACAAATCACGCCTGGCAGTTTCTAACTGATTGTTAGCTTCGCGACCAAGGCTATATAAAGAATTAGCGTTAGCGCGAAAAGGTAAACTTTCGCATCCAAACGAACTCACAAATGGCTTCATTGCCAAACAGGCTTCTTCGCACATCGGCGCAGTTGCAGCATAATCAAGATAAACCAGCTGGCTATCATCACTGTTTATGTTATTCAAATTGTTCATTGAGACATTCGCCTACATATATTGCGCTAACAATTGCTGTTTTTTAAGACCAATGGCCCTGCCCAACTCAGCATCAACTTTAATTGCAGAAATTGCTTTTGAATAGTCATCATTGCAAAAACATGCATTTCCACAAACAAGCACATCGGCACCACTTGCGCACACCTTTTGAGCCGTGCCAACACCAATTCCGCCATCTGCTTGCATTAGAGGTGAACAGTTATGTGCTGCTGCAATGGCACAAATCTCAGCCATGGAATCTATTACGCTAGATTGAAATTTTTGCCCTGAAAAACCAGGCTCAACACTCATTGCCAAAACCATGTCAAACGATGAAATCACGTCGTCTAGCGCCTCTGGTTTTGTGCTGGGCCGAAGAGCAACACCAGCTTTTTTGCCAGCAGCATGAACCTTCCTAGCAAAGCGATTCATTTCTTCTGGTGAACCTGCCTCTATGTGTGCTGTCAAAATGTCGGCACCTGCGTCGAGATATTTTTCTACATAATCAAGCGGATTAGAAATCATGAGATGAACATCAAGTGGCAAACTTGTAATCTCGCGAATTCTTTTAACAAGCGGAAGCCCAAAAGTGAGATTTGGAACAAAGTGTCCATCCATAACATCAATGTGCACAAGCCCTGCTCCCGCAGATTCAATTGCTTTTATTACTTTTTCCAGATTACAAAGGTCGGCCGATAAAATCGAAGGTGAAATTTTTACTTTTTCAAACATCTAAAACAGTCCTCTAAATTGGAATTCTTTGAACAACTTCGATTATATAATGTTGGAAAAATTAATGTTTCGTGAGTGGCAAAATGCGAGTTTCTGATTTAACATTCTTCATCTACAATTCACCATTCGGCCAAATCACAATTTCTTCAAACGGCAAACAAATCACATCGGTTAGTCTTGGGGCAAAAAAAATGAGCGGCACATTCACACCGACGAAACTCACAAACGAATGCTCGACTCAAATTCTTCAGTTTTTATCGGGAGACAGAAAACGCTTCAACATTCCAATTCTTTTACAAGGAACAGAATTTGAAAAGGAAGTGTGGCGCGGCCTTTTCAAAACTGGATATGGCTGCACAGTAACACCAATGCAGCTGGCGCATCTCATCGGCAAAGATAACACCTACAGAAACATCCCAAAAGCGGCATATGCAAACAAGCACTCAATTTTAATACCCGATTATCGGCTTCTTCCTGCTTCAAAATTTGAGAAGCCATCGCAGGAAAGCAAAGTTCGCATGGCACTTCGAAAAATTGAATCTAAATTCCTCTAGACTAACCATTTATTTCTAAGATAGAATAATTTTACTGCCAAAAGCAGGTTGGTTCTGCATGCCCAAATACCTGCAATCATCTTTTTAGCGCTGGCAAGATTGGCAAAGCAAAAATTCTGCAAATCTAAATTTATTTTTGCTTTGAGAAATAACACGCAAAGTAGGTTCTCTAAAAGAAAAGCGCAAAAGTATCTTTATTAACACCATTAGGAGGGTTTTTTTAATGGAAAAGTTAGGTCATTTTTTTAATGCTAAGAGCGGCCTTTTAATCGGCGGCCTGGTGTGCGGAATTGGCTTTGCCTTGCTTGCTTTCTTCGGAAATCCAGCTAACATGGCATTTTGCGCCGCATGTTTTATTCGCGACACTGCAGGCTCAATGAAACTTCACACAGCCGAAGTTGTTCAATATTACCGCCCAGAAATTGTTGGCGTTGTTGTTGGTTCGTTCCTCATTGCAATTGCGACAAAGGAATATAAATCAACTGCTGGCTCTTCACCAATGACTCGCTTTGTGCTCGGCTTCATCATGATGATCGGTGCGCTCGTGTTTTTGGGATGCCCACTTCGCATGATTTTGAGAATGTCAGCTGGCGACCTTAACGCTTGGGTTGGTCTCATTGGCTTTGTTCTCGGAATTGCAACTGGCACAATTTTCTTGAAGAGAGGTTTCTCACTTGGACGCGAGCACGAGACAAAACCAACATCAGGTGCAATTTTGCCAATCCTTTTGATTGTTGGTCTTTGCTTGAGCGTTTTTGCTGGCATTTTTGTCGTTAGCCAAAAAGGACCAGGCTCACAACATGCACCTGTTGCAATCGCATTAATTGTGGCTCTCATCATTGGAGCTATTGCACAAAAAAGCAGAATTTGCTTCGCAGCAGGCACAAGAAATGCAATTTTAATGCGCGACTTTGACCTCCTTCTTCCAATCCTTGGAATGTTTGTCATTATGGTCATCTACAACGTAGCAACTGGCCACTTTAAAGCATCTTTTGATGGACAGCCAATCGCACACGCACAGCACATTTGGAACATCCTTGGTCTTTATGCAGTCGGTTTTGGCGCTGTTCTTGCAGGTGGATGCCCACTTCGTCAAATGACTCTTGCTGGACAAGGCTCCTGCGACGGAGCTGTGACATTCCTCGGAATGCTCATCGGTGCAGCTTTTGCACACAACTTCGGACTTGCAGGCGTTGCAGCTTCGGCAGCAACAGCAGAAAAAGCAGCTGTTGCAGGCGGCCCAACAACTGCTGGACAAATTTTCCTCATTTGCTGCATCGTAGTTCTATTCATCATTGCTTTTGCAAACTTGAAGAAGCAAAAAGAGCAAAACTAGATACAAATTAACTGTTTAACTGGAAAAATTAGTCAAGATGTTTAGAATTAGTTAGGAACAATTTTAGGAAGGAATCAATATGGTAGAAGTTGATGCACGTGGGCTTCAATGCCCTGAGCCAGTAATGCTCACACTGGCTGCAATCAAAGAACACCCAGATGAGGAAATTCATGTTCTAGTTTCAAGCGCCATTCCACGCGACAACGTTGAGAGAATGGCAAAAAAACGTGGTAAAGATGTCACAATTGCCGAAGACGGTGGTGACTTCGTTCTCACACTCAAATAATTAAAACTTCAAGGCGAGGGACATGGCAACAAAAGAGCTTTATGCAGTAGTGACTTTTCACACGACAACAGGTGCAATGCACATGGAAAATGTGGCAAAGAAAAACGGTGCAAAAGGTCGTTTGATACCTGTTCCTCGCGTTATTTCGGCAGGTTGCGGGCTGGCATGGCGTGAGCCTGTTGAAAACAAAGATTTTATCCTCGGGCTAATTAAAGACAACGAAATAGACATGGACGAAATCTATGATCTTGAGCTTTAAGCTCGCTTTTAAATCCTCTATTATTTGTCTTTTTTCACGGCCACATTTTTAGCAAAGAGGCAATTACCATGGACGAATTGATTTATCTTGACAATGCCGCTTCCACAATGAAGAAACCTCAAAGCGTTGTTGATGCAATCACAGAAGCTCTCACAACCTTTGGTGGACCAGGCAGAGGCGGACACCCTGCTGCAATCGCTTCATCTATGGCACTATTTAGAGCCCGCGCGGCACTAAATGAATTGCTAAACGCACCAAATCCAGAACAAATAGCACTGACAGCCAACGTCACCGAATCGCTAAACATCGCCATTGTAGGGCTAGTCAAGCCGGGCGAGCATGTAATCACAACTGCTGCTTCGCACAATTCTGTTCTTCGCCCTCTTTATAGAAAAGAAAAAGAAGGAGCAAAACTCACAATTGTTCCAATTGATGAAGAAGGGCAATTGCACATCGAAGATTTCGAGAGAGCATTTACTCCAGAAACAAAGTGGGTTGTTGCAACTCATTCATCAAATTTGACTGGTGACATCTATGACATCAAAAAACTTGCAGAAATAACTCATGCTCACGGTGCAAAAATCATAATTGACGCTGCACAAACTGCCGGCGTTGTTGACATAGACATGCAAAATGACGACCTTGACATAGTTTGTGTCACAGGGCACAAATCTCTCTATGGTCCTCAAGGGATTGGAGCGATTGCTGTCAAAGAAGGCATCGACATTCCTTCTTTTAAAGTTGGCGGAAGTGGTGTCCATTCCTATGAGAAAACACATCCTGACTACATGCCAGAATCGCTTGAAGCAGGCACTTGCAACGCCCATGGGGCCGCTGGTTTTGCTGCAGGAATAAATTATGTTCTCGAAAAAACACCAGCAAAAATTAAAGAGCACACCGATCAGTGCATTGAGCGCTTTGAAAACGGAATTAAAGATGCTCCAAACATTAAGTTCTATGGAGGCAAGGGCAATCCACTGGGAAGATGCGGAATCTCTGCCATCAACATTGGAAATGCCGATTCATCAGAAGTCTCTGACATTCTTGCTTGTGACTACAACATTTGCACACGCCCAGGAGCACATTGCGCACCTCTCATGCACGAAGCACTTCACACAGTCGAGCAAGGCATTGTTCGTTTTGGGTTCTGCTCATTCAATACATTTGAAGAAGTCGATGCTGCAATTAAAGCTGTAAACGAAATAGCCGAAGGCTACATAAGTTAGAAAGAAACTGTTGCTTGTTTTGAAGAGGTTGCGCCTTTAAGCCCGATTAGCTTAAAAATTTCAAAGCAAGGCAGCAAAAGCTCTTTTCTTCCCCCAGACTTGCCCAGATTGCAGGTCTGCTGTCTTGTTAGGCCCCCCGTGCAGGCATCATCTCCCTAGTCAACCTGATTTCTCAATGGCGTGCCGCAAAACTAGACCCTGCAGTCAATAGTACCGAGCTCTTGTGTACTGCTCGGTTTGAAGCACAGACTCAAAACTAGACCGAACATGCGCGTCCACGCACCCTTGCCTACTCGGTACGAAGTGCTATTACAGGGTCTTTTCTCGAAGCTGAAGCGGCAGGAATGAGACCTGCAATAAAAGTCAAGAACACGCTGATGCAAATGAGGATTATCGCTGCTGAGAAAGGCAGTGACGCGATGTTAGGCACACCCGTGAGGGCTTTTACAATAGCAGAAGCCGGAATGCATAATAGCGCAGTAACAGCAATTCCCATTACGCCTGCTATCAAACCTTCAAGGATAGTCTCGGCGTTAAACACTTGAGAAATATTTTTGCGGCTTGCACCAATTGAGCGCAAAATTCCAATCTCTTTAGTTCTTTCAAGAACCGAGACATAGGTGATAATGCCAATCATAATTGATGACACGATGAGCGAAATCGAAACGAATGCTATGAGCAAATAGCTAATAACATTGATGATTGTGCGCACACCTGACATCATTACACCAACAATGTCGGTGTAGGACACAGCTTTGTCATCATGCCCACTGTCTCTCATTTGTTTTGAATAATCATCCAAGTTGTCTTTAACCGCTTGTTTGGTGTCAAAATCTTTTGCATAAATGTCTATTGACGTTGGTGTGTTTAGGTCGGCATATCCAAGTTGTTGCAAATTAGACTCTGCAGAATCGGTGCCTCCACTAATGAGCGCCAAAATTGCGCCTTGCATTTCCTCTGGGGTCATGTTGAATTTAAATGCATTTGCGAACGCATCTTGATCTATCGAAATTGAATTAGCAATGTTGTTTGCCAACACGTTTTGAATTTGTGACATTGACGACTGCATGCTCCTGCTGATTGCGGCCGAAACTGCATTCATCGCCTGATTCATATATTGATTCATATATGAAGACAATGCCTCAGACACTTTCTGTGTTGAAGAACCCATCGACTGCGCAATATCCCCCATGCATTCAGCATAATAGCCCTGAGCTTCAGGAGTCTGCATATAATCTTCGACAGTTCCCGAATGACCAGAGCCGACCCATGCCGAATAGCCGTTCAACAGCTTCACTGAATAGGTGCTGATGGCGCCTTGAACTGCAGAAACATCAACCGAACCGCCAAGAATTTGCTGAATTTCCTTTTCGTCTATTGCAGGAAGTGCGGCTCCAATGTCACTAGCAGAAAAGTTAGTGCTAATGCTTTGAAGGCTTAAATTTAGAGATGTTGGGTCAAATTTAAACGCCGCCTGAATTGCGCCTTCATCGACAGTAATCAATTCAGAAGTGTCAAATCCAGAAGTTTTGTCGGTGTCGGAGAACTCCTTTCCCGAAAAGACATCAATATTTTTATCGGCAAGTTGTTCTTTTACAATCTGAGTTTTGCTAGCTTTATCAATGGTGTCTAAAATGAGATCATTGGTGTAATAAATGACTCCAGGCGTTAAAACTGCCGATTTGGAACCTTCTTTTACCTGGACAATACCAGAAATTTTCAGAGTCTCTGACTTTGTGTTGATCAAGTTGTCGATGTATTCTTTGTCTCCTGATTTGTCGACCCACACATCATAGCTAGAATCTTTCTGATATCTGTCGGCGCCAACCACGACTTTCATCTCGCTGTTCATGAGGTCGCGATAGGTGTGGGTGTTTTCGTCTTTTTCTACCTTCGCATCTTTTTCCTCAATAACCGACTGAACCATGTCTTTGTATTCTTGATAATCTCTAAACCCTAGTTGGTAGAGTGTGTAGTCGAGAAGATTTCCACTCTCTGAAAGAACAAGAACGCATTCATTTTTGTTAGTTGGCCAGTGCCCTGCCTTCAAATCATAGGAGTCTTCGACTAGCGATTGGTCAATCAATGGCTGAAACACATTTGTGGTCATCATTGAACTCATGGTTGAATTAGTGTAGGAGCTAGAACCCATGCCCAAAGCTGAAAGTGAATCGTCAGGGTTAGCCTGCCTGTAGTCGGAGTCCTCAGGACCCTTCACATAGATTATAGGCTGAATGTTGTAGTCATATTTGATGTAGGAAGAATTGTCGCGAACCGACTTGCCCTCATCGCTTTCGATGTAGGATTTAAGCGATGTCAAGTCGTTGTTGCTCATCCTTGAGACCATGTTGTTTACAACTTCGGTCTCTCCCACAACAGTGTTCATAACATCGCCATCAGAAGAACTCACGCTTCCCGACCCGTTGCCAACAAAATCAGTCCCTACTGTAACCAAAGAAGATAAATCAAATCCTGATTTGGAAATTGATATTGGATATGACGTGAGGGTGTCTTCCTCAACATCATGAATATATCGATTAACTCCATTTGAGAGTGAAAGAATGGCGGCGATGCCGATAATGCCAATGCTTCCCGCAAAAGCTGTCATTATTGTTCTGCCTTTTTTGCTCATCAAGTTGTTAAAACTGAGCTCAAGAGCAGTAAGAAAACTCATTGAAGCTTTTCGCGCCTTTTTCCCAACCACGCCATCGATCTCTTCCTTAGTTGGCTCATAGGCATTTGTGTCGCCCTGGATTTTTCCATCTCGCAAAGTCACAATGCGGTTTGCATATTTTTCTGCAAGCTCGGGGTTGTGTGTGACCATAATGACAAGTCGATCATTTGCAATTTCTTGAAGAAGGTCCATAACCTCGACGCTAGTTTGAGAATCAAGAGCGCCAGTTGGCTCGTCGGCCAAAAGAATCTCAGGATCGTTAATGAGAGCACGCGCTATTGCAACACGCTGCATTTGTCCACCCGACAATTGATTTGGCTTTTTGTAGATGTGATCTTTTAGCCCAACACGTTCAAGCACTTCAGTCGCGCGACGCTGACGCTCTTCTTTGCCAACACCTGACAAGGTGAGTGCTAATTCGACATTTTTCAAAACAGTCTGATGACTAATGAGGTTGTAGGATTGAAAAACAAAACCAATGCGGTTGTTCCTAAACGTGTCCCAATCAGAAGCTTTGTAGTCTTTGGTTGAAATACCATCGATTATTAGGTCACCCGAATCATATCTGTCGAGGCCACCAATTATGTTTAAAAGAGTTGTTTTTCCAGAACCGCTTGGACCTAAAATAGCAGCAAATTCGTTGTCACGAAAAGAGATTGACACATCATCAAGAGCGACCTGAGTAAAACCGGTTGTGACGTAGGATTTAGATATGTTTTTAACTTGAAGCATGAGTCGTCCCTTCTCGTGGATTTCATGTCCCTTTTAATTATATAAAATGCACACTTTTTCGCGCCTTTTGCCGCTCAGCTAGCAACAAACAGAAACTCACAAACAAAAAACTCTCACATGTGCGAAAAGTATGCCAAAAAATAAACAAAAACTCCTGTCTAACCCAGGCAGGAGCCAAGAATTCTTTGTAATACAAGCCAAGAGAAATCTAGGAAATCATCAGCGTTGTTTTAAACTTCCTTGGCTTTGAGTTGAAGAGTCTGAGGATGTTTTTCCAAGTTCAACTTCAACAGTCTTTTCCTCATTGCCTCTCACCAACTTAACACTAACCTTGTCGCCAGGATTCTTCTTTCTAACATCAAGGGTTAGCTCTGAAGAACTTGTGACTGCCTCGCCATCAAACTCTGTAATGATGTCTCCTTGTTGAATTCCTGCATTGTCAGCACCACTGCCGCTCACTACCGACGATACATAGGCACCAGAAGTTACATTAAAGCCATATCTCTTAGCGATCTGATCATTAATGGTTGTGCAAGAAACGCCGATTTGTGCATATGTTGGAGTTTTTCCTTCAATCAAATCGCGAGCAATGCCAATCGCATAATTTACAGGGATAGCAAAACCAACTCCTGAATAGTTGCCCGAACTTGAAGTGATGAGAGTGTTAATGCCAATCAACTGTCCATTTTCATTGACAAGCGCACCGCCTGAATTGCCTGGATTAATTGCCGCATCGGTTTGAATCATGTTTGGATAAATCTTCACATCGGAAACGTCGGAGTTTGAATTATCGGCAATTTGTGACCTGGAAGTTGCAGAAATAATTCCTGTTGCAACCGATTGCTCAAGGCCAAACGGACTTCCAATGGTCATTACCCACTCTCCAGTTCTAATTGAGTCGGAATCACCAAGTTCAATCGCCGTCAGGTCTTCACCGGCATCAACTTTGAGCACAGCAATGTCGCTAGATGAGTCGGCGCCAACCAACGTTGCATCAAGTGTCTTGCCATTAACTGTCACTTTATATCCAGTACCGCCATCAATAACATGCTGATTTGTGAGGATATATCCATCTTTCGAAATAACAATGCCTGAACCAGAAGCAATCTTTTCGACGCTTGATTCGCTCTTTTGACCATTGCCATATCCAAACAAGGAACCAGATGAACTGCTGCTGCTTCCATAAACATCGATTGACACGACGCTTGGTAGACACTTCTGAGAAACAGCTTCAGCAAGCGTTGCTGACGAATCGGATGCCGTCACTGTAGAAGATGATGTAGAACCAAGAGTTGTCCCGCCAACTGATACTTTTGTATTGTTAAAAAAACCAGTAAAATTGCAAACTCCAAAAGCTAATATGCAGGCAAGCAACGCACCGACAAATGCTGTTGCAAAAACCCCGCAAAGATGCTTTTTCTTATTTGAATCAGGATTCGCAGTTGCAAATCCTGAATTATGATTAAAGGGAGGGACGCCAGCGCCATCATTCGGAGAATTTGGAATTTGGGTTTCTGAATTGATAGGCTTAGGGTTGGAAAAGGTTTCATCTGTAGTCGCTGGCGTCTTTTCAACGTTCGAAAAGTTCGAATTCATTTTTTCTTCTTTTATTGTCTTCTGCTCATTGTGTACGCTTCTGATGGCATCGAGTCTGTGAGTGCCTTGAGCGTGCGAGGTGGATGTTGTCATAGGGAGGGAAACGGTAAGTTTTTTTGATTCTTCGTTGGTAGGCTCACTAGTAAATGACTGATTCTTGCTTTCTTTGGTCGATTCATTTACCTGAGTCGTGTTGTCGTTTTTTTGATTCATTTTTTAACATCCACCTTGAACTTTCGAACTGCTGTGCAATTTGTTAAGTCGAAAGGAGAACTCTTTAAACTGCACAACCTTAATGTAACTGCCAAGAATGAACGCGTCAACAAAGATTGAAAGGAATACAACCCAGGGCGTGGTAACTTACACCTTGGGTTGTAGACGTGTGTACTACAAAAGATCAGTTGAGAGGAACTCTTTTGTGATGTCGTTTTGTGGATTCTCAAAAATCTGCGCTACAGTGCCCTTTTCCACAAAGCGTCCATCATGCATAATTGCGACATAGTCGCTTGCATCTTTCGCGAATTTCATATCGTGAGTAACAATAACAATGCCAATTCCCGACTTGGCAATGCCTCTGATTAGTTTTGCAACATCACGCGACAAGCGCGGGTCTAGCGCACTTGTTGGTTCGTCAAAATAAAGAACAGAAGGGTTCATTGCCAAAGCGCGCGCGATGGCAACTCGTTGCTGTTGTCCTCCACTCAAATCACAAGGAACCATGTCGCATTTATCAACCATGTCAAGGTCTGAGAGCTTTTGTGTGGCAATTGCGCGAGCCTCTTCATCTGTTTTACCTAAAACTGTTTTTAGAGGGCGCACAATGTTGTCCATCACAGTGTAGTGTGGGAACAAATTGAAGTTTTGAAACACTAAACCACAGCGTTTGCGAGCTTCGTTTAGAACTTCTTCCTTTGCATACACAGAAGTGCCATCTTTTTCGGTGCAAACTTTCAAATCGTCATATTCAAGCGTTCCACCATCAAATCTCTCAAGCATAGTCATGCAACGAAGAAGAGTAGATTTACCAACGCCAGAAGGTCCGATGATTGTCATCACTTCATCATCATCAACAGCAAAGTCGACGTCATGCAAAACAACTTTGTTGCCAAAGAGTTTTTTGCCATTTCTAACAATCACTACTTCTTTAGGCATGGTAATAATCCATTCTCTTCTCAAGCCTGTTTAGAATTGTTGAAATCAAAAGACAGAAGCCCCAGTAAATGAGCGCTGCAAGGGCATATGGAATCATCGACACCTCTTTAGCAGCAAGGGCTTTTGCCGTTGAGAAAATCTCACCAATGCCAAGCACAAAGGCAAGGGATGTGTCTTTAACAAGCACAACAATCTCATTGCCAATCGCAGGAAGAATTCTTTTACACACCTGCGGCAAGATGATTTGAATGAAGGTCTGACTTTTCGTGTAGCCCAAAACTTTTGCCGCCTCATATTGCCCAACGGGAATTGATTGAATACCACTTCTGTAGATTTCACCAAAATAGGCTGAATAATTGAGAATAAAACCAATGGCACAAGCATAAAGTTTCCAATCAGCAACAGTGCTAATGCCAAATAAATAATAGGGACCAAACATGATTGCCATCAATTGCAGCATGAGTGGCGTGCCCCTCATAACAGAAATAAAGAATTGAGCAATGAGTGAAATTATTTTTACCTTGCTCATCCTAGCAAGCGCCACCACTATTCCTAGTGGCAGCGCTCCAATTAACGTTATGAAGAAAATTGAGACTGAAAATCCAAACCCCTCAAGGAGGAGTTTCAGCATAACTCCTAATTCCATTTAGTTAACTAATCCTCACTACTTAAGCAACCAATTGTCGATAGAAATGCCATAGCTTGAATATTTCTCGCAAAGCTCTTTTACAGTGCCGTCTTTATAAAGCTCACGCATTGTGGCTGTAACTTTTTCAGCCATTTGCTTGCCGTTATCGTCTTTCTTAAATCCAACACCATAATTCTCTTCAGAAATTTTTTCAGAGAGCTGAACATACTTATCTGGATTTGCAGCTAGTTGATATTCTGCAATTGACAAGTCGCAAGCTACAGCGTCCACAACGCCCGATTCTAGCTGCATAAATGCGGTGTTAAACTCAGGCACCGTGTCGAGACGCCCAAATGTGTCAGCCAAATCTTTTCTGTCACCCTCTAAAACGTCCACAGTTGAGCTTCCTGCTTGCGTGACAACAGTTTTGCCTTTGAGGTCGGCAAGAGACTTAACATTAGAATCTTTTTTCACAACAACGACCTGGCCATTAATCATGTATGGCTCAGTGAAGTTATATTTATCTTCACGGCCTTCGATTGTAAAGCCATTCCAAATGCAGTTAATTGTGCCCTGCTCTAACAAAGCATCTTTTGCATCCCAGTCAATAGCCTGAAGTTCAATGTCCCAGCCATTTTTTTCAGCAACTTTCTTTGCCATGTCGATGTCAAAACCTGTTGGATTTCCTTGGTCATCTAAAAATCCATAAGGAGGATAGGAATTGTCAAAACCAACAACTAACTTTGTTTTTGAAGTGCTCCCAGAATCGCTAGATGAGCCCGAAGAGCATCCAACAAGTGTTAAGGCTAGCACAGCACAAGCAAACACACCGATTGCAGCGATGAGCGCTTGTTTTATTACCTTTGTGTTCATATATTCTCCTCTCGATTGATATACAGTCACCAAAAGCTAAAAAACAACATTAACTACTTTAGCACAGTAAAGTGCTAAAGCAATAAATCTTTTCTAAAAAGTTCGGGAACTTGCGGTGCGAGTTGCTCTGTTAGTATAATTTCAGTTCAAATTTAAATTTAAGGAAACTAAAAATGGGAAAAGAATCTAACACATTTTTAAAGCAAAAAGAAATTAGCGATAAAACTCGCGCCGACATAGACTTACATCCTGAAAAATACAAAATCCTGAGCGGAGATCGCCCAACTGGGCGACTGCACATGGGTCACTATTTTGGGACTATTATCGACCGCGTCAATCTTCAGAACAAAGGCGTAAACACAAATATTTTGATTGCCGACTACCAAGTGATCACCGACCGCGACACCACAGGAAACATCGCTGATAACGTGAAAAACATGGTTATTGACTACATCGCCTGTGGAATTGATCCTGAAAAGACCATGATTTACACGCATTCAGCAGTGCCAGCACAAAATCAACTGATGCTTCCTTTCCTCTCTCTCGTCTCAGAGGCTGAACTTTTGAGAAATCCAACAGTTAAAGCTGAACAAGAAGCAAGCGGGCACACTTTGTCGGGGCTGCTTTTGACCTATCCAGTGCATCAAGCCTGCGACATTTTGTTCTGCCACGCAAACATTGTTCCAGTCGGAAAAGATCAGCTGCCGCACATCGAACAAACTCGCCAAATCGCTCGCAGATTCAACGAACGCTATGGACACGTCTTTTCAGAGCCTGTCGCACTTTTAACCGACGCAGTCGAAATGCCTGGTCTTGACGGCAGAAAAATGTCAAAGAGTTATGGAAATTCAATTGCTCTTTCTAACACTGAAGAAGAAACTGCAAAACTAATCAAAAAAGCTAAGACCGACTCCGACAGAAACATCACGTTTGACCCTGAAAACCGACCTGGGGTTTCGGCTCTTCTCACAACTGCTGCACTTTGCACTGGCCGCAAAGAGACTGAAATTGCAGAAGAGATTGGCGATGCTGGCTGTGGCGCATTAAAGAAATATGTAACAGAATCGGTCAACAATTACCTAGCACCAATTCGCGAAAAACGACATGAACTCGAAGGCAAAGATGAAATGATTAGAGAAATCTTGCACGAGGGGAACAAATTGGCAAACGAAATTGCAAACGAAACTCTAAATCAGGTTCGCGAAGCGATGGGTATGGTTTACTAAATTGCGCCTGCGCGTTCAAGTTCCATCAAAGCAACGTTGTCGCGCATCTTCATAGCATTTTTGCGCGAAAGTGCACCGCTTTCCTGCAGCTCGTCAATTTTGTTGAGCTCGACTTTTAGCGCAAATGCACGAACATCATCTGTTGCATCTTGTGTCTTAATTGCTGTAGTGATTGTTGGAGCTGGTCTTGTTAACGAAGCGATTGTGCGCTCGTAATCTACAACGATTCTGGCTCCATATTCTGCCTGAACAGCGCCCATTGCCATTTCTGTCTTCAAGCACTCAAGGGCATATCTTTCGCACTCTACTTTAATCTGTCGGACCTCAAGGTCGATGTTGGCATATGTTTTGCGGAGATATTTAGCAATCAACCTCTTGTAGCGACGACATGTCGCTCTAAAACGAACTACTTTTTCTGACGGTAATATCACATGTGTTGCATGTGACAAAATACGAGCATTTTTATCGAGAAACTCCATATATGTGTCGATGGCATCGGTGCTCGCCTCACCAGCTCTGCGGATCATTTCAAGTTTCTCTTCTTCCCAATGAATCATTCGCAGACGCAAGCAAAGAGTACCTTCATCTTCTTCATCAGTAAAAGATTTAGCATGGTCAAGACGTTTTTGGTAATCTTCAACAACTTGACGCGTCGCCCTTCTGTTTAAATCATTTTCAGAAGCAGTGAGCTGACAGATTACTTCGCGCAAAATAAGCTGCAAGTTTTCATAATAGCTTGTTATCTCCGCCTCTTCATTTTCTGTTGTTTCTGGCTTTGGGGCAATCAACGGAAGAACAAATGTGGCAAGCAAAAGCGTGACCACGATAACACCGCATCCAATAAAAATGAGCAGACTGCGCTCCTGCATCAAAACGCCATTTGAAAGAGCAACAGGAAGTGTAAACAAAATTGATAGTGTGATGGTACCCTTAGCACCGCAAAGCGTCATGATTAGTGCACGTTTTACAACCGATAATTCCTTCTCGTCGTCGCCCGGCTCTCTCGATTGCATCATCACAAGACACCACAAAAAACGTGAGAACAATAAAATGAAGGCAACAAGAATTATGCAACCTAACAAAAACCAGTTAGAAATGCTTGCATCATCCCAAACATAATACATTGCAGGTGGAATTTGTGTTCCAAGCAAAACGAACACAACGCCATTTAACACGAAAGAAAACACTTCCCAAAAACTCTCAGAAACAATATTCATTTTAGAAATTGCGGGAGACGCTGTTGTGTTTTGTATTGGGTCTACGAGTCCACAAGCTACAACAGCAATAATTCCGCTAACGTGAATAGCAGATGATGTCATGTAAACAACAAACGGCACGCAAATCTCACACAATACATGAAAGACTGTCGAATCGAGGCCAGAGTCGCGCATTTTGCGAAGGAAATATTTCCCCGCAAATCCAACAAGAAGGCCAAAGATCAAGCCGCCAAAAAACTCTACAACAAAGTCTTCGCCGACTTGCAAAAAGTTGACTGAACCAGCAGCAGCAGCCGCGATTGCGACTTGAAACATAACAATGCCGCTAGCATCATTTAAAAGCAGCTCACCTTTTAACAGCGAGAAAATGTTTTTCGGGATGTTGGTTGTTCTTGACACAGATGTGACAGCAACAGCATCGGTTGGTCCAAGAGCAGCTCCAAGCGCCAATGCAGAAAACATTGGCACCATCGGCACTAAAAAGTGAAGAGAAAAGCCAATTGCAAGCGAGGTCAAAACAACAAGGATGATTGCCAGACCCAAAACACCTTTTCTGTCCCTCCAAAGTTCAAGCTTGTTTGCATGCTTTGCTTCGATGTAGAGAAGAGGCGCAATAAACAAGACCATAAACAGCTCAGAATCAAATTCGATTTTTACAGTATTATGGGCAAAAACTGCAATCGCAATGCCAAGACAAATTTGAACTAGAGGAATGGTTAGGTTCTTCACGAACCTGTCTATTACTGCTGAAATTAAAACGGAGAGCACAAGCAACAATGTGAGAGTCATTGCCTCCAAACTTAGTGCCCTCCTGTCTTTATAAAGGAATTTACTTTAATTAATAATAACAAAACACCTATTTGCCACAAGTTTCATATTCAGCATAAACAGCATCTTGAATGCGCTTGAAGAGCTCAGGATCTTTTCCGCCAACTGGAATGCCGTCAACTTCTGTGATGCGACATGCAAATGTTGATGAGCTAGAACAAATGAGTTCATCGGCATTCATTGCTTCTACCTGGCTTAGTGCACGAGCCTCTGTTGGAATCCCCAACTTTTTGCACTCAGCAATGATGTTTTTCATTGAAATTCCAGGCAAAATTTTGTCGTCAAAGGGGTGATACACAAAAGTTCCATCAACTAGAAAAGAAACGTTAGAATGTGCCATTTCTGTAACATAACCATCTCTAACAAAAATGATTTCGTTTGCATCAACATCAAGACCTTGCTGGTAGGCAATGCAATTTGGAAGCAAGTTTAGAGTTTTGATGTTGCAGAATCTAAAACGCTTGTCTTCAACAGTAATGCATTTATATTCTTTGCTTGTGCTTGTTGTTCCGCTTTCTACAAGCATCATCATCAAATTAGGCTTAGCACCTTTTGGGAAAGCATGATTTCTGAGTGCAGTTCCGCGAGACACTTGCCAATAAATAAAACCATCGTCCCCATCATAAACATCAACCATGCGCTGAATTTCATTGTGAAGTTCCTCACGCGTGAATGGAAGGTCGATTTTTAAAAGACGTGCTGAATTCCAGAAGCGATCAAAATGAGCATCTTCGTTGTGAACGGCTCCATTTTTTAACATGGAGGCGTCATAGCAGCCATCGGCGAAATAGAGTGCTCGATCAAGCATTGGCACCTTTACGTCTTCAATTGGACCAATTTCTCCATTGTAATAGCCGATTTTTTTCATTTCTGCTCCTATCTCTGTAAAAAATATAACCCCTTAAGTTTAATCTCTCAAGGGGCTACATAAATTAATTAACCGGTGAACTTAACAAGAAATTAAAATTCTTTTACCCAAAGTCCGTGCAAGTTGCAGTATTCATAGACTGCCTTAATTTTGTCTGGATTTGGAATTGTGAAAATTGCCTCAGCTGGTTTGCCTGGGTCAAGAGGCTTGACAAAATAGGAACAACCTTTGTCAACAACAATGAATTTAATCATGTGTTCTGGTGTCATAGGATGCTCAACTTCGCCGACTTTGATGAGAACATCGCCGTCTCTTGCCTCAACCACTGGAACGTGTTTCTCAACTGAAGCATCTTCTTTGTTTGCAACAAGCTCGACCATTGGCTCACCGCAGCAAACAACAGGCACACCTGAATCTTCAAGTTTAATGACCACATTCCCGCAGTGATTGCATTTGTAGAACTTTAACATATACTCCCCTTTCACTAAACATTGTGGCTATTATACATTATTTTGTATACCTTGTTGTTCTCGTTTAGCACATTTAGCATAAACGAGCAAACACACGCCTCCAACAATGAGAGGGATCGACAAAACCATTCCCATTGTGAGCCAGCCGCCAAACAAATAACCAAGTTGCGCGTCGGGCTGTCTCACAAACTCGATGAGAATTCTAAACGTTCCATAAATAATGAGAAAAAGGCCGGTGTAGGCACCTTGATGCAATGGCTTTTTCTTTCTGGAAAGCGCAAAAAGCACAAGAAAAATAACTAATCCTTCAAGAACTCCTTCATAGAGTTGAGTTGGGTGCCTTGGTATGTTGCCTGCACTCCCCCCAAAAACAACACCGATTGAAAGATTGGTTGGAGCACCCCAAAGCTCTCCGTTAATAAAGTTTGCGCACCGTCCAAAAAATAGACCTAAAGGACATCCAATAAACGCCATGTCAGAGAAAGTGAGGATTGGCATCTTCTGATTTTTGCAAATCAATATTCCTGCGATTAAACCACCAACAAGGCCACCGTGAAAACTCATTCCACCTTGATTGAGAAAGAGGATCTCGACTGGGTGGGAAATGTAGTAGCCATCGCCATAAAACAGGCAATAACCAAGACGCCCTCCAATCAAAATTCCAATGACAACCGCGAGAACCATGTTAGATAGCTGATCAACGCTAATATTGATTTTCCAACGCTTCGCAGTTCTGTAAATGATGATTCCAGCAAGAAGAAAACCAAAAAGATATGCCAGTCCATACCATCTAACAGAAAAAGGCCCGATGGAAAAAGCCACCGGGTCAATTGCATGATAAATTTCGTTAAGCATGAGAGACGAAAATTATGGTCTAATCTTCAAAACCTTCTTCTTCGTCATCTTCAAATTGATAGAAAGAATTAAAGAATTCCTGAGGATCGAATCCTTCAGGCATGTCGGCACTTTTAACACGAATCTCATCGCTCACACGATCACGCAAAATTCTCTCAACACCATTCGAAAGAGTGAGCTGCGACATTGGACAACCGTGGCAAGCGCCCTGAAGTTGAACTGTAACCACTCCATCATCTGAAATTTCAACAAGCTCAACATCACCGCCGTCTGCTTGCAACGCTGGTCTAATCTCATCGAGAGCAGCCTGAATTTTTTCTCTATCAAACATTTCTAATCCTCCTCATAAGGACTCCTAAAATTACGGATAAATTCTAGCATAGTGACAAAAATCTATGAAGATGACCAATCGGTTCCAATTATCACAATCACGCCTGAATCACTCGTGTAGTAATCTCCACCGTTTATTACGCGACCTGACCCCAATTCCTTTGATATCGAATTTGCAGCATTTTCATTGTCGTCGCCAAGATACACAATCAAAGTTTCAGTGTAGGTTGTGCCGTCTTCTGCATTCCCTGCTTTGTCAACTACATATCCCTGCTTTTCTAAAAATGCTTTGCATGCGGAAGCCGCCCCTGTAATTTGTGCTCCATTTCTAACTTCTACGTGCACTTTTGATTTATCAAAATCGTTGACTTCAACGTCACTAGCATTCGGATCATTTCCCTGCCTAAAGTTGTTGAGTAATGTCTCTTTTTCGGCATTTCGAGCAACAAAAGTGTCTTTTCCATTGTCTGCCGATTTGCTGGCAGAACCGGCGATTGTTGAATCATAAAAAGTAATCTGTGGAGCAGATGATAGCTTGTTTGCAAAATCTATTATTTGAGAGGCTTGCATGTCTGAATAAGAAGTGTCGGCAAACTTTTCAACTGTGCCAGCTAAATCAAAACTTCCCGAAGACGACATTTTTGTGAGCAACGCATTTGTAAAACTCGAAAGAATAGTCGCACGAGCGCTGTTAGTGCCTGAAATGTTTTTTGAACGCAAAACAGTTAATGCTGACTCTTTATCAAGCGTGATGTCGCCTGCTTTTAAAGTTTGAGTTCCTGCAAAAGGGTCATCAAGTTCACATGGAAGAGTGATTTGCAGCCCTCCAATGCTTTCAACGAGTTGCGCGAGTGCTTCACCGTTTGTGCCAATAAAGTGGTTGATTTCCACACCTGCGAAATCGTTTACTGCACGAATTAACTCAGCATCTCCATCAAGATCTTCTGCGTCATAGAGAGGATGATTTAGCTTGTCACTCAATGTCACACTCAAATTCGAAGGAAGGAGAATATATGACACAGCATAATTTGTTGTGTCAGTGCGCATAAGCAAATAAAACTTCGTGTTTTCTGGAGAATCATAGGATGACTTAACTGAATCATCTTTTCCCACATCAACTTTGATTAACGTATATTGAGGAGCGTTTTCTTCTGCGGAAGTCAAAGCAGTTTTTGCATTAGAGCCAGTTCCTGAGAGTTTGTCGTTAACAATTTTGTTGTAAGAAAAAATGCCAACAAGAACAGCAATTACTACGATTGCAATGACAACAACCACAAGCGCACTTGTTCTTTTGCGCTCGCGCCTCTTTGCAGCCTTCATCAAAAAAGAGTCGTGGGCTGAAATCGTGTGAGTCCTAACAGCAGCGCTCTTTTTTGTCTGCTTGCGAGAGCTGCTGCTGTGACGACCAGCGCTATGTCGAGATCTTTTAGTTGGCACTATCTAGGAAGCCTCCACACGAGAGAGGTTCGCACCAAGGCTTTTTAGCTTTCCAACATAGTTTTCATATCCACGGTCAATGTGTGAAATGTTGAAAATTTGAGTGTAGCCATCAGCCATAATTCCAGCTAAAACAAGTGCCCCACCTGCACGAAGGTCGGTAGCAGACACAGGTGCGCCTGAGAGCTCGCGAGGTCCATGCACTACAGCATGTTGATCATCTATTGAGATGTCGGCACCCATTCGCATGATTTCTGACGCAAACATGAAACGGTTTTCAAAAACGTTTTCGGTAACGATTGAAATTCCGTCTGCATAATTTGCCAAGAGCATAAACTGAGCCTGGAGATCGGTGGGAAAGCCCGGAAAAGGTAGCGTTTGTATGTCACAAGGGACAAGCTCGCCACTTCTTGAAACCGTGATGGAGTCACTTGTTGTTACCACATCGCATCCAAAAGAACGAAGCTTCATTAAAGCAACTGACAAATGTTGAGGATTTATGCCCTCTACAGTCACTGGACCTCCAGTTAGTGCACCTCCGACAAGGAAAGTGCCTGCCTCAATTCTGTCGCCAATGCATGTGTGCTCACAAGGATGAATGTCATCGCGAGAAACCCCCTCGATAACTATAGTGTTCGTTCCTGCGCCACTAACCTTGCAACCCATCTCATTTAACATGTTTGCCAAGTCAACAATTTCAGGTTCACATGCTGCGTTTTCAATTAACGTCGTTCCAGGGGCGACAACAGCCGCCATTAATGTGTTTTCCGTAGCCCCCACACTTGGAAAATCAAGGACAACATCGGCACCTTTAAAAGAATCATCAGTTGTTGCAAGAATCGAACCGTGATCGTTTTTGATATGCACACCAAGATGGGCAAGCCCAATCAAATGCATGTCGATTTTCCTCGCACCAATTTGACACCCCCCTGGCATTGCAACTTTTGCTTTACCAAAGCGTCCAATCAGCGGACCCAAAATCGTGATGCTGGCCCTCATTTTCGTGACTAGAGAATAGGGCGTTTGCCAAATGTAGATGTCGCTTGTGTCAATGATTAGATCGTGGTTATCTCTCGCGACTTTGCAACCCAAAAACTCAAGAACCTCACACATCACTTCAATGTCTGAAATTTTAGGAATGTTGTGAAGAACAGTCACACCTTTTGCCAAAACAGAGGCTGCCATGAGTTTAAGAGCTGAATTTTTAGCGCCACTTGCGCGCACGGTGCCACGCAAAGTGCGGTTTCCATAAACTAAAATGTGTTCGTCTGTTGCCATTTGAATCCTTTATTTAACCAAACACCAACTCTATTATAAAAAGAGTCGAGGTAAACCCTCGACTCTAGACTAATTGAAGTTTTCTTTAAACTTATGCAGCAAGTGCAACACGAACAAAGCCAGTGACCTTCATTTGTCCGCCAAGCTCTTTTGCACATTTGTCAACATATTGCTCAACTGTCAAATCGCCATCTTTAACAAAAGCTTGCTCTACGAGGCAGTTTTCAGCAAAGAACTTGTGCATGCGGCCTTCAGCAATTTTTGTTTGAATAGCCTCTGGCTTACCAGATTCAGCAGCCTGTGCCTTGTAGATTCCCATCTCATGCTCGCGAATTTCCTCAGGAACATCTTCACGAGTTGCAGCAACAGGATCAGTAGCAGCAACCTGCATAGCAACGTCGCGAGCGCATGCGATAAAGCCTGCCTCAGTTGGGTCAATTTCGTCACTCAATTCGAAAGTTACCAAAACACCAATTTTTCCGCCACCATGAATGTATGATGCAACGCCATCAGCATGAACCTTAGTAACTGTGGCAATTTCTGAATTCTCTCCCATTACATGGATGCAATCGGTGAGAATGTCTGAAACCTTTTCGCCATCAAGCTCGCAGTCTTTGATGTTCTCAGCTGTTACCTCATTGTCTGAATAAAGAGCAGCGTCAGCAATTTTCTTTGCATATGCATGGAACTTCTCATTCATTCCAACGAAGTCGGTCTCGCATTTGAGTTCAACAATAACACCGTCTTTTTGGCTTGGTGATGTAACAGCCATGACAGTGCCTTCGTTAGTAGCGCGCCCAGCTTTCTTTGCAACAGCAGCAAGTCCACGTGTGCGAAGAACGTCGATAGCAGCTTCAATTTCGCCCTCAGCTTCAGTGAGAGCCTTTTTGCACTCCATCATGCCTGCGCCAGTAATTTCTCTGAGCTCTTTTACAAGAGCAGCTGTAATTTCTGCCATTTATTCCTCCTGATTTCTAAAATCTAAAAATTTCTATTCAGCGTCAGTTGCTGCCATTTCTTCAGCAGAAACAACTGCAGAAGTGCCAGCAAGAACAGCATCAGCAACGAAATCGCAAAGGAGTTTTACGCTTCCGATTGAATCGTCGTTTGCTGGAATACCAAGTGTGACCTTGTCTGGGTCGCAGTTGGTGTCAATAGTTCCAATGATGGGCACACCAAGACGTGCTGCCTCACGAATTGCAATGTCTTCGCGAGCTGAGTCGATAACAAAAATTGCATCAGGAACTTTTTCCATGTTGCGAATGCCGTTAAGGTTTGTTTGAAGCTTTGTGAGTTCTTTTTTACGAAGAATTTGCTCTTTCTTTGTGTACATTGCCAAGCGACCATCGGCCTCTTCAGCCTCGAGCTTTTCCATGTAGTTAACACGAGTGCGAATAGTGACAAAGTTTGTCAGAAAACCACCAAGCCAACGAGCGTTGACATATGGCATTCCGCAACGGTTAGCAGCATCTGCAATTGCCTCTTGAGCCTGCTTTTTTGTGCCCACAAAAAGAATTGTTTTTCCTGCAGCTGAAAGCTCGCGGACAAATGTGTAAACATCGTCTAGCGCAACAAGGGTCTTTTTGAGGTCAATAATATGAATGTCACCACGTTTGCCAAAAATGTATGGTTTCATTTTTGGGTTCCAGCGCATAGTCTGGTGTCCGAAGTGGCACCCTGCCTCAATGAGCGTGTTGATCGTAATTTTATCGGTCATTTTCATCTCCATTCGTTAGTCCTCTGCTAAAGGTCTACCCAGTGTCCGCAACCTTTTTCTTTTGGCCACTAGCGAATTCTGGTCACTTTAGCATGTGTGATAAATTTACAAGCTTGTTTATTATAACTAAAAAAGAAGGTGAATTAGAATTTTGGTGTGTTGCAGGCAAAAACTTGCATAAAAAAAGATGCGTTCAATCATCCAAGCAATTCAATGCTAGCAAGGCTTTCAATTAAAAAGGAGTGAATTTTCAAAATGTGCACCAGCAATCAAACATTCACTGGCTAATCTCTCTATTCGAAACGGCAAGAACACGAATTTATCACCCCTATTTGCAAACAATGCGATGATGGCCACACTCGCAAATAACCACGAAAACAATCGTGCCATTTAATGAATAATCTCGCCTTAAACTAGCGGATAGTAATAGGCAAACATGTCTTCATATTCCCCATTTTTATTTCTAAAACCGCCTTTAATGCAGCCAATTTTATGAAAACCGATGCGTTCATAGAGATGGCACGCATGAACATTAGATGCGACAACAGCGTTAAATTGCAAGATTCTGTAGCCGCAATTTTTTGCAACATCGAGGCTGTCACACACGAGTTTATAGCCTATGTGCATTCCGCGGTGCTTTGATGTCACTGCATAGGAAGCATTTGCAATGTGACCGCTTCTACCGAACGCATTTGGATGGACAATTGAAAGACCAAGAATTTCTCCATCGGTTGAAACTGCAACTCGACAACGGTCTTGAGATGAGAAAAAATCACGAGCAGTATCAACGTTTAAACATTCCTCCTGTGGAAAAGCAACTCCGTCTTTCACAACCTCGTTCCACACTTCAACCATTTGAGGTAAATCTTCTTCTTTAAAATCACGGATTTCACTGAACTCCATAAGAATTCCTTTTTACAAAAATGCTTTTAGTTAAATTACGTTAATTTGACATGATTTCATCGTTTGCAATGCGGAATCATGCGACTTTTGTGTGACACCAGCGCAACATGAACTATCAACAGTAATTGGAGTCTCATAAAACTTTGCTCTGAGCAAAAGTGCATTAGAAACAACACATATGTCGGTGCAAAGACCACAAAGCTCAATCTCTCTCAACTCATCTTTAGCGAAACATTCCTCAAGCACATCAACTAGCTCATATGACCCAAAAGTCGGCTTGTCAATAATTTTTGTAGCCTGCTTTTCAAATGGCTTTAGCTCATCAATGATCTCCCACCCGCGAGTGCCGGCAATGCAATGCTCAACAGGAAGATTGCTGCCTTCAAAACTTCTGAGATAGCTCTCCTCATGAGAATCACGTGTAAAAAAAACTTTATCGCCACTATCAAGACAATTCTTAACTTTGTCTACGACGTTAGGAACAATTTCTTTCGCTTCTTCGCTTCCCAAACTACCAGAAACGAAATCGTTTTGCATGTCTACAACAATTAAAGCTTTCATAGTTTTCCTGCCCTATTCAACCGTTACTGATTTTGCTAAATTTCTTGGATGATCAACATCACAACCACGCAGAATAGCGACTTCGCGAGCTAAAAGCTGCAACGGCACTGTTGCCACAATCGCCGAAAAAGCCTCTTTGGTTTCTGGAACATAAATCACATGATCAGCATGCTTTTTTATTTCCTCATCGCCTTCTGTGGCGATTGCAATGATGCAGGCACCACGAGCACGACACTCCTGCAAATTGGAAACAAGTTTGTCATATGTAGGCGATTTTGTTGCAACCGCAATAACAGGGAACCCCTCATCAATCAAAGCGATTGGGCCGTGTTTCATCTCACCTGCAGGATATGATTCAGCATGCAAATAGCTGATTTCTTTTAATTTCAGTGCTCCTTCTTTTGAAATTGCAGAGCCCATTCCGCGACCAACAAACAAAGCACTGTGAGCATCTTTGCAAGCAGCAGCAGCATCATTTACTGTTTCAGGATTTGAAATCACCTTTAACACCGATTCAGCAGTGTGAACAAGTTCATTAAAGTTTACTCGCAGCTCTTTAGAAGTCATGCGCCCGTTAGCCTGTGCCAACAACATTGCAAGCAAAGTGAGAGAAACAAGTTGACCAGTAAACGATTTCGTCGAAGCAACAGCTATTTCCTTGTTAGCTTTTGTGTAAATCACACCATCGCTTTCGCGGGCAATTGGAGAACCAACAACGTTGGTTATTCCAAACACCCGAGCACCTTTGATTCTCGCGTCGCGAATGGCAGCAAGAGTGTCGGCAGTTTCTCCCGATTGTGAAACTGCAACAACGAGTGTTGTCGATTTAATGATTGGATTTCTGTATCTGAACTCGCTGGCTTCCTCAACTGTCACAGGAATGCGAGCCCATGCTTCAATCAAGTTTTTCGCAACAAGGCCTGCGTTGTAGGAAGTTCCACAAGCAATAATGTAGACATTGTCAATCAAATTTAGCTCTTCTGGAGTTAGGCCCAGCTCATCTAGGTTAAGCTTTCCTCCAACAAGACGTCCTGCCAGCGTATCGCGAATAACACGAGGTTGCTCATAGATTTCTTTGAGCATAAAGTCAGGATAGCCTTCTTTTTCGGCAGTAGATACATCCCAGTCAATGTAGGAAACATTAGGCTCAATCTCATTTAAGCTTGGATCGAAGAAATGAGTCTTGGCACCTTTGATTTTTACATACTCGTTATCTTCAAGAATAACTACATCACGTGTGTAGTCGACAACTGCAACAACATCGGAAGCGAGATAGGTTCCATCATCACGAATTCCAATTACAAGGGGTGAATTTTGGCGGGTGCAAACTATTGTCTCAGGCTCATTTTGGCACATTACAGCTAAAGCATAGGAACCAATGAGTTCACTGCAAGCATCATTGACAGCCTGCAAAAGATTGCCGTCGTAATATTTCTCAATCAAGTGAGCAATCACTTCACTGTCGGTGTCGCTTTTAAAAACGTGACCTTCGGCCACTAAAGCCTCTTTGAGTTCCATGTAATTTTCAATAATGCCATTGTGTACAAGCGCAATTTCTCCATTGCATGAAACATGAGGGTGAGCATTACGAACACTTGGTCGTCCGTGAGTTGCCCAGCGAGTGTGGCCAATTCCGCACGTTGAATCAGAATAGGAATCTCCGAGAGTTTCAACGAGAGAGTTTACTTTACCAATTTGCTTTACAACATCGATGTGGTCGCCAGAACTAAATGCAACTCCTGCAGAGTCATAGCCTCTATATTCAATAGAACGAAGACCGAAAATAAGAATATCTTTAGCTGGTTTGCTTCCTGAATATCCAACAATTCCGCACAAAGCTTTGCTCCTTTTAAGTTTTGTTTATCAGTTAATAAATAAAGTTACAACAACTGCTAGTTTGAAGCCCAAAAAAAACAAAAGCCCAACAAACAAAAATTCGTTGGGCTCATATTTTAATTGCAATAGGGGCGTCTATTCAACAACAGGTCCCGCCTCGACAATATAGTCAGGCATGTCTGGATATTTTTTGCTGAAGTTTTCGACAAACATTCCAGCAAGTTTTGCAGCTGTCTCGTCATAGGCATCCCGGTCAGCCCACATCTCACGAGGGTTTAAAATCTCGCTTGGCACTCCAGGGCACTCAACAGGGAAATCGATGTTAAACACAGGATGGTGCTTGTATTCAACATCAACAAGTTCGCCCGACAAAGCTGCATCAACCATAGCGCGCGTCAGCTTCAACTTTATGCGTTTTGCGCCGTCAGATGCTTTTCCTCCTGACCAGCCGGTGTTCACTAAATAGACCTGCGTGCCATATTTATCAAGCTTGCTTCCAAGCATGTCAGCATAAACATGAGGATCCATGGGCATAAAAGGCTCACCAAACAGAGTTGAAAACGTTGGTGTTGGTTCAGTGATGCCACGCTCTGTTCCTGCAACCTTTGATGTGAATCCAGTGACAAAGTGATACATTGCAGCATTTCTGGAAAGCTTGCTAATTGGAGGCAAAACTCCAAAAGCATCGGCAGTTAAGAAAATAACAACCTTTGGGATTCCACCTGTGCTTGGAATTTGGGCATTTGGCACAAACTCAATTGGATATCCAACACGAGTGTTGTCGGTGAGTGAGTTGTCAGCAAAATCAAACTCACCTTCGTCATTCATAATTACGTTTTCTACAACTGCACCTGATTTAATTGCGTGATAAATCACAGGTTCGCTCTCTTCTGAAAGATTGATGCATTTTGCATAGCATCCGCCTTCTATGTTAAACACACCGTCAGGCGACCATCCATGCTCGTCATCTCCAATTAAATTGCGAGAAGCATCGGCTGAAAGAGTGGTTTTTCCAGTGCCGGAAAGTCCAAAGAAAACTGCAGTGTCACCAGTTTTTGGATCGATGTTAGCCGAGCAGTGCATTGGCAAAACGTCACGTTTTGTGAGCATGTAATTCATTGTTGAAAAAATGCTCTTTTTAATTTCGCCGCAATAGCCAGAGCCCGCAATGAGAATTTCTTTGCGCTCAAAATCAAGCATGATTGCAGCTTCTGAATTCACTCCATCAACATTTGGGTCACATTTAAAGCCAGGCGCTGCAATAACAGTAAAGTCTGGGTCGCCATAGGTCTCAAGTTCTTCTTGAGATGGGCGAATGAGCAAGTTTCTGATGAACAAATTTTGATGCGCAAGTTCATTGATCACGCGAAACTTTAGCGTGTACTTTGGATCGGCTCCTGCATAGCCATCGAACAAAAAGATCTCTTTTTCCTGGAGATAGTTAACCACCTTTTCGCGAAGTGCAAGATAGGTCTCGCGAGATGTTGGCATGTTAACGCTTCCCCAGTTAATGTCGTCATGAACACTTGGAACATCAACAATAAAACGATCTTTTGGTGAGCGACCGGTGTATTTTCCTGTTGTTACGACAACAGCTCCCGTTTTTGAGAGCCTTCCTTCCCCACGTTCTACAGCTTTTTCTGTGAGGGTGTCGGGGTCTAGATTTCTGTAAACAGCCTTTGGATTAGTAATTCCAGTTTTATCAATACCAAATAAATTCATTCCTACCACCAAATCTGCGGGTAATAACGCCCAATATTATAGGTTTGTTAAATTCTTGTTTCACAAGATTTCGATAGTGTTAAAAAACTAACTTCTATATTTATAACCATTAGAACGACAAAATAAAGATGATTAAAAACATTCTTAATCGAAACTAATTATTTTTGTAATAGTTAATTAAACATCCATCTTTAAGAATTTGCTTTTCGTCATTTGTGAGCTGTCCTAGTCCAAGTTTTATTTCGTGAACTTCTCCTTCATGAAGCACAAAAGCACTGAATTGCGAATCGGAATCAATGGCATCAATAACATTTGGAACAAAGACCCAATCTCCCACTTCCAAAAGATCCGAGTCTTGTGTTAAAAATGGCAACATTCCCCAGTTAATGCAATTAGAACGGTAGCGCTTCGTAGCATATTCCTGTGCGAAATTAGCACCTGCACCCAGCACACGCTGGCAAGAAGCAGCTTGCTCGCGAGCGCTGCCATCCCCTGGTTTTTTTGCATAAATTGCACTCTTTAAAAGCGTGTCAGAAAAGTCAAATGGCTGCCCTGCTTTTGCAAAAGCGTTTGAGGCTTCAGTCACATCAGCGCAATCAGGCAAAAGCGCTGCAGTTTCTTTTGCGCGTGAAACATATTGCGGATCACGACGCGAAAGGGTAAACTCTGCCAAACGCAAAGGATTAGACCTAAACGATGAAGTTTCTCCTGAAGGGATTAGTTCGTCAGTTGTTGTGACAGGGTCATCAATGTGAGAACAAATGCGAAGAAGAATGTTGTTCTTTAAAGTTGGTTGCTCTGGCCAGTCCTTTATGTTGGGTCCAAAATGCAGCTCAAAGTCGGGCTCAGCCTTGCCAAAGCCATTAAAAACACGCTTCTCATAAACTGTGCCATCAAAAGGACACTCAAACTGAGGTTCTGGTTCGCTGCAAACGTCAGTAGCTGCAGTTAAAATGCCTTGATTTTTCGCAGTAGCCGCAATTGATCTTGCATCCATCAAGGCAACGGCAGAAATTTGACCTTCGCCTGGCTTCGAGCCTTCACGATTGGCAAAATTTCTTGTTGTGTGGCGGACAGAAAGTTCACCATTTGCAGGTGTGTCACCAGCACCAAAACATGGGCCACAGAAACACTCCCTAAAAATTGCACCTGTTGACACAAGTTTTGAGACTGTACCATTGTTGACAAGCGCGATGTAGACAGACATTGAGTCAGGATAAACACTCAGGCGAAATTGCTCATTTCCGGTGTTACCATCATCAAGAATTGAAGATGCAGCCATGATGTTTCCATATGTGCCACCGCTGCACCCTGCAATAACCCCCTGATCAACACAGATGTTTCCTTCCTCGTCAATTTTAGAAACGAGGTCCATGGTAACGTTGCCAGAAAGCTGTTCATTTGCTCTGTCTTGAGCTTCTTTTAAAAACTTGTTAGGGTCAGCTTTCAAATCATTGATTGAAACTGCATAGCTTGGATGCATTGGAAGAGCTATCATCGACTCAATTTCGTCAAGATTAAGCTCAATCGCCCGGTCATATGCTGCACCATCAGGAGCTGTTAACTTTGAATAGACCTCTGGTCTATTGTGACTTTCGAAATAGTTTTTAGTCACGTCGTCGGTTTCCCAAATTGATGACCAGCAAGTTGTCTCAGTGGTCATTACATCGATTGCGTTTCGGTAATCTTGAGAAAGATTTGCAATGCCAGGGCCTGCAAATTCCATCACGGAGTTTTTAACGAAACCATTAGCATATGTCGCACCAATGAGAGCTAGCGCAACATCGTGAGGGCCAACACCAGGGGCTACATTTCCAGTTACATGAATCAAGACAACGTCTGGATTAGCAATGTCATATGTGCGCTTCAAAAGCTGCTTTGCAAGCTCTCCTCCACCTTCGCCAACTGCCATAGTTCCAAGCGCACCATAACGAGTGTGGGAGTCGGAACCCAAAATCATGCGTCCACAGCCACTCATCATTTCACGGTTGTAAGAATGAATTACTGCCATGTTTGGTGGCACATAAATTCCGCCATATTTGTGAGCCGCGCTTAATGCAAACTGGTGATCATCCTCATTGATTGTTCCTCCAACAGCACACAAAGTGTTGTGGCAATTTGTCAAAACATAAGGAACAGGAAACTCGGTTAATCCGCTTGCACGAGCTGTTTGGATGATCCCAACATAGGTGATGTCATGAGAAGTGAGAGAGTCAAATCTTAGGTGCAAGACCTCATCACTTGTGTGGTTGTCGTGTGCATCAAGAATCGAATGCGCAATTGTCTTTTTCTTTCCATCGACAAAAGCATTCTCATCAAAGTTACCTTCGCCAAAAGGCTTTACTTCTCCATTTTCATAAATAACGCGCTCGTTAATTAATTTCATAAAATTAGAACCTCTCGATGATAGCTTGGGTAAATTCAACAGTTTTTGCTGAACCTCCAATGTCGCCAGTCGTCTTTTTGCCTTCCTTGACAACATCAAAAATTGCCTGTTCAAGCTTTGAAGCTTTGTCTTGCATTCCGTTGTCTTTTAGCATCATTGCAAACGAAAGCAAAAGCGATGTTGGGTTAGAAATTCCCTGGCCTGCGATGTCAGGAGCAGACCCATGAACAGCCTCATAAATCACAACGTCATCGCCAATATTAGCGCTTGGAGCAAATCCAAGACCGCCGACAAGACCAGCACAAAGGTCTGAAATGATGTCGCCATAGAGGTTTGGCGCAACTAAAACATCAAACTGAGTTGGGTCTGTCACAAGTTTCATGCAGAGAGCATCAACAATCACACTATCTGAATCGATTTCAGGGTAATCTTTTGCAACTTCTTCAAACGTTTGCAAAAACATGCCATCTGTTAGCTTCATGATGTTTGCTTTATGCACGCAAGTGACCTTTTTTCTGCCCTGCTTCTTTGCATAATCAAAAGCAAAGCGAGCAATTTTTTCGCTAGCAGCACGAGTGATGAGCTTTATTCCATGCGCAGTGTCGGCATCATACATATACTCAATGCCTTTGTAGAGATCTTCTGTGTTCTCACGCACAATGATGATGTCAACATTGTCGAAACGTGTTTTAACTCCCTCCAAAGAATGAACAGGGCGAAGATTTGAAAATGTTTTGAAATGTTGACGAAGCTGCACATTAATGGAACGAAAACCTGATCCGATTGGTGTGGCTGTTGGGCCTTTTAGGGCACATCCCAGCTCTGCAACGCGATCAAGAAGCCCATCTTGCATGAGTTTTCCAGTTTTTTCATAATACTCTGCACCTGCTTCATATTCTTCCCATTCAACGTCACAACCCAGCGCATTGCCAACTTGTTTGACGCTTTCAGAAATTTCAACACCAATTCCATCACCAGGAATCAAAACAGCTTTCATGTGGTCTCCTAACAAAAATAGTAAAATTGTCATTTCATTATTTCATTTCTAAAAGCGATTTGCCAACTATTTACATACAATTAGAGAAACGAAAAAGGTAAAGATATGCTCTATCCAGACATTCAAGACATAACATCTGATCAACTAAAACGTCTGCATGACGAATATTTTGAGCATAACTACATCGACCCTTCGCTTGCTGAAAAACTCGATGTAAAACGCGGTTTGAGAAATGCCGATGGCACAGGTGTTTTAGCAGGACTCACAAACATTTGCGACGTTATTGGCTACAAACGAGATGAAAATGGAGAGCCACAGCCAACTCCTGGTAAGCTTTTATATCGCGGAATCGACCTTGAGGAAATCATTCAGGAAGCTACCGACAACGATCGATTTCTTTTTGAAGAAATCGTTTGGCTTCTTCTCATGGGAAGTCTTCCAAACAAAGAACAGCTCGATCGCTTTAAGATGCTGATTGAAGAGCATCGTGAATTGCCTGACGGTTTTGCAGTCACTCAAATCATGGCGGCACCATCTCCAAACATCATGAACAAAATTGCGCGCAGCGTTCTAGCGATGTATTCCTATGATGAAAATGCAGAGGACAATTCACTTGACAACATAATCAAGCAGTCGATCAACCTCATTGCAGAAATGCCAACCTTAATGATTTATTCATACCAAACCATGCTTCATGTTTACAAACATGAGTCGCAATATTTTCATTATCCAAAACCAGGGCTATCGACTGCTGAGCACATTTTAGCGACATATCGACCAGACCAAAAATACACTCATGAAGAAGCAAAGCTTCTCGACCTTTGCATGGTTGTTCAAGCTGACCACGGTGGCGGCAACAACTCATCTTTCACCACAAGAGTTGTTTCCTCTGCTGGAAGCGACACCTACTCTGCAATCGCAGCAGCAATCCTTTCGCTTAAAGGACCAAAGCACGGTGGTGCAAATTTGCAAGTCATTCACCAGCTAGACTTAATTTTGGACAACGTCAAAAATGTTGAAGATGACAACGAGATGAAGGCGTTTCTCAAAAAAATAATGCTCAAAGAAGCAGGTGATGGCACAGGGCTCATTTATGGAATGGGACATGCAATTTACACCTTGAGCGACCCACGCGCACAAATCTTAAAGAAAAACTGTGAGAAGCTCGCTATTGAAAAAGGTCTTGAACGCGAATACATCGCTCTTTGCCAAATCGAGAAGTTGACACCAGAAGTTTTTGCCGAGATTAAAGGTCACAAGAAAAACATGTGCGCAAACCTCGACCTCTACAGCGGTCTTGTTTACAGGATTTTAGGAATTTCTGAAGAGCTCTACACACCAATTTTTGCAATCAGCAGAGTTTCTGGATGGTGTGCACACCGCCTCGAAGAGATTCAATTCTCCAACAGAATCATGCGTCCTGCCTACAAATATGTCGGCGGCACTCAAGAATACGTCGAACTCGAACGACGACGATAGATTTCACGCAAGCGCACTCAAGCAAAAAATGTTTGATGCAAGTGTGCTAGTTTGAGTTCTCGTATTATTCACTTTTAATAAAAGGGATCAAGTTAAGATGACTAAATTTGCGTTGTGTTGCGCGCTTTCTTCAAAGCGCAAAACTTCATGCAACGAACAGTTTCGACGACGATGGAGGTAAGAGAGAAGATTAAATTACTAACTTTCGGATTAGTGCATTAGCTCACTATTCGTTTAAATTATTCAAATTCATTAGTTCTAAAGGTGGTAGAAAATGGCAAAAGAAAAAGCAGTTTTGGCATATTCAGGTGGTTTAGACACAAGCGTTTGCATCAAATGGTTGCAGGATGAAAAAGACCTTGATGTGGTGGCTGTAGTTGGAGAAGTTGGACAAGAACACGAAGGACTTGAAGCAATTCGTCAACGTGCACTTGACACAGGTGCAGTTGAGGCTCGTGTCATTGACATGCGTGATGAATATGCAGACAGCATTTTGACAAAGGCGCTTGCAGCAAACTCTTTGTATGAGAACAAATATCCATTGTTGAGCGCACTGTCACGTCCTTTGATTTCAAAATATTTAGTTGACGTTGCGCACGAAGTTGGCGCAACAACAATTGCACACGGTTGCACAGGAAAAGGAAACGATCAAGTTCGTTTTGAAACAGCAATTAAAGTGCTTGACCCAAATCTAAAAATCATAGCTCCCGTTAGAGAGTGGGAACTAAAGACTCGTGATCAAGAGATGGACTGGGCAGCTGAACACGGCGTTGAAGTTCCAACAACAAAAGAGACTCCCTACTCAATCGACGACAATATGTGGGGCCGCGCAATTGAATGTGGCGTTTTGGAAGACCCATGGAACGAACCACCAACAGACATCTATACAATGACAATTAACCCAGAAGACGCTCCTGACACACCAACATATGTTGAGATCAGCTTTGAGAAGGGTGTTCCTGTAAAGATTAACGACGAAGACGTGAGCGTTGCCGAAGCAGTTTATAAAATGAACGAGATAGCTGGAACAAATGGATATGGCAGACTCGACATCACAGAAGATCGTTTGGTGGGAATGAAGAGCCGCGAGTGCTATGAGTGCCCAGGCTCAATGTCTCTCATCACTGCTCACAAAGCACTTGAAAACCTCTGCCTTGAGCGTGACGTTCTCAAATTAAAACACTCACTTGAGCAAGAATGGGCAACCCAAGTTTATGACGGAAGATGGTACTCACCTGTCAAAAACGCAATCGACGCATTCATCGCAAACACACAAACTTGCGTAACTGGCACTGTTCGCCTTAAATTCTACAAAGGAAGCTGCACTGTAGTCGGCACAAAGAGTGACTTTAGCCTTTATAACTATTCATTAGCGACATATGGAGACGAAGACAGATTCGACCAGAAACTCTCAAAAGGATTTATTGACCTTTACAGCTTGCAGCTTGTGACCTGGTCAGAAAATCGCCACAAGAATGGACTTTGCGAATAATCATTTAGTCTATAGTCCACTGAAAGAGGGGCTTAGTAAAAAGCAAGACGAAAAGCGAAAAACAATTAGAGCCTTAAGTTTTACTTAAGGCTCTTTTTTAATTAAACTTTTAATTTTTTAAATAAATTAATTAAGCTCGCAAATTGCACCTCTAAAATTGCCAACAGAAAGCGCAATAAAATGAAACCCTTCAAAACTGGCTTCATCTCCGCTGTCAATCAATGGGACCGTAATATCACGGGCAGGAATTCTCAATCCAATGCCAGTGCACTTCACTTTTGCCTCTTTTAGCGTCCATAAAGAATAGAAATCTTCCCACTTGCTTCCTCGCGAACAAAACCATTCCAATTCGCAATCGTTAAAAACATGCTTTGGGAGGCCTTCACTTCGAGGCTTTATGAGTTCGACATCGACACCGATTGGGGCATTAGACAGCGCACATAGTGAACACCCGTTAGAGTGACTGACATTAAACTCGATTTCTGAATGCTTGAGAAAAAATGGCTTTCCATCTTCTCTTTTTGCAATTTCAGGCAATTCTAAAATGCCACAATCATCGCGCAACATGCATGCAAGCAAATCATATGCGTCTATTTCTGAAAATGAATAAACCAAAGGACGATGTAAACTATTCTGCAATTTCAGGCTTTTCAGGAAGAGTAACTTCAGGCATTAGCTCATGGCTCATAACAGTTAGAATCTCTTCTAATTTTTTGCAATCTTCAGGAGAAAATCTCTTTTCAATTCGGTCCATAACCTCCGACATATAACTCGAAGAAATGTTGTAGTAGTCAATATATTTTTGAGTGACTTCAAGATGATATTCACGGCGGTCAGTTGGTGACTGGATTTTAGTGATGTAGCCTTTTTTTACGAGACTGTTTACTTTATATGCTGCATTGGGAGGCGAAATTCTCATGAATGTGGCAAACTCATTTACAGTAGGACTTCCAAGCGGCATGATGCTCTCAACACAGAACGTTTCAACTGTAGTGAGGCTTGCCTCTCTGTTCTGGAAGTGAGCAAAAATCTCCTGATAAAAATGAAGTTTAAATTTTGTATACACCTCATCAAAGGCTCTATGCAACATGAAACCTTCCCCTAACTTTTAGAAGAAATAAACAAACCGAATTAAATCAAAACAATCTAATGCTTGCACATTATTAACATTTAGAAGTTCTTTAATTCATAATATTAATTTGTCAAGAGGCTAAACTTAACCTGTAAATGCAAATTAATGAAATGCCCTGATTAGATGAGATGGGAAAAGACCTTTCACGTCATCAAATTAAACTGTTTTAGTGAACAGTTTTCAATCATCTGGACAATTGATTGAGAGTTTCTAAAGAATTCACGAAATAATTAGTTGTGCAATAATTTAGCGAGTTAAAAATGACTAGAAAACAGGTGATGAAATGGCTCTTTGGTCTGGAAGATTTGAAGAAAATGTGAGTGAATTTACGCAAAGGTTTGGAGCATCATTGCCCGTAGACAAAGCTCTTTATAGAGAAGACATAGCAGGTTCAAAAGCTCACGCAAAAATGCTTGCTGATTGTGGTGTTATTTCTAGCGAAGATGCGAATAAGATTTGTGACGGATTGACTTCCATCGAAGAGCAAATTGACAATGGAAGTTTTGAATTCGACATTAACAACGAAGACATTCACATGTCCATCGAGAGCAAACTCACAGAAATGATTGGTGATGCGGGCGCAAGACTTCACACTGGCCGCAGCAGAAATGATCAAGTTGCAACCGACACCAGGCTATTTGCAAAAAGAAGAGCTTTAGAGCTCATGAAGGCAAACACAGGTCTTCGAGAAGCTCTTGTTTCACAAGCAAAGGCAAATTTTGACGTAATTTTGCCTGGCTACACTCATCTACAACATGCCCAACCAGTGCTTTTTTCTCACCACATGCTTGCCTACACATGGATGCTGTCGCGCGATTTCGACAGACTTAAACTTGCGTTTAAAGCAGCTGACGCTAACCCTTTGGGAAGCGCTGCACTTGCTGGAACGACCTATCCACTAGACAGAGAAGAAACAACAAAGCGCCTCGGGTTTGCAAAAGTGATTCCAAATTCACTGGATGCTGTTAGCGACCGCGACTTCTTGCTTGATTTAATTTACGCTTGTAGCGTGTCTTGCCTGCATCTCACTCGACTTTGTGAAGAGATTGTTCTCTGGTCATCATCAGAGTTCCAATTTGTCACTTTGTCAGAAGCATTTTCAACAGGATCATCAATAATGCCGCAAAAGAAAAACCCCGATTTTGCAGAGCTAATCAGAGGAAAATCAGGAAGGGTTGTCGGCGATCTTGTGGCGCTAATGGTCACACTAAAATCTCTTCCTTTGGCCTACAACAAAGACCTTCAGGAAGACAAAGAGGGTGCAATTGATGCGGCAAAGACCCTTGAAGATTGCTACACTTGCGCTACTGGAATGATTTCAACAATGCAAATTCACCCTGAGAACATGCTAAAACAAGCAATGAAGGGACATCTGGCAGCTACCGATGTTGCTGACTATCTTGCCAAAAAAGGTCTTCCGTTTCGAAAGGCGCATGAAATTGTTGGGCACCTTGTTCTTAAGTGCGAAAAAGAGAATTGCAATTTAGATGAACTCACACTTGAAGATTTCAAAGAGCAGTCTGACTTGTTTGAAGAAGACATTAAAGAGCAGCTAGACCTCCGTGCAATAGTTGACGCAAGAACAACATATGGAGGAACGGCAACTAGCGCAGTTAAAGAACAACTAAAACTTGCAGAAGAAAAACTAGCAGAAGACAGAGCAGCTGTTAACGCACACTAACTTAAGAAAAGCTCGCCTTTCTTCAAAAATTAAGCTTAACTAGCCTCTGACTTCTTTGGCTAAATCAAAGAATTGCTCATGTATGCGAGTGTCTCGTGTGAGCTCGGGGTGAAATGCGAGAGCTGTTTGGTTTTTATATTGCGCTGCAACAATGTTGCCTTTTGAAGTGGCAAGCGTTTTTGCATCTTTGTCAATTTTTTCAACGATTGGACCTCGAATAAAAACCATAGGATATTCGCCAAGTTGGCCATAGTTTTCGTTAGCAGAAAAGCTGCCAAGCTGTCGCCCAAAAGCGTTTCTTCGCACTCTCATTGGGAAGGTTGCAAAATATGGCGGGGCTGAAACGTTTGATTGAGAACTCTCTTTATTGACAGACGCGAAATCTTGGGATGCCATATTGCTTCCTCCAAACTGGGTCGAAGAAAAGCCTTGAGAAAGATGAGGTGCGAGTGATGATTTATCTGAATTTAGAGGTTCTCCATCATTTGCTTGCGTTAAAGAATTATCACCAGACCCAATCCCTTGAGTAACCGATGTGGCCAACAGAATCATGCCTGCGCAAGTTGCAAGAACAGGGATGTCTTTCTGGATTAAAGCTTTTAGATTCTCAAACATTCCAAGCTCTCGCAAAAGTTTGCCTTGAACACTAGATTCGCCCCCTGGCAAAATAATTCCATCTAGCGATTGAGAAACATCGCTGGCCTTGCGCAATTCAACGCACTTTGCACCGAGTGCATCCATAATCTTTTCATGCTCAATAAAAGCACCTTGAACAGCGAGAACTCCAATTTTTAGCGAATTCATTGTCATCAACTTTCAATCAAACAAATTAATAAAGGGTCCAATCAAGGATTAGGAGATTGAACCCTAAAATAACGATTTAGTGATTATTTGCCACGTTCAGCCATGAGAATTTCAATCTCTGAAGCATTGATCCCAACCATTGCTTCACCAAGGTCTTCCGAGAGCTCTGCGATTAGCTTTGCGTCAGTGAAGTTTGCTACTGATTTAACAATAGCTGCTGCACGCTTCTTGGGGTTACCGCTTTTGAAAATGCCCGATCCAACAAAAACGCCCTCAGCACCAAGTTGCATCATCAATGCAGCATCTGCTGGAGTTGCAACACCGCCAGCAGCGAAGTTAACAACAGGCAACTTTCCAATCTCATGAACTTCCTTTAGAAGAGCATAAGGAACTTCTAGGAGTTTCGCAGCTTCAAAAAGCTCATCTTCTGCCATGCCAGAAACGCGCCTGATCTCACTTTGCATAGAACGCATGTGGGTCACCGCTTGCACAACATCGCCTGTTCCAGGCTCACCTTTCGTGCGAATCATAGAAGCGCCTTCTGCGATTCTTCGTAAAGCCTCGCCTAAATTGCGAGCGCCGCAAACAAAAGGCGCAGAAAACTTAGTTTTATCGATGTGATAAACATCATCGGCAGGAGACAAAACTTCTGACTCATCAATAAAATCGATGTCGATGGCTTCTAGGATTTGAGCCTCAACAAAATGACCGATTCGGCATTTTGCCATAACAGGAATTGAAACAGCCTGTTGGATTCCCTTAATCATTTTAGGGTCGCTCATTCTGGAAACACCGCCAGCAGCACGAATGTCAGCAGGAATGCGCTCGAGTGCCATAACAGCGCATGCTCCAGCTTCCTCGGCAATCTGTGCTTGCTCCGGAGTAGTCACATCCATAATGACACCACCTTTTAGCATTTGGGCAAGCGCACGATTGATGTCTTGTCTGTCTCCTGTGTCTTGAACATCTATGTCAGTCATCGTTGAGCCTTTCTGTGTTGAACAATTAACTTTTGCCATGTTATGAAAGTTTTGAGCCTAGGAATAGTGCCAGAATTTAATAAAATGATAGGACCAAAATAGAACCAGATTAGGTTAATCAATAAGACCAAAATGAGGAATTAAATTGCTCACATATGACCTAAACGAAAAAGGCGACGACTCTCTTTATTTTTATTTGTATAAGTGCATAAAAAATGACATTGAACGAGGAAACATAGCTCCAGGGGCGCGTCTTCCTTCCAAACGAAATCTCGCTTCCAATCTTAATGTGGGGTTAATTACAGTCGAGGCAGCATATCAACAATTGAACGCAGAAGGCTACATCAGGTCAATTGAGAGACGTGGATACTTCGTAAAAGATGTTTTTGGAGACAGAATTGTCGCAGGCACTCAAGCGCCATCCACTTTAAAGAAAAAACACGCACCTAACTCCGAAGGAGAACTAAAAATAACAAATAATCAAAGAGACGGACTAATCGATTTTGACCTAACGGGTTCTGGAATTCTTCAAAAGTCCTTCCCCATGGCTACTTGGGCAAAATGCGTTCGAGACACGCTCTCACAAGAAAATGAATCCACTCTAACATGTGAGGTTGAAAGCACAGGTGCCCCAGAGTTAAGAGAACAAATAGCCCGACATCTGTTCGAAACTCGCAGGCTTCAAGTTAATCCCAACAACATAGTCATTGGATCTGGCGCACAGACACTTTATAACCTGCTAATTCAACTAATAGGAAGGGACAGATTAGTTGCACTTGAAGATCCAGGTTATTCTAGGCTAACTAACATCTACGAAAAAAATAATTTAAAGGTCGCCTATGCAAACATGGACGAAAACGGCGTGATTGTGCAACAAGTGCGCGAATCAGATGCAAATCTCCTGCACATTATGCCATCACACCAATTTCCAACAGGCATTGTTACAAGCATCGCACGAAGATATGAATTGCTTGGATGGGCGAATGAAGGCGAAAACCGATTCATCATAGAAGATGATTACGACTGCGAATTTCGTCTAGAAGGTCGCCCAATCCCAACACTACAGGGAATCGACGCCTCAAACAAAGTGATTTATTCAAACACATTCACAAAAAGCCTTGGTGCTGCTTTTAGAATCGCCTATCTCGTGCTTCCTTGCAATCTGGCTCTAAAGTGGAAAAAAGATCTTTCATTTTACAGCTGCACTGTGCCAGCACTAGACCAACTTGCACTTGCGAGGTTCATGAAGCGAGGAGACTTCGAGCGCCACATTAGTCGCACAAAAAATCAGGCGCGGCAAATCAGGGACGCTTTTCTCACTCAATTAAAAGACGAACTCGATGAAAAAGAATATTCAGTTCACGGAATCGACGCAGGACTTCATTTCATAATTAGATTTCAAAACTCAAACGAAGACCTTTTAAAACAAGAGTTTATGAAGCAAAAAATTCGAATTAATCCTCTATCAAAATACAAACACTCAAAAAAACTTGAGAGAAACGAAGGCAGTTTTGTCATCCAATATCTTTCTTTAGACGAAGAAAAAGCCAAGCGCTGCGCAAAAGCTCTTGCAAAAGCAGTCCATAAAGCGAGTTAGGCTAACAAACTAAAAATCAAGAACTACCGAGCATCGCCTACAAGAAATCAAAAGAGGTTTGGGTGTCGACTTCTGAATGCACATAATAATGGAAATGTTTTTGCTATAGTGCAAAATCTAATAAGAGTTTGCACAAATGTTCCTCATTGACTAGATTGACTAATTCAGGCAATTTCATGTTAGGAATTCAAAAAAGAACTCTTGAAAAGACAGTTCAAAGAACAAACTCTGAGTTAAAAGAATTATTGACAAAACAGTTGGCGCGAACTAGAATTCATGCATGGATTACGAAGGAAGGATATGCAGAAGTCCCTTTGAGCGAGGAGCATTTATGCTCCCCGTTATGGTTGGCTGCACACACAACAGGTGCAAGTTCTGCGGTCTTTTTCGTCATCTAAAGTTTCGTGTGTTGCCATTTGATTTGGTAAAAAATGAAATTGATCAGGTGGTCAAAAAGGGTGGCAATCCCGAACGAGTATTCTTAGGCGATGGCAATGCCTTTTCACTTAAAGCAAACCAGCTTCTTGAAATTTGCAACTACATCAAATCTTCATTTTCAGCGTGTAATGAAATTAACATGGATGCCACCGTCACTAGCATTCTCCAAAAAACAGATGAAGATTTGCAGAACCTCTATGATGCAGGCGTTCGTCATCTTTACCTGGGAATCGAAAGCGGACTTGATGATGTCCTTGAATTTATGGACAAAGACCACAATCAAGCGCAAGCTGCTGAGGCAATCACTCGAATTAAAAAAGTGGGAATGTTCTTTGACGCACACATCATGAGTGGTGTTGCAGGCGAAGGACGTGGCGCCGAAAACGCGCTTGCCCTGGCCGATTTCTTCAACAAACATCAACCTCAAAACATCTGTAACTTCGACATGTTTCTACACAAGCACACTCCTCTTTGGGAAGACTACGAGACAGGACTGTTTAGACCAGAAGATGCAGTTGAGCGCCTCACCGAAGTCAAGGTGCTAGTCGAGAACATAAAGCCTGCGCCAGGAACATCCGTTAAATATGACGCTATATTCGAAGCACCACCAGCGAGATTTATTGGAACTTTGCCTGACGACAGAGAAAAACTAATCAACCAGGCTATAAAAGCGATAGAAAAATATTCGAAGGAAGATCGAATTTATAGCATCTGGGACTAAGCAAAAAAGCGGAAAGCATATGCGCAGCCCCCTTTCTTGATTGCGTTTTTTATGTGACGCTCTGATGTGTTTTAAAGTTCTTCAACAATCCAATCTTTTTTGATACACCAAAGTGCTGCAGAAACGTTTTTTACATTAGAAGCGCCAGCTTTAATTTCAGCGTCATGTCTAAAAAGTCTCTCCCAGCTTTTCAAGATCTTCTGCCTTAGCATTGGATAAAAAGAAGTTGTGAGCACTTTATATTCATCAACACCTTGTGCTGCGAGTTCTTTATCGAAGATCTTCTCATCATCTTCGCTTTCAGCCAAATATTTAAATTGCAGAATTTTTGTCCACTCTTTGTAATCAAACAACACAACTTCATCTAGAGGAACTTCAACAACAAAAACATGCCCAGAACCTGAGGTATCAAGATTAACAAGCTCACGTTGCGCCCAGTAGGGAAACTCTGCCCCAACTGGACGAGAGACAATGCTTGAAGCTTGCCCAACAAACCAAGAATAGATTGTGACAAAGATTGGTGCTGCCTCTTGATACTTCTTTCGAATGTAGTCTAACTTAGAAAAAACAACGCCTTCATTTTGCAATTTTTCCCAAACGACATCGGTCTGGTTAAGATAAAGCTTGATTGTTGCAGGTGAATTTAGCTTATTACCTGTTTCATCCATTCTTTTTTTACCTCCCAAACTAACCCGTAGGAAGCATCACTCCCAAGTTTCACATTGTCGTCATAAAGACGTTTCCAAGACTCAATTATTTCAGCACGTAGCTCCGGATAAAAACGCGACATCACAGCTTCCATGTCACAAACACAATAGTTTTTCATCAGCTCTCGATGTTTTGCTAAATCCTCTTCATCCTTGTGAATGTAGCCATAATTTAGCATCTGGCCCCATTTTGCAATGTTTACCTTTGTTATTAATGCTTCATCGATCTCAAATTCAAGAATCACAAAATCAGAAGTTAGTTGCATTGTTGCATCTCTCTCAAAAGAAAGCCAAATTGGAACTTCCGCATCGACCGGCTTTTGATCGACATGAGGATGAAATTTAACTAGATAGTCATAGACTAGCGCCATTAGCTCAGCGTCATCACCGAGATCATTTTGAACGAATTTTCGCTTGGCAACATAACGACCCGTTTCATTGAGCTGTTTTAAAACTTCAATGTGTTGTTTAGTCCAAACACGAGTCATTTGTAGTAAACCCCACTTCTACAAAATAACGAGATTGAGTGGTGGGCCCAGCAGGGCTCGAACCTGCAACCACGGGATTATGAGTCCCTTGCTCCGCCATTGAGCTATGGGCCCTAAAAAACTATGCTGTGATTTAAATGGTGCGCCATGAAGGACTCGAACCTTCGACCTTGGGATTAAGAGTCCCCTGCTCTACCAACTAAGCTAATGGCGCAAAATCGATTATCGCCAGCACTAAGTTTAATATTTTAGCCTAAGTGCTTGGTGCTCGCAACTCAAAAATATGGGGTGGGTGATGGGACTTGAACCCACGACCTCCAGAGCCACAATCTGGCATTCTAGCCAACTGAACTACACCCACCATTTTTGCAAGCCTGCTAATTTTATCACAGAAAATGAGCATTGCAACACGAGAATAAACAACTTGTAAAATCACTTAAAAGATAACGCTTAGCAATAGCTATTTATACCTTCATTTCCTCACTACTTTAAAAAATGAATTGACAAAAGACAACCACAATTCATTTCAACGTGACATTATGTTTGAAAATCATTGTTTTGTTGCACAGCAGGCTCTAGGAACTCTTGAAGCGGTTTGTCGGCGTAGTACCTGCACCAATTGTTAGCTCACACTATCTAAACTAATCTTTCACGAAGAGCCGCAGCTGCACGTGAGCGATGTGAAATTTTATTTTTCTCTTCAGCTGAAATTTCACCTAATGATTTTTCAAAATTATATTCTTCAGGGAAAAAGATTGGATCATAGCCAAAACCGCCATCACCAACGGGCTCAAAACCAACTCTTCCAAAAACCTTGCCTTCAACCGATGTTTCGTTTCCTTCTTCATCAATAAAAACGAGTGCACACGAGAAATGCGATGTCCTCTTTTCAAAAGGAACGCCTTCTAGGTTTTTAAACAACTTCGCATTAATCGCAGGCTGACCTGCGCCTTCTCCTGCATACCTAGCAGAATAAACACCTGGCTCCCCATTCAAAACGTCCACACAAATGCCACTATCATCCGCCAAAACACAAGCTTCAAGCCCCTTTTCCTTGCAAACTTGATAGGCAGCTCGAGCTTTGATTTGAGCATTGCCCAAAAAGGTAGTGGCATCTTCAACTGGATCGCTTTTTATGCCCGCTTCCGACATCGTCTCTAACTTAAAGTCTGATAGATTTAAAAGCTCCTCAAGTTCTTGTGCCTTGTGTGCATTTGAAGTAGCAACAATGACTCGTCTCATTTATTCTTCCTCGTCAAAACTTTTGAATTGAACGTCTTTAATTTCAAATCCCATGATTCTAGAAGCGATTCTGTTGCGCAACTCAGTGTCAACGCCACTAGTCACAAATGTGAGTTTTCCAGGTAAATCTTCTTGATAAAGCTCATGTCGGCGAGTGAGAATTTCGCGAACCTCACGGGCTGTTTCTTCTGAAGAGTTAACAAGCTCAACGTCGTCGGTAAAGCATGATTTTATTTCTGTGTAAAGAAGAGGATAGTGAGTGCACCCCAAAACAAGGGTGTCAATGTCGCCTCCAATCATGGGAGCTAACTCGTCCATCACGCGCGCCTGACGAACATCAAGTGCCTCAATGTATTCTTGAATGAGTTCATCCTCAACAAGTTGAACAAGACCTGGGGTTGGCAATGACAAGACTTGAACGCCGCAGTCAAGGCTTCTTATAGCCTTTAGATAGGCCCCACTTGCAATTGTGCCGATTGTTGCAATTACGCCAACCTTCCTTGAGCGAGTGGCTTCAACAGCAGCTCTTGCACCAGGCATGATTACGCCGATAACTGGAACATCTACTTCTAACTGGCAAGCTGCAAGACCGGCAGCTGTGGCGGTGTTACACGCAATAACAATGAGCTTGCAATTAAGTGAAGCAAGCCATCTGCAAATTTGCAAGCTAAATTTCTTAACCTCTTCTGGCTCACGTGGGCCATATGGACAACGGCCTGAATCGCCAAAAAAGATAATGTTTTCATGCGGGAGTTCTTCTCGAAGGGCTTTAGCTACAGTCAATCCACCAAAGCCACTATCAAAAACACCAATCGGTGCTTCTTCTTTAGTAATGTATGACAACGGGGTCACCCACTTTACAAAGATTCCAAAGCTCTGTTGCTTTTGCTGGAGGAAGGTTAATGCATCCATGCGACCAATTCAAATTCTGATAGGCACTTCCACCAAAAGTTGATTGCCAAGAAGCATCGTGCAGTCCATGAGAATTACCAATAAATGGCATCCAATAATCTACCTTGCTCTCCCACTCAGGTTTGCCATCTTTTACTGGTCCTTTTAAAGTTTCATGCTGGCGTTTGTTGTTAATCATCCAAACGCCCGTTGGAGTAGCATCACCAATGTTAGGGTTGCCCGTCACAACATCAGTTTCCCAAACGAGCTCACCATTGTCATACATGTAGGCATGCTGCTCAGTCAAGTCAACATCAATCCATCGACCACCCCAGTCAGCTTGTCCTTTTGGAACTAAAGCATTTGCGGCTTGTGTAACATTTACGCTGATGTTCTCAGTAGAGCCAGCGTTAATAGCCTCAATAATTTGGTCGGCCAATCCGCTTCCGTCAGCCTTCCAGCCATATGTTCCCCCACTAACAGTAACTTCCTTGTTACCAGCTGGACGAACATATGTTCTCTCACTTCCAACAGTGTTGCAGCCTTCTGCAATTTCATTAGCCCATTTGCTGACAGCATCGCTATCGAGAGTCACATTAAAGTCTTCATCAACAACAAGCCAATCTGAAATCGTTTTGCCGTCTACTGTTGCAGCATCAACGTCGCCCATCATAATTTTGAAACTAGCTTTTCCGAGTTCATTGGCCTTCTTAAGAGCGCTCTCAAAACGCGGGTCACTTTTTAAAATGTTTGGTTTAATGTATTGGTCGGCGCCAATTGAAACTTTCGATTGCATTGAAATAATAGCGTTCGAAATAGCTTTGTCGACAGCTTCCGCATCGATCTTAGTCCCATAAACTTCGCTGGCAACCACAAAAGAGCTAGAAGCATCATCCCACTGCAAATGAGCATCCACAGAATCGGTTTTGTTTTCGTTTGCTGCATCAACATTTTCCTTAACGAGAGTTCCCAAATCTCCTCCATCAAGGTTGCTAGACACAACATCGGTAAAGTCACGCATTTTGAATATCTCAACAGGCCATGCCCAAGAATTTACAGAAGCAATTGCTTCATCAACAATTTTTTGAACATCAACTTTGACATTAGCATTTTTTGAATCAACGGTGAAATCAAGGTCAGACCCTGTAACCTTAACAGAAAAATTCTGGAAATTTGAATCAAGGTCGGACTTCACAGCTTCTGTCGTTTTTAGAGACACGTCAAGCGAAGAAATTTTAGAATTTGGCATGAACATAAAATTAAAAGCAAGGCCCCCCGCCAGATAAACAAGCAAGAGAATACCAAGGACAACACCAATGACGATGGCAGCTGTCTTCTTGTGATTTTTTTCTTCCTTCATTGGCATGCCAACTGGATAGTGGTCATTTACTGTAGAAGAATCTATAGTGTCGACACGGGGCATTGTTTGTGTTTTTCCTGCGTTTTGCTGCGCGTGTTTAGCCATTAAATCAAGCTCCTAAATACGAATAAAGCAACTAATTAATGATATAACAAGCGACGAAACCCTCTGTTTAGCTTGCGTAAAGTTCTATAGGCGGAATATTGTAAAGTGTTGACTGGCAAATCCCATGTGCCGGAATAAATGACAGGGCGTCCAGAAAAAGATTTCTTAAATTTGGTAAATCCAGCCCAAGGGTGGTTTTTGTCAACACTCGTGGTTATGCCCCAGAAATCGAAGTGCGACTTTCCAGCATTTTTCGCATCTAGAATTGCCTGTACAAGAAGAACTCCGTTGGCGCGAAGCTTTTTGTGCTGAGGCTCGGGACTGTTTGCAGAATGACCATAAAAACGAGTAGTTTCATCATCGAACATGAGTGATGCAGCCAGAGGAACAGTGGGCTCTCCCTCTTTCTCTAGCTCAAGAATGTAGAGCATTGCAAAATCCTGATTTAACTCATCGATGAGATATTCCTTCGACTCGCCCACCCAATTATTTTCATCGGCACACGACTTTAAAAAGTCATAAAGAATGTCAATGTCGGCAGGGTCTTTGGAAACGCGAATCTTCATTCCTCGCTTATCGCGACCTCTCCAATATCTAGTGCGTTCCTTCTCAATTCCCTTTAAAAGGTCTTTTTCATCAATATCGAGGTCTAAAACCCAAGTTGCTTCAGGATTTAGATTAAAAGACTTAACAAACCCAAGAGATTTAAAAAAATCGGGCTCAATTCTTAAGGTTGGCTCAACACGAACAAAAAACGATTTAGTCTGACGCGCGATTGCTTGCAATTCTTCTTTACAATCACACAGAGCCTGTTTATTCTTCAAATTGGGCCCATAGGGACAATATAGATAATTTCCAAAGGAAGTATGTTTCAGCACTGCCGAGATTTCATAATCGTCTCTCACGATTGAAAAAATTTCATTGCCAAGTGATTTCTGAAATGAGAGCCACTCTTCGCTCTGTAAAAAATGTCTATTCATCTTAAAAAATTATAACCTCGAACGATTCCTACCAATTCTCTGGAATTGAAAAGATGTCTGTCACTTCTTTATATAGAACAATTTTTCCGCATTGACGCGTTTTTACCAAATCAATCACTCTTTGGTTTGAAGAACCTTTCCACTGCAAGTCAAGCGATTTTAGATCTTGAACAAACCGACCATCAACCAAAACGTCAATTAAGTGAAGAATCTCATCGACGTCATGCTCAGTTTTTGCACGTTCAAGCAACTCTTCGTAAAGATAGCCTGAGTAGGCCCAAACACCATAGTTGTGTTTTTTTAGCTCTCTCACAAGGGCAGCGACAGGTCCTGGCTGATCAAATGGATCTCCACCGCTAATGGTTACATCTTTTACAAGCTTGTTCTGTTCAATGTCGTTGACAATTGCACCAACAGTTGTCACTGTACCACCATCAAAGGACCAGCTTCCGGGGTTATGGCAACCAGCACAGTGGTGAGAACACCCTTGCGTATAAACAGCATAGCGAAGTCCTGGTCCATCAACAATAGAGTCGTTGGCAACGCCAAACAACCTAATCTTTTGTTCTGCATCATTCATACATCTATCATACCCGTTCAAGCAAGGCGTGGGATAGATGCGCAGTCAGGACAAATAACCAAAGTCTCTGTCCTGGTCACATAAAAATGTGTGGCTTCGTTTCCTAGTTTTTCAAAGAGTTAATTGGAGCTGGGATTCTGCCACCACGAGATGCAAAAACAGTTCCAGAGCTTCCGTTAACAGGCATCACTGGCGCACTACCAAGAAGTCCACCAAACGAAAGCGTATCGCCAACCTTTTTTCCAATCGCAGGAATGACACGAACAGCTGTTGTCTTGTTGTTAATCATGCCAATTGCACACTCATCGGCGATGATGCCAAGAATAGTTTCGACAGTGGTGTCGCCAGGAATCGCAATCATGTCAAGACCAACGCTGCAAACACAAGTCATTGCTTCAAGTTTCTCAATGCACAAATCGCCGCTTTGTGCCGCCCTAATCATTCCAGCATCCTCAGAAACAGGGATGAAAGCACCGCTTAACCCTCCAACCGAAGATGAGGCCATAACGCCACCTTTCTTGACTGCATCATTTAGCATAGCAAGAGCGGCAGTTGTTCCAGGAGCACCGCAAACGCCAACACCAATCTCTTCTAGAATGTCAGCAACACTGTCACCAATGGCAGGAGTCGGTGCTAAACTCAAATCAAGAATTCCATGCTCAACACCTAATCTGTTGCTAACTTCTCGTGCGACAAGTTCTCCAGCTCTTGTGATTTTGAAAGCAGTTTTCTTAATAACTTCAGCGACTTGTGTCAAATCGGCGTCTTTTGGGAGCGACTGCAATGCCGAGCGCACAACGCCGGGGCCTGACACTCCAACATTTATAACTTCATCAGTCTCGCCAGGACCGTGAAAAGCACCAGCCATAAAAGGATTGTCTTCAACTGCATTGCAAAAAACCACAAGTTTGCTTGCACCAATGCAATCACTATCTTTTGTCAAAGTTGCCGCATCAATTATCTTTTGCGCCATCAAGCGAGCTGCGTCCATGTTAATTCCAGCACGTGTAGAGCCCAGATTAACCGAAGAACAAACATTGTCAGTCGCAGCAAGTGCATCGGGGATTGACTCCATCAGCTTTCTGTCAGACTCGCTTGCACCTTTATGAACTAGCGCTGAAAAACCACCAACAAAGTCAACGCCGACAGCTTTGCCCGCTTTATCCATAGCAATTGCCAAAGGTGACAAGTCGGTTGCTTTCGTAGCAGAGGCAATTTCTGCAATTGGCGTGACAGAAATCCTTTTGTTTACGATTGGAATTCCATACTCTTTTTCAACTTGAGATGCGGTCGGAACAAGATTTTCCGCAGCAGAAGTCATGCGGTCATAAATCTTTTTTGCCATCACACTAATGTCTTCATCAACGCAAGACCTCAAGTTGAGACCAAGTGTGACAGTTCTGATGTCAAGGTTCTCACCTTGAATCATCCTTCTTAGTTCTTCAGTTTCGTGTTGTGTAATTCTCATGTTTGCCGCCATTAAAGCTCATACATCGCGCGGAAAACATCTTCACGCTGCATAAATATTTGAATTCCAAGCTTTTTGCTAATTTTTGTCATCTCTTCTTGAACCTCGTCAAATCCTGCTTTCTCAAGGTCAAGAGTTGTAATTAAGGTCATGGAGAACACGCCGTCGAGAACAGTTTGCGTGATGTCGTCGATGTTCGCACCAAATCCAGCAAGTGCGCCAGTCACGTCTGCGACGATTCCGGTTCTGTCAGGACCTAAAACGGATAAAACACATTTCATAATTCCTCCAAGACGAATAGTAAACAGATAAACAAAAGGTAACTAAAACAATTTGATTGAACGTTCAAGCTGGGAATTCAATTATACATTTACATATTCAAAATTGTAATCATGATTACAATTGCCCCAAACAGAAACTGCCCTAACAATGATGGTTGCAAATCAAACAGCTCACGGAGATTTAAAATCATGTGCGAAATTTATGCCTGTCACCAATTAACGCTTGTGGCAATTTTTATACCTGGCACCAATTAACACAAGAGCTTAAAGGGAAGGCATCGCCTGGCTCAACAATGCTTTCCATGTGATTATCGTTAATAATCAATGCGCCAATAACAAAAGCGAAATACTTAACTGCAGCATTGCACAGAAGCGAAATGCATGCCTGACACCTTTGTGTAAATCTGATTGACTTGCGAGCAATGCTAAAATTTTCTTATGGCGAGATATGTAGCACATTACACGACTTTAAATTCCGACATGAACAGGCAAGTTGGCTCTTTTGAATTCGAAAGCGCGTCTAAACTAAACTCGAAGAATAACGCACACGATGCAAGACTTGAAATGCTAGAGCGCTTTGGCAACGAGGCACTAACTTGGCAGATCACCAAGATTGAGAAAAAGCATGTCTCAACTGCTAAAATAGACGGACAATTGCAACTTGATTTCCGTGGTCCTGCGAAGAAAAAACGCAAGGCGCGAAGAAAATATATGTAGATGAAAAAGAAAAGCGACAATAAAACAATTGCTAAAAACAGACACGCCTATCACGACTATGAAATCGTGGAAAAATTCGAGGCAGGAATTGGGTTAGTTGGCTGTGAAGTTAAGTCACTTCAGGAGAACAACGCACAAATTACCGATGCTTTTTGTCTCATTAGAAACGGAGAATGTTGGTTAAACAATTTGCACATTCCTCCATATTCGCATGGAAACATAGCAAATGTTGATTCTGACCGCAAAAGAAAGCTGCTTCTTCACAAAAAGGAAATTCGGCATCTCGCACAAAAAACCGAGGAAAAAGGTCTCGCAATTATTCCGCTTGCAATGTACTATGCAAAAAACGGAAAAGTCAAAGTCGAAATCGCGCTGGCACGAGGCAAGAAATTGCATGATAAGCGCCAATCTATGAAAGAGCGCGATGTAAACAGAGAAATTGAGCGAGCCCTTAAGATGAGGTCAAGATAATGAGCGACACAAAAAGTGAATCTAGGAACAACTCTAAAGAGGCAGACAAGGCAATCCAAGAAGAGACGAACACAAACGATAGTGTTACAAACAATAAATTGCAAGCAACCAATGATGTTTGCGAGTCGGACGAGCCTTCCGAAGTCGAAATTGAAACAGAAGAGATAGAAATAGACGAAGATGACATTGTGGCCTACCTCGTTGATGAAGACGATAACGAACTAGGATTTATCGCTAAAGATGAAAATGGCGAAGAAAAAGAATATTACTATCCTGAACCAATAGCGCCGAAGAAGAAAAAGAAAACACGTCGCGAAGAAGATCGCGAAGCTTTTGTCGAGACGGCACAAACTATGAAGGATTTCTATTCTGAAGGAAAAGGTGTCGTCAATGACCTGCGCGACTATTTCCTAGATATTAAAAAAGATTTGAATTAAAAGTTGTCACAGACTTATGCGAGCATTAGCAAAAAAATGAGGGCTGATCGTTCAAGACTCATGGCTGCAAAAGCTAAAACTGAAAAACTTGCCTTAATGATTATGAGCAAAATCGTTCGTAATCCTCGGGAGTGTTAATGTTTACGAAACAGCCGCCTCTAGGCACAGCTTCTCGCACTTCACTCTGACTCATCTCACAAAGCACCAAATTTTCATCATCAAGAAAGCCTTGCACCCTAGTTTCTCCTTTTGAAAGGGCATCTTTAACAGCTTTCAGACAAGATTGCCTGTTGTAAAGCGCGTGGAAAGGCTCTCGCCCATGCTTGTTTACTGGAATAATTATGTCGGCTCCGGTTTTGTTCATCCACTCAATTTGTTTAGACAACAAATGTTCGCTCGCGAACAACATGTCACAAGCGATGCAGCACACTCGCGGACAAGTTGATTCGCTAAAAGCAGTGTACATTCCACTCAGCGCACCTTGTTTAGGAATGATGTCTCTGCAAACTTTTATTGGCAGTGATGCATTTGGCTTGATAAAGTTAAGGCGATCGGGATGATTAGATGTAATCACAACCTCGTCAACATAGGGCCGAAAGCGCTCGATTTGCGATTCGATCACATGTTTGCCTTCAAACACAAGATCCTCTTTTGGGTGTCCCATTCTCTTTGATTCGCCGCCGGCTTGAATTACAAGAGTAATTTTTCTTCGAACATAAAAACGCTCAAGATAATCTGCAATAGCAAAAATGTCCTCGAACCCAAAAACTGGAATGTTGTTGTTTTCGCATGCAGTGACTACTTCAGAAATGTCGCTCACAACTGCTTTGGGCAGAATCACTTTTGTCTCTTCGCTTGAGTTGCCCAAATTGGCGCATTTGAGAATTTCAAGAAAATCCTTAGAAAAAGCGACATCGCGCTCATTGTCTTTGCGCATAATCTCAATGCTAGGCAGGCCTGATTTTCTGTAGCCTTCAACAATGACAATGTCATGACCTGGCATTGACTCAACAATGTCACAGCACTCAACCTCATCATCTAGGTCGCGAACGCGGGCGAGTTTAACAGGAGAAGCAATTACAACCTCGGTTGCGCCTGCTAACTTGTGACGATAGGAATCTTTCCCAGGGACATCAATCTCGAAATTGCCATGAGTGTGATGTTTCACAGACCCAACATCGAGCCCACGATTTGTGAGTTCAGCTATCAGCTTTTCAATTAGCGTAGTCTTACCAGAGTTGTGCCTGCCAACAAATGCAATTGCGGGAGAAGGAATAATTGGTCGATAAATCATCTTTTAGCCCTCTTAAGAAAAAACTCTAAGTTATGCCCACACCCATCTGCTGCAAAACCCACACAAAGCGCTATATTTCGCACAAATTGAATTCATTCATTAAAAACCGCGACGATCGTCAAAAGCCTGAGCAAGAGTCATCTCATCTGCAAATTCAAGTTCCCCACCAAAAGGAATGCCACGCGCAGGTCGCGTGACATTAACGTTTAGGCCCTTTAGCTTGTCGGCTATGAAATTAGCGGTCGCCTCCCCTTCAATGTTGGGGTCAGTTGCAACAATGACTTCTGAAATTCCACCTTTTTTAACACGAGCAATGAGTTCTTTTACACGAATGTCATCGGGTCCAATTCCATCAAGAGGCGAAAGTTCCCCACCTAAAACATGATAAACGCCTTTAAAAGCGCCCGTTCTCTCAATTGGAGGAATGTTTCGTGGCTCCGGAACGACGCACACTAGAGAGTGATCTCGCGCAGTGCTCTCACAAATTTCGCATTTCTCACCTTTTGCATAATTGAAGCATTCCCTACAAAAATGCACAGACTCGGCAACATCCCTAATTGCATCAGAGAGCGCTACTGCATCGCTCTTATTCTCGTTCAAAAGAAAATATGCAATTCGGGAGGCTGACTTTGGGCCAATGCCGGGGAGCTTTTCGAGTTCCTCTAAGAGATTTTGAATTGTTCCTTCGGTTGAAATCATTTTAAAAGCGTTTATGAGAAATAAACAAGCACTAAAATCCTACATAAACCCAGGCATATTAATGTTGCCAACGGCTGCATTGATGTGTGCATTTGCTTTTTCGTTAGCCTCTGCTAATGCATCATTGACACATGCAGTGATTGTGTCTTGCAAAATATCAACGTCTTCTGGATCTAAAGCCTCGGGATCAATAACTACACTTTTTACGTGGCCGTCACCTGTTACTGTGCACTCAACCATTCCACCACCCGCTGTGGCGCTAAATTCCATCGCAGCCACCTCTTGCTGTGCAATGGCTGCATTGCGCTGCATTTTCTGGGCTTCCTTCATCATCTTTTTCATATCCATGAAAAATACATCCTTTCAGAGCTAAATTTCATGAAATTCTGCGCCCTCACCAAATGTAGAGGCAAGAATTTCGTTGAAAGCATCAATTTCAGACTTACTATTATCCACTTGAAAAGAGTCTTTCGTCTCATCGATTGTTTCTGATTGTGCAAGAATTTCGCTCGATCCACCAGTTGCCTCTGGAGGCTCTGAAACTTCATTTCTTCCATCTTTAACGCAGTTTAAACTAGCTTCTTCATGATAATCTTGAGCAAAACTCAAACTTGGTTCAGCGTTGTCGATGGCTGGAGACCCAAAGTCAGCGTCAGTTGTCGCGTTCATTTTGACGCCTGCATCACGAAGCTCATCCTGTTCATCTTGAGCACTAAATTGTGGATGGTACACTTCGGCAGAAAGGTAAGTTTCTGCGGGTGATGGTTTATCTTCACATGAAGAATCAGTTGCCACTGGACGCACAAGCTCAGAAGAAGGTTTTTCCTCTTCGCCTTTCTCAAGAAGGTGAACATCTATTGTTGCTCCCGCAAGGCCTTCTTTTTCTAGTGCAGAAATGATTTGGTTTTTAACTGCTGGCTTGCACAAATTGTCATAGGCAAACGTTCTTCCACTCTCAATGTTTAGAGTAATAGTTTTTCGCTCGCGATTAAATCTTCCATGCGTCGAATCAAGCAATCCAAAAATCTGAGGAGCTGAAACTTTTAAATCTTCTTTGACAGCCATCCAAACAGCACGAAAATCGACGTTTGCGCCACTGACTTTCGTCACTTGGTGGGCAACAATCGTTGACGATGTTGAAGCTACCGTGTCGGCAGATGCCGCATGTGTGGCTAACGCACTTATGGTGTCTTCTGGTTGGCCCACAACTCGCTCATTAACATCGTTGCTGTTAAACGAACTAGATGCATTTTCATTTGATGAAACAGTCGCGCTGCTTGACACAGTGTCACTAGTGGAAGAGTTTGAAAAATTAAAGTCTTTTTCAGTCGCCGAAGCCACCGAAACACTCGAAGCGTCTACACTTGAAGAAAAAGCGCTTTGCCCATCAACGCCACGCGACACAGCACTCACTTGCTCACTCACAGAACCGCCACTAGAGATATGGGTAATCTTTTCCTCAAGATCAGAGATGCGTGTGTTGAGAGATTCCAGCGAAAGTGACATGTCTTGATCAACTAACTTAAAGCAACCAAGCTCTAAAGTTAAACGCTGGTTGTTTGCAGTTCTCAGATCTTTTACAAGATCATGAAGAATTGACAAAATGTAGAGCAAGCGCTCTTCTGAAAACAGCTTTATCTCTTCTTTAATGTTGAGGATTTCATCGGGCGATGATTCTAGCGCAACTTCGCACCCTGACAATTTCATCACATATATATCGCGAATGCGGACAGCAAAGTCGTCAATGAATTGAGCAAAATCAAGCCCATCATCTACTTTATCGTTGATGAACTCAAGACAACGTTTTATGTCACTTCTCCCAATTGACTCGACAAGTTCAGCAATGTCACTGCTGCTACTTTTGCCAAACATGTCTTGCGCAACTTCGAGAGTGACCTTTCCACCACCAAATGCAATTGATTGTTCAAGAGACGTCAAGGCATCACGCAAACCTCCATTGGAGCGACGCGCAATCAAGTCGAGGGCATCGCCTTCATATTCAACGCCTTCCATCTCACAAACTGCACCCAAACGACCAGTGAGCTCATCGGTGATTATTGGTCTAAAGTCAAATCTCTGACAACGAGAGCGAATTGTTTCCAAAACCTTTTGAGGATCAGTCGTGCAGAGAATAAAAACAACATGCGAAGGTGGTTCCTCAAGCGTCTTTAACAATGCGTTAAACGCACCCTTTGAAAGCATGTGAACTTCGTCAATGATGTAGACCTTGAATTTACCGCGAACAGGAGCATAACCGACGCGTGAAATGATTTCTTCTCTGACATTGTCCACTCCAGTTCGGCTAGCAGCGTCTAACTCAAATACGTCGGGGTGAACAGATTCAGAAATTAGCTTGCAATCTTCACAAACTCCATCGGGACTAGGCGTTGGACCATGTTCACAAAGAAGAGCTTTTGCGAGAATGCGAGCAGTAGTTGTTTTTCCTGTTCCGCGTGGCCCACAGAAAAGATAGGCATGTGCAACTTTGTCGCCTTCAACAGAACTTTGAAGCGTTTTTATGATGTGGTCCTGGCCAACAACATCGTCAAAAACCTGAGGTCTATATTTCCTGTATAGAGATTCAGACAAGTCAATTCCTGTTCATCAAAAGTCAAGTTCTCTTTAAATTAGCTCTCTTAAAAAAATAAAAATGCCAAACTGAATTGTCATTTTAATTTAGCTGCTTTTTTTCCTTGACTTAATTGCGCCTGAAATTGCACCAAAAACTGCGGGTGCAACAGAAACAGCAACAATGCCAAGAATAATAATTTCAAAATGCTGTTGAACAAATTCTACGCCACCGAAAAAATATCCAACCAGCACAAAGAGCGAAACCCAAGAAATGCCACCAATTGCATTAAACATTGTGAACTTTCCAAAATTCATGTGCCCAGTGCCAGCAATAAACGGCGCAAATGTCCTAAAAAATGGCATGAAACGCGTTATTACAATCGTGAGTCCACCATACTTTTCAAAAAAGCGGTCAAGTTTTTCCATTCGCTCAGGCGTGAGTGACTTAACCTTCCCAGAATCAATAATTCGCTGCCCCAAAAAACGTGCGATCCAATAGTTTGAAGTGTTGCCAAGAATTGCCGCTGCATAAAAAACAAGAAGCGTAGCAATCAAATTTAGCCCGCCGCCATCGGCAGAAAAAACACCAGCAGCAAACAACAAAGAATCACCTGGCAAGAACGGAAAGAACACAACTCCAGTTTCGATAAAAACGATGAAAAAAAGTGGTGTGTAGACCATCACAGGACCAAGGGTGACAATCCAAGCCGCAATAAAGCCTCGAGGATCTTTTAAAAGATTGACAAGAAATTCGAATGCTTGCAACAATTAATCCTTTGATATTCGCACAGAAGATGGGGAAAGTGTGCCCCAAATGGGAACAAAGCGCGCAACAGCGGTCTCTTATGGCTGCTTCCTTCCAGACCTGACCAGGTTCGAAACATATTGCCGCCTTGCCCCCATTTGAGGCACAGTAAGAAATTATAGCAAAGCTGCAATCAACACAACACACATCGAGATAATTACAACAAATGCTTTTTGTGATAAGGCGACTTTTTGAAAATCCTCGGAAGGAGACACTTCAAACAAGCCCCATGAACGCATTGTTAAAGCATCAGCTAAATCATCAACCTCACACATCATTCGCACAATCAAAGGAACGAAACAGCCACAATATGCAGAAGTCCGTTTTATTAGCCCGCCGTGATCCATGCTTGCACCACGGCACCATTGCGCCTCTTTGACAGATAAGAATTGATTGAAAATTTCTGGTATAAAACGAAGAGCAATTGACACAGATAATGCAAGTTCAGACACAGGCACCTTTAGTTTTCTTGTTGGCCAAAAAATCCACTTAAAAACACTCGCAAAATCAAGCAGCGAGAGAGTGTTTGCTACAAACAAGCTTGACCATCCAAGAAGCAGCACCCTAATCACATAAAAAGCCCCATTATAAACACCTGACTTTGTAAAAACAAATGTAGGAACAAGAATACCGGAGCTAATTCCAGCATCGCCGCCAGGTAAACCGCCAAGAGTTGAGAATCCAGTGAAAGACAGGGCATTTGCAAGGAATGAAAATGCACAAATCAGATAGAGAGGAATTGATACTTTAAGAATAGCCAAGATCAATTTCAAAAATGCCTGTTTTGATTGCCGATACTCTAAAAAATAATCAACAACAACAAGCGTCAAAAACAAAATGAACATGAGAAAGAGTCCATTCATGCTTGTCACAAAAAACAGAGAAACAGAATAGAGAAATAGGAGCAAAATTTTAGAGCGTGCATCTACTCGACACACGCTCTTGTTTGTTGAACTATTTGTGAAAAAAGCTTGAACCATGAGATTTATTCGAATCCCATGAAGAGTGGGCTATTCCTCTTCAGCAGCTTTTTCTTCTGTAGCTTCAGCAGCCTCTGCACTCTCAGTTGCCACTTCTTCAACTTCAGCAGTTGCATCTTCAACAGCCTCAGTTGCAGTTTCTTCTTTGACTTTTTCAGCCTCAGGAGCAACTTCTTCAGCTTTCTCTTCTTTTTTCTCAGCAGGAGCAACTTTTGTTGCCTTTGCTTTTGCAGGAGCAGCCTTGGTTTTCTTGGCAGGAAGAGCTTCAGTGATGAGCTCCATGATTACCATTGGGGCGTTGTCACCTTTGCGAGGTCCAAGTTTGATGATGCGTGTGTAGCCTCCCTGGCGGTCAGCAAACATGCCTTGCTCAACCTTTTCAAAAATCTCGCGTACGAGCTCTGAATCATTACCAAGTGCAGCCATAGCAAGACGTCTTGAATGAAGGTCACCACGTTTTGCCCAAGTGATGATTTTGTCGACATCGCCACGAATCTCTTTTGCGCGAGACTCGATGGTCTTGATGCGGTCATTCAAAAACAAAGCTGAAACGAGGCTTCTTTTCATAGCCTTTGTGTGGCTGTAGTCGGTGCCAAGCTTGCGACCTTTGTAATTGTGTCTCATAAAATTCTCCTAAATTAATCGCTTAAAGCAGGTCGTTGTTTGAGCGAAGGCTCAAACCATACTCTGCCAAAACGTCTTTAATTTCTTCAATAGATTTAACGCCGAAGTTGCGGATGTTTGTGAGGTCTTGCTCAGAAAGTTTGACCAGGTCACGAATTGTTTCCACGCCTTCGCGCTTTAAGCAATTGTATGAACGAACTGTGAGATCAAGGTCGTCAATTGACTTGCTCAACTCTTCGCTCTCAGGCTCTTGCTCTGGTTCAAAAATTGTAGGAAGCTCAAGCTCCTCGCCATCTTCCTGACCAAACTCAAGAAATGCCTGCATATATTGCATAACAATGTTTGCTGCCTCGCGAATTGCATCAAGAGGAGCAATTGATCCATTTGTTTCAACCTCGAGAGTGAGTTTGTCATAGTCGTTGCTTTGTCCAACACGAGTTTTGTCGTCATGGAGCGTGCAGCGTCTCACAGGGGAATAAATTGAGTCAATCGCAATGACTCCAATTGGATCATTATCTTTTTGGTTTTGAGCCGCATAAACATTGCCACGACCAACACCAATTGTGATTTCAGCATCAAATGTGCCACCCTCAGAAACTGTAGCAATAACGTGCTCTGGGTTAACAAGGGTAAACTCACTTGGAACTTTCAAGTCCGCACCAGTTACAGTTGCAGGTCCCTCAACAGAAACTGTTGCAACAGCACTGTCGACATCGTCGCTATTAGCCTTGAAAACAAGGCCTTTAACGTTTAAAACGATGTCGGTAACGTCTTCAATCACGCCTTCAGCACAAGAGAATTCGTGCTGAACTCCCTCAATGCGAATTGAAGTAGGCTTTGCGCCTTGGAGTGAAGACAAAAGGACGCGACGCATCGAGTTGCCGAGTGTGCGAGCATAACCACGCTCAAGTGGCTCAACCACAAAACGTGCCATGCAATCGTTAATTTGTTCAGTAGTAACAGTAGGCCTCATGAACTCTGTCATTATTTTCCGATGCCTCCTTAAATAAGCGTTTCTTCTCGTCAATTATTTCGAGTAAAGCTCGACGATGAGCTGCTCGTTTACGTCACTATCAATCTGGTCGCGGGTTGGGAGCGACAAAACGCTTCCCTGAAGTTTCTCGATGTCAACCTCGAGCCAAGCAGGAACACTTGAACGCTCGCTTGAAATGAGAGCACTCTTGATAACAAGCATGTCGCGAGCCTTCTCGGCAATTGCAACAAGGTCACCAGGGCGAACGAGGTAGGAAGGGATGTCAACGCGCTTTCCGTTTACCAAAATGTGTCCGTGACGAACTTGCTGACGAGCTTCTGCACGACTTTTGGCAAAGCCAAAGCGATAAATTACGTTGTCAAGACGAGTCTCGAGAAGAGTAAGGAGGTTTTCACCGGTTACTCCCTGTTGACGGTTTGCTTCTGTGTAGTAGTGATGGAATTGCTTTTCCAAAAGACCATACATTCTCTTGGTCTTCTGCTTTTCACGCAACTGCAGTAGGTATTCGCTTTCCTTAACGCGCTTTTTGCCAGCATCGCCTGGTGCATATGCGCGACGCTCCATTGCACATTTCTCTGAATAGCAACGATCGCCTTTCAAGAAAAGTTTGCATCCCTCACGGCGGCAAATTCTGCAGTCGGCTCCTGTGTATCTAGCCATTTAATTTACCTTTCTTATAGCCTTATGGACGACGACGCTTGCGTGGCCTGCAACCATTGTGTGGTTGTGGTGTGCAATCTTGAATGCTCAAAACCTCAAGACCAGCTGCTTGAAGAGTTCTGATAGCAGTCTCACGACCTGAACCTGGGCCTTTAACGAACACAGCGACTTTTTGAAGTCCATGCTCTTGAGCAATCTTTGCGCAAGCCTCACTTGCCATCTGTGCAGCAAATGGTGTTGACTTACGAGATCCTTTAAAACCAACAGTTCCAGCAGATTGCCATGCAATGACGTTTCCCTGAGGGTCTGTAATGCTAATGATTGTGTTGTTGAACGTAGACTTGATGTGAGCTTGTCCCACAGCAATATTCTTACGCTCTGAACGCTTTACGCGTGTCTGAGTTGTTTTCTTTGCCATGTCTCGTCACCTATCTCTTTCCGATTTGCTTGCGAGGGCCTTTTCTTGTGCGCGCATTTGTGTGTGTGCGCTGGCCACGAACTGGCAAACCTTTGCGGTGGCGAAGACCGCGATAGCAACCAATCTCCATGAGGCGTTTTACGTTTTGTGAAACGTCACGGTGCAGGTCACCTTCAACTCTCAAATTTGCTTGGATGTAGTCACGAAGTTTGCTTAAGTCACCTTCTGAGAGATCCTTAACGCGAGTGTCTGGATTCACGCTGCATGCTTCGAGGGCCTTCTTTGATTGGGAAAGACCGATTCCATAAATTGAGGTCAATGCGATTTCAATGCGTTTGTTTGTTGGGAGGTCTACTCCGACAAGACGTACTGCCATTAGTTATCCTCCTAACCTTGACGCTGCTTGTGGCGTGGGTTTTCGCAAATTACGAAAACTTTGCCATGACGTCTAATAATCTTGCACTTTTCGCACATCTTCTTGACCGAAGGACGAACCTTCATGTTTAACTTCCTTTCGGTAGTATTCCAATATGTGAAAAAACTAATCAGATGGATTCCACATCTGCCGACCCTAAACGCGCTTCATTGGAATGAGACAAAGCGCATTTGCAAGTCTTTGGTGAAAAACTAGTGTTCGTTTCGGTTTCAGAGTCGAAAAGAGAAGCTTCCCACCGGTTATATAAACGCCCAGCCGCAGGCGATTATATGCTTGCCTATTTGTAGCGGAATGTGATGCGACCGCGATTCAAGTCATAGACACTGAGTTCTACAGTCACTTTGTCACCAGGCAAAATTTTGATGTAGTGCATTCTCATTTTGCCGGAGATGTGAGCGAGGATCTCATGCCCGTTTTCAAGCTTAACTTTAAACATTGCATTTGGAAGCGCCTCAAGCACTTCGCCTTCGAGTTCTACAACATCTGCTTTAGACAATTTTCCTCCGTCATAAATAAACAAAAAAGTTGCACGCCACATGGACGCGCAACTTTATATATTATCAGACTTTTATGTTTTGCTGCAAACTTTTTAGTTATTCATTGTCCAATGCAAAATGCGTGCTTTAATCAAGTCAAAGATTAGCATAATTACGCCAAGAACAATAGCAATAAACACAAGACCTGCAAGTGTTTTATCCCAATTTCCAAGCTCAGAATTTGTCATAACAAAATAACCAAGACCAGAAGTTGCACCGAAAGTCTCTGCGACAGCCAACATATAGAATGCAAGCGTTAACGCAATTGAACATCCTGCAAGGATTCCAGGGGAGGCAGCAGGTAAAACAATGCGGAAGAAACGTTCTGCACCTTTAACTTCAAGTGTTGCAGAGTTTTCGAGATAGCGCTTGTCAATTGTGTGAACAGCTGCGATGGTTGACGAAAGAATAATCCAGAAACAACCAAGGAAAATGATAAACACAGACGCAGCCCAAAAACTAGGAAGCAAATTCAAGGCATAGTAGGTAATGAGAGTAACTGGGATAGCGCTTAAAAAGGTGATGATTGGGGAGATTGTGTGACGCACAACCTTGTGTAGACCAATTAACGAACCAAGCAAAACACCAGCGATTACGCTCAAGATGTAGGCGGTGCCAAGCATAGAGAGTGACGAAACAAGTCCGTCCATCTCAGCATCCCAGTTCTTAGCGAGCGTTTCAGGAACCGTGGAAAATGAGACAAACATATATTGGCTCAAAGCACCACTTGCAACTAGTGCTTCATATCCCAAAATCAAGACAATCGCAAGAACGAAGCATAAAGCATATTTCTTTAAGAATTTCATTATTAAAACAATCCTCCTAAACGAACATTCTCTTGATTAAATGTCGCCCAAAACGGTGTTGTTCTCTTTAAACTGAGTGAGCTTGCCCTTGAAGAAATCGCTGTTTGGATAGTCTTTAATGAGTGAGTTGAGTGCTTCTTCATAAATCTTGTCATTAAGGTGCTTGTTAAGATCAACATCACCTTTTTCAAGATACTTAAAGGCAACCATCTTATCCCACATTTTCGAAACAGAATTTGTAAATGGGTCGGTGTCATATTTCATGTGAGGAGATTTAACAAATGTCTCTGCTGTCTCTTTTGTGACATCAATGTTTTCTACAACAAGGTCTACTACTTCATCCTTGTGGTCTTGCATATATTCTTCTGCACGGAGATAAGAACGAAGAAGAGCTTTGATAGCATCAGGGTTGTTAGCAACATAGTCATCTTTAGCGAACATGCGACAGCAAGAGTGATTTGGCCAGTATTCATCAGGCCACAGTTTAACCTCAAGCCCTCTGTCTTTTGCAAGAAGTTGATGTCCTGTTGGTGTGCCACCAAAGTCCACCTCACCTTTAGCAATTGCCTCAAGAACCTCAGTTCCTTTTTTGTAGTCAATAAAAGTTACAATGTCGGTGTCGCCTTCTTTGCAACCTACATAGGTTGAACCGTCGTAAACAAAGCCAATTCCCTTGTCATAAAGGATACCCTTCATGGAAATGTCGCAGGTGCCGCCACGCGTAATTCCAAGCTTTTTGCCTTTTAAGTCCTCTGGAGAATTTAGTGTGCTCTCAGGTTTTCCATAGACTGGAGTTTCGCCAATAATCATGTAACCACCAAAAATTGTAAATGGTTGACCATTAGCAATTTGTCCGAGCGGTCCACCTGTTCCATATGTGGAAGCAACATCAATTTTGCCAGCAGAAAGTGCAGACACTGCGTCTGGAACACTTCCCAGAGGAACGCTTTCAACTTTTACTCCCTCTTCTTTATTAAAACCATGTTTTTCTGCAATAAATTGAAAGACTTGACCAGAAGTTGGTTGGTATGCAAGACGGACTGTGTATTTTGCCTCTTTATCAGCACCGCCAGAAGCACTGTCCTTTTTTTCTTCACTTGAACCGCAACCAGTAAGACCCGCAACAGCAACTGCAGCTCCAGCTGCACCACTGACTTTTAAGAAATCTCTGCGTGAAAACTCCATACTGTTTCCTTTCTGTAGTGTTTAATAAACGAACTATTGCTCTTCAGCAGGAACATCATGCTGAGCGCGATCATATGCGTCTTCATGAATAAGGCGAATCAGATTTTGACGCATCTCATTAATCTTTGGATCTGTGTACATGTTTTCTCTTGTTGGATGAGTCTCGCCAGCAAATGAATGCTCATAAATGACCTTTGCAGGTGTTTGACAAAGAACAATAATTCTTGTCGCCAACAGCAAAGCCTCATCAACTTCGTGAGTAACGAAGAAAACATTCTTTCTTTTAGATGGGTCGCTTTCCTGCTCCCACAAGTCAAGAACTAGATTTTGAAGTTTTGCCTTGGTAACAGCATCAAGCGAACCGAAAGGTTCATCCATTAGAAGAATCGGAGAATCAATTGCAAAAGCACGTGCAATGCCACAGCGTTGCTTTTGTCCTCCCGAAAGCTCACCAGGTAATTTGTGGAACAAGCTCTCAGACATGCCAACTTTTTCCATCCACTCAAGAGCTTTTTTCTTCCTGGCTTCCTTAGACATGCCTTTAAAAGACTTTTCAAGTGCAATCATAATGTTTTGGCCAGCAGTCATCCAAGGGAACAAACCATAATCCTGGAAAACCACTGCTCGATCCAGGCCAGCTCCTTTAACAGGATTGCCATCAATCGTCAAAACTCCACTGTTAGGTGTTTCAAGGCCGGCAATTAAGCGGAGCAACGTTGATTTACCACAGCCAGATTGACCAAGAAAACAAACAAAATCACCATTGTTTGCATTTAAATCAACACCATCCAAAATTTGAACACCGTCAGTATAAGAAAACTTTAGGTTTTCTATGTTTACTTCCGACACCAAATCTCCTTTCTTTATAAAAAATTATTTGTGATGGGCTGCTTCCCAAATGAGCAAACTCCAAGAATGAATAAACGCAAGATAGATGCCACGTTTTTTGACAAAGAATCGATGCGTTTAAGACAATTAACTAAAAGCAGATATGATTTTCGGTAATGTTGTAGCTAAAACAGCTGATTGCAATTAACTACAATTTGGGACATTAGCTTCTAAGCAGACACCTCGCGAGAAACATTTATGTCTAGCGAGAGACAGGTGTGGTTGCAGAGCCAAGCACCTGCTTTTTTTAAGAGCGTACAAATAATATCACGAAAAACAGCCGCACTCTGAATAATTCCAGAGACGCTAGCATTTCTAGAATTAAAAGATGCTATATGATAATTCCTAGCACAGACGTACAAATTTATTAGTGAGAATAAGAAGTTGTGAACAATAAATCAATCACTTTTAACCTCTATCATCCAATTTGCGCACTCGCCTATTTCGTGAGTGTCATATGCTTTGTGATGATTGGATTTCAGCCAGTCCTAACTTCGATCTTCTTTATTTCGGGGCTGAGTTACTGCTTCTATCTAAAAGGATGGCGAACAACTTGCAGAAGTCTCACTTGGCAATTACCAATGATGCTTTTAATAATGGTGATAAATCCTCTTTTTTCTGCCGCTGGCTCAACTGAACTTTTCCGAATTGGGGTTATGTCAATTTATGCAGAAAGTCTCTTTTATGGCCTATTTATGGGCATGATGCTTGTCTCAATGATTTTGTGGCTAGAATGCATAAATAAAGTTATCCCGCAAGAAAAGCTAATGTCACTTGCTGCAGGAATTTTGCCAACTGTCACACTAATGATATCGATGGCAACACGCATGGTTCCAATGTTAAAACGCAGAAGCACAGAGATTAAGAATGTTCAAAATGCATGTAGCTCTGCAAACATGGGAAATTCTAATCTGCAACTAAACACAAAAGTGATTAGTGTCCTCATGGGGTGGAGCATGGAGGATTCACTTCAAATGGCCGACTCCATGAAAATTTCAGGCTGGGGGTCTACAAATAAGAGAACAACATATACACTCTACAGATTCAGAAAAAGAGATGCTGCTCTTCTTCTGATTATTATTGCTTTTGCAATCATTTGTGGCATTCTTTCTTGGATAGCGTGCGACAGCTTCACTTTTTATCCAAAGATTGAGGGGTTAAATGCTTGGGTTGGATACGTCCCGATTGCTCTTTATGCATTTTTCCCGATTCTGCTTGAACTATTGTCAAATGCATTTGGAAACAATTAAAAAACAAGCTGTGGCTGAATAAGGCGAGGCTGAAATATCAAAAATGGGTTAGACGACATGAATAGCAAAGACAAACTGGCAATTGAACTAAAAGATTTTGGGTTTACATATCCCAGGTGCACAAAACCGGCTGTGGGCCCACTAAACCTAACATTGAACAAAGGCGATTTTGCAATTCTTGTTGGCGACACAGGAATTGGAAAATCCACACTTTTAAAAGCACTGCCTCCCGACTCTCCCATCGCTGGCAAGCGCTGTGGCTCAGCAATAATAAATTCTAAAACACTAGGCTACGTTTCTCAAAGCCCAGAAAATCAATTGGTGTGCGAAAGCGTTTGGCACGAAATTGCTTTTGCGCTTGAAAACCATGGAACACCACGTTCTCTCATGAGAAGGCGCGTTGCCGAAGTTTCCCACTTCTTTGGAATTGAACCTTGGTTTCACAAAAACGTAAATGACCTTTCGGGCGGCCAAATGCAACTTGTAAACCTTGCAAGAACGCTAGCGACAGGTCCAGAAATTCTCCTTTTAGATGAACCTTCGGCAGAACTTGATCCAGTTGCAGAGAAGAAATTTTTGCATGAAGTATTCAGAATCAACCGCGAACTGGGGATAACAATCTTGCTTGTGACACACACTCCAGAAGTTGTTGCTGATTATGCGACAAGAGCGATTGAAATGAATAAATCTCTCGAAGGCGTGACAAAAACGTCCGAAGTTCTGTTGTCAACGTTTGCTCACAGCGGTGCCATCAACGCGCCATCAAGAAATCTGTCAACACAAACAAGCAGTTGCATAAAAGTTGATGACGTTCATTTTCGCTATTCAAAAGAAGAACAATTTGTCATGCATGGCTGTGATTTGGACGTGAAGATTGGCGAAATTCGAGCAATAGTTGGTGGGAATGGTTGCGGAAAATCGACTCTTTTAAAGCTGATTGCTGGCATCATCAGGCCAGAGCGCGGACGAATCCAAAATGCGCTTCAAACAATGCAAGCATATCTTCCCCAACACCCAGCTGCACTATTTATTTGCGACACTGTAGTTGAAGAGCTTTGCGAATGGCAAGATAACTGCGGCTACAGCCACGATGATGTGCAGGCAATGGAAGAAAAGGTTGCTCTTTCGCAATGCGAAGATTTGCATCCATATGACATCTCAGGCGGTCAACAGCAAATGCTGGGCTTGGCAAAACTCCTTTTAACTAAACCAAAATTGTTGTTGCTAGATGAGCCAACAAAAGGGCTTGACCCAAAAACAAAAATTACTGTTGCAAATTTAATTTTAGATTATGCGAAAAACGGAGGAACCGTGCTCATGTCGACGCATGACCTTGCATTTGCACGCTGCGTTGCCGACACAACCACAATGGTTTTCGATGGGCAAGCAACTTGCACAGAATATAGCGACGAGTTCTTCTCTAACAACCTTTTCTTTAGACCTAACGCCAGCAAGTTCACAGATTTATTCCAGCAGCAACTTGGCAAGCAGTAAATAACATGCGAAGCACATTGATAAAAATACTCGAACCCTTAATCCTCGTTTCTGTTCCAGTAACATTGCTCTTATGTGCGATTTTTCAACATGAAAACTCCGCCTTTTTAACCTTTGCGGTTGCCATCGCGGGTGTGCTCTTGTACTTCTTAGGATATGAAAAATCAAAACCTCCACTCAGACAAATAATGCCAACCGCTACGCTCGGAGCAATTGCTGCAGCGGGACGCATCATTTTTGCTCCAATTCCTGACTTCAAACCAGTCTCTGCAATCTGCATTATTTCTGGAGTAGTTTTTGGTAGACGAAGTGGATTCATGGTGGGTGCGCTTGCTGCCCTCGTTTCTAACTTTTTCTTTGGGCAGGGTCCATGGACGCCGTGGCAGATGTATTCCTGGGGGTTAATTGGCTACATGGCAGGAGTTTTAAACGGTGTTGGCGCATTTAATCACCGATCTGCACTTTATGCATATGCTTTTATCTCCCCACTGTTTTATGGCTTCATTCTCAACAGCTGGTACATAATCGGCTGGGTTCATCCAATCACATGGCAAACAGCTTTGGCCGCATATGCAGCAGGTCTGCCGCTTGACGTCATTCATTCGATAGCAACCGTCACTTTTCTCGCAATCCTCTATGAACCATGGAAGCGAAAACTTTTGCGCATCAAATCAAAATTCGATTTGAGCTAGATTTTTAATAAAAGACTATTTTTAAAAGTAAAAACGTGGCTTTTCAATGAAAAACTCTCACTAAAATGATGACTTTTCAATATGTATAGCGGCTAAAAACTATGGTTTTTCAATAATAGTTGACGCGGCAACTTGACAGTTTTCCAAATGGAGATCTTAAAAAATTACTATGTATTTGGTTTTGTTACAAATCTGTTCGAGATAAGTTCTGCTCTTAAATCTCAAAAAGGGAAAACTAAAATTAATAGGAGCAATTCAATTCGCAAAAAAAACGCGTCAGCAATAAAGATCTAGGAGGCAATTATGAGCAACGCGAGAAAAGATGCTTTTGCAAACACCGCAAAGACAATCATTAAAAATTTAGAGCGCAGGAACATGGAAGGTTATTTCTGCGAGTCAAGCGCCGATGCAATTGAACTCGTCAAAAAATTTGTTCCTAAAGGTTCAAGTATCGGCTGGGGCGGCACTGAGACATTTGCCGAAACAGGAGTGAAAGCGGCACTTGAAGCAGGTGACTACAAAATGCTTGACCGCTCAAGGGCGACAAATCCTGAGGAAGTTCGACAAGTCATTTTGTCTCATTTGGATTGCGACACCTTTTTCATGAGCACAAATGCTCTCACAACAAAGGGCGAGTTGGTGAACATCGATGGAAGTTCAAACAGACTTGCTTGCCTTCTCTATGGTCCAAAACAAGTGATTGTGCTTGTTGGCATGAACAAAATCGTTAAAGATGTGTCCTCAGGAATCGAGCGCATCCACACCATGGCATGCCCTCCAAACGGAAAGCGACTTCACACAGGCACACCTTGCGCGGAAGTTGGTGTGTGTGGCAACTGTCATGACGAAGGCTGCATGTGCTGCAACGTTGTTGTCACACGACACAACCGACATGAAGGTCGCATTAAAGTAATACTCATTGCCGAGGATCTGGGATTTTAAAGAGAAACGGCGGCAGCAATTGAGATTGCCTGGAATTGCAGCGTTTGTTTTGCAAACATTTGGCTGGGCGCATGTTTTATGCGAACGCAAATGAGCGAATTAAAAAAATTTTGTAAAAAACAATTGATTAACACAAGCCCTCAATCAAGGGTGCTGCCGCCATTTCTTTAAAAGTTGACCTTTAGTTTTTGCGCCTTGGGAGATCCTTGCGTGCAAACGCTACAATCACACAAATGAGAATAGTGACAAGCATGTCAGGAAGAGTGTTTCCGCAAATGAGGTCCACCTGCATGAGACAGCGATAAATTACAAATCCAACAGCCCAAATTACGAGGTTTACCCAGTCGAATTTTCCTGCCGGCTTTTCTCTTTTTATGACGAAATAATCAGCGATTTGAACTGCGATCATTGGTGCAAAAACAGATCCAATGAGATAAAGAAAGTCAGTGATGTCGTCCATCGGGAAAAGAATCGCTCCAATAGTGCCAAGAATAGTAACTACGACGGCAACCTGCTTGCCTTTTAACTTTGAAAAAATCGATTCACTAGAAACACCTGCAGAGTAGGCATCAAGAAATGTTGTCGTGACAGTTGAGAATACGACAATAAGAAGTGCTGCAATTCCCAGACCGCTTTTGAGCATGATTTGCGCAATATCAATCTCTCCTGTAAAGATTGCAGCACCCATGCCGATTATGTACATAAAACAACTCACAATGCCATATGTGATAGCGCTCACTGCCGTAGCTTTAACTGGTTCTTTTGCCTCTCGAGTGTAGTCGCTAATGAGAGGAAGCCAAGACAGAGGCATTGCTACAGCGAGCTCAACAGCTGCACCAAACGAAAGTGAGTCGTCGGTCATGTTAGTCATTTGGTTTCCATTAAAGAAGATGAGATAGCCAAGAATGAGAGTTAGCACAAACAGAGCCGCCATCGCAACTGTGTTCACTTTCCCAAGATTAGTTATACCAATTAAAATCCAAACGACAATCAAAGCGCCAATTACAACACACCAGACCCAATGACCAACCTCAAAAACTCCGCTTGCAGAAAGTGCACCATCATAGATCATGATTGCTGTCCAACCGAGGAGCTGTAACACGTTGAGCAGAGCGAAGAGTTGTCCGCCTTTAAGTCCAAAATTCACTTTAACAGACTCCATGGCGCTCTTCCCGAGCTTGCCCCCGATAACGCCAGATAAAAACAACATGACGCAACCAATGATGTGGCCAATCAAAATTGCAGCAAGACCTGTCTGAAACCCAAGTGCTGCAAAATAGGTGCCAGTGATAATTTCTGCAATAGAAACACCAGCTCCGAACCAAATTAATCCGTTTTCAAAAAGACTTGTTTTCTTATTCACTTTATTCCCCTGCTAAAACACTAAATTCATTTATGAAAAGCAAACCCATGATCGATGGGCCCACTTCCTGCACCCAAATCAAGCATTGCCCCAAGTGCGCCAGATATGTATTCTTTTGCGCGCGCGACAGAGTGCTCCAGATCTAATCCTTTTGCTAGATTAGAAGCGATAGCAGAAGATAGTGTGCAACCTGTGCCGTGAGTGTTTGGGTTGTTAATTCGCTTACCCCTAAACCACTTTGCCTCACCATCAGCAAAAAGCAAGTCATTGGCGTCGTTGACGTTGTGGCCGCCTTTACAAAGAATCGCACAGTCAAAACTCTCAGAAATAATTCTTGCAGCCTCAACCATGTCGTCTTCTGAAGAAATTGACATGCCTGACAAAACTTCTGCCTCTGGGATGTTGGGAGTAAGAACGTCTGCAAGTGGGAACAACTCGCTTTTAAGTGCGGCAATAGCATCGTCGCTAATCAAGCGCGCTCCGCTAGTAGCAACCATAACGGGGTCGACAACAATGTTTTTAGCCTCATATTGTTTTAGCTTCGAGGCTATTACCTTGACGATTTCACTTTCAGAAACCATTCCGATTTTCACAGCATCTGGAAAGATGTCGGTAAAAATAGCATCCAGCTCTTCTCCGACAAACTCAGCTGTCGCATTTTGAATCGATGTTACGCCGGTAGTGTTTTGCGCCGTCAAAGCCGTGATAGCGCTCATGGCATAAACGCCATTTGCAATCATCGTTTTGATGTCCGCTTGAATGCCGGCGCCTCCGCTGGAATCACTTCCAGCGATCGTTACTGCAGTTTTCATGAACCGTCCTTTCAGTTACGTTTTATATAGCGACGCGAAGTGGTGCCCCCAACGAGCCGCTTATTCCACGCAGGCCTTTCCTGCGAAAAGAATCTATTATTCATATTTTTAAAAAAAGTGATGTAAAAGTTCCTTCATAATCAAAATAATCTTTGCCCTTAAAACTAAGAGATTTTCTATGTTTTAAACCATGACCTTAACTCATAAATTCGGAAATTTTGCCTTCTCGCAAACTGCTCAAAAAAGAAAGCGGGCTTTCAAAATAGTATTGCGCCTCATTCTCTAATTCAGTCTGGTTACACTCTCCTGCCTCGTCATAAATTCCAACAGTATGAAATCCTGCATTTTTTGCAGTTTTTAAAGCATAAAGAGAATCCTCGAATACAAATAAATCTTGTGGCGCTGCTTTCAAGCGTTCAGCTGAAATTTGATAAATCAACGGAGAATGCTTGCTCTCCCCAATTTCACCATTCGTGAAAACAGCATCAAACATGTCAAGAACACCACATCGTTCAAGCGCTTTTGTCACATGTTTGCGAGGGCTAGATGTTGCCGCAACAAAATGAATTTGACGATGACGCAATTCAGTGAGCAAATCATATGCGCCAGGTTTAAGCAATATTTCATTAAAATAGGCATCTTGCAAGAAATCTTCCATCTCCTGCTTAATGCACTCGGGAGATTCATTCAAATGATAGGTGTCTCTCAACCATTGCGCCCCTTGCTCCATGCTCATGGAAAACAGAGTTTCTCGAATGTTAGGAACTGCGTCAAAACCTAAGAATTTAACGTAGTTCTCACCAAGACTCATCCAATGAGAAATTGAGTCTAAAAGCACACCGTCAAGATCGAAGATTGCACCTTTAACCATTATTATTTTCCACCAAATCAATTACAGAAGATTTCAGTTTTTCGGTTGCTGCCCTGATGTCTTCTTGTCCAAAGATTGCGCTAATGACAGCTATCCCATCAATTCCGGAGCCTGCAAGTTCACACACGTTATCTTGAGTGATCCCACCAATTGCGACGACGGGAATCGACACTGCCTCACAAATTGCCTTTAACTCCGAGAACGGAACCTCAAGCGCATCGTCTTTTGAATTTGTGGGAAACACTGCACCAACTCCAAGATAGTCAGCACCTCGCTCTTCCGCAAGCAGAGCTTCTTTTACAGTTTGTGCCGAAACACCGATAATTTTGTCTGAGCCCAACTTTTCACGCACAGCCCCTGCTTCCATGTCGTCTTGTCCAACATGCACGCCATCGGCATCAATCTCGATTGCCAAATCTACATTGTCGTTAATCACAAAAGGAACACCACACTGCAAACAAAGTTCTTTTAATGACTTTGCTTCGGCTAAAAAGTTTTCGTAGTCAAGCTCCTTCTCACGAAGCTGCACAAAAGTCGCTCCGCCAAGAAGACTTTGTTTAACAACATCACACAATGTGTTTTCACACAGCCAGTGACGGTCTGTTACAGCGTAAAGAAGAAGATCTTTTTTATCTAAATTCAAACTTTGCTCCGTTTTCAAGAGTATCACCATTCATATTGCAAATAGCATCGATGATTCTGTTGCGATAGGTTGAATTACCATCGCCTTCTTCCATGCGATTCCAGGCAATTTCCCCAGCCAATCCCATAGCGGAAACAGCGGCAGCTGCTGCTTCAAGTTTTGCATCAGGATTTGCAACAACAAACGCGGTCATCATTCCTGAAAGTTGGCAACCAGTGCCTGTGATTAGACCCATCTCAGCTTTTCCGTTTCTGATAACAAAACAGCGATCGCCATCGCTAACTAAATCAATTTCGCCAGTTACGGCAACAATCGCGTCAGAGTTCTTGGAAAAATCTTTAACGAATTTTACTGCTTCATCAAGTGAATCTTCACTCACTTTATCAGCTATGTCAGCATCCACTCCCTTTGTGGTTCCGCTACCAAGAGCCAATGTCTTAATCTCTGAAATGTTTCCGCGGATTACCGACAACTCAAGTTCTTCCATTAGCGAAACGGCAGTGTTAGTGCGAAGAGCCGATGCCCCTGCGCCAACAGGATCCAGAAGAATGGGATTACCAAGCTCATTTGCAACTTTGCCAGCTATGTTCATCGCTTCAATGCTCGATTTATGGAGAGTGCCGATGTTGATGTTGAGCCCTCCGCAAATAGATGTGATGTCAGCCACATCATCTGGCTCGTCAGACATAATCGGGCTAGCTCCACAGGCAAGAATCACATTAGCAACATCGTTTACTGTCACATAGTTTGTGATGTTGTGAACTAAAGGCTTCATCTCACGCACGTTATCAAAACATTCTTTTAGCATTTAGCGCTCCTTTCCAAACAAAAAAAACGGATGCGCCAAATAGACACATCCGCATTCATTCAAAATATGAGCGCACATCCCTACGTTGGCATTATCCAAATCAGGTAAAGGGTCAAGACTCTACAGTCAACTCTCAGCCTGCGTCTCGGCAAGCTCCCCTGTCAATCTCGATTATAGCATCATGAAATGCCCACTTTAGAAAATCGAGGGGAAAACGGAAATGCAGAAAAACTAAATCAAAAGAGAAAAGAGACGCGCCACCTTTTACCCATTGAGATACACCCGCTATTTTCGCCCAGGGCAATATAGTTTTTGCAAAGAGCGTTTATATGCTCTAAATGCCAATAATCTTTTTATGCATAACACAAAGATTACATCAACGAAATTAAACAAACACAAAAAAGACCGAATGAATTCTAAATTCGCTTCTTAGCTCAGCAATTCGTCAATTTCCTCAAATGTAAATTTCTTAACTGAGCAACTTCCAATGTTGTTGACAAGAACAAAATTAACCGAGTTGCTATGACGCTTTTTGTCGTTCTTTATAAATTTAAGAAGAGTCTGTTTGTCGATTTCAGTGGTTGTCGGGAGGTCCTGAGTATTAAATGAAGAAATTATCTTTTCGGCAACGTCTGACGAAGTGAGTCCAGTTTTTGCACAAGCACGCACGAGCACACACAACCCGGCCGCAACGCAGGTTCCATGCCCAACGGAAAAATTGCTCGCAGCTTCAATTGCATGCCCAATCGTGTGGCCAAGGTTCAGAGTTTGACGAATGCCTGCTTCATGCTCATCGGCGTTCACAACATCGCGCTTAATTTCTACGTTACGCATAACAACTTGTGCGAAATCATCAGTTGAAATCATGCTTTTCACAAGTTTGTTGTTGCTCAAGAATTCAAATAGCTCTGGGTCAGCTAGAATAGCATGCTTGACAATCTCTCCAACTGAGTCTTTAAATTGATCATCGCTTAAAGTAGACAAAACGTTCAAATCTATAACAACGCCAATGGGTTGGTGAAAGGCCCCAAAAAGATTTTTGCCAGCTTTTAAATCGACAGCTGTTTTTCCCCCAACTGATGCATCGACCATTGCAAGCAGACTTGTTGGAACTTGCAAAACGCGAATTCCTCGCATGTAGGTTGCGGCAGCAAAACCACCAAGATCACAAGCTACACCGCCACCAAGAGTGATTACAACAGAGTCACGCGTGCAGCCAGATTGCGCCATCTTCTCGAGGCACTCAACAAGGGTTTTAGGATTTTTCGACTGTTCACCAGCGGGAAACACATATGAATCAAAGTCATAACTAAAGTCAGCCACAACTTTGTCAGCATAAATCTCCCAAACGTTGGAATCACTAACAAAAAACACCCTATCGACTGGTTTAAGATTTTGTTTAGCAATTGTGTCTTGCAAAATATCATCAAGTTTGCAAACAAAACTGCGACCAATAATAACATCATATGATGCAGAATCAGTTTTAACAGGCACTGTTGCGAATATGTTATCCTGCCAAGTAGTCATGGGGTCAAGCACACGCGCACTATTTTCCTTTTGCGCCTGCAAGAGATGCACTGTCTAGAACATTAGTGTCAAAACAGAAAGTGAGCGAATTTTTGATGCGCTCACGCTTGTTAGCCAAATCAACCATCATGTTTAATAATTCTGCATAAGAAACACCGAGTGGTTCCCACAAATAAAAACTAAGCGACCCAGGAATGGTGTTAATCTCGTTAAACACGAGTTCGTCAGTGTCAACATCAATCATAAAGTCAATGCGGGCAACACCATTGCAGCCAAGCGCCTTAAATGCGCGAACAGCCAAATCGCGAATTTCTTCGCGTTTCTCTGGTGACACTTCTGCAGGAATTTTTCGCGAAACGCTGGCCATCCCTTTAGAACCACCCTTTTGGTTGTTCATATATTTGTCTTGATAGGAAAGAATTTCATCAGATCCAACTGGCTCTTCAATTTCTGATGCGCGAGCCTCCTCAATGTCGCCTAACACCGAACAATTAATCTCTCGAAGATGAGAAATTGCGCGCTCAACCAGGACAACAGAAGCATAAAGAAACGCATCATCAAGGCTGCGAACGAGCTCAGTCTCGTCTTTTGCGACAGAAATTCCAACACTGCTTCCCAAATTAACAGGCTTAACAATGACAGGAAATTCGAAGTTCTTTTTTATGTTTTCGATTAATGCATCAAGGTTTTGGTAGTCCTTGGAAGTGTAGCGCCTAGCAGGCAAAACAGGAACTCCGGCTTCTGCAAGAACTGCTTTTTGCGTGAACTTATCCATTCCAAGGGCGGCGCTTTCCACGTCACACCCAACAATTGGAACATCCAAAGTGTGGAAATAACCTTGCAAATTACCATCTTCTACATTTGTGCCGTGAACACACAAAAACGCCATGTCAATTTCGCGCTCAAAATTTTTGCCGAACTTCTTTTGGGGATATCCAACAAGTTTTGATTTCTTTCCATCTTTAACGAGAATAACTTGCTGTGCATTAGCAACAACACTCTTTAAGTTCTTGTAATTTTCAATTTTGTCAAGACCCTCTCCCACATACATTTCACTATCCTTTGAAATGTATAAAGGAAAAGCCTCAAACTCAGAATTGTTAAAAGCGAGATAGGCTTGAAGACCTGTAATGATAGAAATCTCATGTTCGACACTTGGGCCGCCGAACACAAAAGCAATTTGACGTTTCAAAAATGCTCCTTTAACCGTTTATACGAAAACGTAATTTAAGAATAATTGTCGGGCAAATCGTTTTCAAGAAGAATGAAAGCTTGTTTACCATCGCAATCAATTTTATAGGCAAAATTTATTGCTTCGGTAAATGTATTGTAAACTCTAATTTTGTTTTCGTCGAAACCTTCGCGTAAAGCGCCATTCTTAATCGGGCGCGTGTGTTCTTCGCCGACAAGAACAATCCAATCACAACACTTAGCCGCATAACCTCCGAAAGCAAAATTGTAATCATCTTCCTTGTCGCCAAGTTCAACCATGCCAGGCGTAATGAGAATCTTCATGCCATCAAACAGTGCAAGCGTCTCAACTGCCGCTTTAGACCCGACTGGGTTTGAATTGAAGGCATCGTCAAGAATTGTAATGCGGCCTTGGCGCTTGAGTTCCATCCTGTGAGGAACACTTTTAATCCTTCTAACCTGCGAGCAAAGCTCTTGAGGATCAACCCCCATTTCGGTTGCCACTGCAATTGCCCCAGTGATGTTTATCACATTGTGAGAACCAACAAGGCGTGTGTGAAAATCAAGCGTTTTGCCCCCATGTGTTACAGAAAAATCGGTGCCATCGCATGTGACGCTTTCAATTGATGATACATAATCAACTTCACTGCCGTTTGCGGCAGAATAGGCTACTACATTATTTAGCTTTTTCTCATCAATTCTTTTGAACAATTGTTTTGCAACCAGCTCAGAATCAAAGTTTAAGAACAACTTTCCGTCTACTGGCAGGGCATCGGCAAGCTCAAATTTTGTTTTAGCAATGTTGTCAAGACTGCCAAAGGTCATTAAATGGGCTGGTCCAACAGCTGTTATCACACCATGATGAGGATGAACGATGTCGCAAATCTCTTTGATTTCGCCAACATAACGAGCACCCATCTCGCAAATGAAAATGTCATGAGCAGTAGTGAGGCTTTCGCGAATCGTTTTTACGATTCCCATCGGCGTGTTGTAGCTTTCGGGAGTCACCAAAACATTGAATTTTGAAGATAGAAGTTCTTGTAAATAAAACTTCATTGACGTTTTTCCATAGGAACCGGTGACACCAATAATCGTTAGATTCTCACAGCTGCGAAGGCGCTTTTTTGCCTGATTGATGTAGAAATCACGAACGAGATGTTCGACAGGTCTGTTAACGGTGTTTGAAAAAGGAACCAGAACAAACTGTAGTCCGACACATAAACAAATTGCGCCACTAGTGGCAAGCGGACCTAAAATCCAGTATGTTAGACCAGAAATGATTAAGCAAAAAATCGAGTCGGTTACCAACATCCGTTTTACACGAGTTGTGTAGTGTAGGGGTTTTTTGTCATACATCTCTTTCATGAGACGATAAATCACAAAAGTGAGCAGTAAAAACAGCCACGAGACAATTAACAACCACACAGAAATAAAAACAATCTGCATAATTCCTGCTGCACAAATAGCGAGCAATAACCACTGTTTTTTGAAATTCTCGTTAAGCCAGGTGAAGTGCTCAGAATTAACATAGCCATTCAGCTGTAACATGTGCAAATTAAAACGTGCTGCTAGCGCCAAAGGAGCAACAGAAAGAGCAATCGTGATGCCAAGGAGGATAAAATCGGTCATCTATTCTCCTTTGTCGCACAAAAATGAGTGAAGGACTAAAGAAAAGCGTTGCGGTTGCTCGGCATAGGAAAAATGCCCACAACCCTCAAACACAACAAGGCTCGAATTCTTGATTTTCTTCTCCATAATTTCGCCGTCATGCAAAGGCGTTGCATCGTCGGAATCGCCCCAAACCAGAAGCGTTTCAGCATCAATCTTGTGCATCAAATGTTGCTGATCATAGTTAACAGCCTTAACAAGGGCACCTTTCATTACATCACTTGCGTTGCGGTAATCTTCACTTCCCTGTTTTGAAATCCAATAATCAATAACATCAGGGAAAAGCGCGTGCACAGGCGCCCACGTGACAAACCTCTTAAAAGCTTTAAACCATTTAACTTTAAATTGCGATTGAGAAGATCTTTCTGGCATAACGCCAGCCGAATCGATTAGAACAATTTTTTGTATGAGATGCTTGTAGGCATCGTTGCTTGCAATTTCTAAAATCACGCGACCACCATAAGAATGGCCAATCAGCGTAGCTTTTTTAATGTCGAGTGCCTCAAGAAAATCAATAAAAAAACTTGAATATTGCGAAACATCCCAACTTTCATTTGGCTCTTTCGTGTTCCCAAACCCAGGAAAGTCAAAAAGGATGGTAGTGTATTCATCAGTTATCGCATTGGCAATTATTTCATAAACTCCAAAGTTGGTTCCCCACCCTTGGCAAACGACCGCGAACTTGTCTCCACTTCCGATTGCAGTGTAGGCAACGTCAATCCCGTCAACGTCAATGCGTTTTATGTCAAATCTTTGTTTCATGAAGCTATTAAAGTATATTACATACACGCATGAGCAGGCGGAAGCCTCGCATAACCTGTAAAATTTATTAGGATTATTAGCCTTTCAAAACGTAGTGGAAAGAGAAAAAATAATGAACATTGCTGTGATGGGATGCGGCACCGTCGGTGGTGGCGTAGTGGAGATTATCGACAATCGAATGGATAAAGGCTCAAATTTAAAAGTCACTCGAATTCTCGATAAAATTTTTCGCGAAGGCGACGATCGCTTTACTGACAAAATAGAAGACATCACAGAAGACGACACAATCGATCTCGTTGTTGAGTCAATGGGCGGAATAGAGCCTGCTCACACTTTCATTCTTGCTGCGCTAAATGCTGGAAAGCATGTTGTCACTTCAAATAAAGCAGTAGTTTCAAAATATATGAAAGAGTTTGTTGACGCTGCAAATGACAACAGTGTTGGGCTTTTTCTCGAAGCCACAGCTGGCGGCGGTGTGCCTTGGATTCACAACCTCATGCGCGTGAAGAGAATCGATCAAATTACGCAATTTTCTGGAATCATCAACGGCACTTCCAACTTCATCATCGACAAAATGGAAAAAGAGAACGCCGACTTTAGTGAAACTCTCAAACTTGCGCAAGAAAAAGGATATGCAGAAGCAAACCCTTCTGCCGACATCGATGGTGACGACGTTAAAGCTAAATCAATGATTAGTGCAAGCATCGCTTTCAGCACGCTTTGCACCGATGAAATCCCAACATCAGGCATTAGAAATCTGACAGCTGAAGACATTGAGGTTTTCAAGGAGCTGGGACTTCGCGTTCGCATGATAACTAGAGGCCAAATTAAGGGTGATAAATATTTCGTGACAGTCGAACCACAGCTTTGCGAAGAAAACACACTAGAGGCAAACACTCCTGGCTATTTCAACACCGTCTCTCTCACAGGAGAGACAATCGGTGAGCTCAAGTTCTTTGGCGCCGGCGCTGGTGCTTTACCAACTGCAAATGCAATTGTGCAAGACATCATTGACTGCGCAGACGGCAAGCGCCCAGTTTATGACCTGTCGCGTGAGCTTGAATTTGATGAAACCATAATGCCTTCGACATATCTGTTCAGGACAAAAGCAGAGCACTCTCTTCCACGCCAAACAATCATGATTCGCCCTGGCTATTTTGAGATTGGTGGGAAGTACCCTGCTGAAGCACACCAAATCGCCGAAAATTTGCTGGTAGAAGACCCAAATAGCTTTATGGCCAGCATTCAGAAGACAGTATAATTTTTGCAAAAAGAGTGCCCAAAAGGACGAACAAAAACATGCTGAAAATTACAAAATTCGGAGGAAGTTCCACAGCAAACTCCGAACAATTTAAAAAAATCAAGAAAATCATCGAAGCTGATGAAGGACGCAAATTCGTTTGCGTGAGTGCTTCAGGTCGTCGTTTTAAGGGCGACAACAAAGTTACAGATTTGTTGTGCCTAGTTGTTGCACATCGCGACTATCATGTTGACTATTCTGCATTGTTAGACGACATTGAAAGTCGCTATCTTGAGATTAAAAACACTCTTGGCCTCAAATATCCAGTCGAGGAAAAGTTTGACCTACTTCGTCAGACGATTCCAACAGATTCTGCGCCCTACATCATTTCCCGCGGAGAATGGCTAACCGCTCATCTCATGGCAGAATATTTGGGATTTGAATATCTCGACGCAGCAGAAGCTATCATCTTTCACCATGATGGGACGCTGAATCTAGAAGCAACTAACGAAGCAATTCGCGAGGTTGTTAAGAAATATGACCACTTCGTGATGCCTGGTTTTTATGGCGGAACAACCGATGGACACATTAAGCTGCTCGACCGTGGTGGCGGTGACATCACTGGTTCTTTGATGGCAAGCGCACTTGATGCCGACCTTTATGAAAACTGGACCGATGTTTCGGGTTTTTTGAGTGCCGATCCAAGCATTGTAGAAAACCCCAGAACAATTAAAAAGATTACTTTTGATGAAATGCAGGAGCTTTCCTACATGGGGGCTAGTGTATTACATGAAGAAGCAATCTTTCCTGTTCGCGAAAAAAATATCCCAATTCAAATTAAAAACACGAATGAACCCGAGGCAGAAGGAACAATCATCAGAGAATTGTGGGAACCAGACCCCACTGACCCTCTTGTAACCGGCATTGCTGGAAAAAAAGACTTCTTGAGTGTCTACATCACGAAAACAAAACTCGCAAATTCAGTTGGTTTCCTTCGCTCAGTGCTTTCAACTTTTGAAAAATATGGAGTAAGCATCGAACACATACCAACTGGCATCGACAGTTTCTCTGTTGTCGTAAATGCAAAAGATGTTAAAGATAGCATTTATTCAATCGTTGCAGACATTAAAAAGGAACTTGAACCTGACAAGATTGAAATCAACGAGAATCTAGCTCTAATTTCTGTTGTAGGAAGAAACATGCCTTCGAAAATAGGCACATCAGGCAAGTTGTTGGGTGTCGTTGGCGATGCAAAAATCAACGTTCGCATGATTTCTCAGTCCTCGCAGGAACGAACGATTGTGATCGGAGTTGAAAATAGAGACTTCGAGAGATGCGTTCAAGTTATCTATGATGCATTTGTAAACGAAACTAGTTCGGAGTAAAAAATGACTTCTAAAAACGTTTGTGTTCTTGGAGCAACTGGCGCAGTTGGCCAACAAATGATTCAATGCCTTGAAGAGGCAAGTTTTCCCATTGCAAACCTGAAACTTCTCGCAAGTAAAAGCTCAGTTGGAAAAACTGCAAAATTTTTGGGAGAAGACATTGCTCTACAAGAAGCAAAAGACGGATGCTTTGGTGATGTTGACATCGTATTGAGCGCAGTTGAAAACAACATCGCAAAAATTTGGATTCCAAAAGCTGTGGAAGCAGGAGCGGTTGTCGTTGACAACTCTTCGGCATATCGCCTTGACAAAGATGTACCGCTTGTTGTGGCTGACGTAAACCCACAAGATATTGAACAAAACAATGGCATCATTGCCAACCCGAATTGCGCAACAATCATCGCACTTTTGGCGGTTGCCCCACTGCACAAGCAAGCAACAATCAAAAGGATGATTGTTAGCACCTACCAAGCCGCTTCTGGTGCAGGCATGCCGGGAATCACCGAACTTCTAGCACAACAAAAAGCAATCGCGCAAGGAAGTGACGTCCCTGAACCAAAAGCTTTTGTTGATCAACTAGCAATGAACCTCATCCCCGACATTGGTGGAATTGGTGATAACTTCTACACGTCAGAAGAAATGAAAATGCAAAACGAAGGAAGAAAAATTTTGCACCACGAAAACCTTCGTGTTAATTGCACCTGCGTGCGTGTTCCAATAGCTCGTTCTCATTCAGAATCAATCACCGTTGAATTTGAAAACGAGATGACACCTGATATGGCACGCGACATTCTTGCAGACGCAAAAGGTGTTAAGTTGGTTGACGATGTCAGAAACGATGACCCAAAGAAACGCTACCCAATGCCACTATACACTTCAGACCAAGATCTCGTTTTTGTTGGCAGAATTCGCGAAGACATTTCTGCATTTGAACCAAACAAATCACTTGCACTTTGGTGCACAGGAGACCAAATTCGAATAGGCGCTGCAACAAACGCAGTTAAAATCGCACAACATCTGATTTAGTGATTTTTAAGATGTAAAAACAAAAGCCCAGAAATGGGCTTTTTTATGAAAATCTTTGTTGCCTTTTTGGAAGAGATGTCATTAAAGACAAATCACTTTGTTCAATTGGGCATCTAAAAAAACAAAAAGTTCATGTTGCTGCTTTGAATTCAACAATCATTAAAAAAAGGATAAATTAGGCTTGCATGTTGGCAATCGAAATAAATTCATGATGATTTATAGAAACTAGAATTATATTTCTAATTATTCTTCTTCAATCTCAATAGAAGAGATTTCCAATTCGCTTCCATGAACCAGAATTGTCCAATCGCATCCACATTCTGGACACTTACGATGAAACATGTCATGCTCCCATTCATGCCCACAATCAGGACAAATCGAAGAAGGCTTCACATATTCAACATTCAGCTTTGCACCATTGGTGAATTCATCATCGTCGGCAAGAATTCTAAAAGAGAACTGTAGTGCATCATCAACGACTTCTTTATATTCGCCAATTCGCAAATTAACGCCAAGAAGCCTTGAGGCATGCTGTTGTTTAGCGTGCCTAACTGCAGTGTCTAAAACGTTTGTAACAATAGAAAGTTCGTGCATGAGCTAGCGCAACCTCACATCACCTAGTAATGCTCATCTCTGCTTTGTCAAGCTCATCAAGCTCTTCTTGATCCTTTTCGATTCTCTTTTTCAAGACAATTCTCGCTAAAAGCAAACTTGCTTCATAAAGAACGACTAAAGCGCCAAACATCAAAAGCATTGTTATTGGAGAAGAGTCGGGTGTGACCATTGCACAAATCACAAGAAGAGTTACATAAATGTAGCGCCATGAACTGCGTATTTTTTTGTAAGGCACAATGTTGAAAATGACTAGATAGAAAACTACGAGTGGAATTTCAAAAGCAACACCAAAAGAAAGAAGAAACTTGATGATTATTGAGATGTAGGTAGACATCCTTGGCTCAATCGTTCCAAGTCCCCACGATTGGTCGGTCAGCCAGCCGAATGCTGCATTCAAGATAACACAATAGCAAAACACAACTCCAAAAATGAACAAGGCGCATGCAGCAATAAAAGTTGGCATAAACCATTTGCGCTCATTAGGCTTTAAGGCAGGCAAAAAGAAAGCCAGAATTTGCCAAATTGTCACAGGCGATGTTCCAATGACTGAGAAGAAAAGTGTGATTGTCAAACGCGTTGTAAAAGCCTCAAAAGGATCAAGGGCGTTTAACATTACCGCACCCGAATCGCTTGTCGGCAAAAAATCTCTAACTGGCCAAAGTAGAATCTGTCCCATCGTAGGAGAAGCGATGTAGAAAAAACAAATCGCAACCAACAATGCGACAACTATTCTCACAAGCCTCGCACGAAGCTCGCTTAAGTGGTCAAATAATGACATTTTAGCTGGACCGATAGGCATTATTTATTCATCCCCTTCCCCAGCTTTAGATAGGGTTTCGACTTTTTCTGGATGAGAAGAATCAGCCTGTCTAGACACTACGGACTCGGCTGATTCTTTTTTCTCAGACGTTTTGAGGGCTTCGCGCACTTTTCTTTTTTCATCATATCTAGCACGCTTTGAAGCGTTAGAGTTTTCGTCAGCAAGTTCAGCTTTTTGCTTGTCGCGAGCCGCCCTCAATGCTTCATATGCTGCCTTTTTGTCGCTGAGCTCGTCTTTGCGTTCCTTTAAAGAAGAAGAAGTTTCAGAAGCCACATCCTTGACATCGTCTTTGATGTCTTTTGCGTTGCTAACGACAACGTCTTTCATTTTTTCGGCAGCTTCTAAAGAGCTCTTGAATGGGTCCTCATTTTCGGGGTCCAGGAAATCTTTCCACGACACAGTTCCAGCAGTTTGTTTTTGAATAGCACGGAATTTGCCAATGGCATGGCCAATAGTTTTAGCTATCTTTGGCAATTTGTCAGGTCCAAAGATAAGAAAACCAAAAATTAAGATTATTAAAAACTCTGTAAAGCCAATTCCAAACAAGAACTACCAGCCTAAAAGCTTTAACCCATTCCCAAAACCGACAATGCCACGGCAGGAACTCCGAGAGCAAGGATGAGAATTACACAAATAACAACTGTAAAAATCTTTCTTGTTCGCTCACTTTTTGCTTTTGAAATTTCTGCACGCTCCTCGGCCTCTCGAGCAGCTTTTTCTTTAGCTTCAATTTGAGCTTTTGACAGCTTTCGCTGTCCAACATTTTGTTTCTTTGCTTTTCTGTTTGCCATGATGATATAACCGCCTTAAAGGTTCCTAGAAAAAAACAAAACTCAACGAAGAACTAGACTGGTTCAGTGAGCTTTGCTCGCGTAGAACGCACTTTATCGAACAAATCATCATAGTCAACATCTTGCGTGAACTCCCCATTCTCATAGAGGATATTGCCCCCAACCATCGTGAGCATGATGTCGGAAGCCGAACAAGAATTTATGACCGCTGATATTGGATTAAGTTCAATAATCTGAAGCGATTGGGTCAAGTCTACAGCTGTAATGTCTGCCAATTTACCTGGCTCTAAAGTGCCAATTTTGTCATCCATGTGCAAAACTTTAGCACCGCCAAGAGTTCCCATTCTAAGAACAGTCGAAGATCTTAAGAAGTTGTGAACATCGTTTGCTCTGTGAAGAAGAAGGGCAATTCTCATTTCACGAAGCATTCCACTTGCCTCAGACGCAGCAGGAGTGTCAGATCCAAATCCCACTGGAATACCAAGCTGCAAAAATTCGGAAACAGGCGCATGGCCCATTCCAAGTTGAGCTTCGCTTCCAGGACATGATGCAATGCCAACACCATGCGATTTGAGTGTGCGAACATCATCATCGTTGACATGAATTGCATGTACGACACTCACATTGTCAGCGTCGAATGCTCGCCAATTTTTAACATATTCTACAGGACGAACGCCAAAAGGAAGCCATGGTGGTGTCTCGACATAGCCTAAACGAACATAATGTTTTTCCGACGATTTAAAGATTGAAGTTCCACGCTCAACGAACTCGAGCTCCTCTACAGAACCCCCAAGACGAAGCTGCAAAGGCAAGTTTTCTTTAGCAGCAAGCTCAGAAGCCTTCGCGTAAACAAGAGGATGTGTTTCAAACACAGTAGCAGGAGTGATTCCAACCTGCACAAGGTCGGAATTCGCTTTGTCTTGCCAAGCGTGAATGTCGCGAGTAACGTGTTCCATGACAGAATCAACGCGATCTTTGTCAGGAGAGCAAACGCCACGATAAACAACTGCACGAAGGCCTGAATCGTTAACGGCATTAATTGTGCCATCTGTGGAAGCCATGTCAGCAACTGTTGTTGTGCCTGAACGAATAGCCTCAAGGCAGCCAATGTGCGCTGAATCATATTTATCGCGCTTTGACATCTTCGAGGAATAGTTCATGTATTTTAGCAGCCATGAAGTATATGGTTCATCGGCAACTGTGCCTCTGAGAAGTGTGCGCTCAAGACGTGTGTGAAGGTTCACAAAACCAGGCATGATTGCTGCCTGGCCCAAGTCTTTCACTTCTTCGTTTGGATAATGTTTGATGAGATTAGTGGTGTAGTCAACCTCAACAATTTTGTCACCACGGACCAGAACGCCTGCATCCTCGATTGGTTTTTGAGAGATTGGAAACACATATTTAGCAGTTAAAATCATGTTCTTTATTCTAGCATTAGTAATTGTTCGCGCAATAGTTTTGCAGGGGAATTAACAAAAAACGATTGACTAAATAGTGAGTCGTTATGCGCAATTTGGCATCTCAGTTAAATTTCTTTAAATAACTTCTAATACTCTTCTGACTATTTCATCGACTGGCGCCAGATGACCAATTCCAGTGACTCCACACGCAAGTCTAGCTACAACTGGCTCAATGATTTCATACCCTCGGTTTTTCAAAGTTTCAAGATTGTTTTGCGTGGCTTCGTTTAAATACATGTGAGTATTCATCGCTGGTGCAACAATTTTTTTGCAATCAGCAGCAAGTGCACATGCGCAAACTGCATCATCGGCCATACCACAAGCGAGTTTGGCAATTGTGTTTGCAGTAGCAGGTGCAATCAAATAGGCACAAGCTCGCGCGGGATAATAGACGTGTGGCGTGGGACTTGTGCTGTCATCAAAAATGTCTATGAGCACGTCTTTTCCTGACCTGCATCTCAAACTTGCAACATTAATAAACTTTAGTGCTGCTGGGGTGGATGCTACTTTTACGCTAAAACCTTTGTTTTTAAGGAGCGTGACAATCTCACAAGCGCTGTGGGCTGAAGCCGAGCCACAAACTCCCAGCAAAATTTCTCTTCTTTCACTCATTGCTTCACCAAACCAGAATCGGGCTACCTAGCAATCAAAAAAGCTGCATAATCTCTAGCTAATCTTGAGAATGCAAAGCCGTTTTCCTGCTCTACCAAATTTACCCAATTGTCTTTCCAAATGCTATCGCCATAAAGTGCACCGATGTAGGCTCCAACCAATGAAGCACAAGCACAAGTTTCGTCACCTACGTTCACTGCGTCCACCAAAGCAGCCATTGGATCATCTTTGTGTGCAAGCAAAAGCCCAAGCGCTAAAGGAACAGTTTCTGTAACTTCTGGTCCACAACCAATGATGTCTCGCAACTCTTTTCTTGCTATTAATCTGTCTCTTTTTAGCGCTTCGCGACAAGAATAAACTGTTTTTCTTGCAAGACACAAGCGTTTGTGCATTGATGGACCAGGGTAATCCCAGATGTCGTTGAGTAATTCTGCGCGCTTTTCTCCAATTAAAGCGCCATCAATAGCACTGTCGAAACATTGCTCAATGCTATTAGTTCTCAAAGCAGCACTCATTGACAAAGCAACAGAAACCACAGCCGAAATGCTTAAATTATCATCATGTGAAGAAAGTGCAATTTCAACTGCGTCAGCAACAATCTGACTAACGCTCATGTTCTCAAGCTCACCCAGGCCGGCGACCCAAGCTTTTATAGATCCGTTTGAAGACAATGCATAATAGTGACCCTTGTAGATTTTTGAGCCCAGTTTTCCAGCAAAAGCCCATGGATCAGTGTTGTTTTTATCTTTTATCTGCTCAATTACTGGGCGAGTTGTCATGCCAGCAAATTTTGAATAATCGGTGTCAGCCCATTCTGAAAGAGATTGCAGGGCAACCTCTTTTGATAATTCATCGTTTTCGATTATTGAACTCATCAAAAAGTAAGGAATGGAAAAAGCATCTGTTACCTGACCAATTCTTCTTCCTGCTGAAAAACACTTGTCAGACGAAATTTCAAAATCTGTAACGTCATGTCCATATGCTTGAACAATTGCGCTTTCTGAAAGCCCGTCAGTGGCTGCGGCTAAGGCGTCGCCAATAGCAGAGCCAGAGACAACATCAAAAATTATCTTTTCAATGGCAGAAGTGTCATTGTTGTTTTTGTTATTTATTTTTCCCATGTTATTGCTCCAAGTCAACGCTCATCTCTAGGCCTGTTCAAAATTTTTCTCTACAGTTTGAGTTATATCTTTTGCTAACCCAACTATGTCTAGACCGTTTACGTTTTCCATCGTTTCAATCATTTCAGTAGTAAAAGTGCTCACACCACTGTATGCTCCAGCTAACGCACCGGCTATAGTGCCAACAGTGTCTGTGTCATATCCAGCATTAATAGTTTCTACAATGGTCGGCAAACCAAGGCCACGGCAAGCAATGAAAAAGCCAAACGCCGAAGGCACAGCTTCGCTGATGTGAAGACCTGTTCCAATAGTGTCGGCAATGTCAATGATGACATCGTCTAATGGCTTGTTTGAATAGGCAAGTTCAATTGCTAGTTCAATGCGTTTATAAACGCTAGGACCAGCCGATTCGCCATATTTATCAATGCCAATTTCTTCGCCTTTTTTTGCACCATAAAGACCAGAATTAACGACATCTACTAAATCGGAAGTTTCCTCGCACGCCTTTGACACAGCTGCGCTAATCGCACATGCCCCAGACAAGGCAAGAGAATTTTTGTGTGTTACTTCAGCAACAATAACAGCATCTGTTATCGCTTTGTCAACATTTCCTGCATTAATGAGTCCGATTGGAGCAATTCTCATCGCGGAACCATTTGTCGCCTGACGATTAAGGTTCTTGATTGAATTGCTCTCTGGAATTGACTCACCAGCAAACCTGCGAATTGCCAAACGTGTTGTTGGACCTGCAAATCTGTCGAAGAATTCATGATGCGTGGACCACTCTACAAGTGCTTTTTTAACGCACTCTTCCTCAACTATTCCCCCGTTGTCAATGACAGCACGCGCAACGAAATAGGCAGAAGAAAAGTCATCAGTAAAACCTCCTGGCTCATTGCCTGCTCCAAACGTGTCCGTCGGCGGTTTTTCTAAACAAGTGACCTTATGGCCGAATAATTCCAAAATGTTTTTTCGAGACCGGCCTTCGGTGGCAGCACCCATAGCATCTCCTGCTGCACCCCCAACAAGACCCCCAAGAATCTTGTCATACAATTTTTCGTTCATAAAATCATTACCTTCTCTTTATGTGCAATGTCAATAAACACGTTTAAAAGAAGAAGGGAGATAGACTCACTCAAGCGAGACTAGCCTCCCTTCTAAGTTTTAAACCTCAATCAGTTGATTGTTGTCAAAAACATACAACAAGACTATTTCCAGTCTTCCATGTCGGCAACATTGTCGGCGCTAACAAGATTCATAGGAATGTAGTCAGTGACTGTTCCAACATTCTCGCCTTGTGAAGCACGAATCATAGCAATGGTGCAAGCTCTGCCACCAAGATATGGAGACATTGCTACGGTTGCATCAAGTTTGCCTGCTTTAATAGACTCTTTTGCTTCAGAGGTGAAGTCGTTGCCAACCACAACAACGTTGTCTTTCTTGCCAAGCTCGTCGAGGGCCTTGATAACACCCATGGCCATGTCGTCATTGCCGCATGTGATGGCAACAATGTCAGGGTTAGCCTGCATGATTGATTTTGTTGCATCATATGCCTTTTGTTGATCAAAGTCGCACTGCTGAACAGCAACAACTTTCATGCCTGCTTTTTCCATTGCGTTTTTAGCACCATCACGACGTCCATCACTGTTAGTTGCACCTTCTGTGCCTGCGATAATTGCTGCGTTGCCCTTGTTATTACATTTCTTTGCAGCAAATTCGCCAGCCATTGTTCCTTGTTTCATGAAGTCCATCTGCATGGTGCCATCAACAGAAGCATTAGCAGCCTTCATAGCATCTTCGTTTTGAAGTGTGCCATTAAGAATAACTTTCACGCCAGCTTTGTTAGCATCAGCAATTCCGTTTACAAGGTTGTTCTCTGAGAGTGGTGACACAGCAAGAGCTTTGTATTTCTTTGAAACCATGGTTTGCATAATGTCGAGCTGACCAGTGTAGTCGGTGTCTTTATCGGTAGCCTGAACGTCAAGAGTTACACCAAATTCTTTAGCTGCGTCCACTGCACCATCTTTTTCTGTCTGCCAGAATTCATTTCCAAGAGAAGAAAGGATGAGGCCATATGTGTCGGAACTGTTGCCCTTAACGTCAGAAGCCTTCATCTTTTCATCAAGATTTGCTCTTGCTTTATTAAATTCAGTCTGTTCTGTTGTGTTTTCTTTTGCCTGGTTTCCACTAGCTTTAGTGTCTGAACTGCTGCTTGAACAGCCTGCCATGAACAATGAGCAGCATAAAAGCAATGCTGCAAGAATTGCCACTATAGATGTTTTCTTTGTTAAACTCACTTTTACTTCCTCCCTAATCAAAACAAAACGCGCATTTTGGATAATTCTTCAAAAATTCAGAATATGTTTTTCCGCTCAACTGCATACAACAAGTGAAAAAGCTAATGTGATTCTTGAAATTTCAAAACATCATCAACAGATGGGGCAGAACGGGCACCTAGTTTCGCGCAACAGATGGCTGCAGATCCATTGCCAAACGCAAGGCAGTCTTGCTTTGACATGTTTGCCGAATAAAAGGAATATATGAGCCCTCCGAGGAAGGCATCGCCCGCACCAGTAGTGTCGACGACATTATCTAATTTATAGGCAGGAGCACGCAAAACTCCCTCATCGCAAGCCCACATTGCACCTTTCGAGCCGAGCGTGCAAATCACTCCATCGCTTGGCTGGTATTTCTCATATATGTGCCTTACGACATCTTCTATTACAACATGTTCATCCTCTTTTAAGATGGATCGCAAATGTGCATTACCGCCTATGATTACATCGGCAATTGAGAGAGCCTCTTCCATCTCTTCCCTGGTAGTTTTACAAAGCTCCAAAAAATCAAGCGTCGACTGTATGTTAAGCACAACTTTTTTGCCAAGTTCATGCGCTTTGATGGCCAAAGGAAGCGAAATAAAGCTTGAGAACATGTCGGTGAAATAAACATCTTTATCATTAAGAATGTCTGCTGGAACTTGCGAAATTTTAAAACCCTCTTTGCACGTGCCAAAATTTGCAAAAATTGTGTGTTCTCCGTTATCAGTCGTAATAACAAATGTGTGCATTGTAACACCACCGGGCTTTACCTGCATATAGTCGGCATTTACACCGTCATCATGCAAAGACTGAATAAATTCTTTACCCATTTGATCGTCTCCCACAATGCCAACTTGATAGCCACAAACGCCATAGCCACATGCAGAAACAGTGACATTAGCGGAGCTTCCACCTGGCTTACGAGTTTCGTTATATATCAACGCAAATCCATCGGGCGCAGGCAATCCTGAGGCCTGAAATAAAACATCAATCGCAATCGAACCTGATGTGAGCATTTTCATAATTTAAACTTCGCTCCTCTTTCTAATCTCTTTATTTGACACAAGCACAGAGGCTAAAATGATGATGCCTGTAATGATTTCTTGATAGTGAGTTGAAACTCCCATCAATGTAAGTCCAACTTTAATGATTGTCAAAATGAGACATGCAATGCAAGGGCCAGCGATTGTTCCTCGACCTCCATCGAGACCAATACCACCCAAGATTACCGCAGCGATTGCGTCCATTTCGTATCCTTGTCCTGCTAGCGGTTGCGCTGAATCAAGACGAGCCATAACAATAATGCCCGCAATCGCAGAAAGCACACCAGATAAAACAAAAACAGCAATCTTGTGGCGCGAAGATTTTACTCCAGACCTGTTCAAAGCAACTTCATTGGCACCAAGAAACATTGTGTAGACACCAAATTTAGTTTTTCTCATTACAACATCAGAAACAACAGCCGCAATAATAGCGAGCAAGATTGGCATGTTTAAAAGTCCGCTATAACCAACATCGCCTGCGCCGATAAATGAGAACAACGAGCCAAAACCATAATTAGACTTGCCGTTCATAATTAACAAAATTACCCCACGTAAAGAAGTTGTCGTACACAAAGTGACTATAAAAGAATTGATTTTGAAACGTGAGACAAGCCATCCATTAAACAGACCAATCAAAGCACCTGTAATAATTCCAACTACCAAGCAAATTGGAGCGCCGATGCCTGCTGCAAGCATTTCCGACATGACCATGCCAACAAAACCAATGACAACGCCAACCGAAAGATCAATCTCGCCAGCCGCAATAACAAAAGCCATGCCAATGGTTAAGAAAATGTAGAGCGAACTTTGGTTGAGCACATTTTTAAAGGTAGCCCCTGTCAAGAAATATGGCGACAAAAACGAGAAAATTACTATGATTGCAACCATGACAAGGAGCAAAAAGAGATTATATGTTTGACGTGACCTTTTTACGCTAGCCCAATAGTTTTTAAGCATTTCCATGTTTATAGCTCCTGCTCGATTTTTTTAGCGCCATCTGCAGTTGTTAAGATCTCAAGCACATTCTTCATTGATATGTCATGAATACTTTTCTCAACAAGAACGCTTCCGTGTCTCATAACAGCAAGTCTGTCAGCAAATTCAAAAACCTGTGACAAATTGTGGCAAATCAGAACAACAGTCATTCCTTTTTTCGCAAGAGACTTTATGAATTTCAATGTGTGGTCAGACTCAACAACACCCATTGCAGCTGTTGGTTCATCAAAAATAAGTATGTTTCCACCGTGATGGACCAAACGTGCAACAGCCACTCCTTGGCGTTGACCGCCGCTCAAATCTCCAACAATTGCATGAGTGTCAGGAATGTCAACTTCGAGTTCTTTAAGGAGCTTTTTGGATTGTTCGTGCATTTTTTTTGAATCAAGAAACCCGAATTTAGTGAGTTCAGTTCCAATAAAAATGTTTGAGGCAACATCCAGTGAGTTTCCAAGAGATAAATCTTGATAAACAGTCGAAATTCCTGCATTCAATGATTCGGTTACCGTGAGTGAATCATATTCCATGCCATTAACTTTTATCAAACCAGAATCGGGCTTTAAAACTCCCGATAGAATCTTTATGAGTGTAGACTTCCCCGCCCCGTTATCCCCGACAATCGCAAGCACCTCTCCAGGGAACGCTTGCAAATTTGCGTCTACAAGAGCTCTAACGTGATTAAAAGACTTGTGAATGCCCACCAAGTCGACCGACGGATTAGACGGTTTCTTCGAATCGGAATTCATATATGCTTCTTTCTGCCCAATACACATAATCTCTTTGGGCAATTTACTCCTATTAGAAATGCGCAGAGCTAAAAAAGAAACAACTTCAGGGCAAGCGCCCACATCTCTTTTGCAGGAATATACTGCAAGTGCAGAACAAATTTTACAGTTTAACCTTGAACGTATATATTTTATGACTGTTAAGAAATGCGGTCAAACTTTCTGGCAAACGGGCGAGGTGTATTCCCAAACGAACAGCACATGCGCAAACTGCATCATCGGCCACACCACAAGAGAGCTTAGCAATTGTGTTTGCAGTAGCAGGTGCAATCAAATAAGGCGCAAGCTCGCGCGGGATAATAGACGTGTGGCGTGGGACTCATTCCTAGTTGTATGATAGCTTCATAATTCTGTCGCTACTTTGCTGAGTTTTGTTCGTGCGAAACAAAATATAATGTTGTTGATGGGTCGCAACAAAACTCTCGACATACTAAAAATTGTAGCTTTTGCAGGCGTAGTCTATCTTCACATGGCAACGCCAACAACGAGCATCGAGTGGCTGTTTAATTGCTTGTCAAGAATTGGAGTTCCCATCTTTTTTGCGGTCTCGGGGTTCTTTTCCTACAATTCAAACGCGAAGAAAATCTTAAAAAGACTGAAAAAAATATTAGTACTGTTTGCAGTCTCTCTTTGTTTTTATTTGCTCATCTCAATCCTCAACATTTGGGGCGGATCCGACGCATTCTTCGCAAACTTACATAACAAAAGCACCTACATTAACTTCATTCTTTTCAATCAAACTGGTGCCGTTGGTCACTTGTGGTTTTTGCCAGCACTCGTCTATGTTTATGCAATAGTTCTTGTGACGAAGAAGCTCAAGATATCGAACAAGGCGTTTTATGCGATTTCAATTTTGCTTTTTGCATTCATGTTCATCACAAAAGAACTTCTTGGATTGTATGAACCAGATGTCCCCTATTTCAGAACATGGCTCTTCATGGGAATCCCCTGTTTCTCACTAGGTCTTTTTGTTCGGGAAAACGAGGAAAAGTTTAAAAAGAAGAAAACGTCAGGTTTAGCAATCGGCTCGCTCGTTGCCGCGCTTCTATCTTACGGAGAATGTCTGCTGTTTGGCTGGCAGGAAATCTATGCGTCTACATATGTCCTTGTGTTTTGTTTGTTCGTGCTTGCAATAAAATATCCAGCTTCTCAAACCGACAACCCATCAGCGCAAAAACTGTTTGCGGCTGCTGCAAAAATTGGAAACCAACCAATAATTATTGCATATGTCATTCATCTCGCCGTTAGGGACTGGATTATGGCATGCATGGGAGGAAGCATTGCAACTGCAAGCGAATGCGCCCAGTCTTTAATTACATCGCCTCGTTTGGAGCTCTGGTTTTTAACCCTGGTCGTCTCGATATTACTTGGTGTTGTTTCAAGCGAACTAATCAAATCTCTCAAAAAGAACGATTGTGAGAACCAACAGGGAAGTCTAAATGACTATCCAGCGGAAAAAAATTCAGCAGAATTATACTCAGCTAAAAACACAAAACGCTATTCTCACGATGTCGCAACCTGCAAGCGTTGCTTCACTCTAAGGTTAATTATTTGCACGTTAGCTTTGTCGGCATATATCTCAATAGTTTTTGTGCTTGGTTATCAACTAGACACAAATTCAGCAGTTGAGTGGCGACTTTTAACCGTTGCTAAAATCATTTCCGCCATGATTTTAGTTTCTCCAATTTGTTTGTTTGTCCTAAGACCAAAAAAACATGTTATTGAAGGATGGGCAGAAAACTCAAATGTCAAACACGCTTTTAAGGACAATGAAAGTGCAGAGTGCAGAGCAAATAGTGAGCATTTCGCTCCAAGCGAAACTGTAAAGAGAAGCCACTCAAGCAATTACAAGTCAACAAAAGAGATTACAAAAGGCAAAAACGGATGCCTGAAACCAACCAAAAGATTAAGGATAATCACAGTTTTTATTCTTGCAGTTCCTCAATTCGTGATGTTCTTAATCATGTTCCCTGGACTTTATGCCTACGACGGCGGGAACCACGTGTTGCAGTTCTTGAATTCCATCGTGCCTTTGAGAACACAATATTCAGTTCTGTATTCCGCGTTGCTTGGCACTTGCATAAACATTGGAAAATCCGTTGGCTCAACTGGTCTTGGGCTTTCAATTGCAATGATAATTCAAGCGTCTTTTAGCATTTATGCACTGTATAAGTTGTGCATTTTCGTTCTGGACAAATCAAAAGGTTTTGCCTTTTTCGTTGCAACACTTTTGTTCTCTGCGTTGTTCCCCTTCGCATTAATCACACGCATTTCAACTTGTCAAGATGTTCTCTTTGGCACTTTCTTTTTGCTAGCACTAATTGAACTAACCAAGCTTGGGAGCAAAATTACCAATAATGAGACTATAACTGTAAAAAACATGCTTCCACTTTGTGTCTGGTGCGTACTCATGATGCTAATGCGAAACAACGGAGCATATGCATTTCTGGTCATGATTGTGTTGGCAATTCCCTATCTTGTGAGACACAAACAGAAAAAACTGCTTGCTGCAGGGTTAATTTCAATTGCGGCTTTCTATGCGATATCAGGGCCATTCTTCTCAGCACTTGGGGTTTCAGGCTCAAAAGTGACGATTCGCGAGATGTCATCAATCCCATCTCAGCAAATGGCCAGGGCTCTTGAAGAACACCCTGAGCGCTTTAATGATGACGAAATTTTAATCTATACACAGGCCTACAACACCGAAGCATATGGCTATGCACCAACTGATTGCTCATGGTATTGGGGGCAAAGTGAGATCTCTGATGTTGCAAAGGATAGGCTGAACCAAAACTATGTCAAAAACGATTTGGGGAAATATCTCAAGCTTTATGTGTCGATTGGCCTAAAATGCCCGAAATCATATGTTGATGCGTTTCTGATGAATTCACTTGGATTTTGGTATCCAGCCAAAAACTATCCCGACACTCGCATGTATCATCCCTATGTTGAATATCAAACATCGACAGGGACAAACATTAACCCCAACTACATTGACATTCCTCGCACTAGTCTGATTCCTGCTATTGACAACAAAATTGCAGAATGGTTCAAATCGACTAGCTGGAACGACATCCCAGTTCTCTCAATTGGAATTAAAAGCGGGTTTTATTTCATGCTTTTTGTCACTTGCATGATGGCTGCAATCTGCAGGAAAAGAGGAGACCTAACACTTCCTATTCTCTTGACTTTAGGTTTGATTGTGACCTACTTTTTATCACCAGTGTGTTTGTTTAGATACATATATCCACTCGTAATCTCAATTCCGCTGTTTTTTCTAGTTTTCACAAATAAATCTCACTAACTAGAATCTTGGTTTGAGCTCACAGGAAAATCATCTCAATTTTGCCGAAAAAGACCGCAAAGGCTGTCAAATAAAGACCTCAGACTTTATGATAGCGTCGCAAAGCAAGTCAGCTTAAAACCATCTAACTGATGGGCTGAACCACAAAAATCAACAAAGAAGAATAGAAACAAAAAATAGAATTAGCTACAAAACAAAGTTGCGTTTAAATCTGGAAATGGTCGCGATGTGCACACTTAGCTGTCGGCGCAAACCCCAGCATCAAGATGATATTTAATCCATGAAATGGTTGCGACTAGCACAGATTAAAAGGCACCTCGAAGGGTGCCAAGGGTGACTGATGTTACTTAAACTTCGCAATGCAAATAATGACTAACCGATTTTTCGGCCCTTATACACTCACCAACCTTTAACTAAAGTTCCTTAAATGCATGCGCCAGATGAAATTTATTGCAGAACTGTCTTAATAGCATTTTCGGTTGTAGATGAAATGACAGCCAAACCGCCAAAAACTTTAGCGTTTTTGATGCTAGCGCCAGAGCTTTTCATTAAATCATAGGCCCCTTGATTGAGACTCTCATCCAGCGAAGCAAGGAACATAACGCTTTTAGTTTTGCCAAGATTGTGTGAAGAGCCAAGGGCGTCATAGTAACCAAGTCCAGAACTAAAACCTGCACCTTCGAGCGACATTCCATTAGAAACTGCATAGGTTACGAAAGCAATGTTTGTTTGATAGGCGTCATCGCCAGCAATTCTTGAAGTAGCAATTCCAGATGATGTCAACGAATTTTCAACATCTTGAGGGACAGCAAAGAAGCCGCCAAGCACTGTGGCTTTTGCATGATGCGAAGCCTTTTCTGCCATCGGTGCATTATCACCATAGGGATTGACTAACAAGATGAAAGAATCATTTGCCATTGCATAGCTTCCAGCCCCGAGTGCGTCATGATAACCCGCACCTGAGGCAACGAGAACTTCGTTTGCGTTCCAAGATCCACGTGTGTTTCCAAAATCATAAACCGCTCGGTTGGTTGCATATCCATCATCACCAAAGATTCGATCACATGCACCATCGCTGTCATAGGAGCAAAGTTCACTTTCGATGCCATCAGAGATAGCAAATTTGCCCCCAAGCACTATGATGTCAAGAGTTCTAGAGCCACCGCCAGTGAGCTCATTTAGAGCCTCTAAAGATGTCGAATTAATAGCATCGTCGGAACCATTTACAAGCAAAACAGGATAGTCCAACATTCCCGAAAGCGCAGCAGCGCTCAATGAGTCAAGATAATGACTTGTGCCACAAACTATGACACCGGTTGGCAAACAGTTGGTTTCGATGTCATTTTTGATAGTGTCGAGATTTGTCCCATAACAATCATCACCTGAAAGTCTTGTGACATTAATAGGATTTCCAATTGGTGCGTCAACTTTTTCAATCAAAATCGTGTTGTCACCTTCAGTGAAGAGAGGCCCCTGTGAAGCATCAGAATAGAGAACTCTTACTCTGTGATCACCTTTTTCTGGATCAATGCCGACATTGTTCTCAAAGACTTTATATCCAAAAGATTTAACGCTTGCAGGAAGAGTGACTTCTGTCAAAAGACCCTCTTTAAAACAGCCATTTCCAATAGACTCAACACCTTCTTCGATGGTTAGGCTCTTTAATGTTTGTCCTTTAAATGTGCCTTCAAAAGCATTGTCGTCGATAGTTTTGACATTTCCCGGAATCGTCAGCTCCGACAAGTGATGCAAATGAAACGCTTTTCTTCCGATGTGCGTGACATTTGATGGGATAGTGAGTTCTGTTAAACGAGCACCAGCAAAGGCAGTTTGCCCAATGTCGGTAATGCACTCAGGCAAAGTGATGTTTTCCATGCGAATGTTCATCGAAAGGAAACCGTCAGGAATAATAGGCATTTGCTCGGAGAGACGAGCCTTCGTGATGTTGTTGTTAGAAAAACATCCATCGCCACAACTTGTGACAGAATCGGGAAGATAGATGTTAGTGAGCTTGTTCCCCTTAAAAGCAGTTGTTCCAATGGAGGTTAGCGTTTCTGGGAATTGAACTATCTCAAGATTGTTGTATCTAAAAGCGTTCTCGCCAATTGTTTGCAAACTTGCTGGCAAAACAACCGACTTCAAGCCATTAGGACTAATTACATTTCCTTTGTCAGATGAACCAAATGAAATCTCGCTTTCAGGAACCCCGAAAACAGGATTTCCCTCATCAACGACTGTTTGATTAACGTCGCTTAGCTTAGTCGGCGCAACATAACCTGATATTTCCGTTATGACTGTTCCATCAGGGGAAACGTCTGGTAAAACAAGATTTAAGTTAGATTCACGTTTAACTTTTCCTGTCTCAGAGAAACCAGTAATGGCAGATTCGACATAGGTGAAGTCTTCAGACGACCAGCCTGTGAGAGTTAATTTGTCGTAAACTGTTTCAAAATTTTTGCCTTTAGCAGGGAGGTTAGTTAGACCATCAACAATTTCCTTGCAGTTTGTGTGAAGGGCAACAGGATTTGAGGTTGTGTCTCCAAAAGCAAGTTCTGACAATTCTGAGACGGTGGATGGCAACTCAGCCTTTGTGGCCATGAGTCCACCAAAAGCATTGTCAGCAACTGTCATCAATCCTTCGTTTAAAGAAAGCGAGCTAATGTAATCACTTGCTGGGCTTGGATTGTAAAAAGCATTCTTTTCAATAACGTGCACATTACCAGGAATAACGAGTTCTTTAAAAGCATTGTTCTCAAATGCGCTTTCAGGAATTGTGCTCAAAGTAGAAGGGATGCTTAGGGTTGTTAAGTTGTTATCAGCAAAAGAAGATTTGCCAATCGAAACAAGCTCGTCTGGCAACACCATGCTATCAAGTCTGCAACCCGCAAAAGCCTCATCTCCAATCTCAATTTTTCCAGTTCCTCTTCCAAATGAAACTGATGTAAACTCTTGCCCTTTAAATGCAGCTGCGCCAATTCCCTGCACTGTTGCACCTGTTGTGTCAGAAGAAGGAATGACTAGATTTTTATGAGAGCTTGCTTTAGTTTGTCCTGATTCGGTCAAGCCAGTAACCACACGAATTGAATCTCCGCCAGAAGAAACAACGTTGTCATAGGTAAAGTCGCTTGCAACCCACAAGTTGTTCGTGTCTAAAATAATTTCGTGATATTCAGACGTCGGGAATTTCGTTTTATCTGTCGCCTGAACCTCTTTAGACACATAGACTTTAGTTACAACAGCATGTGTGCTATCTGAATATTGCTTAATGAAAGTTTTAGCTTTTAACTCTTCAACTGTCGTTGGGAGATGAACTTCTTTGATGACTTTGTTTCTAAACGCATAATCACCAATCGACACAAGTCCCTCTTCAAGAGTCAACTTGCACTCATCGCTTAAATAGTTCTTAGTGGAAAAAGCATACTTGCCAATTGATTTAACATTTTTCGGAATGTTGATTTCATGAAAGTTATTCCCAGCAAAAGCATTTTGCCCAATAGATGTAATTGACTCAGGGATTTTTATGCTTGTTAGGTTCGTCATGTAATTAACGCCGTCACTACAGCCAAAAGCCCCACCTGGGATTTCTGTCAAACTATTTGACAAATCGATTTTCTCAAGAGTCGGGTTAGTAGCAAAACAACCTGCGCCAATTGATTTAACTGAATCAGGCAAGATTATGCTTGAGAGATTATTCTGCTGAAAAGCAGCAAGTCCAATCGTCTCAACGTCGTTGCTAATCACAGCATCTTTTAACCCAGCGCATCTAAAGGCGTTATCACCAATAGTTTTGCAAAGTGATGGGAAAGTGACTGACCTTAGTTTTTCATCGGCAGTTGCAAAAACTCCACCTTCAAATTCTGAATTATTAGTTGTCCCAGCAATTTCTACAACAAATCTTCCACGCGAGTCAACGTCGGGGAATGCAAGGTCAGGATTAACCTTTCTTTTTGCAATTCCACTTTCGCTTAAACCAGTGATTTTGACACGATAGTTCTCTGTGTCTTCATAGGTGAAATCTTGCGAGAGCCACTGAACGTCAGATTTGTAGGCTCCAATTTTAGAAATCAGCTTTTGACACCATGAGTGTTGGCTTTCTGTTGCTCTGTCGGTGGTGTGGATTCTGTCTAGGTTTTGCAAATTCAAATTGTCGGTGTACATGTAGACAACGCCGCCGCCATTTTTAATGCTGGAATTAGTGCAAGCATCTGAAATTGCCTCTAGTCCTGGGTTTAAAACAAATGCGGTCTTATTTACAACGGCGGTGAAGTCAGGAAGTCTCAAACTTTTAATGTTGTTCGAACCGAACGCACTTCCATGAATTTCAAGTTGAAAATCTGTGGTTGTAGGGAACACGACCTCAGAGATCTGATTTCTAGCAAAAGCCTGGTTTTCTATCCACCAAATTGTGCGAGGGAGCTTTACCGTCTCCAACTTATTCATGAAAAAAGAATTTGGCATGCAAGCGATGACACCTTCTGGCAAATTCACTTCAGTTAAATTGTTTTTTGAAAAAGCCCCTTCTAGAATTACAAAATTGCCACGCCTTGAAACATATTTAGTTGTCTCATCAACATAATCAGTCTTCATTCCAGTTGGGAACTCAACAGATGTGAGACCTTTTTCTCTAAAAGCAGAAGGTCCAACCCCAATCAAAACGTTTCCTTCTGTGTCGGTTCGTGGAATGACAATGTCGGTGTTGCCATCGGCTAACTTTTGAGCGCCTGACTCAGAAAAACCACTAACGACTATTCCTTTTAAGTAGAATTGCCTAGAATAGTCGCATCCATAGAGCTTTACTCCCTCGGGGTAAAGTGGTTCGCCCCCTGTTGAACTCGTTACTGTTTGCACATCTGCATAGGTAAAATCATCTGAAGTCCACGCAGTGTCAGAAACAGAAACACCATCAGCCAGGTTTGATTCTTCTGCAATTGCGCAAGAAGGAAGCAATGCAACAAATCCAAGAACAAACATTGCGACGACGAAGGCAACTGACACCTTTAATTTATTAGTTGTCAACATACTTCTCCTTAATGAACGAATGCACCAAATTGTAGAAAAACTATGAATCAGGCAGAAAAAATGAAGCACTTTTGTGATTATGCAGTAAGATATACAGACGGTTGCAGTGGTCCACTGTAGTCGAAATATCATAACACATCACCGTGTCTGCCTGCACAGAGCATGGTTCTGCTTCCCAATAACACCACTATATAATCATTTTCTTAAGGAGAATTTTGCGCAAAAACGCAATTATAAAAACTACGGCAAAAACACAGCTTGATAAAGTGACACTGTTTGTCACGCTCGTTCTCGCATTCTCATTGCCAATTGTGCAAATCAACGTCAAAGCATTCGGAAATAATCCACAAAAAAAGAACAACCCAAACATCGAGACTATTTCAAAAAAAGCACTGTTGGGACAATCAGACTTGCTTGACTTAATTGAAGAAGAAGCTGATGCTGTGCCAGAACCGGCTAAGGAAGAGATTGAAGCAGAAGAAGAGGAAGACTCCGAAGATGAAAAGGCCGACTCAGAAGACGATTCTAGAGACGGCACTCAAAGCAAGAATAGTTCACTCAAGAAAACTAACCCAGCAACAAGCAGCACTAACACGAACAGTGGCAACTCAAGTGGCGGCAGCACCGCAAAACCCCCATCGGGACACTGGGAGCAAGTGCTAGTGACTCCAGAAAGAGTGGTAAATAATCTAGTAGCCGTGGTTTGCATGTGTGGCGCTCAATTTCCAAATGAAGCTGCCTGGCAAGCGCACCGGCCACAACCTTGAAATGGCCTACATAAGCAGTACACGCCAATCTATGATCAAGTCGTGATACCTGCTGAATACACTCAGGTCTGGGTGGAAGATTAAAAACTAAACGAAATGATTACTCATCAACAATCATGCCCTTGTGGCGGTCTTTGTAGACCTTTCTTCCAAGCATGATTGCAACGAATAAAGCACAGGTTGTGAGAATTGCATACATTGCATAAACAACGCCTGATGTGAGCATGTCGCCAAGGTAGGAATAAACAAGCGTTGCGGGCAACTGACCAATTCCAGTTGCCAAAAAGAAGCCCCAAAAATTCATTCCTGTGAGTCCGGCTGCATAGCTAACGAAATCAAAGGAAACAAAAGGAAGAAGACGGCAAACTAGAATCGCGTTTTTGCCATATTTCTCAAAGAATTTGTCGATTGAAGCAAGCATTCCTTTGCTCATAAAATTCATAACGGCGTCTCGCCCGAGAAATCTTGCGATGTAAAAACAAATAACAGAAGCAACCATTGCACTCGACCAAGAAATGAGTGCGCCCCACACCCATCCGAACACAGCTGCATTTGCAAATGTAATGAGAAAAGCAGGTATTGGCGCTGCAAGACTTTGAAAAATCATCAATAGGAATGTAACAACAACAGCATATGCCCCATAGCTTCTGATGTATTCTGTGAGGCCACCAAAATCGCCTGAAGCATAGGAAGCAAGTTTTGTTAGTTCTTCTCTGATGGAAGGCACGCAAGAACAAATTAGGATGCCCGCAAAGAGAACGATAAATGTGATCATCTTTACTGTTTGGGCATACCTAACTCTTTTGCGTTCATCTTCATCATCGAACTTTTGTTCTGGAGCAGGAGAAATAAAATTCCATGCGCAAACTGCGACAACTCCAATGCCTGCAATAGAAAACAACACTTGAGTGACAAAAGGAACAAGCGCCTCAGAAAATCCAAAAGCCTCTTGCAAAGCAACGGCAGGACGAGTGAAAAGCCCAAGTGTTGGCCCCATCCATGCGACAGCGCAAGAAACGAGCACCATTGCAGCAAAACACGTTCCTTTCCAGCCAATGCCCCTCTCACTTCCTCTCATTGCAAAAGCAAAAATAGCAAACAATAAAACGACAATTGGAATGAACAAAAGGCCAGCTTTGTGGTTGGTTGTCGAATACATCGCATAGGACGCCGCAAGTGCCCCCAACAATCCGACAACCAAAAAGCTAATGTATTTCATCGCTTTATCCACAAAACTGCCTTTCTACTAAAAACTAGTTGTTATCCAAATAATGAATTACAAAGATTTCAAAGCGTCTTCGAACGATTTTGTCATGACCGCTTCTCCACCGAAGATTCTTGATGAACCAATGGTTTCATCGCTATTCTTAATAACTTCATATGCAGGCTGATTCAGAGAGTCATCTTTAGAAATCAAGAACATGACGCTGTTTGACTTGCCCAAAATGTGGGAAGAACCAAGAGCGTCGTAATATCCAAGACCTGAGCTGAATCCTGCCTTGTCAAGCTTCATTCCATTAGCTATTGCATACTTAACAAACTCAACATTTGTTTTATAGGCATCGTCTCCAGCAATTCGGCTAGTCGCAACACCTGCTGCTTCAATGGCTTGCTGAGTTTCATCTGAAACCGCAAACTTTCCGCCAAGGATTGTAGCTTTAGCATGAGCTGCAGCCTTCTTTACCATTTCAGAATTGTCTCCAGCAGGGTTAGCAAGAAGAATGAAAGTGTTTTTGGAAGCAGCATAGCTGCCGGCACCCAAAGCGTCATGATAGCCAGCACCAGACGCGATGAGTACTTCATCATTGTTCCAGGAACCACGAGTTGCTCCGAAGTCATAAACTGCGCGATTTGTTGAATAACCATCGTCCCCAAAAATTCTCTCGCATTTGCCGTCATTGTCATAGCCATTTAGCTGAGACTCGATTCCTTCAGAAACAGCAAATTTACCACCAAGCAAAATGACATCAAGTTTGCCCGAGCCACCTGCAGTAATTTCAGTCAATGCCTGAAGTGAGGAGGCGTTAATGGAATCATCTGTTCCATTTACAAGCAAAATTGGATAGTTGAGAAGACCAGAGAGAGCTGCTGCACTCAAAGAATCAAGATAGTGACCAGTGCCACAAACAATCACGCCACTTGGTGCGCCATTTTGTGCAATGTCTTCTTTGATTGTCTCAAGGTTTGTGCCATAGCAGTCATCACCTGACAATCTCACGACATTCTCAATGTTCTTTGGAGGCTTTTCATAAACAATCACATAGTTGTTGATTGTCATCGACGTTGTTTTGAAAGTTAGTTTGTCTCCATCTTGTGTGTGAGACAAAAGGTTTAGGCTTCCGTCTTTCTTAAGTTCATAGACCGCTTTAACTTTTTTGCCAGACTGAATTTGAGTCTCAACTGTGAAGTCACCAATCGCAAGCTTGCTGAGTTCGCCATTTCTGTACATGTTAACCATGTCAAGGTCGAGCACCTCATAGTCCTGGCCCTCCAGCTCATCAACCTTAACATCACCCAAAATGCGATCGTTCAGCAGATAATTTCCGCTGCTGATGTTTGTCATAAAGTTCAAACCACTAACAGTTGTTTTTCCTGAGATGCTCGTTATCGGGCTGTCATTTTTATGAGCCTCGCTTTTGTCGATAACATCAAGCTCTAAAACATTCCCGCAAATGAAATGATTATATGGGAAATATGGACGAATTAGTGGGTTTTCCTCGTGATTTTTAATTGTGACAGGGAATGAGTCAATAGTGTAATCGCTAGACTCGACAGTCACCATATATTGAATGTCTTCAATAAGGTTTACTTTTATTTGATTTTCAAGACGCCCATTCTCGTCATAAATCCACTCACCTGTTTGTGTGTCGTCTTCACTAACAAATTTAAATGTTAAATCACTGAAGTATTTCGAATAGTCGACATTGCCTTCTGCGTCCTTGTAGCCAATAGCAAAGAAAGCCTCATGTCTGCGAACATCGGGGCTCTCCCCAACTGTTGCTTTCTTTTTTACAGTGACTTGCTGAATTCGCTGGTCAGTTTTGTCGTCAATAGGATATGTTTCGACGCTGCTGTTATTGAGCGTGAAATACATATTCTTCATCTCATATTCATCATCTTGCAAATAAACGATGTAGTGATGATCCTTTTTGAGGGTTACTTGAGGAAGGAGTCCTGGCAGAGACTCAACTACCTGTTCAAACTCCTGTGTTGTCGCATCGAAGAAATTAAATTTGAGCGATTTGCTCACGCCACTTCCGTCTTCGTCTCTAATAGGAAGAGTTTGTAAAACAACATCGAGTGTGTTGTAGGTCGTGTCGAATGCATCTGGACGCTCGCCATCGTCGTAGCGATTGTCAACACCCTCTCCTTGAGATTTTCCACTGTTTGCGTTAGTGCTCTCGTCGCGTGTTGGTGCCTTTTTAATCAGAATCTTCTCGAGTGTTTGTTCTTCTCCATCAGCACCATCTTCTGCGCTCCATAAAAGAGGAAGTTCGCCTTCATAACGGCCAAACATCGAAAGCGTCCCCTCATTACCAACAACAGCAAAGGCTCCATACTTTTGGTTAGTGTAGAGAATTGTGGCTTGAGTCTCATAACCAGAAACGGTTTCAAATCCAGCAATTTTTCCGTCTTTAACCTCAAAAACCTTGTGTTCTAGCTTTGAAGTTATCGAATTTGGGATGTTGAAGTCGATAGTAAAGCCGTCTTCAACCACCTCACCATCGGTATATTCAACTGGAATGTCTGCAACTTTCACTGTCTGTCCTTTTGGAACACCACCAGCGTGGTCTTCCCAGCCAGGCTTTAATGAAAGTTTCACGGAGAATTCTTTTAAAGTGGTGCCGTAAGCGGAAACATCTTTCCCATTAACGCTCAGGATGCAAGAATCATCAAAGAAAGAACTCTGACGAGGTTGAACTTTAATTTTGAACTCATCAGAAGTCGTGTATTTGTTGTTATCCTTCAGTTTTAAAAGAACATTTTTATAGTTTAAGGATTGTGGAGTGGCGCTCAAAATTCCATTGCTAACTGAAATGTTGTCGGCAGCGATTGTGTCGGTTGGCTGATCATTTTCGTCGAGCTCATAGGCAACAAAAGTCTGTGAACCAGAGAAATATTTTCCACTCTCATCAATAACACACGCGTTAAATGAATTGCAATCTGTTGGAGGATATTTTATTAAACCTGAAATCGCAGCTTGCAAATCAGACTCTGCCTTGTCAACCGCGTCTTGAGTAGCTTCGTTGTTTGCAACCACATCTTTTGCCGTAGCTAGATTAGAGGTAAAACTCTCAAATCCTTGAGCATAATCAGAGGCTTTGTAGGATGAAACGCTGTTGACAAGCTCACTTAGGGAGTCCTTGTAAACACCAGTTCTGGTTTCTACAACAATTTTTACTTCCGTGTCGAACGGAATTGGGGCCTCAGATGGCTTTGTGCTGTTCGCATCAAGATTTACAAATTCAATGTCAGTAAAAGCAAAATCGTTAAAGTACTTCAAACGCGGAGTCGTCATTTTCTCGTCTTGTCCAAGATAGAGAGGCAAATTCCCATCTCTTGAAAACTGACGCTGTTCATTCGAAATGCTAATGTTTTTTACATTGTAATTTGCATCTTTGGCTTTAATGAGTGAATACAACTTGGTTGTATACCAATAATCAGTGAGTTCTGCCGCCTCGGCAGCACTAACTTTAAGAACACCTTCTTTGTCAGTGTAGTAGTCCTTAAGAGCAGCGCCATATGCATTAGCACCTGGTTGTTTTGCACCCTTGTCGGAACCAGATTTATAAAGTCCAAATCTCATGTTAGACACTGGCTTGCCATTTTCATCAACAACTTTTGCATTTAGTGTGAGCGGTCCAGAAACTGGTACATCAACCTTAACTTCTTTGCTTGCAAGCTTGAAGGCATATTTATAAACGGTGTTGCCATAACCAATAGCTTCTCCGTTTACTTTCTCGAAATATCCTGCACCATATTCAACTGCAACATCGAGTTTGATGGTGTCTTCAGTCTCGTAATTTTCATTTTCCTTTAATTTAACAACAGCACTTTTGTTGGAAAGATCAGCAGCCGTCAAATGAATAATGCCGTTCGTTGGAGTGATGTCATCTGCGAGCACATTTTCACTAGTCGTGCCGTCCGAATTCAATTCATATGCTGCAAACTTAACTTCATCTGAAAAAGTTTTTCCATCTGGCCCAAGAACGATGGCTTGGAATTCATCTTCTGTGGTTGGAGGATATTTAATCATGGCATCAATTGCCGATTGAAGATCAGCGCTTGCTTTATTTACGTCTTGTTGGGTTGCAGCGCCATTGTCATAAACGCCTTTTGCAACAGAAAGAACGGCTGACATATCATCAAATCCATAGCAGTAGTCAGATGAATTCAGTTTTGAAGCAGAATCAATGAGCTCTTTCAGGGCGTCTTTATAAACCCCTGTTCTTGGAGCCATAACAATTTTGACCTCTGTTTCAATAGAAGTTGGAGTGCTTGTTGTTGCTGTTGGTGTTGAATCGAGAGTAACGAAGTTCTCAGTGTCAATAGCAACATCGTTAAAATAACGAAGAACAGGAGATGTCGCTTTTTCACGCAATCCTAAATAAAGCGGAACATCGCCTGTGCCAGCTGCTTGCTTAAGTTCATTTTTCATTTCAATCGATTGAATTTGGTTGTTTGCATCAGATGACTTGAGTGCAACATACCTTGAAGACAATGAATCGAAATAATAGGTGTAAACAAGATCTCCAAGCGACTTTGATTCAACAGTCAGAACTCCATCACTGTCAGTCACATATTCTTCCACCTTAGAACCGCTTGTTGATGCGCCAGGAGAAACAGCACCTTGCGCGCTGCCAGTTTTATATGCTGCAAATTTCGCACCAACAACTGGGGTGCCAGATGTGTCAACAACCTGAGCTTTAAACTCAAGAGGTGTTGTTAGCACCTGACTAGTTGAGTCCTCAGCAAAAGCTAGATTGGCCGGCAGAGCCATCAAAGCCAAACATAATGCTAAAAGACTCGATGTAAATTTTTTTAGCATCTAGAAACCCTTTCCATAAAATATCAACATTGAAAAGTTGCAGAAATGTCTTGCCATAACAGAATTATTTGACAAGCAGACGTTAGAGAACATGTGCAATTCGTTTTGCAGATAAACGAGTTCCCTCAAAGGCGCAAATGTTCAAAAATTAGACTTATAAATTTTATCAAAGAAAATAAAGCTAAAAATAATTAAGGACCCGACTAATCAGGTCCTTAAACAAAAAAGGAAATGCTAAGACTTAAAAACTACAGAATGCTGTTTACAAAGTCTTGTGTGATTACTGCTTCACCACCAAAAACAGTTCCATCAGTCAATTCCTCAGTGCTGTTGTAAAGCATGTCTATTGCAGGACGATTTAGCGAATCGTCTAGAGAAATTAAAAACATCACACTCCTAGACTTTCCAAGAATGTGAGAAGAGCCAAGAGCATCGTAATAGCCAAGACCAGAGGAGAAACCAGCAGCGTTGAGGCTCATTCCATTTGCCAAAGCATATTTAACAAACTCAACATTTGTTTTGTAGGCATCATCCCCTGCAAGCCTGGCTGTTGTTAGACCAGCCGATTCAAGTCCGGCTTGAGTTTCGTTAGAAACCGCAAAAACACCACCAAGAATTGTGGCTTTCGAGTGATTTTTAGTCTTCGCAATCATTGAAGAGTTGTCACTGTGTGGGTTTGCAAGAAAAATGAAAGTATTCTTGGCTGCTGCATAGCCGCCAGCCCCTAAAGCATCATGATAACCTGCACCAGATGCGATCAAAACTTCATCTGAGTTCCAAGAACCTCGGGTCAATCCAAAGTCATAGACAGCACGATTGGTTGAATACCCATCATCGCCGAAAATTCTCTCACAACTTCCGTCGCTGTCAAAAGCGCTCAACTGAGATTCCATCTCTTCAGAAATGGCAAACTTGCCACCAAGAACAATTAACTCAATTTTATTTGCGCCATCATTAGTGAGCATTTTGATTGCCGATAACGAAGTTTCATTCAAAACTGAGTCTGAACCATTGACAAGCAAAACAGGATAATCAAGAAGTCCAGAAAGTGCCGCGGCACTCAATGAGTCAAGATAGTGGCTTGTTCCACAAACAATTACTCCATTTGGTCTTCCATTATTGTCAACATCCTGACACAACGTGTCAAAATTTGTCCCATAGCAGTCATCGCCAGCAAGACGCGTCACTCTAAGACCAAGACTTGTTTTCCACTTTGGATACAATGACATGTTTTCGCTCACGACATCGTTATCAAAATCCCATTTATTTGTGAAATTGGGGTCAGTATACCAACCAGCAATTGGCGTTCCATCAGTCACCAGCTCAGGAGCCTCAATCTTAGAACCATTCTCAACAATTAAAAATGGCATATCAAGTCTTTGGGCGTGATCCTGATAGTTTTGTATTTGCACAAGTGAAGTTTTGACGGCACGCAAATCAACAAGACCTGCATATTCCTTCGAAGAGTATGGGATACCATCGGGAGCTGCAACGATGTCATATTCAAGCACACCAGGATTATCTCCATCTTCACCCATGCCAATTGAAATTACTGAATCAGCTTTTAGCTTTGCGCTGCTCTCTGGTTCTCCAAGGCTGCTGTCAGTTGTTGAGATAGTCCAATATTCTGTCTTTCCTGATCCATTGATGAGCTCAGAAATGTCCTTGCTCAAAACTCCATTTTTGTCGGTTCTTGTTGTGAGAATAATCGAATCTTTGTTGTGTTGAACATTGTCTGCGTCAGGAACTAGCTTTAACGACACGCCTTCAACTGGGTTGCCTGCGCCATCGGTAACTTTCAATTTCAGAATTGAACGATTAACAACATTTTTAACAACAACAGTTGCTTCACCAGAATAATCTTGCCCATTGATTTTGTCTACATAAACGCCACTAGTGTCGTTGCGTGCAAACTGAACCGTAGTTTCAGAAACTAACTCTCGTGCATTGTTCTTAATTGAAATTTGATAGGCAACGTCCACAATTTCTGTGTCGTCACACTCGCGCGCTGTCTCGCCATAGGCATCGGTCGTTGGAAGAGAAATGACTGGCTTTTGTAACTCGCCTTGTGCAGTGAGCTCAACTCCAACACCACGCACAGCGTTGCCGTCTTCATCCACAACCTTCAAATTCAAAATCTTGCTTTTAGCTGGCGCATCAGAGGTGTATTCAAAAACAACAGGCTTAGCAGAAAGAGTGCTCGTTGTGAACTTGACCGAATCTCCATTTTGAGTAAATGAATTTAATTTTGAAAGCGATCCATCATCATTCATTTCATAAACTGCTTTAACAGTTTTTCCACTTGGTAGTTTTTGGGTAACTTTAAAATCGAGTCCCGCGACTTTAAAAGCTTCGCTTCGCGCAGTATTCTCAGCTTTAATCGAATAAACCCCATAGTCAACAAATCCATTTAGATTTTTATATTGCGAAGTAACATCCAAAGTGTGAAGAGATGGCCTTCTTCCCGATTGCTCATCGGTAAAGTCCATACCCTCGACAGTTGTGTTTCCATCATCTGTAGAAATGCTATCGCAAGTGCTTCCTAGTTCAGACAAAGGAATTACATTAAAGTAAAGAACTTGTTGACAACATCTGTGGTCATATGTCGAAGCAACAGGCCAAGTTTGACTAAATTGTTCAGGATATTCACTTTTGTCTTTATAGACAACAGGAAAAGGCTCTACTCCTAAAGTTACGCCGGAAGGGCTCTTGTAGATTACCATGTAATCAACATCTTCAAGCAAAGAAGCATAAATTGTGGTGCTTCCGCTTGAATAGGTTACAACCCTTCCTTCTACCGTCTCAAGAGTGCTGACGAACTCCACTTTTGGATTAAACAAAGCGATATCATTGCCATCCCTTTTTAAATACCAAGAAAAAGTGTGTCGCCTCGCATCGTTTTCGTTGTCTAGCGCTTGTGAGCGTTTGCTCAATGTTACTTGGGTAACCTCTGGATAACTCCAGACTGTTGGAGAACTCAAAGATTCTTTTGTTAGAGTTTTAGTGCTCACAAGTTTTCCATCTTTAACCCAGACATAGGTTTTACCCTGCCATGCTTTATCCATTGGGAAAAAAATGTAGTTGTGATTTTTTAATAGTGACAGGTTAATCTTTCCATCAGCTGAAATGACCTCCGTCTCATTTGTTTGCGTTGTGGCGTTCCAAATTTGGAATTTGACTCCGTCTACTGCGTTTCCATCTACATCTTTGACGGGCATCACAAAATTAAAGCGTTCGTTTTCAAACAAATCTTTTTCCTTGACGTGCTCCCCGTCACTTTCGACCCACGAAAGTGAGAAACCGTCATTGAGCACATCTGCATCATCGGCGCTCACAGCACCATCTTGTGCAAAAGCACAAACAGGAAAAGCCAGAAGGAACAACAAACAACAAAACAAAATGAGAGGAGGCCTCAAGCAATTGGATTTTTTTAGATCCGGCATGAAGCCTCCTTTGTAAAAATCAGTAGATATTTCTACTTAACTACGAAATTATTTGATGCTTTCTTCGAATGCTTGTTTAACTTCATCGGAGATTACAGCACTTCCACCAAAGACACGACCGCTAGTGAAAGAAAACCCAGATTCCTTTAGCATGTCATAAACTGGTTGATTCAATGAATCATCAAGAGACACAAGGAACATAACACTGTTGGATTTACCCAAAATGTGAGAAGAACCCAAAGCATCATAATAACCAAGACCAGAAGAGAAGCCTGCTCCATCAAGAGACATTCCTTGAGCAACTGCATACTTCACAAATGTAGTGTTTGTTTGGTATGCATCTTCGCCAGCGAGACGAATAGTTGTCACACCAGCGTCCTCTAAATCAGATTGGACCTGGAAAGGAACAGCGGCAAGGCCACCCAAAATTGTTGCTTGCCCATGGCTCTTTGCTTTATCAATCATTGGCGCATTGTCGCCATTTGGGTTAACAAGCAAAATGAATGCTCGTTTTGACATTGCATAGCTGCCAGCACCGAGCGCGTCATGATAACCAGCGCCTGAAGCTACAAGAACTTCGTTAGCGTCCCAAGATCCACGTGTGGTGCCAAAGTCATAGACAGCGCGGTTAGTCGCATAACCGTCATCACCATAGATGCGTTCGCATTTTCCGTCAACATCATAGCCATTTAGTTGGGCTTCAATTGCGTCAGATACTGCGAATTTTCCACCCAGAACAATGACGTCAAGCTTGTTTGCTCCATTATTTGAAAGTTGAGACAAAGCTTCAAGTGAATTGCTGTTGATTGAATCGTCAGAACCGTTTACAAGCAAAATTGGATAGTTCAGAAGGCCTGAAAGTGCAGCTGCACTAAGCGAATCAAGATAATGTCCTGTTCCGCAAACAATAACACCATTTGGTGTGCCATTTTCTGCAACATCTTGTTTAATGGTTTCAAGGTTTGTGCCATAGCAGTCATCGCCTGCCATTCTGTAAACCTTCTCAGGAGCAGCTGGCATCTCATATACCCAAGAAATCACATCGCCTTCTTTGAGTTCAAGTTGCCCAGCGCCTTTGTCAGAATATTCACCATTAACGAGAAGTGACCAGTATGCCCAATCCTTGCCGATTTTTTGAGTGCCAAGTTTCATGGAGCTGTCAAAAGGAGACGTGATGCTGTTAAGCCACCAGTTATCGGAGGTTTTAGTTGCATCAAAGCTAACTCCTTTAGCAGACAATGCCTGTTCAGTTAAATGAGAGGCCAAGTCACCTTCAGCTACTTTAAAGTCAGACTCGTCAACCCATGATTGTGCTTTTCCGTCAGCATCAATTCCGGTTACACTAAACTTTACGTTTAGTTCTTTAATCCAGCGAGCATAGAGCTCTACGTTACCTGTGCTTCCCTTTGAAATCTTTTCTACAGGATTGCCCCAGTCGCCAGACTCGCTGCCATCTTTGTCAAACCAGCCCACAAAAGAATATCCCTCTTTGCTTGCTGGCTGCAAGGCGATGTCTTCAGACTCTATTGTGTATTGAGAAGTGGTGTTTGGATTAACAGCACCGTCAACGTTTTTGTAGGAAATAGAATACTTTACAGGAATCCAGCGAGCATAAAGAGTCAAAATGCCAGTGTCTGGATCAGCCGAATCATCTACATGATAGAAATCATGGTCGTCGAAATCCCATTTATGGAGCGTCCCATAAACAGGGTCCTTTTCATTCCAGCAGCAGAAATAATACCCTTCTGCCGAAGGGTCTGCTGGCTTGGTGGCATATGCATGCTCTTGATCCTCAATGTAGACAATTTGATCTTCTGGTTGAGGTCCACCATGACCATTTAGGTCAAATTTGACCGTGAATTGCTCCCACTCATACCATGAGGCATAAAGGGTAATGTCACCAGTTACTGGTGTTGAGAAGTCATATCTATTTTGGCCCTCAGGATCAGTAGTCCAGCGGATGAAATCATGTTTATCCCATGTTGGATTAGTGGATGGTGCAGCTACAACTTGACCTTTTTCGACTTTCACTTCTTGTGAATCATTATCGCCAAACTTTCCACCGTTGGCATTGAATGTAACAGTAACTTCGCTTGAAACCTTTTGCGTCTTGTGGAAATCGCTGTTTGCAATAAATGCACCATGGTCCTCAAGTTGAGCATCGTTAGTCACCCACAAAACCACTTTGCCATCAGAAGCTTTATTAGCTTCAAATGCGCTCTTATCAAGAGTTGTTACAGTGCTTGGAAGGTTAAGCTCAGTTAGCAAGGTGCCTTTGAATGCCTGTTTGCCAATAGACTCCAATCCCTCATGAAGGGTGAGTTTTTCAAGAGTTGCGCCTTGTTTAATTCTGAAAGCATATCTCTCAATCGTCTTGACTGAAGCTGGTATTTCTAGCTCTTTTAAACTGTTGTTTCCGAAAGCGGTATCACCAATAGTCTCAACTGTTGCATTCCCCTCAAAGGTCAAAGAGCTAACTGGGGTACCATCAAACGCCATTCTTCCGATTGTTTTGACGTTCTCTGGAATAGAGAGATTTGTAATGCCCGTCATTGAAAAAGACGCCTGTGGGAGCTCAGTGATGCCTTTGCCGATTTTGAGAGTAGTGAGATTCTTCGAGGCTCTGAAAGCAGCATTTCCCAACGTTGTAACGCTGTCAGGAAGATCCAGTGACTCTAACTTTGAAGATGCAAATGAATTAACTCCAATGCTCTTGAGAGTTGAAGGGAAAGAAATCGCTACACCTGCATAATTCGTAAAAGCAAAATCGCCAATTGATGTGATTCCTTCAGGAAGTGTCACATTAGAAGGATTAACCTGAGACGTTCCTGACCCAACACTGAAAATGCCAGTGTTTGCAGCGCCTTTACCAATTGCAGTAATTGCTGTTCCGTCAGGAGAAGTTGATGGCACAACAACATTAGGGTCGGTAGCCATCTTAGCTTTACCAGAGTCGCTGAGGCCTGTAACAGTAGCTCCATCATAGGTAAAATCGTTAGCATTCCAAGATTGGTCTGCTTTTAACTGGCACTTTAGACCGCGCACCTGAGACCCATCATAAGGCAGCTGTGTTTCGTTAACGCTAATAAAGTAGCCTGGCACCCATTGATTTAAAGATGGTGAGACTTTGATTTTGAATTCATCGTCTGAGGTCAAAGATTGTCCAGGTTTTACCTTAACAACAACATTTTTTTGATTTACAGTTGTGAGCTCTAAAGAAAGGATTCCGCCTGAAGCCATAATGTCGTCTGCAACCACAGTTTCAGTTGCATTCCCATCATCGCCAAGTCCATAGGCTACAAACTTGATATCTCCGTTGTATGGTGTTCCATCTTCACCAAGCACGAGAATTTGAATTTTTGAGTCTGTAGAGCCAGGATATTGAACAAGACCGTCAACAGCTGCATTGAGATTCCCCGTAGCCTCATCGACTGCGTCTTGTGTGGCTGATGAGTTAGCATCCACACTTTTAGCCGCATCTAAAGAAGTCTTAAGAGCGTCCCAACCTGAGAAATAATCAGTTTCTTTTAGAGCAGAAGCCTTTGATATTGCGGTTTGAAGATCGTCTTTATAAACGCCTGTTCTCTTTTCAACAACAATTTTTACTGTTGCATCAATTTGCTCAGGTGCAGCATTGTTATTGTTGCCATTAGAATCAAGGTTCACATATTGAAAATCATCAAATGCAAATCTATAGAAGAAGTCGGTTCTTGGGGTAGTTAATTTCTCTTTATAACCAAGATACAAAAGACCATCGCCTGTTTGAGTGTGCTTTTGCCCGATTGCGTTTGAAATGTCAATGCTGCTAACTAAATATTTTTTGTCTGCCGACTTAATAGCCGCATACTTAGCATTAGAGACAAAATAATTTAACAAGCCAAACGATTCTTGTGCGTTGACAGAAAGAACACCATCTGCATCAGTGGTGTAGGTTTTTAAGCTCGAACCAAAAACTGGTGAGCCTGGCTCAGTAGCACCTGCAGATGAACCTGTCTTGTAGAGATTAAAGTTCATTCCGCTAACAGGATTGCCTTCAGAATCAACGACAAGGGCTTTTAGGTCGTAAGGACCAGAAACAGGGTCGGTCTTCTCATTTTGGACACCAAATGTGCCATCGCCATTCTCTTTTGGTTCAAAGCCTTCTGCACACATGTCAGCTGGAATAGCTGTTGAGAAAGAACCTCCCGACACTGCAATTGAACGAGTGCCAGTTGCACCTTCTGTGCCTTGTTTATCTTCCTTTAAAATAGCTTGTTTGGCGCCATTAAAAGTGCCGCCTGAAATGCGCAGATTTTGATCGACATTGGCGTAACGAGAAACAAGTCCATATGTGCCTTCAAAAGTGCCGCCTGAAATGTTGATGTTGCCAGAAGCAGCAGCATAAACAGGAGTACAGAAGTAATACCACCAGTCACTATCTCCTGGTGTAGCCATTGACTTGTAATTGCCACCATAAATTGTGACATTAGCTGGGCTTGTTGTGTTGTTCTCTCCAACCGCAGCGAAATGAGAGGTAATGGAAGGCCCATTGCCCGCATCTTCGCCTAAAGTGATAGATCCACCGCCAAGAGCATAAACACCATACATGCCATCTGACCCAATGCCACCACATGTGATAGTGCCATCGATCATTGTGAAGCTAGATCCCGAATCGACAGTAATTATGCAAGTTGAATCGAGGGCTTTAGCCTGCTCACCTTCTGGTCCAGCAATAGTGCCATTCCCAGTAATAGTGAGTGATGAACCTTCGTTTTCTACATTGAAAACAGCTGGCCATGTCTTGCTCTTATCGTCAGATTTCCTCACGTAGATTTGCTGACCGTCAGCATCAAGATTGTCAGATGTGATTTTGTGACCAGCCATGTCGAGAGTCACAGCTTTATCTTTTACGAATATGCCATAAACATCGTCAACATCAGCTGTCATGCTAATGGTTTCACCAGTTTTGGCAGAAGAAAAAGCCTCTGAAAGAGATGAGTATTGAACATCACCAATCTTTGCAACAACATTTTCCGCTGGAACAGTGGTACCTGGGTTAGAGGCATCTTCGGTCCATTGTGCCTTCAGAACAACAGAGCTGTCACCATTAGTGTCACGTTCCGTGAAGTCTTCTTCACTAAAGTTAGATTCAAAGGTTTCTTCATTGTCAGGAGATTGGATAGTCCAACCGGTGAGCTTAAATCCAGCTTTCGAAGGAGCTGGGCTAGGAGCAGAAACGGAGTAACCACTTCCATCAAATGTGATAACTGAATTTGAGGAAGCAGGTGTTCCCCCATCACTATCGAATGTCACCGTCATGTCTGGAGCTTGGGGATATCCAGAGAGATTTGCCGATTCATCAGCAAAAGCTTTAGTTGTAGCCAACGAAGGCATTAAGCCTAAAACAAGCGCAAATGCAAGAACAACTCTCAAAAGCGAACCTTGAATAGTGTTTTTCTTAGACACCAAAACACCTCCCTTCCCTAATGTCGAATCTGATAATTCGGTTTTTTTCATAAACACCTCCATCAAAAAAATACTTACCGTTTTGAAAACAAAACAATTAAAAGGTGGAACAATAAAAACCTCTAAATCCCGCATAAGAATTGAATTGTTTTCGATTTTTGTGCTTAACACCCATCAATAAAAACAAACAAGAAAACACCGGGAAATGTAACCTAGCGATTGCTGGGTATCAAAATTCTTCACTCTCCACCTACTAGAAGAAATCGATGCAGAGGCAGCAGAACTTTATGCACAGAAGCAGCAGAGATAATGGAATCTCTTGCCCAAAAACATGTTATCACACGGACGCTTTTATATAGCCATAATTCAATGTGTCAAAAGAGTGAAAATTGAATGAAAAAGAAAAGGAGGCTTCTCATGCGGAATTCATAATCCCTCGAGAAGCCCCCGTAAAAAACTGCTTGTTACTTAACTAATTAATGCAGTTTTCAAATGCCTCTTTTGTGGTGTTTGAAACAACAGCTTCGCCGCCAAAGACACGACCGCTAGTGAAAGAAACCCCAGATTCCTTTAGCATGTCATAAACTGGTTGATTCAAAGAATCATCAAGTGACACAAGGAACATGACACTGTTGGATTTACCCAAAATGTGAGAAGAACCCAAAGCGTCATAATAACCAAGACCAGATGAGAATCCTGCTCCATCAAGCGACATTCCTTGCTTAACAGCATATTTAACAAATGCAATGTTTGTTTGATAGGCGTCATCGCCTGCAATTCTTGAAGTAACAATTCCAGACGCTGTCAACGAATTTTGAACATCTTGAGGGACCGCAAAAAAGCCGCCAAGCACTGTGGCTTTTTCATGATGAGAAGCCTTTTTAACCATAGCTGAATTATCACCATGGGGATTAACTAACAAGATGAAAGCCTTGTTTGCCATTGCATAGCTGCCCGCGCCCAAAGCATCATGATAACCAGCACCCGAAGCTACAAGCGCTTCTCCAGAATTCCATGATCCGCGTGAGGCTCCAAAGTCATAGACAGCGCGGTTTGTTGCATAGCCATCATCGCCATAAATGCGCTTACAAACTCCATCGCTGTCATATGCAGAGAGTTCATTCTCGATGCCCTCAGATATTGCAAACTTTCCACCTAAAACGATTATTTCAAGCGAGTTTGTTGAAGAGTTAGTGAGTTCCTGAAGAGCTCCCAGAGAATTTTCATTCATAGAATCATCGGTGCCATTGACAAGCAGAACTGGACAATCAAGCAAACCTGAAAGTGCAGCTGCACTGAGAGAGTCAAGGTAGTGACTCGTTCCGCAAACAATCACTCCATTTGGCAATCCGTTTTCTTTAATGTCATTTGAAATGGTGGCGGCATTAGTTCCATAGCAATCTAGCCCGAAAATTCGGGTGAGAGATGATGAAGATGGATTTTCCCCAGGATTGGAATCATCTTTCTTTGTGAGTTTTGGATCTTGGTTGAGTTGTTCAACACTCAGAGGACCTCTCACATCCTGCCAATATTTATTAGCAAAATACCAATCATTGTTAATAGGTTCATTCCCAGTGACATCACAATCGTTTGCATGTGAACCATCTCCTGCCTCTTTAAACTCCTCGTCATTTAGCAGAAAATAGGCATGCCCAAAGTTATTTGGATTTGATGCAGAAGTGAATGAACCATCCCAAGTTGAGTCAACCAAGAACCACTGTCCATCTATTTTTACTTTATTCCATGCGTGAGATCCAGCATTCGTTGTTCCCGCAACATAATTGCAATCAAGCCCAATTTGTTCACAAAGGAACTGATAGGCATAGGAATAGCCTGCGCAAAGCGCCTTGCCGTTAGCAATGCAACCTATTGCAAATTCTGGCAAATTTATAGTTTGTAAAGAATAGGTTGTGTTGCCACAAATCCAATCATGAACAAATGCGGCCTTCTTGACATCGCTTCCATTCAATGGAGCGTTTTCCAGAAATGACTCATACTTGTCAACAAAAGCACTGATCAAATCGTCTTTCCATGTGGTCATATAGCTATCTACAGAAACAGACGAAACAATGTCGCCGTCAGTCACCAAGCTGAGCGAATTCCAGTCCACACAAAGAGTTGAAAAGAGCGGGTGGCTGCGAATGATTGCAGTTAAAGCAGTAGCCCCCGTGAGCACTTGACCTGAAGTGTTTTGAAAAGTTATGTTTGAGACGTTAATTCCAATGTCAGACACATCGACAGAAGAATTTTTGTTCAACAAGCCATTAAAAACTCTAGATTTAAAATGCTCAATCTTTGAATCATCTTTTGGATTAAAAATCTTGTAGTTGTTAGCCTTAGTAGACTTGGCAGATACAACCGCACTATAAACATCCACTTGACCATAACCGTAATAATCATCTTTCCCGCTTGTGCCCAAATCAATTGCAGTAGATGTTAAACAGCCCTTTATTACGGATGGCTTCGCATGATAGTTAGTCGAATAGCACAAAGCGGCGGCAGCTGAGACAAACGGAGTGGAAAAGGAAGTTCCATCTTCATAGACTTCTTCTCCTGAATTAATGCTTAGTGTTCGAATGTTAGAGCCTGGTGCTACAACATCAAGAGACTCCCCAACGTTTGAAAAATAGCTTCTTGTGTGCCTGGATGTGATTGCCCCAACTCCAACTGTGTTGTCTAAATTAGCAGGAAAATCGACGCTTGCAAGATCAGTTATGTTGCTTTCATTACCGCTTGCACAAACACAAAGAATGCCAGCTGACTCTGCATCGTTGATTGCTTCTTCTATTGCTTTTGGTTGAGATTTTGAAATGCCAAAACTCATGTTGATAACTTTTACGTTGTATTGGTCTGCAACGCCAATAATCCATCTTATCCCCGCTGCAATGTCGCTAGAAGGTGCAGTTTTCCCAGTAAAAGCCCTGCAAATCAAAAGGTTAGCGTTGTAGCTCGCACCAGAAATGTCAAGTGCATTGTTAGTTTGCGCCGAAATAACACCAGCTACTGCTGTCCCATGTCCATGTGTGTCATTCCAATCACTCGTATCGTCGGTTGCAAAAGACCTGCCACCTACGATGTTGTTTACTAGTTCAGGATTGTCAGCATCGACACCTGTGTCAACAATTGCAACAGTCACCTGATTATTGCATTTAGCGACGTCCCAGGCATCTTTAATCTTAGAGTTCTCATCGGAAATGTACCATTGTTGCCCAACGTTTGGGTCGTTGACCTCAACTTTAGAAGCAACAGATGCGGAACCAGAAAGCGAATTGCCAGCAATCGAAGAATCGGTGTCCGAATATGTTTGCCCGCTGAGACGGTTCACGTCATTTGCAAACGATGTCTCATCTGCCAACTCAATGGTATAGTCGGGCTCCACATATTCAACTCTTGGATCTTCTTTTAAATCGACAATTGCCTCAACAACTGAAGCGCCATCTTGAAGCTCAACGACAGCTGTGTTGTCTGCTATTTTTTTTGGTGTTGCCTCTTCTGTGTCTTTAACAGCATTTGAGCTATCAATTACAGATTGCGACGATGGACTCTCAACACTGTCCTTAAACTTAACAACAACCGCATCTTCTGAATAGCCCGACGTGCCTATTTCCTGCAATACAGCCTGCTTATCAAGGTCGTCGGCATATGCTAGGGTGTTGAATACAGGAATTTGCGACGCGCACAAAACTGTTGCCATAAAAAGCGAAAAAGCAACACTCAGCGTTTTTTTGTCCATTTTTTTCATAAATCGATAATACAAGGAAAGTCAATCTTTTCGGAAAAACAATTTTTACACTGGTCTATAAAATAGAATTAGACAGTAGAAAAACATAGATAGATTGGAATAAGTTGCTTAGAGTACTCACTGTGTTTGGGACAAGACCAGAAGCCATTAAGATGTGCCCGCTGGTCCTCGAGATTAATAAATCAAACAAACTCGATGGTCAAGTTTGCGTCACTGGCCAGCACAGAACCATGCTTGACCAGGTGCTAGACATTTTCAACATCAAGCCCGACTTTGATCTTGAAATAATGAAACCCCGCCAGACAATCACTTCAATCACGACAGATGTACTGAATTCTATGAAGCCCGTCCTTGAGAAATCTAAACCTGACATTGTTTTGGTGCACGGCGACACAACCACCAGCATGGCTGCTGCGCTTGCCTCTTTTTACGAAAAAATACCAGTTGGACATGTTGAGGCAGGTTTGCGCACAGGAAACATCTATTCACCTTTTCCCGAAGAAATGAACAGAAAAATCATTTCGGCTATCGCAACATATCATTTCGCTCCAACAGAAAACAACAAGCTTGCGCTCGAGAAAGAAGGAATTGAACAGGGTGTTGTGGTCACAGGGAACACCGTAATCGACGCGTTCCAATACACTACAAAAGATGCATATAAATTCAAAAATGAGGATCTGCAAAAACACGACTTCTCAAAACCAACCATAGTGCTAACTGCGCACAGACGTGAGAACCTCGGAGAGCCTCTAAAAAACATTTGCGAAGCTGTAAACGAATTAACGAAAAATTTTGACGACCTTCGAGTGATTTATCCAGTGCATCTAAACCCTGCTGTTCGGGAAACCGTGTTCGATGTGTTGGGACAAAACAAACATGTAACACTCACGGACCCTGTGGACGTAGAGGATTTACACAACGCAATGAACAAATGCAAGTTAGTCATGACCGATTCTGGTGGCCTTCAAGAAGAAGCCCCACATCTCGGCAAACCTGTTGTGGTCTTGAGAACTGAAACAGAAAGACCAGAAGCCGTGATGGCAGGCACAGCCGTGGTTGCCGGCGTTGATAAAGCGAACATTGTAAAAATTGTCACTGATTTGCTCTCATGTGAAGAAAAATATTCACAAATGAGCAAGGCGATTAACCCATATGGCGATGGGAACGCTTCAAAAAGAATAGTCAAATTCCTGGAGAACCTTTCTTAAGAATTAAAGGAGAAATTTTGAAAATTTTCGTTGCAAGCTGGTTTTTTCCTCCAGCCACGTCTTCTGAAGGAATAGTCACCTACAAACTACTGAGCAAATCAAGACACACATATGATGTTTGCTCCGCTGATTGTGACTTGTGGAGCTACAAACATAAGCTAGACCTCACTTCTGACAACATAAATGTGTTCCCAATAAAAACTGACAAGCTTGACGAATGGGTCGACAAATGTGCTGAATTGTTTATAGAAAGAAACAAAACAGAGCACTACGATGCAATTATGACTAGAAGCATGCCACCAGAGAGCATTTTTGTTGCCAAAAAAATTAAAGAGGCGTGCCCTGAAGCCAAATGGATAGCTTCTTTAGCTGATCCTATATCAAAATCTCCCTATGACCTAAAAGCCTTCGTGTTGGAAAACGAGGAGCTGTCACCTCAGGAAAAAATTGATTTTCAAGTAGCACTGTGGGCAGGGTGCGATGGATGGAAAAATCACCCATCGGGAAAAATACGTCACCTTTGTGAACTGAAAGAAACTGAGGACTATGCAATTCACAATTCAGACGTTTTACTCTTTCCGCTAGACACACTAAAGAATTATGTGTTAGACGGAAGAAGGAGAAACAACACTTTCTCTGTCCCTCATTCATATGACGAAAGCATCTACCCAGAACCCAATAGTCACAAAAAAGAGGACGATAAAGTTGTTGAGCTCACGTTCCTAGGCCACTCCGACACAGTGAGGTCTTTAGAGCCAATAGTGAGGGCAATCAAACTCCTCAAAGACAAAGAGTCAGATGCCATCTCAAATTTGAAATTAAGATTCATAGGCAATGTTCCTGATGAAGTGAGGACGCTTGTCTATAACTACTATCTCTATGACACAATTTCTATTGAGGACAGCGTTGACTATCTAACAAGCCTACAAATCATGAAAGAGACCGACTGGCTCATTCATGTAGACGCAAAGTTTGATTTCCTTGACAATCCAGGAGGATCAGTTTTCTTTGCAGGAAAACTTGCAGACTATTTTGGCACCGACAAGCCAATACTTGCTATCACAGGCAACTATTCACCAGCATACTCAATGGTTAAAGATGCCGGCGGTGTTTGCTGCGAAAATCAAAACATAGAAGAGCTTTCTGAAATATTAAGAAACATCGCAAATCACAAACTTGAACCTGCAATCAACAAAGAATACAGGACTCTCTACAAGTCAGAAAACGTAGCAAAACGATATGACGAAATTATCGAAAAAGCACTTGATGCAAAAGAATTAGACAATGCCAGAACGAACTGGCCTGCCGTTAAAAATAGCGCTGAGGGCGCAGAGAAGATATTGAGCATTTGTGTGCCTTCCTACAACGTAGAACAATATCTCGACAGATGCTTGTTTTCTTTATTGAGCAGCAGTGTTTCAAACCTGCTTGAAATAATTGTTGTAAACGATGGTTCAAAAGACAACACAATTAAAGTTGCAAAGGCATACCAAGAGCATTACCCAAACATTGTAAAAATCATCGACAAACAAAACGGAGGACACGGCTCAACAATAAATGCAGCTCTAGAAAAAGCAACAGGAACATATTTCAGGGTGATTGACGGAGACGATTGGGTTGACAGCAAATCTCTCGACGAGATGATTAACAAACTAATAAAAGTTGACAAGCTCCCTGACCTTGTTTCAACTAACTACCATCAAGTCTATGTGCAAGACGGCCACACAGTCCCATGGATGAAATTCAGCTCTCTAGAAAACTACAGGTGTTATTCATTTTCGAAGACTGACATGTCGATGGAATATTTCACAATGGCTTCAAGCATGTTCAAAACTGAAGTGCTCAAGAAAGCTAATTTCAAACTTCAGGAACACACATTTTATGTCGATGTTGAATATATTCTGTTCCCAATTCCCTATGTGGAAACTGTCATGTTTACGCCTGAATATGTTTACAAATATGCAGTGGGAAATGCAGACCAGAGCATAAACAGAGACAATTTCGTTAAAAGATATGACCACCATGACAGAGTCATTAGAAGAATGGTCAAATATTACTGCGACCACAAAAAAGTTGCTAATGCTAACCAAATAAAATATATGAAAACAAGATTTGTCTACAACCTTCTGAATTCGCACTACACGCTGAGTTTGCTTTGGGATCCAAATCAAGAACGTGGACTTGAACGCGCAAAAGACTTTGACGAATTCCTAAAGACATCAGCTCCTGATTTATATGAGGCAACTAACAAAGAATACAGGGCGCTGAGAGAAGTGCGACAGAGTGAGTTTAAAAGTAGCGCATATGGAATTGCAGGAACGTTGTATGACGACCCTGAGGGCACAAGGCGCAAAGAGGCGGCGAAAGAGCTTGCGAACAAAGGACCGCTAAAGATGATTCCAAGAAACAGGGTCACACGAAAAATTGCAAGAACACTAATGAAATATTAAACTTTCAACCTAAATTGACCTCCAAAAGAGGTCAATTTCTTTTTCTACAGTTTGCGCCCTAGAGCACCTCTTCTCAATTTTTCGACGACATGCTTTTGCGCATTTATTGTAGTACCAACGATTGCGAGCTAGTTTTTCAACTACATCAGCATATTCACATGGATTCTCAACATCACACAAAAGTCCAATGTCGTTAGGAAGGAAATAATTAGCAGCATCGATGTTCGAAGACACAACAGGCATCCCACTCATTGCGGCTTCACACATTGAAACTCCTTGTGAATCAAAACGCGTAGCAAACAAACCAATGCCATGATTGTCATAGGCTTCTTTCAGTTCTGATTGCGAAAGAAAATGCTCATGCAAATTGACATTTTCAAAATCTTTAATCGGCTCAGTCAAGTTTTCAAACATTGGACCAGACCCATAGATGTCAAACGTAAGGTCTTTAAAAATTCGGCGCTTGCTGAGCTCAACAATCGTTTGCACATCTATGTCTATTGCATAGGTGTTAACATTGTCAAACTTTCTGACAACTATGACTTTATGCCGGGTTTCTTTGTTCCTTTTTGAAAATTGATATACCTTTTCGTCGACAAGATTAGAGATAACATGTGCACGATTAAAATGAATTCCAATCAATTCTTCGCTGCGCTTTTTTAAAGTTTCAGAAACAAAGACCCATGAAACATTTGATTGATTATTCAACTGCCTAATAACAGCATCTCTTTTAGTGAATTCTTCGGTCTGCTCATGCGTTAACTTTGCTGGATGGGTGAAATAGGGTGTTGTATAAAGTGGCCAGTCCCAGTAGCGTGTTTCGGGATTGTGGGACCAAAGAAAAAACTTCAAACCATTTAGACGTTGCGACGTAACAGCATCAACAAAATTTAAATCAAAGAAATGCAGAAAACAAGCATCAAACTTGTTTTCAAAAAGATGGGGCTCAAGCGATCCGGGAATTAGCCTGGTGACGTGCACACCTTCTATTTCATATTCAGTGTGGTCTTCGTAATAATCCCACACACACAAGACTTCAACATCAATGCCAGCTTGCAAATAGGCTTTAACTCGTGAATGAACGAAGGCACAGAGATACATGTTGTCTTCACTTGGGTAGGTGGGGACAACAACGGCCAGGCGGCGCGAAGCAACATCTTTATTCACGAAGTCTCTTTTCTTTAGTTATAAACAGGAATGAGGAAGATTAGCCCCGAATTTGCTGGAGTAATTCCTGCACTAGAGTAGCACTGATTGATAATTTTCGCAATTCCTGTTGCCCAGTGTTTCGCTGTTGCATATTGATGCCACACTGACCCATCTTTAGCCGCCTGAAAATAGTTCCAACGCATTTTGTAAAGAGTGTTTTGACTCCATTGATTGTTGAGATAGTTCGTTGAAGATGCAATCCATTTTGCACCACCAATAATCGCCTTTTCTGGAGTGTCCCAGCCATTTTTGACAGCCGTTATTCTTCCTCCCCACAAAGGATCATTGTCAACTGCTCCAATTCCAAAGAAATTGTAATAGGTCTTGCCATCAGGCGCGGCATTCACAGGAGCGTGGCCCGAAGGAATTTCGTCGTTGTAGGTCCAACCTGTCGACAACTGCGATGTCCCCCATCCAGTTTCAAGGATAGCATGGCACAAAAGATAAACTTCATTGACACCATATTGTTTAGAAGCATTTATAAAAGCTTGCCCTTGACCTGCAAGAATGCCATTAGCACCTTTGCTGTTGGAGCTAATAAAATTGTTCAAATCAGCTGCAGACATTGATCCTGAATAACCGTCATTTAGTTTTGCAAATTGATAGCAATCTGGTGAGCTGAAATTACACTCTGCACCGATATATCTAACCAACTCGTCCCTTGTGCATGAGCTGTCAAAATTTTGGATAGAGGCATATTCAAGATCAACCATTCTATCAAAGGATATACCAGTGTTTTCCTGCATTAGCACTCCAAAACACACTGAGATAATCGAAGAGCGAACATTATTTGAAACAACTGCTTCGCCGCCGAAGAATTTTACTTGTCCAATCTGATTTGAATTTTGAGTGGTGTAGCTAATGGCATCACGATAGTTGTCATCGACCAACAACAGCGGAGACTTGCTAATTCCTTGGACTACAGAACCTGCTAAAGCATCATATGGTGCGCGCCCCGTTGCATATCCAGGTGAAACATTTGAAAAACCTTTTTTAGAAACAGCCCAATTGGCGATTGCAACCGATGTCTTATATTGATCTTGACCCCACAACCTTTGAGGCTCCACACCACCAGACAGGGCAGCTACAGCATCTAGAAAACCCATTGTTCTTTCGGAGATGACCGAACTTCCGCCAAGAGCAACAACCTCTTTGTATTTGCCATCTTTTGCTGCATTTATGAGTGTTTTTTGAGCCTCTTCTGTGAGAAGACCATCGCCTTTAGCAATGAAAATTGGAGCGTTTAGAGCATAGGCAACAGGGGAAGCAGAAAGAGCGTCACCAAAACCCAGGGACGATGCAACAAACGCAATGTCACCGCTCCAGATGTTGTGCCTGTCACCGTAGTTATAAATCGCAAGTTGCGTTCCATAACAATCATCACCCCAGAGCCTTTCCTCAACAGAAATTCCATTAGCTGATAGAGTGTTTAAAACACTATCGGAAATTACAGCAGATCCACCAACTACTATTACGCTGCTGACGCCAAGTGACTTTAAAGCGGAAAGTGTTTGATCTGGGAGAGAATCTCTATATGAAAATAAGATTGGGCCTTTTTTTGAAGCCAAGCTAGACACAGCAAGTGAGTCTACCCACGCGTCGCCAGAACCAGCAATGATTGCAGAACTTGATCCCTCTGGATAGGCATATGCAGCTTCTAAAGCAGCAGTATCAAACATATCCTGTCCTGAAAATGACACCAGTTTATCACCATCGTTGTTCATTAGACTGACTTCATCAGAGATGCCAAGTTCCCCAACCACCTCATCAATTTCAGCATCAGTTATTCCTGAAACGTAACTCTCCTCAGTTGAATCTTGCGCATAAGAAACACAAGGAAGCATGAGAGAAATTAAAGAGAGTGACAAAACTAAAGAAACTCCGCTGAGAAATCTTTTTTTCATATAGTTTTTCCGCCTTTTCTATCGAGAAACAATACCAAAAGCAATCTGTTTTGCAATAAAATCCTTCCTGTTTTGATATTGGTTCATTTCATAACTGTTATTTATAAAGCATACTTCAAGAAGAGTTGATGGCAAATAACCTCTCAGGATTGCGACTTCTTGCTTCCTCTTCACTAGGTCGGCAAGCCCCGTTCCTTTTAACAAATTGGGATGGATGGAGTTTTGCCAAGATTGAGAAAGCCACGACGCTGCAATAATCGCTAAAATTGATCCATCAGGAAATGCATCTTTAGCTTCCATCGAGGCAGTTTGGAACATATCATCGCCTGAATAGGAAAAACCTTCACTTTCGAAGGCGCCTTTTCACTAGAACCTATCATCGATAGTTAAGCAGCGAAGTTTTTTGTGCATAGCAACGCCAATTTCTCCCAGGAACTTCATGAACATCATCATTCCCAAACGCACCAGTCACTAACATCTTAAACAAAGAAATGCAGTTGTGCCCAAAAAACGAAGACACAACATGTGTACATGGAAATTTAAACTAAAAATGCTTTTCCACAAAGGATAGCGCCGATTTAATCGTGTCTTGCATGTCGTAATATTTATACTCACCAAGGCGTCCGCCAAACATCACTTTGTCTTCGTTGTCAGCGAGCTCTTTATAGCGCTTAAACTTGTTGACATTTTCAGCATCTTCCATTGGATAATAAGGCTCAATGCCGCGTTTCCAATCCTGAGGGTATTCTTTTGAAATGATTGTCGTCGGCTGAGTCCCAAACTCAAAATGTTTATGCTCAATAATTCGTGTGTAGGGAGTTTCGGCATCGGTAAAATTCATGACGGCCACACCTTGATAATTGTCACATTCAAGCTCTTCATGCTCAAAACGCAAGCTACGATATTCAAGTTCTCCAAATTTGTAATCATAAAAAGAATCTACAGTTCCAGTAAAAATTACTTTGTCACAAGCAGCCATGACCTCATCTTTGCAGTTGAAAAAATCACAGTTGAGGCGCACATCACAACCCTTTAACATCTTTTCAAAAATTGGTGTGTAGCCGCCCTTTGGTATCCCTTGGTAGGGGTCCACAAAATAGTTGTTGTCAAAACGGAATCTGAACGGAATTCGACGCATTATTGACGGAGGTAATTCCGTGCACTTTCTGCCCCACTGTTTTTCGGTGTATCCCTTTACAAGCTTTTCGTAAATGTCTTTACCAGCAAGAGAGAGAATGTGTTCTTCCAAGTTTGTTGGATTCTCACAAGCAACACATTGCGAGGAAATTTTGTCTTTAGCTTCCCTGGGCGTTACAACGCCCCAAAGCTCATAGAAAGTATTCATGTTAAAAGGAAGATTAAATAGTTCGCCGTTAAAATTTGCAACTGGAGAATTTATAAAATTGTTGAATTCAGCAAACTGCTGCAAATAATTCCAAACAATTTTGTCGGCAGTCCTAAAAATGTGTGCTCCATACATGTGAACATTAATGCCTGACCAATCGCGCGTGTAACAATTGCCCCCAATGTGATCGCGTTTCTCAATGACTAGGACTGATTTGCCGCGCTTATTTGCCTCAAATGCCACAATCGAACCAAAAAGGCCAGCGCCAACAATCAAAACATCATAGTGATTATTCACAAATTCTCCTTTTCTAAATTTAAAACGCAATAAAAAAACCACCTGCGGGTTAATCGACTTGCTCGCATAAGTTTTACAACGAATACACTGTTATTTTATAATGTAGTGTCGATAAAAGAGGAAAAAGGCAGGATTAATGACCCCAAAAGTCTCAATCGTTGTTCCAGTTTACAATGTTGAAAAATATTTAAATGAGTGTTTAAGCTCCCTTAAAGACCAAACACTAAAAGACATAGAAATTCTCGTAATTGACGATGGCTCCACAGACAGCTCTCTAGAGATTGCTAGAAGATATGAAAAAGCAGATTTCCGCTTTAAAGTGTTTACAAAGCCAAATGCAGGCTATGGTCACTCAATGAACATGGGCTTCAAAAATGCAACAGGTGACTACATTGGCATCGTTGAATCAGATGACATCGCAAGTGTAAACATGTTTCAACAGCTCTGGGAACTTGCAACAAAAACTAATGCAGATGTTGTGAGGTCAAATTATTGGACGATGAAGGGTGGTGAACTAACCAACGTCATCAACGTTACAGATCTTTCTGGTGCGCCCTATGAAAAATCGTTCAATCCAGCTGATTTCACCGACATTTTGCGAGGAAGTCCAGCAATCTGGACTGGGCTTTACAAAAGGGAATTCATTGCTGATAACGGAATTGATTTCCTTGAAACACCAGGGGCATCCTACCAAGACACAGGTTTCATGCTAAAAGCATTGACGCTCGCAAACAGAGCCGCAATCACTCGACGCGCATTTTTGCACTATCGAATTGACAATGAAAACTCTTCTGTCAAATCGGGAGCGAAAGTGTTTTGCGTCTGCGATGAATACAAGTCTTTTGAGGAGCTTTTAGCTAAACATCCCACAAAACTCGATGCTTTCAAAAAAATTGTCCCTGCTAAAAAATGGGAGACATATCTTTGGAACTACAACAGACTAGACATCGCTCTTAGAGACGACTTCTTAAAGCAAATGCGAAAAGAATTTAAAGTCTATGAAGACGAAGACAGACTTGATAAAAACTTCTTTGCTGATGCAGAATGGGAAGAAGTGCAAAAGTTAATTAACGACAAAGAATGGAAAACAGAACAAAACTTCACAGTTGTACCGCACAAGATTTCTTCGGTTAAGAAAGCTTTTGTGCTGGCAACAAACAAACTGTTTAAATAAATCGACCCAGGATTTTTATGCAATCTAAAAACGATATTTCATCGCTTCTTGTTTCTGTTGTTATCCCAGTGTATAACGCAGAAGAATATCTTGACGAAATGTTAGAGTCGCTAACGAATCAAACTCACAAGAACCTCGAAATAATTTGTGTAAATGACGGCTCAAGCGACAACAGCCTAGAAGTGTTGAGAAGCTGGGAGAACAAAGATTCTCGACTCAAAGTGATTGATAAAGAAAATTCCGGAGCAGGAAAAACAAGAAATGCTGGACTTGATGAAGCAAAAGGAGACTACATTTGTTTTGTAGACTCCGATGATTTCGTAGAGCCAGAACTCATTGAGCAAGCTCTCTGCGCATCAGTCGAAAATGATGCCGATGCTGTTGTGTTTGACATCGATTTGTTTGATGAAGAGACAAAAAAATTTACTCCACACAAGACAGCAGTCGACAAGAGCAGAATTCCTGCGAAAAAAACATTTAAAGCTTCTGACATTGATCACTTTTACAAATATTTAATTGGTTTTACTGTTAACAAACTCTACAAACGATCAATGTTGGAAAGCCTTCACTTGCGATTCCCAGCTGTAGGAGCACATGAAGACATGCCTTTTACATATGTTGCGCTAACGGCTGCAAACAAGATTTATTACCTAAATAAAAACTTATATCACTACAGAAGATCTCGTGAAGGAAGTTTGAGCGACACCACAAGCAACGAATATCAGTTCATGATTGACGCACTTGTCGTAATGAAAAATCAGCTTGAAGAATATGGTCTCATGAACAGCAACAGACAAAACTATCAAAACTATGTCTTACACATGCTCTATTGGAAAGAAACGACACTAACACTTCCCTACAATTTAGCATTCATGCAGGATTGCAGAGAGAAATATGTGCCACAGTTTGAACTCGACAAACCAGCGGCAACCTACTATTTTGACGGCGTGGAGAGAGCATTTTTGGCGTCACTAAAAAACCAAAGTGGCAAAGAGAAACTAAAAGCGAAGCTTTTTTTGGGAGAGAATCCAGAGGATGAGACGGTTGCGCTAAAAGCATACAAAAAAATGTTTGACAACAAAAAACCATCAAAAGCAAGAAGAGCAGCGCACTTGGCAAAGGCGTTTGCTAAAGAAGTAAAATATTCAGGTTGGTCATCAGCCCTAAACAGAACTAAAACACGATTGAGCAGTCAGGATACCGATGAGTAATAGCGAAAATACCACTCAGGCATTAACTCGAGAGTCTGAAATTGCAACTAACGCAATTGAAACTCGCACATGGAAGAAAAACCTGTTTATTCTAAAAACACTTGTAGGCAAAGATTTCAAAGTCAAATACAGAAGAAGTGTTCTCGGTGTCGTGTGGTCGGTGCTAAACCCGCTTCTCATGATGATAGTCATGTCTGCCGTTTTTTCATATATGTTCCGATTTAACATTGAAAACTTCCCTCTTTATTTGATTCTTGGGCAGATTATGTTCAACCTAATGAGCGACGCAACAAGTGGAGCAATGCAGTCGATCATTGGCGCAGCCTCACTCATTCAAAAAATTAGAATCGAAAAAATGGTGTTCCCGCTTGAAAAAGTCATCTTTTCGCTGGTGAACTTTTTGTTCTCGGCAATTGCTGCAGTGGCTGTAATGATTTATTTCAGAATCATGCCAACGTGGGACATTCTCTTTCTACCTCTTTGCATCGTTTATGTTGTTGCTTTTTCTGCAGGTTTAGGATTGATTTTGTCGTCACTTGCAGTTTTTTTCAGAGATGTTATTCATTTGTGGAGTGTAATTCTTACCGCCTGGACCTATGCAACACCACTTTTTTACCCACTAGAACTTCTTCCTGACACATTGCAATTTCTCATTCAATTCAATCCTATGTATCAATACATCACCTATTTCCGCGACATCATGATGTATGGAATCACACCAACACTAGAGCAGAATTTAATTTGCATCGCAATGGCAGCGATTTCATTGGCTCTTGGAATATTAGTTTTTAGAAAAACAGAACATAAATTCATTCTTTACGTATAAAGACAGGGCGCACAGTGAATAATAAAATCGACACTTCTGAGGTAATGATTGAAGTTAAAGATGTTGACATGGTGTTCAACATTGCTAACGAAAAACTAACAAACCTAAAAGAATATTTCATAAAAATGATTCGTCGTGAATTGATGTTTAGGGAATTCAAGGCACTTGAGAACATCAATTTCACTGTCAACCGAGGCGACGTTTATGGCATCGTTGGAACAAACGGCTCTGGCAAATCAACGCTTCTAAAAATTGTTGCAGGCGTGCTTGAACCATCAAAAGGAACATGCAAAATCAATGGCACAATTGCCCCTTTAATTGAGCTCGGCGCCGGTTTTGACTACGAGCTAACAGCAAGAGAAAACACCTATCTCAACGGCTCCCTGCTTGGCTATAGCAAAGAGTTTATAGATGAGAATTTCGACAAAATTGTTGACTTTGCCGAAATCCACGACTTTGTTGACATGCCCATGAAGAACTATTCATCGGGCATGGTTGCAAGAATTGCATTTGCAATTGCAACAGCCACAGTCCCCGACATTTTGATTGTTGATGAGGCATTGTCAGTTGGCGACTTCCTCTTCCAAGAAAAATGCATGAGAAGAATCAACGACCTTGTAGACAACTACGGGACCACACTTCTGTTTGTTTCACACAGCATCGACCAGGTAGAACAACTCTGCAGAAAAGCCATTTGGATTGAAAAAGGGCACATGCGCATGAAAGGCGACGCGAAAGAAGTTTGCGAGGCCTACAGAAACCTAGGGGCATAAATTATTAAGCCAAAATTTGATGAAGCTATCGCGATGCCAGACTAGAAGCAAACGGTTTTTAGCACGGCTCCTCAAAGAAGATGAAGGGATAGATTAATGTTTGAGTTTCAATTCTCTAAACCATCAAAACAAACTTTAGTTTCATCAGACATTCAAGCCCCTTCTGATTTCATTAAAAAAGAAGAAATTCAAACAATTCGACCAACATGGTGGGGTGAACATTGTGTTGAATGCTCTGAGCCTCTTTGTTTTACAACATGCAATCATTACGAAAAACGTTGCGATGGCAAATGCCGAAGGTTTAAAAATGGCATTATCTACAACGAAAGCCAATTATTCAAAGATTTCATTTCAAGCGCAGAAATTTCATTTAAGGAATGGGGAAAACTCGAAACTGTAATTTTCCCAGGAATGACAACTTTAGAAAAAGTTGAAAACAAAAATAATCCACTCATCTCAAAATCAGTAACACTAGCAAAGCAAGAAGAAGATAATAACGGTTCAGTTTTGCTCGATAAATTTAACGAAATTTATGAAGAAGGCAACATTCAAGGGGCCGGCATCCTAGACGACGACGAGTTGGGAGTTACAAGCGACTACTTCCTTCTGCAAGTTTATTCATTTAACGAAGAAAAATTGGATCTGGCATTTGAGTTGACATCTCTTAAGAGGTTAATGCACAGAAGTGTGTTTCCTGTCAACAAGGGATTCAATCAATTTCTCATACACACAGAACTTGCCACACCAAAAAGCAAAACATTTATGTATACACCTGATGTTTTGATGGCGAGATTGATTCCTGTAAACGACTACAACGCGCACATTGTTATTCTTTCAGCCGATTTTGTCAACCCGAAAGAAGAGTCTAAAACAAAGTGGATGAACATCGCAAAAAGCAATTCAGACAGCACACAGGAAGAAATTGGGATAGACGTTTCTTCTGCTCCAGGAAAAAAAGTCAAGGTTGTCTGTTGGGACCTTGACAACACCATTTGGGATGGAACACTCGTTGAAACCCCAAAAAATTCGCTTAAAATTCGCAATGGAATAAAAGAAACTATCGAGCAACTCGACAAAAAAGGCATCGTCCAAATGGTTGTATCAAAAAACCAAGAAGATGACGCGGTTTTTGAACTTAAACGACTTGGAATAGATGATTTTTTTGTTTACAAAATGATCAACTGGAGTCCGAAAAGTCAAAATATTAAAAAGATTGCAGATGCACTAAATCTCAACCTCAACTCGTTCGCGTTTATTGATGATCAAGTGTTTGAACGAACAGAAGTTTTGAACGCTATCCCCTGCATAAGAACGTACAACGAAACAGAAGCAACCACAATTCTTGATTTGCCTGAGTTTGACACACCCATCACAAACGACTCAAAAAAGAGACGCGAGATGTATCAAACAGAAGCAAAGCGAGTCCAAATCAAAAACAGCTTTAGTGGAACAAACACCGACTTTGTTAAATCCTGTCAAATGGTGGTGACAGCAGAAAGACCAGACTCAAACGAAAAGAAGAAACGCTCTTATGAGCTTTTGCAGAGGACAAACCAATTAAACCTATCTGGGATCAAATATAGCGAGGATTCCTTTAATTATTTAATTAACAATAGCTACAGAAACTCGTCAGTTTGTTTCTTTTGCAATGATAAATTTGGAGACTATGGTCAAATTGGCTTTATTTCTCTTTTTAAAAACGGAGCTACTTTAGAAGTTCGCGAATTTGCAATGTCGTGTCGAGTAATGGGCAAATATGTAGAAAACGCTATTTGCAACTGGCTGTGTGATTTAGCCATCAATAATAATTGCGAAAAAGTTACCTTCATTGGAAGGAAAACAGACAGAAATGCCGTTATGACACAAACTCTCAAGCAAATAGGGTTTGAGTCCAGTGAATCTCTGGAAACAGAAATTAGATTAGAACACACTCCATCAAACTGCATCCCCAACAGTGATGTGGTTACATTAAATGCAGATGCTTGTAAAGACATTGAGCTAACTTTGATATCAAATGAAACCGAAGATTTTGCAATTAAGCAGTTCTCAGACTATGAAACAATTAGAACTAAACTTGCAGAAATAAACAGTCGGGAGAACTCCAGCTTAAATGAACTCAGTCTTGTTAAAAACTCCACTACATATAAAGTCGGTAGGGCGCTGATGTTTATTCCGTGTAGCGTGAAAAAGCTATTTAACAAATAGTTTGTGTTTGACTCGTGAGGCAAAAAGCCTTGTGATAGGAATTTTATAGCTCAGTGAAACGGGCCTTTTCAAAGCATTTGAATGCATTTCTTTATCGCAATGCCATCCAATAGCATATCTTCCTTCACCAGGATTCCAAACCTTGTAGGCAAGCCCTGCCCTTTGAATTAGCTCAGCCTCGTCAGAATTAGCTTCAATTCTTCTAACAGTTATGTCACTGTGCAAAGACTCGAAACGTTCCAAATCATAGAACTCTATAAAAAATTCAGCATCTTTAATGATCTTTTCTCTGAGCAATAGATAAACCGCCTGACCGCAAAAGCAGTGATCTATGTGGGGAGGCATTGAGACATTTCTCTCACAAGGGTTAAAAGATGACTCCCACCTTGGTGCATGAACACACACTCTGTCAGGGTTAATCATTTCAACGACTGACTTAATGGCAGCCGTAACTTCTTCAACCGAAAAATTCATGTCAACAAAACGCGGGTTAGAGAGGTGTACGTTGTCTTTATTTATCCCTAACCTAGAACAACACTCAAGGATTCTTTATCTCGACTTGCGACAAAATCTTTAGTTGACAATGCATATTTATGACAGTCATGAAAGTCCTTGCCACCATCAGTGCATTTTTTGCCGTCGGCAAGCATGTCTTTTACCCAGCACTCCGAGCCATCTGTCACTAAAAGGACATAAACACTGTCCCCACGTGAGAGAGTCTTCACTACATCAAGACCAAAAGTAAAAAGCTCATCATCTTGATGGGGAACTACATAAAGTGTTTTTCTCGTCAAATTGTGCACATCTCCTAAAAATGCTAGCCCAGTTGACCTCATCTCATAACCAGCGCTCTAATGCAAATGAGGATTAAGGCACAACTCTATTAAGCACCGGGACTTTCTTAATTAACAACACAATCATAACACAAAGGGCATAAACCACAAATGGCGCAATCACGCGCAAACCAATCGATGTCAGTGGCACATGAAGAATCCCAAAAATCACATCTTTAATTAAGATGCAGTGGATTAAATAAACTCCCAAGCTGCAAGAAGAGACCTTCCCAATAAAAGAAGTCATCTTGGGTTTTAGCTTTGAAAAATCTAGATATTTAAAGAAAACAAACACTGCTAAAGCGGGCAAAACGCCAACAAAAGATGCATACGAAGTGCTCAAATAGCTTGTTTTAGCCCCCAGAGAAGCCGATAAATAGGCCATCTCAACAAACCTAATGATAAGAGCTGCAATTCCAAGTGCATAAATTATCAATCGATGCTTCTTCGAAATGTCTTGAGTAGACACAAGATAGCCGAGCACGGCGTAAAAAACAAATGCCGTGGCGACTGGTTGTTGAATTTCAGTATTCCAAGGAACTCCAAAGAGGGTGGCAAGGGGCGGAATAACAGATTGAAGAACAAAAAATGTTCCAGCTAGATACCAAAGAACACGGCGTCTGTCGGCCAAACAAGACAAAACAGGATATGCCAAATAAAGCGCAAACAGTGGAAAGAAAAACCAGTAAACAGTCTCAATTCCATTATTCATAAAAAGTGAGACAAACTCTGTTAAACCAAAAGTTGGTGAGGTTACGAGCATTCCAAATCTTAAAAAGTAAATCGCTATGCTCCAAAAAATAAAAGGAACAAAAGTTCTCAACATGCGCTTTTTGAAAAATGTCTTTGTGTCATAACGATCGCGATAGCGCATGAGATTCGCGCCTGAAAGCATCAAAAAAATTGGCACAGCCCACCAAAACACAACTTCGATAACAAGAGAACAAAGCCAATTAATGCCCGGTTGATAGGCATGAACAAGAACGTTGCAATGCATAAAAACTACTGCCAAGCACGCAGCAATGTTCAAAGCATCAAAATACACAATGCGCTGTTTTTTCATAAAAGAGCTACCCTATTCAATTTAAAAAGCAAAATATTCCTAAATTAAGACGATTTTTAGTATATTGCATGAGATGCAAGTGTCAAAGAATACTTCTGTTGACAGTTCGCTTTCAGCGAAAATGCAGGACGAATTGATCTCCGACGCCAAATGAGAGATTTGCTACACAAACCTTAAAGAATGGTGGAGCATAGGGGGATCGAACCCCTGACCTCATGGCTGCCAGCCATGCGCTCTCCCGGCTGAGCTAATGCCCCACGGCGATAGATATGATAACACAGAGAAGGCTTATTCCAAAACCTTAATCACATCATCGAGTGCGCCTTTGACGTCATAATCCTCAACTTTGCCACTGTCAACGAGTTTGGCAAAACCAGGATCCAAAGGAAGTGTCGCATATGAAGGAATGCTATATTTTTTAGCAACATCTTCAGCTTGTGTTTCACCAAAAATGTAGTGTTTTTTGTTGCACTCATCGCAAACAAAATAACTCATGTTCTCAACTAACCCCACAACAGGAACTTTCATTTCTTTCGCGAGATTTACAGCTTTTCCGACAATCATCTGAACAAGCTCTTGAGGAGCTGAAACCGAAACAATCGCGTCAACTGGAATCATTTGCATGATAGTCAAGAAAACATCGCTTGTTCCTGGAGGCATGTCAAACAACAAATAGTCGAGCTCACCCCACATCACTTCTTCGTAAAATTGCTTGATAACGCCGCCAATCAAAGGCCCTCGCCAAGCAACAGGAGCCTCTTCATTATCGAGAAGCAGATTCAATGACATAATTTTGATGCCACTTTCGGTGAGAATTGGTTCTATGCCAGCAATTGACGCTCCGGGACGACGGTTTACGCCAAACGCTTTTGGAATCGAAGGTCCGGTGATGTCGGCATCCAGGATTCCAACCTTTTTGCCTTGTTTTTGAAGTTCAGAAGCAAGCATGCATGTGACTGCGCTTTTTCCAACACCTCCTTTTCCAGAAACAACGGCGACAATTTTGTCTATTTTCGAGGAAGGGAGTGGAGAATATTTTTGTGGAGCGGTGCGCTGACCACAGTTTCCAAAAGTGCACGTTGAGCAGTCATGCGTGCATCCCTCAGGTGTTTGATTGTTTTGATCTTCAGTCATGATAACTCCTTATCAGTTCATTGAATTCATATTACAACAAGGAACTATTGTTCTATTGGAGGTGAATCATCATTGGGAACTTTAAGCCGTGGTGTCGTTTTGAAGCATTTTCGCTAACTAGCACGAAGAATTCTGTTTTTTCACAGAAGTGAGCACAAGCATGATCACCATGAGAACGAGCCCGCAGGAATCCCATATTGTAAAATCGGTGCCAAGCCAAAGAAAGGAAAGCACAGCTGCGCTGACTGGTTCAACTGCTCCAAGCAAACTGCCAACCACAGGACCGACCATTGAAACACCACGCACATATAGGGCAAACGCCAGAAAGGTTCCTGTAAAAGCAAGCCCAAATACTGCAATTAACCAGTCTTGAACTTCCAGATTAGAAACTGCACCCAAACAATCTATTCCGGCCATTTGCAAACAGGCAAGAACAATCCATCCGCCAATTGCGCAAATTAATGTCCCACATGCGACCGAAGCAAAACTCCCAATTGCATCAAAGAGCCCTGTGTATTTCGGAAACATAATGTAGCCAGCGCAAGCAAAAGCGTTTAAAATGCCCCAGAAAAGCCCTAAAGCTGGCAAAACAACTGATCCCAAGTCGCCCTGAGTGCTAATTACCACAGTAGCAATTATGGCCAAAAACAGTGCAGAGACTTCCCGTGTTGCGGGTAATTTTTTCAAAATAAAGCAGGTGATCACCATAACAATAACAGCTGAAAGCATTTGCAAAACAGTTGCTGTGCCTGCATTTGTGTAGGCGACTGCTGCCGAATAGGCAAACTGATCGACGCCTAAAGAAACAGAAAAAAGAAAGAAGCCTCGAATAGTTCGTTTGTTTTTAAAAATAGTGTGGAAAGGCCCAACAAAAACCTTTCCTGCTCGAACAACTTTTCTGCGACGCCAGGTCATTGCCAAAAAGAAAAACAAGATGGCAATGCTTGAGCGAAAAGCAGTCAAGAAAATTGGATGCACTCCACAATGCTGCGTCAAGTATTGCGCACAAGATCCTGAAAAACCCCACAACGCAGCACCTGTGACGGCAGAAAGAAAACCTAGTAAAAATTTTGAATTCCCATTCATTTAATGCACCCAATATAATTACTCATGCGCAAATCCCTATCAAGATGGATATATTAACAAACTTTCTCAAGACTGCAAAAAGTCATGATTATACAGACTTTTAGGAGAGATTGAAGCTATTTTTACTGAAGGGTTTCAAAAAAATTGAAATTAGAAAGCGATTGATTTTAAAAACCTTCAAGTAAATCTAGAAAGCTTTTCAGAAATAAAATAGGCGACTATGCGATTGCTCTCGAGGTAATTCTCTCTTCCCTTTTGCGTAAAAATGAACCTTTTGGAATTTCGACTTTTGAAGTTGCGTGGTAAAGTTCGCCAGGCCTGTTTACCTCTTCTTGCTCTCGCTCAACACCAAGCTTGTCAAGCCACACAAAATTGTTAATCGAAAAAGTTTTCACCCCAGACTTTGGAATAAGCGCCTCAATTTGCTCATCTTGACAGATTTTATTCCTGCATCTAATAGTGAGCTCAAATTCATCGCTGTCAGGCATTCGCGTGCAGTCAAGAACATCTGCAACATGCAAAGTTTGTTGAGTGTAGCCATCGAAGTCAAGAGACTGGCGAGGGTTTGCGTAATAAAAACCGCATGAGTAGGGCCTATGAGACACGCATTCGAGTTCTTCATGAACCGATTCTGGAGCGGCCCCATCTAAAACTCGACGATAGGCTCCAACAACAGAAGCAACATAAAAAGCTTTCTTGTTTCTTCCCTCTATTTTTATTGAATTTACTCCAGCATCAGCTAACTCTTGCAGATGATCTATCATGCAAAGATCTTGGGCGTTGAACAAATAGGTCAAACTTCTGACGCCAGAATCTTCATCGGCGCCAGAAACAGTTTCTCTTTTAGAGCACATGCCAGTCTCTGCTGGCAAAAAATCAATCGATGACAACAACTCAGGATTTGCTGTTTGATAAAGGGAAACTTCTTCCAGATCAAACTCAAGACCAGGACGTTTTTCCTCAACGACGTGATAGCCCCAGCGACAAGGCTGAGTGCATGCACCACGGTTCGCACTTCGACCACAAAGATAACTAGAAATCAAGCAACGTCCACTTTGTGCCATACATTGCGCTCCGTGAACAAACGCCTCAACCTCAAGTTCAGGTGGAATGTTTAATCTAAATTCAGATATTTCTGACATTGTCATTTCACGAGCGAGAACAACTCGGCTTGCACCCATTTGATAGAACGCTTTTGCGCTTTCTGAATTTGCAACACCAGCTTGAGTGGAAACATGAAGTTCAACTCCGGGTGCATGTTTTAATAAGAGCTGCATTGCCCCGATGTCTCCAATGATTGCTGCATCGACGCCTGCCGCCTGAATTTTTTCAAAATAGGAAGGCAACACTTTTAAATCGTCTTCGTGCATTTGAATATTTAGAGTGACATGCACCTTAACACCAGCGCTGTGTGCAATTTTTACCCCTTCAGACAATTCATCAAACGAAAAGTTTTTCGCCTTAGCGCGCATAGAAAACTGATCGAGGCCAAGATAGACTGCATCGGCTCCAAAATTGACAGCAGCAATCAACTGCTCTAACCCTCCGGCAGGAGCAAGCAACTCTAGCGAGGATAAAGCGCCGTTTTCAGACGTTATGTTATGCGATAAATTCATGATTATTTATAATGTTAGCAAAGAGACTAGGAGGAATCATGGCTACAAAAGCACTAACATCTGCAATCATTCTAGCTGGTGGCTCAGGTACTCGTTTTAAAAAACCTGGAGGCAAGCAAACTGTAGTCCTAGGCGATAAGCCAATGCTCACATGGTCTCTTAAGGCTTTTGATAATTCTGAAAACATTGCTGAAATCATTCTAGTTTGTCCAAAAGAAAAACAAGACGAATACATGAGCATTGCAGTTGAACCGTTCAACATTAAAAAGCCTGTAAAACTAGCGGAAGCTGGAATGATTCGACAGGAAAGCGCTCTGCATGGTCTTGAAGTTACGTCCGATGACTTGCCAATAGTTGCAATTCATGACGGAGCTCGTCCCCACATTACAACACAAACCATCGACCACGCAATAAACGAACTTAAAGGAAATTATGAAATCGACGGCGCAATCGTTGGCTTCCCCTGCATTGACACTATTAAAGTCCTTGAAGACGGGTTAATTGCAGGCACACCCGATCGCTCAGTTTTGTGGACAGCACACACTCCACAGGTTTTCAGAAAAGCAATTTATAAAGAGGCACACGTTGCTGCCCTTGCTGATGGCTTCGTTGGGACCGACGACTCTTCTTTAGTTGAACGCCTGGGGGGACGAATAGCCGCCATCAATGGCACAAGAAACAACATTAAACTCACGATTCCCGAGGATTATGAACTCTTAATCTCGTCAATTCGAACGATGCTTGGAAGTTCAATTGAAATCGAAACAGGAACTCATGGAGAATAGCTCAACGCCAACACTCTCAATTGGGCACGGTTTTGATGTCCACGCATTAGCAGCAGGTAGAAAGCTAATATTAGGTGGAGTCGAAATTGAGCACGAATCGGGATTGTTGGGTCATTCTGATGCAGATGTGCTTGTTCACGCCATCATGGATGCAATCCTGGGAGCAGCCCGAATCGGCGATATTGGAGACTTGTTTCCAGACACCTCTTCCGAATGGAAAGATGCCGACTCAATCGAAATGCTAAAAATAGTTGCTCAAAAAATTGAAGAGTCGGGCTTTACTATTATTGACATTGATTCTGTGCTAATGGCACAAGCTCCAAAAATTGCTCCCCACAAACAGCAAATGCGTCAAAACATCGCATCGGCGCTTAAATTACCAATTCAGAAAGTCGGTGTAAAAGCCACAACAACAGAGCGCCTTGGATTCGTTGGGAGAAAAGAAGGGATGGCAGCGAGCGCTGTCTGTTTGCTCGAACACAACTGAGGGCATGGCCAAACAAATCTTCGTTAAAAGATTGGCGGCATTAACCAACAATTAAACATTGCCAAAAGAAGCCGGCGTTTGCTCAATCACAAATTCGGAAGCCATTAAAGGCAAAACGATTGGTCGACATGGGTCAAAGCAATTAAAATAATTAAATGTGAGATTGAATAATTTACGTGGAAACTTTGGTCAATAAGGTGAGAAAAGAAATGCAAATTTATGACACAAAAGCCAGGAAAAAAAGAGAATTTATCCCTCGTGAAAAAGGAAAAGTTGCGATGTATGTTTGCGGGCCTACCGTCTACAACAAAATTCACATCGGCAATGCTCGAACATTTCTCTCTTTCGACATGATTCGTCGCTATTTCGAATACCGAGGTTATGAAGTCACCTTTGTGCAAAATCTCACCGACTGTGATGACAAAATCATCAATAAAGCAAATGAAGAAGGGCGCTCCCCCGAAGAAGTCACTGAGGAGTTTATAAACAAATTTATAAATGACATGCATGATGCTGGTGTTCTCGACCCAACAATTCGACCTCGTGCAACTCAAGAAATTCCCGAGATGATTGATATCACTCAAACTCTCATCGACAAAGGCCATGCATATGAGGTCGAAGGCGATGTTTACTTCGATGTCTCATCCGACAAAACCTATGGAGTTTTGAGTGGTCGAGATGTTGAAGACGCAGAGTCGGGACACAGAACGCTTGTTGCAGACGGCCAGGGGCTAGAAAAGCGCAAAAGCGCCGAAGCAGACTTTGCGCTTTGGAAAGCGTCAAAGCCTGGCGAGCCTTCATGGGACAGCCCTTGGGGCAAAGGTCGCCCTGGATGGCACACAGAATGCGTTTGCATGTCTAAAAAATATCTTGGACTTCCTTTTGACATTCATGGCGGTGGCTCTGACCTAATTTTTCCGCATCATGAAAACGAAATCGCTCAGGCAGAGTGTGCATGGGGACAAGGATTTGCAAACTACTGGATGCATTCTGGAATGCTCAAAATCAACGACGAAAAAATGAGTAAGTCGCTTGGAAATTTTCTCATGCTTGATGAGGTGTTAAATCAAACCGACGCCAGGGTTCTTCGCATGTTGACTCTTCAAACACACTATCGCACACCACTAAACTTTTCAGAAGAGCGCTTGACTGAAGCAGGCAAGGCTTTGGGTAACATCGAAAACTGCATTCGCAATCTTGAGTGGCTCACCAAAAATGCAACAGATGGCGAGCCAACAATCGATGGTGATGAGCTAGTAGAGTTGATTAAAAAATGCAAAGATGCATTTATTTCACACATGGACGACGACTTCAATGCCCCAGCAGCAGTTGGAGAAATTGCATCGTTTTCTAATGAATTAAACAAAATTTTTGATCCCAACAAAACGATTTCGAAAGACGATGCTAAAACAGCAGAAAAAGCCAAAGACTTGTTAATTGAATTGTTTGGAGTTTTTGGTATCGATTTAAACCAAAATAGTGAGAATAATGACGAAAGTGTTCCAGCAGAAATCTCATCAATTTGCAAGACGATTGGCATCGAAGAGGCTGGCACTCTTGATAAAACGTTAGAAAAAATCATTAGTGTTAGGGCAGAAGCTCGAAAAAACAAAGACTGGGCCAAAGCAGACAAAATTAGAGATGAGATTGCAAGCGCAGGATGGACGATGGAAGACACCGCTCAGGGGACGAAAATTTACAAGTAAATCACACGTTTTCGCCTCGCAATTCATGGGTAATTGATTAAATTGGAAGGCACATTTACGAGTATTTTTTATTGACAATTGAGACTTATTGAACCGTTTTAGATTAAAAATTGTCAGAAACGAGAGAAATTACTGGGCAAATCGAACTGAGAAGCAATCAAAAATATAGAAGCATCAAAAAAAGCCTGCAACATGCAGGCTTTTTTCAATTGGCTATGTTTTAAAAGGACCTTACGCAATAAAAAGCTAGACTATTCTAACAATGCTCATTGCAATTTATGCAAGGGCTTTTTGGCCAAGCAACGCCTGCCTCGCGAGAACACTAGTCCTCCTCTTCCTCAGAATCATCTGAGTCTTGTTCTGGTTCTACAGTTTTGCTTTTTTCAAGACACTTGCCTGTGTCATCGAGATCAAAGTCGGTGAGCAAAAGTTCTGCATCACGAGCTATTGACTCATGCTTTCTGGGCTCTGGTATGTCTCCGCAACCAAGAGAGAAAACGAGTTCGCTGTCCTCTCCAACAATTGAAGAATCGAGTTTCACGTCGTCTTTATCATCCTCGTCAGCGGCTGGTTTATCTGCAACATCAACATCGATAATGCTTCCCTCTGGCCACTTCCCTTCCAAAATTTGCTCAGAAATAACATCCTCGATTCTGCGTTGTATCGCCCGACGCAAAGGACGTGCACCGTTTGTTGGATCCATCCCAACATCTGCTATGTAGTCTTTTGCCGCATCGGTGAGCTCAATTGAACGATTAATCTCGATGAGTCTGTCGCGAAGTTCTGCAATCATGAGGTCAACAATTTGACGAATTTGTTCTTTTGTGAGCGACTTAAACACAATAATTTCGTCAAGACGGTTCAAAAATTCTGGGCGGAAGAGCTTCTTAAGTTCGCTCATGACGCGAGTTTTAATTTCCTTGTCGGAAAGACCGCTTTCGCCAGACTTTGAAAAACCGAGCGTTGTAGTCTGTGCAATGTCACGCGCACCAACATTAGACGTCATGATGATGACCGTGTTTCTAAAGTCAACCGTTCTTCCTTGTGAATCGGTGAGGCGTCCCTCCTCAAGAATTTGAAGAAGAATGTTAAAAACGTCGGGATGAGCTTTTTCAATCTCATCAAAAAGAACGACAGAATAGGGCTTCTTCCGAACAGCTTTAGTCAACTGACCGCCATCGTCATGCCCAACATATCCTGGAGGAGCCCCGACTAGGCGACTCACTGCGTGTTTTTCCATGTATTCACTCATGTCGAGCGAAATGAGAGCATCCTCAGAATTGAATAAGAATTCTGCAAGCGCTTTTGAAAGCTCCGTTTTCCCAACGCCTGAAGGCCCAAGGAAGATAAACGACCCTGCTGGGCGTTTTGGATCCTTAAGACCACTGCGCGACCTGCGAATTGCTTTAGACACAGCAGTGACTGCCTCATCCTGCCCAATTACACGCTCGTGCAAAACTTCTTCCATGCGCAAAAGCTTAGCAGTTTCGGCCTCTGTCAAATCAGAAACTGGAATTCCTGTTGACATAGAAATAACCTCAGCGATTTGCTTTTCTCCAACAACTGTAATCTTTTCGTTGTTTTCGTTGTGACGCATGTTTCTAATGCGGAGTCGGGCACCCGCCTCATCAAGAACATCGATTGCTTTGTCTGGTAAATAACGATCTTGGATATATCGACTAGACATCTTAACAGCAGCAACAATAGAATCATCAGAATAGGTCACGCCGTGATGCTTTTCATAACGTTCCTTCAATCCTTCAAGAACTCGAATTGCCTGTTCTTCGCTTGGTTCCTCAACAGTGATTGTTTGAAAACGACGTTCAAGTGCGGCATCTTTTTCAATGCGTTTGCGATATTCTTCTGAGGTTGTGGCTCCAATTATCTGAATTTCACCACGTGAGAGCGGAGGTTTTAATATTGAAGCGGCATCTAGAGAGCCTTCCGCTGATCCAGCTCCAATGATTGTGTGTATTTCGTCAATAAACAAAAGCACATTTTTCTTATGCTTCACTTCATCGATTACTTTTTTCAAACGGTCTTCGAATTCACCGCGATATTTAGAACCAGCAATCAGGCTCGAAATGTCAAGCGTGATAACTGTTTTGTCAAGAAGAAGTTCTGGGACCATTTTTGCAACTATGAGCTGTGCCAAACCCTCGACAATTGCAGTTTTGCCAACCCCTGGCTCGCCAAGAATCAAAGGATTGTTCTTCTGGCGTCGGCAGAGAATCTGTGCAACTCGTTCGATTTCGGCAGCGCGTCCGATGACAGGGTCAAGTTGACCCTTTTTAGCCTTCTTGGTGAGATCAGTTCCATATTCTTCTAAAACGCTTCTCTCTTTTTCTGACCTTCGAGAGCGTGGACCACCTGCAAGAACCGGCGATTTTCCAATAATTTCTAGCGTTGTCTGACGAACATCATCAATGTCAATTTTTAGCTTTTTCAAAACTTTAATGGCAGTGCAATCTTCCTCGCGAATAATTCCAAGCAGAAGATGTTCTGTTCCAATATAGGCCTGACTCATTTGTAGTGCCTCGCGATAGGCATGTTCAAAAACATGCTTCACACGTGGAGTGTATGAAATGTTTCGAATTGTTGGATCAGCTGGCTGCACAGTGAGTTCTCGGATAGCGTCAACCACTTTTTCACGTTCGACGCCAAGTTGCATTAACGCCATTGCGCCAAAGCCTTCCTTCTCATCAATGAGACCGAGTAACATATGTTCAGTTCCAACATATGAAGCGTCGAGGTCTCGCGCTGCGCGCTGCGCTAACACTGTAACTTTTCGTGCCTTATCTGTAAATTTTTCAAATGCCATATCACAACTTTCGTTAATTCGCGTTTTCTCCAATTTTACTTTATTTGACAATAGCAACGCTAGCAGACGAATAAGTTAAACCAGCTGTATCACTGGTAAAATGTTTGCAAGTTTACAGCTCACATGAAAGGTTTTAAAGTTGCGCCTCGTAGTAAAAATTGGAACTTCTACACTAACCCACAAAGGCGGCCACCTAAACATAAGGCGTGTGGAAGAGTTGTGTAAAGTTCTGAGTGACATTAGCAATGCAGGACATGAACTTGTCATAGTTTCCTCTGGTGCAATTGCAATGGGAATTTCAAAACTAGGTCTCATTGAAAGGCCAAATGACATCCCAACCTACCAGGCTGTTTCAGCAATCGGGCAATGCGCACTGATGTATGTTTACGACAAACTATTTACAGAACACAATCACGTCATTGGACAGATTTTGATAACTGGCGCCGACCTTCGTAACGGAGAACGCAGAGAAAACTTTCATAACACGCTGTTCAAACTTCTTGAGATGAAGACAATACCAATCATCAACGAAAATGACACTATTGGTACTGAAGAGATTGTTATTGGAGATAATGACCAACTTGCGGCCTATGTCGCGCGCACAATCGAAGCGGACATGCTAATAATGCTCACCGACATCGATGGACTCTTCACTGCAGCTCCAAATGTGGATCCAAACGCTGTGTTTATCCCACTGGTAGAAGAAATTACACCAGAGATTGAAAAGATTGCTGGCGGAGCGGGAACGAAGTTTGGAACTGGCGGAATGTACACAAAAATTAAAGCTGCAAAGATAGCAACAGAAGCTGGAACCGAGATGGTGATCACAAATGGTCACGACCCAGAAAACCTTTACTGCACAGTTGAAGGACACACAAAAGGAACAAGGTTTTTAGCAAAATAAACTTGCACATAAATTCGTGCGCGGTTTTCAAGCTGAGACCAACAACGAGCTCCCATTGGAGGTTTAAACATGATTTCCACACACGAAATTCTCGAGAACGCAAAAAACGCTGTTGCAGATGTTTCCAATCTCTCTTCTGCAAAAAAGAATGAAGCGCTTTTAAAGATTGCCGAAGCGCTTTTAAAAAAAGAAGCGATAATTCTTTCTGCAAATGCAAGAGATGTGGAGGCTTCCCGCGGCGTAATCAGCGACTCAATGATTGATCGCTTGACGCTAAATCATGACAGAATTGAGGGGATGCGTGACGGCATCGTCGAGGTCTCCAAACTCGATGACCCGTGCGGAATTGTTCTTGACACCATAAAGCCCAAAAGTGGGCTTCTGATTGAAAAAGTGACTGTTCCACTTGGTGTTGTTGCAATCATTTACGAAAGCAGGCCGAATGTAACATCTGACGCTCTTGCTCTTGCTCTAAAGTCGGGAAATGTCTGCATTTTACGCGGTGGGAAAGAAGCATTCGAGACATCTAAAGCCATAGTCGATGTCGCAAAAGGCATGCTCAAAGATTTAGGAATAAACCAAAGCGCAATTAATCTCATCGAAGACACAACTCGTGCTAGCGCAACCGAACTCATGGAGGCGCGAGGATATGTGGATTTGCTTGTGCCACGCGGTGGAGCAGGGCTAATTAATGCCGTTGTTGAGAATGCGAAAGTGCCCTGCATTGAAACAGGCACAGGGATTTGTCATGTTTATGTTGATGAGAGCGCAGATCAGGAAATGGCGCTAAACATTGTCGAAAACGCGAAGACAAGCCGACCTTCAGTCTGCAATGCGATGGAGGTTTTGCTCGTTAACAAAAACATAGCAGAAAAGTTTTTGCCTTTAATAAAACAAAGGCTTTGCGGAGAAGATGCTCCCCACAAAGTAGAACTGCGATGTGATGACACTTCCGCCAAAATTCTTGGTGAAAAAGTGTGTTCAGAACAAGACTTCGACACTGAATTTCTTGACTACATAATGGCGATTGCAGTAGTTGATAATGTCAAAGCAGCTGTAAAACACATTGCTAGACATTCGACTCATCATAGCGATGCTATTGTCACATCAGACGATGCAGCAGCCGATTATTTCGTCAAAAACGTGGACAGCGCTGCAGTCTATGTGAATGCATCAACACGTTTTACCGACGGCGGGGAATTTGGGATGGGTTGTGAAATGGGAATCGCGACACAAAAGATGCACGCCCGCGGCCCTTTTGGCCTGCGTGAGTTGACCACGTGGAAATACATAATCCACGGCTGCGGTCAAATTCGCGCTTAACACTGCAATAGCAACATTCGCGTCTAGCACGAGAACAACTAAATTTTCTTCAAATAACCAAACTTGGTTTAATAACTGAGTTTGGTTCTAGCAATTAAATTAAGTTTAATTACAAGCTTGCTTCTAGCGACCAAATTCGATTCTAACTTGAAACAACACGCTTTTTAATGCATAAAAGTCAGCAATAGATTCCAATTTGCTTCATGGCTGAAACCGTTTTATTACAGGGTTGGCACCGTTTTTTCACGAATTTACACGGATTTATGGCTGGCACCTGTTTCACGCTATGGCTCACGAATTTATGGCTGAAACCGTTTTATTACAGGGTTGGCACCGTTTTTTCACGAATTTACACGGATTTATGGCTGGCACCTGTTTCACGCTATGGCTCACGAATTTATGGCTGGCATCGTTTTATTACAGGGTTGGCACCGTTGTTCACGAATATACACGAATTTATGGCTGGCACCTGTTCACACTATGGCTCACGAATTTATGGCTGGCACCTGTTCACGCTATGACTGACACCATTGTTCTCTGCACCGTTGTTCTCGAATTTATGGCTGGCACCAGTGAGCAGATTGCAGAAAAACTTCGTTAAGCCAGGAAGCTTTAATGTTTGTGCCAATAAAGACACAAGTTGGTTCTTCGTCTTTATAGGCTTCGGCGCCGCTGACTTGCCAGGCGCGATCGACCACATCGAACCGAAGCAGCTGACCTCCGCATGGCAAAAATCCTTTGGCGCGGACAATCTCACCAAAAGTTCCTGCCACAAGAGCATCAAGAAACCAAATCAAGTGATTCTCTGTCGGCAAAGACGCATTTTTTATCGCAATGCTTGTAAAACCTGAATCGTCATTGTGATTATGATGGTGCTGGCTATGGTGCGAGTGACTGTGAGAATGTTGAAAATGATTATGGCTGGCACCGTTGCGCAACGACTTCTTTCCTCTGTATGAAATGAAAGAGTTTCCAGCGTGATAGTCACTTTCGCAGCTTGCTTCTTTTATGGTTGATTCACTTGTTGATGATACATTTGTGGCTAGTTCATTTATGCCTGGCACCATTTTGCAAGAGTCACTTTTATGGCTGTCACCATTGTGTAATAGAGAAAGAAACCAGGCAGGGTCGATGTTATCCCAGGAGTCAGCAACGATATTAGCGCTGGGATTCTGCTTATTTAGCCATTCAATAAGAAGGGTGAGCTCTTCTGAAATGAGTTGATCAGTCTTTGAAACAACAAGTGTGTTGGCAAAGACTACTTGATCGAGAAAGATTTCCGGAAACTTGTCTCGGGAGGATTTCCAAGCTCCCCCATCAATTATTGTCAGCGGTTCTAAAAGAGAAATATGTTCATAACAGACGAGATTTACATTTTCCACAACGCTTGAGAGTTTAGCCACGCCAGTCGGCTCAACCACAAGATAATCAGGGTCAAAAGTGTTTGAAATCGTGAGGACAGAGGAGGAAAAGTCCTGCCTACCCGAGCAACAAATGCAGTTTTCGGTGCTTTCCCAAACAGTGAGTTCATCAACTTGAGATAATTCCTTGGCATCGATGTCGGCTTGACCATACTCATTTTCATAAACGACGAAATCACGGCCCGACTTCCGCGCTAGCTCCTTTATAAATGTAGTTTTCCCCGCACCAAGAAAGCCAGACACGATTAAAACTTCCATCGTCACCTCAATTCCTAGATTTCCGCTTTAATAGACAAAATAAGTTAACTGTTGGCGAGGCGCAACGGCCTACAAAGCAAATCTAATCTGCTATAAATTAGATGCTCAATCTTTAAACAAACGAGAGAGCTTGCCCGGACAAACTTTTCGCTCAATGACTGCCCGGGCAATTGCTTTTAAATTTGTTAGTCGATGACAACCACCGGTTTAATGAGGTCAGATGGCTTGTCTCTCATGAGGAAAAGTGCTTCCTCGACGTGATCCCAACCATGGAACACATGCGTGACCTCTGGATGGAGATCCAGTTTTCCGCTCGAAACGAGGCGTGCAAGCTTTTCCATGCGCAAGCGCCCACCAGGCATGAGACCGCCACGAACATCTTTGTGGCCCATTCCAACGCCCCACTCAACACGAGGAATTTGGACGAAGTCACCTTTGCCGAGATAATTCACATTGCCAATCTTTCCGCCAGGTTTGAGACATTTAACCGCCTCCGCGAATGTGTCAACATTGCCACCAGCGATGCAAACGCGATCAACACCTTTTCCACCAGTGCGTTCGAGCACCTGCTCGTGAATTGGCCCATCTTTGTAGGAAATAAACTCAGAGGCACCATAGCCTTTTGCAGCCTCTACGCAAACTGGACGAGTTCCAACTGCAATGATTCTGGAAGCACCGCGAAGTGCAGCACCCGCAACTGCCATCAATCCAACTGGGCCAATGCCAATAACAAGCACTTCGTCTCCAAATTGAACGTCAGCAAGCTCAACTGCATGGAAACCGGTTGGCACCATGTCTGACAGAATACAGGCGTCTGCTGGGTCAATTTCTTCAGGCAGGTGTGCCAAGTTGCCATCGGCGTCGTTTACGTGGAAGAACTCAGAGAACACTCCGTCTTTGAAGTTCGAGAACTTCCAACCAGCAAGCATACCACCAGAATGCATAGAATAGCCAGCCTGAGCTTCGAGAGAATTCCAGTCAGGAGTGATGGCTGGGACCAGAACGCGATCGCCTGGTTTAAAATCCTTGACCAACTCACCAACTTCCACAACTTCAGCAGAACACTCATGTCCAAGAATCATGTTGTGGCGCTCACCAATCGCACCTTCCCAAAGTGTGTGAATGTCGGACGTGCAAATCGCGACGGCCAACGGTTTGCAGATTGCATCAAGTGGGCCGCACTCTGGTTTTTCTTTCTCAATCCAGCCCGACTCGCCAATCTTTAGCATTGCATAGCCTTTCATGACTAACCCCTCCTTTCTTTTCTAAAATTTAATCAGGGTATGTAAAGTCTACAAATGAAATGCAGGCAAAAAACATGTTTACAATTGCGTTTCGGGAAACGTGAACCGAAAGAAACAGCTAAAAGCATTTCTTTAATGGCAATAATTGAACAGTTGTTTACCCATAAGACCAGCATAAGGACTTGTTTTTGAATGTGTGCTCTGTAATCACAAAACATAAATTCCAAAATGTTACAAATGTTAAATCTGACGAGCGGAAGAGGCAATTTCGTTCTTAAAAGAAAACAGCGAGGACGCTGCCTGAGAAACAATTTGAAACAGAGTTGGCACCAATGAGCTACAGGAGCAATTATTATGGTTGGCACCCATGTGCATGTACGAATGAGAAACAATCGAATCTTTTACGTTTGCGCCTGGGCAATTAAACAGGGTTGGCTCCCATGTGCAACAGTTTCAACTTAACTTTTATGGTTGGCACCTGTGTATGCAAACAGGGTTGGCACCAATGTGCTACAGGAGCAATTTTTATGGTTGGCACCCATGTGCATGTACGAATGAGCAAAGATCGAAACTTTATGGTTGGCACCCATGTGCATGCACGAAGGAGAAACAATCGAATCTTTTACGTTTGCGCCTAGGTAATTAAACAGGGTTGGCACCCATGTGCAACAGTTTCAACTTAACTTTTATAGACGGCACCTGTGCATGCAAACAGGGTTGACACCAATGAGCATGCACGAATGAGCAAAGATCGAAACTTTATGGTTGGCACCCATGTGCATTCGACGAAGATTCCTTTATGGCTTCATTGAAATTTGAACAATAGGCTGATTAGGGAATATTAGTGAAAACGAAACTCCTCTAAATGATTCATGCGAAAAGCTGTGGCACAGTGCATCTGCATTGCTCGAAGTTTTGTAGAGCAAAGATGCTATTCAAATTCGATTGCAGCGTTATCAACAATGATAGATGAGGAAACGTAGAAGTGGTGGAGCCGCGGGGAATCGAACCCCGATCCACACCAAACCTCGCATTAGGCTCTACAAGCTTAGTACAATTCGTCAGGCTTTAAAATGCTTCGGTCAATTGCACAAACGTCGCATTCGATTCGAACTTTATCTTTCTTCTAGTCAAGCAGTCGAAAATCTCAATTAGAAGGCACCCCTGAAAATGACACCTTCATCTCGAAGCGGGGATATCGAGAGAGGCGAGGCTGCACTAAATTAAGCAGCCATAGCGACAGGAGCGAATCCTGCGCTAGAAGTTTTAGCTTTGCCAATTAATTTGACTTTACCCATTATTAGCGTGTTTAGGAGAACACGGCCTGCTCCTCATGCGATAACTTGCCATGTCGAAACCATATCGGCCCCATAGGAACGTAGGGAAATTATACACGAACGCCCAGGGTCTTGCACTGTAGACAGAGAAGCTTCGCAACGATGCATGCACAACAGTGCCAACCATAAGTTAGATATGTTGTGAACACAGGTGCCAGGCATAAATGTAAATCCAGGAGATGCCGCCTTGTACACAGGCGCCAGCCCCAAATTAAAAAGGTGCCAGGCATAAAAATAGACCCAACATTAAAAGGTCCCATTTACAAAGGTGTCGCATTTACAAAGGTGCCAGGCATAAATGTAAACCAAGGAGATGCCGCCTTGTACACTGGTGCCAGGCATAAATTAAACTGGTGCCAGCCATAAATTCAAGTCACAAAAATTAATTCAACACCAGGGAAATAAACTATCAACTTAAGTAATTAGGCTTTAACCTTTACGACAATCTTTCGGACCCTCGACGGTGTTTCACCTAAAGAACAGCCCGGCTTATGAGCATCTTCAGGAGCTAACACAGAAAGATCTCCGGAATGCATAGCAACATCTGTGACAGCACCAGATGCTTCATAAAGACCAAAGTCATTTTTTGCATCAAAACTCTGTACCTCGACCGCATTCTCAAGTGGAACATATTGCATTAGCTCTTCTCCGCAAACTACAAATTGAACATCGTAGTATCTCCGATGAGCTTCAAAGTGCTTTTCAGACGAAGGCACTGTTTCATATTCCTGCACGTTTGCAAAAACTTCGTCTCTATCAATATCAACACGTCCGACCGGCAGAGACAGAAGGTCACCGCGAGAAAGAAAATCATAAGCCTTCCTAAAACGGGAGTTTAAATAGTCATTACCCTCTGCGTGTGAAATGTTAGTTACCAGCAAAACTATTCCTTCCAGTTAAAGTCAAAAAATCAAAGCAACAAACTACGCTACCACTCGCAAGTATACTGCTCATGTCACAATGGTGCCAGTCATAAATGCAAAAGCATGTGAAAAGAGTGCCAGCCATAAGTGAAACTGCACAAACACACAGCAAAACCCCAGAGTGCAAATGGTGCCAGCCATAAACGAAAACCAGCCATAATTGAAAGCCAATTGAAAACCGAAAGTCAAAAAAACACAGCTACAGAGTAACCGCGTTCTTCCCTTAAAACGTATTCTTCAACGATGTTTCCTTGAAGTCTTGTTACAAACAAAGACTTCTTGCCGATTCAAGTCCTAACACTCAGATGGTTTATTTACTAGCTTTTACATAACAGCTTGCAAAGACGTTATTAATGTCGTCATCTGAAAATCCTGCAAGATTTTCTTCGAGGCCTTTATCCTTTGCAGTACCTTTTAGAGAACATGATGAATAGACTTCAAATTCCTCAATGTCTATTGTTTTAAACCCAATTTCAGAGAGCGTATTTTCGTAATCATCCTTACGAAGCACTCCAGATGTCGCCCCAAGAACCGCTCCGACTCCAAGTAATTCTGATGAAGTCATGCTCGTATTTTCGATAACAAGATCAGTCGCCACCATCTTGCCACCAGGCTTCAATACGCGAAATGCTTCTCTGATAACTTGAGTCTTGTCAGTGCACAAATTAATTACGCAGTTTGACAGAACATAATCAAAAGTCTCATCTTCAAAAGGAAGTTCCTCCAAAAATCCTTTTACAAATTCGACGTTTTCAACCCCAGCTTCTGCCTTGCTCTCATTTGCAAGATCAATCATTTCCTGAGTCATGTCAAGGCCATAAACAAAACCAGTTTCTCCAACTTTTTTAGCAGAAATAAAAGCGTCTGTGCCGCCGCCAGAACCAAGATCTAGAATCTTCATTCCGGGAGTTAGTTCTGCACGATTGAATGGGTTAGCACAGCCTCGACAACAGCATAATGACTTTTCAGGGACAGCCTCTGTCAGTTCGTCATCATAGATGCAGCGCTCATCGCTTGCTCCTACGTGATTAGTTTCAGCGCAACCTAAAGTCTCTCCGGTCACCACACGCTTGGCGACTTCTGCATACTCTTTTTGCACCTCGTCTCGGCTAGTTCCTCCACAGCAACAAGAAGTTTTTCCCATTACAGCATCCATCCCTTCGAATAACCATCCAAAATCTCATATCCAGCAGCACGAAGAACACGCTGATAGGTGGCAACGCTAACTCCTCGTCCCCCATCTTCTGTCTTTTTTACGGTGTCGCGAGGGTTTGAGCCCATTTCTGCCCAAGCAAGGTTGGCACCAGCAGCCGCGCTCACAGCAGTAGATGCAGCACAGTTTAGCATTGGTTTTCTCCCTGCGGCCAAACGATAAATAGCAACATTTTTCGCATTTGCAAAGTCGGAGAGTTCACCTCGATCAGCGAGCAAAGTGCCAGGCACAGTAATTCTTCTACCGCATCCAGCCGAGTTGTTTGGATAGCTCATGCAGCGAAGCGTAGCCTCCGTCAACTCTTCTGGAGTATTTTCGGGGCCAATAGGCTCAACGCAAGTCGATATGCTCATTCCCTCGTCGACAAGATTGTGAATCGTCTCCCATCGAGAATCGATGCTCAAATTAGTATCAACCCCCTCACGCATGCGAATCGCATGATAGGCGCCATTTGCCCCAGCTTTGTGAAGCTCATGAACGTTTTCCTTCGTCATGTCATCGAAATTTACGAGAAGCGGCATGTCGTCATCAATCACCTCTCGAACTGCAGCGACCATTTCATATGCCTTCTCCATCGGATAGGTGCCGGTTGCCAACAAAAGCATAAGGTTGGCACCTGCGTCACAGAGGATTTTCGCACTTTCAATCACGTCCTCAACAGGCATTTCATATTTGCCCTTCTCGCGCACTGTGTTGCAAGCCGCAAAGGAACAAAACAAGCAGTTGTGAGGGCACGTTGTTGAATTGAGCCCAATCTGAGCATGAACTTCCGCTTTTCCATTACAAAGCTCCATTTGCAATTGACGACCTGCCCAGCAAACATAGGCAGCAAGTGGACTCTCAGGATTGATCTTATACAAATCTAAGATTTCGTCCTCCGCAAGACCTTCGCCAGTTAACCCTTTTTCCACGATTTCAATAACGCGCGTTTTTTCTGTGTCAGTCGGTTTTATGTACATACTCCCACCATGTTCTCTAATTGATTATTTTGCAGATATTTTTTGCAGATTACAGCATTAAGTGTAATATTGCTAATTATACTTAGTTTCTGCTTACTAAATACTGCACGCTTCAATTCAAAATTCCGAAGAACAGGACACTTTTTTATGCAATTTTTAAAAGAGCCAACTGGCAGAATTACAACCTTTAATGAGTTGTTGCTCATGCTTATGCCAATCTCAGCAATGCTCCTTGCAATGGGCTGTCACATGATTTTGCCAAATGTCTATCCTGAAAACTACGTTCCTCAAACATACTTTGGATTTTTGGTGGGCTGTCTTGCGGTTTATGCAATTCTTGTGGGTGTCGCTTCGTTTGTTCCCTATTTGCGAAAGAAGCTCGTGTATCTTTCGGGAATATTATTTGTCGCATTTCTGGCATTAGAAATTCTAGATGTAATGACACTAAAGACAGGAATTTTAGAATTGCCGTTCATACCAAGCCCCGACAAAACACTAAGCTGTTTTACCCTCTACCCCGACAAAGTAATCCCTAGCTTTTTTGCATCGATGAAGCTTTTATTGACGGGGTTTGCAATCGGCGCAATCACTGGTTTTATCAGCGGAATCCTAATGGGTTGGTCTCGCATTTGCAACTATTGGATATCTCCAATTCTCAAACTAATTGGGCCAGTTCCTTCGGCGGCATGGTTACCAATCGCTGTTGTTATTATGCCAACAAATCATGCTGCGGGCCTCTTTTTAATTGCTCTTTCGGTTTGGTTTCCTCTCACTTTGATGCTCTCATCGGCAATTCGCTACACAAACATAAAACTCGTCGAAGCAGCACGAGTGATGGGCGCAAGCGAGAGATATATTCTGTTTCATGTTGCGCTCCCAAATGCAATGCCAGCCATTTTTGATGGCCTTTTTATGGGTCTTTCCTCGAGTTTTGGCGCTCTGGTCGTAGCAGAAATGCTCGGAGTAAAAGAAGGGCTTGGATGGTATCTCACCTGGTCGAAATCGTGGAGCGACTATGGGCGAGTCTTTTCAACAACTGGCATTTTTATCCTTGTTTTCTTTCTGCTCATCCAACTTCTTTTCTGGGTGCGAAAAAAAGCACTCAAATGGCAAACGGGACTTGTTAGGTGGTAGATTATGGCAGTTGATTTGATTGCAAGAAACATCGTTCAAATTTTTAAGAATGAGAATCGTGAGGACGTTTGCGCTCTGCGAGATTTTAATTTTGAGACTCACGAACCTGAAATCGTTGGGATTGTTGGGCTCTCAGGGTGCGGGAAATCTACATTTTTGAGGCTTGTCGCAGGGCTTGACAAGCCGACTTCGGGCGAGCTTACCTACAACGGAAAGCCAATAGAAGGGCCTAATTACAATCGCGGTTTTATTTTTCAAAGTGCGACACTTTATGATTGGTTAAACATTTATGACAACATCGCTTTTGGACTAAAAGCTCGTGGTGTTTTCAAAGAGAACAAACACAAGGTTCAGGAATACATAGACTTAATGGGCCTAGCTGGATTTGAAAAATCGTACCCACATCAGGTGTCGGGCGGAATGGCTGCTCGCACTTCGTTCGCAAGAACTTTCATTCAGGAACCAGAGCTAGTTTTGCTCGATGAACCACTATCTGCGCTTGATGCCTTCACCAGAATGGCAATACAACAAGAACTTCTAAATATTCATCACCGAACAAAATCGACTTTAATTCTGGTAACCCACGATTTAGAAGAAGCAGTTTTTTTGTGCGACCGCGTTGTCGTAATGACAGAACGTCCCAGCCGAAATGTAGGCGAAGTTCGCATAGATCTCGAGCATCCACGAAATCGCACGAGCGAAGAGTTTATCGAGCACCGACAGCGCATTTTGAGCCTGTTTCCGAAGGAATTACAACTGTAACAATGGTGCCAGGCATAAATAAAAATGCATGTTCAAATGGTGCCAGGCATAAATAAAACTCCGGGCTCAAACGGTGCCGGCCATAAAATCGCACTTGCGTATACGGGGCCAGCCATAGATGAAACTGCGGAAAGCAGTAGCTTAACAAGGCATGAAATCCACAGGGACAATGGTGCCAGGCATAAATAAAAATGCATGTTCAAATGGTTTCAGGCATAAATAAAGCTCCGGGATCAAACGATGCCGGCCATAAAATCGCACAGGCGTAAACGGTGCCAGCCATAAATGAAAACGCGGAAAGCAGTAGCTTAACAAGGCATGAAATCCACAGGGACAATGGTGCCAGCCATAAATAAAAATGCATGTTCAAATGGTGCCAGGCATAAATAAAACTCCGGGCTCAAACGGTGCCGGCCATAAAATCGCACTTGTGTAATCGGTGCCAGCCATAAATAAAAGTGCAGATACAAAACGGTGACAGGCATAAAATCGCGCTTGCGTATATGGGGCAGCCATAGATGAAACTGCAAGTTCAAACGGTGCCAAACCTCGCTAAACCTAGCTTAAATTGCGTGGTATGTTAACATAAGCTAACTTGGTTCTTAAGGAGGAAAAATGGAATTATCGAGAAGAGATTTTCTCAAAGTTAGCGGAGCAGCTGGTCTTGCTTTTGCAACAACTGGACTCGTGGGCTGTTCTTCTGGCTCAAATGAAAAGAAGGAAGATGCCAAAGAAACAGCAGGTCTTCTTCCTGCAAAAATTGGCTACTGGGGCGGAACTTGTGAAGCAGAAATAATGATTGCCGAAGCAAACGGTTACTACAAAGAATGCGGCATAGATGCCAATGTTTTCAAAATCACAAGCGGCACAAATGAGCTGATTGCCAACAACGAAATTGACTTCTTTGAGGCTACACCAAATTTCTTACCAGGAATTTATCAAGGGCTCAAAATTAAGCTCATCGACAATGTCCACACAGGATGCATCCAAGGCGTGGCAAGCAAAGAATCTGGCATCAAGAGTTACAAAGATCTCGACGGCAAAAAAATTGGAATGTTCTCCGAGGGCGACATGGCTCAGCTTTTTATCCAGGCTCTAATGAAACAAGACGGCATCGATTATTCAAAAACAGAGTGGACCGCATACAGCGACGGTGGTGCCGCAATGGCATTTAAAGCGCTTCAGAATGGGGAAATTGATGGATTAACCTGGTTCGATCCGTATGGCGAAATTGGAGAGCTGGCAGGTTTTGTAAAATTCTTCAACAACGCAACAGAGCCCGCATACAAAGACTACACTTGCTGCTTCCTCGCGGCAACTCAGCACATCGTGGACGAAAGCCCTGACACCTGCAAAAAAGTTTGCGAGGCAATGCAAAAAGCAGCCGACTTCATCAAAAACAATCCTGCAGAAGCTGCGAAAATCATTCAAGACAGCGGATATGTAGCAGAATCAAGCACTATCCTCGAAGCTTATGGAATCAAGGACACTTCGGAGAACATCCACGAACGCCTGCTCAAGAGTTACACGTGGTGCAATGGCGACAAAGAAATGTTTGAAAAAAGCGCAACAAAAAACTGGGATATTCTTTACTATGGTACCGACGTTATGACCGATGCTCCAACAAATGGAACCGATACTCAAGAGTACAAAGATTACGTCGCAAAACTTGTAGAAAAGGGCTATCAATACTTCGGCGCATAGTTCTTTTTTTTGTAGCTTTGCATGTGGTTTTAGCTAAAGAGAGAAAAGTGTTCCGACTGAGCACATGGCTGGCACCGTTGTCACACTTTCGTTATGTTGCTTGCGAGTGCAGTTTTATTCATGGTTGGCACCATTGTTATGCTTGCACCATTGCTACACTTGCAGCTTGAGGACTTCAAGAACAGATATATTTATGGCTGGCACCTTTTGATACCTTTTAAAGAAGCGCCTTAGAACACTGTTAGAACACTGTTTTGTATGGTTGGCACCGTTGATATGGCTCCTAGAATTGTGGCAGCCACCCAAGATTAAGAAAAAAACTGCGAGATCATTAAGCTTGAGGTGATCGAATTAGAAACAAAACAACCATATCGGAGTCGCTCGAAATTATTCAGCGTGCAATAGAAATCCAAAGTTGTATTCAATTAAGAAGTCACTTTCTACAACAGCATTCAAAGGTAGACATGGATACCTGGTTGGCACCATTGTTATGCTTGCACCATTGCTACACTTGCAGCATGAGGACTTCAAGAACGGATATATTTATGGCTGGCACCTTTTGATACCTTTTAAAGAAGCACCTTAGAACACTGTTAGAACACTGTTTCAAATATGGTTGGCACCGTTGATATTTTTTCATCGATTGAAAATCACATTGAACAAATTTGCGGAAAGCCACTCTGCACATATAGGGTTGGCACCATTGTTATGCTTGCACCATTGCTACAGTTGCAATATGAGGACTTCAAGCAAAGAAGAATTATGGCTGGCACCTTTTAAACAAGAACACTGTTTCAAATATGGTTGGCACCTCTGCTCAAACGTTATTTATGAAGGTTTGCGATGCAAAAAAGTTTCCTAAAGCTATAATTTGGGAACTGCTCCTCTTCTGCAAAATGGTAGAAACATTTAAAAAGGCATCAGCCCTTCTGTTTTATTTCATTTTTATATCAATAGAGAAAGATTTATTTAATGTTCAGGTTAGTAATACAAAGCGTAAAACAAAGGAAAGTTCAGAGCATCGCTCTTTGCGCCACCATTGCTGTTAGCGTAGCCGCATTCGTAGCACTTTTGCTCCTCGGAGGAGGAGTTTACCAGGGCATTGAACTTAGCGAGGAGCGCTCAGGTGCTCAAATTTTATGCGTCCCCAGCGACGCGGAGGACCAGCTCGAAGACACAGACATCCTTTTCACAGGTGCACCTGTCAGTGCATATATCGACGAGTCGATTGCTGATCAAATTCGCCAAGTTGATGGCGTCGATGCAGTAACAACGCAATTTTATGGACAAACACTCGGGCAAGCATGCTGTTCGCCTGACGAGGCAACAAAAATCATTGGATACGATGCGACAACTGACTGGGTTATTAAGCCTTTTTGCGAAACTCAATTTAGCGGTGACTTAGCCGATGATGAAGTGATAGTTGGAGCAAATGTTTCAGGCTACAAACGCGGAAAGGGCCTCATTCTTGGTCATGATGTGGTAGTAAAGTCTACGCTTGCGCCCACAGGAACCTATCTGGACAGCTCAATTATCATGAACAGAAAAGCTGTTCGTGAAATGTCGAAAGAAACACAGGAATTCAATCATTTGTGGGAAAAATACGGCGATCCTGACACGCTCTGCAGTGCGATTCTTGTGAAAACCGACCCCCAGAAGGCGTCTTCAATTGCAGGCAAAATCAAAAGATATGCGCCTGGCAACTACGTTACATTAGTGCAATCTTCTGTACTTGAAAAGACACAAAAAAGCTTCGATGTAATATTTGCCGTCATGCTTGGTTGTGCAATTGCACTAATCTTCGCATCTGTGCTTCAGCTCGTAGCGAGATTTTCAACTCTTGTTTGGGACAGAAGAAGTGAACTGGCTCTGTTCAGAGCGCTCGGTGCAACAAAATCGAACCTTGCATCTCTCATTTGCGGGGAAGCCTTTTTCCTAACTGGTGTTGGAGCAATTATCGGCGGCGCACTTGGGTTTACAATCTATTGCGCCATGCTGCAAACCATGCAGAAAAACACTGCTTTCCCATTCTCCCCGCTAGATCCTGCACAAATGACAATTGGGATTCTTGTTATAGTTTTGGTTTTCTTCATTGTGACTTTACTTGCTATAATTCCGCCACTAAGGCAGTCCTCAAACATCGACCCCGCATCAGCAATGAATCAGGTTGACATAGGTTAAAGGCGATGTCTTCAGGGAATGCGGGTAATTGGCTTAGCCCCTAATATTATGGTTGGCACCGCGTGACTAATGGTTTTAAAGAACAAAAAGCAAGCAAAACCTACAGGACAAATTGAGGAATAAAGAAACAAAAGTTTTAAAGCAGATTGAACACTATGGTTGAACATTATGGTTGGCACCTATGTGTTGGATAAAAAGTAAGAAATTCCGAATAAAGAAAAGGGTTGTCACCTTTTCTAGGAGTTAAAAAAACAAAAACAAGAGTTGGCACTGTAATAAAAAGCAGTCAACCCATGGTTGGCACCATTTCATAATGAGAACAAAGCAGATAGAGCAGAAAGAGTAAAAATGGCTGAACCGGTTCTTAAATTAGAAAACATATCAAAAGAATATTCAGAGCAAATACTTAACGACATATCATTTGAACTCGAAAAGGGGAAGAGTCTCTGTGTTATGGCCCCGTCGGGGAAAGGTAAGTCGACACTCCTTTCAATAGCAGGACTTTTGCTCGCTCCCACGGCAGGAAATGTGTATATAAATGGAGCTGAAACGACTGCTCTAAACGACGACCAAAAGAGCAAGTTGCGCAGCGAGACTATAGGCTTCCTTTTTCAACACACACAGCTCTGTGGAACACTTCGCGCAAACGACAACGTTTGCCTACCCGCTTTTTTTAACAAAGCAGAATCAAGACTGAACAAAGAAGAGATCTCAAAACAAGCAGATGCGTTGCTTGAAAGATTTGGACTGTATGAGAGAAAATATTACTTTCCAAACCAACTATCAATCGGTCAGAAAAGAAGGATTGCCTGTGCAAGAGCCCTTTTCTTAAACCCAGAACTCATCATTGCAGACGAGCCAACAAACGATCTCGATGAAAAAAATAAGCAGACGGTGATTGAGTCACTTTTTGAACCAGTTAAGGCTGGCACCGCTGCTCTGCTGTATGCAACACATGATGAATCGGTTGCAAAACTCGCTGACGAGATAATCCACATATAGGCAGTGTGAGCTAATACAGGTGCCAGCCCTTAGAGGACATTGCGGCTCTAGCACACTGGTGCCAGCCATAACTTATGCATGCCATAATTTATGCAATGGGTTCAGCACAATGGTGCCAGCCATATTTAAAGAACTGTGAAGTCAAAGCGGCTTTTGTATTCAGCGACTGTCTTCTAAACCACAAGTGAGCTAATACAGGTGCCAGCCCCTAAAGGACATTGCGGCTCTCGCTTTTTCGGTTTCTCGAATGATGTGCTCCCTAGAATCAGAATACCCACGCTCTCTAGGATCTTGTCCGGCATCAACCCAAGCTACGCCTCCGACACAACCAATTGGAACCTTTAAACCGCAAACCAGTCGCAAAATTGAAGCTACAAGCTGCACCCTCTCTACCGAAGGAGTTTTACCCTCAAAATTAATGCCATCAACCTCACACAATCCACAAACACCAGTCGCCCAAGGATTATTACTTGCCACCTCAAGGATTCTGTCTGCTATATCCATAGCAAGGGCCTCATCAAAAGGCTCCCACACGGGCTCAACGCCATTCATTAAGTCGAATCTAATCAATTTTACGTTCTTAATAGTTTGGCGCCGTAAATTAGGGTTGGCACCCGTAATCTCTCCCTCACGAATTCGAAGTGAGTGGTATACACAAGTTGCACCAGCTACTTTTAATCTCGAGAGGTCATCAAGGGTCATGTCGCGATAATTAACAATAACTCCTATTTCAGGATTTAAGATATTTCTTGCAGTCACAACAAAATCAAGATACTCATTGAAAGGAAGCGCAGCTGTTCCCATGAGACTAACAGCATCAACCTTTGCTTCATTAAATGAATGCAAATGATAGATAAACTCTTCTGACGACAGTTTCGAACACTTGTTATGCTCTGCAATCCTTAACTTTAAACTTTCAGAAAATTCGCCCTGGAGCCTAAAATAATCTAGAGCAAAAGCACAATACTTGCAATTCACAGGACAAACACTATTGTCAACACCAATTTGTCCAAACACATGCATTTTCCCCTTAGCAGCGCAATAGCCAACGTCAAAGGCATATTTATTTATTTTCTCAGCATCACTAGAAAAAGGGTCAACCATAAGCAAAGAAGCTATCTCCCTCTGGGAAACAGCTTCTCCTCTCATTAATCTTGAAATTGTTTCTTGAATAGTCAAGTTTCGATTTAGACCGTTTGCTTTGGGACTTCAAGTTCGTTGAATTTATTTGCCTTAACGAACGAAATTATCGAAACTACAAGCGAAACCCCCATGCAAATTAGAACAGCCAGCCTTGTGTTGTGGCAATGCATCGCGCCAGAGCAAACGCCAATGCCGAACGAGGTCATGAGAACACATATTACGAAAATGGTGACAAACAGGCCCACCATGCAACACATGCGCGCCATGCGCTCATTAATGTATGTTGAGCAAACGACCAAAGTAATGCCAATCAAAGAGACGAGGGTAACCGCGACAAATGTCCAGTGGCATTTCATCGGCGCTATAGCACCTGATGCGAGCTCGACTTCGCCAGTGCAACCGCCCATTCGCAAGGCAAAAAGAAACGCCGCCAAAAAAGCTACGAAATTGATTGCACTCAAAATTCTCCACTTCAAATCATTCATTAAAACTACCTTTCTAGACCTCTAGATATTTTTTAATGTCATCAATTTTTTCTAGTGTTTCGTAGTAACCCAACCAATAAAAGAGTTTTAAACGCTCGGTATCTTTCTCTAAGCGCCCCACAGTTTCATTGGTGCCAGGGCAAAGGAGAAACACCTTGCCATCTTTTGCTGCCTGTTCTCCATCCTTGCTTTCGCGAGAATACTCAAGGTTGTCACGCTCTAACACGCTGGCAAGATTGGGAAATTTTTTGTCATAAAAATGCGCCATGTGATTCAATTTGTCTGGACATCTGAAACCCAATGGACGGTTTCGAATCAACAAAATCTTCTCAAAACCTTCGTTCAAAGCCCACTCCCAAGGGTTACTTCTCGTACATCCTCCGTCGAGATAGGGCTTCCCGTCAATGGTGACAGGCTTAGACATAAATGGCATTGATGCCGACGCACGTACTGCTTGAAAAATGTTTGAGCATCTTCCGCGCTCAAAAACAACAGGCTCACCGGTTTCGCAATCTGTAGCAACGGCCGCAAATCGGCGCTCTGGAGAAAAAAATCGCTCGTAATCAAACGTGTACTCTTTAGGGGTTTCATTCAGAATGAAATCTATGCCAAAAATCCCGGAATCAGTCACCAAAGGGACAACCCCAACATAGCGTGGATCTTTCCGATAATTGAGATTTATACGAATTCCACGCCCGATGTCCCCAGCGACGTAACACATTCCAGCCAAAGCACCAGCAGACACACCAACGACTGTCTGCATATTGATGTCATTTTCCATGAGCGCATCAAGAACACCCTGCGAGTAAACACCTCGCAAAGCGCCCCCTTCAATAACCGCGCAACCAGGAGTAATCGTCCCACTCGCCTTCCCCGAAGGAATTTCCGGAAGTTCGCGATATTTTTTGTGCTGATTCATTCAACATATTGTAGTGCATTTCCATCGACAATTATCATTGGGGTTGGCACCACAGTGCGGACACCATAGTGTAATTCACTTCGCTACCTTATCAATGCTGCAGAGATCATAGCAACGAGTGTCAAACAACAAAACTAGAATCGCCAAACAAGGGTCAACAAAAACCCGATTTGCACTATGCCGTCTGCATGGGTTGTCCCAACTGAAAGGTTGTTCCCTCCGAATGGCTGTCACTTCTGCATGTCTATTCCATCCGAATAGCTGCCCCATCCATGTGGTGTTTCATCTGCACGGTAATTCCATCTGCATGGCTGTCACCATAGTCTTTGTCGTCACACAATGCGGCTATATCGGGTAATAAACTGGATGTTAGGAACTCAGAATAACAACGCGCCTCCGATTAATACCCGTAATTCGGGAAATCTGAGTGACATTAGAACCAAGACTGAGAAGCTTTTTCACAAGGGCCCTAAGCAAATTCTCTGGGAGAGAAGGAATCCTCCCAACATTATGCTTTTTTACGAACCTTGTCACAATCTCAATTAAATGAAGCTCAGAAACAGGATCTTTAGGAATAGTCTCGCGCTGTTTAAAAATTTCAGGTTCGACATCCATTTTTGCTCGATCACAAGTGTATTTTTTCAGAAATTCGACAGACACCACAGAGTTCAAAAAGTTGTAGGCCTCGGGGTTGATCTTTGGATCATCTAGTTCGCGAAAACTTGACCAGCGATAATCGCGAGCATCATGCACAACTTTAGCCTTAACTGGATTATTGAAAATATACGCCGCAGTATCTATCAATTGTTGACGGCAATTTATTGGCTTGGAGTAAAAACGTCCGTTCCAGATGGTGCCCGACCTGCCATATTTGCGATTAAACCAGCGCACAAACGTGGCTCCCACCGACTCGAACACACTTGCACAGTTCCCAATAGGGGCATAAACAAAAGCATGAACATGATTGTTCATCAAAACATAGCCAAGCAGCAAAACATGAAAGCGCGAGCAGCTTTCCTTAAGACATTCAATGAATTTTAGCCGGTCCTCGTCATCGTAAAACACAACCTGGTTGTTATGCCCCTTAAGTCCAATGTTATGAACGAGAATGCTCGATTCAACTCTTGGTTTTCTTCCCATAATTACTTCCTTTCAATTGTTGGGGATTCTCTATTACTGGGGATTCCCCAAAGGGTTTTTCATTGAATTAAAGGTTAGTTTGAACATTCCAAAAAAATAAGAAAGAAAGCATGCATGAAAACTGAATAAAGACTGAATGAAAACTGAATATAAAATGCTTGATAACTGAATAAAAAATGAACAAAATGATGAAGCAACAGTGAATGATTTTATTCTGCTGATTGCCGTTTTAGCTGTTAATTTTAGGGCTGGCACCTTTTAACTAGATAAAAAAAGAAAAGGCGAGCAAAACTCGCCTTTTCTTTATGGCTGGCACCAGCAAACACGATGCACAATGGAGGGGTTTCATCTATGGCTGGCACCGATGTTAAGCAACGATACAAACCTCGTCGGCAGTTATGGTTGGCACCGTTGCATGATGACGCTCAAGATAAACCTAGTTCTTGATCTTGACTTCCGAAAGCTCTGTACCCGACTGCTCGCGAGAGAAAATAATCGCAATGAGAGCAAGTACAGCAATTGAGACGAAGTAGAAACCAGGAGCCAATTGATTACCCGTAATGCTTACGAGCCACAAGCATATAGCCGAGCAAGAGCCACCAAACAGACCATTCGCAAGGTTAAACGTAAACGCAAAACCAGTAAAGCGAACTTCCGTTGGGAACTGCTCTGACAAATAACTCGCCAGCGTACCGTCATTAATGCAAAGCAAAAGAGCCATGAATAACTCAGCTGCAAGGATGACATAGAACTCGAGCGTTGCCAAAAGCATGTAGCAAGGGATTGTGCACACCACAAAGCCGATTGCAGCAATCAGCAACATCTTCTTTCTTCCGAAGTGGTCAGACAGCCATCCGGAAATGAAAATGAACGCGATGTAGGCAAACAGAACAATCGTTGTAATTGTGCCAGCTGAAGCTGCGTCATACTCGAGAACAGATTCGAGATATGCAGGCATAAACGTAAGCACAGCATAAAAACCAATAGCGTTCAAAATTGCAGATCCAAAGCAAATAATTGTGGTTCTTGGATATTTACGAATAACATCGCGAACTGGAGTCTTAGATCCAACCTCTTTTCCACCAGCTTCGGCTTCTTCCATCATTTGCTCATAAACTGGAGAGTCAGCTAGGTGGGTTCGGATGTAGTTAGTAATCCAACCAAGTGGAAGAGCAATCAAGAATGGGAATCTCCATCCCCACTCAGTAACAAACGGGGCGTCAGCGCCACCGCAAATTGCAAACATGGTGGTTGCAAAAAACGAGCCAACAAGAAGGCCTGTTGCGGTTGATGCCGGAACAGCAGAAACATAAAGACCGCGTTTCTTTACAGGTGCATACTCAGCAATAAACGTTGATGCGCCTGCATATTCACCAGAAGCGGAGAATGACTGAGTCATACGGCACAGAAGCAACAAAAATGGTGCCGCCAAACCAATCATTGCATACCCTGGCAAGCAGCCAATCAAGAACGTTGCCGTGGTCATTACAAGAATCGAAATCGAAAGTGTCCACCGTCGACCCTTTTTATCGCCCATGTTTCCCCAGAACAGACCGCCAATCGGGCGGACCAAATAGGAGAGCGCAAAAACGGCGAAAGCGGACATTGTTGTTACTATCGGATCGCCTTCCGGGAAAAATACAAGTCCGATAGTAACAGCAAAGTAAGAATAGCTCGCGTAGTCAAACCATTCAATGAAGTTACCTAAAAACGAAGAAACAACAACTTTCTTGAGCATCTTCTGTTTTTGTTCTTCGGTGATTACAATGTGCTCGCTCATTATAAAACCTCCCTGGTTAATTTAAGTTGCACACTTTACAGGTGAGCTTAGCAAGAATAAAGCTCATGGCTTCAAACTTTATGGTTGGCACCATTTGTAATTGCACAAATAATAATGCCCTTTCAAAGTTCGAAGCTGGCGGGCTCTCATGAGTCAGCGAAAGCCCGCCGTACCAGCCGCGTAAGGCCAGTTTTACCCTACTTGAATCCATGGTTGGCACAACTCCGACAAGCAGTTACAGTCCTTCCGTCGTCCACCAACTGCCTGCAAAAATATCATTATAGAGACATGCCTGTCCCCATATACGAATGCTTTGCAGTCGCGTGGACATGGTTGACACTGCCACACCATTGCACCGTTGACCACCAGCGTCCTTTAGCAACACGCAACGCTACTCACGACGATGCAGGTTACAACACTATGGCTGTCCCCTTATGCAGGCTGCAACACTATGGCTGTCCCCACGATGTAGGATGCATTCTCCACAGATGAAGCAGGTTTTAGTCCCACATTTCTGGACGAACCAAAGTAGAATCTTTGACTCTGTTAGGGAAGTAATCTTCACAACCACCCTCACGATAAACGTCAGCAGTGCTGCAATGCAGACCGCCACCGAATGGATATGCATCGCGAAGGTCGCAAGGAATTACATTCATGCCAAGTTTGTCCATCTGCTCAAGCTGATGCACCTCAGATGCCTCAACAATTACAGTCTTAGGATCAAGAACGAGGCAGTTCATTGACAGCCATACACTCGAGTAGCACAGTGGTGGTGGCTCGGTGTGCGCTGGCTGCGCTGCGTCGACAATTTGCCAGTCGTTGGCCTCAAAGATTGCACGCTGCTCTTCTGGGAGCGGACGCACTGGGTTATTAATAATGAGACCTGGACGAAGAGGCACAAACGTAGCATCGATGTGAATTGGATATGGGTCTCCAGGGAAGTTAACCGCATGAATGCGAATGTCTGGATAATACCTCTGGAACCAGTCCATAGCAGCGCGATTGGTTGTCAAACCGTGCTGAATGAAGAAGTCCTTACCCATTCTCATGACGTCAGCAGCGTCCCACATTGGCTCGATTTCAGTTGTGACAAAGTCCTTTGCAGCCGTTCTTTCAAGACGCTCTTCAAGAGTAATCTTCTCATCATAATAATTGTGCTTATAGGACTTGTCGGTCAAACGAGGACGAGGTGCTTGAGACCATAGGAACTCTGGGTCCTCATCAAAATACTGCTTCATGAGTGGCCAATAGGCGAGATACTCAAAATAGCGGCATCTAAATGAGTTTGCAGAAGCGATAATCTCGTTGCCAACTGTCAACAAAATGTCACGAGGAGGCATGCAGGTAAACATTGAGTCGTTGCGGAAGTCAGGAGTACCGATTGCCTGGTTCCATTGCAAAGGAGTTGGACGATCAACGATAACGCCGCGATCCTCCAAAATCTTTACCAGGTTCTCGAGGCACTCATTACCTCTTTCTACTGTGTCAAGTGGGCGAAGACCCCACATGCCTCTCATGGCAGAGTCGATTGGCACTTTCTCTGAAGTTGCTGGCTCCTCTGGCGGAATAACAGAGTTGTCACAACGGCCAACAATGACTCGTTTCAGAGGGTCCCAATCGTTCCAGGAATTGACGATTTTTGCCATGTTTCATCCTTTCAAAAAATATATAAATTTTGCAAAATCTATAGATTTCTGCCAGTTCGCGCGCTTAAACTGGCAAAAAAGCTACACCGTAATAACCGTGCCGGTCTCCCCTTTGATTCCGGCCGCAGCGCACTCAAGCGAAGTGATGAGAGCGCGACCACCCTCGAATTTCTCTAGGTAGTCAATGCATGCTTCCACTTTTGGCAACATGCTTCCAGGTGCAAAATGCCCCTGCTTTATAAACTCACGAGCTTCAGAAATTGTCATTTCAGAAATTTCTTCTTGCTCCGGTGTTCCAAAATTAATGCAGACCTTCTCAACAGCAGTAAGAATCACCAGCATGTCAGCTTTAAACTCTGCCGCCATGCAAGCACTTGAGCGGTCCTTATCGATAACAGCAGGCACGCCATGATAGCTTCCATCTTGTTCAATAACAGGAACACCGCCGCCACCACCAGCAACAACAATGTAACCGTCGTCTACCAGGTCTTTCACTGCATCAAGCTCGACAATTCTAATTGGGACAGGGCTAGCGACAACCTGTCTCCATCCGCGTCCTGCATCTTCCTTAAAAGTGAGACCAGTTTCTTCCGCTTTCGCTTTTGCGTCTTCTTCTGTCATGAAAGCGCCAACAGGTTTTGTAGGATCGTTGAATGCAGGATCTTCTTTATCAACAAGCGTTTGTGTGACCACACAAGCAGAAGAGCGTTTGATGTCTCTCTCGCGCAATTCATTTAAGATTGCTTGCGACAAGTGATAACCAATGTAGCCCTGGCTCATTGCTCCGCACTCAGGAAAAGGAATCTCAGGAGTTTTGCCATCGTTGGCGCTTGCATAGGCAAATGCGTTGTTGATCATTCCGACTTGTGGGCCATTGCCGTGAGAAACGACGATATCGACATCATCAGCAACCATGTCCACAATGTGCGTCGCTGTGTTTTTCACTAGCTCAAGCTGTTCAGCCGGGGTGTTTCCAAGCGCATTCCCGCCAAGGGCGATTACTACTGTTTTACAGTTTGTTTGCTTTTCGTAAGCCATAACGCAGCTCCCCCTTTAGGCTATTTCAAAGTTGCATACATCACAGCTTTGATGGTGTGCATGCGATTTTCCGCCTCCTCAAACACTTTTGACTGAGGAGATTCGAACACTTCGTCAGTTACTTCCATTTCAGTTACACCAAATTTCTCATCAATGTCGGCACCAATTGTTGTGTTTGTGTCGTGGAATGATGGCAAGCAATGCAAGAAAATTGCGTCTTTGTCGGCCATTTCCATAACCTCTTTCGTTACGCGGAAAGGCTCAAGGTCTCTGATGCGGGTCTCCCAAACTTCATCTGGCTCACCCATTGAGACCCAAACGTCGGTGTAAATGCAGTGAGCACCAGTGACAGCCTTCTCTACATCAGAGGTGACAGTGATTGTGCATCCATTTTCCTCAGCAATCGGAGTGCAGGCATCAATCACATCTTGTCCTGGCGCATTTGCCTCTGGGCAACATGCTACAAAATTTAGACCAAGCTTAGAACAAATCACCATCAATGAACGGGCAACGTTATTAGCAGCATCGCCCATGAACACAAGTGTCTTGCCCTTGATGTCATAGTTAAATGCTTCCTGCATAGTCATGATGTCTGCAAGCATTTGTGTTGGGTGCCACTCTGTTGTGAGACCATTCCAAACTGGAACCCCTGCATTCTCGGCAAGTTCTTCTACATCGGTTTGAGCAAAACCTCTGAATTCAATGCCGTCATAAAAACGACCAAGAACGCGTGCAGTATCTTCAATCGATTCCTTTTTACCCATTTGAGATGAACCTGGATCGAGATAGGTCACGCCCATTCCCAAATCCATTGCGCCTACCTCAAATGAGCAACGTGTTCTGGTAGAAGTCTTCTGAAAAAGAAGAACAATATTTTTTCCTTCAAGATAACGATGAGGCGTGCCGGTTAGCTTCAAATTCTTTAGCTCGCGAGATAAATCGAGTAAATAATTGATTTCGTCAGTAGTAAAGTCGAGCAACTTCAAAAAATGACGTCCGCTTAGTGATACTGGCATACATAAATCCTTTCTCTAATATCAACAACTAAAACCATTAAGACCTGCATGCAACCGGTCTGATTTCCAAAATCATGTGGCACTCAAAATGGTGCCAACCATAACGTGTAACAGTTCTTTAGCGGTGCCGTGTAAAAGGTGCCAACCATGAGTGGAAAGGTGCCTTCCCCCGCAAGAGCTGCCCACTAACCCATCGCACAATAGTGCCAACCATAATTTCTTGGCTTTTGTGCAATGGTGCCAACCATAAAATAATGGAGGCTAATCTTCACGCCATGCCGGCATCGACATGCAACGAGGACCTCCTCTGCCACGAGAAAGCTCCGCGGATGGAATCTGCACTACTTCAATTCCCTTTTCCTCCAAAATCGCGTTTGTAACATCGTTTCGTTCGTAAACAACAACTTTTCCAGGGGAAATACAGAGTGTGTTTGAACCGTCGTTCCACTGCTCACGCTCGGCGACAATTCTGTTGCCACCTCCACACTTGATGAGCTCAACTTTGCAACCAACGTGCTTTTTCAGAATCTTTTTTAGCGACATTGTCTCTTCAGTGACACGAATACCTTTACCCTTCTTAGATAATTCATAAACTGTCAAAGGTGCCAAAATGCCAGGATGAACTACAAATTTGTCATAGTCAATCTGAGTAAAGACAGTGTCGAGATGCATCATCGATCGATTATTTGGGATTTCAAAAGCAAGAATCGTATCTATTGGCGAATCTGACGCGAAAATATTTTCAGCAAGCAACTGAATTCCGTCAGCCTCGGTCCTCTGTGAAATGCCGACAGCAAGACAGGTCTCACTAATGTTTAAAATGTCGCCGCCCTCGATGCTGAAAGGATATTTCCTGTCGTAGTAACGAGGAACGTCCTTGTAGGTTGGATGATGCGAGAAAATGTAGTCACCATAAATAGTTTCGCGATTGCGAGTGGCTGAATACATGTGATTAATTGAAACGCCATTTCCAATCATCGCAAAATTGTCGCGCGTAAAGTAAAGATTTGGCATCGGTGGAACAATCAACGTCGACTTCTCGATAACGTAAGCTCTCAAAGAATGCGACAAATCGACATCAAGCTCATCGATATTGACACCTTCCATAGTTTTTAACACAAACTCAAGGGTGTCCTTGAACTCTGAATTCATGTATTCAAAGATTGCATTTTTGTAATAATCGGAATGAACTCCAGCTTCTAAAACCCACGTCTCCAAAAACTTTGAGCGCAAATCCGGAATCTCGTGAAAGACATCTGCTACCAGTTTCTCGAGATAGAACACCTCGACACCGTTGTCTTCGAGTGCTTTTGCAAACGCATCGTGTTCCTCTTGTGCGACTCGCAAAAAAGGAATGTCGTCAAACAACAATTCTTCTAATGTGTTTGGGGTTAGGTTTAAGAGTTCGTTTGCAGGCCTGTGCAAGATGACCTGCGACAGTGGCCTTACTTCGGATTTTACATTCACTCGAGGCATTGTGACCCTCCGCGTAAAAATGAATATTAAAATCCACCACCTGGTAATAATATTACCCTAGCAAGTCTAATTTTTTCCTCGCTATTTAATAAATTTCGATTAAATCTCATCGCTTCATTTTCTAAACGCGTATAAATATCGCATATAGTCGTATTTCAGAAGAAATAAATTTTTTTCGGTAGTTGTGCTCAATTAAGTAATTGCAACACTCCCGAGCGATCTCATTTGGCAACAACCGAATTCGGAAGCGCAAATGCAACTGAATTCTCCTCGATAAAAGCGAAGGCATAATGGCTGGCACAGCTTGCAGGCACCACTTGCAACCATCGTTTGTCGCGCGTGCAAGTTATGGTTGGCACCCGTCTATAGGCGCCCGTCTATACAGGGTTGGCACCTTTGTTCAATTGAGCTAATTGCTCAGCTGTGCTAGGGGTAATGCTCGAGAACGCTTGCAATCCGCCTATCTGCAACGGTTCTCAATTAAACGGGGCGCTATCAATTTATGGCTGGCACCACTTGTAACCATCGTTTGTCGCGCGCGCAAGTTATGGTTGACACCCGTCTATAGGCACCCGTCTATGCAGGGTTGGCACCTTTGTTTAATTGAGCTAATTGTTCAGTTGTGCTAGGGTTAATGCTCGTGAACGCTTGCAATCCGCCTATCTGCAACGGTTCTCAATTAAACGGGACGCAAAGTCATTAACTAGCGCTCTGCCTCCAGTTTCTGGGTCTCCTAAATTTGAAATGGATGTCCCAATTCCCTCGTCTGTTAAAAACTCAACAAGCATTACGTGCGGAATCTTCCCATTTAAAACGTGAACTGAATAAACCCCCTTGTCAAGAGCATGAATGCAACTCTGCAACTTTGGAATCGAGCCACCGGTCGTATTGCATTTATCAGCAAGCAAATTAATTGCTTCTTGCTTGTTCATGTTCGCAATGCGACTGTCGGAGTTATCCTTATTCTTGTAAAGACCCTCCACATCGGAAATAAACACCAGTTTGTGAGCACCAATTGCCGAGGCAATGTGCCCAGCCGCCAAGCTCGCATTTACATTAAAAACACCATTGTCCTCGCCAATAGCAATCGCTGCAACTACAGGTATGTAGTTATCCTCAACTAAGCCAGAAATGAGACCCTCGTTGATCCGAGTAATTCTCCCAGTTTTTTTAAGCCGCGGGTCGCCAGGCTCAGCCACGATAACACCACCGTCAATTCCGCTAATGCCAACTGCAATGTTTCCGTGTTGATTCATCTCCCAAACGAGTTGCTGATTAATCTCTCCTGTCATCACCTCGCGAACAAAATCAAGGCTCTCCTCATGCGTAACGCGTTGCCCATCAATGAACTCAACAGGAAAATTCCTCTTTCGAAGTTGATCATTCATTGCGCTGCCACCACCGTGGACAATCACAGGTTTAACACCAAGCATTTTGAGCATGAGAATGTCGGAAAGAACAGATTTTCTGAGTTCGCTGTCGACAAGAGCAGCACCGCCATATTTTATTACGACAGTTTTGCCTGTGATTTCTTTGATCCAGGGCATCGCCTCACTAAGAACTTCTCCAGTGAGAGCCGATTTGCCTTTCCGTTGAGTTGCGATTGCTAGCTTCATAAACTACCTCCAAAAAGCGAAATTGGAAAAAGGAACTGATGCGTATATTTATGGTTGGCACCACTTATCATGTGTCTGCAGCAGTTGAACATGCGTCGAAAATCATGGCTGGTACCATTGAACATGCGTCGAAAATCATGGCTGGTACCATTGAACAGAGGCAATACTTTGCCAAAAAAAAATCAAAGAAGGACGAATTGACATAAATGTTGGGGATGATTTCTAAAACTGACAAGGAATGCCAATGTTTAAAAAGAGCACGATAGGATAAGGCGGACATTTTCCCGCAACGAGTCCCACCACCATAGTTAAGGATTCGTCTGCTTGCCATTTGGTTTTCCTTTAAAAATCAAACGCCAACTAAAAGTATATATGTTTTGGTTTAATGTAGAAGCAGACCGAAAGGAGCACCACATGCAAAATTGTGATTTCATCTTCCGATCTAAAAAAGTCTTTACTTCTAAAAAACCATTGAAGCCGCAAGATCTGGCAATTGCCGTTAGGGACGCGCGAATACTCGCCGTCGATAAACCTGAGATAGTTTGCGCAGAATTCTCATCAAAAAATGGAACAGTTGACTTTGGCGATAGTTTTTTGTGCCCAGGCTTCCACGACGCGCATCTACATTTCTTCCACACAGCAATTGGAAATTCGCCATACATGCTTCGTTGTTTGGGGAAGTCGGAGGCTGACCTTGTAGAAAAAACTAAGGAATTTGCAAAAAATCTTCCGCCTGATGCCTGGGTTGTCACTCAAGGGTGGCGTTATTACAGATGGACTCCTGCTAAATACCCATCGAAAGATTCTATTGACAAAGCTTTTCCAGACAGACCTTGCGTAATGTATTCAGGTGACGGACACACCTTGTGGCTAAACACGTGCGCCATGAATCAACTAGGCCTCTTGCAAAACGGTGCCAGCCATAAAGAGATAAAGACAATCTCAAGGTCGCAAAACGGTGCCAACGATAATTTTTCTCTGTGCAAAACGGTGCCAGCCATAAATGTTCAACCAAATGTTCAGCCGACTAAAAAAGAGCTCCAAACCGGCATATTCCATGAAAAAAAAGCAATAAAACTCCTTCCATTCTGCCTTGAATGGTTGGGGGAAGAAAGAATCGCTGAGGCCTACGAGAATGAAATGAAAAGGATGTCCTCACTCGGAATCACATCCGTGTGCGACATGTCACTAATGCCACTTGAAGGAAGCGACTTCGTCCGTGACGACATTTTCGAGAGACTAAACAGAGAAGAAACAATGTGCCTTCGCGTTCACATGTTCCCAACGCTGCTCAAGAATAAATCAAGGTTGGCACAATTGCAAAAAAAAATCAAAGAATGCGATTTCTTATATGCGCCTGGATTTAAACAGTTTTTTGATGGGGTGTCTTCAGAACACACTGCATACTTAACTGAGCCCTACACTAACGCACGTTTCAAAGAGGATTGCGGCGAGCTTACTATTCCTCACAAAGAAATGCGCGACCTCGTTCTTTCTGCGGCATCAGACAAACAGGCAGTACGGATTCACACGATTGGAGATTGCGCAATCCACTGTGCTCTTGACATATTCGAAGAAGCAATAGAGAAATATGGACTGCCAGAAACAGGCAACAACACACTTGAGCATGTAGAAAATATCCTTGAAGAAGACATTTCTCGTTTGAAGGAATGCGAAGTCGTAGTCTCTTCTCAACCTTGCCACATAACACTAGATCCAGGCGGTCCTGAGAGGGATCTTGGTGAAATGCGGTGCAAACTAATGTGGCCTTTCAAAACTTTTGAAAAAGAGGGCATCACTCAAGCGTTCGGAAGCGATTCCCCGATTACGAAAGTGTCACCAATGGACATTCTCTACACAGCAGTCACAAGGAAGGACCCCTCAACACATCTCCCAGAAAAGGGTTGGCACCCTGAGCAAAACATCTCAATTGCAAAAGCTTTGCAATATTACACATTAGGAAGTTCAATCGCCGCAGGAAATGAAAGAAACCTCGGCAGCCTAGAACCAGGTAAATTTGCGGATTTCGTTGTCCTTCAAAATGATTTTTTAACTATCGAGGCTGAGAAAATCCAATCAAACAAAGTTCTTGCGACATATTTAGGTGGCAAATGTGTATATAGCGCGAAGAGTCTTTAACAAGAGCCATATCAAAAAAGAGACGAAAAAGCGCAAATTTAACACTTTTAATTTGCTGTTAAATTATGGCTGGCACCATTGAACAGGCGCCTTTTCTCACAATAATTTATGGCTGGCACCAATAATTTATGGCTGGCACCAATTTCGGCAGGCACTATTTACAGCAGTTATCACTGAATCTGCCTTGCTTGTTTAATTGCGCAAGGAGAAAAAAACAGCTGAATTGAAAGAATTATGGCTGGCACCATTGAACGAACGCCATTGAACAGATACCTTTGATCCCAATAATTTATGGCTGGCACCATTGCGCTGGCACCGTTGCATCATTAACAATCATGGCTGGCACCTTTTGCAAGCATGGTTATCCTTGCAATCTCAACGAAAAAAGCAAAAAATGCGGATGCGGATTTTTGATCCGCACCCGCGCTACCAAAAAAACGGCAGCTCTTGAGGGGGGTTATTTTGCTGGTGGGATGTACTGCAAAGTCAAATCTTTTTCAGCACACCACTCAGTCCAGGTTTTTCCCTTGAAATTAGTGTCTTTTGCATAGTTGTAGAACTGCTGCAAGAATATGCGACGCTCAGTCGAAGCCTTCATCTTATAGTGGGTTTTGCCAGTTTCGATGATCTCTGTACGAACATCAACAGGGCCGATGAGTCCCTGGCGAGCAGCAATATCATCAAAGCTCGCTACCTTGTAGTTCTTGTAAATGTCAGTCATCACCATGAAGTTAGTCGTGCGGCCTTCACCTGCATAGCAATGCATAAACAGCCACTCGTCATCGGCAACTCCAGCCATGAAATCAACAAACAAGTCAACTTCGTGATCATCAGGGCGGAAATGATTTGTGTCAGCAAAACGAACATATTTCACACCCTTGCTCTCGACAAGCTCCTGCTCTGTCATAATGGTGGGGTTCTCATACTTAAGTTTTGGCAAATCAGTTGCTGCACCCCAATTAACAGTCTGGAAGAATTCAAGAGTTCCCTCTTTCTTCAAACCATCAAGAAGGTCTTCTTCAATCTTTGTCACTTCCTCAGTAGGAGTGCTTTCATTAACGTAATTGTTAGAAATCCAATACATAAACACGTCGCCGTTAATCAAACCATGGCTCTCTCCGCGCAAGTCAAGAACTGTCAACTTATCAGGCGTCACACCCATGCCTTCGACCTGCTCAAGAATCCAATCGAACTGGTTGCTTGTAAAGTCAGCACCACCAATTGTCTGCAGAGTATCCATTCCAGCGCGGCTCACCTCGGTGTTGAGACCAAGCTCCCCAAGTCGTGCGACCTTGTCGTCAGGGAACTCATCTTTAGATGTTCTCCAATTATCATGAACAAAGTCGTCAGTTATTTCTTCATTAACATAATCGACTTTCCAAACAGCCTTTGAATACTCAGCTGGCGGAGTTGGATTAGCAAGTGGTTTTCCTGCCATGCTAGCATTTTCTTCAGAAGTACTCTCTTCAGGCGCAGTCTGCTGACAACCAGACAGAGTAAAGACTACAAGCAAGCATGCAAACGCCGCGAGCAGAAGCGAAATAACACTTTTTCTTGTGGTGTTGTAACTATTCATCTATCCTCCTTAGTTCACCCTTTCGACATCTCCTTAATACTCAAGGGCTTTTAGGGGGGTTAACCTTTCTGCTAGGGGTCATCACGGGAAGCACTCTTAAGTAAAAAGGTCTATTAATAGGAAAACTTATTTTTTGAACTAATGCAGAAAAATTCAAGCAAAAATTTGATTTAAGTTAAAAACTTTCTATAAACGAAAGATTTTGAATAATCTTTCTACAGAAATTTATGGTTGGCACCATTGCGCTGGCACACTTGCATGATTAACAATCATGGCTGGCACCATTGTCAATCTTTCCGCCAGCTCAATGAAAAGAGCATCATATTCCAAATATGGCTGGCACTCGCGAACATACACTCGTGAACAGTTATCGATTCTGGTTGACACCAGTGTCAATTGGCTCGACCGATTAAGGAAAAAAGCATCATGTTTCAACCAGGGTTGGCACCATTGCGCTGGCACCGTTGCATCATTAACAATAATGGCTGGCACCATTGTCAATCTTTCCGCCAGCTCAATAAAAAAAGCATCATATTCTAAATATGGCTGGCACTCGTGAACAGACACTCGCGAACAGTTATAGATTATGGTTGACACCAGTGTCAATTGGCTCGCCCGATTAAGCGAAAAAAGCATCACGTTTCAACAAGGGTTTGTTTCAACCGGGGTTGGCACCAATGCTCTACCAACAATCATGGCTGGCACCAGCGAACAAACATCAAATAAAAGTATTCTAAAAATGCATGAAAACTCAATAAAAGTGCTTCTAAGCTCTTCTGAATGTCTGGTATCTATGAAAACAAAGCGCGTCTCAATCAAAAAATCAAAACTTATGGTTGGCACCGTTGCTCCTGCACCATTATTCCACCGCAAGTCTGGAGTGAAAAAGCAAGCTATTAAAAGGAAGGAGATAGAGAACACACCGAACTAACAAGGTATTACTGGGTATTAGCAATCCAAAAAGTGACCTTGCACCCTTTTCGAAAACGTCAAAATGCACGCATAACACTCATGGGAGTAATTTATTAAGCACTTTTTAGCACTTCTAAAAATCTCGTTTTTTCCAGGTGCTAACTAAACTATTCTTTGAGCTGGAAAAAGTCTGGAGCCAGCGACAGGAATCGAACCCGCAACCCACTGATTACAAATCAGTTGCTCTACCGTTGAGCCACGCTGGCATCCGCCAACCTGTGAAACACACAGGAATTAAAATTTTAGAACATTTCAGTCATTTTTTCGCGTAAATTTTAAAAAAATAAATACTCACAAAAAGTCGACTGATATCTGAACAGAAATCTCAAAAGAGAGGAAGATAACCACTAAAACAGCGCTTTAACTGCAATAAGCTCAGACTATCGAAACACATTAAAATAATGGCAGGAACATGCTTCACTTCCATAAAGGACTAAACAACTGTCGTCTTTACCACAAGCACTTAATGCTCCTTCTTCACTCTCTCCATAATAATTAATCGCGTAAGTTCAACAATTCAACAAGTAACCTATTTAGCGCCGTATTCTTCTAAATAGGACTGCATGCGTGCAAATGTCGCGTCATCGATTAGGACTTCACCCTTAATTTCGCGATTGTGCAAATATTGTGCAACCTCATGGATAGTTACAATTGCCGAAGTTTTCATGCTGTATAAAGAAGAAACCTGGGTGAGCGCCGTTTCCGTCGTATCTTTTCCGACCTCACAACGATTGAGCGAAACCTCGAGGCCAATAACATCAACATCAGCAGCGGCTTTAACGATTGGATATGTCTCCTCGATAGATTTACCGGAAGTTGTGACGTCCTCAACAATGAGAACTCGATCGCCATCTTTCAAATTCGAACCAAGCAAAATGCCTGTGTCACCGTGATCTTTAACCTCTTTTCTATTGGAGCAGTATCTAACCTCTTTGCCATAGAGTTCATGAATTGCAATTGCTGTGACAACCGACAGCGGAATGCCTTTATATGCAGGGCCAAAGACAACATCAAAGTCTAGACCGAAAGTGTCATTTATCGCATGAGCATAAAACTCTCCTAGCTGTTTTAGCTGCCTTCCAGTCGTGTACGCACCAGCATTCATAAAATACGGCGATTTACGACCACTTTTAAGCGTAAACTCACCGAACTTAAGCGCGTTTGAATTGACCATAAATTCTATAAAATCTTTTTTATATTGCTCCATCTCAAACCTCCAATTTGACTTGTTTTAAATGAAGAAAACAACACTAAAAGGCAGCTACCGTTATCACTCGGAAGTACTTAAACCACATTCCAAATCAGCCAGTAACAAAAAAGGTTTACTAATTCTCAGATTTAACTTTTTTTGCAATCCTGTCGGTAATAGACATGCTTTCGCGTCTGTCTCTTCCCCAAAAAGCAACTGCAATCATGCCTGGCCCGACGTGCGAACCAATCACAGGGCCAACATTAGTTTGCACAATAAGCAGGGAATTGTTCTGCTTCAACAACAAATCTCGAAGCTTGTCTGATTCCTTAGGACAATCGGCATCGCCAATCACAACTGTTCCAGCACTAGTTAAATCTGGAATGCGTTTCTCGAAATAATCGGCGAGCTGGCGCACTCCTTTTTTCCGCCCTCGTGCTACTCCAACAAGTTTTAAGCCACCATCTGAATTTATAGTTAGAATTGGCTTGACATCTAGCTTTGAACCCGCTATTGCAACAGAAGCAGGAATCCTCCCACCACGCTTTAGCGATTCCAAATCGTCTACCATGAACTGGGCATCTATAAAATACCTTGCCTCATTCGCCCATTTAACCATTTCAGTTGCAGTGAGCCCTGCATTCATTTGATTGATTGCTTCAATGACAAAGAGGCCCTCGGCGATTGAAGGCAACTTCGTGTCAACAACATAGAGCTCCACGCCTGGGTTCTGCTCGACAATTTGATCTCGCACCAAACTCGCTGTATTGAAAGTTCCAGAAAGTGCAGAGGTAAATCCCAAATAAACAGTCGGAACGCCAGACTCCACAGCCTTCTTGAAAATGTTAATGAACGACTCGAAGGAAACTTGAGAAGTTGTCGGTGTTTTTCCCTTGCGAATTTTTTCGTAAAAGTCATGAGGAGTTTGCTCACAAAACATGTCATCCTCAAAAGATACGCCCTCAATTGCATAAGACAAACGCAAAAGGGTCACGCCATCAGCCTTAATATATTCCTGTGGAAGGTCGCACGCAGTATCAATAATCAAATTGCACTTTCTCATAAATAATCTCCTATCAAACTTGACGCATTTAAATTTTCTCACACATTTTCAAGCATAGATTCTCGCGCCAGCCCTTAAATTTATGGTTGGCACCACTTGAGGTTTATGCCTGGCACCATTGCTCACCACCTGTAGCTACCTATGGTTGGCACCAGTTAACGGTTAAAAAACTCTCATTTATGGCTGGCACGACTGTGTAGAAGATATAAATATGGCTGGCACCATTGTGCGCGACAACATTGCACACGGTCTGAAACTATTTGAAGTCATTTAAGGTTGGCACCTCTGTGCAGAAGTGTCCTATGGTTGGCACCAGTAAATGGTCAAAAACGAACTCTCAGTAATGGTTGGCACAGCTTTACAGATGGTAAAAGCTTATGGCTGGCACCAGTTAAAAATTTATGCCTGGCACCGTTGTGCGCGAAAAATTTCTGATTGGCACCATTATGGCTGGCACCATTGTGTTGATGCGACTTATGCCTGGCACTACTTGATAGAAGGTACTACTTGATAGTAGCTGCTTATAAAAAAATAAAAAAATGCCGAAAAAACATCGGCATCTTATGTCTGATAATTAAGAGGGGTTGCTGTCTTAAACTATTTAAATTGCATAGATAATTTGCGGATTTGGCTTAGTGAAACGACCTGCAATCTCTTCTTCACATTGATAGGCAATTCCAATTGCTGGGCCAGCATGAACCGAAATCACAGGAGACACCGACACCTCTTTAACTTTTTTCCCAACCAGCTGATTGACTCGATCTGAAAATGCTTTTAGCTCATCCGTTTTCTTCCCTGCATAATGAATAACAACATACTTTAATCCATGCTCGCGAACATCTCTAGTAAAGACGTCAAGCATCTTGTCGTCTGCCTTCTGCTTTGTCCTTACTTTAACCAATGTATCGGCGCGACCATCAACTGTTGTTATTATTGGGAAAATTTTAAGTCTTGAAGCAACCTTGGCTGTGACAGCATTAAGCCTTCCTCCCAGAACTAAAAAGCGAAGGTCATCGGGGGTAAACATTATCCTTGAGCGCAACGTTGCACGCTTCGCAGCTTCTGCAATTTCATCAATTGAGCCTCCTTCATTGCGAATCTCAACTGCGTCTAGAATTGCACACATCTGAGGCCCGCAAGCTGCAAACGAATCGATCAAGCGGCACTCAAAATTGGCGAATCTTTTTTTCACAGAGTTAGCGGCCATGATGGCACCCTCAATGGTTGAAGAAAGAACACTCGACATAAAAATTCCAACGACTAAATCGCCTTTTTTAGCAGCGTCCTCAAAGTAATTCTCGAAGCTTGCAATCGAAGGTTGGCTTGAAGTTGGCAAATTTAGAGCTCTCTCAGCTAGATGCTCATTGAAATCGTCAAAGTCCATGTTCACGTCAAGGCAATCGACCCCATCATAATGAACCGAAAGAGAGACAATGTCAACTTTTAAATCGTGCAACTCCGAATAATCAGAAGTTGCAACAGAGTCGCACATTATGCGAATCAAAATTCACATCCTTAATCTATTTTGAATAATGCAAAGCTTCGGAAATCATCTTATCGCGAGCACTTGATAAATTCAGCTCAAGACCAACTGGATAAATGTGAGGATAAATGTTTCTCTTCCTCGAATAATCAAGATTATCAAACGATTTTTTGGCGAAATCGCGAGCTTCATGAATCGTCCAGAAATCGACTTGCTCGCCGTTTATCATGATAGGCTTAAGCAACGTCGCACCTTTAAGGCCACAAAGCTTTTTGTTTTTAATTCTATTCAGAGGATCAACTATCGTGCAATCAAGCGATGCTTCATTTTCGTCATAAACCATATCCCCTGCAAGCTGACCGTTATCATCAATAAACCTCTTGATGTTAAGAATCCCAGGAAATGTTGTTTTCTCTGGCGACTCACTGATTTTCATCTTTGGAACCCATTGGCCGTTCTCTTCAAGAGCATTAAGCTTATAGACTCCACCGAGAGTTGGTTGATCATAGCAGCATGCATATTTCGTTCCAACGCCAAAAGCGTTTACGCAAGCGCCCTCATGCAAAATTGACTCAATTTTATATTCATCCAAATCGTTAGAAAGAACAATTCCTACATAATCAAGACCTGCTTCATCAAGCATTTTGCGAACGCGCCGACTTTCCCAAGTTAAGTCGCCAGAGTCAATGCGCACAGCAGCCATTTTCTCACCACGAGCTTCCATTTCTTTGGCAACTATAATTGCGTTTTTCGCACCCTCGTCAACAGAATAGGTGTCAATTAGCAAAGTCGAGTTCGTAGGGAATAAACGCGCATACTCTCTAAATGATTCAAGTTCGCTATCAAAAGACATAACCCAAGAATGAGCATGCGTTCCTGAAACAGGAATGTCATATTCTTTCCCTGCCAAAACATTAGACGTTGAAGAAAAACCTCCCACATATGATGCGCGAGCACCCCACATTGAGCCTGTCCCCTGCGCACGTCTCAGTCCGAATTCAGCAACGGCACGACCATCTGCGGCAGCAGTGATTCTAGTGGCTTTTGTCGCAGCCAGTGTTTGAAAATTAAAGCAGTTAAGAAGCGCAGTTTCAACAATTTGGCATTGGAGAATTGGACCTTCAACACGCACAATTGGCTCATATGGAAAAACAAGAGAACCCTCTTTTGGTGCATACATATCAAGGCTCATTCTCATATTTTTTAGGTAATCAAGAAATTCTTTACAGAAAAGTTTTCCTCCGCCAGGTGCTTCAATAGACGAGAGATATGAAATTTCATCGTCTTCAAAGGTGAAATTCTTAAACATTTCAATGAGAGTAGCGCTTCCGCAAAATACAGCATATCCACCCTTAAAAGGCAATTTTCTAAAATTCATAGAGAAGCTAGCGCGTTGCTCTGCCTTCCCTGACAAAAAATAGCCTTGAGCCATTGTCAGCTGGTAGAGGTCGGTGTAAAGCGAATAGTTCATTCCAATCTCCAAATTACTTAACAATTATGTTTTGTTCGCCTATTTAGTTTAGCGCGCGTTTAACTAATACAAACTCAAATAAAGAAATTAAAACAACAAGCGTAATCAATCAAAAATCTCTTTCAAAATCTAGCGCATCGCTAGCCTCAAAAGAGCAAAGGATAAAACCTTGATATTCAAAACTTATCTACGGGGGACTGTCCATTCATGAGTGAATCATAAATTACGCAACAATTTTGAAGCTAAGGCATAAATAAACTAGCAAATAGATTTTTTAAAAATAATTGAAACCCCCAAGACGCAAGCTAATGACGCACAGATTATCAATCTTTATTAGTGTTGATTGTTGTCGTTCTTCTGCGTCTTGGCTTTCGCTCCTCGTGCGGATGTCGCTCTATTTTAATCTTCTCTTTCGGAGCGCTGGCGTGTTTTATACCAGAAGAATTACCTCCGGGACGCTTTGCCGTAACAATTTGACGTGAATGTGTGTCCTTTGAGCTGGTCCTGCGTGAACGGCGACGGTGAGGTTTGCTTTCTTTCTTGTTGTTGTCCTGTGTGGCAGGTTTCGATGCAAGTTTTGCCTTGCTTGATGTAACCATGTGGTCATTCCCGGTGAAAAGCGACGTATCAATCGTGACATTAGCGGCTGAGCCAGTCAAATCGGCTAAAGCTTTACCCGCCTCTTCCCAAACTGACCTTCCAACCTTCCAACCATTTTCCGCCGAGGATCCTTCTTTGAAATCAGCTACTGCAATCTGCCTTGGCTTCTCCTCGTCAATCTTTACACTAACGAGGTCGTGCAACGCATCAACTGCAACAACTTTTCCAATTCCATCAGGAGTTTTGACTTGAGCATTAATTTTTGGTGCACGATCTTTGAAATCTTTATAGAAATCATTTTCAAAACGAAGGCAACACATTAACCTTCCGCACATGCCAGAAATCTTTGTTGGATTAAGCGACAGGTTCTGGTTCTTTGCCATTTTGATAGTTGCATTCTTTTGACAGCAATCATTACCCAAACGACAACAGCAAAGCACCTGGCCACAAGGTCCAAGACCTCCAACCAAGGAAGCTTGTTCACGGTCACCAATTTGGCGCATTTCGACTGAAATTCCAAGTCTCGAATTAAGCTGCTTTACAAGCTCGCGAAAATCTACACGGTGATCGCTTTTGAAATAGAAAGTCGCCTTTTTCATATCATAGGCATAACGAACAAAGGAAGGCTCCATGCCCTCATCACACGAAGGCGCAAGCTCCAAAAAAACTCTAAAAGCCTCCGCCTCTTTTTCTTTTAACTCTTCATCTATAGTAAGGTCGGTCTCAAGATTCACTCTTGTGCTCCTTTAAATTCAAACAATGCCAAATCAAGCAAAGACTCAGAACTAACATTATAGGTGTTTGCATTTTTCAAGCTGATAATCTGATCCAGCGCCCGCACCATCTTAATTTGATTAGTTTTATTAGCAAAACTTTTCAGTTCCTCAAAAAAATCGCTGTTAACAACACGCCTGCTGTCGTTAGCCAAAATCATCATCACGTCATGCATTAATGAAATAATGCAGTCAAAAATCATGTTAATGAGCTTGCTTTCCTTTCGCTTGACACTTCTCTTGTTGGCTTTTTCAAGTTGTTTTTTTGCCGCATCCGACAAAAAATCATCTGAATCGCACAAACTCTCTTCTAGCCTTTGACGATATTCGTCGGTTGGAGATTTTACAAGCAAAAGCAGATCCTTAGCTGCTTTTAAAACGCCCCAATCAGTCGAAACAACAGCACCAAGAACGATTTTTACAATCTGCTCTCTGAGATAAATCAAAGAATTATCACCAGGAGTGAGCATTTTAATAGCTGCTGTTATAGAGTTGCCTGATGCACTCAATGCGATTTGTGCCTTCTGCTCATCGGCAATTGTGTTTTGCATAATAATTGCAATTGCCTGAGCAGGTGGAATCTGTCTAAAAGGCACAACTAGACAACGCGAGCGAATAGTTGGCAAAACAGAGTTAGCGCATCTCCCAAGCAAAATAAAGCAAGTGCCAGATGTAGGCTCTTCTAGCGTTTTTAGAAAGGCATTAGCAGAACTTGCCCCAAGCAAATCAACGCGGTCTAGAATATAAACTTTTTTATTTCCCCGAACGGGGGCCAACGTGGAATCGTGAATAATCTCGTGAATTTGAGAAACTAAATATCCACTTTCTCCCTCAGGCGAATAAAACTTAACATCAGGGTGTTTGTGAGCCAAAACGCTTTCTCTCAATGAGCATGTCCCAGCACAGTTCTTTGAAGTGCCACACAAAAAAGCGCACGCCAAAGCATAGGCAGCCTGCGTTTTATTAGAACCACTCGGACCAAGAAACAAATTGCTTTGCGCTATGTGCTCCTCAGCAGCGCTTCTTCGCAAAAACTCGCTGACTTTTGGCTGACCAAAGATTTTTGAGAAAACATCTGCCATAAAAATTGTTTCCTCTTAGCTTCTTACTTTTTGACGTGCATCGCGTCAAGAGCTTCAAGCGCTGTTGCAACTTTTTCTGATTCAGGATCAACGCCCAACAAATCAGAAGTCGCCTTAATTACATGTCTCGCCGTTTCGCTGTGAAGTCCATTTGTGCAAACAGCCTCAACACGTTTGGGTTCTTCTTGTGCAATCTCCAGAAAACCGTGAGCAACTCTCAGCGCGAAATCTTTCCCCGCTTCTTCAATTCGATCTTTCGCTTTTCGGCGGTCTAGACGCTTTTTTTGCTCTTCCTCTGGAATGTAAAAAAGAATAGTTTTGTCAGGAACAAGCCCACCGCACACAAATTCATTTGCGTGTTTAATAAAGCCAGCATCTATCCCACGACCATAGCCTTGATAGGCTAAAGTTGAATCACTAAAACGATCGCAAAGGACAACTTTTCCTTCTTCAAGCGCGGGTCTTATCACCTCGTTTATGATTTGAGATCTCGCAGCAAGATAAAGCAGCAGCTCCGATTCACTAGTTAGTTCTTTGTTTTTAACGTCAAGCAACATATCGCGAATCTCTTCGCCAATTTTGGTGCCACCTGGCTCGCGCAGCAGCAAAACATCAAAACCAAGACTCTCAAGAAGTCCTGCAAAAAAAGCTACTTGAGTTGATTTCCCAACTCCATCGGAACCTTCAAATGTTATAAAAATGCCTTTTTTACTTTCCATATTTTTAGTTTAGGCTATTTCTTCTTTTTTGAAGTGCCTGCTTTCTTTTTAGTTTTCTTCTCTGCTTCTTCAGCTTTGCCAGGACAATCGAAATTTGGACAAAGTTCCCATGGTCCACGCGACGTTGTCACGCAAACTATTGGCGCACCACACTTTTCACAAACCTTGTCAGTAGCTGATATTTCTCCATTCGGAGGAAGAGGATAGCGAGTTTGACAATTGTCGAAGTTCTCGCATGTGACTGAACGCTTTAACGTTTTTGGATTGCGACGTGCAACGAGGTTTGCTTCAATTCCGGCTTTGGCGCAAGTTGGGCATTTTCCAACAAACACTTCTGGCTCTTGATTCGACGAACAGAGTGGGTTTATGCACATCAGGCGAGGTTTAGTTCTAAATTGAGTAACTTTGACCTGCGGCATCCCGCAAACTGGGCACGAATCAGGACACGTTTCAATTTTCCCTGAAGGAAGTGGATATGTAACATCACAATCGGGCCAACCGGCACACCCAATGAACATCGACTTAGTTCTTGCAGAAGCTCGAAGCTGCAAATCTTTCCCGCATTTAGGGCATTTTCCAACATAAGCATCGGCTGAAACAGCATCAGAGAGCGCCTCCCCCACTTCTTCAACATGCGGAAGTAGGTTATTTAATTCACTTGCTAAATGATCACAAGAGCTCTTAACAACTTTTTCGCGGGTGTCTTTGCCCTCGACAATCGCGTCCATTCCATCCTCGAGCTCAGCAGTCATTTCAGGATGTGTGATGTGAGGCGCAAAAGCTCCAAGAGCATCAATTACAGCAATGCCAAGCTGAGTTGGCTCGATTGGGTCGTTTTGAATATATTTGACCTGGTTAAGTCGCTCAATGATTGAATGTCGAGTCGCCTTAGTTCCAAGTCCATTCTTTTCCATTTCCTGGATGAGTCTACCGCTTGAATATCTTGCAGGAGGCTTTGTTTGATCGGCAGTCACATTTGTCCCGTTGACTGCAATTTTTTGACCTACTTCAAGTTGCGGAAGCTGTTCGTCCTTTTTTAACCCATAGGGATAGATTTCTCTAAAACCAGGAACAACCAGAACATCACCCTTTTTATTAAAAGCCTCTCCGTTGATGTCAACAGAAATCTTTGTTCCTTCAACAGTAGCAGGCCCTGAAAGCGTGGCTAAAAAGCGGCGCGCAATGAGGTTATACAGCTTAAATGAAGAAGCATCCATGTCCTCCGGAACTGCTCCTTTAACAGGATAAATTGGAGGATGGTCGGTCGTTTCTTTTTTACCGCGTGTTGCAGTAATTTTCCCTGTCGATAAAAGCTTGTCACAATAGGGTCTGTAGGCGGGATTCACTTTTAGCGCCGACACAATTTCTCCAAGATTTAGAGTTTTTGGATAAACTGTGTTGTCAACACGAGGATATGAAATGAAACCCTTCATGTAAAGACTCTCTGCAAGACGCATGCATCTAGCAGGAGTAATCCCTTCGGCACTTGCTGCTGCCATCAAAGACGTTGTATTAAAAGGAACAGGAGCAGAAACAGTTCGCTTTTTACGTTCGATGTTGCTAACTGTTGCTGTCGTTGCGTCCTTTACAGCATTAAACGCTTTATCAGCCTCTTCTTTATCAAAAAAACGTGCTGTAGAGTGTGCGCATTCAAAAACATCAGCGCTGTCTTCAAGCGTGTTATCAGTTGGGCCAGTTTCCTTCGATTTGTCAACAATCGCCTTTATCACCCAAAAATCTTGTGGAATAAAAGCCTCGCGTTCTCGTTCTTTAGCAACTATCAGCGCGAGCGTTGGCGTTTGAACACGTCCTGATGAGCGCACATTCCCATAGCCTGCAAAACGTGCAAGGGTCAAATAACGAGTGAGGACTGCACCCCAAATGAGATCAATATCTTGTCTTGTAGCGCCAGCACTTGCTAAGCACTCGTCAACATCAACAAGGTTACTAAACGATTCTGTTATTTCTTGCTTTGTAAAAGAAGAATATCTTGCGCGATAAAACTGAGCTTCACTGTTAACTTCCAGGCACTGATTCATCGCATCTTTTCCGATGAGTTCTCCCTCACGATCGAAGTCGGTTGCAATGATGATGACGTCGCTCTTCTTTGCAAGATTTTTTAAAGAACGAATAATTTCTTTTTCTTTAGGAAGCTTAACTATTGGTGAATAGATGAGATATGGTAGCGCCTCCATCTTCCACCCTTTTAAATCAACACCGTCAACAGCAAAAGGTTTTTTCTTTTTAAAAGGCGGTTTTGGAAGGTTTCGGGGGATGCTTGCTTTTACCTTCCCAACATCATCGCTTTCACCCATCCATCCTCGCGACTTAGTCCAGGTTATCCTGTCCACGAAGTTTGGCTCAAGAATGTGCCCACGAAGACCAATTGTCACACACTCGTCCCCGTTCCATTCAAAACGAAAAACTGGGGTGTTGTATACTTTATCGGCTTTTGCTGTGGTGCTTGCTAGAATGTCAGCAATCTGTTTCGCTGCATCATTTTTCTCGGTAATTATTAAATGCATAAAATCTTTCGCGTCTAATTTTTCGAATTTGTCGTAATCAACTTTTAAGCATTATGCATTATGCAAATTCAATTTGCAAACGACCCTACATTTATATGTATGAAGAAATATCTTGTGTTGTCTGCTTCAACAGCTAAACTAATCGCGCACAACTTTTGGATATGGGTTATTGCAGCTCATTTTTCCCTCAGGACATGAACCATGGACGCACGGCGCACCTGCATCCATAAAGATGTATGGAGCCGTTGGTTTTACTAGTTCAAGCATTCTGTGCGCAAGTTCACGAATCTCCCACTGGGCACGATTGCAACAACGAAGTTCAAAGAAATGAAGAAGCTCTCGCACGTTCATAGTGATGACAATTTTTGTTTCTGCTGCGTTGGGCAAAACGAAGCGTGCGTCTTCTTTGGGGATTTCAAGTTCACGAAGTTTTTGATAGGCTCTCTCACAATCAGTCATGCACTTTTGAAAAATATCATGAGCTTGATCATTTTCGCTGATAGTGCGCGGTTCAACATACTCAAAGCCATTATCAAATTTCACGTAGCGCTGTGATTGTTGATTAAAGCTCGCGATTCTGTGACGTACAAGCTGATGAGTTAGTGCACGAGACACTCCGTCAACTGCAAAGGTATAGGAAGCATGTTCGAGGGTAGAATAATGCCCGCCCTTCATTATTGTTGAAAGCACACTTCTCACTCTTTCATCAGGCATAGTTTCCATGAGTTCACTAGCGCCTATCGGAGCATAACAAAGCCTAGCAGCAGTCGCAACAGCTCGTTCAACGTCAGGCGTGTGATATAAAAGTTCAACTTGCATATAAATTACTCCCAAATAAAAATCGAATGAAAATGATTATCGACGTTTTAGGCACGCACAAAAATGCGCGTCGGTAACGTTAGTGAGTTTTGCTCGGCGAACTATGTGATCAAGTTCGAAATTCTTGCCTGCACCAAAGCTTAAAAATGAATCAATTAAACCTTCATTTTCTTCTCTAGCTACAGAACAAGTAGAATAAAAAATTAGGCCATCGGAATCAAGCGCTTTGGATACATGGTTAAGAATATCAAGCTGCAATTTTGCGCTCTCATAAATGTTCTCGCGCGATATTCTGCTTTTTATCTCGGGATGCCGACGGAGAGTCCCAAGGCCAGTGCAAGGCGCATCGATGAATATGAAATCATATTTACACCCAAGCAAAATGTTAGTGGCATCTCCACAAATTATGTCTCGAAGCTCAAACCCACAGCTATTCTGTCGTTCTTTTAATTTGTCCAAACGAGCAGATGAATTGTCTAGCACATCGTGCGTTTGAATCTTTGCACCTATGCTTGCCGCAAAAGATTGGATGAGAGCTGTCTTTGTACCGCGTCCAGCTCCCACTTCTAGAAGCGTTTTGTGCCCAAATTGTTTCATAGCCAAAGCGACTTCCTCTGCGATTGCCTGCGCCGACTTATCGGCAATGATAACATTGCCAGTATGAGAAGCATCAATTGCACCCTGAATGCCCAACACAGGCGTCTTTGGTGGCTTTAAGAAATTTGAAACGAATTGTAACTTTGGGTTATCGCACGATAGTGTCATGAATAATTCAGCCGAATCTTTTCCCAACAGTTCACTCAGATAGTCACCAAGCCATTCGGGAAAACCATGTCGCAATGCAAAATTGTCAGGCAGGCAAACTTTTGAAACCTTATGCAAAATTGCACTTGCCAAACCAGCAGCGTGCGATGCAATCGACTTCACAAGTTCAATGCCCTGGCTAACTGAAGCATAGGCTTCCTTATCTAAAAACAATAATTCATACACAGAAATTCTGAGAGCATCTCGCACGCTTGATGACATCTTTGGCTTTTTATCAAGCGCATTATCAATGACATAATCAAGACACAACTGGTAACTCACAACTCCGCGAACTAGATTCACGCAAAACGCGCGATCAGTTTCATTTAAACTGCACCCATCACAAACTTCGTAAACGATTTCAGTTGGATAAACTTGTCTTTCGCGAGCATAGATGAGAGATTTCAAAGCGCACTTTCGCGCATCTGTGAGTTTTGCCATGTTAACAACCTCTCCACTTCCGTGTCAAATTCGAAGTCAAAAAATGCTATTCTATTCGCATTTTTCCCATTTAGCAATCCCTTCACGGATTGCTCGGCAACCAGCAACAAAACTGTCGGCCGGCATTTCTTTTTTACCATCTGGTTTTAAAGAAATAACACAAAGATCACCATGACAGCACTCAAGATAGAGCTTCTTTCCCACCCAGCGAACTGAATTTTGATGCGACGCACAATTGTTACACTGACACGTTTCATCTTCTGCAGTCGAAATTGTCTGTTTTACATCAGCATCTCTAGTCTCACTGTATAAATCGCAGTCATCGCTTGTCTCACTGGAATCTATTTCAGCTTTTGCAGACATTATGCGAACTGTTTTTCCGTCGATAACACACTTTGCAGGGTGAGAATCAGCAGACGCCAACACTCTTCTCACGTTCATTTCTGCCGAGTAGGAAGGGTCAAGAAATAGTTCTCTTTTCTCAATCTTTTCAGCATATGTCACTTCATTTTCGTCTTGTTTCTTCCAGGAGACGCTTTTGCCTTTCTCTAGAGAATCAAGACATTCGCACAACGCCACAGCGCCTAACTCTGCTAGTTCAGAAGTGATTTCAACTGCACTTTTCTCAGTTGCAGAAACAGATTTTTGCAAGCAAAAATCGCCAGTGTCTAGGCCTTCTTCAATTTTCATGACGGAAACACCTTGGTGTTTGTCCCCAGCAAGAATCGCGCGTTCGATTGGGGCAGCACCCCTCCATCGCGGAAGAAGCGAGGCGTGAACATTCAGGCATCCAAATTTTGGGATTTCGAGCACCTCTTTTGGCAAAATTTTTCCATATGCAGCAACACAAATCACATCAATGCCCAAATCACGAATTTGGTGCTGCACCTCGCCATCTTTTAGAGTCTTTGGAGCAAAAACCTCAAGGCCCTCCTCTAGGCAAAGCTCTTTCACTTCTGATGGGATGAGTTTGTTTCCTCGCTTGCTAACTGCATCCTGCTTAGTAAAAACAGCACAGACTTGATGCTTTTCACTAGAGAGTAGCCCCTTTAGAACAACGCGAGCAAAAGAAGGTGTTCCCATAAACAAAATTTTCATGCTTGCACCTGCCTAAATCGAAGTCTCTCCTGGGCGAGCCCCGGCCTTCTTAGCAAGTTCAAAATCGGCAATTGCTTTTAGGCGTGCAGTTCCAGAACAAGATTCAAAAAGCGTTTTTCCGTCGAGGTGGTCTATTTCGTGCTGTAAACAACGTCCCAACAGTTCGTCAGCTTCAATCTCCCATTCAGCACCGTCCAAATCGAAATAACGCACCTTTACCCAGGGAGGACGTGAAATTGGAACTGAAATTCCAGGGCAAGAAAGACACCCTTCTTCGCCAATCTCTGCCTCACCTTTTGTCTCAACGATTTTTGGATTTACAAGAATTAGTGGATCACGTGTGTTTTTGTTCTCGATGTCATAGCTACAATCGACAACAATGATTCTTCGATCATCTCCAATTTGTGGAGCGGCAATGCCAACCCCAAAGTTGTTATACATTTGCTTTGCCATCTCTTTTGCAAGCCGCACGAGCGATTTATCGCCCACTTCACAATCTTTGCAAACCTGCAAAAGCCTTTTATCGGGATATATAACAATTTCAGCCATTTATTTTTCCCTCCACTCGTCTATTTCGTAGCCGTAAGCTTCGCTTTCTTCTCTGCTATGTCGGCAATTTTATGTAAAATTTCTGCTCTTTTTACATTATCAAATGCAGTCGCAAGTTCAATGCTCAACGACTCTTGCTGAGCATCAAAGTCATCTAACTTCACATTTGTGAGCACGAGTTTATATTTCTCTTCTGCGTCTTTTTCTGACTCAGCAGAAGCTGAAGTCACAACCGTTTGAGACTTTGGAATTTCTTGTAGAAGACGATTAATAATGACGGTTGATGTCGTCGTCAAATCATCCATTAGATAGGAAAGCATCTTTTCAATGATCATTTTATGAAGCGGTACATGCCAGTCAATGCCAAGCAGGTCATCGGCAAAAGTGATTGCAATAACAGGATATTGCACGCTCAATGAAACGAGTTCGCTCTCATTTAGCCTTCTGTTCTTCTCAGCGACGGTTAACTCAACCTCATCAGTTGTCGCAGCTGCGGCGTACTGTTTTGCCTCACCATGATTTTCAATTGGATTAACAGAATATGAATTGAAAGTGATCGCTTTTGGTGGGTTTAATTTCATTAGCTGTGCTAGTGCATCCGACTCACTTGCTCGCGTCAAACTCGCAATCATCGATGCATAATCTTTAGCTAAAATTGAATCCTTAATTGGAGCAAGAATGGAGATAGCATCCATTAGCGCTCGACTGCGGCCTTCGGGGGTTGATAGGTCATATTTTGCAATGCGTCTTCTAATTCCGAAATCAATTAACGGAACAGAGTTTTCAAGAACGTCGCGCATTGCCTCAGCACCTTTAGCTTCGATGTATTCGGCTGGATCCATAGCGTTTGGAATAGTCGCCGCGTGCAAATCGCACCTAGATTGACCAGCTTCAGGTGTCATTCTGTAGTCAATAAATTGAAGAGCCCGCTCTGCTGCACGCTGACCAGCTTCATCGCCATCAAAAAGATAAACAATTTTTTTTGAAGCATATCTACTCAAAAGTTTGATGTGTTGCAGTGTGAGCGAAGTGCCAAGAGTTGCAACAACATTTTTAATGCCAGATTCATGACAAGCAATAACGTCGGTGTAGCCTTCAACAACTGCAGCATATCCAGTGCTAACAATGTAATTTTTCGCTTTATCAAGCCCAAACAACACGTTAGATTTATGAAAAACAATGGTCTCTGAAGAGTTTAGATATTTAGGTTCCCCTTTGCCAATCACCCTTCCGCCAAAAGCAATACAGTCACCACGCGTGTCAAAAATTGGGAACATCACACGGTTAAAAAATCGATCACGCCAAGTCGAGCCGTGTCTCGTTGCAAGATTTGCTTTCTCAATTTCTTCCGGAGAAAAACCAAGACTAGACAAATGTTCAAAAAGAGTTCCATTCCCTGGCGCATAGCCCAAATTCCAACGCTTTGCAACGTCGATTCCAAAATTGCGCGAAGCCAGATAGGCTCGAGCATTGTCACACCTTTGCCCTTTACCACGGAGTAGCTGAGTCTCAAAAAAAACGCACGCTTCCTTGCAACAATTTACAATTGTTTTCTTTTCGCTCTGTGAAACGCCAAAGTTAGAGCTGTCTTCTATTTCAATGTGAGCCCGATCGGCTAGCATGTGTACAGCCTCGCGAAACGAGACTCCATTAAGCTTCATTACATAATTAAAAACAGAACCGCCCTCACCGCAGCCGAAGCAATGCCATGTGTTGTTAGCAGGATCAATTTTGCACGACGGCGTTTTTTCCTGGTGAAAAGGGCAACAGCACCAATAGTCTCGCCCTTTCTGTTTAACCTGTGTAGTTTCGGAAACAAGCGAAACAAAATCAGTGGCTGAGCTGACCCTGTTTATGTCTTCATCGGATATCAAATATTACCTTTAAGCAGTGTGTTCGTATAAAATCATTCTAAAACAAAAGGAGTTTTATCTAAGCATGACACGACCAAACTCAGAAATTCCATACCTCAAACTCACCAATGAAATTGAAAAGGAAATTCTAAACGACAGGAAAAATCATAAACCAAACGAATTTGCTTTCAGAGACGTTGACATCATTAGGCGACACGACGAGCAGCACGACAAAGCCACGCTTTCAAGGCCTGCATTTATGCGTGACGTTGAAAAGATTGTAAATATTCCTCCATATAACCGCTATGCTGGGAAAACGCAAGTTTTCTCTCTGGTCGAAAACGACGATATTTGCAGACGCGGCTTGCATGTGCAATTGGTTAATCGAGTTGCACGAGGAATTGGGTCTCTATTAAATCTAAACCTCGACTTAATTGATGCGATTAGTCTTGGCCATGACCTTGGGCACACTCCATTTGGCCATGCAGGCGAACGTTTTCTGTCAGAGTGCTATCACGAACGGACTGGCCGCTATTTTCACCACAACGTTCATTCAGTTCGCGTGTTAGATGAGCTCTACCCACGAAACATTTCTCTCCAAACACTTGATGGAATTTTGAAACACAACGGAGAATTTGCTCAAAAGATAATCTATCGCGGTGAAATCGATTCCTTCGAGGAACTAGACGCGCTAGTAGAAGCATGCAACACAAATGAAAAAGTTATCAAATCTCTTCGGCCCGCGACTCTTGAAGGTTGTGTTGTGCGCGTGTCAGACATGATTGCCTACATCGGAAAAGACCGCGATGACGCAATCGACATGCATGTTCTAGATTCAATAGATGTGTTCGATTCAAATGTGCTTGGCAAAGACAATGCAAAAATCATCAATAACATGACCGTAGACATCGTAAACAATTCCTATGGGAAAAACCAAATTGAGATGAGCGAGGAAATCTATCAAGATTTAAAACTAGCAAAAACACAGAACTACGAGGTCATTTATTCAAAAGAAGGCATCTTAGAGAAATCATTCTCAGAAGTTGAAACAATGTTTCAAGAGCTTTATGAAAAAATCTTAGACGACCTAAATAAAGGCGATGAATCATCTCCAGTCTATCGTCACCATGTCAAGCAGCTGGTTAAAAAATCGCACTACATCAAAGCAAAGGATTATCTAAAGATTGACCCAAACCAGATTGTCTGTGACTACATCGCGTCAATGACCGATAACTATTTCGTGAATCTCTATGAACACACATTCCCAACTTCCGAAAAGAAAATTTACACGAAAGACTACATGGGCTAATTCGCTATACTGCTAGTTAACAAAAAGAGACAGATCAACCCTTCTGCAATTTCAATACTGCAAATATCTGCGCATTATTCATTTAACTTAACAGGAGGAAAAACAATGTCTCAAGCATCAGAAATTCTAGCAGCAGAACAAGCAAAATGGGCAAAATTCACCGAACTTTCACCAGATGTTATTGGCGCGTTTGGACAAATGAGACAAGCGTCTTGCAAAGAAGGTGGAGCTCTTGATTTCAAGACGATTGAACTAATTAGCATCGCCGTTGCCGTAGCTCGCAAGTGCGAACCATGCATTCTCTCACACATTCAATGTGCCGTAGAAGCAGGAGTCACACGTGAAGAATTAGCAGCCGCCCTAAACGCTACAATTTTGCTGTGCGGAGGGCCTGGCTGGGCCTATTCAGCTAAAGCGCTCGATGCTTTTGATCAAATGTCAGCCGACAAAGAATAGACGCGATGCTTCTCTGGAACATGTTAGTTAACTTTTATAAAAAATAAAGAACGTGCGAACCAGAGATGCATGTGAAGCTTTTAAAAAACAGCGAAACTCATGCATGAAAAGACTTCAAATCGATAGCTGCCAAATAAATCGGATTAGTCGAGGGACAAGCAATTGTAAAGGTAAAAAACGCTATTGAGGTCTAAAAAAGTAAAGATGCAGCTTAAAAGCCAAAACTGAAAAACGAAAAAGGAAAATGATTAATCTCGCAGTGATTGGCAAATGGTCCGATTGTTTTAAGGGGCATGCAGGTTCTTTAAACGAGCCTCATGCCCCTCTTAATTTGATGAAGGCCAACGAACCTTCTCAAACCCTAGTCACAAAAGCTAAATGATGCAAAAGAGCGTTTTTTCTATTCGAAGGATAGTTGAGACTGTTTCTCATAACCAGTGTCTTTTAAAAGATTTCGTTTTGAAGCAGCCTTTTTAGCTAACACATCACAACGCTCGTTCATCTCATAGCCTGCATGCCCTTTAATCCAGTAAAGTTTAACTTTGTGGGTTAGACGCAGTTTGTCAACTTTTTTCCATAAATCGACATTTAAAACTAGCTTCTTGTTGGATTTTTTCCATCCATTTTTTTTCCAAGAGTCAATCCAGTGCTTTTCAAAAGCATTCACAACATACTGCGCGTCACTTGTGATTGTGACATCACAAGGCTCTTTCAACGCTTCAAGAACAGCAATGACGCCCATGATTTCCATGCGACCATTTGTAGTTTTAGAAAAGCCTTCTGACAGTTCTTTCTCGTGCACTTTTCCAGTTGAGTCGGTGAACCGAAGAATTGCACCATAGCCACCAGGACCTGGGTTACCAAGAGATGATCCATCTGTAAACGCTTCAACTTTTTTCATAACTTAAATCTTATCAGTTAAGTTTGGCTCTAATCACTAAGCACCATCGTTTGAGCACCCTTTACAATGCGATGTCTTGCCCGGACGTTAATGAAATTAATGATGAAGAGCAAAATAAAAAAGGCGTCACAAGGACGCCTTTTTAAGAATCTATTTGATGTCCCTTTATTAGAGCATTGACTGAACAGCAATAAAGAGAGGTGAGAAGGTCAAAGCAACGATGGTCATCAAGTTGATGAGAATGTTCATTGAAGGACCAGAAGTGTCTTTGAATGGGTCGCCAACAGTGTCGCCTACAACAGCAGCTTTGTGAGCATCGGAGCCCTTGCCACCATGAGCGCCGCCTTCGATGTATTTCTTGGAGTTGTCCCAAGCGCCACCAGCATTGCTCATAAAGATTGCGAGCAACATGCCAGTTGCAACAGCGCCAGCAAGGAAGCCACCAAGCATCTCTGGATCAAAGCAACCAATAGCAATTGGAACAATAACTGCAAGAGAGCCAGGAAGAATCATCTCATGAAGAGCAGACGTTGTAGAAATTGCAACGCATTTATCATACTCAGGCTCTGCCTCATATTCCATGATTCCCTTAATCTCGCGGAACTGACGACGAACTTCTTCAACCATTGCATGAGCAGCACGTGATACAGCACCCATTGTGAGAGCAGCAAACATAAATGGCATCATAGCACCAATGAAGATTCCTGCAACGATTACTGGGTTTGTGAGAGACAAGCTGAAGTCAGGAAGTGCTGAGTGCATTGTCGCCTGGAAAGAAACGAACAAAGAGATAGCAGCCAATCCTGCAGAAGAAATTGCGAAACCTTTTGCAATAGCTGCAGTAGTGTTGCCAACAGCATCGAGAGAGTCGGTGCGGTCACGAATTTCTTCAGGAAGTCCGCTCATTTCTGCGATGCCACCCGCATTGTCAGCAACTGGGCCATAGGCATCAACGCCAACCGTAATAGCTGTGTTGGAAAGCATGCCTGTAGCAGCAAGGCCAACACCATAAAGACCAACAGCAATTGCTCCTTCTGCATTAGGGAATGCAAGGTTGCCAAATGTGAATGCACCAATAATGGCAGCTGCAACAAGAATGATTGGAGCAATTGTTGATTTCATGCCTGTTGAAATGCCTTCAATAATTACAGTGGCTGCACCTGTTTCTGCGCTCTCTGCAATTTTGTGAACAGGCTTGTATGTATCTGAGCAGAAGTACTCAGTGATTTTGCCGATTGCAAGACCAGCAACAAGACCGCAAATAACAGATCCGAAAAGCCAAATAGGTTGGGAATCTTCTGCTTGACCATTCCAAATGAAAAAGAGAACGAAGATGATGCAAATCTCAATTCCGGCAGCAAGATAGGTGCCAGCGTTGAGAGCTTTGTGAAGATCAGCGCCTTCCTTAGTGCGAACTGCAAACAGACCAATGACTGATGTCAAAATGCCGAACGCAGCAATGAGCACTGGGCTGACGATTGCCCAAACTAGGTCTCCTCCGATGAAGTAGCCACCGAGTGCACCAAACGTAACCGCCAAAATCGTAGGAGCAAGAATTGATCCAGTGTATGACTCGAAGAGGTCAGCACCCATGCCAGCAACGTCACCTACGTTATCGCCCACATTGTCTGCAATTGTAGCTGGGTTTCTTGGGTCATCCTCTGGAATTCCAGCTTCAACTTTACCAACAAGGTCAGCTCCAACGTCAGCAGCCTTTGTGTAAATACCGCCACCAACACGAGCAAAAAGAGCAACGCCAGAAGCGCCAGTAGCAAAGCCCTCGACCATTCCAATGTGCTCCTTCATGAGAGCCATGTTCACAACATCGATATTAAACACGAGCAAAATGAGCCAGAGTGAAAGACCCATCAATGCAAATGTTGCCACGCAAAGACCCATCGTGAGACCACTTCTAAAGCTCACTGTCAGTGCCTTTGCAACTGAACTCTCAGCAGCATGCGCAGTTCTGGTGTTAGCACGAGTTGCAACATACATGCCAACATAGCCAGCCGCAGCACTCAAAACACCACCAGTAACGAATGCAATAGCAGTCCAGATGTTAAGAAAAACGCCCATAACAACTGCAACGACAACGACAAAAATGACGAGAAGTTTATATTCGCTCATCAAAAATGCCTGTGCACCCTGCTGAATTTTCACAGAGATGCTGTTCATTTTCTCAGAACCAGGATCTTGTTTAAGAACCCAGTTGCCAAGATAGGCTGCAACAATCATGCCAACAGCGGCACAAACTGGAGCCAGCCAAGCGACTGTCAAACTCACTTTCTTCCTCCTTTTTAGACAGTAGACAACTTACCTATTGTAACACCCAAAAGCTTGTTTGCCTGGGTATTGTTACCTTGTTCGAGCAAGTGACGAATGCGAGTTGCGCTTACGGCCTCTCCGTCAACTTGCAGCAATTCGTGAGGGACAATTCTCACTCCCTTACCATTTCCCCACTCTTGCAAAAGACCAACATCGCCTTCAGCATTAGCTCCAAAACGAAAATCTTTACCCACGTGTATTGACTTTGGTGGGAACTTCCTGAAGATGCGCTGCAAAAATTGCATCGGATTCTGCGAGGCAAATTCTTCATCAAACGGAAGAACAGCAACAGAATCGGCTCCAAGAGTAGACAACTTGTTTAAACGCTGTGCATTAGTTTCAAGTTTGTGAAGACCTTGCTTATTAAATAGTTCATCAGGATCAACTGAAAAAGTGACTATCACACAGCGACTGTCATTTTCTTTCGCATCCTGAATTGCTTGGTCTATCAAATAGCGATGGCCCAAATGAACACCATCAAAAACACCCATCACACAAACAGCCCCGCCGAAAAGTGCATAATCGAACGGGCAGTGCGCATTAACTATTGAACATGGCAACGTGTAACTCCCACACTAAATATTGTCTCAGCCCTCAACATTTCTAACTTTTCATCGAGAGCATAAACACCTAATACTTTGTCGGGCAGAACTATAAACATAGTTATGCCTGGTGTCAAATCCTTGTCAACAGTCTTCGGCTCGCCGTTTACATATTCATAAACCAAATTTGGATTAAATTTAATTGGGGCGCCGTTCATGATGGCTGGCGTCATGCTCTCATCTATAAAATAGGAGAGCATTGGCAAAACTTTACAAGGATCCAACGTACAGTCTTTTTTGTGCTCCCACAAATCTTCAAGTCGAAAGGAGTCAGATAGACTAATTCCTCCAACAGCCATTCTGCTCAAAGAGTGCAAATGAGCTGGGCATCCTACTCTTCCGCCAATGTCTCTCGCTAGCGACCTAACATATGTTCCAGACCCAACAACGAATCTGACCATCCAAGTCAAAGCAAGGTCGTTAATGTTGTCCTCAATGCTCAAAAGGTCGGCAGAATAAACCACCACGTCTCGTGTCTTTAGTTCAATTTCCTCTCCCTTTCTAGCTTGCGAATAGGCACGAACGCCATCAATTTGCACAGCGCTAAACTGTGGCGGAATTTGTTTTAGGTTACCAACAAAATCTTGCAAAACACTTCGTGCATAACAAGAGTCACGAAGGTTATGGGTTACAGTTCCCGTTTTCAAAACCTGACCCGTTAAATCATCGGTGATTGTTGAAAAGCCAAACTTTATAGCTGCAATATATTCTTTCTTGCAACCATCGAAATATTGGGCAAGGCGAGTAGCGGGGCCAATCATCACAGGCAAAACACCTGTTGCAAAAGGATCAAGCGTTCCGCCGTGACCAACACGTCGTTCACAGAACACTTTTCGAACAGTATTTACGATGTCATGCGAGGTAAAATTTGGTGGTTTATTAACACCAAGCAAACAAGAAATGCCACTCTGACCACGTTTGATTTTAGTCAACTACGTCCTCTTCGTTTAAAGCACGTTCAATTTCTTGTTTGACAAGATCAACAACAATTTCGAGAGGTTCTTCAATCACAGCTCCTGCTGCACCTTTGTGGCCGCCCCCACCAAAATGACCTGCGACTTTTCGCATGTCATAGTCACCAAGAGCCCTGAATGACACCTTAACAAATGTTTTTTCTTCTCGAGCCATAGCAACAATTTTTGTTCCATCAAGTGATCGCAAAACATTAATCATGGAGTCATAATCGGCTTTAGTAGCACCAGTCTCCTTGAACTCTTCATGAGTGATAGTCGAAATCGCACCAGCTCCATCTGCAAAAATTTCCATGTTTTGAATAACTTTATTTTGCAAAACATATGAAGCAAGCGATTTTCGCATATAAACATTTTCAGAAACAATGTGAGGGACAGCCCCCAATTGCACCATTTCTGTTGCAGCTTTAAATGCACGGGTGTCAGCGTTTTGATATTGAAAATTGCCAGTGTCGGTTGCAAGTCCTGCATAGCAACAAAATGCAATGTCGGCAGTTTTTTTTGCACCAAGATAGTCAAGCAACTCCCAAACAAGCAACGTTGTGGAAGCTGCTGATGTGTCAGTGTATGTCAACTGAGTCGCGCGTTCTTTTTCTGCGTGATGGTCAAGTGTAAATGTCTTTGGCGTAACATCTTTTTTCTTGCTTGCTGCATAACCCATGCGTTTGTTGTTTGGCGTGTCGATCATCAAAAATCCATCGGCAGTTTGTTTGACATGACCTGCATAAGTCAAATCATCGAAGCCTTTCAAGAAGTCAAAACTCTTTGGAGCTGGCTCCTTTAAAGCAAGCAAAACATCTACTTTTTTACCTAAAGACTCAAGTGCAAGTTTCATTGCAAGCTGAGAGCCAATGCAATCACCATCAGGGCTAGTGTGCCCACAAATCTGAATGTAGTCACACTCGAGAAGAGCGCTGGCAAGTTCTTTTAGCGTAGTGTTTGTTTGGGGAGTTATTCCCATTGATCATCCTCATCGTTTTGAAACTTCCCAAAATGCTCACGTTCTTCCTCAATTTGATTCTCAATGCGCACCGCATTGTCAATCGTTTCATCGAGGTGAAAACGCAACTCGGGGGCCTTTTTCCAGTCTAGTCGTCTTGCCATCATGCTTCTAATGTGCCCTTTGGCTTTAGCTAATGCTGCTGCCGCAGAATTATAGTTATTCGGGCTTGTAGTGTAGAAAACATCAGCATATGCACGGTCGAAAGAAACTTTGCAACCAGTTATGGTGACAAATTGCAAGCGCGGGTCTGAGGTCTCAAACATTAAAATGTTCGAAATCTCAACCTTTGCTTGTTCATCAACTTTTCGATTCGTCTTTTTCATCGCGACTCTATTCTGTTCTTTCTACCGTTTCAAGGGTGTAGGCCTCAATTGTGTCTCCAATTTTGATGTCTTGGAATCCTGCAACACCAATGCCACATTCAAAGCCACTACGAATTGACTTTACGTCGTCTTTCAAATGACGAAGGGATCCAATCTCGCCTTCAAACACAACTGTGCCGTCTCGAACCACACGCACTTTGTTGTCACGATTTATTTCGCCTTCCTTAACATAGCAACCAGCAATAGTCCCTGCCTTTGGAACTTTAAATGTCTCTCTGACTTCGGCTATTCCTGTGTCTTTTTCTACAATGTCGGGCGAAAGCATGCCAACGCGAGCAGCATTGATGTCTTCAATTGCCTTGTAGATGACGTTATAAAGGCGAATGTCAACCTTTTCACGCTCTGCATTTTGACGTGATTTGCCCGTTGGACGAACGTTAAATCCGATGATAACTGCATCAGATGCAGCTGCCAAAGTTACATCTGTTTCGGTAATGCCACCGACAGCACTGTGTACAACATTGATGCGAACCTCACTTTGGTCCATCTTTGAGAAGGCGTCAACAAGTGCTTCGATGGAGCCTTGAACGTCAGCTTTGATGATGAGGTTAAGATCAACTGTCTTGCCTTCCTCAATCTTTCCGAAGAGTTCATCAAGTGTCATGTGACCTTTTTGTTGCTCAGCCAAACGCTCACGCAAAGCACGTTCTTCTGCCAAATGGCGAGCATCACGTTCATCAGCAAACACGCGGAACTCATCACCTGCAACAGGAACAGAGCCAAGACCCAAAATCTCAACAGGATCTGCAGGGACAGCCTGCTTTACACTTTCGCCAAGCGGGTTAATGAGCGCACGAACGCGACCATATGAAGAACCTGCTACAACCGTGTCTCCTGGCTGCAATGTTCCACGCTGAACAAGAACAGTCGCAACTGGTCCTCGTCCTTTGTCAAGGTTTGACTCAATGACAAATCCAGAAGCTAGTGCATCAGGGTTAGCTTTGAGCTCAAGAACATCTGCTTGCAAAAGAATTGTCTCCAGCAAATCATCGATGTGTAGTTTTTTCTTAGCTGAAACATCAACGAACATGTTTGAGCCGCCCCATTCTTCAGGGATAACACCATATTCTGTGAGCTCGGTGCGAACGCGCTCTGGATTAGCGCCATCTTTATCGACCTTGTTAACAGCTACGACGATTGGAACATTTGCAGCTTTTGCGTGATTGATAGCTTCAATGGTTTGTGGCATCACTCCATCATCAGCAGCCACAACCAAAACAATCACATCAGTAACTTGAGCACCACGGGCACGCATTGCGGTAAATGCTTCGTGGCCAGGTGTGTCGATAAAAGTAATTTGACGGTCATTGATCTTAACTACAGAAGCACCAATGTGCTGCGTAATTCCGCCAGCCTCTGATGACACAACTCCGGTGTGGCGAATCGCATCAAGCAAAGATGTTTTGCCATGGTCAACGTGACCCATAACTGTGACAACAGGAGGTCTCGGTTTTAGATCTTCCTCGGTGTCGTTAATTACAACTGCATATTCTTCATCAGGAGAAACAATTCTCACTTTTCTGTCTAGGTCAGCAGCAATGAGCTCAATTAAGTCATTGTTCATTGTTTGAGTCAATGTTAAAGGCTGGCCCAGGAGGAACAACCTCTTAACCACGTCGCCTGAGGCAACTTGAAGAAGTTCGGCAAACTTGCCGACCGAAGCACCCTCTGGTATCTCTACAACCGACTCATCCAAAACGAGTGATGGATCAAGACCCTTTGCTATTGCTTCTGCCTCGGCGCGCTCACGTGCTTCTTCTTTACGCTTCTCTTTTCTCTTTTTGCGGCGACCTTCTCCTGTCTTAGAAGCTGCTGCCTGAACTGCAGCGCGAGCTTCTGCCAAAACTTTATCGCGTTGGAGCTTTTCAACTTCAACGGCCATTTGTTTATAGCGGTCTTCGCCTGATTCTGCCGTGTTCTCTAGTTCTGGAACAACTTGTTTTGTCTTTTTGCTCTGTGCAGCTGCATTGCTCATGCGCTTCTTTTCAGATTCAACCTGTTCAAGCAGCGATTTGAATTTATCAGAAGTCGCAGGGCGAGAAGAAAGCTTTTTCTTAGGCTTTTTTGGAGCCTGTTCTTCTGCTGTTTTGTGAGCATTTCTGTTGCGAAGATTTTCTTCAATCTTGGCCTTTTTATCAGCCTCTTGCTTGTTCTTTTTAACTTGAGCAAGCAATTTTTTGGCTGCGGCTTCACGCTTTGCACGATCAGTTTCTTCAACTATTTGCTTTTCGAGCTTTGATAGACCTGCATCAGGAGAGGTTGTGGCAATCTTTTTTACAGCCTCTTTGATGTCTTCTGCTGTAACTTTAACTTCTTCCTTATTGTCAGAAGGTTTTGCAGTTGATTTTTTTGACACTCCAGCACGGGTTGTCTTTCGCTTGTGAGCTTCACGCTCTTTAAGCTCAGCTTCACGGGCCTTTCTTCTGGCTTCTACCTCAGCTTTTTCTTTTTCTTTGGTCTTTTTAATTTCAGCCTCAACCTTTTTTTTGGTTGCGGCATCAACCTTACCACCAGCCTCAACGACTTCTTTTGCAAGCTTCTCGCGAGCAAGCTTAACATCGTCTTCTGACATTGGGCTGGCGTGAGTTTTTACAGCAATGCCAACTTCATTGAGCTTTTTAACGAGCTCTTTTGGATCCATATTCAGCTCATTTGCTAACTGTTTAACACGCATCGCACTCATTTGCCACCTCGCTTTCTCTAATCTTTATCTTGCAATCTGTCGCTATTCTTCCTCGAGATGAGCATGAATGCCACAATATTTAGAACCAGGGCGCGCATGATTTCTGCAACGAACTCCATCTTCGCTGACAAATGCACAAGTTTCGTCGACTTCCTCTTCTTCTATGAGAGAAGTGTCTTCGATTAGTGGTCCTCCTGTGAAACTCGTTGACTTGATGTCGATGTGCCATCCTGTCAAACGTGCAGCCAGACGTGCGTTTTGTCCTTCTTTGCCAATAGCAAGAGACAACTGATCATCGCTAACGACCACTGTTGCAAAATGTGTGTCTCTATCAACAGTCACGGAAGTTATCTTTGCAGGCGAAAGTGCATTTGCAATGTAAACTTCAGGACGCTCATCATAGGCAATAATGTCAACGCGCTCGTTTTTGAGTTCCTCAACCACCATGCGAACACGTGAGCCTTTTGGTCCAACGCATGCACCAACAGGATCAAGGTTTGGCTCTTTTGAAGCAACGGCAATTTTGCTTCTGTCTCCAGCCTCACGAGCAATCGACTTGATTTCAACAATTCCGTCATAAACCTCAGGAACTTCCATCTCAAACAAACGACGAAGAAGGTCAGGATGTGTTCTTGAGACAACAATAGTTGGACGCGATTGTTCACCTTTGACATGAAGTTCTTCGCCATTAGGGTTGCGAACCTTTAAAATCAAGAGTTTCAAACGCTGGTTGTGATGATAGCGCTCATTATCTGGACGCTCATTTAGCTCATTAGGATAACGCCTGAGGTCAAAATGAGGAAGTTCAGCCTCGACTCCGTCACGGATCTTAATAATTGTAAAGTCTTTAGTTCCTTGAAGAACAGTGCCTGTGATTAGGTCGCCAACCCTTTCGGAAAACTCTTCGTAAATTGCCTGTCTTGTCGCATCACGAACAATCCCTGCGATAACACCTTTAGCATTTTGAGCAGCAATGCGACTAACATCGTCTGGCGTGATGTCAACTTCCTCGTAGTCATCCCATTCGTCGGTTTCCTCGTTGTAATCGCCAACGGGAACAAGCTCATAAACATAAATGCGCCCCGATTTGCGGTCAATTGTCACACGAGCAGGATTGACAAGACCCAAAATCTTCTCATAGCTTTTCGCAAGTGACTCCTCAAGCTTTTCAATGATGTAAAACTCGTCAATTTTGCGCTCATGTGCGAGAGCCTGCAAGGCATCAATCAAGTTTACGTTGTCTGCCATTATCAGTCCTTTCCTATTGATTGCTCAACCTAAAGTTGACCAATTAAATTTGCACGTTTAATGTTTGAAAAGTCAAGGTCGTGTAAACCTTGGTCATCTTCAATAGTCACAGTCGTTCCAGACACAGATGAAATGATGCCGTTAAAGTTTCTTCTTTCTTCGACAGGCATTTGAACACGCACATGTGCTTCGCTTCCGATAAAACGCTCAAAATGTGATAGCAACACAAGCGGTCTGTCAATGCCAGGTGAAGAAACTTCCAAAGTGTAAGCCGCCTCGAATGGATCAATCTCATCGATAATTGGAGAAATAAACTCCTGCGCCGAAGCGAGTTCTTCAAACGAAACTCCACCGTCTGTGTCAATAAACACCTTAAGAATTGGGGCCTTCTTTGAACCGACAACAGAAACATTAACGATTTCAAAACCGTTCTTTACTGCCTCTGTCTCAAGCTCATCAAAAATCTTTTTTTCAAATGTCGTTAACAAACAAGTCTCCATAAAATAAAAAAAGCGGGCATAGGGTCGCCTGCTCTTCCAAAAACTGCAAAGGTGTCTTTTAATAACAAAATATTTATAACAAAGAAAAATAACTCTGTCAATGTTTGGCAAAACTTGTGATATGCTATTAAGTCGCATGGAGGAGTGGCCGAGCGGTTGAAGGCGGCAGTCTTGAAAACTGTTGTGCGGCAACGTACCGTGGGTTCGAATCCTACCTCCTCCGCCACTATAAAATATGCGCCCGTACCTCAGCTGGATAGAGGGGCTGACTACGAATCAGACCGTCGGGGGTTCGAATCCCTCCGGGCGCACCATCTAAACCCCCAAACAGTTAAACAACTCAAACAAACACAACTAGATTTTTAAATTTCAAAAACCTAGCGTTAACACAGCTATATCTGCTGTCAAAAACAGATTCTCATATCGCCACGACCAAGCAAACTTCACATCAGCACTTTAAATTATTGAAGCAGTGCACAGCACTTATGCATTTGTATCCAAAGATTTCTGATCGTTTAAGGTTAGCTATCGGCCAAGTTATTCGCCCATTAAATCACTGCTTCTTGCGTCGAGTTTTCAAGAAACAGCGCATGCAAATGTGTGAGCATTGGTAATCGCAGGCCTAAAGGTTATCTGTGCCCGTCAGCTTGAAATACACGCAATAAAAGGGGCGTTAGCCTGGCAGAAACCAGAAGTGAGATTATCAAGCCCGAGAGCAATAAAATGAAAAATTCGCGAATTTAATTGCAAGCTTAAAGCCAATGTTTTAACGTTCGTGTTCAACGCGATAGACTTCGAGTTCCCAAAGACGGCGGTGGCTTCGAGCAACATTGTCAAGAATGAGCCCCACAAACAACGAGACGACCGCACACATAACAATTCCCATCGATAAAAATGCAGTTGGGAATCGTGGAACCATTCCCGTTTTCAAGAACTCTGCAAAAACAGGGATTCCAAAAATCAATCCGATAACCAGCAAAATTAATGACAGCCATCCAAAAAATGCCATCGGTTTATTTTCTTTGAACAAAGATGCAATAGCCATTAGAACCTTAGCACCATCTTCAAACGTGTTTAGTTTAGAATCGCTTCCCTCTGGACGGTCACGATATTCAATTGGCACGTCTACTACTCTCCATCCTTTGTCTACAGCATGAATCGAGAGTTCTGTTTCGATTTGAAATCCTTTAGACATGACAGGCATTGTTTTTACGAATGTTCTTGTCATTCCACGATAGCCTGTCATAACGTCATCAAAAGCAAAGCCATAAATCACTTTTATGAGCCAACGCACAAGATTGTTCCCAAATCCATGGAAAGCACGATCATTTTCTTCTCCATAAGAGCCGTTTGAAAGACGATCTCCCACCGTCATGTCGGCATATCCAGCAACCATAGGCTCAATCAAATCAGTAGCGAATTCTGCAGGATAGGTGTCATCACCATCAACCATAATGTAATAGTCGGCATCAATGTCACGAAACATTTGGCGAACAACATTGCCCTTGCCTTGACGACATTCATGGCGAACAATTGCACCATGCTCCAAAGCAATCTCTGCTGTCTTGTCGGAAGAATTGTTGTCATAAACATAAATATCAGCCTCAGGCAAAGCTTCTTTAAAATCATCAATAACCTTGCCAACTGTCAAGGCCTCGTTGTAGCACGGAACCAAAACAGCAACGCCCACACCCCGTCTTGCGACTGCCAATTTTTCCTCAGAAAGAGAATTATTTTTGTTGTCTATAGTTGGATTCATTTATAGCTCGCTTTGTAGAGTAAATACGACGAATAAATTATAAATGGAAAAGCCCGCTTGCAGACCTGCGGTTTAACATGCCCCTGCGATAAAATTTAGTCATGCAGGATAAAAGGAAAATCTATGTAGCGCACGCATCAGTCGGCTCAGGTCACAAAACAGCCGCTCATGCAATATCTCTTGCTACAGAAATGCTTCAAAAAGAAGCGGGTGTTGCCGCTGACTATGAGCCCGAGATGATTGACATTCTCGATTATGGAAGAATAAAATTCGACGGTAATAAATATGCAACTACGTTCACAGGTGCAACACGCCCAATTTATGACATAACTTGGCGCTACACTTTCACAGGACGCATTTTGTGGGGCGGCGGAACTTCTTTTGCTCACGTAATGTTTCCGAAATTTACAAAAAAAGTTAGAGAAGAAAAACCTGCAGCAATAATTTGTACACACATCACTGCGGCCAACGCAGCTGTGGGCGCAAAAATAATAACAAAACAGAACTTCCCAATAATTTGCGTCCCAACCGACTATGAAGTTGAGGGTTTATGGCCTCATTCCTACACCGATTTGTTTTGTGTGGCAAATGAAGAAATGGCAGAAACTCTTCGTGCAAGGCACATTCCAGAAGACAAAATAAAAATCACTGGCATGCCAACCAATCCCGAATTCATCCAGGAATATGACAGAGATGAAGTCTGCAAAGAATTTAATCTCCCTGCTAACAAGAAGTTAGTCCTAACGATTGCAGGCGCCTCACTTCTGCAACCATACATCCACATAAAAAAAGTAATTGAAAACCTTGTTCCACACATGCAAGAGTTTAAAAACTTGCACTTCGTGATTGTTGTAGGCAAAGACTCAGAAATGAAACGGGAACTAAAAAGTTTTAAAGAAAAGCATCGCATAGAAAACATAACCGTTTTGGGATATGTCGAGCAAATGGCAATGCTGTTAAACGCGTGCGATCTTGTGGTGTGTAAAGCAGGAGGCATGACAGTAACAGAGTGTTTGTGTGCCGGAACGCCTATGATTCTCACTTGCCGCGCATATGGCCAAGAAAAAGCTAACGTAAAAATGCTGACCGCCGCTGGCGCAGCTGTTCATGTCACGACATCTCGTGAGCTTTGGTCTACGCTCATGCAGACCGACAAAAACCCTCACGCACACGATGGTCTGAAATATGCTGCAATGAACATTCGAAAGCCAAATGCTTCAATTGACATTGCAAGAGAAACTCTTCTTAAAATCGATGAAGCAAACCAAACACTGAAGAACGGGAAGCCACGGCGTCATTTCATTAAAATCTACATAGGTAACAAACCAGTCCATCCAAGATAGCGTTCAATCAGTGCAAAACCCAATCACAGAGATTTAAAACTAGTCGCGTTAGTGACTCAAGCACTCAGGAAAACAAAATCTCATCAAACCAATTGCAATCCTTCAGTTTGATGCGAAGTTAAATGCCAGCAAAAAAATGCGCTAAAGAAAACTCACTCACTGTCAACTGTTATTGTTACAGTTGAACCCTTTTCAAGCTTAGTGCCTTCAGACGGACTAACAGATTTAACAATTTTTTGACCCGAAGAAGAAGGGTTCAAGTCATTTACATTCGGTTCAAAGCCAGCATTCTTCAAAGACGCTACGGCCGATTCTTTAGTGTTTCCCTCAAGACCATAAGGAACGGTGCCATATTCTACCTTTGGTCCAGAAGAAACAATACAGCCAACGGTTGATCCTTTCTTAACCTTAGTGCCTGCACTTTGAGTTTGAGAAATTACATAGCCAGCATCTTTGTCGCTTGCTTGGGTTCCATTGTTTTGATATTTCAAACCGACGGACTCAAGTGTTTTTTGAGCATTGCTCTCTGACATTCCAACGATGTTTGGCACCTCAACCTCCTCGGCACCTTTTGAAATTACGAGAGTGATAGTCGATCCTTTTTTGACAGATTTCCCAGCATCTGGCGACTGTTTCATGACCTTGCCTTTATCAACATCATCAGAATTATCCTCTGTTGTCGATCCTAGAGCAAAACCTGCTTTTAATATCTCTTTTTGCGCCTCTTCTAGCGTTTTGTTCTTCAAATCAGGAACTTCAACTTCTTCAGTTCCTTGAGAAACGACTAAGTTAATCTTCGAACCTTTAGACGCTTTCTCTCCGCCTTTAGGGCTTTGGGAAGATATGTGACCAGCTTCGGTGTTTGTGTCATAGGCAGAATCCATTGATCCAACTTGAAAGCCGGCATCTTCGATAATTTGTTTAGCTTCTTCAGTGGTTTTTCCTGTGACATCGGGAACGTCGATTTTGTCACCACCGCCACCCAAAAGAGCTGCCAAAACGAGTCCAACTACAACTATAGCGCCCACAACCGCCGCAGCAATGCCAACCTTCTTGCCTTTAGACATGCCAGAACTTGTGTTGTTCTTTGAATAATTTCTGGGCGCCTGCTCAGAAGTTGATGCCGCTGAATTGTTTATAGCAGGCATGACTTCTGTGTGGTCTCCCACACCACCAACAGGAACGACTCCCATTGCAGGAGGAATGACGCTAGTTCTTGCTTGAGTGAATGAAGGATTCATTCTGCCTGCAAGATAATCGTTTAGGGCAATTTTCATGTCATGAGCAGTTGAATAGCGACCACTTGCGTTCTTAGACATTGCCTTTAAAATAATCGACTCTAAAGCAGGATCAAGATCAGGGTTAATGGCTGATGGCTTCATTGGCTGATCTTGAACTTGCATCAAGGCAACGCTCATTGCGTCGGGTGCATCGAAAGGAAGCTTGCCTGTGGCAGCTTCATACATAACAACGCCGAGAGAATAAATGTCAGTAGCAGCAGTAACATCTTTGCCCTGGGCTTGCTCAGGGGAAATGTAGTGTGCCGTGCCTAAAACATTACCTGTTTTTTCTGACAACGAATTTTTAGCTCTTGCTATGCCAAAATCCATGACCTTAACGTTTCCGTCAGGCTGAATCATTATGTTTTGAGGCTTAATGTCTCTGTGGATGATGTCTTGTGAGTGGGCGACCGTGAGGGCCTGGCAAACCTGTGAGCCAATTTCTGCAACTTTGCGCTGGTTGATTGCTCCGCGTTGCTTAATTGCGCTCTTCAAGTCACTTCCGCGAACATATTCCATAACAATAAAATAGGTGCCAGCATCGTGTCCCCAATCATAAACATTGACGATATATGGCGATTGAAGATTTGCAGCTGCTGCTGCCTCCTGGCGGAAACGACGTGCAAAATCATCATCATTTGCATATTGAGGAAGCATTACTTTGACTGCAACTATGCGCCCCAAAACATTGTCCTGTGCGCTGTAAACCTCGGCCATGCCGCCGACGCCAATGCTCTCTCCAATTTCATATCTTCCGTTTAGGATTTTGCCTGTCATTGATGATGTAGCAGTCATATTACCCCTCACACGTGCTATATTTTTTGCTTGTTTGTGTTTAAAAGTGACGCTTATCTGTGGATAAATTTTATCACAGCCTCCAACACAAACTTTTTCCTAATTGATAACTCCTTGAGCTTTAAGAGCAGCCGTAATCACCTGCTTGACCCGCGAAGTCGCCGCTCCCTCGCCAGCTTGCTCTAACTCCAATGCGACCACAACATTTTTTGCGCCATCGGCATCGGCAATTCCTATGAACCAAGAATCGGCCTCACGCCCCGCGTTTTCAGCCGTTCCAGTTTTGCCAGCAACAGTAACCCCTGGCACAGAGGCGCCAGTCGCAGTTCCTTCTTTTACAACGCCTTTCATGCACTCGAGGACACGATCAGCAACTTCTTTAGAAACTGCATTTTTGTATGTTTTTGGTTTTGCGGTGTAGGAAATCTCACCGTTAGCGTTGTTGGTGCTTTCGACAAGATAGGGTTTCATGATAGTTCCACCATTAGCAATGCCGCATGCCACGAGTGCCATTTGGAATGTGTTGGTCTGAGGACCAGCTGGACTTGAGTGTTGTCCAACAGGCTCACCCGCTGCCGCCCACGCAGTCTCCCACTCTGTCATTTCACTTGGATCAGGCATCAAACTTGTGAGTACAGGCAGGTCAAAGTCAATTTCATCGTTAAATCCAAAGTTCTCTGCAGTTTTTACAAGCCTCTGAGCGCCAATTTGTGTGCCCAGCTGTCCAAACACTGTGTTCAAGGAATACTCAAAACCGCGCTTCAATGTTACATCCCCATAACCAGCGCCTGCATAGTTTGTGACTTTAGCATTGCCGATTTCTATGGATCCGGGAGCAGAAAACACAGTGTCTTCATCTGCCACCCCGTTTTCAAATGCAGAAGAAAGCGTGACCGTTTTAAACGTAGAACCAGGAGACGAAAGCGAGTTTGTTGCTCTGTTCAACAAAGAAGAATCGTCGCTGTTTCCCGAACTAGAAAGAACATCTTCTGCTTGAGATGCATCATATGTCGGAGAAGATGCCATTGCCAGCACTTCGCCTGTTGTTGGATCAATCACAACACAAGACCCTTTGTAGCCAGAAAGTGCATTTTGAGCAGCCTGTTGAACAGAAGAGTTTAGTGTCAACTTAACATCGTTACCCGATGTGTGAGTGCCCATCATATATTTAAGCAAATCATCAAACGTCGCCAAATTGCTGTCACCTTTTAGCGCGTCATTCCACGATGCCTCAATTCCGCTCGTTCCATAACGCGAAGAATAATAGCCAACAACATGACTTGCCAAATTGCCTGATGGATAGACTCTCTTGTAGGTCCCGTCATCTTGCTGTTCACTGCGAGCAAGCACAACTCCATCAGATGTTGAAATAGTGCCTCTCTCGGTGGTAGCTTCTTTGGTGATTGAATGGTTATTGCTTGGCATGCTTTTAATGCTGTCGGCGTTTATGACCATTAGATATGTCAAATTCGCAACAAGTGCTGCAAACAAAGCACTGTAAATAATAATTTGAACTGTCAATCGCTTCGACAAAGCATGACGACCAAGAACTCCAGAATCAGAGGCTCGGTGCATAACGCTCGTCTTCATCTCACTGTTGATGCCGGTGCCTTCCTCGCCTGCCTTCAAAAGCAAAGCCACAATAATAAAGCCACAAATCAACGATGTTCCGCCTTGGGAAATGAAAGGCAAAGTGATGCCAGTCATTGGTATGAGGCGAGTTACACCGCCAACGATAATGAAAGCTTGAAGAACGATGATTGCAGTGCAACCAGCAGCCATAAAACAAGAGACGTCTGATTTTGCACGTGCCGAAATGCACACACCTCGAATTGCAAAACACAAATAAAGAAGAAGAACTCCCGCTCCGCCAAGCAAACCTGTTTCTTCACAAATTGCTGCGAAAATAAAGTCGCTCTCGACATATGGAATGCTAGTGCAAAGTCCCTTGCCGATTCCAACGCCAAAAATTCCGCCGTCAGCAAAAGAATAAATGCTTTGCACAAGTTGATATCCAGTGCCCTGCGCGTCAGCAAATGGATCTTGCCAGATTTGCACACGCACTTGAACGTGCGAGAAGAAATGATAAAGGAGAACAGCAGCTATGCCTGCCAACAAAACACCGATGATAATGTAGAACTTCTTGCCTGTTGAAATGTATAGAACAACAAGAAACACGAGAAATAAAACTAGCGCCGAACCAAGATCTTTTTCGAGAACGACAACCATAAAAGCAAGTGCCCACATGACAATGAGAGGCAGCAGCGTCGCTAACGATGGGAGGCGAAAGGGTCCAACTCTCCATGAAAAAATAGAGAGCATCTCCCGATGTTGAGCTAAATAGCCCGCCAAAAAAATCACAATGCATATTTTTGCAAGTTCTCCAGGCTGAAAAGAAAAACCACCAATTTCGATCCAGAGTCTAGATCCATTCACTTCTGAGCCAACGACCGGAAGCATTGGTGCTAAAAGAAGCAAAATACCAACAATGATGAATGTATATTTATATTCAGCAAGCTTATCAAGCGACTTAACAAGCCACAAAATTAGAATGAGGATTGCAACACCTGCAAAAAGCCACATGAGCTGGCGACCTGCTGATTCAGGTGCGAGGCGCGTAACAAAAGCGATTCCGATGCCTGATAGCGCAAAAGTGATAGGAAGAATCGCAGGGTCGGCGTTTGGCGCAAGTTTCCGAACAGCAAAATGAGCCGCCAAAAAAGCAGCGAAGATGCCAATTGGAACGCCAAGAGTGTTAAAAGACAACTCCTGCCCGCCAACAAGAACAAGCATTGCGAACAAAACAATCACAATCGGCGCCGCAATACACAAAAGCAGAAGTTCCATGTTTCTGCGCTTCATAAATTACTCGCTTTCTTTGTTTATCTCGACACTTTGGCCATGTGCCGTCGCCTCGCTTGCGGCATCTTTTTTCTTTTGTTCGTCTTGCTTTTTTGTATCAATGTTTTGCTTATATGACTTCACAAGTGCCTGGGCCTCTGAATAGTTGTTGTAGCTAATTTCACCACGCTTGATTCTTTCGGCAACACCCGAATCAAGGTCCGAAATGTTAACATCACTGATTTCACCGAGGTTATCAGTTCTGCCACCAACATCCCCCATCACAATGCCATGGTAAATTGCAACTTTCCCGTCGCATTCTGCAAGATAGGCAGCGTTTGAAATCCAGTTATTAAACGCCCAACCAGCAGTTCCCAAAATTGCAAAAAGCAGACAAACAACAATGCCTGCCCCTACTTTAGTTTTGCGAGCTACTTTCTTTTTTTTTATTTCTGTAAAACCTGAAACATCGACAATAATGACTGTGCAATTGTCATGCCCTCCCCACTCGTTAGCCTCACGAACAAGTCGATCTGCTGCATCCTGTGGGTCGCTTTCGGCATTTAAAATGTGCGCAATGTCGTCATCTGTAATCATTGAATAAAGGCCATCGCTACAAAGAAGCAAACGATCTCCCGACGAAACATTTAATTCATATAAATCTGGAACCATGTTTGGATCGGTTCCTAGGGCGCGTGTAATTTTTGAACGATCGGGGTGAACGCGGGCATAATCTTTTGTTATTGCGCCCTGTTCGACAAGATCTGCAACATAGGAATGGTCGCGCGTCAACTGAGAAAGCTCACCATCGTGTAAAAGATAGCAACGTGAGTCACCAACCTGCGCAATGATGAGTGTCTCTCCCATTAACATTGCAGCCGTGCAAGTTGTTCCCATGCCCTTCTTGCCAACACCAGTGGCCGCCGCATGAATAATCTCAAGGTTGGCATCCATCACGGCCTGTCCCAAAGCATTCGCATCAAGCGATTCAGGTGCGCGCTCAAACACAACCTTCGAGGCAATTTCACTCGCAACTTCTCCAGCAGCGTGTCCTCCCATGCCATCAAAGACAGCATAAAGAGGATATTTGACAATCAAAGAATCTTCATTGTGCTCCCTAACACGTCCGATGTCAGTGCGAGATCCAAAGTTTGGTTCTCCCAACTTTGAAACAATGCCGTGCTTTGAATGTTTTCCAATCGCTGTCATTATTTGAAACGCACCCTAATCGAAACGTCGCCAACGCTAACAACATCGTTATTTTTGAGCGCGGCTGGCGCAGAAATTCTGTTCCCGTTAACAAATGTTCCGTTCGTGGAACCAAGATCTTCGACGAAAAGATTTTGCCCCATGAGTCTAAACTGAGCATGACGTCCTGAAACATAGCTTGCCGCAATAACAATGTCAGCTCCAGGCGAGCGCCCAACAATAACTGGACCTGTGACAACAATCTTTACACCACGAAGTTCCTTCGGGCCTGTTTCAACACTCAAATTCCACTTCTTCTCTTTAGAGTTCGTGCCCTTCACCATTCCAATTCCTGTTTTCACAAGCGCAAACAAGAAAAGATAGAGAATGGCAACGAAAAGAAGCCTGCCTATGAGCAAAATTACGTCAATCATTTAAAACCTTATTAAGATAAGGAAATCCATTGCCTACAAAATTTGGAACTCAAGGCGTGTTGTTCCAATTAAAACGATGTCGGCATCGTTTAGCGGGGCCGATTTCACTCTTCTTCCGTTTACATAAAGTCCATTAGTTGAGCCAAGGTCAGAAATTATCCAAGTGCCATTTGGTTCCATGTGAATTTCTGCATGCGTGCGCGATGCGTTTATGTCAGAGATAACAATGTCGTTGCTTGACTCACGACCAATTCTTTCAACACCGCCAGTCAAAGAATAGGCAATGTCATTTTCTTCATCGTAGAAATAAACTTTAGTTTGAACAGGCACTGCCTGAGGTGCAACAGCAACTGTTCTTTCTTGGGAAACGTCTTGCTGGGGGTTTGCGGCCATTTGCTGTGAAACTTGTGCAACTTGCGAATTTTGCACAGGTGCAACCTGCTTAGGGTGTGACTGAACAAAGACATCATCACCCATGACATCTAATCCCGAAAAACGGTCATCAAAAGAAGGCACAGCAGGTTTTAATTGCACATCTACCGAAGGAATGTCTGGCTGTACATCAGCAATCGGGGCATCGACAGAGGGAATTGCTGGCTGCACATTAGCTTGAACATTGTAGACGGCCGAGGCATTTGGTTGAGCTTTTGCCGACGAAACATCAACCGATGGGATTCTTGATTGCTCTGTCATGGCCTGTGCACGAGCAGCAGGGGACTGTTGTCCAACTTCAGGAACCTTAGGAGTCATAACGTTTGAGGGCACAACTGGCGCAGGCACAACAGATGGAACTGTTGCGACGGCATCAACCTGCTTTTTTGCCGACTGAGCAAGACGAGGATTCTCTCGCTGTTGTGACACTGGTATTTGCTGATAATCACCCTGAACAGAGCCAGGTGAGACTGTCTTTTTTGCGGATGGAGAAACAGTTGCAGGTGTAGCAATTCCATATCTCTCGTTTTCCTGAGCACGAAGCTCTTCAACTGTTTGAGGAGCCACAAGCTCTGCGATCACATCAAACTTCCCCTTTCGAAGTTCAGGGTCTGCAACGAATCTCACTAAAGGTTTGCAGTCTAGGGAAAGCCCGTTGTCATCTGCCTTTGCTGCGAGATATGTTTCAACTTCCCCAGCTAGTGTGGGGTAATAGCCAAAAAGCTTGGCGTCATCTTCAGAAGAAACAAGACAAGTGTAAAGCGTTGGAGCAATTTGCCTGCCTTTGCCAACAACTTTCTCACGCTTCATTTGCTTTTCTGCTTTTTTTGTTATTTGAACAGGAGTGAGCGCCGATTTTTCGAACGCAGAAGCTGCGCCTTCAACGCTGTCTTCAACTTTTCTTTCGAACTTTGAAAAGATCCCCATGATCTTCCTTTCCTGTCATTCTTCCTCAACTGTATAATTTTCCCACAATTTGAACTACACACCTCTAAAAAGGTGGCCAGACGTCGTGTTCTTTTGCCTGCTCTTAGGTGAATTTTTCAGAGCCTCTTTTACGCGAGAAATCGTTCTAGTCAACTCTTTTTGCGGCATTAAAGTTGCATCAATCATAAAACGGCTAACGCCGACATTCATCAGCTCAATCAAATTTGGGGTTAAGTCCAAATCAACCGAATTATAAATTGTGCTTCGCCCAAAACAATCGCTAACTACAGGAAAATCAACTTCTTTTCTGTCGTGAAGAAAGTGCCTTTGCCTGCGTCTCCTGCAACCTGGGCAATCTTCATTGCAAGGACCCTCGCTCATCAAAATACAATGTTCAGTCGTCATGAGACGTTGTGGACCACAAACAAAAACGCCAACCTCACTGTCAATTTTTGAGGCTACATCAGCAATTTGTGCCATGTTTAACTCAGGTGAAATCCACACAACTTCAGGGCACATTTTATTGACTAAATCAACAGTGCAGTCATTAGTGACGGGGAAAAACTGACCAATCTCAAACTGCTGTTCATTAGCTTTCGCCTTTAGAACATGTGCAATGTCGTCGCAATAAACTCTGGTTGCTTTCGCAACAGTTTCGCAAGTGTCAAAACTTAGCTTTCTCTCTCGAGAATCTCCAAAAGAATCACGCGAAACCAAAGGAGCCATGACTGTTACATCATTTGGGTAGGAACTTTGTGTTGGCTCTGCCAAAACAGCACCTTCACGGCTTCCTTGCCCGTGCTTGATATGGAAAGATTGAACATATGGCACAACGCCGGCTCTGCTCACCAGACGAGCATCTTCGGCATTAGCAACGATTGCGCAAACAACAGGTTCAGCGCTTTTCTTGAGACTCTTAATCTTCGAAGAAGAAATCTCTGCACAAACGTTTTCACGCTCACAAAGAAGCTGCCTCAACTTATCTATCGCAGAAGCACGCAGGCGATGAATCTCGGAAAAACCAATGCCCACGCCATCATCAAGAATTAATTCAAATTCATCAAGATAAAAATCGGTGTTTCCAAGGCGATTAAAATGGGCTTCAACGTCCTCTCGTGAAACAACTTTAGTTCTAGCAGGTTCCACAATAGGACCTTCTATATAAACTGACTTTTCTCCACTGATTACAGTAAGACGGGAAGGTTGTCCTATTTCCAACACAAGTGATGCAGAAATTGGAAGTCGAGGTTCTGAAAAGTTCTCATGGAACTCATCTTCTGCAGATCTAACTCTAAACACTCGGTCTTTTTCACGAACATCTTTGCAATTTATGTCAGTTTCAAATTTAAAACGTCTTCCTTTAGTTGAAATGTTATTTGGAATAACGATTGCAGTTGTACCATGCTTTGTCCAAACGGTAATTGTGTCGCCAGCAAAAAGAGAAACGTCAGATTCAATTTCGAGCTGGACGCGTCTCTCACCCAAAATTCTTTTCGATTTTATGCGGCCCACAAACAAGCCGCGATTGTTTGGTCGAGCGTAGCTCATAAAATCATTTCCGCGCTCGCCATGCAAATATCCATCAGTAAAGCTACGAGAAAAAGATGCTTTTAGCTCATTCATCTCGGCAGTGGTGCTGTTTGCTTCGCCACTTTTTTTAATGCGATCCAAAACGGCACGATAGACCTCAACAACTGAAGAAACATATTCAGGAGACTTCATCCTGCCTTCAATCTTGATTGAATCAACTCCAGCATTTGCAATTGAAGCCAAATCGTCAATTAGACACATGTCTTTTGGCGACAGAAGATGCACATCAGTTTCTTTTGAAGAGAGCTTTTTCTCATCTCCACGAAGAAGAGAATAGGGCAAACGACACGCCTGAGCACACATTCCACGGTTGGCGCTTCTCGCTCCAATGCATGAACTCATTAGACATTGTCCAGAATAGCAAACGCAAATCGCACCATGTGCAAAACACTCTATTTCAATGCTTAGATCATGGGCAACTTTCACAATTTCTTCAATCTCGCCAAGGGATAGTTCACGCGCAAGAGTGATTCTCCCAGCACCAAGTGCTTTTGCAGCATAAACTCCATCGACATTGTGAATGTTCATTTGTGTTGAAATATGAACATAATCATGCCCGAAATGAGAAGAAATTGCATTGCAAATGCCAGGGTCTTGAACGATAAACGCATCAACGCCGCAGTCAATTGCCCCATTTACCATCGACATTAAAGACGATAGCTCACGTGTGATAACGAGAGTGTTGATTGTCACATAAACCTTAACTCCGCGCAAATGACAATAATCACATGCATCAGGCAAAGTCTCTAATGTGAAGTTGTCGGCGCCTCTCCTGGCGTTAAAGTTATCTAATCCTAAATAGACAGCATCGGCACCACTTCTGACCGCAGCATTTAGCGCAGCTAACGAACCAGCTGGAGCAAGTAATTCTGGCACATTCATGTCTATTTGAGCTTTTCAAGCTTAGATTGAATAGCTGCATCTGCATCTTTCAACGTCTGAACTGCCGACTCATATTTACTTGAAGCATCAGAAATTAAGCTGTCAACATTCTGCCCAGATTTAGAAGTTTTGGAAGCCTCTTCAAGGGAAGAAACCGCATCTTTCAAGTCGTTGCAAGCCGATTGATATTTAGTTCCTTCCTCTTTGAGTGCAGGTGGAACTTCCAAATTAGCAGCTTTATCAAGAATGTCTTTTAATTCTTCAATTTTTAATCTCACAGCAACTGTATCGTCTTTTGTGTAGGCTTCAACCAATTCATCATATTTTGAAGACAAATCGGCAGCACAGGAATCTAGACTTGAAACATAGTCGCGAGCTTGTTCAATTGGAGTTTTTTGTTGGTTATCACTCCCAGTACCTGAAAGACCACTACATCCTACAACGCTAAATCCAGCACACAAAATCACAATAGCTAAAGCTAAATTAAATGCTTTATTTTTCATTCAAAGACCTCTCAGAATTAATTTTCACCAAACACATTTAACCACGGAAAACATTGAAAATACTTCAACTATCCAGTTGTTGCACCACCTGAAGTATCTCCACCTCCACCACCTCCGCCAGCGTCACCTCCGGCGTCACCACCACCTCCGCCAGCGTCACCTCCGGCGTCACCACCACCTCCGGCGTCGCCACCAGTTGAGTCACCGGCAGATGTCCCACCTGAACCTTGGTCCTGAGATGAAGTGGTTTGCTCATTTCGAGAGTTCTGATTGTTTTCATTACTTGACTTGTCGCTGTTGTCTGACGAAGAACCAATTCCAATGTGGTTAGCTGCGTCTCTAAAATTAGCAATGTAAGGCGGATTTGATGCCTTAGGAAAATCTTTGCTTTCCTGTCCTCTCAGATAGGAATCTATAAACACTTTAAATGCACTTTCAACCGTGGAATATGTCGATCGGGCATCAGTGTAGTTTTCTGTAAAGTCTCCCATCCAAAATGCTGCCGTCACTTGTGGAGTAATTCCAATCCACCAGGAGTCTTTGTGGTCTTCGGATGTTCCTGACTTTCCTGCAGCAACTTGTGTAGATGGGCGAGCAGACACACCAGTTCCGCTTGTAACAACTGTCTTCATTGCCTCAGTAGCAGCATATGCAACTTCGGCTGACATCGCACGCTTTCCAACAGGATTTGAGTTATCAACCAAAACTTTTCCCGTCTGGTCGGTGATTCTTAACACGCATTCTGGTTCATAATAGGTGCCGCCATTTGCAATAGAAGCATATGCTCCCGCCATTTGAAGAGGTGTTATAGAAGCTACACCAAGTGTCAACGTTGGAACATCAGGCAAGTCAGCCGTAATTCCCATTCGCCTTGCAACCTCAATCACTTTTGCAGGTGTTACATAATTACAAAGTCGAATAAAACCTGTGTTTGAAGAAACTGCCAATGCAGACGATATTGATCTCGTTCCATAATTTGCACCACCATAGTTAGTAATCACAGAACCGTTCATTGTAATAGAGGTTCCGCAGTCAACCATCGTGTTAGGATCAATGCCAGCCTCTATAGCTGCAATTAGTGTAAAGACTTTAAACGATGAACCAACCTGGCGTCCATTCGTGCCATCACCTGTAACGAGGTTAACCTGCGACTCGTCATAATTTCCCTGACCATGTATTGCCTTAATGTAGCCAGTGTTTGAATCTAGCGCTACACTTGCTACTTGAAATCCTGCCGAATCAGCCTTTTGCTGAGAAGCTTCGTCTAAATCTTTTTGACACTCAAGGTCAAGAGTAGTTACAACTTTTAAACCACTTCCCCACAAATCAGCTGAAGTCAAGCCATACTTTTCAGAATTGTTAGTGAGTTGGTTTCGAACATAGCTTGTGAAATAGGGATATTGATGAATTCCATTAGTTGAAGGCTCACTTGGATTCAGCTCGATTTCCTGATCCATAACCTCGTCGGCCTCTTCCTGCGTAATAACGTTGTTTGAAACCATTCGAGTTAAAACAAGGTTGCGCCTTTGTACACACTGCTCCATGTTATCAATTGGGTTGTTGTATGTCGGCGACTGAGGGATGCCAATTAACGTTGCGGCCTCATTTAAAGTGAGCTCGTTTGCATGCTTTGAAAAATAACGCTCCGAAGCCGCTTCTATTCCATATGCACCAGAACCATAGTTAATAGTGTTTAAATATAGTCTCAAAATTTCGTCTTTGTTGTAGAGCTGCTCCATCTTAAGAGCGATGTAAATTTCACGTACTTTACGTTTAATTGAAATGTCTTGCATCTCATCAGAAATGACAGTGTTTCTTGCAAGTTGCATCGTGATTGTCGAGCCGCCTTCAAGGCTCCCACCAAAAATGTTGTTAAACAATGCACGGCCTGTTCCATAGAGGTCAAAGCCGTTGTGTTTGTAGAAACGTTCGTCTTCTGTTGCTACAGTTCCTTTTTTAACGTAGTCACTGACTTCATCAAGAGAAACTGGCGACCTGTTTTCAAGTTGGAATTCTGCCAAAACAGTTTCACCATCACTTGCATAAACAGTCGATGTTTCAGAATTATTCAGCTGATTTAAATTTGAATAGTCTGGGATGTCTTTAAGCCAAGCATCGCACATGAAATAGATGCCTATTCCTGTCACGACGCAAATGCTACAAAGAACAAGTAAAAAGGTTAAAAAGCCACTTTTAACATCATGCTTACGGACGTTCTTTCTTCCCTTTAAAGCTCGTGAAGCCATATAAAAATAACTCCCCTGTTTTATTTTTTACAATTAAAAAATTATAACAAAAGCGGCATTTCCACTTAATTTATAATGAACTGCAGGTTAGCATGTGACCACTTTCGAGACTGGAGGAAGCATGCATAATTACGAAAACCATGTAGAGAGCATGGTAAATTTTTATAAGAGCGGCATTAAAAGCAACTCCCAAAAACTCGGTGTCGAGCTTGAATACACGCTTGTTTATGACGACAATTCCCAGGTTAAATACTTCGATGAATTCGGTCAAAAATGGCTGATGGAAAGCATGCTAGAGTTCTATCCAGAAAAAATCCTAGATGAACAAAAAAATCTTATCGGCATAAAAAACGAACGCGATTCAATCACTCTTGAACCTGCTGGCCAGTTCGAGCTTTCCGCTGGTCCGTTTGAAAAGCTAGAAGAAGTTTTTGAAGCATTTGAAACCTTCCAAAAACGAGTAAATGCACTTGCAGAACCTCATGGCATCAAAATGCTCGCAATTGGCTATCACCCAAAATGTAAAGCAGAAGAACTCGTCATCATTCCAAAAGTTAGATATGAGTTAATGACTAAATATTTCTTGAAAAACTCGCCAAAAGGCATTCGCATGATGAGAGGAACCGGATCGACCCAAGTATCAATTGATTATTCAAGCGAAGCCGATTGCATTCGCAAACTGCGTCTTGCATATGTTTTAACACCACTTTTTGCAATTTTGTGTGACAACACTCCAATGTTTGAAGGAGAGAAGCGAACGCACCACATCATGCGCACCCAGGTTTGGGAAGATTGCGATCCAAGACGGTGCGGCGCCATGCCAGGCATTTTTGAAGATTCTTTTAGCTTCGAAAAATGTGCAGAACTCGTCCTTAACACTCAGGCAATGTTTGAGATGGATGGAGATGATGGCCATCTAACAAACAAAACCACAAGCGAAGTCTATGGCGACAAAGAAATGAGTAACGACGATTGTGCAGCAACATGCTCACATTTATTCAATGATGTTAGGCTAAAAAACTTCATCGAAATCCGCCCAGCCGATGCTCTTCCAACCAACATGGAACTCGCATATGTGGCTTTAATCAAAGGCATTTTCTATTCAGAAGAAGCTCTTTCAAGCATAGAAGATTATTTTGGACCTCAATCAGAAACATCTTTTGAAGAAGCAAAGCGCAATCTCGAAGAAAAAGGCCTTTCAGGGGAAGTGTATGGAATGCCAGCAACTACGGCTTGCAAGAAACTTCTTGATGTCGCTAGTTTGGGACTAGATAAAGACGAGAAGAAATATCTAGAACCACTATTCGGCGTTGTTTCTAACAAAAAAACTCTAGCCGACGAACTTATCCAACTTTAGCTTGCGCTTCTCCAAGTTGGCCTGTCGGTGGAACGAACGTTAATGTAGACCACCTTATCATTTTGTTCCATTATTTCTTTTGCAATGCGCTCTTTATCGCGGATGTTTTCTGAAGTGCCAAATGCAATTTCTACATTATTTTTTAGGCGAAGTGTTGTTGCATTAAGATTTGGCACAGAAATTGACTTCACTTGATCTTTTAAATCTGTCGAAAAGCCATTTAGGATGTTTAGTGCATTAACAACAGAATCATCAGTTGTTTTGCCACCGATTTCAGGCGCTATCCCATTTGGGCAATCTTTAATGTGAACCGCATTTTCGGAGTCTTCATAAATCTTTTGCGAAATCATCTGACCAGTCTCAGAATCCTTGTCAGGAATTGCCATAATCCAAGTGCCATCAAGAGTAATAACCCAGCTCTGTGGGGTTTGATTTGCACCTGAATTAAAGTCAACAATTGCGCCAATTTTTCTTTCCTTAATGACAATATTTAATTTATGTGGCCATTCACGCTTAAATTCGACACCATCGACCCATGCGTCGCGCAAAAAACCATTCTCAATTTTTTTACCGTCGAAAGTCAAAAGATTTTGCCCCACAGGACTTGGAGCTAGCGCCTCACATTCAGCCTGCGTGAGATGGTCGGCTCCAACATATTCAACTTCTGTAATCTCAAGCACATCAGAGTTTGCTAAGTAAACAAATGCACCAGCCGATGCAACCAGTGCAAGTAAAAACAAACCTATGAAAAACTTCTTTAAATTAAATGGCTTGTTTTTGTGTTCCCTCTTTTCAGAAGCCTTTCTCTCTTTTTTTGCTCTTTTTTCTTCACGAACCGCAGTTCTTTTATATTCTATTTCTTGACGGTTTGCTTCTTTCTTGATTTCAGAAACGCTTGACTGACTAAACCCTTCCAGAGCTACAGGTTTTTCATTTTTTTTAGCCCTAGGATTCCCCGACCTTGCCAAGCCATCTGATTTAATAGCGCGTAAACGAGCAACAGAAGAGGAGACCTTCGTCTGCGAAGAGTTTGCACGCGGGTTATTTGCGCGAGGGTTGCCTTTATGTGTGTTATTCTCCAAAAAACTCCAGTGCTAAAAACCCAAAAATTGGACTTCTGGCTCGAGCAAGACTCCAAACTTTTCTTTCACTTCAGTTTGCGCCAACCTAATTAAATCCATAATGTCTTGCGATTTTGCATTATCGACATTTGGGAAAAAATTTGCGTGTAACTCAGAAATTTCAGCTCCACCGATGCGTGTGCCTTTGAGTCCAGCTTGCTCGATTAATCTGCCTGCGCTGTCTCCTTCTGGATTTTTAAAAACGCTTCCGCAATTGTGACCGCCAGGTTGAGTTTTGTTTCGTTTCTTAAGCTTTTCTTCCATGTGAACCTTTAAATCCCAAGTTTTGCATTTCTTGAGCTCAATTTCACATTCAACTGCAATTCCCATTTTCTGAATTTCTGAATAGTGATATCCAAAATTAAAATCGTCTTTACAAAGTTTTTTTAGACGATAGTCATTATTAATATCAAGAATAGAGACTGAAGAAATAACATCGCACAAGCCAACACCGCCTGTGCCTGCATTCATCCCAAGTGCGCCACCAACAGTCCCAGGAATTCCAACAGCAAATTCCAAGCCAGAGAGCATGTTATTAAAAGCCAACTGTGACACTTTTGCAAACGAAACCCCAGCCCCTGCTGTAATCAAGCATTTTTCCTCATCGATGTTTACTTTTCTGAAATCTCGACCCAAAGAGCACACAACGCCATCAAAGCCTTCGTCAGAAACAAGCAAATTTGACCCTTTCCCGATCATGAAAAAAGGCATGTTTGTTGAATCGCAAGCGCGTAATAATTTTTGCAGAGATTCGATAGTGTTTACTGTGCAAAAAAATTTAAAGGGACCACCACAATGATATGTAGTGTGCCTTGAAGCTGGTTCATTAAACAAAACCTCGCAATCAAAGCTATCGTCCAAAAACAGCGCGCTCAAAGCATTTGCGTGTTTTGGTGCCTGGCTGTGTGACATTTTATCTAGTCTAGTTTCTTTTTTTAATTTCGTCTAATATCATTGGTCCAATCTCGGTGATATCTCCAGCTCCCATCGTAATCACAAGATCTCCTGTTTTAGCTTTCTTGGCAATGTGTGGCGCCACATCAGCAAGCCGGGGAACATATTCAGCATCTGGATGTCCTGTGTGTTCCAAAACTGTGTTAAGGAAAGTTTCACCAGAGATTCCTGGAATGGGTGTCTCTCCTGCAGCATAAACGTTAGTGAAAATGATTGAATCTGCATCATCAAACGCTTCTGAAAACTCTTTCGCAAGAACATCGCAGAATAGCTTTGCGCGAGTGTAGCGATGCGGTTGAAAAATCACGTGTACTTTGTTGAAATCAAGCTCTTTAGCAGCCTTGATGGTGGCTTTAATCTCAGTAGGATGATGCGCATAGTCGTCAATAACTGTCACACCGTTCGCGCTTCCAACAAGTTCAAAACGGCGATGTACGCCGCTAAAATTTCTGAGTTTTTTTGCAGCCATCTCAACATCGAGACCAAGTGACTCTATTAAAGCAAGCACGGCTGTTGCGTTAAGTTCGTTGTGAGTGCCTGGATTTTTCATAATTGCACTGTCAACAACCTCGCCGCTTTTGAGCTGGACCTTAAAAACAGAGCCAACACCAACGCGTTCGCTTTCAATTATGCGAACGTCTGCATCTTCTGAGAAACCATAGGTAATAACGTTTTTCGTGCTAGCTTTTGCCAATTTAACCAATCGATCATCATCAGCGCAAACTATTGCTGGATTTCCTTCAGGAACACTTGCAATAAATTGACCAAATTTCTCATATATTTCATCAAGTGATTTGTAGTGATCTAGATGGTCACTCTCAATGCTTGTAACCACTACTGCATAGGGGCTCAAACAAGTCAAAGATTTGTCTGACTCATCTGCTTCAACAACATAAAAGTCACCAGAGCCTGGTCGAGCGTTGGTGTTGTAGGCCAAAACCATTCCACCAATAACAAAAGTTGGATCAAGCCCCATGTCATCAAGAACGCAAGCAAGCATAGAACTTGTTGTAGTCTTTCCATGAGTGCCGGCAACAGCAAGAGTTTTTAAGTTGCGTCCAAGATATTCCAAGAGTTGAGCCCTGTGAATTATTTTTAAGCCACGTCGTTTTGCTTCAACAAGCTCAGGATTGTCATCCATGATTGCCGTGGAGACAACAACAGCGACATCATCGCCTTCAGGCACATTTTTTGCATCCTGCCCAATAGACACAGGAATCCAACTTTTCTCAAGCTGGTCGGTAAAACGTGATGCTTTCATGTCTGACCCGCTGACGCGTATCCCCTGAGAAGAGGCAATGCGAGCAAGTCCACTCATTCCAACACCACCGATCCCAATAAAATGAAGTTTGTTATGTGTTTGATTTGTGTCAGTCATGTTCATCTCCAAAATCGACTCACTCTATTTTATCAATTGAATTACAGTGTCAGCGAGCCTTGCGGTTGCGTCCACGGTGCCAAAACTCTCGGCAGCTATTTTCATTTTCTCGCGAGTTTCCTTGTTTTTAATGATGTCAAAAAGAAGTTGAAGAAAAGAAACGCTTCCAACTTCGTCGTCTTTGCACCAATAGGCGGCACCAGCGTCCACATAACTCTCGGCATTTTTTGTTTGATGGTCGGCCGTTGCATGCGGGAAAGGCACAAGAAGAGCTGGTATTTTTCTTGCAGAAATTTCTGCTAAAGAAGTGGCTCCTGCCCTCGACAGAATCACATCGGCGCAAGCGAGTGCTTTTGGCATTTCATAACAATAATCAAGCAAGTGATAGCGTTTCTTCTCGTCCTCATTGAGTTTTAAACACTCACAAACCCAATCATAATCACGCTTTCCAGCAACATGAATAATTTCAAGTCCATCGACACTAAGTAGTTGATCTTTTAATTTAACGATAGTCTCATTAATTGTTTTTGCGCCAAGGCTACCCCCAAAAACTAGAAAGACTTCTGAGGTTTCTGACAAACCGAACTCATAGATTCCCTCTTCGCGTGTTGCACTCAAAACTTCCTTTCTGACAGGATTTCCAGTAACAACCACCTTTGATTTGTCTTTTACTTTATTAGCTGCATTTTCATAGGTCAAACACACTGCATCGGCATGTTTGCTCAATTCTTCATTAGCAAGTCCCATAACTGAATTTTGTTCATGAATTGCAGTTTTTATCCCCAGCTTTTGAGCAGCATGCACAACTGGAACAGAAACATAGCCTCCAAATCCAACAACGAGATTAGCGTCAATTTCTTTTAACCATGAAGTCGCTCTGGCCTTAGATTTATTTGCCTTTCTCAAGGCAGTCAAAGCCGTCCAAGGTCTTGAGCGATCAAAACCAGAAACATCAAATGCCACATATTCATAACCCGCCGCTGGAACCAAGCGTGATTCAGCGCCTGCAGGGGTTCCTGCATAATAAACCTTTGCCCCACGAGCAGTTAGTTCATCGGCAAGTGCTAAAGCAGGGTAAATGTGTCCTGCAGTGCCACCTCCAGTGATTACAACATTCATAGAAACACCTCTTTATCGTTTTTTATCCAAAAAACTTGGCTGTTTTATTTCTTTAGAATAGTCCTTATTTTTAGTTGTCGATCGTCTCTCACTTGAACGTGAAAGAGAATCGGTCCATTCAATAGAAGAATGTCTGTTGCGTGAAGAACCAAACGACCCACCCCGCAAGTCAGCTCGTCTCTGTGTGCCAGAATGCCCAGAATCGATGCGAGCGTAATCGTTTCTTTTGTCTCCCAAATCGTTCGCTCTCCCCTTCGGATGGCTGCGTGAGCCTGCATTCACACTAGAATCTGTGAGAATAGAACAAAATTGCTTCTTTTGTTTGGAAGTTGCGTGGTCACTTGTTCTTGTGTAAATTTGAATGTCACCACGGCGTCTGTCATGTTCTGTTTCAATTTCTGCATTTTTAGCAAAAGAAAGAATAAATCCAAGCAGAATAAACGAAGCCATAACTGAACTTCCACCCGCCGAAACAAAAGGCAGTGGTTTACCAGTCGTGGGGAAACAACCAACTGCACTAGCTATGTTAATTAGCGATTGTGAGACGATAAGGAAAGCTGCACCATAAACTAAAAGTTTAGATTCAACTCCGTTTTGCATGCTAGCCAATTTGCATGAACACACAAAAATAGCAACAATGCATAAAAGAACTACAAGTGCACCAAAAAGACCCAGTTCCTCACAAATGATTGAGAACACGAAGTCATTGTCGGAGCCGAAAAGATAATCATATTTTTCATGAGATGCACCAATTCCGCGTCCAAAAAAACCACCTGACGCAATTGCATAATAGGACCTGATTAGTTGATAGCCATCACCCATGCCATTCTGCCCATCATCCCAAGGATTGAGAAAAACAAAACGTGCAGACCTAAAAGAGTCTCCAAAAAACGAGGTTGCTAAAATAGCAGCAGCAATTATGCCGAGAAGAACTATTATTAGCGTCCCGCTAAAACCTGCCAGGTAATAAACAAACAGTACACAGAACAGGCAAATCATAGAGCTGCCCATGTCATTGCAAAAGAAAAGAAGAACAGCAATTGGCAAAACAACAAACACTGCAGATTCAGCAAACAACTTGAGATAACCAATGGAGCCACGGTTAAAACGCGAGGCAATATAGGTAGCAGCAAGAAGAATCGCTGGCTTCAAGAATTCCGCAGGTTGAATTGTGATTGGCCCAATTGGAATCCAACGCGTCGCACCATGAGCGCTAACACCAAAAACTCCACAATATATGAGAGCCATAACAACAATCCCTAAAAAAACCATCCAGAAACGATAGGTGAACTGCACAAGGCTATGAAATTTATAAAAGAGATAACAAACCAGAGCCCCAAAAAAAACATATGCAGCCTGTGACCTGAAGCCAGTAATTGGGGAAGCATCTTCAGCAATGTAGCCATAGCTCGTAACTGAATAAAGAATCACCAGGCTAATTGTGCAGAGCAAAACCACACAACAAATGATTACGCCGATATAAACTTCTCTAGAGTATGTTTTGGAGAGAAAATCTCTAAGCATTTAGCTGCTCCACCAGCTGTTTAAAGCGCCTTCCTCTTTCCTCAAAACCACTAAACTCATCAAATGACGCACACGCTGGCGACAAAAGAACACTGTCTCCATCACTTGATTTCTTAACAGCTAGGGCAAAAGCATCTGATAATTTGTTCGCTTCCAAAACAGGAATTCCTTCGTCTTCTAGCTGATTGAAACTTTCCAAAAAACGCGCTTTTGAATCGCCATAGCAAATAACGGTTGAAACAACAGATCCGCAACCCGCTGGTCTTTTGCACTCGTTCACGAGAGGCGTCAAATCGGAGCCTTTATCGGTTCCACCAAGAAGAAGAATCACACGTCCTTGCGGGAAAGCGGAAAGCGCTTTAATTGTTGAATCTACATTTGTGGCCTTCGAATCGTTATAAAAAGCAACTCCATCCATGTTCCCACAAGGCTCAATCCTGTGCTCAAGCGGGCTAAATGACAACAGCGCCTCTTTAATCGTTGAATCACTAACACCCATAAAAGAAGTGAGAGCTGCGGCGCAAACTGCATTTTGAATGTTGTGCTCGCCTTTAATCTTCATGCCTTCTGCCAGAGAAGCAACCATCCCAACTTTGTCTGAATTTTTGTCGGTCACAACCTTGCATGCAAAAGAATCGATGCCAGGGATCTGTGACTTAAGATGGTGTTCTAAAAACACTAAAGCATCAGCGTTGTCCCTTAAGTTTGCAAAAATCTTGAACTTTGCATTTCTATAGTTTTCAAGACCCTCATGCCATTTAATGTGGTCAGGTGTTATGTTTAGAATCGCACATGCGTCAGGGTCAAATTTAGAGGTTGAAGCAAGCTGATATGATGAGCATTCAGCAACATAGACTTTTGTTTGCCCATCAACTTGAGAAATGCAAGTTTGTCCAATGTTGCCAACGGCAACTGCATTGATGCCGGCCACTGTCAAAATGTGCTCAGTCAGAGAGGTGGTCGTTGTTTTTCCATTCGTGCCTGTGATGGCAATCCATTTTGAATCAATTTCCGATTCACGATAAGCAAATTCAACTTCACTGATTACCTCACGAGAAACCATTTTTGCTTTTGCATAAAAATCAGAAAATTCGCTGATCCCAGGACTTGCAATGCACAAATCATATGATTTTGTTGAATTAGCAAGTTCTTCTTCAGTCACGACATCGACTCTCAATGCACGATTGGGCTGTTTTGCTAAATAGTCTTCAACAGCTTTTCCTGTGACTCCTTCCCCAAGAATTAGCACGTTGCCCAAATTGTCTGGTGAGCATTTATGTTTCATTTCCATTTTTGACCTTCGATTTAATCACTAAAGTATTGTCATTGCAAAGAAAAGAGCGAATCCAACTGAAGCAAGAAGTCCAGTAATCATCCAGAACCTCACAACCACTTTGTTTTCTCCCCAGCCCTTTTTTTCAAAATGATGGTGTAGAGGAGCCATTAAGAACACTCTTTTGCCTGTTTTTCTGAACCAGAAAACCTGGATTAAAACCGAGACTGCTTCTGCAACAAAAATTCCGCCAATCAGGATTGAGAGTACTTCTGTTTTTGTTAAGATTGCCAGCGCACCGACAGTCATTCCCAACGAAAGGGAGCCTGTGTCGCCCATAAAAATCGAAGCAGGGTTGGAGTTGAACCACAAAAAAGCACAACAAGCACCACCTACAGCGGCAGCAAAGATTGCTGGCTCTAGTAAATTCAAGCGATAGGCAATAACTGCAAAGAAAATCATTACCACCATCACACAACCGCTTGCAAGGCCATCAAGTCCGTCAGTCAAATTGACAGCATTGCACATTCCAACGAGCAAAATCAGGCAAAAAATTAAATAGAGCCAAGGGATTGTTATTGTTGTGGCTCCAACAATAAATGTTGTGCTTAAAACCCCTAGGTCAAGAACACCAATTAGAGGAAACACAAGCGTTGGAGCAATGTCAAGTTGATTTACTGCAACCAGAATAAAGAGTCCCGCTACAAGAAATTGTAAAATAAGCTTTCCCTTAGGTGACATGCCTTCCGTGTTTTTGTAATGCACTTTTTTGTAGTCATCGACTACCCCGATGAGTGCACCTGCAAGCGCAACTGTGACAAGAGAAGCAATTTTTAAATCGAAATAACCAACACAGATGGTAGCCAGAATGACTGCACCAATCATCACCACTCCACCCATTGTTGGAGTGCCTTGTTTTTTATAGTGAGTCTCCAGGCCCTCTTCACGAACTTGCTGGCCAACGTCTTCTCGCTTCAAAAAACGAATGAAACCAGGCATAAAACAAACGGTGAAAGCGACCGACAAAACAAGGGCCGAAAACACTAGAAAACTTGGATAACTTCCGACAAAACTATACAAATTAGTCTCCTTCGCACTATCCGATGCTTGCTATGCCATATCTCTCAATGGCCGATTTCATTATATCGTGGAACACTTCTGTTGTTGTAACCGTGGCTTCAGAACGGGTGATTCCAACATAACAAGTGAGCGGTAATGAAGAATTGTTCAAAAAGCCGCAGAAACCAACGTTGTATGAATCTTCTTTATATTTGCCATCCTCAGCATATTCAGCGGTGGAAGTTTTACCACAAACATCATAGCCATCAATCGCAGCTTTAGTTGATGTGCCGTTTGTCACGACATTATGCAACATCGATTTAATTCCACTGAGCGCTGTTTCGCTGTAGCCAAGATTAGTGGTGGCCCAATTTGGACGCTCTCCATTTTGAGTTTTAACCATTAGAAAGTGAGGCGTGACAGCTGTGCCGTTGTTGCAAATTGCGGCATAAAAGCGAGTCATGGCAATTGGAGTTGTCGTCACACCTTGACCGAAAGTGATGTTATATCTCGCAATATTTGACCAATTGTCAGGTGATGTCACATAACCTTGCGCTTCTCCAGGAAAATCAATTCCTGTTAAGTCAAGCACTTTTGACTTTTGCAGATTCTCATAAATACCTTGCGCTCCAATTTTGTCTGAAGCGAGAGAAATTCCAACATTTGAAGACTCTGTGAGAATTGTATCGAGGCTCATTGTTGTGTCGCCTCGATCGTGTGCATCTTTTATGTAATATTCATCAGCCGCGAGCAATGCAGGACAATACAGTTCATCTTCAGGCTTCATTTTCCCAGATTGCAATACACCAAGAGCTGTCACAGTTTTCATCATTGAACCTGGCTCTAGGGCCTGCGTTATTGGCAAAACTAAATCAGAGCCACTTTCCGATTCACTAGGGTCAGCAGAATTAAAATATGGCGTTGAACACATCGCATAAATCTCTCCTGTAAACGAGTCCATAAGCACTGCTTCGGCTCGATCTCCCTGCACTGCTGCCTTTTCTGCAACAATGTTTTCGACTTCAGTCTGCATGGAAATGTCAATCGAAACCATTATGTCTTGGCCATCTTTGGCTTCTTTGTCAACTTTTACAGATCCTGGAATTGCATAGGTGCCTGACACGTTTCGCTCAACAACATATTTGCCATCTTCCCCGCTCAAAATTTCGTCATATTCAAGCTCAAGTCCACAGATTGCTTCGCCATCATTGTTAACACGCCCAATAATTTGCCCACCGATTGAACCGTTAGGATATTCGCGCCTTGCTTCATTGGTGCAATAAAGGCCATCATATTTGTCGGGGTCTTCCTCGATCAACTTTTCGAGTTCTTCCCCTTTATCAACATCGCCCATTCGAAAAACATAATTAAAGGTGGCATTCGAAAGTGTGAGCTTCTCGAGGTATTCTTTTTCTTCGCCGCCATAAATGTTGGCAATTGTTTTTGCGATGTCGCTTGCATTTTTAATTTTTGAAGGATTGCAGCTAACAGTAATCGAATCGACACTAGCCGCAAGAACAACTCCATTGCGATCATAAATTGTTCCACGCTTAGCAGCAATTGGAATTGTGTTCGTTCTCGTTTCTTCAGCCTGTGCAGAATAAGACTGGCCCGCAATTACAACGAGAAACAAAAGCCTGCCCAAAATGAGAATTAAGAGCAGCCCTAAAACTGCAATAAACCAGCGTGGAGAATTTATTCCATTTGATTTTTGCATGCCAACCTCGCTATTGGTTGGCGACTGCCTTTAGAGATGAAGCAAGAGCAATTGAGCCATCGCTGTTAAGAACACAGTTGTCCTCAGTGATATTGAGTTGAATTACTTCAGTTGGCGTGGCCATTCCAAGCTTTGTAGCCTTGTCTTTTAGGGTTGTCGGATTGTTGAGAGTTCCATATACAACTTCCAACGACTTTCCCTGCTCGCGTGCTTCAGTGATTTGCGAACTCAACTTTTCCGCCTCTTGCGTTGACACAATTGCAGCAGAAGAAAGTGTTACATTTACAACTCCAATAAACGCAAACAAGAATGTGCAGCATGCAAAAACTTTAAATGCAAAAGGCATCGTCTTTGGACGAGCAAGCACTTGCGGCTTTCTTGCACCTCCGCTGAAAATTTGAAATACACTGCGGTTTTTCTGTTGAGTTTCTCGGTTACGAGAAGGACTTTCTTTTAAAGCTGGTTCTGCCACCGCAAAACTCGCATTTGCTCTGCGGGAATATCTGTCATTTGAGCGTTTGTCTTCTTTTAAAGAAGGAGCAGCAGAGCCAAAAACATAAGACGAGTTTCTGGGGTTTCCCCAGCTAGACCTCGCCGACGCAACGCTTGAACGCTGAGATTTGTAGCTTCTGTTTGTCTGTTGAAAGTTTCTGCTCAATTTAAACGCTTTACTTTTAGTTATTTAATTTGTGCGCGCAACGCAACTTCGCGCTTCTTGCACGTGGATTTCTGTCAATTTCAGCCTGAGATGGCAAGATTGTCCCACGAGGTTTGCTTTTTAAAATCGGCTTTTTTCCGCAAACGCAAACTGGAACTTCCGGACCACATGTGCATCTGTCCTCATATTCGCGAAAGGCGTTTTTAACTCTTTTGTCTTCAAGCGAGTGATAGCTGATAACACAAATTCTTCCGCCAGGGTTTAACCAACGAATTGCGCAGTCAAGAGCAGTTTCCAAACACTTTAGTTCATCGTTTACTGCGATGCGCAACGCCTGAAAGGTTCTTTTAGCAGGATGACCGCCACTCCTTCGTTTGGCTGCAGGAATCGATTCTTTGATAATTTCAACAAGCTCGTCACTTGTTGTTATCTTTGATACTTCGCGACTCTTGCAAATGTTTCTAGCAATTTGATGAGAAAACCTCTCCTCACCATAGACTCTAAAAAATCGCTCTAGAGACTTTTCGTCCCATGTGTTCACAATGTCTTCAGCCTTAATTCCTGCGTCTTCTGTGTTCATCCTCATGTCGAGAGGAGCACCTTCGTGATAGGAAAAGCCGCGTTCAAGTACATCTAACTGCACGCTTGAAACACCGAGGTCAAACAAAATGCAATCAATTCCAGGGACAGGAATGCTTGTGAGCACAGCGTCCAGTTCAGAAAAATTCGCTGGCATCACAAAAATCTTTGGCCTCGTTTCCTCATCTAGCGACATCAAGCGACTTGTGGCATATTCTCGCGCTACACAATCTTGATCAATTCCAATTAAGGTTCCTGAGCGCCCGAGTCGTTTAGCAATCTCGACACTGTGGCCAGCCCCACCTAAAGTGCAGTCGACAAAAATCTCGCCTTCTTTTGGAGAAAGCGATGCGAGCACTTCATTGAGCAGCACCGGAATATGTTCAAAAGATTCAGTCATCTAGCTATCATAAAAGCCGATATTAAATTTTCATGGTTCTGTCTTTTAGCAACATTAATTCATGAAAGCGGCAAGACTCTCAGAAAAAGCACCATCGATGTCGAGGTTTTCACTCTGCTCGAGCCTCTCTTCTGCCCAAATTTCAAAATAATTATCGTTGCCAATGACCACGACGTTTTTTTCGATTCCTGCAGCTTTGCGCATGTTTGCCTTGAGTGTAATGCGTCCTGCAGAATCGACTTCAACATCATCTGCTCTGCTCATGATGCGCCTGCGAAGATCAAGCTGCTTTTTATTGTTCGTCATGAACTCGCCAGTGGCGTCTTCGACAAACTTTTTAGCCCACTCACTGAAGCCAGCGGGGGTAAAAGCCATCAGATATTCGTTCAGGGGATCAAGAGTGACTACCAAGTCAGGCGGCAAAACCTTGCGAAACTTTGCAGGGAGAGTGAGACGACCTTTTGAGTCGACTTTAAACTCGTGAGTTCCATGAAGCTCGATCTGGGCTGTCGACTTCGGTGACTCAACTATGTCTTTCTCGTTGGCCATTTGCACTTCCCAAGGTATGTTTTGTGGAGTGTTTATTGCTGTGTTTATGCTGTGTTTAAGCTGCGTTAATTCAGTTTTGTTTTAGTGTTCGTTGTTTGAGAAGCAATATTCCACAAGGCTTTAAACCGTGAATAGAATACTAACACAAAATGTGGGATTTCAACACTTTTTTTCCCATTTTGCTACAATTTCTCCCACTTTCTCCCACAAATGTGTTCTTATTTTCGATAAAAAAGTCGTCCTACCTTGCAAAAGCAGGACGACTGTCATTGACTAGTAGTGTTTGATTTATCGATTACGCCAAAAGAACAGAGAGTTCGTCAAAATTGTGGCAAATGTAGTCAGCATGTTCACCAACAAGAATGTCTTCGCTAAAGAATCCCCAGGTAACTCCAATAGCAGTTACGCCAGCATCCTTTGCCGCCTGCATGTCAAAAGGAGCATCGCCAACATAGGCGCACTCACTAACATCAAAGCCAAGCTTGTTAGCAGTAAAAACAATAGGGTCCCCGTGAGGCTTGTGACGTTCGGTGTCTTCCGCGCCAACAACAGTTGTCATGAGCTCATCAATTCCCAAAATCTTTAACCCACGAGAACAAAGGGTTCTCAGCTTAGATGTCGCAACCGCAAGGGTTACCCCCGCATCTGCCATAGATTTGAGCGCGTCATAACAACCATCGAACTTGCGAATTAGAGAATCGTGATGTTCTTCGTTGTAGGCGCGATAAACCTGCATCATCTCTTTTTGCAAATCGGGATCGTCGGTATATTTAACAACCTGATCAACTAGTGGAATTCCAACCTGAGATGCATAAACCTCATCTGGGTAAACTTTACCTAAAACAGTTTGAGTTGTGTGCCTCATCGAAGGCAGAATTAGCGCACGGGTGTCGGCAATTGTGCCGTCGTTATCAAAGATAGCGCATTTAATATTTTTGAGCATAATAACTAAAGCCCCCACTAAACTAAAAATCTTGCTTTTGCAATGTTAACGCAGAATTGAATCGAATTTAAGTACCGAAACGATTGTTAACATTAGGTAACCCAAGAAGTCGCATTGAGTCACTGATTCACATTTTTATAAACTTTAAAAAGCTGTTTACATCAGTTGCTGTGCTCGTCAACAAATTCAATTAAATAAAATAGCTTCACAGTCTAGAAGTCCTTAAAAGTGCATCGAAAAAGCCATTGCGAAAAAACGCCAATACAAGCAGCACTTTAACTAATGAGGCCTAAGAATTCTTGCACGACGATGACAAAGAAGCTGACTTCTTGGGATATTTGTCACTTGAATTTAAACACGAAATCACAACTGCAAACAGGATGCATGCAGCCCCTAAATATCCCTTTATGCCAACCATTTCCCCAAAGAACAAAAAACCTAGAATTGCTGATGAAATTGGTTCAAGACAAAACATTAGGCTTGCGTGTTCTGGTGTTGTGTATTTTTGCGCAACCGTTTGCATAACGAAACAAAAAGAAGTGCAAATCAAGGCCATGACCATCAAATTCGCGAAACACAAACCAGAGGAAGGCATGTTAAAAGGTTCAAAAATGATTGCAACCACCAATACATACAAAAATGTAAAAAACAATTGCCAAATACCAACAAGCAAACTGTCGACTTTCTTTGAGTAATGATTAGTGGACAGCACAAGCGCTGCATATGAAAATGCACACGCCAAACACCACATGTCATAAACTGAAAGAGTGAAAGAGTCTTTGATTGACATCAGTCCTATTCCAACAATCGCAATCAGGCAACAAACAATCACCCTTCTTTCAGGCATTTTTCGCGAAAGAATAGCATGGAGAATGGGTACGATAACTACCGAGGTAGAGCACAAAAAACCTGCATTTGTTGCAGTTGTGTTTTTTAAGCCTTGAAGCAAGGTGAAAAAGATGCACGCATCAAAAAAGCCGATGACCATTGCGCCTTTAATGATGTCAATGTCTGTGTCTTTTAAGCGCTTAACAAAAATTAATGCAACACAAAGAAAAGCAATAAGGAAACGAAACGACGCCATCCAGAAAGGCGTCATTTCGTTTAAGACAACTTTCATAGTAATATAGGAAAGCCCCCAGCTTGCACCAATAATTGCAAGCATAATGTCAGCTCGTCTTTGTGTCCAAAATGAACTTTGCACTAAAATAAATCCCTCAATCTTGTCTCCTAATAAAATTCTAGACGATTACTAATTTTGTTCAAAAAATCAATAGGGATACTTCCACTCCCCTTTGTCTTTGTTTTTAATTCGTTTAATGACTATTATGCCAACTAGCAAGACAAGAAACGCAACTACGGCTGCCAAAACAAGAGACGCAATAATATCTCCTGTGTTAGGCATGGTTTTGTCTGTCTGTTTTAGGGGTATTTCGTCTGTGGGAATTAACTTATCTACAACTACCCCTAAATCTAAAACAAGCTCGTTATTTACCTGTTCGCCACTGTCTTCTTCATCGGTCAATGGATTAAATCCGCATAAGCCCACCCCGTTATTTACCATCGCGTCACTTTCTGTTCCTTCGGTCAATTGATTAAGCCCATCTAACCGCATTAAGTGTTCTTTAAAAGCTGTTGATGTACTCACGTCCTTGAGTGGAACAAAATTTAGCGAACCAACTTTAGCATCTAAAAGAATCTCTGGCTTTAAATCACAAGCCTGCGCGCTCAATCGAGAGCTAGAAAACCCACCAGTTGTTGTTTCTATCCCATCATCTGATCTAAAACTATCTTCAGAAATTTTAATGTCATCAATTGTGACAAGCTCCAGCCCTTCATTTGCAGCACACGCGATTTCTTCAAGTCGGTAAGAACCATAGGGTAAAGCTCCCTTGGCATCATTCACACCTCCTCCATCTCCGAGAAAAAACCAAACTCCAGAATTCACTAAATTGTCAAAAATTTTCGCACCATCATTTTCGTTAGTATTCTCAGAATGAAGAACTTTTGTTGAAGAAGTGTCAATTTCCCCATTTTCATCGGTAACTAAAACGTGACTCTCGCCGGTTTCGATTAACACTAGACGAAAAGGGATTCCAGCAAGAGGAGCGCCATCGACATCACGGATTTTCTTTAATTTCAAATCTCCTCTAAGCACATCTTCGCTAACTACAGAATCTCCCTCTGGGGTCTCAGAATCGGAAACAATCGATGTTTTGCCGCCACCAACACTCACTCTCATGTTGTTGGGGCTAAGCGTTAATCCAGCTGGTGCGCTCGTTTCCTGCACCCAATAAGTTCCAGACGGCAATTCTTCAGAAGCAGCCACGCCTTCTGCATCAGTCGTTAAGGTTGCAACAAAATTCTCGTGCGCCTCGTCACGCCACACGCCATATTCAGCATTGGCAACTGAAAAAAGCTCGTTTGCTTTGTCTCCTTCATCGGCAGAGATTGACTTCTTCAAAGAAATCTTCCCAAATGAATCAACTTTAAATTTCAATACGAAACAACAGTTTTGCGGATTACCAGGCTTTTTCGATGACACAAAGCCAAGAGTGATGCTCTGCTCTTCTTCGTCTACTCCAAGCACCTTGGTTACAGTTGGCATCACCTCACTCCCGCGATCATCAAAAGGTGTGCTAATTTTGCAACAAACGGCTGGGTAAAATCGCACCTTAAAAGGATCTTGAAAGTGCCAATTGAAGTTTTGAAGTTGCTCATTTGGACTACCAAAACCATCGGCTGTTCCAAGTCGGTTAATAGCATAATCGGGATTGTCTATTAAATAATGTCGCCATGACTCACCTCCGTTCCAGTCAACTGGTCGCGGCAGGTCATCATCATTGTAAAGCGATATAGAATAGTCATATGAAGCACTAACACGCTCCACGTCTGTTGATGAGTTCAGGTCAGAAACATGCTGAGTTGATGGACCCCAAGCAACGTAATCACGAGAAATAATGTAGTCTCCCGAAGTGTCCTGACATGTCCAAGTTACAAACCATTCATCAAGCAAGTTTTTACAGTCAGCAAGATTCAGTTTGTCAAAAACAGCTCCACAATAATCAACATCTGAGATTCCGATGCGAACATTAGCCTCCTGAGCGACAGCTACATCTGTTTCGCTAGCATACTCGACGGTAGCATTCATTATGCTCATTGGCGGAACATTAAGCGTTAAAACTCCTGTTAAATTGTCATATGATGCAGCATTTAATGCAGCGAGATTTGTGCCAGAATCGATGTCTTGCCCTCTTTTAGCAAGAGAAGAGCTAGAGCCCACCGCACGCGCATTCATCGCTCCATTGTTTAAGGATGCAACGATTGAATTTGCATCCAAGCTATCAGCCATGCCTTCCTCTACTAATTGTATGTGCGTGAGGCCAGAAATCAACGAGCCAACTGCTCTTGTTTCAAGCTTTGAACAAGTGGTCGTGTTTACAACACTCAAAGGAAATGACACTTCTTTACTAGCAATAGATTTGTCAGCAAGAGATAGCAATTGGGCTTGCAAACAATAAAGTTCACCATCTCTTTTTTGCCATGAGTTAACATAGGCACGTGGAACAAGTGCAATGCCACTTTCGCGCAACCACTTCACTCCCTCAACCGACTCTCCAAAGAAATTGTCTCTTGCAAATAAGGCATCTACAGCCCATTCATCGACAATTGAATTGATTTTTGGAACATCTATGAACGAACAATAATAAGAAGTATCTCCAAAGTCATACAAAGTAGAAAGAAACTCTTGCTGAAATAAGAAACTATCACCGATTAGACTTTCGTCTTCCATGAGGGATTTGACCCCAGTACCTTCAGGCAGTCTCGAGCAGTCAGCAAAACTAACCTTAACTCGCATCCTCTTCCCTGTGTCGACCAGACCATCGTCAATATACCTTGCTTTTTCACTAATTCCAGCGCCAAAACATTCGTCATCAGCACTTGTGAAGCCAACCATTTCGTCATCAGAATTTCTGTCGTCGACACGCGCGCTGTCAACTTTTCGCTTGCACTTTGATTCGTGTTGTTCAAAACTCTCATTATCACTAGCAGACACCTCAAAACTATCAAGATAAATAGTTCTCTCATCATCAGTCGAAGCAACAAAACCTCGCTCTTTAGAAGCATCTTCATGAAGGCCTTCGTCGTCAAGGCTTTCTTCTTCAGGATGAGTGATGCCAACCGAAGACTCGCTCAACTCAGAAAGGCCGCTAAGCAACGATGTGGTGTCAATCTTTTCAAGCACAAGCAAATCCTTGGGACTGACCTCTTTGTGCGTTATCAACTCCTCTTCCACTTCCACAGAAACATTCTCACCTCCTCCAAAGGCAAGCAGGGGGACGGCGGTTAAGCAGAGTAACGAAGACAGAAACACCGCAAGCGCTCTTGAACTTTTGAGCCTAAAGTAGCCTTTCTTCATGTCATCTCCTTCTCATCTAATCCGCCTATGAAACACTTTAGTGTGAACATTCCAAAAAAATAAGAAAGAACTACCCATCAAAAGTGAATAAAACAATGTTGAATAAGTGCAGATAAATGCGAAGCGATTGTCTTTGAATAAGTGATTAAACTAATGAATGCGAAATGAAGTTTTAGTGATAGAACAGATGAAGATTATTTGTTAAAACAAATGAAGAAAAACAGATTCATATCACCCTAAAGTTTGATCAGCCAAACATGAGGTCAAGGTAAAACAAATAATTTTAAAAATGAAAAGCTTTTAGCAGCGAGATAACAAACTAAAGAAAGGGCAACACTTTTATTAAGCATTTTTAGATAAATGCCTGCTAAAGTCATGAAAAGTGTTTAAGAATAGTCGTGCTCAGAGAGCCATTCTTCCATTGCAACTGTTAGGTTATGACCATATGCATCAGCTATTGCGTGTGCTTGCTCACGCCTTAGATTCGCTGTTTCTGCGTCTCCACTCTTCTCGCGATATTCAGCCGCCTGCATCAAGCTTCGCGCCATGAATTCAGTCACCTCGGGGTCGGTACCAGTTGATTGCAAAATGGTTGCGATTGACTCAGGTGCTAGACGCAAGAACATGTCTGCACCAAGGCCAGAGGATTCCCCAATAACATCTTCGAGCATCTCAGCCGCACCAACAAGGTCTTTCTCATTTAGCGCACGTGCACGGGCATCAACAAGCGCTTTGAAAAAAGCAAGTAGCATTCTCATTAAGTAATCTTCCGTAATCATTTCATCACCATGCCAGTTTAATGAAGCGAAGCAAAGTTGTCGCACAACAGGTAATTTTTAACACTAAAAGTTTATCAACAATTAAAACCTAGTCACGACTCATTTATCCCACAGTAAATTCATTAAACGAATATCAACTAAAAGAATTAGTAAGAAGTGAAAGATGCATTTTACCGCGACTCTAGAATTCACAGCTTTCATGAACAACCTGCTGCCATCGCCGCTCAAAGCATAAATCTTGCAAGCAACAACACTTCCAAACCGGGATAGCTTTTTATCGCCAACTTCTACTGTGTCTTAAATTTCATTAGAGCCGTTTTAGCTGAGTGGAAGGATAGCCGTCAAAAGAGTTCCACCGCCAGGTGCGTTTTCAATGTTGAACTCTCCGCCTAACGCAACAGTTCTTTCACGCATTCCCTCTACGCCGTGGCCACTAGTTTTGCTAAGATTCTCGCCTAGACCAACACCGTTATCGCGAACAGACAACAACACATAACACTTGCAAGAAGACCCACGAATAATCCTGGGAAAGTCAGGCGTGACAATCTCAATGTCGATTTGCACAAAATCTGCCTGAGCATGTTTAACAATGTTAGTTGCCGCTTCGCGACAAATTCCAAAAATTGCAATGTCAACAAAGCTTGGAGTCTTTTGCTTGTCGTAGTTGTGCATGTTGATTTGACAATGAATTTGAGCATTACTGAGGTAATCACTAATGTCGCCGAGATTATCTGTCCCAAGTGCGGGGACAAGATCGGGGCCGTTTTCTGCGTCACCAGGCTCGCGCAAAACTCCAATCATTTGCCTGATTTCTGCAAGTGAACCCTTTGCAATGTTTCTAATTCCAGCTATTGTTTCCTTGGCGTCACTTGGAGAATTGTCTATCTGGGCCTCTGCTGCAGCTGCCTGAATTGAAATAGCAGAAAGGGAGTGAGCAGTAATGTCGTGAAGTTCACGAGCAATCGCCACGCGCTCCTCTTCCAGACGCTTAGCAGTGTTAGCTTTAGCCGCTTCTTCAGTCTGTCGCACTCTCAATTCAGCTGAATCCACAAGATCACGCGTTGTCTTAAAAGCAATACCGACACCAGCTCCTGCAAAAACTAGAGAGAGGTTTTGAATCATAGTCAGATTTGACAACACAGAATGCGGTGTTAACGACGGGACAAAACCAACAACCAAAAATGCAAGCAAGGCGGCAACAAAGGAATCTTCAAGGGGCCTCATTGCGCAAAGAGAAACAAGCGAAACAAGCAAAGGAAGCATAGAAACTGCAATATCATCTCCCTTAAAACTCAAAAACGCCCAGGAAATCAGGCAAAATAAAAAACAGGCCCAAGAAAATTTGCGTCTAAAAATGAGAGGCAGAGATGTTGCTCCAATTGCAAGAAGTCCAAACATACTTGGAGTAGCAACGCTAATTCCCAGCATTTTTCTTGTGAAAGCATCGGGAATAATCAACCCAGCAGTCAACGACAACTGAGCAAGAGCAATCCCAAAAACACCAAGGGCGATGATTATGTCAACAAGCCAATCGCCCGCCTCCATATCAACGTCCTCATTGATAAATGTTCTCTTTAGGAAGTCAAGCATGTCAATGAATCCAAATCATTTCTTTTAAAGCTAAAGCTAGTTGAGTTCTTTGTGAATAACAGGGTGAGGTGCATAAAACTTTGCTTTAAAAGCATTTCTAGAAACCCTCGCCAAAATAGACATAACAACTTCCCCATCAAAACCAAATGCGACGAACTCGTCAACTGTCATATCCTGAGCAAATCGTCCCCACAAAATTCTGTCTATTGTCGCGTAACTCGCGCCAATTTCTTTCTCGTCAGTTTGACCATCCACAAGCTCAGCCGTTGCAGGACGAGAAATAATGTCATGAGGAATAACTTCAAACCCGTCTCTGCTTTTTGATATCAGATTAATCATTTCGGCTAGCTGATAAATCTCAGTTTTCAGAACATCACCGATTGGCGCATATTCACCAACAGTGTCTCCAAACAGGGTGCAATATCCAATCATCGCCTCTGTTCTGTTCCCGGTGTTTAGAATCTTCCATCCAAACTCATTCGACGCAGTCATCAAAGAAATCATGCGAAGGCGCGCAGCAACGTTTCCTCTCGCGAGTCCACCCAACTCACAATCATAGTTTTTTTCAAAATTAGCAACGAAATCGTCATTAATCTTGCCAATAGGCAAGCCATGGGCATCGATTCCAAGATTATTTGCCAACTTCATTGCGAGATCAATTGATTTTTCTGAAGTTGTGTTTGAAGGTAGAATCATTCCATGAACACGCTTTTTGCCAAATGCTTCCACAGCAAAATAGGCAACAAGAGCTGAATCAATTCCTCCAGAAAGACCGATTACAAAATCTCCTTCATATCCAGCGTCTCCAAAATAGCGTCTTAGCCCTTCAATAATGGCATCGTGTGATTGCTCTCTGTTGAAGTTGTAATTTGAACGCTTCATTTATCATCGCCTCCGAACTAAAAATCGGTTAAACCCAATCTATGGCTTCAGTTGGGCAGTTTTCCAATGCGTTATTAGCTTCGTCAAATTCATCTTCTGAAGGCTGTGTCTCGACATATGCAAGACCGTCTTCCATAGCAAAAATCATCGGGGCAAAGTCAACACATCTGCAGCAACCAATGCACAATTCTCTGTCTACTTGTAATTCTTTCATATAAACTCCTGCAAACATTCATTCAACTCAAATGTTACCAGCTTTTGACAATAGCCCATAACCAATGAACCTTCAATAGAATGCTGCCAATATACTCTGCTTAACATAAAAAATGACCCCGTGCATTAAACCGGGGTCATAATGATTCTTCATTTATTGCTCTTCTGAACGCTATATTAGATTCTTCAATCCTTAAATATTAGAGAAAAGTGTCTGAACTACTCAGCGTAGTTGCGTTGTACAGACTCATCTACTGCAATGCCAGGAGACATTGTGCTTGAAAGAGCAATGCTTTTCACATATTTACCTTTTGCAGCAGCTGGCTTTGCACGAAGAATAGCGTCATAAACAGCGCCATAGTTTTCAGCAAGTTTTTCTGCGTCAAAGCTAACTTTGCCAATGATTACATGGCAAATGCCTGCTTTGTCAGCACGATATTCAACTTTGCCACCTTTGAGTTCTGCGATTGCCTTAGCAACATCATTTGTAACTGTTCCAAGCTTAGGGTTAGGCATGAGATTGCGAGGACCAAGGATTTTGCCCAAGCGTCCAACTTTGCCCATTTGATCAGGAGTTGCAACAGTTGCGTCGAAGTTGAAAACACCTTTGTTGATTTGTTCGGTGAGTTCATCAGTTCCCACAATGTCTGCACCAGCCTCTTCTGCCTTTTTTGCAGCATCTCCCTCAGCAAAAACAGCAACGCGAACAGTTTTGCCAGATCCATTTGGCAGTCCAACAGTTCCGCGAACCTGCTGGTCAGCTTGACGAGTGTCAATTCCAAGGCGAAAGTCAACTGTAACAGTTTCGTCAAATTTTACGTGATCGATTTCTTTTAGAAGCTTGCAAGCCTCAAGAGGAGCATAGGACTTGTCCTCAATTTTCTGAGCAGCTCTATTGTAGAGCTTAGATTTCTTAGCCATTGTTTTTCCTTTCGTGGGTCATTCGGGGGCTTAAGTTCCCTACCACTGTTTAAAAATATGAAAAACCGCGCCACGGAACTGGCTCGTGACGCGATAATTCCAAAATTTATGCTTCGCTTACAGTCTCTCCTTTAAGCATAGCAGCAAGTTTGCGAGTTACCTCATATTTTTTCTTCATTTCTCGGCCTTCGATGCGGACACCCATGCTTCTTGCAGTTCCTGCAACAATTTCTTTAGCAGCTTCGATGTCATTAGCATTGAGGTCAGGAAGCTTAATCTCTGCAATCTCTGTGAGTTGCTGATCGGTTAGAGTTCCAACTGTTTGCAACTGAGGGATTCCAGCACCGCTCTTGATGCCGAGCTTCTCTTTAATGAGAACAGCAGCAGGTGGTGTCTTTAAAACAAAATCGAAAGTTGAATCAGCATAAATTGTGATTTCAACAGGAATAATCGTACCCTTTTGTGCATCGGTTGCAGCGTTGAAAGCCTGGCAGAACTGCATGAGGTTAACGCCGTGAGCACCGAGCGAAGTGCCAACTGGAGGAGCAGGAGTTGCGCCACCAGCAGGAAGCTGAAGCTTTACAAATCCTTTTACTTCTTTAGCAGCCATTGTTTATTTCTCCTTTAAAAGTTATCTCTATCAAAACAATTGCTTTGTGAGAAGCCCCTGTCCACGAGGGCACAAAGTCAACAGTTAAAAACTAAATTTCTGATACCTGATCAAATGTTAATTCCACAGGCGTTTCACGTCCGAAAATTGAAACTGACACTTTCACTTTTCCAGCATCAGGCATGACTTCTGTTACAGTGCCATCGAAGTCCTTGAGAGGACCAGAAATAACATGCACGCTTTGTCCGACTTTAAGAGCAGAAGTCGTCTCTTTTGGAGTTTCAGCCGAGGCACGTTTCATAATCTTGTTGTATTCCTCACGAGTTAGAGGCGCTGGCTTGCCTTGGCAACCTACAAACCCTGTAACACCCTGAGTGTTTCGGACAATCGACCACGTGCGGTCGTTCATTTCCATTCTCACAAGAACATACCCAGGAAAAACCTTTTTTTCACCTTCAACGCGTTTGCCGTCTTCTTTAATTTCGGCAACAACTTCTGTTGGGATTTCAATTTTTGAAATTACATCTTCAAGACCTGAAGACTCAATTCTATTCTCGAGGTTTGTCTTGACTTTGTTCTCGTAACCAGAATATGTGTGCAATACATACCAGCGTTTGGCCATTACTGTTGACCTCCTTGGGCACTGTTTGTTGATCCATCTGAAGTTTGTACAGTTGCTGTAGCTTGAGCTGCTCGAATTTCAGATTCGCCCTGAGGTGTAACTCCCTCAATCTCAATTGAAGAAACTCCAATGAGAGAAGGTGTTACAACAAAGTTATCAAGAAGATAAACGAAAATTCCGAAAAACAAAAGTGCAGCCACCACCACACCGCTCCATTGGAAAACGTCTTTCTTTGTTGGCCAAGTAACGCGCTTTAATTCAGCACGCACATCTTTAAGGAACTGAAAATGTTGCTTTTTAGGAGCCTCTTTTTTCTTAGTCTCCTTAGCAGATTCTTTTTTAGCTTTAGTGTCTTGAGCTTTTGCAGCCTTGACCTCTTCAGAAGATGCTTTCTCTTCTGCAGTCTCAACAGGCTGGTTCTGCGCTGCCTCTTTTTTAGCAGCTCTTTTTGCAGAAGCCTTAGCTCTTTGAGTTTTTGACATCTTGGCCATAAATTATCAATTCCTTATTATCTAAATCTCATCTGCCTAAAATGGCACGCCAGGAAGGACTCGAACCCTCAACTTTCGGTTTTGGAGACCGACGCTCTACCATTGAACTACTGGCGTATTAGTCTCTTTGCTCACTTAAGGCATGAATCTACAAAAAACACCTGACTTTATCGAGTTTCACGATGCAGTGTGTGATGTCCACACCACTTGCAATATTTCTTTAGCTCAACGCGGTCTGGGTTGTTCTGCTTATTTTTCTTAGTCGTGTAGTTGCGTCTTTTGCACTCAGTACACGCTAATGTAATCATTGTTCGCATGAACACTCCTCTTTTAATTCAATTCAGAAGATCGCTTAAATTAAAACTTCACAAATTTTACCTTTATAGAAACATAAGGGCAGAAACTAGTCTGCCCTCACGCTTCTAATTATTTCACAATTTATTTGATGATCTTGGTTACTTTGCCAGAACCAACAGTGCGGCCACCTTCGCGGATAGCAAACTTGAGTCCCTCTTCCATAGCTACTGGGTGAATGAGTTCGCCTGTGATTGTGACGTTGTCGCCAGGCATAACCATCTCTGTTCCCTCAGGGAGATGAGCAACACCAGTAATGTCAGTTGTGCGGAAGTAGAATTGAGGGCGATATCCATCGAAGAATGGAGTATGACGTCCGCCTTCGTCCTTTGTAAGGATGTAAACCTGACCCTCGAACTCTGTGTGAGGAGTTACGCTGCCTGGTTTGCAGATGACCTGTCCACGCTCAATGTCCTCGCGCTTTACACCACGGAGAAGAACACCAACGTTGTCTCCAGCCTCAGCCTCATCAAGAAGCTTTCTAAACATCTCGATGCCAGTTACAACTGTGTTTTGAGTCTCTTTGATGCCAACAATCTCGACTGGGTCGTTCATGTGAAGAACACCACGCTCAACACGACCAGTAGCAACTGTGCCACGGCCAGAAATTGTCATAACGTCTTCGATAGCCATCAAGAATGGTTTGTCAACGTCGCGCTCTGGAGTTGGGATGTACTCGTCAATAGTGTCCATGAGCTCCCAAATCTTTTCTTGCCATTCTTTGTCACCCTCAAGAGCCTTCAAAGCAGAACCCTTGATGATTGGGCAGTCATCGAATCCATATGAAGAAAGAAGTTCAGTTACTTCCATCTCGACGAGTTCGATGAGTTCCTCGTCGTCAACCATGTCGCATTTATTAAGGAACACAACGATGTATGGAACGCCTACCTGACGAGCAAGAAGGATGTGCTCACGAGTTTGAGCCATTGGGCCGTCTGTAGCGGCAATTACAAGAATTGCTCCGTCCATCTGAGCAGCACCAGTAATCATGTTCTTTACATAGTCAGCATGTCCTGGGCAGTCAACATGAGCATAGTGACGTTTGTCTGTCTCATATTCAATGTGTGCAATAGAAATCGTGATACCACGCTCACGCTCTTCAGGTGCCTTGTCGATCATATCGAAAGCAGTGAAGTCAGCGTGTGCTGTGCCATGGCTGCCGTCATTCTCTGACAAAGTCTTTGAAATAGCAGCTGTAAGAGTTGTCTTACCATGGTCAACGTGACCAATGGTGCCAATATTTACATGTGGCTTTGACCTTTCGAACTTCTCTTTTGACATAATGTCCTCCTGTAATTTTTATATTTAGCGTCCCTAATAAAAGTAGTAAACGCTCATTTCTAAAATGGTAGCGGCGACTGGATTTGAACCAGTGACGCCACGGGTATGAACCGTGTGCTCTGACCAACTG